>PJTT01000066.1_pt1 | contig 197202 bp, 183 predicted proteins | sample 1512261 | NCBI WGS metagenome assembly PJTT01 (sample SAMN08177685, study PRJNA422409) | Soil metagenome, whole genome shotgun sequencing project. | isolation source: Soil (2) enriched on wood chips | place: USA: Madison | collected 2015-01-15 | reverse complement strand
TGCATCCATAGTGCCATCCATGAGGGACTGCTTCGTCTTCGCCCTGCTGGCGACGTGGCAGCTGCCGTCCGGTGCAGCCGGAACGGCCCGACATGGTCCCCCCGGTATTGCCAGGTAAGGCCCGCCATACGCGCGAACGGAAGACAGGCGACCCCATCTCCATCCGGTCCCCTATCCCGATTGTTCGTCGCGACCGCGCAGCCTGGGCGGGGGTGAGGGTAATGTGCATCAAGGTTGATGGGGCGGGGATAAGTTTTTGGGGTGAGCGCGTTCTAGCTACCCCCACCGGTGCTGCCCTCGGACTTGATCCGAGGGCCGTTATCAACGTGCGCTATTGTGGAGGGCTGTGGCTCGCCAACTGGCCCCCGGGTCAAGCCCGAGGGCAGCGTGGTGCATGGGGGGGGGCAGCGCAGTGCGGTGCGGCGCTTTTATACTGTCTGTCAGCTCTAAACCGGCGTGATCTCGACGGACGCCGCCGATCGGGTGCTGGGGCCGTGATAGACGGCTTCGATATTGTTGCCGTCGGGATCAAGCACAAAGCAGGCATAGTAGCCAGGATGGTAATCGCGGTCTCCGGGCGCGCCATTGGTGGTGCCGCCAGCTTTGAGTGCCGCCTGATAAAAGGCGTCGACCATGGCCTTGTCGCGCGCCTGAAAGGCAAGATGGATATGTGTGGGAATGGTGCGCGCATCGGCACCATCGATGAAAAGCTCGTCGACCTGCAGCCAGCCTTGCCCTGTTGCGGTGACCGGAATTTCCAGAGCTTTGAGCACAGCTTCATAGAAGTAGCGCGTTGTAACGAAATTGCGCGCGCGCAGATGCACATGGTCGAACAATCGGCCGGTATGAAATTGCATTATGAAATATCCAAAAGAGAAACGCCCGGATTAGAGGTCCGGGCGTTTGCTTTTTATTCGGCTTCGTCAGCTGGGGCAGAATTGAGCTGCCCGTATTTTTCAGGCCCGATCTTATCGAGCAATTCGAGTTGGGTTTCGAGGAAGTCGATATGGCCTTCCTCATCAGCCAGCAATTCTTCGAAGAGGTTCTTGGAGACGTAATCGCCAAGCTCTTCGCAAAGCTCGCGGCTGGCCTTGTAGGCCGCGCGGGCGTCATATTCACCGGCGAGATCGGCTTCGAGCACTTCCTTGATGGTCTGGCCAATGCGGAGCGGCGCAACGCGCTGCAGATTCGGGTGACCTTCAAGGAAGATAATGCGTTCGATCAGCTTGTCGGCGTGATGCATTTCCTCGATGGATTCAGCACGTTCCTTGCTGGCCAGGCGCTTATAGCCCCAGTCGTCAAGGAGACGATAATGGACCCAATACTGGTTGACTGCGCCAAGTTCGAGAAAGAGGGCTTCGTTAAGCCGCTCGATGACCTGTGCTTCGCCTTTCACGACGTACTCCAATCCGTTGCTTTTTGAGCTTTTCGAGCCCGGACTGGATGTTCACCAGCTCAGCGGGCTCATGGGCTTGCTGTGCGTGGTAGTTTTCGGTGACCCGCACGATAATGTCCACCACATTCGGCACACAACCAGAGCATTTCGCACGGCGATTAAGCTCGGCATAGACCTTTGCAGGGACAACAAGCTGCCAGGGGTCGGCCTTGAGCAGATCGAGCACAATGTCCTCGATCTCTTTCGAGCTGATCATGTTGCATTGGCAGACAAGCATGGCGGGGGCCGGAATGGGGTCTCAACGGGCGGGAATTAACGCCCTCCATTCCTGAATGTCAACGTCATAAATTGTCACGTTTGGGCGCATCGGCCTGCATGCGCTGGCGGGCAGCGATCAGGGCAGCAGATGCCGCAGTGCGATGGGAAGAGGAGAAGAACTCCCGATGCACGATGACAAGCACAGTTGCCATGCAGACGGCCAGGCTCAGCCATTCTGAAACAAACCATGCCACTGTGGGAATGGAGAAATAATAAGCTCTGATGCCGCTGTTGAAATTCTTGGCGCCCAGGGCATTCATGCGCGCGATGGAGTCGATTTCCTCGTCGGTCGTGTCGCGATCATGATCAAGCGCGCCCAGCATGATGCAGAAATGATTGAACTGACGCAGCGACAGGGTGAAGGCAAAAAAGGCCAGCACGAACATGGTCAGCATGACGCCGAGATGGATCTGCACGTCGAGCACCGTATAGGTGCGTTCCAGCGACAGCGAATCGAGCGCCTCCATCAGCGTCGGCAATTGCCCGAAGACCGCGAATACAGCGAGCACCAGCAAGACGGACGTGGAAGCGAGAAAGCTCACCGAGCCCATGATATTGCCGGAGAGGATGGCGTCGAACGGGCTTTCCCGGCGCGTGGCATTGGCGACCCAGCGCCGCCGCTGCATGTTCATGATGGCCGATAGCGAGGGTCGTAGTTTTTCCACCTGCGGCACTACGATATTGTAAGCCAGATAGACCAGAAGTGGAATTAGAGACGTCAGCAGCGTCGTCACGAAAGGGCCCCCGGAGCCAAGACAGGTCGTGCCTGACTATAGTGCGGCAAAGTGGTTTGGCTACATGCTTCAGATGGGACGAGGGATGCGGCGATGCACGGCGTGGATGTCGTTGAGCGCCTCAGGGGAGAGGACGAGATCTGTGCCGGCGAGGATCTGCGTCAGTTGATCTGTGCTGGTCGCTCCAATGATGGTCGAGGTCATGAAGGGGCGGCTGCGGCAGAAGGCGATGGCCATGTGGACAGGATCGAGCCCATGCTTTGCCGCCACAGCGTGATAGTCGCGCGTTGCCTGATCTGAATGCTCGTTCTGACGCCAAAGGCCCTTCTGATAGTCCTTGCGGCTGCCTTTCGGGGTGACGCCGTCGAAATATTTGCCGGTGAGCAGGCCGGCGGCGAGCGGCGAATAGGCCAGAAGGCCGACCTGTTCGTGGTGACTGAGTTCGGCCAGATCATGGTCAAACATGCGACGCAGAAGACTATATTCGTTCTGCACGGAGACCAGGCGCGGCAGGCCGTTCTGTTCGGCAATCCGCAGCCATTGGGCGATGCCCCAAGTGGTTTCGTTGGAGACGCCGATATGGCGGATTTTGCCTTCACGCACCAGCGCGTCGAGGGTTTCGAGCATGTCGGCGATATTGGCCAGAACGTCAGCCGTGTTCTGCTTGCTGGGGTCGTAGTTCCAGTAATTTTCGAAGTGATAATGGCCGCGGCTGGCCCAGTGGATTTGATAGAGGTCGATGTAATCGGTCCTGAGGCGGTGGAGACTGTTGTCCAGCGCCTCGCGGATTGACGGCCCATCGGCACGCCGTCCCCCGCGCAGGAATGACGAGCCGCCACCGCCGATCTTGCTGGCCAGCACCCAGTTCTGCCGGTCACCATTGGCGGCGAACCAGTTGCCGATGATTTCCTCTGTGCGCCCGCTGGTTTCGGGGCTGCCCGGTACGGCATAAAGCTCGGCGGTATCCATGAAATTGATGCCGGCATCGCGCGCCATGGCGATCTGGGCGTGGCCCTCTCCTTCTGTATTCTGGCTGCCCCATGTCATGGTGCCAAGGCAGATGTCGGTCACTTTGAGGTCGGTGCGGCCGAGCGTGTTGAATTGCATCAAGAAAATTCCATGAAGGCGTGTCGAGGGCGGGCTGGACCCTAGTGCAAGCGGGCGCGACAGGAAAGCCTTTCAGCGGCATTTGCCGATGGGTTAAGTGTCCATACAGACGATCTTTCCCCAGGCTGTCAAAAAACCGTCGCAAGGGGTTGAGGTCTGCCGCAACTCCCCCTATATAGCCCTCACACCGCGCCCACGGCGCTGTGATTGACGCGGGATGGAGCAGCCCGGTAGCTCGTCAGGCTCATAACCTGAAGGTCGCAGGTTCAAATCCTGCTCCCGCAACCAAAAACCCCAGTTAAGCCAAGCGCTTAGTTGGGGTTTTCCTTTTTCTGGTTCTAATTTCCATTTTTCGGTTCTTTCCGATACGCGAGATGTTGGTTGCTGCTATTGCCGCATCATTGCGTCTTGATCCCCTAGGATCCCGGCAGTTCGCTCAATCCGGTGGTGACGCTTGGCCGCCGGGTCGAGGAAATTCTCTCTCCAGGGATGGCAGGACCGCAAGGCGCGGCGCGCCCGAGTGATCGAATTGCTCAACCGGGTTGGCCTCAACAATCCCGAGCTGTCCGGTGGCATGAAGCCGCGCGTGCTGATCGCTATCTCCGTAGCACTGAAACCCGCCCTCATCATTGCCGATGAGCCCACAAGTGCGCTGGATGTCACTGCCCAGCATCGTATTCTCAATCTGATCGGTGAACCGTGCGCCGAATCGGGCACTTCGGTTCTGTTGGTGACGCACGATCTCGGCGTTGCACGCCTGAGCGATTTCGAAATCACCGATGTCATTTCAACGTCGGCGGTAGGATGGGGTCTGTCAAAGACAGACCTCGATGGCTCCTGCCATCGTGCTTGCATAGGCGATAGTGGGATTGCCTGCATTCTCGATGTCTTCCTGCAGTCCCTCGCCACCAGCGGCGAAATACCGTGCGGCGCAGGTGCATAGCTGGCTGCGGGACTGGCCGCTGGCCGAGAGCCTGGCCAGAATGTCGGCCTCGTTGAAACCGGGCACCATGATGCCGCCATCAAGAGCCTGCTCGCACATGTAGACGTCGCTGTCGTCATAGGCGAAATCTTCGTCCGGCAGTTCTTCAGCCAGATCGCCGTCCAGCACCTCGTCGGCATCCGGCACGCATATCATCATGTTGATAGCCGTCATGAACTCAAAATGGTCAACGCTGTCCATCGTATCGGCATTGAGCAGGGCGAGATCGCTTTCATCGCCGTCGGCAAATTCGGTGGCAACGCAATGGCAATAACCGTCTGTGGGTGCACCGACATCAGCAATGGCTGCGGCGAAGAATGAGCCGTCGACATTGTCGACATGACCTTCGAGCGCCGAAGCGCAGGCGCTTGCGCCTATTGCGTAAAGTTCAGTACTCGTGTCCTGAGCACTGGTGGGATTGATGGTCAGGGCAAGGCCGATCAGGCCGCCGAAAAGTAAAAGGGAAAGCATCGTGGACTGTCCTTTGTGAGCGCGTTTTCGGTGCAGGCTCATGCCGCCTGAGTGGTGTCCGCTGCGGCTTTCTTCTTGCGGCCCAGAAAGACGAATCCGACAATGATCAGCGCCGCGACTGCGAAAATAGCGAGCGCCAGAAGCGGACGGTAAAACAGCCATGCGGAACCAATGGTCAGTGCGCCGATGCCGATGCCTGCAATGCCTGCGATGATGCCGGTTCCAAAACCCACGATGGAACCAAGGAAGGGCAATACGCTGGCCAGAACCGAAATTGGGCCAAGCACGGCACCAAACCCGGCGATCAGCAGAGCAATGCCGAGCAGGCGCACAATCCATGTCATGCTGGCATTGCCGCTTGCCGCGTCTTCGAACATGTCGGCGGCAGCAACATTGCCGTTGCTGACCATGAGCAGATTGTCGCCACCTTCGGTACGATAGGCGGCAATACCGTTTGCCTGTTGCTTGCCAACAATGCTGACGCTGTCGAGTGGCACATAGTCGTAGCTGATCCGGTAATCGCCCACCTGCGGGGATGCCGAATTGTAGCCGAGGTAAATGCCGCCATTGACGATACTGGCGCGCATTCCTGCCCCAACAGCGTGTTGCACGGACTGTCCCTGCTCTTCGGTCAAAACAAGCTGGGTTGTGCCGCCCACATTGCCGAGCACGGTCTGGTCGAGCTCGAAGTCGCCCAGTTTGGCCGATGGCAGCAGAAAGGACTGGCGGTTGACGAGCATTTCAGGATTGCGGTGCCCGGCAACCTCGTTGAATTTGCTCGAGTCCTTATAGTTGTCCGACCACTGTCGATCGTAGCTATAGGTTGTGACCTGTGTTTCACTGCCGCCGAGTTCGACCTTCTTTTCAGTCCGGGCCGTTTCGACCCACTGGAACATTTCCACCTTTCGCACCAATTGCAGGCCCGGGGCCGCAATGGCGAAATCAGTGTCCGTGACGGGGCCTGTGGTCACCAATGGGCCATTGAGATGGACCAGTCGGCCTTCGTTCGCGGGATCGACCGGACCTGGATTGATGGAAACGACAAGGCCCGCACCTTCGGCCAGCGAGCGCTCGGTCTGAACTGCCCGCCCTTCATTCCAGAACAGTAGGCCGACCATGGCCACGACCAGCATGAGGCCGAAGACCAGACCGCCAAAGGATTGCTTGACGCGGTCGAACCAAGAAAGGGTGATTGTTTTCTGCGACACGATTTTTTTTCCAGATGATCAGAAGTGAGCCGTGCAGTAGAAGAACCTCACCCTTGGCAACTACTCCCCTAAAAGGGGGATAGGGCAGGGCCGGACAATTCTCCAGCACCAGGGGATGCGGCTGTTTTTGATCAGTGTCAGCCCAGTAGAAGACGGTGAACCCTTGCCATGACAGAGCGTTTTTTCGGCAGCGACGCACCGCCCCCGCTGCCAGCAAATCCGATGGTGCGTTCTCATCTGGATGCAGCCCTGTCGGAAAAAGGCTTCATTTCGACGCTGCTGTCCGGCCCCCCAGGCAGCGGCAAGACTGTGGCGCTGTCCATGGTGTGGGCCCAGCTTTGTGAGGCCGGTGAAAACGCCGTATGGTTGTCGTTGACGCCCGACGACAACCAGCTGTCAAATCTGAAAGATCGTCTGGGCAGGAGCATGGACAGAGGCGATATTGTTTTTGTCGATGGATTGCATCATCTGCGCGACCAAGATGCGCGGGCGCATATCGATCATGTTCTGTTCGAAGCGCCGACGCGCCGATTTTATGTCAGCGCGCGTTCCCTGCCGGGGGGCGGCTTTCAGCAGGGACTCCTGCGTGGAAGCGTTAATCTAATCGGTGCGGATGTGTTGCGCCTCAATGCTGTTGAGGCCGGGCAAATGCTGGGTGGCCGGGTAACGCGCCTGCAGAGCGAGCAGCTTAACAGCCTTGTCGATGGCTGGGCCGCAGGGTTGCGCATGCTCTCGATGAATCTGGGCGAGGCCCTCTTGCTGGCTGACGACCGCGCCGGGCAGGCCGCGATCCCGGTTGCAATGTCTGCCTATTTTGACTCTGTGGTGTGTCGTGAATTGCCGCCGCAGGCTCTGTCGGCGCTGCTTGATATCAGCGTTTTCGAGCGTTTTTCTCCCAACGCGCTTGCTGCCATTCCGAGGTATGGGCGAGCGTGGGAGGATGTCTCTTCACTTATCGAGAACCACCTGTTTGTCAGTTACACCGATGAAAGCCGAATGTGGGCGGCGTTCCAGCCCGCTTTCGGCCGACATCTGCGCCACCGTCTGCGTCAGACAGATCCCGGGCGTTTTGAGACCCTGCGCGCAACAGCCGCCGCATGGTTCGAGGCGCAGGGCTATGCGGTGGAGGCGGTTCGTCATGCTGTCTCGCTGGCCGATCGGCCTAGTGCCGCTCGTATCGTTGAAAATGCGGGCGCTATTGCTGTTGATGCTGGGGAAGGGCCTGATGTGACGCTTGGAGAGCCCATCGCGCCCGAGAGGGCGGGGGAGCTGCCGCTCGTATTTCTGGGCCAGATTTACTACCGTATTCGTCGAGGGCGACATCGTGAGGCGCGCATATTGTTTGAGCGTGCTGCTGCCCATACTGACAATTTCACCCGCCTCAATGCCGATGCGGATAGCGTAGCTGTCCTGGGGTGGTATGCGTTGATTGTTGTGGTCTTCAAGGCTGCTGACGACCTGCCATTGGCTCAAGTCGATATCGATCTGCTCGAAGGCGCGCTTGCCGTGCAAATGGTGGCTGAGCCGGTGCTCGCCGCCGCCACTGCTTCCGTTCTGGCTTTTCTCTACCTTGATTTGTCGCGCCATGCGGAAGCTGCGGCAGTGTGCAGCATGGGCATGAGCGCTCTGGATAGTGCCACCAATTACAAGGCGGCTATCTTTATCCGCCTGCATCAGGCTTCTGCAGCCTTGGCATGCGACAGTCATGACCAGGCTCTGCTCTGCGTTGAAGACGCCATGCGCATCGCCCGAATAGAGGGCACCAGCGCCAGCTATGAGATGGTGACGACGCAAATCATTCGCGGCATTCTGCATTACGAAAACAACGAGATCAAACAGGCCCTGGCCCTGCTGCAACCGGCGCTTGGACAGTTGCATGCCGTCAATGGATGGGGGCGGCTCTATGCAGAAGCGTTTTCAATTGCTGCTGACGCAGCAGGTCTGCTGCATGGTCCCGATGCTGCCGAAAAGCTGATACGGGCAGGTGAGGGCTTTGCGCGTCAGCGCAATCTGACGCGCCTGACAAATCATCTGGCGATTGCTCGCCTTGCCAATCTGCTGCGCGCGGGAGACTGGCGGGCCGCTCAGACTGCCCTCGAGCAGAAACCGATTTGTGATCTGATCGCCAGCAGGGACCTGTCAGCCTATATGCTGGTTCAACAGGTGCCTGCCCAGCTCAAGGCTGCTGAATTGATGTTGGCGATTGGCCGACCCCGACAGGCTCAGGCGTTGCTCGATCAGGTCAACAAACCATTCCTTGAGGACGCCGATAATCGGCTGCGTATAGGGTTTCATCTGCTCGCCATGCGAGCCGCCTTTGGTGCAAGGCGCTTCAATTCTGCGGTCGAGCATATGCAGACCAGTGTGGAGATGGCGCGCCAGTCAGGTCTGGTGCGACGCATTCTTGATGCGCGAGACGAGGTGCTGACAGTGTTCGACTGGACCATACACAATGGTCGCCAACTGTCACCGCGCCTTGCCACCTACATCAAGTCTGTCCTGCGCCCGGCGGAGGGGAGTACCAGCGGTACGCAATTTGTCCTGAGCATGCCGCGGCGCGGCGCACAAAACCTGGCTGACAACTTTGCCCTCAGTCCGCGTGAGAGCGAAATCATCGCGCTGATAGCCGAAGGGCTCAGCGCCAAAGAGATCGCCAATCGTCTCGAAATCAGCGAGGGCACAGTCAAAAGCCACCGCAAGAAAATCCACGAAAAGCTTGGCGTGACCACCAGATCGCAGGCGATCCAGCGTGCGCGCGAGCTGCTGCTCGTCTGAGGCTGATTGCGCTCAATATCGCGTTGTCCTCGGCCTGCGGATCGGTTCGGACCGGATGCGGTTTGCACATTGTTCATTGCCCGCTGATAGTTTGACCGGTAATTTATAGAAATTGGACACGCGTTCGGTTGCGCAAGAGAGCGCTTCCGGTGTTTAGGTAGTGGCGTAAAAAGTGCCTCTCTTTCTGTTCAGGAAGACGAGTCTTAAGGGCGGAGTTTCAGGCTGGTTCAGCGGCACACATTCCTTGGCTGGACGGCTTTGGCCGCCCTCGCTGGTCTCGGACTGGCGGGAATTGTGCCGACTGCTGCGCAAGGCCTGTTGCCTGGGAGCTTTTTCAATGCGCCTATCGACCCATCTGCGCCCACTGCGGTTGAGGCCAGCGAGCTGGTTTTCGATTCGGTTCGCAATATCATCACGGCGCGTGGTGATGTCGTCGTGCGGGTCAGCGGCTATACTATTGTAGGCGATCAACTCGTTTATCGCCGCTCGGGCGGAGAAATGGATGTCGTTGGCAATGTCAGCGTCACCGATCCTGCTGGAAATGTGTCGCGGAGCACCTCGCTCTCGCTGACGGGCGGGTTGCGGCGCGCCGTGCTCGATACCATGACCATTACTGCCAGTGACGGGTCACGGGTGACTGCCGACAGCGCCGATTTCGATCAGCAATTGCAGTCCATTCTGACCAATGCCCAATATGCGCCCTGTGGGGAGTGTGTTGATAGTCAGGGTCGGCGTATCGGCTGGTCGATCAGTTCGGCCAAGGTGGTGCAGAACACCGAAGATGGCTCCATCAGCTTCGAGCAACCGGTTCTTTCACTGCTTGGCGTGCCGGTGGCGTGGCTGCCTTATTTGTGGCTTCCTGATCTCAGCGATAGTGCGCTGGCAAACTTGCCTATGCCCAGCTTTGGCTACAGTGAGGAAATGGGCGCGCGGGTCGAAGTGCCGGTCTCCGTCTATTCAGCCAAGAACACCGACATTATTTTCACCCCTACGCTCATGTCGCGTCAGGGTTTTCTTCTCGGTGCCGAATGGGTGCAGCGGTTTGATCAGGGATCGTTCCGCATCAAGGCTTCCGGCCTCTATCAAATGGACCCGAGCGCGTTTCCTGCTGGTGTTCGCCAGAACGAATGGCGTGGTGCCGTTCAGGCGCAGGGCGAGTTCAACCCCACCAAGGACTGGACGCTGGGATTTGCCTATGCGGCCTTTTCGGACAGTCACTATTTCAGCGATTATGATCTTGCCACCCGCCGTGCAGCGATCAATGAGGTCTACGCGACCCATTTGACCGACGACACCTATGTCGATGCGCGCTTACAGCAGTTCAATCAGCTTCAAAATGATGATGCAGTGCGTGAGCGACAAGGCATCGCGCTTCCCAATCTGCGGGTAGAGCGGACCTTCAAGCTCGCTCCCGGCGCAGGTCAGGTCGACGTCGAAGCCCGCATGCTGGGCATCTATCGTGAGCGCGACTATTCGGTGTCTGTCAACGGCGTCGATTATGATTATGGCTATGCTGGAACGCGTCTGCACGGCATGGCGCAGGCCAGTTGGCAAAATCAATGGATTGCTGGTGGCGCTGTGGTCACGCCCTTTGCCGGGCTACGGATTGATGCTGCCAGTTATGAGCGCGGGACGGGCATAACCTTCGATCCTGCCTCGCAGCCGCCTGCTGATGGCACATTGCTTGGTTTGACACCCATCGCCGCGCTGGACGTCCGCTACCCGCTGGTGGCGCGCAGCCCTGGCATGACCCATCTGGTCGAGCCTATCGCGCAGATTGTCTATCGCGGCGCATCGAGCCTGCAGCCAGGCATAACCAACGAAGATTCCCAGAGCGTGGTCTTCGATGACACCAATCTGTTCAGTTACAATCGCTTCACGGGCATCGACCGGCAGGAGGCAGGATTGCGCCTCAATGTCGGCGGGCGCTATCTGGCCAGCCTTGATGATGGCAATTATCTCGAACTGGTGGCCGGGCAATCGTTCCAGCTTGCCGGAACCAATGTTTTTGCCGACAGCAACCGGCAGCAGGCGGGTGTCGGTTCGGGGCTCGAAGATGCATCCTCCTATGCGGTGCTCGGCGCTTATGGCCTGATCGCAGACAGTGTGCGCCTTGGCGGCAAGGTGCAGATCGACAATGCCAATTTCCAAGTGGCGCGCGCAGGGCTCGGCCTTGCCTATCGCCAGGATGGCTGGGGCGCTGCGTTGAATTATCGTTATGCCGCCGCTACACCGACCGCTGGCAATGTGGATGACCTGCATGAGGTGGGCACGGAGGTCACGGTGCCGATCAATGAATATTGGTCTGCCAACGGCAACTATTATTGGGACATTGCCGGCAATAGCTGGCTGCAGGCTGGTGGTGGCCTCAGCTATAATGACGGCTTCCTCAATATGGCGGCCAAAGTGACACGCACCGGCCCGACGCATCGTTCTGCTGACGATCTGCGCGCCACCGTAACATTCCGACTGCTCGCGCCATCCGGGTTCAACGCGGGCTATTCGGGTGCGGTGCCTCTGCAAAGCTGGCTTGGAGGGGATTGATGCACAGACGCCAGATGCTTACGCTTGCCGGTGTCGGCCTGCTCGCCCTCGGATTGGGCGGTTGCAGCAGCTTTACCCCCGTATATGGCGATGCTTCAGGCGCTGGACTGGCCAGCGCCCGTTTCAATTTCGCCTCGCCGACCAACAGGCTGGAGCAGGTGATCCTCAATCGGCTTGCTGTCGCCTTTCCCAATCCCGCCGGACCAGACGATCCGGTCTTGAGCGTTTCGGCATCCAGCAGTTCGCCGCAACGGGCGCTGTCGGATGCGTTCGATGTCGGAGTACCCATCAATGTGCAGGTGCAGGCGAGCGTGACAATTGCCGCTGGTGGACAACGGCTGTTTTCGGCAACCCGCTTTACAGACACAGCCTATCAGGGGGGCAAACTGTCGCCCACCAATCAGGCTTCGGCGGAAGGTGCGCGAGAACAGGCGGCAGAAAGCACTGCCGAGGCCCTGCGCGCTGCCATTCTCGCAGGGTATCGCCCCGGTGCGGTCAGCACGCCGGTACGTTGACTGCGAGCCCGCCGAGGCTCGTTTCCTTATATTTTTCGCTCATGTCACGCCCGGTCTGCCGCATGGTTTCGATGCAGGCATCGAGCGGAACCGCGTGACTGCCATCGCCCTTTAGTGCAAGCGAAGCGGCGGTCACGGCTTTGACCGCGCCAAAAGCGTTGCGTTCGATACAGGGGATTTGAACCAATCCCCCGACGGGGTCGCATGTCATGCCAAGATGATGTTCGAGCGCAATCTCGGCGGCATTCTCGATCTGTGTCGGTGTGCCACCCAGGATGGCGCAAAGGCCAGCTGCGGCCATGGCCGAGGCAGAGCCGACTTCGCCCTGACAGCCCACTTCAGCGCCCGAAATTGAAGCGCGGTGTTTGATGATCCCGCCAATGGCGGCAGCGGTGAGCAGGAAGTCGCGAATGGCGCTGTCGCCGGTACCCGTATTGAACTTGACGGCATAGCTCAGTACGGCGGGAATAACGCCAGCCGCGCCATTTGTGGGTGCGGTAACAACGCGGCCGCCTGCCGCATTCTCCTCATTGACGGCCATGGCGAAAATGCTGAGCCAATCATTGGCCATGAGCGGGTCCATCTCATTGCGCTGCCATTTTGCGGCAAGCTGAGTATGGATGGCAGCAGCACGGCGTTTGACGCGCAGACCGCCCGGCAATTCGCCGGTTTGCGACAGGCCCCGGTCTATACAGGACGACATGGTCTGCCAGATCTCGTCGAGCTGGCGGTCCAGCCTTGCGCGCGGCAATCGCGCCTCTTCATTGGCGCGTTTCATGGCCGCGATCGAGAGGCCCGAGCGCGCCGCCATGTCCAGCATTTCCGCAGCGTCGGCAAAGGGCCAGGGCACATCCTGGTCGGCCGGTGACGCTGTGCGAACAGCATCCAGCTCCTCATCGGTGACCACGAAGCCGCCGCCGATGGAGTAATAGATTCGGCGCAACAGCAATTGACCGTCATTGTCAAAGGCGCAGAAATGCATGCCGTTGGGGTGGCCGGGCAGGGGAGTGGTTCGATCAAGGACCAGATCGACAGCGGGCCTGAACCTGTAGGGTTGGTGCCCTCTGGGGCTGACCGTACCTGTTTCGCGGACTTTTGCGACGATGGCGTCCATTGCATCGGGGTCAACGCTTTGGGGATGTTCGCCAGCAAGGCCGAGTATAACGGCCCGGTCGCTGCCATGGCCGACGCCGGTAAAGGCCAGCGAGCCATGCAGGCTTGCCGTGATGGCTTTGGGTCTGGCTTGTGCCGCCCGCGGCCAGTTGCCATCGGATAGATCATCAAGAAAGCGTGCAGCCGCAGTCATCGGCCCCATAGTGTGGGAGCTTGATGGGCCTATTCCGATTTTGAAAACGTCGAAAACGGATAGAAACATGCCGTATCATACAAGACGGTGCTGTCGAGGCAATCGCCCGAATTAGCCAATTGTTTCCATCTGGACAACAGAGCGTGGCCGCGATGACTTATTGCGATCACAGCACACTTGGCTGATATCGAGCGGATATGCAGGAGAAGATGATGTCACACTATCATTTCCGCGCCGCCGATGGCGCCAATGCCGATGCGCCGCTGATCTTTCTCTTTCACGGTACGGGTGGCGACGAAAATCAGTTCTTCGATCTGGCGGGTCAGTTGCTGCCGGGTGCGCGGCGGGTTGCGCCGCGGGGCGATGTCAGTGAGCATGGCGCATTGCGATATTTCCGGCGCACCGGCGAAGGCGTTTATGACATGGACGACCTGGCCACGCGGACCAAGGCCATGGCTGGTTTCGTGCGCGAGCAGATCGGGCCGCAGCGTCCGAAAAAGGTGATCGGGCTGGGCTATTCCAATGGCGCCAATATTCTGGCCTCGGTGATGTTTGCGGCGCCCGATCTGTTCGACACTGCAATTTTGATGCATCCCCTCATTCCCTTCGCGCCGCCGAACACTGATTTTTCAGGGCGCGATGTGCTGATCACCGCTGGTCGTCGCGACCCGATTGCGCCGGCGGCGGCCACCCAGGCCCTGAGCGACTATTTCACTGCCAACAAGGCAGCAAGCCAGCTCATCTGGCACGAGGGTGGGCATGAAATCCGGCAGGATGAACTGCTCGCCATCCAACGTTTTTTATGATTTCCGAGAGGCTTGCAGAGGCGATAGTCTTAACGCGTTCTTGAGGCGTTTTCGGCCAGAATGGAGCATCCAACGAGGTGACCCATTCGCGAGATCGGCCATCATATCGCCAGAACCCTGTCCCTGAGGGTGCTGGTTATTGTGTTGCTCGGCTTTGCTGTGGTGACCATGCCAGCTTATCTGGCCTTCAACTGGATCACCAATTCCACCATCATCCAGCTTGGTACGCTTTTTGCCGAAAAGCAGGTTCTCTACGATCGTCATCGTGGTCTTGGCGCATTGACGCGCGAAGTGGCTCTTGCCGAAGCGCTTTCGGGAAGTCAGGCGATCCGCGACTGGGCCCGCAACGAGGACGATCCGGCGCTGGCGCGCCGCGGCATTGCCGAGTTGGAGCATTATCGGCAGAGTTTTGTCGATGGGTCATATTTCTTCGTCATCGATAAGTCGGGCAATTACTATTTCAACGACGCGGCAAATTCCTATGCGGGCAATCAAAAGCGCTACGTGGTCGATGCCGCCAATTCCAGGGATGCCTGGTATTTTTCGACCAAGGCATTGGGCGATGGCTGCCACCTCAACGTGGACAATGATGCCAATCTGCGGGTGACAAAGGTCTGGATGAATTGTGTCATCCGCGAAGGTCGGCAGGTGCTCGGCGTTCTGGGTACTGGAATCGACCTGACCGCCTTCATTCAGGACGTGGTCAATGTCCCTCAGGCGGGCGTCACCTCGATGTTCGTGGACCGGCAAGGGCAACTTCAGGCCCATCGCGATCAGGATATGGTCAATCTGGCCAGCCTTTCCGCCGAAATGCGCGACAATCGCAGCGTTTTTTCCATGGTGGACAAGCCTGATGACCGCGACCGGCTGCGCGCGCTGATGGATGATGTCGCTGCAGGCAATGCGGGTGTGCGGTCCATTTTTATCGATATTGGTGGGCAGCAGACGCTGGTGGGCGTCGGCTATATGGACAGGCTGGGTTGGTTCAATGTGACGCTGATGGATGTCGATGCCATCATCGACCGGCGCCTGTTCATCCCGGCGGGGCTGCTGCTCATTGGCGTGATGGGCCTTGTGGCTGTTTTGCTTATGCTTGTGTTCAAGAAGACAGTTCTCGACCGGATCGGTGCGCTGGAGCGCGTGGTTCGGGAGGCGCGTTCTGGCAACTTTGAGCCGGCGCTGCATTTCGGTCATGGTCCGGGCGACGAGATCGGCCGGCTTGGCACTGCTTTTGCCGAGATGGCGCATGCCGTTGATGAGCATAACCGTTTGCTTGAGGCGCGGGTCAACGAGCGAACTCAGGAATTGCAGCGTCTCGCCTTCAGAGATGGCCAGACCGGTGTGCTGAACCGGCGCGGCTTTGCAGAAATTCATGCTGAAATGGCTGCGGGCAGCCAGCATGGCCTATTGCTGATCGACATCGATCGCTTCAAGTCTATCAATGACACCTATGGGCATGCAGCAGGAGATGTCGTGGTTGCCGAGGTGGCGCGCAGGATTGAACATGTTGTCGGCCAGAGCGACAGATGCGCCCGATGGGGCGGGGACGAATATATCGTTCTGCTGCCTCGCGCTTCTTCCGCCGCCGTGCGTGCGCTGGCCGAGTCGTTGCGTGCTGCCATAAAGGACTGGCCTGTGACGCTGCCCGATGGTGACGAAATCGCTATGTCCGTCAGTATCGGCGCCTGCCTTGCCGAGATGACTGATCGGCTTGAACTGGCCGTGGATATGGCTGACGCTGCGCTCTATATGGCAAAGTCAGAAGGGCGCAATCAGGTCGTGGTCTTTGATCGGGACATGCAGGCTCATCCCAAAAGCGCCTGACATTCTCTCTGGTCGTGGGTGACGCAGGTCTTGGCTGTAGTTTATCCTTGCCGTTTGTTTTGGAGATTTCTGATGGTCCGTACTTTATCCATACTCGCGCTGCTGGCGGGGAGCAGTGTGGTCGCGCCGATCCAGGCCAATGCGGCCAGCTTTGACTGTGCCAAGGCGGGAACGCCTTTCGAGCATGCCATCTGTGACCATGAGGCGCTGTCGGCCGCCGATTTGCGGCTCGCTCTGACCTATGACACCGCCGTGGGTGGCTTGTCGGAAAAAGCGCGCAATGCGGTTCGCACGGGCCAGCGCGAATGGCTGAGCTATGCCCAGCGTGCCTGTGCCCTGGACGCGAAACCCCTCACCAGCGGCGAGTACAATGAGCGGGGCCTCGAATGCCTCGTCGAGATATTCAACAGCCGCAGCACGGTTCTTGAGCAGAGCCGGATGGTCAACGGCTTGCGGTTTTATCCCATGGCTGAATATGAAGCGCTACAGGACCCCTATGAGGCCGAAGACCCCGATTCATACTGGCCGGTGGCCAGGCATGAACTGAGCTGGATCGAGCTGGATAGCGATGAAGGCTTTGCCCATGCTTTTAACGATACGGTGCGGGAACAGGCGCTGGCCTCCTCGCCCGTGGTTGCCGGCACTGTCGAAGACGACGACGAGGGCGATAGCAATACAAGCGACAGCAATAATACGATGTCGCTCAATGCCGTGGTGGGCAATAACAGGATCACGCTCGATGCCAGCACTTACTGGTATGGCCATGGCGCCGCGCATGGCAATTGGGGCGTCTATTTCCGCCACTACCTGATCAAGCAGGGCCGGTTTATGGAAGCTGGCGATCTGTTCGACCGAGATGGTTGGCAAGAGGCGCTCAAGGACCTGACCCTAGCCGCCGCGACCGAAGAGCATGGCGACAATCTCATGCTCGGCGATACAGATTATGTCTCTGATATCGTTGCCGATCCGACGCGCTGGGACCTGTCGGACCCCTATGCGCTCATCATTCAGTTTCAGCCCTATGAAATTGCGGCTTATGCCTATGGCGCTCCGCAGGTGCGGGTGAAATGGGATGATCTGGACCCATATCTGTCCGACGACGCCAACCCGATGCGCTATGGATATTAAGGACTTAGCCTAAAAGATCGGCCCAATCGGGGTGGCGGCGAAACTGGACAACGACATAAGGGCAGACGGGGGTGATTTTGAACCCCTGCTGCCTTGCGTCGGCGATGGCGGCCTTGACCAATTGCAGGGCGATGCCGCGGCCTTCGAACTCGGCCGGCACGCCGGTGTGATCGATGATCATGGGGCCATCGCCTTGTTTCTTATAGGTCATTTCGGCTTCGGCGCCGGGCGCGAGGTGGATGACGTAGCGGCCGCGTGTTGGGCCTTCTTCGCGGGTAATTTTGTATTCCGTGTCGGACATGGGGCTTTTCCTTGCGCTTTGTCTCCACCAATGTGGGGCTTTCGCATCGGTGTCGCAAGTCAGGCGAATTGGTGAGCAGACTGTTAGCCTTGACCGGAGCGGCTGCGCCAAAAAGTGAGTTTTGAGATATGAGTGATATTCTGCACCACATGATTTCCTCCGGCCCGCGTCCGGTGGCTCCATTCAGCCATGCGGTGGAGAGCGATGGTTGGGTGTTCATCACCGGACAGATGCCCACCGACCCGGCGGCACCCGATGCGCCTTTGCCCGAGGGGATTGAGGCACAGACGCGGCGGGTGGTGGAGAATTTGAAAATCGTACTGGGTGGGATTGGGCTGGGTCTTGAACATGTGACCATGGCCCGGATTTATCTCACGCAGTTCGAGCGGGATTATGCGGCGCTCAATGCGCTGTGGCCGAGTTTTTTCGAGGTCGGGAAACTGCCGGCCCGCACGACAGTGGGGGTGACGGCGCTGGCGGTTGGGGCGCTGGTGGAGATTGATCTTGTGGCGAAGCGGGTGGGATAGGCGCCGCATTTGGTTGGCACTCGATCTGCACCCGCCCCTTGACGGTGAGGGATGGGGTGGGGTGGTTCGCACGCTCGAAGATCGTGGCTCGATCATCCCCTCCGAGCTTTGCCAAGGCCCGTTGGGCCAAGCTGCGCTTGCCTCCCCCGTTTAGGGGAGGTGGGATCGCGTATGTGGAGGCCTTAGTCCTTCTTCCGCGACATCTCGATCATGCGTTCGACCGCCAGCCTTGCTGGAGCGATGATGTCTTCGGGGATAGTCACTTCCTCGGCGCCGGTATGAAGGGTCCAGAGGACGTTTTCGAGATTGATGCGCTTCATGTGCGGGCAGATGTTGCAGCCGCGCAGGAAATCGACGCCGGTGGTTTCGGATGCGACATTGTCGGACATGGAGCATTCGGTGACCATGACGACGCGGGCCGGTTTTGTGCTCTTGACCCAGTCGATCATTGCGGCGGTTGAGCCGGCGAAATCGACCGCATCGACCACTTCGGGCGGGCATTCGGGATGGGCGATGATCTTGGCCGAAGGATAGGCGTGGCGCAGTTCGGCAATGTCATCGGCGGTGAAGGTCTCGTGAACCTCGCAGGCCCCTGCCCAGGTGATGATCTTCTTGTGCGTCTTCTTGGCGGTGTTCTTGGCCAGATATTGGTCGGGGATCATCATCACCGTGTCGCCCTCGACACGATTGACGATGTCAAGCGCGTTGGACGAGGTGCAGCACACATCGGTGACCGCTTTGACGGCTGCTGACGTGTTCACATAGGTGACGACTGGCACGCCGGGATAGCGGGCGCGCATGGCCATGACGTCTTCGGCGGTGATGCTTTCGGACAGCGAGCAACCGGCGCGGCTATCGGGGATGAGAACCGTCTTGTCCGGGTTCAGCATTTTGCTGGTTTCGGCCATGAAATGCACGCCGCATTGCACGATGGTGGATTGAGTGACCTTGGTGGCTTCCACGGCCAATTGCAGGCTATCGCCGACCACATCGGCCACGCCGTGATAAATCTGCGGGGTCTGGTAATTGTGGGCCAGAATGACCGCATCCTTCTCCTTTTTCAGCCGATTGATCTGAAAGATCAGCGGGGCATAGAAGGACCATTCGATTTCAGGAATTTTGTCGCGGACGCGTTCGAAGATCGGCGCGGTCTCCCGCTCGATGGCGCTGGAATATTTGAGATCGAAGCTGTCGGCGAGAATGGCGCGGGCGTCGGCCAGCGGGGTCAAAGCATTGATCATCTGCACCATGGGGGCCTCCCGCCGTCTCAACGGGCGGAACCTAGGGATTTTTGGCTTTCAATTCAATGAATGGCCTTGCAGGAAATTGGCCGGACGCCTAACGCTTTGGTCGACTTCTTCCAGCCGAGGACTGTTTTTCATGCCGCAGGACGCAAACGCCATCCGCTCCATTCTCTCGCTTGCTCCGGTTGTGCCGGTCATCATCCTTGATGATGTCGCGCAGGCGCGGCCATTGGCCGAAGCGCTGGTGGCGGGCGGCTTGCCAGTGCTCGAAGTGACGCTGCGCACGCCCAATGCGCTCAAGGTGATGGAAGAAATGGCCAAGGTGACCGGCGCTATTGTCGGTTCGGGCACGGTGCGCAATGCGGGCCATATGAAGGCTTCGGTCGATGCCGGATGCCGTTTCATGGTGTCGCCCGGCGCTTCCCCGCGCCTGCTCGACGCTGCCGACGACGTCTCCATTCCGCTCTTGCCCGGCATCGGCACCCCGACCGAGGCGATGGCGGCGGCAGAGCGTGGCTATTCCTTCCTCAAGTTTTTCCCGGCGGAAGCGCTGGGTGGCGCCCCGGTGCTGAAGGCTTTTGCCTCGCCGCTGCCTGACATTACCTTCTGCCCGACCGGTGGCATCGATGCGGTCAAGGCAAAGACATATCTGTCGCTGCCCAACGTCATCTGCGTTGGCGGTAGCTGGATCATGCCTGCGGATGCGCTGGCAAGTGGGGATTTTGCGCGGGTAGAAGCGCTGGCGAAAGAGGCGAGCGCGTTGAGGGGGTAGAGATGGGTTTGTCTCCACAGATGCTGTTCTCGGGCTTGACCCGAGAACCTCTGTGTAGGCCAAGACGCTTGCCTCGGACGTGCTGCGACTGGCCCTCGGGTCAAGCCCGAGGGCAGCATGGTGGGTGGGGGGCTTCGTGCCCGAACGACCATGAATGAAACCTCTTCCGCCGCCCTCGGCCACTTGCGTATCGTGCTCTCCGATAAGGCCTATATCGGGCCGGGGCGGGCTGATCTGCTTGAGGGAATCGCAACGACGGGTTCCATCTCTGCCGCCGGAAAGGCGATGGGGATGAGTTACAAGCGGGCCTGGGGATTGGTGCAGGCGTTGAATGAGGGGTTTGGTGCGCCGCTGGTGGAGACCAATCGCGGTGGGGCTGGACAGGGCGGGGCGGCTTTGACGGTTTTGGGGCAGACGGTGTTGGCCTATTATCGCGACATGCAGCGCAAGACCGAAAATGCCATTGCCGAGGATGTTGCGTCGCTGCGGGCGCTGATCACCGATATTTCCTGATAAACATATCGCTTGCATACGCCGACTGTTTTGGTCAACGATATGTTTTAACAAACATATCGGAGCTTACCTTGTCCCGTATCCTTATTGCTGCGGCCCTGGTGGCCACGACGGCGCTGCCGGCTTTTGCTGAAAGCGTCAATGTGGCGGTGGCCGCCAATTTTACCGCTGTCGCGCAGGAACTGGAGCCCATTTTCGAAGCGGAAACCGGCCATGAGCTGGAATTGAGCTTTGGCGCGACGGGCCAGTTCTACACACAGATTTCGCAAGGCGCGCCATTTGGCGTGTTTCTGGCCGCCGATACGGCGCGCCCGGAGCTGGCCGTTACGGAAGGTTTTGCGGTCGAGGGCACGTTCTTTGTATATGCGCAGGGGCGGCTGGCGCTTTACGGGCCAGATCGTGACATGAGCGATGGCGAAGCTGCGCTGAGCGCGGACTTCTCCCAGATCGCGATTGCCGATCCGCAGGCTGCGCCCTATGGCAAGGCAGCGGTGGAAACGCTGACGGCTCTTGGGCTTTACGAGGCGGTGGAACCCAAAGTGGTGTGGGGCGAAAATATTTCGCAGACGCTGCAATTCGTTGATACCGGCAATGCTGAATTGGGTTTTGTCGCTGCCAGTCAGGTGCTGGACAAGGACGACAAGTGGATTGTGCCTGAAGAACTGCATGCGCCGATTGCTCAGGGGGCTGTTCTGCTCAAGGAAGGCGAGACTAATCCGGCTGCGATTGCGTTCATGGAGTTTTTGAAGTCGGATCAGGCGGTGGCGATTATTGAGGCGGCTGGGTATTCGGTGCCTTAAAGGTGGCCGAGGGCTGAGCCTGCCTTTGCTTTTTGGGATCAACCCTCTCCACCAAATCCGAGGGCAGCGCGGTGTTTTTATTTGCACCGTGCGGTACTGGAATTAGGAGTGATCATGGACCTTGCCCCCCTTATTGCTCCCATCACCCTGACGCTCACACTGGCTTTCAGCGTGACCATGATCCTTCTGGTCATCGGCACGCCAATTGCCTGGTGGCTGGCGCATGGGCGTTGGGTGGGCAAGGAAGCGGTGGGGGCGATTGTGACGCTGCCCATGGTTTTGCCGCCGACTGTGCTTGGGTTTTACCTGTTGCTGGCTTTTGGCCCCAATGGGCCGGGTGGGACGTTGGCAGGATTGTGGGGCGCGCGGACGCTGGCTTTTTCCTTTGGTGGGCTGGTGATCGGCTCGGTCATCGCCTCACTGCCCTTTATGGTGCAGCCGCTGCGCAATGCCTTTGCCGCCATCGAAAGGGACGTGATGGAGGCGGCCGATACGCTGGGGGCGTCGCGCTGGCAGCTTTATTGGCGAGTGATCCTGCCGCTGGCCAGACCGGGTTATCTCGTGGGTGGGATCATGGCCTTTGCCCATACGGTGGGCGAATTTGGCGTGGTGCTGATGATCGGCGGCAATATTCCGGGACGCACCAAGGTCATTTCCATCGCCATCTACGACTATGTCGAGCGGCTGGAGTGGGACAAGGCGCATCTGCTGGCCGGTGGCATGGTCATATTCGCCTTTATCGTGATTTTCTCGACGCTGATGGTGAACCGACGCGTGATGACGCCTTTGGGGTGAATCCGACGGATTGACCACTAACATGTTAGTTGCTAGAGCAGCCGGACATCTCCGGAGTGCCCGCCCATGAGTGCCATCAACAAGGCCCTGACCGTCGACGACATGAAGCGGCTGGCGCATCGCCGGGTGCCGAAAATGTTCTTCGAATACGCCGATAGTGGCTCCTATACGGAGGGCACTTATCGGGACAATGAGAGCGATTTCCAAAAAATCCTGCTCAACCAGAAGGTTGCGGTGAACCTTGAGGGGCGCAACCTTAAGGTGAAAATGCTGGGGCATGAGATCGCCATGCCCGTGGCCATCGCTCCGGCAGCGACCGGCGGCATGCAGGTGGCCGATGGCGAGATCAAGGCGGCGAAAGCTGCGGAAAAATTCGGCATTCCGTTTTCGCTCTCGACCATGAGCGTCTGTTCCATCGAGGACATTGCCGAGAATACGACCGCGCCATTCTGGTTTCAGCTCTATGTGATGCGCGACCGCGATTTCATCAATCGGCTGATCGACCGGGCCAAGGCAGCGAAATGTTCGGCGCTGATCCTGACCATGGATCTGCAAATCCTCGGGCAGCGGCACAAGGACATTCGCAATGGCCTGTCGACGCCACCCAAATTCACGCCCTATTCGATCTGGCAGATGATGCAGCATCCGCTCTGGTGCATGCGCATGCTGGGCACCAAGCGGCACACATTCCGCAATATCGTCGGCCATGTGGGCGGTGATCATGACCTTGCCTCGCTTTCGGCCTGGACGGCGAGCCAGTTCGATCCGACGCTGAATTGGGGCGATGTGCGCTGGATCAAGGAGCGCTTTGGCGGGCCCGTCATCGTCAAGGGTGTGCTCGACGCCGATGATGCGCAGGCGGCGCTCGACAATGGTGCGGACGCCATCATCGTGTCGAACCACGGCGGGCGGCAGCTTGATGGCGCGCCGTCGACCATACGCGTTCTGCCTGAAATTATTGACCGGGTTGGTCACAAGACTGAGGTTTATCTCGATAGCGGTATCCGCTCGGGACAGGACGTGATCAAGGCTTTGGCCTATGGCGCGAAATCGACCTTTATCGGTCGGCCCATGCTCTATGGGCTGGGCGCGGGGGGCGAGGCCGGTGTGTCCCGCGTGCTCGAAATCATGCGCAAAGAGCTCGATACGACTATGGCTTTGTGCGGGGAGCGCGACATTGCCAATGTGGGGCTGCACAATATTTATTCCAACGATCTGCCACCCCGGAATGCGCCCAAGCCGCGCAGCTAGAGATCGGGATAGGTTCGTGGCGACGACTGCGGATCGAGCTGGGTGAAGACATTTGCGGCGATGGCTTGCAGGGCTTCGGGCGGCTGGCTGCCGACAATGGTGCAGGTGAAGGTGGCATTGGCCCAATAGAGGGCGTTGTCGGTGCCGAAGCTGATATTTTCGAGCGTGGGGCCATCGACGCCGGTGGCGGGTGTGATGTAAAGCGTCAGGTGTTCGCCCGAATTGTCCTCATACATGAGCTGCGCCGCGCGCCCGCCGGGAATGGCTGGAGCGGGGAGCAGGCGACCGCCGAGGAATGTCAGGCCGTTGGCCGTAAGGTCGGGCATGGGGAGGCTGGTGTCGAGCCGGTTGGAGAGCCAGGTCGAAAGGTGTTCGGCATCGCTGCCCGGCACTTCGACGGCGTGACGGTTTTCTGCGACATAGACGGAATGGGCGCTGACGGCGTCGGCAATCAGGCGATCATAGATTTGCGGCGTGGCAGGATCCGGGCGGTTGAGCCAGCCGGTGACCACGCCGATGCCCAGAAAGACCAGCAGCACGGCGACCTGTCGCATGGTAGCCCAGCGGCGACGCTGGGCGATGAGCGCCAGCCTGTGCGGGTCGAGCCGTGCGGGCACGGGTTCGGTGCTGGTGGGAGCATAGAGCGAGCGAATGGCATTGGATTGGCGTTGGAAGGCGGCGACCTCCGACATGGCGGCGGGATCGGCTTCGATGGCTGTGCGGGTCTCGGTGTCGAGCTGGCCGTCGATATAGGCCATGATCTGGTCTTTATCGGTGGGGCTCATTTGACGGTCCTTAAATGCGGCTCGGCTGGGATGCCGGTCAAGGTGCGCAGGGTGGAGCGGGCGCGGCCAAGGCGGCTCATCAATGTCCCAAGGGGAATTTGCAATATGGCGGCGGCTTCGGCATAGGGCAGGCCTTCTAGCGTTATCAGCAGCAGAGCTTCCTTTTGGTCGAGCGGCAGGGTTTCGATGGCGCGGGCCAGTTCGGCAAGTGCCAGATGGCCCGGTTGCGGTGGTGGCGTGCCCAGATCGGGCATGGTGTCGATGTCTATTTCCTCGCCGTGTCGGCGCTCGGTGCGGCGCGCATTGCGTTCGAGGTTGGTGAGGATGGTGAAGAGCCAGGGGCGCAGGTCCCCGCGCGGCTGAAACAGGCCGCGCCGGGAAATGGCGCGTTCGAGACAGTCCTGCACCAGATCGTCGGCGTGGTCGATATTGCGGGTGAGCGCGCGGGCATAGCGGCGCAGGGCCGGTACATTGGCTTCGAGCTCATCGAGAAAATCGACCACGCCAAACCTTCCTAATGCGGGCTATTCATCACTCAACGGCAAGATGCCAGACGCCACCAACGCCGTCACCCTTGATGTCGCCAGCGGCCATGTCTTCATACCAGTAGTAAAGCGGCCAGCCCTTATAGGCCCACATTCTCGAGCCGTCGTCGCGGGTGACGATGGTGAAATCGCCTTCGGCCTTGTCAGCATCATCAGCAAAGAGCGGTGGCCATTTTGCGGCGCAATCGTCGTTGCAGACGCTCTTGCCATCGCCATTTGTATCCTTGTCGAAGGTGTAGAGGGTCATGCCATTGGCGTCGGTCAACACCTGCTTGCCGCCGATATCGGTGGACTTGACCGTGCCGCCGAGAAAGTCGGTGGCAAAGGCGGGAACAGCCAAGAGAGCCAGAGCCGTAGCGCCAGCAAGAAGTGAACGGAAGTGCATGGGATTTACTCCTGTTGTGGGACCGCGATTGCGGCCTCCACAGGGACAAACACCGTTGCGGGCTGTTTCATCCCCAAGCCGCAAAAAATAATTCTTGCTGCACCAGTGGGCCAGGTTTTCCACGGTTCATGCCAAAGCGAATGGCGGAAAGTCGCAGCGCGGCAAGAACTTGCTGGACAGGCTTAGCCTCGATTGCTTTGTTGTCTGCTATCCGGCGTGTCCTTGGGAGAGGTTCGTCTCGCCGGATCCGTGCGTCAACTGGCGCACCCCCTTCAGGAGGAAATGAATGAAAAGACGTGACTTCTTCAAAAAGGCCTCTGTGGCCACAATTGGTGCTGCCGCCGCGACCGCGCTGGCAACACCGGCCATCGCACAGGGTAATGTGACCTGGCGCATGGTGACGACTTGGCCAAAAAACTTCCCGGGCATGGGTGTCGGCGCGCAGCGTCTTGCTGATCGCATCACTGCCGCCTCGGGTGGCCGGTTGACAGTGCAGGTTTATGCGGCGGGCGAAATGGTGCCGGGGCTGCAAGCGCTGGACGCGGTGATCGACGGCTCGGCTGAAATGAGCCATGGTGCCGCTTATTACTGGCAGAACAAGAGCGCTGGCCTCAGCTTCTTCACCGGCGTTCCCTATGGCATGACCAGCCGCGAGCTGACCGGCTGGGTCCGCTATATGGGCGGGCAGGAAATCTGGGACGAAATCTACGACCAGTTCGGGTTGCAGGGATTCCTGTCGGGCGATACCGGCACGCAGGCCGGTGGCTGGTTCAAGAACGAATTGACCGGCGTTGCCGACATTCAGGGTCTGCGCTTCCGCACGCCGGGTCTGGGCGGTCAGGTATGGGCCAAGCTGGGCGCTACGGTGACCAATCTTGCTGCAGGCGAAATCTTTGCCGCGCTTCAATCGGGCACGCTGGACGCCGCCGAATTCGTCGGTCCTTATAATGATCTGGCGCTTGGCTTCTACCAGATCGCCAAGAACTATTACTTCCCAAGCTTTATCGAGCCGGGCCTTGCCACGGAACTGGTGGTCGACAAGGCCAAGTATCAGGCTCTGCCTACCGACTTGCAGGCCATCGTCAAGGATGTGTGCCAGGCCGAGTATGACGCGGTTGCTGCTGACTTTGCCGCAAACGATCCGCGCGCGCTTCAGGCTCTGGTCAACGAGCATGGTGTGCAGATCCGCCAATTCCCGGAGGAAATCCTTGAGGCTGGTGCCAAGGCGTCGGTGGAAATTCTCAATGAATTCCGTGAGAGCAGCGATCCACTGACCAAGAAAACGACAGAGAGCTTTATCGAGGCGCTCAATATCGTGCGTCAGAAGACCGATGGGACAGACAGCCTGTTCCTGGCTGCGCGTGAAAAGTATTTCACCATCAGCTAGGCGGCAGCCAAACCAAAAAGAAACCCACCGCCCTCGGGCGGTGGGTTTTTTCTTTTCCGCAGGACAGGGGCCGGGTGACTTTCGCCCGGCCCTTTGCATTAGCCATAGATCACGGTGGGTAGCCAGGTGGCGAGGTCGGGGAAGAAGAAGAGTATCCCCAAAGCAACCAATTGCAGACAGACGAAGGGGAAGGCGCCCCGATACATCATGCCGGTGGTGACGCGGGCCGGGGCGACGCTGCGCAGATAGAGCAGCGAGAAGCCGAAAGGCGGCGTCATGAAGCTGGTCTGCAGATTGACAGCAATGGCCACGCCCAGCCAGACCGGATCGACGCCCAGAGCCAGCAGCACCGGGGCGGTGATTGGCACCACGATGAAGATGATCTCGAAGGTGTCGAGGATGAAGCCCAGAACGAACATGACCAGCATGACCACGATGGTCGCGCCCAGAGCGCCGCCGGGCATGGATGCCAGCACGTCATGGACCAGTTCTTCGCCGCCCATCACACGGAAGACGATGGCAAACACCGCTGCGCCGAAAAGCAGGATGAACACCATGGAGGTGACGGTGGCGGTGGAAATGCAGACCTCGCGCAACATTGCGAAGTTGAGCTTGCGGTTGAGGGCGGTGAGAATCAGCGCGCCAACGGCACCAACCGATGCTGCTTCCGTGGGCGTTGCGATACCGGCTAGGATGGAGCCGAGCACGGCCAGCATGAGCAGGAGCGGGGGCACCAGAGCGGTCAGCACCTCTTTCCAGAGGCCTGCGCGCTCGGCTTCCGGTACGGGCGTGGCGGGGGCGGACTTGCCGTCGAAGATGGCCTTGAAGATCATCCATGTCAGGTAAAGCCCGATCAGCACCAGACTGGGTAGCACAGCACCGGCAAAGAGCGAGCCCACCGAAACTGGCTTGGGCGCGAAATTGCCCTGGGCCATTTGCACCTGCGCATTGATGCCCGAGAGCATGTCGCCCATGAAGATCATGACGGTGGATGGCGGAATGATCTGGCCCAGAGTGCCCGAGGCGGTGATGACGCCAGCGGCCAGTTTTGGATCATAACCGGCGCGCAGCATGGCGGGCAGGGAGATGAGGCCCATGGTGACCACTGTGGCGCCGACGACGCCGGTGGAGGTGGCCAGAAGCGCACCCACCAGAATGACCGAAATGCCCAGACCACCGCGCAGATTGCCGAAGAGCTTTCCCATGGTGACCAGCAATTGCTCGGCAAGGCCGGAGCGTTGCAGAGCAATACCCATGAAGATGAAGAGTGGCACGGCGACCAGCACTTCATTGGTCATGAAGCCAATATAGCGCCCGGCGAGCGAACCGAAATTGGAGGGATCGAAAATGCCCAGCCACCAGCCGATCAGCGCGAAGAAGAGGGCCGTGCCCGCCAGGCTGAATGCGACGGGGAAGCCGAGCATGAGGACGCCGATGACGCCAAAAAACATCAATCCGGCGAGGATTTCGCCAACAAGAACCATATCCATCAGGCGTGTTCCTCTTCGGTCTGGTAGCGCAGGTCCGCTGGCAGCAGATCTTCACGGTTCGACAGCACCAGAATGGATCGCGCGGCCATGGCCAGACCCTGCAGGCCAACCAGAACGCCGAAGACAATGATGAAGCTCTTGAGAATAAAATAGCCCGGCATGCCGCCCACATTGGAGGAGGCTTCCATCAGCCGCCAGGAGCGGGACACATAGGTCCAGCCATAGGTGAGGACGATGTAGATGAAGGGCAGGAGGAAAAAGACAACGCCGATGAGATCGGCAATGGCTTTGCGGCGAATGGTGGCTGGGGCGTAGAAGATGTCGACGCGCACATGCTGGTTGCGCAGCAGGGCGAAACCGGCAACGCCGGTAAACATTGCGCCCGACAGCCAGACATAAAGATCCTGCATCCAGAGCGTGGATGAGGCGAAGAAATAGCGCTGTACGACGACGGTGAAACAGACCAGCACGCATGCCAATGCGAGCCATGACAGAACCTGACCCACAAGCCAGTTAATGGCGCTGATCCCTTTGACCAGCGCGGCGAGCCCTTGCAATTGGTGAGCCTCCCTCGTTTCCCAATATGGCGTGTCCTCTCCCAAGGACGCCATATCTTTCAACCGATTGAGCATTATCCAAAAGGCTGGTCAACGAAAACTGGCGTTGCGGGGTGATCAAATCACAGATCAGCGCCGATCTATCCCCATGTCTATCCGTGTCGGGGCTTCCGAACTTCTGCGGTTACACTGATGACCCGCTGCAATATTATTGGTTGGACCAATGGCAAGACAGGGGGCAGCAAAAAGAGACTGCTGCCCCGCGCGCTATGCTGGGACGCGCGGGCGTGACGTCAGCCCTGTTGCGGCTGTGGGCCTTCGGTCTGTCGCAGAATGGGATAGGCGACGCTGGCCAGAAGCGAATTGATGGTCTTGAGGGCGCGGATGGTTTCGAGATGCAGGTCGCTGGTCGCGATGGATTGCTGAGCGCCCTCGCGCAGACGGGCCAGATGCTCGGCGGCGCTGGCGCGTCCGGCCATGCCGAGCGAAGCCTTTTCTTCAAGCAGCAATTTGGCGGCGGCGCGGTCTTCCGACATCAATACGTTGAGCGCCAGATGGAGATTGTCGACGACGCGGTGATGGAGGTCATTGAGTTCGCGCCAGCCAGCGGGCGAGAATTTGACCTTTTGTTCGGCGCGGCTTTCGGCGAGCTTGACCAGTGTTTTGACCACGGCGTCGCCGACATATTCGAGATTGATGGCCAATTGTGCCAGCTCCTGCCCGCGCAGGGCTTCGGCGCTGGCCGGGTCTGTGTAGTGAATGCGCGAAAGATAGAGTTTGATGTCGGATTGCGCGGCATTGACGGCCTGTTCGAGCTGCTTGATCTCGCGAATTTTTTCGGGATCGGCGTTTTCGTAAAGGTCCATGACGGGTTGCAGCATGCGCTCGACGATTTCGGCCATGCGCAAGAGTTCTCGCTTGGCGCTGGCAAGGGCGAGTGCGGGATTGGCAATCAGCTTGTCATCGAGCCGCATGGGAGAGGTCAGCGAATGGCTGGGCTGGGGCGCGCTGCGGACAAGTCTGGTGGTGAGCTTGGCCATGGGACTGGTCAGCGGCAGGGCGATGAGCAGCAGGACCACGTTGAAGGCGAGGTGGAAATTGATGATCTGCCGCGTAGCATCTGGGCCGAGCAGTGTGCCGGGCAGATGGCTGAGCCAGAGGAGGCCAAGTCCGATGACTGCGAGAACGGCGCGGAAGATGAAATTACCCAAGGTAATCCGGCGCGCTGCCGCTGAGCCGCCGCGGGTCAGCATGAAGGCGATGATGGACGAGCCCATATTGGCGCCGAGCACCAGAGCCGCGCCCAGCTCGAACGGGACGAGGCCCTGCGCGGCAAAGGTTGCGACCAGCAGAATGAAAGCAACCGAGGAATGGATGACCCAGGTAAAGGCTGCGGCGAGGAGGAAAGCGGTGAGCGGATCGCCCGCCAGATAGGCGACGATGTCTGGCAGAACCTCAGCTTCGCGCAAAGGCATTGTGGCTTCGCCGATCAGGCGCAGCGACATGAGAATGAGCGCAATGCCGATGACGATGCGACCCGCCTGACGAATATCGCGATTATGACCACGGAAGAACAGCGCGCCACCGACAATCATCAGGATGGGCATGAGCCATGCCGGATTGACGCTGAGCAATTGCACCACGATGGCTGAGCCGAGATCTGCGCCGAGCATGGTGGCAAGGCCCGCTGAGAGCGTGAGCTTGCCGCTGGCGGCGAAACCGGCGGCGATCAGCGCCACGGCGGTGGAGCTTTGCAGCAGGATCGCGACGAAGCCGCCCAAAGCCGCCGACTTGATCTGGCCGCGTTTGCCCTGGCTCAAAAGGCGATGAAGGACGGCCTTTTGTGAACGCTCCATGCCCGTACGCACCATCCGGGTGGCCCACAGAAGCAGGGTGACCGCACCGGCAATGTTGATGAGCACGAGATAGATGTTCATGACGTCCTTTCATGGGGTGAGCGGGCAATGTGACCTTGGATCATCGGCCTGTTCGGGCACGTGTGCAATGGGCTTGTGCTTTACCTGCGCAATGCGGCCAGCACATGACTTGCGCCTTCGCCCCTTGCCAGTTTTCACCTCGGATGCTTTAGGAGCGCTCTCCCCCTCCGGCGCATCTCCCCAAAGGCATTTCTTCGCATGATCAGGCTCGAAAGTATCGGCAAGCAGAATGGCAAGCAGATCGTGTTCATCGAGGCCTCGGCGGCGCTGAACCGGGGCGAAAAGATCGGTCTTGTCGGTCCGAACGGAGCGGGCAAGACGACGCTGTTCCGCATGATTACCGGCGAAGAGAGCCCCGATGAGGGGCAGGTTTCGGTCGATCGGGGCACCTCCATCGGCTATTTCAGTCAGGATGTGGGCGACATGGCGGGCAAGCCTGTCGTTGCCGAGGTGATGAACGGGGCGGGACCGGTCAGCGAGATGATGGCCGAGATGGCCGTTCTGGAAGCGGCCATGGCAGACCCCGACAAGGCCGACGAGATGGATGCCATCATCGAGCGCTATGGCGAGGTGCAGGGGCGATTCCAGGAGCTGGACGGCTATTCGCTGGATGGGCGGGCGCGCGAAGTGCTCGCAGGTCTCGGCTTTTCGCAGGAGATGATGGATGGCGATGTCGGCGCGCTATCGGGCGGCTGGAAGATGCGCGTGGCGCTTGCCCGTATTCTGTTGATGAAGCCCGACGTGCTGCTGCTCGACGAACCGAGCAACCATCTTGATCTCGAAAGCCTGATCTGGCTCGAAAACTTCCTCAAAACCTATACCGGCGCGCTGCTGATGACCTCGCATGACCGCGAGTTCATGAACCGTATCGTCAACAAGGTGCTGGAAATCGACGCGGGTACGCTGACTTCTTACACCGGCGACTACGATTTTTATCAGAGTCAGCGCGAGATTTCGGACAAGAACCAGCAGGCCCAGTTCGAGCGGCAGCAGGCTATGCTGGCCAAGGAAGTGGCGTTTATCGAGCGGTTCAAGGCGCGGGCCAGCCACGCCGCGCAGGTGCAGAGCCGGGTGAAAAAGCTCGACAAGATCGACCGGGTGGAGCCGCCCAAGCGCCGGCAGGTGGTGGCGTTTGAATTCCGCCCCGCGCCGCGTTCGGGCGAAGACATCGTGCGGGTCGAGGGCGTGCATAAGGCTTATGGCAGTCGCTCGATCTATGAGGGGCTCGATTTCCATGTGCGGCGGCGCGAGCGCTGGTGCATTCTTGGCGTCAATGGCGCGGGCAAGTCGACGCTTTTAAAACTCGTTGTTGGCGCGTCGCAGCCCGATGCCGGAGCGATTTCGCGCGGACCGAGTGTGAAGCTCGGTTATTTCGCGCAACACGCCATGGACGTCATTGATGGCGACCAGACGATTTTCCAGATGCTGGAATCGACCTTCCCGCAAGCGGGACAGGCACCATTGCGGGCGCTGGCCGGGTGTTTCGGCTTTTCTGGCGACGATATTGAAAAGAAATGCCGAGTGCTGTCGGGGGGTGAAAAAGCAAGATTGGCCATGGCGCTGATCCTGTTCGATCCGCCGAATTTCCTTGTGCTCGACGAGCCGACCAACCATCTCGACATTCAGACCAAGCAGATGCTGATCGAGGCTTTGGCCAATTTCGAGGGTACGATGCTGTTCGTCAGCCACGACCGGCATTTCCTTGCTGCGCTCAGCAACCGCGTGCTGGAGCTGACGCCGGAGGGGCCGCATGTCTATGGCGGCGGCTACACTGAATATGTCGAGGCGACCGGGCAGGAAGCGCCGGGGCTGCGGAGCTAACACAGAGCGCTGGTGACATTGGGGACGAAAATGCTATGGCACGCTCCGGATGGGTTTGAGGAGTGAGCCATGTTCGTTGTCGGCGGCGAGAGTCTGATCGATCTGGTGCCTGTGTCGTCAGGCGCGGATGCGGAGCGCGTGGCGCTGGCTGGCGGTTCGCCGTTCAATTGCGCGCTGGCCATGGCCAAGCTGGGCAATGAGACGGGTTTTCTCTGCCCAATCAGCTCTGACCAATATGGCGATCTGCTGCTCAAGCCACTGCAGAAAGCTGGCGTCAATGTGCTGCTGGGCGAGCGCGTCGATGCGCCGACGACGAAGGCTATCATCACCTTCAATGACAAGATGCAGGCGAGCTACGTGTTCGAGCGGGGGGCTGATCACGCCTTTACGCGCGAGGGATTGCTGGCTGCCTTGCCGGAAAAGCTCGATCTTTACCAGATTGGTGGGTTTTGCCCGATCCTGCCTGAAGATGCGGCGATCTGGACGGATGTGGTGGCCGAAGCGATAGCGCGGGGCGCGACCATCTCCATCGACATCAATGTGCGCGAAAAGCTGGTGGATGACGAGGCCGGGTATCGCGCACGCCTTTCGGGCTTTCTCGATAGCGCGCATATCATCAAGCTGTCCGAAGAAGACCACGAGTGGCTGGCTCCGGACACCAGCATTGCTGATTTTGCCGGCGAACTGCTCAAGCGGCCCAATTGCGAGCTGGTGGTGGTGACGCTGGGCGAAGGCGGGTCGCGGGCGTTTTCACGGGTGGCCGAAGGGCAGGCAGCGATCTACGCGCCGCCCGTTTTCGGTGACACGGTGGGGGCCGGTGATAGTTTGATGGCCGGTATCCTGACCTGGCTGGGCGAGGCGGGAGCGCTCAAGGCAGGCGGCATGGCAGGTCTGTCCACTGCTCAACTGATTGAAATGCTGCGCTTTGGTGCAGTCGTGGCCGGTATCAATTGCGGGCGCAAAGGCTGCCAACCGCCGACCCGTGCCGAAGTGGATGCTGTTCTCCCCAGTTTTGCGGGATAAAAAACCTAACATTTCCGTTAGTTGCCAGCGGGCCGCGCCTCTGCTCTCATTGTCGTGTTCCTGCGGAGGGCTAATCGATGCGGCGTGGATTCTTGGCTTTAGGCGTCGTCGCCGTTTTGGGCATTGCAGCAGGGGTCTATTTTCTCAAGCCCGTGACCGGCCCGGCGCGTGATTTGACGCTGGTTGGTGATGTCGAGCGCGGCAATTATCTGATCCGTCTGGGCGGCTGCGTTGCCTGCCATACTGATGTTGCCGAAGGGCGCGCTTATCTTTCGGGCGGGGCCGCGCTGGAGACAAGTTTTGGCACTTTCGTTCCGCCCAATATCACCGCCGACCCTGAGGCTGGGATCGGGCGCTGGACGGTGCAACAATTCTCCGACGCCATGAGCAATGGCATGGGCCCTCAGGGCCATCTTTATCCGGCTTTCCCCTATGAGAATTACACGCTGATGAGCGATCAGGAGATCGTTGATCTCTATGCTGCCTTGATGGCGACCGAGCCGGTGAGCGATCCGGCCCCGGCTAGTCAGGTGCCGTTCCCGTTCAATGTCCGGCTGATCATGGCGGGCTGGCAGAATCTGTTCTTTTCGCCGGGCCGGTTCCAGCCAGAAGCGGGGCAGTCTGACATTTATAATCGGGGCAAGTATCTGGCCTATGGCCCCGGCCATTGCGTTGCCTGCCACACACCGCGCAATGCGCTCGGAGCGCTGGAATGGGATCAGGCTTTTGCCGGATCGCCAGGTGGCACGGGTGGGCGCGCGCCTGCAATTACCATGGCCTCACTGACTGAAGATGGTTATGACGTCGAAACGCTGGTGCAGACCCTCAAAGACGGCTTTACGCCGGGCTTTGACGTGCTCGGCGGCTCAATGGGCGAGGTGATCGCAGATTCCACGTCCTATTGGACCGATGAGGATTTGACGGCGCTGGCGACGTATTTGCTGACGGAGTGAGGTCAGCCGCGCAGCCGGGCGAAGAATTGCTCGCGGTGCCAGGCGAGGGCGGTTCGGTCGAGTGTGGTGATGGCTTTGTCGTTTATGGCGAGCATGCCGGAGCGATTGACTGTATCGGCGATGTCTGAGGTCACGGCATAGGCATCGACGATCAGTTCGAGCCTGGGACCGACTGTCCAGGCGAAGCTGGAGAAGAGTTTTGCTGGCTCGGGATCGAGAAACAGGAAATTGCCGATCTGCCAAGTGCCGCCCTGATCGAGCGGGCGGATTATAACGGCTTGCCCCTTGTGGGTCGTGACATCGGAAAAGCTGCAACGGCGCTGTTGCTGGCGTGACAAATGCTCCGAGAAAAGATCGACCGATCCCGCCATATCGTAAGCGAAGCCAACCTCGTCGGCGCTCATCAAAGTTGCGGTGGCAATACGATCAAGGGCCGCCTCATCGATTTCGGCCATGCCGATAGTGTCTGGCCGCTCTTCTGGGAACGGAATCTCCGGCTGGAAGATAGTGAGATTGTCGACCTGCACCATACTGGCATCGGTTCCTCGCGGAACGAACGCGCCCAATGTTCCAAGAGCCACATAGCCCCCAAGAACGTTCGGGCTGATGTCGGCGATCACGATCTTGTCGCCGATCCGTGCGTCAAATTGCGATGCATCGCCCGGTGCGCAGCGGAACTGTGCTGAGCCACCCGCACGCAAAATCTGGTCGGCATGGGTAAAGACAATAAGTCTGGGCACGCTTTATCCCCGGATATGCCCGGACGATAAAACTACGTAAGTAAAATTGCTACCCGGCTCGCATCAGGCCTCTGCGCGAATGCGGAGCGCCTCTTCCAGCGTCATCTCGGTGTGATGTTCCCAGCTTTCGCTCGGCTCGGGGAAGTCGGTGCGGAAGTGGCCGCCGCGGCTTTCGGTGCGTTTGAGGGCAGCAGCGGTGACGAGGGTGGCCGAGGTGGTCATGTTGAGATAGGCGCTGGTGACGCGCTCGGCGCTCAATTCGAGATGGGCAATGTCGCGCAGGGCTTTCTTGAGGCCTTCCGCATTGCGTTCGACGCCGACCAGATCGGTCATGATGTGGCGCAGGTCCTGCACTGCGACCGTGTTGCGCAACACTTCCTCGGCGCGGTTGCCCTCTTCTTCATCCCATTCGATGCCCTTGAAGGGCGTGAGGTCTCGGGCGGGTTCGAGGCCGCCAATATCTTCGGCAATGCGCGCGCCATAGACCACGGCTTCGAGCAGGGAATTGGAGGCGAGGCGGTTGGCGCCGTGCAGGCCGGTGCAGCTGGCCTCGCCACAGACCCAAAGGCCGGGCAGGGAGGAGCGACCATTGTCGTTGACCTTGACGCCGCCCATGTGGAAATGCGCGGCCGGGGTGACGGGAATGGGGTCTTTCACCGGGTCAATGCCAGCGTCGAGGCAGTATTTGCTGACGGTCGGGAAGCGGGTGAGGATGTCTATGCCCAGAACCTGGCGCGTGTCGAGGAAGACTTTGCGGCCCGCCTTGATCTGGCGGAAATTGGCGCGGGCGACGATGTCGCGGGGGGCCAGTTCGGCATCGGGGTGAATGGCGGGCATGAAGCGCTCACCCAGATCATTGACGAGGATCGCCCCTTCGCCGCGCAGGGCCTCTGTGGCGAGCGGAGCGGGGTCGGCATTGGTCAGGATGGCCGTGGGATGGAATTGCACGAATTCGGGATCAGCAATAATCGCGCCAGCCCGGGCCGCCATGCCCATGGCGTGGCCACGCACACCGGGCGGATTGGTGGTGATGGCGTAGAGCCCGCCTAGCCCGCCCGCCGCAAGCACGGTGGCTCGGGCGCGGATGAAGACGGGTTCGGAATAGCGGTCGCCCAAACGACGGCAGTAGACGCCGACGACGCGGCCATTTTCGCGGGCGAGACTCAGCGCGGTGATGCCTTCAACCACGCGAATGGACGGGGTTTTGCGCACCTGCGCGATGATGGCCTGCATGATGGCCCAGCCGGCGCGGTCGCCCTCGACCTTGACGATGCGATTGGCGGAATGGGCAGCTTCGCGGCCCAGTTCGAAATTGCCGAAATCGTCGCGGTCGAAAGGCGTGCCCCAGCGGGCAAGATCTTCTATGCGGGCGACGGCCTCGGCGGTGACGCTTTCGGCAATGCCGTGGTCGACGATGCCGGCGCCGGCCATTTCGGTGTCGAGCGCATGGGCATGGGAAGAGTCACCCTTGCCGATGGCTGCTGCAACGCCGCCTTGTGCCCAGGCGGATGATGCGCCTATGCCAAGCGGTTTTGGGGACAGGACGGTGACGGGACGTGGAGCGAGCTTGAGTGCGGTGAAGAGACCGGCGAGACCCGCCCCGACAATGAGTGCGCCATCTGCGTAGAGCGTATTGTCGAAAGTGTTCATGGCGTCCTCCCCAGGTGGGAAGGGGGATACGACGCGGCGGGGGAGGAGGGCAAGCGGTGCATGTATATTACGTACCTTGCCCAGCGCACGCCAAGGCTGCCCTCGGACTTGATCCGAGGGCCTGTCGGGACGAAACATTGGAATATGGTTTGGGGGAGAGTGGCCCTCGGGTCGAGCCCGAGGGCAGCGCAGTGCTTGAGGAGGCAGCTATTCTAGCGTGTTGCTTGAACCTGCCTTACACCGCTCGCTGACGTCTTCTATTAGGCGCTGTAGGCCTTGACGTTCTGGGTCTGCTCGCCGAGGCCTTCAATGCCGAGACGCATGACATTGCCGGGCTTGAGCCAGACGGGTTCGGGCTTGATGCCCATGCCCACGCCCGGAGGGGTGCCGGTGGAGATAATGTCGCCAGGCTGCAGGCTCATGAACTGGCTGACATAGGAGACGATGGTTTCAACACCGAAGATCATCGTGGCCGTCGAGCCGTTCTGATAGCGCTTGCCATCGACTTCGAGCCACATTTTGAGGTTTTTCGGATCGGCAACTTCGTCCTTGGTGACGACCCATGGGCCGATGGGGCCAAAGGTGTCGCAACCCTTGCCCTTGTCCCAGGTGCCACCGCGCTCGGTCTGGAAATGGCGCTCGGAAACGTCGTTGATCAGGCAATAGCCAGCGACGTGGTTGAGTGCATCCTTTTCCTCGACATAGCGGGCTTCCGCACCGATGACGATGCCGAGTTCGACTTCCCAATCCGGCTTGATGGCATTTTTGGGAATGATCACATCGTCATTGGGGCCGATGATGGCGCTGGTAGCCTTCATGAAAATGATCGGCTCTTCGGGGATTTTCGCGCCGGTTTCGGCAGCGTGGTCGGCATAATTGAGGCCGATGCAGATGAACTTGCCGACATTGCCCACGCAGGGGCCGATACGCTGATTGTCATCGAGCTTTGGCAGGGCGTTGATGTCGGTGGCGGCGATCTTGGCGAGGCCTGCGGGGGTCAGGGTTTCGCCTGCAATGTCGTTGACCACGCCGGACAGGTCGCGGACGGAGCCGTCTTGGGCAAGGATGGCGGGCTTTTCAGCGCCCTTGGCGCCGACGCGAAGCAGTTTCATGGCGGGGTCTCCAATAGAGTTTCGAGGCCGGTCATAGAGCTAACATGTTAGTCTGTCGAGGCCGACCTTTGGGCAATGCGTTCGCCTTGCCTTAGCCGAAGGGGAAATCGTCCTTTTCGGGGGCGAATTCGGCGCCATCAGCAAAAAGATCGGGTTGTTCGGCGGCAAAGGCGAAGAGTTCGACCATGACCGCATCGATATGGGCGCGGATGGCGGCGATGGCCTTTGGTGCATCGGCAGCGAGAATGCCGTCGAAAATGGCCTGATGCTCGGCAATGGTGTGATTGAGGCGGCGCGGGGTGATGATCAACCGGCGGGCGCGGTCGAGATTGGCGCGGGCGCGGTCGATGATCGCCTTGACCTTGGATAGCCGCATGGTGCGGAAAATGATGTCGTGAAACTCGACGTCGATCTGGTGGAAGGTTTCGGCATCGTCGCGCGTAGCGGCCTCGCGCTGGGCTGCCATATTGGCGTGGAGCGCCGCGATCACTTCTTCGTCGTGCTTGCCAATCAGGACGCGCAGGGCCTCGCTTTCAAGGCCCTTGCGAATGAGCATATATTCCCGGACATCGGCGATTTTGACGAGCGAAACGGTGGAGCCGCGCTGCGGTGCGATGTCGACCAGACCTTCCTCGGCCAGCCGCGCAAAAGCCTCGCTGACCGGAAAGCGAGAGACGCCGAGCTGGGCGCAGATGGCGGCTTTGTCGAGATTAGCGCCCGGCGGGAAAGCCATGGTGACGATGGCCTGCCGCAGCGCCTGCGTGACTTCCACGGTCACATTGCCGCGCGCCAGTGTGGCGGGCCGTATTAAAAAGGAATAAGAACTTGTATGGTTGTTCATGCTAACATGTTAGTTAGTGTGCCGCCGCCCCGCAATGGCCCAATCTGACCGCGATGCCGGCCTGCGTAAAGCACCAGTTGAGACCCTATCCCCGGAACAGCCCATGTCTGACACTATGACCCGCCCGAGCCTGGGCAAGACACTTGTGCTCAATGGCACCGACAATATTGCGGTGGCCTTGGCCAATCTCGATGCGGGGACTGAAACGGCGCAGGGCGTTTCCATTATCAATCGCGTGCCGCGCGGGCATAAATTTGCGACGCGCCCGATTGCGGCGGGCGAGGCTATTCTCAAGTTCGGACAGATCATCGGCTTTGCCAAGGAAGGCATTGCGCCCGGCGACTGGGTGCATGAGCACAATTGTGGCATGGGCGGGCCCGACGGCACGCTGAGCCATGATTATGCCTTTGCCGAAGGCGCAATCCCGATGGATTTTATCCCTGTCGAGCAGCGGGCGACGTTTCAGGGTTTTAGGCGCGCCAATGGATCGGTGGGGACGCGCAATTATATCGGCATTCTGACTTCGGTGAATTGCTCGGCGACGGTGGCCAAATTTGTGGCCGAGGCGATCAATCGCTCGGGCCTTCTCGATGATTATCCTGAGATCGACGGCGTTGTGCCCTTCGTTCACGGCACGGGTTGCGGCATGGAGAGCCGGGGCGAGGGTTTTGACATCCTCAAGCGCACGCAATGGGGCTATACGTCCAATCCCAATCTGGGTGCGGCTTTGCTGGTTGGGCTCGGTTGCGAAGTGTTCCAGATCGGGCGGATGAAAGAGCTATACGGCATCGAGGAGGGCGAGACCTTCCAGACCATGACCATTCAGGAGCGCGGCGGCACGCGCAAGATGATCGAATGGGGTGTCGAGAAGGTCAAGGAAATGCTGCCCATCGCGGCGGCAGCCAGGCGCGAGACGGTCGATGCCAGCCATCTGACGCTGGCGCTGCAATGTGGCGGCTCGGACGGCTATTCGGGGATCACGGCCAATCCGGCACTGGGTGTCGCCGCCGATATTCTGGTGCGCAATGGCGGCACCGCAATCCTTAGTGAAACGCCAGAAATTTATGGCGCCGAACACCTGCTTACCCGCCGCGCGGCGTCGCGCGACGTGGGCGAAAAGCTGATCGAGCGCATCCACTGGTGGGAAGATTACACGCAGCGCAATCGTGGCGAGATGAACAATAATCCTTCGCCGGGTAACAAGCTGGGCGGCTTGACCACCATTCTCGAAAAGTCTCTCGGCGCAGCGGCCAAGGGCGGCACCTCGCCGCTCACTGCTGTCTATGAATATGCCGAGAAGGTCACCGAAAAGGGTTTTGTGTTCATGGACACGCCGGGTTTCGATCCGGTTTCGGCGACTGGGCAGGTGGCGGGTGGCGCGAACATTCTCGCCTTCACAACCGGGCGCGGCTCGGCCTATGGCTGCAAGCCCGTGCCGTCCATCAAGCTCGCCACCAATTCCGAGCTTTATGCGCGGATGACCGACGACATGGACATCAATTGCGGGGACATTGTCGAGGGCGTCTCTATCGAGGCCAAGGGGCAGGAGATTTTCGATCTGATGCTCAAGGTGGCGTCGGGTGAAGAGACGAAGTCCGAGGCGCTGGGATATGGGGATAATGAATTTGTGCCCTGGCAGGTCGGGGCGGTGATGTAGGGGGTTCTCCTTCTCCCCTTGTGGGAGAAGGTGCCCGAAGGGCGGATGAGGGGAAAGCCACCTCACCCTTGAGCATTCGGATCAGCCACCACCCCTCATCCGTCTTGCGCTGCGCGCAATCCACCTTCTCCCCCAAGGGGAGAAGGGAAGGGACCGGCTATTCTTCTACAAACCGCACCTTGCCGATATGGGGCAGGTTTCTGTTCCGCTGCCCATAATCAATGCCATAGCCGACGACGAATTCGTCGGGGATGTCGAAGCCGATCCAGCGGGCGGGGACTTCGGCTTCGCGGCGGGATGGCTTGTTGAGCAGGGCGCAGACTTCCATGCGGCGGGGGTGGCGCGTAGCGAGGATTTCGAGCACGTGGCTGAGGGTATGGCCGGTGTCGATGATGTCTTCGACCACCAGCACGTCGCGTCCGGCGATTTCGCCGCGCAGGTCCTTGAGGATGCGCACTTCGCGGCTCGACTCCATGCCATCGCCATAGGAGGAGGCTTCGAGGAAATCCACTTCGAGCGGCAGGTCGATTTCGCGCACCAGATCGGCGATGAAGATGAAGGAGCCGCGCAACAGGCCGACAACGACCAGCTTTTCTGTGTCCTTGAAGGTTTCGGTGATCTCTGCGGCCAATGCCTCGACGCGGGCGGCGACGGCCTTGGCGGAAATCAGCTGATCGACGACATAGGGGGCTTGGGGCACGCGAAACCTCTCAATGGGGCGTCATCACCCCGGCTTGTCTGGGTGATCCAGCGATGTTGAAGCATCCATGGATGGCCCGGACAAGCCGGGCCATGACGATTGTTGAGGAAAGTGCGCCCGGCTGCCGCCCTTACCTTGGCAGAGCCGTCTTGCCCATCAGGTCGAAATCGATGGAGCGGGCGGCCTGGCGGCCTTCGCGGATGGCCCAGACGACGAGGGACTGGCCACGGCGCATGTCGCCCGCGGCATAGACCTTTGGCACCGAGGTCTTGTAGCTCATCGTGTCGGCGAAAAGATTGCCGCGCTTGTCGTAATCGGCGCCGAGTTCGGTCAGCATGCCGTCTTGCACCGGACCGGCAAAGCCGATGGCGAAGAGCACAAGATCGGCCTTGATGATGAATTCGCTGCCGGGGATTGGCTGGCGGCTGCGGTCGACGCGGGCACATTCGACGCCGGTGACATGGCCCTTGGCATTGCCGATGATCTTCATCGTGCCGGCGGAAAATTCGCGGATGGCGCCTTCAGCCTGCGACGAGGACGTGCGCATCTTGACCGCCCAATTGGGCCAGTTGGTCAGCTTGTTTTCGAGCTCGGGCGGCATGGGGCGGACGTCGAGTTGGGTAACGGCAATGGCGCCCTGACGGAAGCTGGTGCCGACGCAGTCCGATGCGGTATCGCCACCGCCCACGACAACGACATGCTTACCCGCAGCGGAAAGCTGGAACTCCCCAGACACGTCTTCGCCACCGACGCGGCGGTTTTGCTGCACGAGGAAAGGCATGGCGTAGTGGACGCCGGCAAATTCACTGCCTTCGACATCGACAGCGCGCGGCTTTTCCGCGCCACCGGCGAGCAGGACCGCATCGTGGTCACGCTGCAGATCGGAGAGCGGCGTGGTCACGCCGACATTGACGCCATAATGGAAGGTGACGCCTTCGGCTTCCATCTGCGAAACGCGGAAGTCGATATGGTCCTTTTCCATCTTGAAGTCGGGAATGCCATAGCGCATGAGGCCGCCCGCCTTGGGCTCGCGCTCATAAAGATGGACATCGTGACCGGCGCGGGCGAGCTGCTGGGCAGCGGCAAGGCCAGCCGGGCCGGAGCCGACCACGGCGACCTTCTTGCCGGTCTTTTCAGCGGCGATCTGCGGCTTGATCCAGCCAGCCTTGATGGCCTTGTCGGCAATGGCCTGTTCCACCGTCTTGATGGCGACGGGGGTGTCCTCAAGGTTGAGCGTGCAAGCTTCTTCGCAGGGCGCGGGGCAGATGCGGCCGGTAAATTCGGGGAAGTTATTGGTCGAGTGCAGGTTGCGCGCGGCCTCTTCCCAATCGTCGTTAAAGACCAGATCGTTCCAGTCCGGAATCTGATTATGGACCGGGCAGCCGGTATCGCCATGGCAGAAGGGCACGCCGCAATCCATGCAGCGCGCAGCCTGATCGGTCACCCGCGCTTCGGAAAGCGGAATGGTGAATTCGCCCCAGTGGCGCACCCGGTCCGAAGCCGGTTCGTAGCGGGGTTCTTCGCGATCGATTTCGAGAAAGCCTGTTACCTTACCCATGCTTTCCTCCTAATTTTCCGTCTGGAAGGACGGCAGTCCAAGTTCTTGTTCACAGGCTGCAATCCAGCGCCGAAGCGCGGGCCGCCCCGAAAAATCAAATCCGGCCTCAGGCGACTGGCGCGTATAGGGCAGGAGCGCGATGTCGGCGATGGTGATGGTGTCGCTGACTAGAAATTTTCGGCCCGTCAGCGCCTTTTCCATCAGGTCGAGGGCCTTGTTGGCCTTTTCGACCAGAACCGGATCGAGATCGGCGACGGCCTGCTTGTCATAGACGACGCGGGCGCGAGCGACCGCGACAGTGGGCTCATGGCTATATTGTTCCCAGAACAACCACTCATCCACCTTGGCCGCCTCGTAGCGGTCGGTGGGGATGAAGCGGGTGCCATGGGCCAGATAACGCAGGATAGCGTTGGACTGGGCCAGTGGGCGGCCATCATCGAGGACGATGACCGGCATCTGCGCTGCCGGATTGAGCTTCAAGAATTCCGGGGTCGACGTCCCGCCGGAGCGGGACGCGATTTCGTGCAGTTCAAAAGGCGTGCCGGTGGCGTCGGCGATATACTTGACCTTGAGGACGTTGCCGGACCCAAGATTGCCGTAGAGCTGAAACATCACTCAGCCGCCACGTGAGCGCCCGAAGCGCGCTTCTTTTCCATTTCGAGAATGGCGCGGCGATATTCGACGGGCATGACCTTGACGAATTTGCCGCGCATCTCGGCCCAGTTCTCCAGAATCTGCTTGGCCTTGGTCGAGCCGGTATAGTGCAGATGATTGGAAATGAGCTGGTGCAGGCGCTCGTCGTCATGCTTGGTCATGTCGCCGGAAATGTCGACGCGGCCATGCCATTCGAGATCGCCACCATGGTGGTGGAGCTTCTGCATCAGGTCTTCTTCTTCCTGAACCGGCTCGAGATCGACCATGGCGAGGTTGCAGCGGCTGCGGAAGGTTTCGTCTTCGTCGAGCACATAGGCCACGCCGCCAGACATGCCAGCTGCGAAGTTACGGCCCGTGGGCCCCATGACGACAACGAGGCCGCCGGTCATATATTCGCAGCCATGATCGCCCGTGCCTTCGACAACGGCGATGGCGCCGGAATTGCGCACGGCGAAGCGTTCGCCGGCCACGCCACGGAAGTAGCATTCGCCGGAGGTCGCGCCATAGAGCACGGTATTGCCGACAATGATCGCCTTGTTGGGATCGAACGACACCTTGTCGGACGGGCGCACGACGATGCGACCACCGGACAGGCCCTTGCCGACATAGTCATTGGCGTCGCCCATCATGTCGATGGAAATACCTTTGCCGAGGAAGGCGCCGAAGGCTTGGCCTGCCGTACCGCGCAGGGTGATCGAAATGGTGTCTTCGGGCAGACCCTCATTGCCATACTTCTTGGCCAGAGCGCCGGAGAGCATGGCGCCAGCCGAGCGGTCGCGGCTGCGGATCGGAAGATCGATCTGCACCGGCTTGCCGCTGTCGAGCGCGGGCTGGGCCAGTTCGACCAGCTTGCGGTCGAGCACGTTTTCCAGGTGATGATCCTGACGCTCGGAGTGATAGAGCGTGTCGCCGCCGATGGGCTCTGGCTTGTAGAAGATTTTGCTGAGATTGATGCCGTGGCTCTTCCAGTGGCTGTCGGCCCGGCGCTGATCGAGCAGATCGGAACGGCCGATCAGCTCGTCGAGATTTTTTGCGCCGAGTTCGGCCATCAGCGCGCGCAATTCTTCGGCAACGTAGAAGAAGAAGTTGATGACATGCTCGGGCGTGCCCTTGAAGCGCTTGCGTAGCACCGGGTCCTGGGTGGCGACGCCAACAGGGCAGGTGTTGAGATGACACTTGCGCATCATGATACAGCCCGCTGCGATCAGCGGGGCAGTGGAGAAGCCGAATTCGTCGGCGCCGAGCAGGGCCCCGATCAGCACGTCGCGGCCAGTCTTGAGGCCGCCATCGACTTGCAGGCGAACGCGGGACCGCAGGCGGTTGAGCACCAGCGTCTGATGTGTTTCGGCCAGGCCGATTTCCCACGGGCCGCCGGCATGCTTGAGCGAGGTCAGGGGCGACGCGCCGGTGCCGCCATCGAAGCCGGAGATGACGATATGGTCGGCTCGCGCCTTGGCCACGCCAGCGGCAACCGTGCCGACGCCGACTTCGGAAACGAGCTTGACCGAAATGTCGGCTGCTTCATTGACGTTCTTCAGATCGTAAATGAGCTGGGCGAGGTCTTCGATGGAATAGATGTCGTGGTGCGGCGGGGGCGAAATCAGGCCCACACCGGGGGTCGAGTGGCGGGTCTTGGCGACGATCCAGTCAACCTTGTGGCCGGGTAATTGGCCGCCTTCGCCGGGCTTGGCGCCCTGCGCGACCTTGATCTGGATCTGGTCGGAATTGACCAGATATTCGCCGGTGACGCCAAAGCGGCCAGACGCGACCTGCTTGATGGCAGAGCGGAGCGGGTTGCTCGAACCATCGGGCAGGGGCTTGTAACGATCGGGCTCTTCGCCGCCTTCACCGGTGTTCGACTTGCCGCCGATCCGGTTCATGGCGATGGCGAGCGTGGTATGGGCTTCGCGGCTGATCGAGCCGAAGCTCATGGCGCCGGTGACGAAACGACGGACGATTTCATTGGCCGGTTCGACGTCGTCGAGCGCGACCGAGGGGCCGAGCGGGCGAATGTCGAACAGGTGGCGGATGGCGAGATAGCCGTCTGCGCCGGTATTGGCGCGCTCGGCATAGCTGTCATAGCGGGCCTGCGCGATTTCGGGCGCCTCTTCGGCAGTGCGAACGGCGTGCTGGAGATCGGCCACGAGGTCGGGCGACCAGGCATGCTTTTCGCCACGGATGCGATAGGCGTATTCGCCGCCGACATCGAGCGACTTGCGGAGTACGGCGTCGTCGCCAAAGGCATCGGCGTGACGGCGCACGGTTTCCTCGGCCACTTCGGCGAGGCCCACGCCCTCGATGGAGGTGGCGGTGCCGAAGAAATACTTCTTCACGAATTCGGAATTGAGGCCGACCGCGTCGAAAATCTGCGCGCCGCAATAGGACTGGTAGGTCGAAATGCCCATCTTGGACATGACCTTGAGGAGGCCCTTACCAACCGACTTGATGTAGCGGTAGACGACTTCGTCGGCCGACACTTCTTCGGGGTAGTTGCCCTCGGCATGCAGAGCCTGCAACGCCTCGAAGGCGAGGTACGGGTTGATCGCTTCGGCGCCATAGCCGGCCAGCATGGCGAAGTGGTGGATTTCGCGGGCTTCGCCGGTTTCCACGACAAGGCCTGTCGAGGTGCGCAGACCCTTGCGGATCAGGTGATGGTGAACGGCGGCGAGCGCGAGCAGGGTAGGAATATCTAGCCGCTCGGCGGAGACCAGCCGGTCGGACAGGATGATGATGTTGTATTCGCCGCGCACGGCCTCTTCGGCGGCCTGACACAAGGCATCGATAGCCGCTTCCATGCCTGCCGCGCCATCGGTGACGGGGTAGGTTATGTCGAGCGTGATGGTCTTGAACTGGTTGCTCTCGATGTCGCCAATGCCGCGAATCTTTTCGAGATCCTCATTGGTGAGGATAGGCTGGCGCACTTCCAGCCGCTTGACGGTGGACAGACCTTCGAGATCGAACAGGTTCGGGCGCGGACCGATGAAGGAGACAAGGCTCATCACCGATTCCTCGCGGATCGGATCGATGGGCGGGTTGGTCACCTGTGCGAAGTTCTGCTTGAAATAGGTGTAGAGGAGCTTGGACTTGTTCGACAGCGCCGAAATCGGCGTGTCGGTGCCCATCGAGCCGACGGCTTCCTGACCGGTCGTGGCCATAGGGGCCATGAGCAGTTTCACGTCTTCCTGCGTATAGCCAAAGACCTGCAAGCGATCGAGCAGTGCGTCGGTTGGCTCAGGAGCCTTGGCGGCAACGGGCGGCAGGTCTTCGAGCACGATCTGGGTGCGCGCGAGCCAGTCGGCATAGGGGTTGGCCGTGGCCAGCGTCGACTTGATTTCGTCGTCGGAAATGATCCGGCCCTGCTCAAGATCGATGAGCAGCATGCGCCCGGGCTGGAGGCGCCAGCGTTCCACGATATCCTCATCCGGGATGTCGAGCACGCCGGATTCCGACGCCAGCACGACATGGCCTTCCTTGGTCAGCAGATAGCGCGCCGGGCGCAGGCCGTTGCGGTCAAGCGTCGCCACGACATAGCGGCCATCGGAGAGCGACATGGCGGCAGGACCGTCCCATGGCTCCATAAGCGCGGCGTGATACTGGTAGAAAGCGCGACGCTTTTCATCCATCAGCGGATTGCCGGCCCAGGCTTCGGGCACGAGCATCATGGCGGCGTGCGGTAGCGGATAGCCGCCACGCACGAGGAATTCGAGTGCGTTGTCGAAACATGCCGTGTCCGACTGGCCTTCATAGGAAATGGGCCAGATCTTGCCGATGTCATCGGCAAAATACTTTGAATGAACCGAAGCCTGCCGCGCCGCCATCCAGTTGACGTTGCCGCGAATGGTGTTGATCTCACCATTGTGGGTGGTCATGCGGTAGGGGTGCGCCAGCTTCCAGCTCGGGAAGGTGTTGGTCGAGAAGCGCTGATGCACCAGCGCGATGGCGCTTTCGAAGTCTGCGTCATGCAGATCGAGGTAGAAGGAGCCGAGCTGGTCGGCGAGGAACATGCCCTTGTAGACCAGCGTGCGGGCCGACATAGACACGACATAAAAGCCGTTGTCGCTGTCGCTTTCGGGCACTTCTTTATAGACGGTGTTGGAAATGACCTTGCGCACGATCAGCAGCGTGCGCTCGAATTCGTCCAGCGTCAGGCCGTCGGGACGAGCCACGATCATCTGTTCGATGGCTGGCTGGGTCTCGATGACGCCACGGCTGAGCTTGCCATTGTTGGTCGGCACAATCCGTTCATCAAGCAGGTCCAGGCCCTCTTCGGCGAGGCACCGGCGCATTACGTCCGCGCAGCGATCACGCAGACCTTCCACGTTGGGATAGAAGATCATGATGACGGCGTAGTGGTGCTTTTCGGGCAGGTTGGGCAGCACCTTCTTGAAGAAAGCGTGCGGTGTCTGCACCAGAATACCAGCACCATCGCCCATCAGCGGGTCCGCGCCCACCGCACCGCGATGCTCGAGATTTTCAAGGATTTCCAGGCCCTTCTGCACCACTTCGTGGCTGGGCTTGTTCTTGATATTGGCGATCATGCCGATGCCGCAGGCATCATGCTCGTTGGCCGGGTTGTAAAGGCCCTGTGCCTCTGGGCGGCCATCAACGCGCTTGCTGTCGAGAATGAGGGTTTTGGTATTGGCTTTGCTCGACGCAGCGGAAATTCCGGTTCGTTCGTTTGCCATGGCTCAACCTCATTCTGTTCGGCGCCCTGCGGGGGCTAATTAAAGTCGCGTGTGCATCCTGTTGTTGCCGGTGGGGCCGGCCCGCTGGATGCATATTTCCTCAGGGGCGCGGCGTTCATGTCGGGTCGTACTTTGTCGGTACGGCTCGGATGAGCACTCACGTCCATGTTCTTGGGGAGCGGCACTGCATCCAAATGGCCGCTCAGAATTCGGGCTGTATTTTAGCCCCGCCTGTTCGTTTCCGCTATCCTGTAGCGGGCCAGCCGAACCAGCGTGCGCGCTGGCCGCGGAGAGCGGGGCGACGCGTCAGATAGGACAGACATGCTGCCCTAACGCGCCCACATTTGCATAATTCAAAACTACGGGCAAGCCGGAAAGTTGGACTTCGCTGAAAAAGAATAGGAAAGACAGGATTTAAGAATAGGAATGATAGGGAATTCAGGCGTCAGATGGGCTGCAATTGCCTAAATAATGATCGACATGCGTGCATATTGTGCAAATATCCTATATTTGCCGATCTTGCACTCATATTTGCCTATTGTGCCGCGAAAGAGTTCATAGGGTTTGATGCTTGCTAACGTCCACGGGCGGCCGGGTTTTGCACATTAAAGCAGCCAGGGCGCGCGTGGCGCCCTGGTTCCAAAGGCTTATTCGAGATGGGACTTGATGAACCACAGGTTCTTGTCGAGATCGCGCGAGAAGGCGGTGAGGATATCGGCACTGTCGGCGTCGCCAGCTTCATCGGTCGTGTCGATGTCCTCGCGGACCTGATTAGCGAGCTTGGCGTAGCGGTCGGCCAATGCTGCCAGATGGTCGCTCACTTTGCGAATGTCGGTGGGATAGGCTTCCAGATTTGTGGCCTTGGCAACGACCTGGCTGGTGCCCAGAGCGATGCCATCGAGCTGAGCGACGCGCTCGGCGATGGTGTCGGCGTGGTCATCGAGGCTGGCGCGCATCGGGTCGAGCATTTCATGCACGGCGATGAAATTGGGTCCCTTGAGGTTCCAGTGGGCCTGTTTGGTGATCAGGGCCAGATCAATCGCGTCGGCGAGGCGGGCATTGAGCACATCAATGACCGCAGACTTGGCATTGGCCTTGAGGGCGATGGAGGGAGTTTTCATGAGAAAAAGCGTCCTGACGCTGGGTTGAAGAGGGAGGCGTAGGCCTGTGCTTCTTCAACCTTTGCGTGGGGCGAAATGTTCCAAATCGCTTCCGTCGGGCCACACAAAAAGCGCGGCCCTGACGGACCGCGCCCTTTGTTCAATCGACCTGCCCGCGTTAGTTTACGGACTTATCCTCGATGGCTGCACTGCCGCCATTGATCTGGATGGTGCGCGCTTTCTTGCTTTCGGGAAGTTCGCGCTTCAGTTCCAGATGAAGCAGGCCGTTTTCGAGATTGGCCGCGACGACCTCGACATAGTCGGCAAGCTGGAAACGCAGCTCGAAGGCGCGTTCGGCAATGCCACGATGGAGGAATTCGCGCTTGTCGCCGCTCTCGACGGGCTTGGCGCCCTTGACCACGAGGCTGTTCTCTTTGGTTTCGACGGCGATGTCGCCGTTGGAGAAGCCTGCTACGGCAATGGAGATGCGATAGGCATCATCGCCGGTGCGCTCGATATTGTAGGGCGGATAGGTCTTGGTTTCCTGACCGACGAGGGAATCGAGGCGGTTAAACACGCGGTCGAAGCCGACGGTGGAACGGTAGAAGGGGGAAAAATCATAGGTCTGCATTTGTCACATTCTCCTTGAGCAACGTGTGATCTCGGCGACTGGCAGAAGCGGCTCCCGAAAGCGGCGAGCGTGGTGATCTGCAAGGGCCAAAGTCCCCGGATATCCGGCGGACAGACATGATGTAGGTGGTCAAAATTCGGGTTCAAGAGGGCCCTGGACCCCATTGATGAACGGTGGGTGAACACGCCGGATCAGTTCTGTTCAGGGCGCGGGGTTTAGAAGGGGGCATGTGGACGGGGCCGGAATGAGCTGGTCAGTCGTTCACGAGACTGACGGCGTCTTCATCCGCCCCCCGCAAGGCGCCGCAGATACAGGAAAGCCAGTGGCCCTTGGGTCGCTGGCTTTTCTTTTACCGATAATGGCTAAGCTCGGTGAGCAAACTTTCTGCGAGGCCGAGCGTGACCGCCCAAGTCGATCCCAATGGACCAAAACTGACTTCCATTGCATCCAATCCGGTGCCCGAAGGGGCCAGGGTGGGCTATTTTACAACGCCGGATAAGGTACGCCTGCGCTATGCGCATTGGCGCGCGAAAGGCGTTGCCGCGCCCAAGGGAACGATTTGTCTCGTGCAGGGTCGAACCGAATATATCGAGAAGTATTTTGAGACCATTGAGGACTTTCGGCAGCGCGGCTTTGCGGTCGCCACCTTCGACTGGCGTGGGCAGGGTGGATCGGATCGGCTGATTGGTGACCCGCATCTGGGCTATGTCGACCATTTCGATGATTACTGGACCGATCTTAGATCGTTTCACGCCGATATTCTGCTGCCTGACTGCCCCCTGCCTTTTTATCTCGTGGGCCATTCCATGGGCGGGTTGGCCAGTCTCTATGCGGCGACGCGCGACCGGATGATGTTTGATCGGGTGTTTTTGTCGGCTCCCATGGTTGGGCTTCATGGAATGGAAGAGAGCCTTAAACGCACAGCCATGCTGGCGAGAACGGTGAGCTTTGTGGGGCTGGGCCGTTTGCCGATGGCGCGCAAGGGGGATCGGCGACCCGATGAGACCATGTATCCGGACAATCCCTTGACCTCTGATCGGGAGCGGTACAACCGCATGGTGGAAACGATCCGGGCCGATGATGGGCTCTATCTCGGTTCGCCCACTTTCCAGTGGCTGGCTGCTTCGATGCGGGCCACGATCGATGCCGGAAAAGACAGTTTTCCCGCCGGGGTCAAAATTCCGCTGCTGATGCTGGCAGCGGGCAATGACCGGATCGTATCGACCCCGACAATTGAAAAATTGGGCCTGGCGCTAAGGACCGGGCGACACATGGTCATTCCGGGTGGCCGACATGAATTGTTCATGGAAACCGACGCCATTCGTGCGCAGGTTTTTGCCGCGTTCGACGCCTTTATCACGCAACAGAGCGCATGATGGCGAGCGCATTACTGTTCAACGGGCACCAGAACCACTGATTTCAGGGTGATTTCCTGTGGCAGTGGGATCGGACCAGGCACCTGATACAGATAGTCCAGTGAAAGTTCGATATGGGGGTAAGGCGCTGTCTGATCATTCATGCGAATGGTCAATTGGCCCGGATCGAGCGTCGTGCCGACCATTTCATCGAGGATCGCCTGTCGGGCTGCGGGCCGGTCATCCGATGCGAACAGCAGGTGGCGCCCCCCCTTTTCGGCAATCTGTGCGAGCGTCGCCTGCGCATAAATGCCAAAGCCGACCTGAAAGAGTGCATAGGCAGTGATAAGAAAAACGGGCCCGACCAGTGCGAACTCCACTGCCATCGCCCCGCGCTGATTGCAACGAAAGCGCTTAAGGTCCGCGAGAGAAAACCAGCTCATTTGACCTGCCCAACATAAAGCTCGAAATGGGCCTCCAAAAGCATGTCTCTATCGAAGAGCGTGGTCTTGTAGGGCAGGGAAACACTGGCGAGTGCAAACTTGTCCAATCCACTGGAGCAGCTTGTGGTGCAGGATTTTTGAGTGCCCTTGCAACGGCAAACTGTGCTGGCCTCGACCGTAGCGCTCGTATCGGCACCAAGACCGTGCAGAATGACATTGCGGGTGGTGGCGATGTTGTCGCCCTGGGTCTGCATGACATGCTGAAGGCCGGAATTGAGTGCCGATTGCACCCTCACCTTCTCCTGAAAGCCCAGGCCGAGATCGACCGTCGCGCTGATCAGCAGCAAAAGAATAGGCAAGAGAATCGCAAACTCGACAGCCGCATTGCCGTCGCGGTGGCGCAGAAAATCGCTCAGCGCGGAACGAAACAAGGAGATCATGACGGACCCTGCGCCAGTCGTACGCGGCCCGAGCTGGCGCTATTGCCGCCGGTGCGGGACTCGCAATCGTTGTTGATGATGCCACTGCCGCGAATATCGACGGTGCTTGCGACGATCTGCGTGCAGCGGACTGTGCTCAGATTAGGTCCGCTCTCGGTCAGCAATTGCTGATTTGGAAAATAGATTGCGCCTTCGACATTACCGATAACACCGATGAGACGGACCTGACCGCCGGTGCGCGTGGGATTGCCCATAATGGCAATACCCTGCGTGGGCCCCGATGTGGGGGCTTTCAAATCCCAGGCCACATTCTGGGCGATGTCGAGCACCTTGCTTTGATCGACATAAATGGTCACGCCGTCGCCAATGATCCGGCTCCCCGGCGCAGCTCGAAAACCGGCAGAGAAATAATAAATGCCCGGCAGCAGCGTGACGGTGCCGTCGATCTCGACCTGTTTGCCGTACTTGCCCGGCTTAAGCACGTTGCCGCCCGGCATGCCAGCACCATAGCGACCCTGCGAAATGGCCTGATCGACGTTGAATCCGGTGTCTGGAACTGCGGAACTGCCCCAGTAGGGGGTAGAGGAGAAACTATCTTCGCTGGTTTCGCGAGGATAGGTGCCATTGGTGCAATCGTTCAACGTGACCACGGCGCCACCATTGGTGCCGATTGTGCCCGGGGTTCTGACGCAGGTGGCGGTCAGGCTGGCCTGCCCTTCCACCCAGATGGCGTTATTGGTGCCCGAATTGGTGGCGACCACGCAATTCATGTTCACCTTGACGCTGGCGGCGATCTGAATGGAACGGCTCTGGCCGGGTCTGAGCGCCAGCATGCAGGGGCCGTTTTCCAGCACCTCATCCATGCTGGCATAGGACGAGACGCCAATATCCATAGATGCTGCATCGAGAAACAGAGTGGAGAGGAAAAGGCGGGTGTTCACCTCAAGAACAGCGCGCGACGAATTTGGGCCCAGCGTGCCGTCTGGGGAAGGGATCTGGATATTGATCTGTGCGTCCGTTCCCGAGAACCCAGATGAGCGGGCCTGAGCGACACCTACGGCCAGAGCCTTATCCAAATCCTTGTCGGCGGCGTAAGACACAAGCGCACTATAGGCGGCAGTGTCCGCGGCGATCTGCAGCTTGTCTTTCTCGCTGTACCAGTAACCTACTTCGATAGCTAAAGCGGCGATGCCGAGCAAAGCCGGGAGCAAAAGGCCGAAGATGACGGCAACTGCGCCGCGCTCGTCGCGAAGGAAAGGCATTGCTGAAATCATCTGTATGGCGCCGGACGTAGGTGCAGCAGTCATACCGATGAGGACGTTAAGCCTTTATATGCTGAATGGCGGTTTTTGAAACGATTTCAGCGTGCCCTGAACGGCCTTACTGGCCGTTAATCAACTCCAGGGCTTTTTGCAGCAATTCGGGCGTGGCGGCAGCCACTACATTGCCACCGCCGGTTGGCTCGGACCCGTCCCAACATGCAATGGCGCCACCCGCTTCGCGGATGATCGGCACAAGGGCGGCGATGTCGTAGGTGTTGAGATAGGGCTCGATCACCAGATCGGCGTGACCGGCGGCGAGTAGCGCATAGCCATAGCAATCCATGCCAAAGCGCTGCAGGCGCGTAGCCTGCTCGATGGCTGCCCATTTATTCCAATGTTCGCCCTTGAACAGGCTGGGCGTGGTGGTGAACACCCGGGCGGCGGCAAGCTCGGTCTGGCGGCTCGTGCGGTTTGATGATTGCTGATCGTCTCTGCGATAGGTGGAGCTGCCCGGCACGGCCAGAAAACGCTCGCCGATAAAGGGCTGGCTCATCAGCCCTGCCACCGCCACGCCATCAATAGCAAAGCCAATCAGCGTGCCCCAGACGGGCGCGCCTGAGATGAAGGCGCGGGTGCCATCGACGGGATCGATGATCCAGCTATAGCGGCTTTGACCGGTCGTGCCCCATTCTTCGCCGATTATGGCGTGGTCTGGAAAGGCTTCAGAAATGACGGCGCGGATCGCGGTTTCGGCGCCCTTATCGGCTTCGGTGACAGGGTCGAACCCGGCTTCGAGCTTATTGTCGATTGCGAGGGGGGTTCGGAAGAGAGGAAGAGTCTTGGAAGCGGCAGCATCGGCGGCCGCAAGCAACACGGACTGAACCTGAACAAAATTGATTGAGGTGGACATGGGTGCCAGGTTTCCGTTCGTCGTAAGTCTTTGATGATGTTGATGGTCGCATAGTGAAATCAAGACGTAACCGGCTAAAAATAAAATTTGATGTGCCGGAATAAATTTTGGGCGCTTGAGTCTTTGATGCAACACTTTGTGATGATCTGTTGTGCGTTTCTGTCGCGTTTATTGCGCAGTTTTGCAAATCGGTTCATGCAGGAGAGGCATGGTGAGTTGTCGATCCGCTGCGGTGGAGGCCCCGCGCGACTGACATCATCGTTCCTCCCTTGACTGGGGCCGTCTTTGGGGGCGGCCCCTTTTTATTTTTTCGATTGTGTTCGTGGATGACGAGCGCTGTTCCGCGCCGTTCTATTCAGCTGCTTCGCGCTCGACAATGGCGCCATGGCCAGCCAGCGCCACAAGATCGATACCGATCAATGTCTGGATCAGCCGGTCTAGCAGGGTCTTGATGCCGTCAAAGCCAGCATTTTTCTCCAGCGTTGTTTCGTTCATGTAGAGATGGCGGCTGATCTCGATTTGCAGCGCATGGACGCCATGTTGCGGACGTCCATAAGAGCGCGTGCAGAAGCCGCCTGCATAGGGGCGATTGCGCGCGACGCGCAGTCCCGCGGCGGTGAAGATGGTTTCCACCAGATCGACCAGCGGGCCCGCGCAGGTGGTGCCGTAGCGATCACCTAGCACGATGTCGGGTGTGGCGCGCTCGCCGTGGCGCCCGATGCGCGGCATGGAATGGCAGTCGACCAGCACCGCAAGGCCAAAACCTTCGAGCGCGTTGCCCAGCAATTTCTGCAAAGTTGCATGATAAGGATGGTAAATCCCCTCAATGCGCATGCGAGCATCGTCGAGCGTCAGGCGCTCGCGATAGATGGGTTTGTTTTCGGCGACGACGCGGGCAAGGGTGCCCAAACCAGCCGCAACGCGGGGGGAGGTTGTGTTGAACCGATCTGACAGCGGTTCGGCGAACATGGTGGGATCGAGTTCCCACGGCTCGCGATTGACGTCGAGATAGGCGCGGGGGAAATGCGCGCGCAGCAAAGGCGCACCCAGATGGGGCGCGCGCGCAAACAGTTCATCGACAAAAGCGTCTTCGGACTGGCGGATCGAAAGGTGATCGAGCCGCGTCATGGCGAGAAAGCGCGGTGGATAGACCCGACCGGAATGGGGCGAATTGAACACGACAGGCGAGAGGACGCGCCTTGGCCTGATGGTTTCGAATGCCGGTTGATCCCAATAGTCGGACCGCACGCCGTTTCCCCGGTGATTTGCTTTGTCTGGCAGTGTGACCGTGCGCGGCTGACTTGTCCAGTTGGCCAAACCGCCACAAAGCGCGGAAAACCCAAGGTCGAACGGTTGCGAAAGCGCGCAAGTGGCTTAAACATCGCGGTGTACCGACTCACATGCGCCGACCGGCACCGAGGTTTATTGATGAAGCGAATCCTGCTCGCCGAAGACGACAACGACATGCGCCAGTTTCTGACGCGGGCGTTGAAAAATGCCGGCTATGAAGTGGTTTCGTTCGACAATGGGCTATCTGCTTACGAGCGGCTGCGTGAAGAGCCGTTTTCGCTGTTGCTCAGCGATATCGTGATGCCGGAAATGGACGGGATCGAGCTGGCGCGGCGCGCCACCGAACTCGATCCTGATCTCAAGGTCATGTTCATCACCGGCTTTGCCGCCGTGGCCCTGAACCCCGATAGCGACGCACCCAAGGATGCATCGGTTCTGTCCAAGCCGTTCCATCTCAAGGATCTCGTCAACGAGGTTGAGCGCCTGCTTGCGGCCTGATCGGAACCGATAATTTCCACAAGTGCGCAGGAAGTTTGATTTGAGCACTTGACCCCCAAAGGGGTTTTATGGTCTATCCGCGCCACTGGAACTGCTCAGGCGGTTCTGGCCCGGAGAGATGGGCGTATAGCTCAGCGGGAGAGCACTACGTTGACATCGTAGGGGTCACAAGTTCGATCCTTGTTACGCCCACCATCTCTTTCCGGCCGCTGGCTTGTTTTGCAGGCAAAAGCGGGATGGGAGTATAGCTCAGCGGGAGAGCATTCGCTTCACACGCGAAGGGTCACAAGTTCAATCCTTGTTACTCCCACCATTTCTTCACATAGAATCGCATATATCCCGATTGGCGTCAGCGATGTTGCTGCGCGCAAAGAAAAACCCGGCTCAGCCGGGTTTTCTTTTTATCAGTGGTGGTGATGCTCTGGCATTTCCTTGAGCTGATCCTTGGTCCAGCCCGTTACGGCATGCACATCGCCATTTTCGTCGCGCATGAATTGCAGGTCGCTTAGAGGAACGGCGACTGGCTTGGCGCCAATACCAAGGAAACCGCCCACATCAATCACGGCTGAATTGTTGCCGTGAACATGATCGATCTTGCCGATCTTGTGATCGTCAGCACCGTAAATGGTGGCGCCTTCAAGAATAGCGGGGGTGAGTTCGGCCTGGGTCAGTCGAATGTGATTGGTGTGATCCATCTCGTTACTCCTTTGGATGTGATGGACCAATTCGCGAGAGCCACTCTGCGTTCCAAGATGAGAAAATTGTGAGCGGGGCATCACCACATCGTGGCCTTGGCGCGTTCGGGCCAGGCCTTGTCGTAGCTTTCGCCGCCGACCTGGTTTTCGGTCATGGCCGCCAGGATTTCTCCGGGTGTTGGCAGGCTCGCGGGATCGGTATGGCGCTCAGGATTCCACAGTTCGGAGCGGATGATGGCGCGGGCGCACTGGAAATAAAGCTCGTCTATGTCGAGCACGATAACCGAGCGCGGGGCTTTTTCATCGACGGCGAAACTGTCGAGCAGATCCGGGTCGACGGAGAGATGAGCACGGCCATTGGCGCGCATGGTCGTGCCCGAGCCGGGAATGAGGAAGAGGAAGGCGCAGCGCGGATCGCGCACGATATTGCGAAGGCTGTCGATGCGGTTATTGCCTCGCCGGTCCGGCATCATCAGCGTTTTGTCGTCATGGATGCGTACGAAGCCAGGCTTGTCGCCGCGCGGGGAGCAATCAATGCCTTCGGGGCCGACCGTGGCCAGGGCAGCGAAGGGGCTGGCTTCAATCAATTGACGGTAATGGGGCGTCATCGCATGAGCGACCTTGGTGGTCGATGCAGCAGCGGCGGCGGGCAGGTAGAGCGCTTCGAGCTGTTCAATGGAGGTGATGATGGTCATGGAATGTTTGTGAAGCCTCCGCGCTGGGAGTAAATCGTTACAGAGCCTATATCTGTGTCCAACACCAGACCGACAAAGGATTGATGCCATGGACGCCCATGCCTATCCCGTGACAAGAACCGAAGCCGAATGGCGCAAGAAGCTGACCCCCGAGCAATATCAGGTGATGCGTGAGCATGGCACTGAGCGGCCGGGTTCCTGCGCATTGCTGCATGAAGAGAGGCAGGGGACGTTTTCCTGCGCCGGCTGTGACAGCCCGCTTTTTGCCTCGACGCTGAAATTTGAAAGCGGCACCGGCTGGCCGAGCTTCAACGATCCGGTGCCGGGATCGGTCGAAAGCACGACGGACCGGAGCTATGGCATGGTGCGCACGGAAGTGCATTGCGCGACATGTGGCAGCCATCTGGGTCATGTGTTTCCCGATGGTCCACCGCCGACAGGGCTGCGCTATTGCATTAATGGCGTGGCGCTGAATTTTACGCCGAATGCATGATGAAGGCCCCGGATGAACGTCCGGGGCTTTTTGTTTGGTGGGTATTTTGCGATCCAGCAACCGCAGTTGCTGCCCTCGGGCTCGACCCGAGGGCCGTTACCCCAGAGCGCCATTTTGAGGACGGTGGCTTGCCAAATGGCCCTCGGGTCGAGCCCGAGGGCAGCGCGGTGTTTGCGGAGCGTTTGCGCTCACGTTCCCCTCGGCTTGGCGCGGTTGGTCGCGCTGGCGGATATGGGGTCTTCGGGCCAGAGATGGCGGGGGTAGCGGCCTTTGAGGTCTTTGGCGACGTCTTTCCAGCTTCCGCGCCAGAAGCCGGGGAGGTCGCGCGTGGTCTGAATGGGACGGTGGGCTGGGGATAGCAGGATTAAAAGCAGCGGCACTCTGCCATTGGCAATAGAGGGGTGGCGATCAAGGCCGAAGAGTTCCTGCACGCGGATTTCGAGCGCCGGACCGTTTTCGGCAGTATAGTCGATTGGCAGGTGTGAGCCCGATGGCGCGTAAAAATGGCTTGGCAGGAGCTTTTCGATCTCCTGTTTCTTGGCCCACGGCAGCAGTGCGTCGAGCGCCATGCCGAGATGATCGGCGCTAATGGCTGAGAGGCGGGTTTCGCCCACGAGATGGGGCACGAGCCATGAAGGATCGGCGGCTAGAGCTGTGTCCGAAAGGTCAGGCCAGTCGCTGCCCAACGTCTGATGCAGGAAGCTCGCGCGGGCGCGAATGGCCTTTTGATCTTTTGACCAAGGCAGGGTTTCGGGACGTTTGAGCGCGCCCCCTGCTAGCAGCTCGGCGGCTTTCTCGAGATCGGTGACCGGCGCGGTATCGTCGCTGAGGCGCAGGGCATCAAGGCGGCGCTGGCGGCGGGCGCGGACGGAGCCGGTGGCGGAATCGAACGCGAGGCTGGTCTGGCTCGTGATATGTGAAGCGAAGATGCCTTCAAGGTCTTCTGGCTCCAGCGCCGCTGCCGAGCGGATGCGGCCCTGTGTGGCCGAGCCGGTGAGGTCGGCGACCACAATATAGGAGGCGCTGGCAAGCGAATGGGTCTCGTCCAACTGTGCCTGTCTGCCATTGGCGAGGCGAAAGCGGCCGCGTGGACCAGCTGACTGGGCGACGCGATCCGGGAAGGCCCGGGCGAGGTGGTGGCCGGGGGCCAGATTTTCGCCGGAGGTGCCGCCGGCCTGTTTGGCCCAGCGGCGGGAAAGGGTGCGTGCGTCTTCGGCGCGTTTTGAGCGGTCGGTGCGGAAGCGATCGAGCCTGCGCGCAATATCGGTGTCGTCGCCGCCTAACCCGCGTTCGCCGATAAGCACGGCCAGTTCGGCGGCGCGCTCGGCATCGCCGTCTTTGGCTCCGGCGATGACCATATGAGCAAGGCGCGGATGAAGTGGCAGGCGCGCAAGGGCTTTGCCTGCGGCGGTGAGTGCGCCGGATGCGTCAATGGCGTCGAGGCGCGTGAGCAGGGCTCTGGCTTCGGTCCATGCGGGAGCAGGTGGGGCATCGAGAAAGGCGAGATTTTTTGGATCGCTGACGCCCCACGCGGCCAGATCGAGCATGAGGCTCGACAGATCGGCGGCAAGGATTTCGGGCGTTTCAAAGGGCGCGAGGGCGGCGGTCTGGCCCTCATTCCAGAGGCGGATGCAGATGCCGGGGCTGGTACGTCCGGCGCGGCCCCGGCGCTGATCGGCTCCGGCGCGCGAGACGCGTGTGGTGGCGAGGGTCGTGAGGCCGGTTGCTGGTTCATAGACCGGGATGCGGCGGAAGCCATTATCCACGACGATGCGGATGCCCTCGATGGTCAGCGAGGTTTCGGCAATCGAAGTCGCAAGCACCACCTTGCGGCGACCTTCGGGCGCTGGTTGGATGGCGCGGTCCTGTTCGGTGGGTGTCAGTTGACCATAAAGCGGGGCGAGATCGACATTGGCGGGCAGACGCGTGGCGAGGCGTTCGGCGGTGCGGGTGATTTCGCCTTGACCGGGCAGGAAGACGAGTGCGGAGCCTTCATGTTCGCGCAGAGCTTTCAGTACCGCAGAGGCGACCTGATCTTCGAGGCGCTGTAGCGGGTCGGGCTCGGCATAGATGGTTTCGACCGGAAAGGTTCGGCCAGGACTGTCGATGACCGGTGCATCATCGAGCAGGCTTGAGACGCGCGCGCCATCGATGGTTGCCGACATAACAAGGATGCGCAGATCGGGCCTAAGGGCGCGGGCATCGAGGGCGAGCGACAATCCCAGATCAGCATCGAGGCTGCGTTCGTGAAATTCGTCGAACAGCACGGCGGCGATGCCGGTCAATTCAGGATCATCGAGGATCATCCGGGTGAAGACGCCCTCGGTGACGACTTCAATCCGGGTTTTCGCCGATATTTTTGATTCCATGCGGACGCGATAGCCCACGGTCTGACCGACATCTTCGCCCAGCAGTTTGGCCATTTGCCGTGCGGCGGCGCGGGCCGCGAGGCGGCGGGGTTCGAGCACTATGATGCGGCCATCCTTGCGCCAGCTTGCATCAAGCAGGGCAAGGGGCACGCGTGTGGTCTTGCCAGCGCCGGGCTGGGCGACGAGCACGGCACTGGTGCCCTTTGCCAGGGCTTCGGCAAGAGCCGGGAGAGCTGCGTCGATGGGGAGCGGAGGCAGGGCAGACAGAACCATGCGTAACGCGATAACGCGTTGGGACGGGTGGCGGCAAGACGCGCGCATTCAGAGGCTGTTCACCGCGAGCGTACTCTGCGGTTCTCATGTGGCCTTCGCGCGGCTAGGGTACGTGCATCAAAAAGCCGAATCGAGCGGAGATTGGCATGCAGCTCACCCGGATCAGCAATGGCGAGATCAGCGTCGATGTAGCTGCGTTGGGCGCTGAAATGCAATCCATCCAGACGCGGGATGGCCGCAACTGGATGTGGCACGGCGATGCCGCTTATTGGACCGGGCGCTCACCCATCCTCTTTCCTATGGTCGGGCGCGCGCCCAACGATACGATCAGCATTGACGGCGTGCGCTACCAGATGAGCCAGCATGGCTTTGCGCGACGCAGCAATTTTGCGCTGGTGGTGGAAGAGTCAGATCGCTGCGTCTATCGGCTGGAAGCGTCAGAAGCCAGCGCGGCGATGTATCCGTTTGAGTTCCGCCTCGATGTGGAACACCGGCTGGACGGAAGGGCGGTGACGGTCAGCGCCGAGGTGACCAATCTCGGACATGGCATTATGCCTTATGGCATCGGGTTTCACCCCGCCTTTGCCTGGCCCCTGCCGGGTGCTGCGGGGCAAAGGCATATGGTGGCGCTGGATGGTGGCGCAGAGCCGAAAGTGCAGCGACTTTCCGGTGGGCTGGTGGACAGGGAAAAGCGCGCTTCGCCTTTTTCCGGAGGCCGGCTGGAACTCAACCATGATCAGTTTACCAATGACGCGATGATCTTCAGCGAAGGCGCGGGAGCAGGTTTGGTCTACGGGCCGGACAATGGCCCCAATGTGCGGTTTACCTGGGAAAATCTTCCCAATTTTGCGCTCTGGACCAAGCCGGGCGCGAGCTTTATCTGCCTTGAACCCTGGCACGGCACAGGCGCGGAAATGGGCGGCTCGGACGATCTGGCAGAACGGCCTTATTCGGAACTGCTGGGGCCGGGAGCTGTGGCGCGCTATAGTTTTACGGCGGAAGTGCGCGGTTAGTTATTCCGCCGCGCCGCGTTCATCGGCCAGAGCGTCAGGACCATTGGGATCGCCGGGAGCGGTTTCGACGCCAAGATCAGGGAAGGCGGCGATGCGCTGATTGCGGAAATCGGTGCGCAGCACCACGAGGCCACGCTCTTCAAACCATGTCAGCAGGCGTCGTGCGCGGCTTGATGAATGGGTGCCATAGAGCCGGGCCAGCGTAGCGTCGGATGGGCAAGGCGCGCCGGTGAGCGCTGCCTGAGCGATGACGAGGAATACGCCCTGCACGTCGTCGGTCAGGGTTTCTGAAAGGGTCAGCGCCTGTTGCCAGCCATCGGAGCTGATAGTTTCCTCATCGGGCGCGACGCGGGCGACGGCGAGGAGGCGCTTGAAAGCGGGCAAAGCAGGGGGCTCGCCGGGGACGCGGCGGATACGGCAGCGGACGAGGAAATCCTGATAGAGCTGGGCGGTGTTGCGGAAACCGGCATCGGGATCGCTCATCAATTCGGCCATGACCGTCTTGATGGTCTGTTCGCGCTCGGCCTCGTCGATTTCTGGGAAAAGCGAGGTCGGCTCGGGTTCGCGCTCGGCGCGGGCGCGGGCGACCTGGGCAAGAAGCTCGTTCGTGGAAGGCGGTGGTGGTGGGGCTGGGCGACGGACAACGGGGCGGCTAAGCTCTTCCGGTTCCATGGTAAAAATGAGATCGGCGGCGTCGGCAGGTGCTTCGGGCAGCGGGGTCAGCTTGGGGCTGGTGGAACGGGCCGAGGTTTCGACGGGGCCGATGACGATGGGCAGGGGGCGGCGCGAGACGGCGGGGCCGAGGGCGACGAAATGGCCTCGGGCGAGGTCGCGGAACTGCTCGGCCTGACGGCGATCCATGCCCAGAAGATCGGCGGCGCGGGCCATGTCGATGTCGAGAAAAGTGCGACCCATCAGGAAGTTAGATGCTTCGGCGGCAACGTTCTTGGCCAGCTTGGCGAGGCGCTGGGTAGCGATGACCCCGGCAAGCCCACGTTTGCGGCCACGGCACATGAGGTTGGTCATGGCGCCGAGGGATAATTTGCGTGCTTCATCAGACACTTCGCCGGCTGCTGCCGGGGCAAAGAGCTGGGCTTCGTCGACGACGACGAGCACGGGATACCAATAGTCACGGTCGGCATCGAACATGCCACCGAGAAAGGCCGCGGCGGCGCGCATCTGCTGTTCGGCGTCCAGCCCTTCGAGATTGAGCACAACCGAGACGCGGTGCTGGCGGACGCGGGCGGCGATGCGGGTCAACTCGGCTTCGGTGCGGGTCGCGTCGACGACAAGATGCCCGTAACGCTCTGAAAGCGTTACGAAATCGCCTTCAGGGTCGATGACGCATTGCTGCACCCAAGGGGCGGACTGTTCGAGCAGACGGCGGAGCAGGTGGGATTTGCCGGAGCCGGAATTGCCCTGCACCAGAAGGCGCGTCGCGAGCAATTCCTCAAGGTCCATATTGGCAGCGCCGCTTCCACGGCTTTCTCCCATATCGATGGCGACTTGCATTGCTTCTCCGGCTGGCTGCGTCACAGTTCCAGCGGGAGACTGACGCACGGCGACTTGGTGTTAGCAGACTGTTAGCACAAAGCGTCCCCGATTCGGGTCTAGTGTGAAAGCCCGGTTCCACAAAATGATCAAAGGGGCTTGCGGGCGATGATGAAGACCGCTGCGTCGGGATTTGGGTGCCAGTCCTCTTCGATGATGAAGCCAGCATTGGTGATGGCGCCACGCAGTTGAACGCGGGTCATGACATTGAGGACCGGGAACAGGCCGAGGGCATGGCCGATCGGAGCAATGGCGCCGAGCCATTTGCGGTTATCGCCTATACATTCGGTGCTGGAGACAAAAAGCCCATTTGGCCGCAGCATGTCGAAGACCCGCGCGATGGCGGTTTCCTTGTTTTTGAGCAGATGCAGAATGGAGAGACCGAGGACCATGTCATACTGGGCAGGGTGAACCGGGATGGTGGTAATGTCGCCGCGCTGGAAGGTGACATTGTCGACACCGGCCTTTGCGGCTTTGTCACGGGCAAAGGCCAGCATCTTCTCGGAGAAATCCATGGCGGTGACGTGCCGCACATGAGGGGCATGATTGATGGCGGTGCCGCCGGTGCCACATCCAAATTCGAACAGATCCATGTCGGGCCGAAAATACGCTCGGGTATGGGCCAGCTTGGATTGATAGACGGTCTCGTCGGGAATGGGACGGGCCGCGTATTTGTCGGCCAACCGATCCCAAAATGCACTCAAATCGGCCATGACGACATTCTCTCCACAGTTCAGATTTCGAGAGGATATGGCATCGAATATCACACGGAAATTGCAGAATAACGCAGTTTTGTTATGCGTATATGCATAAGGAGATTGTCGTGCTGCCCGATTGGAACCAATTACGCGCCTTGCTCGCCACCGTGGAAACCGGGTCGCTTTCAGCTGCCGCCAAAAAACTGGGGCTGACCCAGCCGACGCTGGGTCGGCAGGTGGCGGCGCTGGAAGATAGTCTGGGCGTCGCTATTTTCGAGCGGGTCGGGCGGCGGTTGGTGCTGACCGAAGCCGGACAGAAATTGGTTGGCCATCTGCGCGATATGGGCGAGGCCGCCGCGCGTGTCGCGATGACCGCTACCGGGCAATCCCAGACCATTGAGGGCGTGGTGCGGATCACCACTGCAGACATTTACGCGGGCTATGTGCTGCCGCCAGTGCTGGAGCGGATCAGGCGGGAAGCCCCGGGAATTCGGGTGGAAGTCTTGGCTACAGGCTCAATCAGCGATCTGTTGCGGCGCGAGGCCGATATTGCCATCCGTCATGTCCGCCCAGAACAGGATGGTTTGATCGCGAGGCGCTGCAAGGACACGTCGGCTTTTATCTATGCGACGCCAGAGCTGTTGGCCCGCATGGGGAACCCGCAAAAAGCGGATGATCTCTCGCGGGGCGATTTCGTGGGCGCTATGGAAAATAACCACCATTTCATTGCTTCTGCCCGGGCGCATGGGGTGCCTCTCACCGCCGACAATTTCCATGTTTTTACCCAGAGTGGCATGACTGGATGGGAATGGGTGCGTAAAGGGCTGTTTCTGGGTGGCATGGTGGAGGCGGTGGGGCGGCTGGCGCCGGAAGTGGTGGTGGCGGTGCCCAGTATTGCGCCCATTCCGGTGCCGGTGTGGTTGGTGACGCATCGGGAGCTGCATACGAGCCGGAGGATCAGGCTGGTGTTCGATATGTTGGCGGAGGCGTTTTCTTGAGGGTGTGTTTTGGTTGTCACCCGTGCTGCCCTCGGACTTGATCCGAGGGCTGGGTTGGGAGCCAGAATTTTGCAGGTCTTTGCGGAGGAGAGTGGCCCTCGGGTCAGGCCCGAGGGCAGCGCTGTGGGTGGGCTAGATCGCTCTTGAGCTGCTTAAAGATCGCGGAGGAGTCTGGCGGGGCGGGCGGAGGCGGCTCGGAGGATGGTCATGGCGCCTAGGAGGGCGGTTATGATGATGGCGGATAGGAGCACCACGGCGATGACATCGGGGCGCCAGGTGAATTCGACTTCCAGCATGACCATGGTGACCAGTCGTCCGACGCCAAGCCCGATGATCAGCGCCGGGATGACGGCGAAAAGGGCGAGAAGGCCATATTGCAGGGCTGAGGTGGCGATCAGTTCAAGGCGCGTTGCGCCCAGGACCTTGGTGATGATGGTGTCGGCTTCGCGCTGGCGGCGGCCGGTGGAGAGCGAGCCAATCAGCACAAGCAGACCATTGCCCACAGCGAGCCCGCCGACAAGGGCGGCAGCGAAAGAGAGCTGGCTGAGGGCGTCAGTGACTTGCTTGAGCGTATCGCCGACCGAGATGAAGCGGATGTCGGGGAGTTCGCTGGCGAGGAGCCTTGTAACATTTTCTTCCTCGCCCGGTGCTGCCGTGACCGCTGCGAAGAGCGTAGTCGGGTAGGCGTCGAGTACGCCGGGGGAGAAGGTGGCGAGGAAGTCGATGCCCCCCTGCCATGAATAATCGCGGAAGCTGGCAATGGTGACCATGACCGGCTCGCCAAAGAGCGAGAAGGTGAGCGTGTCGCCGAGGTTGACGCCGAGACCATTGCGCAGGCTCTGGTGCAGGCTGACAAGGGCGGGGCCGGAATAATCGGCGGGCCACCATTCGCCTGCTGTGACGCGGGACGAGGAGGGCAGGACGGAGCGCCATGTCAGCGGCACATCGCCCGAGAGCAGGAAGGTGGCTTCGGGGCCTCTGGTGCGCAGACTGGCGGCGGGGGTTCCTGCCACATCGATCAGAGAGCCGCGCAGCATGGGCGTCGAAACGAAACGGGTCATGCCATTGCCGGAGGCGGCGAGGGTTTCGAGGTCTTCGACTTCATCTGGGAAGAGGTCTGAGCCGACAAGTGTAGGCGCATCGAAGGCCGATGCGCCGAGGAATTCCTGTTGCAGATTGGCCTGCATGACCAGAACCACAATGAGCATGGCCAGCGCCATGCCTGCCGACACGACGATGGCGGCGGCGTTCTGCCCGGCGGTGGAAATGTTGCGCAGGGCATGGCGAATGATGCGCGGGCCAGTTTCGGGGAGGCGGGCGAGACCGGCTTGGACCAGCCGAATGAACAATTGGAACAGGACTGCGGCCACGGCGCTGGCGAGGCCAAAAGCGGCGACAAGTGCGGCATCGCCGGTCATCAGCCATGCCAGGAGGAAAAAGGCGGCGATAGCGGCGACCAGCGGCAGGACCTGCCATGAGAGAAGCAGGGCTTTCCAATCGACTGGTGGGGCGTCGAGCCCCTTGGAGCGGAAGAGCAGGACCGGGCGGATGGTCTGGGCCTGTTGCAGTGGCAGATAGGCGAATGCAAAAGCGGTGACGAGGCCTGTGCCCGCCGCGATCAGCAGCGGAGCGGGGTGGATGGCGGCGACCAGCGGAATGCCCACGGCGGCGCCGATGGAGGGCAGGATCAGGAAGGCCACTGAACCACCGACGAGCAGGCCGATGAGCACGCCGACAAGGGCAAGCGCGGCCACCTGCGAAAAGAAGTGGATGAAGACGCGGCTTCGCCCCGCGCCCATCGACCGCATGACGGCGATGATGCCGGAGCGTTCGGCGATATAGGCGCGCATACCGGTCCAGACCGACACGCCGCCAATGAGCAGGGAGCCAAGGCCGACAATGACGAGGAAGCGCATGAAAAGATCATAATAGCGCACCATTTGCCCGAGGCCGTCGCGGGCCGTGCGGATGGTCCAGCCGCTATCGCCGAAGCGTTCGGCGGCGCTGACGAGGCTGGTGTCGAGATCTGCGCCCTCAAGATCGATCTTGTAGCGATACCAGGTCCCAAGGCCGGGCAGGGGCGAGGTGCGGTCGCTGACGACGCCGAAACCGTCGCCGGTGATCAGGACCGGCATGCCGAGGCGGAAGCCGCGCACGGGCGCGTCGGGCAATTGGCCCAATGTGCCACGCACGGAAAATTCGGTGCCGCCGAGGCTGAACGTGTCGCCAACGCCAATGCCGAGCTGATCGAGCATGACGGCATCGACCAGCGCGCCGGGATTGCCGTCTTCTTCGGCGAGAAAGGCGGACACGTCGGTGCCTGATGGAAGATTGGGACTGGAGACCGTGCCGAACAGGGGATAGAGGGGGCCGACAGCGCTGACATCGGCAAAGCCCTCACCGTCCCAGGTTTCGGCGCGCAGATTGGTGTCGATGATGGCGACGACGCGGCCAAGCGCCTGCATGGCGGTCAGTTCTTCGGCGGTTGCGAGGCGATCGGCGCGCGAGAGTTCGAGATCGCCGCCCATGATTTCGGCGGCACCGCTATCGATGGCGCGGGAAATGCTGGCGCCGACCGAATTGACGCCGGCAATCAGCGCGGTGCCGACGGCAAGGCAGGTGACCAGTAGCAGGAAGCGGCGAAGGTCGCCGCGCATGTCGAGAAGGCCAATGCGAATGGCGGGCCAGATTTTTGGCATCAGAGCGCCTTCGCGGTTTCGGTCAATTCGCCACTGGTCATGGTGAAGACGCGGTCGGCGCGGGCGGCGAGGGCCGGATCGTGGGTGATGAGCACGACGGCGGTGTTCTGCTTGCGGGCCAGATTGAACATGAGATCGACGACAACGGCGCCGGTTTTTTGATCGAGATTGCCGGTGGGTTCGTCGGCCAGCAGCAGAGGGGGATTGGCGACGGTCGCGCGGGCGAGACCGACGCGCTGCTGCTCACCCCCAGACAGGGCGGTGGGGCGGTGATCGAGGCGACCATCGAGGCCGACGGCGGCGAGGGCGGCGGCAGCCTTTTCGCGGATTTGCGCCATTGTGAGCTTGGGCTCGGCAATTTCGAGAGCGAGGCCCACATTGTCGAGCGCGGTCAGCGAGGGGATGAGGTGGAAACTCTGGAAGACAATGCCGAGCGTGTGGCGGCGGAAGCGGGCCAGTTCATCCTCGTTCATGGCGCCCAGATTGCGGCCATTGACGTCCACTTTGCCGCCCGTCGCCTTTTCAAGCCCGGCCAGCAGCATGAGCAGAGAGGTCTTGCCGCTGCCGGAGGGGCCGACAATGGCCACGACTTCGGCGGGAGCGACGCGGAGGGACACCTTGCGCAGAATGTTGAGCGGACGACCGGCAATTTCGAGCGTGTAATCCACGTTTTGCGCGTCGATGATTGCTGGTTTGCTCATGCTGGTTCCACTTTCCCCCATTCGTGCCGATACGAATCGGCGCGGCCTATGATGCGGGCGTCGCGCCCCATGAAAAGGGGTTTTGTGACCCGGATGAACCGGATTAGCGTCCCGATACAAGCACCCGGCAGCCCAATTGCTTGGTTTGACATGACAGTGAACGGCAATTCGTAACAAAGCCGTCAACGGCGGCACATTTGTACTGGTCTAGACCGGACGGTGCTGGCAGACATGAGCATCAAGAGCTTGAGGAGTGCTGAATTGAAAATCTGGTTTCGTGCGCTGGCTGCTTGTGTTGGATTTTTGATGGTGGCCGGGACCAGCCAGGCCGCAGGGGAACTGGCGCTGCTCGAATCCTATATTGGTGACTGGCGCGGTGAGAGTGCGCTGGTGGGCAAGGACAAGAACGAGCCGTTCCGCTGCCGTCTGGGCGTATCCAAGGGTAATCTCGGCCGGATCAATTATACCGGGCGCTGCACGCTGGTGAATGCGACGCTCTCGATCAGCGGGACCATTGCCTTTATCGAAGCCTCCAACCAGTTCGAAGCGGCGATGAGCACCAATGCGGGCTATACCGGGCTGGCCGTGGGGCGCACATCGGGCGACCGGATTAGCTTCGATCTGCGTGAGCAGCAAAAGGACCGGGCAGGCAGCGATGTGCGGATCGGCGCGCGCATTCTGCTCGTGGGTAATGACAGCATTACCGTGGATTTTGAGGTCGAGTTCAACAATTCTGGCGAAGTGCTGAAAGCAAGCGTGCCGTTCAGCCGGTAGGAGTGACGATGCACAAGGGATCGTGCCTTTGCGGCAAGGTGTCGTTTGTGGTGGACGGGGCGTTGCCGGAGGGCTCTGCCTGCCATTGCAGCATGTGTCGCAAGGCGAGTGGCGCGCATGAAATGGGCATTGATGTCGACAAGTCGGCGCTTACCATTTCGGGCGCAGAGAATCTGAGCTGGTATGCGTCTTCGGAAAAGGTGCGGCGCGGGTTTTGTTCGACCTGCGGAGCACCGATGTTTTTCGATCCGGTGGACGGCGACTGGATCGGGCTGCATCTGGGGTCATTCGACGGGCCGACAGGCGTGCGGATCGCCAAGCATATCTTTGTTGTCGACAAGGGCGATTATTATCAGATTTGCGATGGTGCGCCGCAGTTTGAGACGGTGCCGGGGGCGTAACGCTGACCAGACTCGGCGCTGCCCTCGGACTTGATCCGAGGGCCTGTCTGGGAGCCGTGATTTCAAGCGCAGTGCGTGGTGCGAGTGGCCCTCGGGTCGAGCCCGAGGGCAGCCCGGTGGATTTTGCCAGCTAGAGCCGCACCAGCTTTTTCACATCGACGGGTAGGCCCGTTTCAAAGCTCTTGTTGGCGGCGATGCCGGTGAGGATTGAAAGGGCGCCGTCGCGGTGATTGGCACCATAGCCGGGGCGCGGGGTGGCGTTGCCGAAGATTTCTTCGAGCATGATCTTGTCGCCACCGCCATGACCGCCTTCGCCATGCTTGACCGGGACGACGCGCGGCTCGCCATGGAGCGGGAAGTGGTAAAGCTTGACGCCCTTGGCCGCCCCTTCGGTTTCAGAACCCGCGCCGGCATTGATGTAGGAATTTTCGTGGACGGTAAGTTCGAGACGCCCGCCCGTGCCGTTGATGGCGACGTTAAAGCCTTCCCATGGGGCATAGGCATAGAGCGAATAGGTCATCACAGCCTTGTTTGCGTAGCGGACCATGACATTCATCGTGTCTTCGATGGAAATGCCGTCGCCAAAAACGTTCTGGTCGCGCTGGTAGCCGTCTTCCTTTTCTGCGTCCCAGTAGAGGCCCTTCTGCACGGGGGTTTCGGTGAGGTCGATGGCGAAGGGATCGTTCCTGGCCGCTTCGACGCCGGTGGTGCGGGTATAGGGCGTAAAGACGCCGCGCTCTTCGGCATTGGCGCGACCGTAGAATTTGAGGTCGCCCATGGCGAAAACCGTATCGGGCTGGGTGCCGAGCCAGAAATTGACCAGATCGAAGTGGTGGGTGGACTTGTGAACCATGAGGCCACCGGAATTGCGCTTGTCTCGGTGCCAGCGGCGGAAATAATCGGCGCCGTGGCGGGTATCGAGCAGCCATTCGAAATGGACTGAGGTCACCTTGTCGATAGCGCCTGCGGCGATGAGTTCGCGCAGGGCCGAATTGTGTGGGGCGTAGCGGTAATTGAAGGTGACGCGGACCTGTTTTCCGGTGCGCTCGACGGTGTCGAGAATGGCCTGGCACTTTTCCGGATCGGTGGTCATCGGCTTTTCGGTGATGACGTCGCAACCAGCTTCTAGGGCGGCGATGATGTATTGATGGTGGGTGCGATCGATGGAGGTGACGATGATGGTGTCGGGCTTGTGCTCGGCAATCATCGTGGCGAATTCGGCGGTCTTATAGGTGGGGACGGCTTTGCCACCCAGCTCCTCGGCAATGACCTTATTGGTGAAATCCATGCGCACCTGATTGGTGTCGCAAAGGGCGACCAGGCGCGATTGGTCCTTGTGGGGCCCCAGAATGGCCTCGTAGAACATGCGGGCGCGCCCGCCCGTTCCCACAAGCGCGTAGGTCTTGGTCATTGAATTCCTCCGATATTCAAAAATGGCATCATGCCCCGGGACAGGGCGTTGAAAACTATCTACCATACAAGATTGCGGAAGGGCAGACTTTCTTTCTACAATGACGATGATCGCTCGCCGGATCCGATGAGACGGACCCGTCCGAGCGTCTAGAGAAAGCTGTGGAAGCCAGCATGTGCGGGGAAGCCATGGGGCACTTGCCGCCTCATGGTCGAACAAGGGGAATCAGTGATGGCCGCCAGCGTGATTGAGATCAGCGAAGAAACCATGGCCATGCGCCTTGTCGGCGCTCTGCGCGACGACATCGTGACCATGGCGCTTAAGCCCGGCGATGTTATTTCAGAAAGCGATATTGCGGGACGGTATGGCGTGTCGCGCCAGCCGGTGCGCGAGGCGTTTATTCGGCTGGCGCAGCAGGGATTGCTGCTGATCCGGCCCAAGCGCGCGACGGTGATCAAAAAAATCTCGCCCGATGGCGTGCGTCAGAGCCGGTTTATCCGCGAAAGCATCGAAGTTGAAATCATCCGCCGAGTGGCGGGCAATCCGGGCGGTGATGCCGCAAAGGTGCTTGCGGAGCTCATCGTTGAGCAGGAAGCGGCTTCGGCAGCGGATGACAGCCGCCGTTTCCATGTTCTCGATGAACTGTTTCACCGGACTTTGGCGCGGCTGGCCGGTGTCGAATATGCCTGGCAGTTGATTGATGACCACAAGATGCAGCTTGACCGGGTGCGCTATCTGACGCTGGGCGTGTCTTCCAGCCAGCGGGCCATTGCCGAGCATAAGGTGATCGCAGAGGCCGTTGGCAAGGCTGACCCAATGGCAGCAGAGGCGGCGATGCGCGACCATCTGGGCCGCGCCGAAGCGTTGCTCACCCAGACGATCAGCGATTTTCCTGACTATTTCGAATAGCTCGCCTTGTCCCGGCAAGGGCTGGCCAATAGGTTGCGCCCAATGAGATCCGAACCGGGAGACAAGAGATGAAAACGCGGCTTCTGGGCAAGACTGGATACACCGTCAGCGAGATCGGGCTCGGCTGCTGGCAGCTTGGCGGCGATTTTGGGCCGGTGGGCGACGAAGCGGCGACTGCCATTCTCGATGAGGCCGACAAGGCCGGGATCACTTTCTGGGACACTGCCGATGTCTATGGCGGCGGGCTCTCAGAAAGCCGGATTGGCGGGCATGCCAAGCGCGCCGATGTGAAAGTGGCGACCAAGGTGGGACGTTCGGGCGCGCTTTATCCGGCGGCTTATACCGAGGACGGCGTGCGCGACAGCCTGATCGGCTCGGCGCAAAGGCTGGGCGTATCGAGCCTCGATCTGGCGCAATTGCATTGCGTACCGACCGAAGTGCTGCGCGACGGCGCGATTTTTGGCTGGATGGACGAACTCAAGGCCGAAGGCTTGGTGCGCCACTGGGGTGCCAGTGTCGAAACAATCGAAGAGGGGCTGATCTGTCTCGAACAGCCGGGCTGCGCGACGCTGCAGATCATCTTCAACCTGTTCCGGCAGGATGCGGCGGAAGAGCTGCTGCCCAAGGCTGCGGAAAACGATGTCGGCATTATCGTGCGGCTGCCGCTGGCCTCCGGGCTGCTGTCGGGCAAGTTCGACAAGAATACGCGCTTTGAGGACAGCGATCACCGTCACTACAACCGCGACGGCGCGGCTTTTTCGGTGGGTGAGACCTTTTCGGGCATTCCGTTCGAGCGCGGCGTGGAACTGGTGCAGGAACTCAAGGGCCTGTCGCCGGAGGGCATGCCGATGAGCCAATTTGCACTGCGCTGGATTTTGGACCATCCGCAGGTGTCGACAGTGATTGCGGGGGTGAGCAAGCCCGAGCAGATTGCAGACAATGTGGCTGCAACTGAGCGGCGGAGCCTCTTTCCGGCGCTGATGGGGCAGCTCTCCGAATGGTATCAGGCTGAAGTGAAGCCGGAAATTCGCGGGGCGGTTTGATTTCGATATTCCCGTATCCGCCGTGCTGCCCTCGGACCTGATCCGAGGGCCTGTCCCAGCGCCACCATATCAGGAAAATGGCCCTCGGGTCGCGCCCGAGGGCAGCCCTGTGATCTGGGGTGCTTCGTATTCCAGACATGCCCCTAGCAGTTGCCGCATTCGGCACCTAGGTTAGCAATCTGAATATCCAGCAAGAGTAGCCTTATGTCCCACCCCGCCTTCGACCTCGTCCGCGACGAGACCATTGCCGAGATCAATTCGGAGGCGCGGCTTTATCGGCACAAGAAGACTGGGGCGGAGGTGCTGAGCCTCGTCAATGACGATGAGAACAAGGTGTTTGGCATCACCTTCAAGACGCCCCCGGAGGATTCGACCGGCATTGCGCATATTCTGGAACATTCGGTGCTGTGCGGTAGCGAGAAATATCCGGTGAAGAAGCCGTTTGTGGAGCTGCTGAAAGGCTCCATGCACACCTTCCTCAACGCCATGACCTTTCCGGACAAGACCGCTTATCCGGTCGCCAGCCAGAACCTCAAGGACTTTTACAACCTTGTGGATGTGTATCTGGACGCGGTGCTGTTTCCGCTGATTTCGGAAGACACGTTCGAGCAGGAGGGCTGGCACTATGAGCTCGAAAGCATGGATGCGCCGCTGGTCTATAAGGGTGTCGTCTTCAACGAGATGAAGGGGGTTTACTCATCGCCGGATTCGGTGATGCATACGCTGACGCAGAACGCGCTGTTTCCCGACAATACCTATGGCAAGTCTTCAGGGGGCGATCCCAAGGTCATTCCCGAACTGACCTATGAGCAGTTCAAGCGCTTTCACCAGACCTATTACCATCCCTCCAATGCCCGGGTGGTGTTTTCGGGCGATGATCCGGCGGACAAGCGCCTCGATATTCTCGATGCCTATTTCAGCCGGTTCGAGCGGATTGAGGTCGATGCCCAGGTGAAATTGCAGCCGCGCTGGAATGCGCCGCGCACCGTGTCCGGCACTTATGCCGGGACGGTGGACGCGGAAAAGCGGCGCGATGGCATGGTGTCGGTCAACTGGATGGTGGAGCCGGCAGAAAGCCGGGAAGAGGTGCTGAGCCACGGCATGCTGAGCTATCTGCTGGCGGGCAATGCGGCGGCGCCGCTACGCAAGAAGCTGACCGAAAGCGGGCTTGGCGAAGGCATGATCGGGGGCGGGATTTCCTCCCACTTGCGCCAGCCTGCGGGCGGGTTTGGGCTTAAGGGTGTCGATCCGGCGGATGCGGAGAAAATCGAAAAGCTGGTGCTGGACGCTCTGGCCGAGATTGCCGAGACGGGTTTTTCGGCTGAGCAGATCGAAGCGGCGGTCAACACGTTTGAGTTTACGTTGCGCGAGCAGAATACCGGCTCTTATCCGCGCGGTATGACCTATATGTTCAACGCGCTGGGGACATGGCTGCATGGCGGCGATCCGCTGGCGCCGCTGAGCTTTGAGGCGGCGCTCAGCGCGCTCAAGGCAAAGGCGGGCGGCGATCATTTCAAAGGTGAAATCCGTCGGCTGTTTCTCGATAATCCGCATCGATTGACGGCGGTGCTGCAAGCGTATCCGGAGCAGGGCCAACGCGAAGCCAAGGCGGAGGCAGACACGCTGGCTGCCGTGCGCGCCGGACTGGATGAAGCCGGTTTGCAAAAGGTGCTGGAGCGGACCCAGCGGCTGAAGGCTTTGCAGGAGAGCGTCGACAAGCCGGAGGATCTGGCGAAAATCCCGACGCTGACGCTGGCGGACCTTGATCGTTCCATTCGCACTATTCCGACCGAGGAAAGCACAGTGGGCGGTGCGCGGACGCTGTTCCATGATCTGCCGACGCTGGGGATTTTGTATCTCGATGTCGGATTTGACCTGCATGTGCTGGACAAAGCGCTGCTGCCGTATCTTCCGCTGTTTGGGCGGGCTCTGTTGCAAACCGGCACGGGGAGCGAAGATTTCGTGTCGCTGACCCAGCGGATTGGGCGGACGACGGGCGGGATTGGGCAGCATCGCGGCCTCGCCACCAAACAGGATGGTTCCGGCACGGCGGCGTGGTTTTTCCTCTCGGGCAAGGCGGTGCCGGACAAGTTTGGCGACATGCTGGGGATTTTCAGTGATGTTCTGCTCGACGCGCAATTGGGCAATCGCGAACGGTTCAAGCAGATGGCGCTGGAGGAAAAGGCCGGATTCGAGGCGCGGCTGGTGCCGGGCGGCAACGGCATTGTCGATACGCGGATCAAGGCCGGGCTAACAGAAGCAGGCTGGATCGCCGAGCAGATGAGCGGCGTATCCTATGGCCAGTTTCTGAAAGAGCTGGTCAAGCGGGTGGACAGCGATTGGGATAGTGTCCAAGCGGCTTTGCGGGCCATTCGCGATATGCTGTTCAATCGCGGGCGGATGGTCGTCAATCTCACAGCCGATGGCGTGTTGTGGGACAAGGCGCGGGACGAACTGGCGGCATTCGCCGGGTCGCTGCCGGATGTGGTGCATGGAGACGCTGACTGGAACCACGATTTTGCGCCGAAAAATGAGGGTCTGGTGATCCCGGCGCAGGTCAACTATGTGGGCAAGGGAGCAAATTTGAAGGCGCTGGGCTTCAAGCTGAGTGCGGCTTCGGCGGTGGTTCTGCGACTGCTCAACACGACCTATCTCTGGGATAAGGTGCGCGTGCAGGGCGGCGCCTATGGCGGGTCGAGCCGGTTTGACCTCAGCTCGGGCAATTTCGCGTTTCTGTCTTATCGCGATCCAAACCTCTTGAAGACGCTCGATGCCTATGATGGAGCGGCCAAGGCGCTGCGGGCGGCGATTGGCGAGACTGATCTGGTGCGCTCGGTGATTGGTGTGGTGGGCGATCTGGATCGACCGGAATTCGTCGATGCCAAGGGCTATTCGGCCATGTGGCGGATTTTGAACGGCACGACGGATGAACTGCGGCAACAGCGGCGCGATGAAATTCTTGGCACCAGTCGCGCCGATTTCGTGGCACTGGCCGAGGCGGTGGACGCCGTGGCGGCTAAGGGGCATGTCGTGGTGCTGGGTGGCGAAGCGGCGATTACTGCGGCCAATGAGAAGAAGCCGGGTTTGCTTGAGGTGGGCAAGGCGGTTTAGTCACGTATCCTGTCACAGCCGCTGCCCTCGGACTTGACCCGAGGGCCATTTGTGGCGCGCACAGGTTTTGTGGGCGAGGCCAGTGGTCCTCGGGTCAGGCCCGAGGACATCACGGTGGGTAGGGAGCTTCGGAGGGAACGGCTGGCTTTGAAGTCGCGTTCTGATGCCGAAAGGAATTCCCACACATGGCAGCATCGCAGGAAGGCGCGCTCGGCAAATTGGTTCGCAAGGTCGAGGAGCGGGCCGAAGCGGGTGAGCAGGTTTCGCTGGGGCTGGTTCAGCAAATTGCGGGGCAGCGGGCGGCGGGGCCGATGCTGCTGCTGCCGGCGCTGATCGTCATTTCGCCGCTCAGCATCATTCCGGGCGTGCCGACGCTGGTGGGGATCAATACCATTCTGGTGGCCGGGCAGATCGCACTGGGGCGCGAACAGGTGTGGTTGCCCAAATGGCTGACCGAGCGCTGCGTTTCGGCCAAGCATGCGCAGACGCTGCTGAAATTTCTGCGGCCGGTGAGCCGGGTGGCAGACGGAGTGGTGAAGCGCCGGGCGCGGTTCATGACCGGTGCGGTGATGCGGCGGATTGGGGCAGCGGTCTGCGTGTTGGTGGGCTGCATCATGCCGTTGCTGGAATTCGTACCGTTTACCTCGACCTGGGCAGCGAGCATCATTGCCGTTTATGCGCTGGCGATCACCGCGCGGGATGGCTTGCTCGCCATGGCCTGGGCCGGGCTGGTGGGCGTCGCGGTGACGCTGGGCTGGATGCTGCTGAAGATGTCGATCTTGGCGTGAGTGATCGGGTGGCATTCGCCGGCCCGGCATCTCTCCCTCCCATTAGGGGGCAGTGTGTATTTGGGATGTCTGGCTGCAAATACTCGTCTATCACCGGGCTGCCCTCGGGCCTGACCCGAGGGCAGCGCGGCGTTTTTGGTGAAAGCAACAGGGGAGGGTATTCCATCGCACCCGGGACCGCTTCAGCGGTTAAGAGCTTCCACTAGGAATGGCAGGCTCAAATCCATGCGGTAGTCGATGCCGGAATGGTTGTCGGGGAATTCTTCGTAGCGGTGGGCGATGCCCTTGGCCTCCAGCGTTTTGTGGATGCGCCGCGTGCCATAGAGGATGTTGTATTGATCCTCGGTGCCGCATTCGAGGTAGAAGCCCTTGAGGCTGGCAAGGGCGTCGGCATGGGTTTCGACCATGCGGGCGGGGTCCCATTTCAGCCAGTTGGCCCAGCGGTCTTCGATCAGCTCGCAGGTGTCGAGCGTGACGGGGAGGCGCAGACCGAGGAAGGTGTCGGGGTTCGGGTCGGGATCGAAGCTGGCGGCTTGCGCGAGGATCATGAGGACGAGCGTGTCCTTGCCGTCGACCTTCTGCCTGGCTTCGAAGGTTTCGAGCCATTTCTCTATGGAATTGCCCGACTTGGCGAGGGCGCGGAGCGTGCCGGGAAATTCGGGGAGATAGAGGTTTTCAAAACCGGCATCGCCCGAATGGCTGGCGGCGGCGCACCAGATATCGGGATGGCGCATGGCGTGAACCAGAGCGCCGAAGCCGCCGGAGGATTTGCCGAAAAGGCCGCGCTTGCCCAAGCCGCCGCAATTGAAGCGGGTTTCGACGGCGGGGAGCATTTCGGCGATGAGAAAATCCTCGTAATTGCCGACAATGGGCGAGTTCACATATTGATTGCCACCCAGCCGCGAATAGCAATCGGGGAAGGCGACCACCACGGGAGCCATCTTGCCGTCGCCGATGAGACGATCGAGGCGCTCGGGGACGTTTTCCGAGAAGGATTTCCAAGCCGTATGGGCCGGGCCACCGGCAGTGAAGCCGACGAGATCGACCAATAGCGGCAGGTCTTTGCCGTCGTAACCGTGTGGCACATACACATCCACAATGCGGCTTGTGGGATCGCCAAGGCGATTGCCGGTGAGAGCCTTGCTGTCGACCATGAGGCGGTGGATGGTGCCAGCGGGGTGATCGGTCTTGCGCATATGGATCTCCTTTGGAGGAGGAATGGACCAAAGGATTGGCGCGGGCAAGGCGATGGCTTGCGCTGAATCAAAGCCAAGCCCAATTGAACGGCGTAATCCAAACGCCATGGGGCAGCATTTTGCGCTGGTCAGGAGACAGATATGACTGACATCAAATCCAACGCTGGACAGGATTTTTCCGGCAAGACCGTGATCGTGACCGGCGCTGGTTCGGGCATCGGCAAGGCGACTGCGCTGCTGTTTGCGGCGCGTGGTGCCAAGGTGATTGCAACCGATGTCGTGCAGGCGCGGCTCGATGCGCTGGCCGCCGAGCATGGCGAGGGTATCGTCACGCTGGTTGGCGATGTTTCTTCCGAAGAGACGGCGCAGGCGCTGGTCAAGGCAGCGGGTGATCGGATCGATGTTCTGGCCAATGTGGCTGGGATCATGGACGGGTTCGAACCTGCGGGCGAAGTCGTGGACGCCATTTGGGATAAGGTGATGGCCGTTAATGTCACCGGCCCGATGCGGCTGATGCGGGCGGTTATTCCGGCCATGCTGGCCGCGGGCAAGGGTGCTGTCGTCAACGTCTCGTCCGAAGCAGGCCTGCGTGGCTCCTGCGCTGGCGCGGCCTATACGGCGTCCAAGCATGCACTCAACGGCCTTACCAAGAATGCTGCCTTTATGTATGGACCCAAGGGCATCCGCGTGAACGCCATTGCGCCCGGCGCGGTGATTACCGGCATCGAAGCGCATATGAATTCGCCACTGGCGCAGGAGCGCCTTGGACCGCTGATGCAGGTGATCATTCCTCCCCCTGCAACTGCCGAACAATTGGCGGAAGGCATTGTCTGGCTGGCCAGTGACGCCGCCTCCAATATCAATGGCGTAATCCTGCCTTCCGACGGTGGCTGGTCGGCGGCCTGATCGACATCGACACGGGTGCTGAACCCGGGCATGGTTTCCCGCGTTGAGGGGAACCATGCCGCAACCCATTCTCACCCGCGATCTTTATGTGCCCGCCATCGACGCCTGGATTGACCCGGGTGAGCCAAAGGCGCGCGCTATCATTACCCATGGGCATGCAGATCATGCTCGCAGCGGCCACGGGGCTGTGCTGGCGACGCCGGAAACCATTGCCATCATGAAGGTGCGCTATGGGGAGGATTGCGCGGGATCCTTCGAAGCGCTGAAATTTGGTGAGCGGCTGAGGATCGACGATGCGGTGGTGAGCCTCCATCCCGCCGGGCATATTCTGGGTTCGGCACAGGTGCTGGTGGAAACCGGCGGGCAGCGGGCTGTCGTCACCGGCGACTACAAACGCTTGCCAGACCGCACGGCGGAGCTTTTCGAGCCGGTGACATGCGATCTGCTGGTGACCGAGGCGACGTTTGGTCTGCCGGTTTTTCAGCACCCGAAACCGCAGGACGAGATTGCGCGGCTGTTGAAATCGGTGGCCGACCAGCCGGAGCGGTGTCACCTCATCGGCTGCTATGCACTGGGCAAGGCGCAAAGGGTGATTGCGCTGCTGCGTGATGCGGGATGGGAGAGGCCCATTTACCTGCATGGCGCCATGATCCGGCTCTGTGCGCTCTATGAGGAACTGGGCGTGCCGCTGGGCGAGTTGATCCCGGCGACCGGTATGCCGAAAGCGGCGATGGCGGGACAGATCGTCATTGCGCCGCCTTCGGCTATTCGTGATCGGTGGAGTCGGCGCTTTCCTGATCCGGTTGTGTGCCAGGCCTCGGGCTGGATGAGCATCAAGCAGCGGGCGCGACAGGCGCTGGTGGAATTGCCGCTGGTGATTTCGGACCATTGCGACTGGGGCGAACTCAATACGTCCATTCTCGACAGCGGGGCATCGACCGTGTGGGTGACGCATGGGCGCGAGGACGGGCTGGTCTACTGGTGTCGGAAACAGGGGCTCAATTCGGAGCCGTTGGCGCTGCCGGGGCTGGATGACGATGGCGGGGAGGGCGGGGAATGAAGCGGTTTGCGGACCTGCTCGAACTGCTCGCGCTGACGCCGTCGCGGACGCGCAAGATTGCGGCTTTGGCGCAGTATTTTTCGGAAGTGCCGGACCCCGATCGCGGGCTGGCGCTGGCGGTGCTGACCGGGGAGCTGGATATTCGCAATGTGAAACCGGCTCTGCTCAAAGAAACGGTGCTGGCCGAAGTGGATGAGACGCTGTTTGGGCTGTCCTATGATTATGTCGGTGACCTCGGCGAGACGATTGCGCTGATCTGGCCGCATCACGGGATCGGGGAATTGCCGCGGCTGAGTGAGTTGGTGGCTTTGCTCAACCGGACCAGCAAGGCGGAACTGCCCAAAGTCATCGGCGGGCTGCTGACGCAGGCGAAAATTCATGAGCGCTGGGCGCTGATCAAATTGGCGACCGGGGCGCTGCGCATCGGGGTTTCGGCGCGGCTGGCCAAGACGGCTTTGGCGCAGATGAGCGGGGTGGACTTGCAGGCCATCGAGGAGGTCTGGCATGGGTTGAAGCCGCCATATGAAGACCTGTTTGCGTGGCTGGAGGGCCGGACTGGGCGGCCGGAGATCGACCACAATGCGCGGTTCCATCCGCTCATGTTGTCGACCCCCATTGAGGACAGCGATTTCGACAAGCTCGATCCGCGTGATTTTTCCGCTGAATGGAAGTGGGACGGTATTCGCGTGCAACTGGTGCTGGGCCAGGACGGCGTGTCGCTGTTTTCGCGCACCGGGGACGATATTGCGGCGAGCTTCCCCGATATGGTCGAGGCGGCGATGGGGCGGGCCGTGCTGGATGGCGAGCTGCTGGTGGGGCAGGATTTCGATGCCGGAAGTTTCAATGATTTGCAGCAGCGGTTGAACCGGAAGGTCGCCAATCCCAAGCAGATGAGCGAATTGCCGGCCTTTGTGCGCGTCTATGACATGTTGTTCGATGGCGACGAAGATATTCGGGCGCTGGGCTGGGAGGGGCGGCGAGCGCGGTTGGAGGCATGGTTTGCCAGCAATCCGCAGACGCGGCTGGATTTGTCTGAGGTGCTGCCGTTTTCGAGTTGGGATGATTTGGGGAAATTACGGGGGCAGGGGGCGGACGAGCATGGTCACGAGGGGGTGATGATCAAGCTGCGGTCATCACCCTATGTGCCGGGGCGGCCCAAGGGATTCTGGTTCAAGTGGAAGCGCGATCCCAATGTAGTGGATGCGGTGCTGATGTATGCGCAGCGCGGGCATGGCAAGCGCAGTTCTTATTACTCGGACTACACGTTCGGGGCCTGGAAGGGGAACGAGATCGTGCCCATCGGCAAAGCCTATTTCGGCTTTACCGATGAAGAGTTGAAACAGCTCGACCGCTGGATCAGGGCCAATACGATTGCCGCGTATGGACCGGTGCGCGAGGTGAAGAAGGAGCTGGTGTTCGAGGTGGCGTTTGACTCGGCGCAAAAGAGCGGGCGGCATAAATCGGGGGTCGCTTTGCGCTTTCCACGGATCAGCCGGATACGGTGGGACAAGCCTGCGGGCGAAGCGGCGCGGCTAGAGGAGGTTGAGGCGTTTGTGGGGTGAGGTCTGAGAGGTTCGGCAAAACACCGTGTGGTCTTCGGGCTTGACCCGCGGGGCGGCAAGAGAACCCTATTCATCAGGACTGTGCGTGGGGCCAACGGCCCTCGGGTCAAGCCCGAGGGCAGCACGGTGAGGGGATTTTCATCGGGGTATTCAAATTGAGTAGGTCAGGAGGCTTGCATGTCATCGCGGAGCAATCACCAGCGGCTTGTGGCGCTGGAAAGGGACATGGAGGCGGCTGCCGCCGATTTTGATTTTGAGAAAGCGGCAAAGCTGCGGGATGAGATTGCCCGGCTCAAAGGTGAGGATGCCGACATTGTCGGGCAACCGCCGCCGGGGCAGATGGGGCTGGGGTCGGATGTGCCGGTGCGTCAGCCGCCAAAAGGTTGGGTGAAGCCGCAAAAGCCGGACTTCATGACGAAAAAGGGGCGATGAGTATCAGCGCCGGTCGTAATGAAACCGGCATTGATTGACCCACAAAATGTCGCCTTCAAGCCTATAGACGAGGCGGTGTTCCTTGGTGATGCGACGTGACCACCAGCCCTTGTGGTTGCCTTTGAGGGGCTCGGGCTTGCCGATACCACTGTGGGGGCTGCGCCTGCAATCTTTGATGAGCGCATTCAGTTTGGCGAATGTGTCCTGATCGCCTGTTTGCCAGAATTGATAATCTTCCCAACCGGTTTCGGTGAAAAGCAGCTTCATTCTGGCCACTCGGCCTCGATCCCCTTGCCAGCATCGAAATCGGCCTGCCCGCGCGCCAGCCGTTCGGCATTGGCGCGGGTGCTGTTGAGGTGGAGGGTTTCTTTCCAACCCTCGAATTCCTCGAGCGACATCACGACGACGGGTTGCTTGCCACCAGTTCGGGTGACGATAAGCATCTCCTGATCATCGACAACTGCATCGATATCGGCAGCAATGTTTTTGCGGAAATCGGAAATGGACTTGGCGCGCATGAAAGTGTCTCCTGCGGAAAATGTACGAAGTTTTGTACAAAAATCAAGTCAGCTATTTTTGCACCAGCCTGTCCTCGGCCAGTCTTCGGATTTCCCGCAGCTCGTCAATTGTAGTTTCGAGGTCATCGCGCTGGCGTTCGAGGAGGGCGATGCGTTCGTCGACTTTTTCGGCGAGCAGGTTGACCTGCTGGCTGCGGTCGGCGTCGTAAAGGCTGAGATAGTCGGAAATATCGCGCAGCGAGAAGCCCAGCCGCTTGCCGCGCAGAATAAGGATCAGACGGGCGCGGTCGCGGCGGCGAAAAATGCGGGTGGCGCCCACGCGCTCGGGCGCGAGCAGGCCTTTGGATTCGTAGAAACGAATGGCGCGAGTCGAAATGCCGAACTCTTTGGCGAGGTCGGCAATGGCAAACAGATCGCGCCCTTCCGGTTCAATCAGGCTCAATTTTCTGCGCCCCGCGTTTGCGCATATTCCTCGCGCAGTTCTTTTTTGGACAGCTTGCCGATCAGCGTTTTGGGCAGCGCGTCCTTGAAGATGATCTCCTTGGGCATCTCGATCTTGTTGAGTTTGTCCTTCAGGAAGGATTTGAGTGTCTCTTCCGTGACCGACTGGCCGTCCTTGAGTTTGACATAGGCGACTGGCGCTTCACCGCGATATTCGTCCGGCACGCCGATGACGTTGACCTCTTCGACGGCCTCATGAGTCATGATGGCCTCTTCGATGGTGCGCGGATAGACGTTGAAACCCGAGCAGATGATCAGGTCCTTGATGCGGTCGACGAGGAAGACATAACCGTCGTCGTCCATATGGCCGACATCGCCGGTGCGGAGCCAGCCGTCCATGAAGGCATCCTTGCTAGCCTCTGGGTTTTCATAATAGCCGGACATGACCTGCGGGCCTTTGACCTGCAATTCGCCATCTTCACCGATGCCCGCCACTTCGCCGCTGTCGACATTGACGAAACGGATATCGGTGCCCGGAAGAGGCAGGCCGATGGACATGGGTTTACTTGGCTTGCGCAAAGCTGCGCAGCAGACGACCGGGGATGTTTCGGTCAGACCATAGCCTTCGGCCAGAATGGCCTTTGACGACTTTTTCGCAAAGGCGTTGCGCACTTCGTCGGGCAGGGCGGCGCCGCCGGAAATGGCAACTTCAAGGCTGGCCAATTGTTCGGGCGTGACGTTTTCGGCGCGGGCGATGGCGTTGAGCAAGGTGGGCACCGAGGGTAGAACATTGGCTTTGGTGCGCGCAAAAACGCCGAGCAAAGCCTTCAATTCAAAGCGCGGCAGCATGATGACGGGAATACCATTGCTGAGCGGCACGTTGAGACAGACCGTCATGGCGAAGATGTGGAAGAAGGGCAGGACGGCGATGACCTTGGAGGGGGCATAGAACAGCCCGTCGCCCCACTGATCGATCTGGCTGACATTGGCGGCGATATTGGCATGGGTCAGCAATGCGCCCTTGGGAATGCCTGTCGTGCCCCCGGTATATTGCTGGACGGCGATGTCTTTGTGGGGATCGATAGTGACGGCGGTGGGCTTATCGTTTCGGCGCAGCAATTCCTCGAAGGAAATGGTGTTGGCGCCATAGGCGGGCTTGGCCAGATCCTTGCGCTTGGCGATGGAGAAAAGGATTTTCTTCACCAGCGGCAGTGCGTTCGGGAAGTGGGCGACGATCAGCTTTTTGACGTGGCCGGCCTTTTGCAGTGCCTCGCCTTTTTCATAAATCTGCTGGAGATCGAGCGTGACCATAATTTCAGCGCCTGCATTGGCGGTGATGTGGCTAAGCTCGGGGACGGTATAGAGCGGGTTGCAATTGACCACGGTGCCACCGGCGCGCAGCACGCCGTAATAGGCGACGGGGTAAAAGGGCGTGTTGGGCAGCATCAGCGCGACGCGGCTGCCTTTGGTGACGCCAAACTGGGATTGCAGCGCGCCCGCAAAGGCGATGATCTGTTCGCTCAACGCGCCGAAAGTGGTGGTGCCGCCGAGGAAATCGAGCGCCAGGGCGCCGGGATTTTTGGCGCAGGCGGCCAGAACCTGTTCGTGGACCGGTGTTTGATTGATGGCCGCGTCCCAGGCGATCCCTTCGGGATAGCTGGCAATCCAGGGACGCAGGCTGTCGGTAGCGGGGGCAGTCGTGTCCATAAATGTTCTCCTCGTTGCGCATTTTTGAGGCGCGGCGGGGTTTTCCCCGATTGTCCGACTGGGCCGGAACCATGAAACTATTCCATGGGTTAACGTTAGCGTCAATTCGCTGCCAGCAGTTTTGAAGATGACGAGTTCGTTGGTGTACCTATTGGGGCATTGGTTGACGTATGCGTAAACTTGGGTAAAGTGATGCCCTATAAGAGAGCCTCTGGCCGCGCTATGATGTGACGCAAGTAAGAGGAGGATCGGGCTGATTCCACATTGGCACCGGTCCGGCATTTGAGGAATGGCGGGCGCTTCTCCCGACTTTGCGGGTTGGTGCCGTCCCAGGAGGATGAGGGCATGACCCTGTTGCTGGTTGCGATCAGTCTCGTTGTTTTTGCGACATTGGCCATGCGGGAGAGCCCGCTCTGGCAATGGGGCGCTGCGTTTGCCGTCATCGGGCTGTTGTCCGGGCTCGATTTTACGCAGGATGGCGCGGTTTATGCGCTGGGCTGGTTCAGCTGGGTGCTGGTGGTTTTCGGCGTGATCCTGCTGGTGCTCGCCGTCAAGCCGATCCGCATGGCGCTCCTGGTGCCGCCGATTTATGGCGCGGTGAAATCCATTCTCCCCAAGGTGAGCCGCACCGAGCAGGAAGCTCTGGATGCCGGAACCGTGGGCTGGGATGCCGAGCTGTTTTCCGGGCGCCCCGATTGGGACAAGCTGACCAAAATCCGGCAGCTGACGCTGACGGCTGAAGAGCAGGCATTTCTCGACAATGAGACGGAAACTGCCTGTCGGATGATCGATGACTGGGACATTCGACACAATCGGGCTGATCTGTCGCCCGAGCTTTGGGACTTCCTCAAGGCCAAGGGCTTTTTGGGCATGCTGATCGGCAAGGAGCATGGCGGCCTTGGTTTTTCGGCACAGGCGCAGTCCATGATCGTTTCCAAGATCGCCAGCCGCTCAGTGGCAGCCGGGATTACGGTGATGGTGCCCAATTCGCTCGGACCGGGCGAATTGCTGGAGAAATATGGCCTGCCCGAGCAGAAGGACAAGTATCTCCATCGCCTGGCGACCGGGCAGGACGTGCCCTGCTTCGCGCTGACCGGGGTACATTCGGGGTCCGATGCCGGTGGCATGCGCGATATCGGTGTTGTCACCAAGGGTATGTATAATGGCGAAGAAGTGCTGGGTGTCCGGCTCTCCTTCGACAAGCGCTATATTACGCTGGCGCCGATTGCGACACTGGTTGGTCTCGCCTTCATTCTCAAGGACCCTGACAACCATCTTGGGCGTGGCGAGAATATTGGCATTACGCTGGCGCTGATCCCGCGTGATCATCCGGGCCTTGATATTGGCCGTCGTCATTTCCCGGCGCGACAGGCCTTTATGAACGGGCCGGTGCGCGGCACGGATATGTTCGTGCCGATGGATTTCCTCATCGGCGGCATCGACTATGCCGGGCAGGGCTGGCGCATGCTGATGGAGTGCCTTTCCACCGGGCGCGCGATTTCGCTACCGGCCATCGGCACGACCTCGATCAAGGCGACTTTGCGTGCCACTTCGGCCTATGCCCGCGTTCGCCGCCAATTCGGTATTCCGGTCGGCATCATGGAAGGCGTGGCAGAACCGCTCGGTGAGATGGTCAAACGCGCTTATATGTTTGAATCCACCCGCCGGTTGACGGCGTCGATGGTGGATGAGGGGCAACGCCCGGCAGTGATTGCGGGTCTACTCAAATACACCACGACCGAGGCCATGCGGGACAGCATGGATGACGCCTTCGATATTCAGGGTGGCCGCGCCATTCAGGACGGACCGGGCAATTACCTATTCGGTGCTTATCAGGCACTGCCGGTGGCGATCACGGTGGAGGGTGCCAACATCCTCACCCGCACGCTGATGACCTTTGCGCAGGGCGTGCTGCGCGCACATCCCTATCTGCTCAAGGAAATTTCGGCGGCGCAGAACAAGGATAAGCGTGCTGGAATGGAGGCGTTCGATTCTGCCTTTGGCGGGCACACCAAGTTCATGCTGCGCAATATTGTGGCGAGTTTCCTCCATGGGCTGACCAATGGATCTTTTGCGTCCTCGCCCAATGAGGGGCCGATGGCACGGTGGTATCGCCGGCTGCATCGCTATGCGCAGGATTTCGCGCTGGTGGCGGACTGGACGACCGTGGTGCTGGGTGGTGCGCTCAAACGCAAACAGAAGCTCTCGGGCCGTATGGCAGACGTTTTGGGCGAGCTTTATCTGATGTCGGCGACGCTGAAGCGGTTTGATGAGGAAGGGCGGATCGAAGAGGATCGCGAACTGGTCGATGCGGTCATGGAAGATCGGGTCGCAAATATCGAGCGCGTCTTTGGCGAGGTTTTTGCCAATTTCCCCAATCCGGTTTTTGCCAATGCCATGCGGTTCCTCTGCTTCCCGTTGGGGCGGCATGCCAAGCGGGCGTCGGACCGGGTGAATTATCGCTTCGTGCGCGCGGTACTGCGGCCCGGTGCGTTCCGCGACCGGCTGACGACCGGTGTTTATGTTTCGATGGACCCCAATGATGTGACCGGCGTTTTGGAAGATGCGTTCATCAAGGTGACCGAGGCAGAGGAAATCGAGGCCAGGTTCGTCAAGGCAGCGCGCAAGGGTGTGTTCGAGCGGCGGCTGGATCGCGATGCCATCGAGGACGCGGTGGCGGCGGGTGTGCTCAACGGCAATGAAGCCGGGATTATGCGCGCAGCGGATGAGGCGACCAATCGGGCCGTGCATGTCGATGATTTCGGACAAGATGTGCTGAAAGAGACCAAGCCGCGCGCGGCGGCGGAGTAGACTTGTCATAGTGCCGGGCTGTCCTCGGGCTTGACCCGAGGACCTTTGGAGGTCCGCGCAAAATGTTGAGGGGCCCTCGGGTCGAGCCCGAGGGCAGCCCGGTTGGGATGAAACGAACCCGGCAAAGATAACGGCGGAAAGCCGGAGGAATTGAGGAGTGACCATGATCGCCCCACAGGCAACCGAGACGAAACACTGGAGCTTTCACACCGATCTCGAAAAGATCGGTTGGCTCACCATTCACTCGCCGGAGGGCTCGGTGAATGTGCTGAGCCGCGAGGCGATTATGGAGCTCGAAACGCTGGTGGCTCGGATCGAGGATCTGGCCTCGTCCGGCGAGCTGGTTGGCGTGGTGCTGCTGTCGGGCAAGGATAGCGGGTTTATCGCCGGGGCGGATGTGTCCGAATTCGATGCGATGAGCGATTTTTCAGTGTTGCCGGAGGCGCTGAACCGCACCCATGCGCTGTTCGCGCGGATCGAGAATTTGAAAGTGCCGTTTGTCGCCGGTATCCATGGCTTCTGTCTTGGCGGCGGGCTCGAACTGGCGCTGGCGTGCCATTACCGTATTGCGGTGAATGACGAGAAAACCCGCATCGGCTTCCCCGAGGTTAATCTGGGTATTTTCCCCGGTTTCGGCGGCACCGGGCGGTCGATCCGGCAGGCGGGGCCAGTTGATGCCATGAGCATCATGCTGACAGGCAAGATGCTGCGAGCCGGTGCGGCGCGGGGGCTCAACCTCGTCGACAAGCTGGTGCGCCATCGTGACATGCTGCGCTGGGAAGGCCGCAAGGCGGTTCTTTCGGGCAAAAAATCGAGCCCGGCACCGCTGTCCAAGCGCGTTATGGCGATGGGGCCGCTGCGCACTTATGTCGCCAACAAAATGCGCGAGCAGGCGGGCAAGAAGGCGCAGCGGGCGCATTATCCGGCGCCCTATGCGTTGATCGAATTGTTCGAGGCGCATGGCAATGACTGGCAGGCGATGATCCGCGGCGAGATCGATGCCTTCGTGCCGCTCATGGGCTCGCCGACTGCCACCAATCTCCGCCGGGTGTTTTTCCAGTCCGAAGGGCTCAAGAAGCAGGGCATCAAGGGCGCGAAATTTGCGCGGGTGCATGTGATCGGCGCAGGTGTTATGGGCGGCGATATTGCGGCCTGGTGCGCTTATCGCGGCATGAGCGTCACCCTGCAGGACCTCGATATGGCGCGCATTCAGCCGGCTTTGGATCGCGCCAAGGCGCTATTCAAGAAACGCTATAAAAAGAAGCATGAGATTGATGCGGCGATGCTGCGGCTGACGCCTGACCCGCAGGGGCTAGGCGTGCCGCGCGCCGATGTGATCATCGAGGCGGTGGTGGAAAAGCTTGACGTGAAACAGGCGATTTTCTCCGGCGTCGAAGGCAAGCTCAAGCCGGGCGCGATCCTCGCCACCAACACGTCTTCCATCGAGCTTGAGCGTATTGCCGAGGCACTGCAGGACCCGGCGCGGTTGATCGGGCTGCACTTCTTCAACCCGGTGGCGCAATTGCCGCTGGTGGAAGTGATCCGCTCCCGCTTTAATTCCGATGAAGCCATTGGCAAGGGCGCGAGTTTTGCGCAGGCTATCGGCAAGTCGCCTGTGGTGGTGAAGTCGGCACCGGGCTTTTTGGTCAATCGCGTGCTGATGCCTTACATGCTCGGTGCTGTCGAACGGGTCGAGCGTGGCGAGAGCAAGGAATTGCTCGACGCGGCAGCTGTGGCCTTTGGTATGCCGATGGGGCCGATTGAACTCATGGATACGGTTGGGCTCGATGTCGGCAAGTCGGTGGCGACCGAGCTTGGCCATGCCGTGCCCGAGGGCAGCCAGTTTGCGCGATTGATCGCAGCGGGCAAGCTGGGCCGCAAGACAAACGAAGGCTTTTACAAGTGGGAAAAGGGTAAGGCGGTTAAGGGCGAAGTGCCTGCTCATGCCGATCTGGCCGGATTGGGCCGTGAACTGGTGAAGCCGCTGGTGGATATGACTGAAGTGGTGGTGGCCGAAGGCGTGGTCGCTTCGCCGGAGCTGGCCGATATTGGGGTGATCATGGGGACGGGCTTTGCGCCTTTCCTGGGCGGGCCGATGAAGGCCCGTGCCGATGGCCGCGCTTAAGAGGAGACAAGAAAATGACTGAACTCAAGCGCGTTGCCATTGTCGGATCGGCTCGTATTCCGTTTGCCCGTGGGGGCACGGCCTATGTGGAGGAAACAAATCTCTCCATGCTGGGCACGACCATCGCCGGGCTGGCGGACAAATATGGGCTCAAGGGCGAGAAGGTGGATGAGGTGATTGCGGGTGCCGTGATTAATCATTCCCGCGATTTCAATATTGCTCGCGAGGCGCTGCTGGATGCCGGGCTCAGCCCGCGCACGCCGGGCACGACGCTGCAGATTGCCTGCGGCACGAGCCTGCAGGCGGCGCTGGTTTTGGCTGGCAAGATTGCCTCGGGGCAGATCGAGAGCGGGATTGCCGCCGGATCGGATACGGTTTCGGATTCGCCAATCGTTTTTGGCTCCAAATTCCAGCACAGGCTACTGAGTGCCAATGCGGCCAAGACGACGGGGCAAAAGGTGAAGGCCTTCACCAAGGGCTTTTCCTTTGGCGAGCTGACCCCGGTGGCGCCTTCGGTCAATGAGCCGCGCACGGGCCTTTCCATGGGGCAGCATTGCGAATTGATGGCGCGCGAATGGGGCATTACCCGCGAGGAGCAGGATGCGCTGGCTGTGGCCAGCCATCGTAATGCCGCCAAAGCCTATGATGAGGGTTTTCACGACGATCTGCTGGTGCAATGCGCCGGGCTGGTGCGGGACAATAATGTGCGCGCCGATGCCAATATGGAGAAGATGGCGACACTGAAACCCGCTTTCGACAAGAAGAGCGGATTGGGTACGCTGACGGCGGGCAATTCGACACCTCTGACCGATGGTGCGTCGGGTGTGCTGCTGGCTTCAGAAGAATGGGCAAAAGCGCGGGGCCTGCCGATTCTGGCCTATCTCACGACGGGCCGTGTGGCTGGCAATGATTTTGCTCATGGCGAGGGCCTCTTGATGGCGCCGACCGTTGCAGTTTCTGAAATGCTCGGCCGCGCTGGCCTCGGCTTTGCCGATATCGACTATTTTGAATTGCACGAAGCCTTTGCAGCGCAGGTTCTTTGCACGCTCAAGGCCTGGAAAGATCCGGTCTATTGCCGCGAAGTGCTCGGGCGCGAGAACGTTCTGGGCGACATCGATCCGGCAAAGATCAATGTAAAAGGCTCAAGCCTTGCCTATGGTCACCCATTTGCGGCGACCGGCGCGCGTATTCTGGGGCTGACGGCCAAGCTGCTTTCGACCGAGCCGGGCAAAAAAGCGTTGATTTCGGTGTGTACAGCGGGTGGCATGGGCGTCGCGGCGCTGGTAGAAAGCGCTTCATGAGCGACAATGTCATTAAATTCCGCCAGCCCGAGAAAAAGCCTGAGCCAAAGGTAAAAAAGCCGCAGGGGCCTATGCCGGGCTGGGTGCCCTTTGCGGTTCTCTTTGCATTGGCGCTGGCGATATATGCGCTTCAGCAGGCCGGATTGATCGGCTGACGCTCTAAACCCCTGCGGATCATCAATAATGCTCCATTAAATTCGGGGCATGAATTTGCGCGCTTTGTATCATTGGCGCAAAGGTGTGCTTTACCGAAGAATGCGCAATGGATGTTCAAAAGTGACAGGACGATGACGTTAAGGTCAATCTTTCGCTTGTCAGTGGACGGATTTGCGGGATACCGTCCGGCAATCTTGACCGGAGGGTAAAGACCTTGCGGGCAAAGGGAGTAAGCCACCCCCAGACTAGACAATATGGAGAGGGTGGCCGGAAGGTGGAAACATCTATGAAAAGGAGAACACGATGACACGTGCCACGAAGCTTCTTGCGGCGCTTGCAGCGACGACTTGTCTTGTCGCGCCGGCCCTGGCGGCCAATGTTCCGGCTGGCGTTGAGCTTGCTGCAGAACAGACCTTTACCTACCGCATTCTCGACGAATTCACCTCCCCCGATCCGCAGATCGTGGAAGACGTCTCGGGCTCCGAAGTCGTTCGTGACCTTTTTGAAGGCCTCTTGAACCAGGATGCCAATGGCGAGCTGGTTCCCGGTGTTGCCACCGAATGGTCGTCCAATGACGATTTTACCGAATGGACTTTCAAGCTGCGTGACAACGCCAAGTGGTCAGACGGCAAGGACGTCACTGCCGGTGACTTCGTTTACGCCTGGCGCCGCCTGGTCGATCCTGCAACGGCTTCGCCCTATGCATGGTTCGGCGAACTGATGGGCCTCGAAAACGCCACGGCAATCATTGCCGGCGAAATGGAGCCGTCCGAGCTCGGCGTCGAAGCCACCGATGACCACACTCTGGTCGTTCGCCTTTCCAATGGTATCCCCTATTTCGACGGCATGCTGACCCACGCCTCGACCTTCCCGTCGCCGCAATGGGCGATCGAAGAGCATGGCGACCAGTGGACCCGTCCAGAAAACCTCGTCACCAACGGCGCCTACACGCTCTCCGAACACGTTCCGCAGGAACGTTCGGTTCGCGTCAAGTCGGACACCTATTGGGATGCCGAAAACACCGTGATCGAAAAGGTCACCGCTCTGGTCATCAACGATGAAAACCAGGCCCTGACCCGCTTCCTCGCCGGTGAACTCGACCGTACGGAAATCCCGACCGGCCAGTATCCGCGTCTCAAGGAAGAATATCCGGATACGGCAGTGTCGATCCCGACCCTATGCACCTATTACTACAACTTCAACCTGCGCGATGGCGGTCCGGAAGCCCTCAAGGACGTTCGCGTCCGTCAGGCTCTGTCCTATGCCGTCGATCGTGACGTGATCGTCAACCAGGTGCTGCAGGGTGGCCAGACCGCCGCTTATGTTTTCGCTCCGGTGGGCATGGCCAATATGGCTACCCCGGAAATTTCCTATGAAGGCATGACCCAGGCCGAGCGCGACGAAGAAGCCAAGCGCCTGCTGACCGAGGCCGGCTATGGTGAAGGCGGCGAGCCGCTGAACCTGTCGATCCTGTTCAACACCTCCGACGCACACCGCCAGCTGGCGACCGTCGTTGGCCAGATGTGGCAGCAGAAGCTGGGTGTCACCACCACGCTCGACAATATGGAATGGAACACATTCCTCGACGCGCGCGGCAATGGCGACTTCCAGGTAGCTCGTGGCGGCTGGTGTGCCGACTACAACGACCCGTCCTCGTTCCTCGACCTGTTCAACACCAGCTCGGGTTACAACGACGCCAAGTACAGCAACGAAGAAGTTGACGCTCTGCTGGCCCAGGCCAAGGGTTCGGCCGATGCCGACACCATCAACAAGCAGATCGAAGAGATCGTTGCTACCGATATGCCGGTCTTCCCGGTCTATCACTATGCCAACGTCTACATGATCAACCCTGCGATCCAGGAATGGCCGATCCACAATGTGGAAGCCAACTGGTACTCCAAGGATCTTTACCGCGTCGCCGAGTAAAGACACCTGATCACGATATCCCGCGCCCATTGATTGGGTGCGGGATATCGCATTATAGGGTGAGCAAATGCCGGGGCGCCCGAAAGCGGACGCGCCTTTACCCATTTTGCGCAAGGCAGTGATTGCTTTGCCGCCGGACGAGTGGCCGCCACCCTCGCGCACGGATTGTCGACATGCTGAAATTCATTCTCAAGCGCCTCGGGGTGGCTATCCCGACGCTTCTGGTGCTGATCGTTTTCTCCTTCATCCTGATGCGCCTGGCGCCAGGGGGGCCATTCAACTCCGAGCGGCCGCTGCCGCCGCAGGTGCTGGCCAATGTGAATGCCAAGTTCGGGCTCGATCAGCCCTGGCATCTGCAATTGTGGGAATACATGGTGGGGATCGTCACCCGCTTCGATTTCGGTCCGTCTTTCGCCTATACGGACCGCTCGGTGAACGATATCATCGCGCAGGGCTTCCCGGTGACCTTCACCTATGGCGCCTGGGCCTTCGTTCTTGCGGTTCTGGTTGGCTGTGCGCTCGGCGTCACCGCTGCGATGCGCCACAATACCTGGATCGATTATTTCGCCGTCGGCACGTCGATCGGCGCGCAGGTGCTGCCCAATTTCGTGATGGCGCCGCTTCTGGTCATCGTCTTCACGCTGTGGCTGCGCTGGTTGCCCGGCGGCGGCTGGAATGGCGGGCAAATTCCCTATGTGATCATGCCGGTTCTGGCGCTGGGCACGAGCTATATGGCGTCCATCGCCCGCATCACGCGCTCGTCCATGCTCGAAGTGCTGAGTTCCAACTTTATCCGCACGGCGCGCGCCAAGGGCATGCCCGAGCATGTGGTGATGATCCGTCATGCGCTCAAGCCCGCCCTGATGCCGTTGTTGTCCTATCTCGGCCCGGCTTTTGTGGGCATGGTCACCGGCTCGGTGATCATCGACGTGTTCTTCTCGACCGGTGGCATCGGCCAGTTGTTCACCAATTCGGCGTTCAACCGCGATTATTCGGTCATCATGGGCATCACCATTCTGATGGGCGCCCTGACTATTACCTTCAACCTGATCGTCGACGTGCTTTATGCGTGGATCGATCCTCGCATCCGCTATTAGGAGGCAGGCCATGAGCACAGAACCCGCACAGGTTCGTACGGCCAGCAGCCGTTTCGATACCGGCGCCAAGCCCCGTTCGCTTTGGGCTGACGCAGCACGCCGATTTTTCCGGCACACACCATCCGTCGTCAGTCTGGTCGTTCTCGCCCTTGTGGTGCTGTTCGCCCTGACCGGCAATTTTTTTGCCGCATGGGGCAATGCTGAAATCGACTGGTCGGTTCTCGGGCAGGTCCGCACGCTGGGCGCGCCGTCGCTTGAGACCGGCCACTATTTCGGCACCGACGATCTGGGCCGCGATCTTTTCTCGCGCACCGTGCAGGGTAGCCAGATTTCGCTGCTGGTTGGTCTCGTCGGCGCGACAATCGCGGTTGTGGTCGGCACGCTTTATGGGGCGGTGGCCGGCTATTTCGGTGGCCGTGTCGACTCGATCATGATGCGCTTTGTCGATATCCTGCTCTCGATCCCGTACATGTTCGTGCTGATCCTGCTGCTCGTGGTCTTCGGACGCTCGATGAGCATGCTGTTTGTCGGTATCGGGCTGATTTCCTGGCTCGACATGTCGCGTATCGTGCGCGGACAGACGCTGTCGCTCAAGGAGAAGGAATTCGTTGAAGCGGCACGTGCCGGCGGGGCAGGGCATTTTGCCATCATCATGCGCCATATCGTGCCCAATCTCATGGGCATTGTGGTGGTCTATGCGACGCTTCTGGTGCCGCAGATGATCCTGACCGAAAGCTTTATCTCGTTCCTCGGTCTGGGCGTTCAGGAGCCGCTGACCTCGTGGGGTGCGCTGATCAGCCAGGGTGCGGGTACGGTGATGTATGGCACGCTGTGGCAGCTCTGCTTCCCGCTGTTCTTCTTCATCGTCACCCTGTTCAGCTTCTATTTCGTCGGTGACGGGCTGCGCGACGCGCTCGACCCCAAGGACCGATAGGAAACGCGCCATGGCATTGCTTGAAGTCAAAAACCTCAAGGTCGATTTCGATACGCCCGATGGGACGGTGCACGCCGTTCGCGACCTGTCCTATACGCTCGAAAAGGGCAAGACGCTGGCCATCGTGGGCGAGAGCGGTTCCGGCAAGACCCAGGGCGCTTTCGCGCTGCTCGGCCTTTTGCCCAAGAACGGTAAGGCCTCCGGTTCTGTGGTGTTCGACGGCAAGGAAATTCTCAACCTGCCGCAATCGCAGATGAATGCCTATCGTGCCGAGCGCATCGGCATCATCTTTCAGGACCCGATGACCTCGCTTAATCCATATCTGCGCATTTCGCGGCAGATGACGGAAGTGTTGGAACATCATCGTGGCATGAGCCGGTCGGCCGCGCTCGCTGAAAGCGTGCGCCTGCTCGATGCGGTGCGGATCACTGACGCAAAAAATCGCGTCCACATGTATCCGCATGAGTTTTCTGGCGGCATGCGTCAACGCGTGATGATCGCCATGGCGCTGTTGTGCAGCCCCGAACTGCTGATCGCCGATGAACCAACCACGGCTCTCGACGTCACGGTACAGGCGGGCATTATCGATCTGCTGGTCGACCTTCAGGAAGATTTCGGCACCTCGATTATCCTGATTACCCACGATCTGGGCATCGTGGCCGGCACCTGCGAAGACACGCTGGTGATGTTCGACGGTAATGTGATGGAATATCGCAAGACGGCGGACCTCTTCGAGCGGCCTGAGCATCCCTATACGCAGGGTCTTCTTGCAGCCGTGCCGCGGCTGGACAAGAAGGTCGATCGTCTATCGACCGTTTCCTATCAATTCATGGCGGAGCGCGGCGAAGCATGATGAGCGAACGCGAACCCATTCTTAAAGTGCGCGACCTCTCGGTCGATTTCGCGGTGCGCGGCTCGGGCGGTTTCTTCCGCCCGCAGACCTTGTTCCGGGCGGTCAAGAAAGTGTCCTTCGACCTATATGAAGGCGAGACTCTTGGCATTGTGGGCGAAAGCGGCTCGGGCAAATCGACGCTCTCGCGTGCCATTATCCGGCTGGTGCAGGCTTCGGAAGGCGAATCCGTGTGGCTGGGTCAAGACATCCAGAAGATGGAACCAGCCGAGTTGCTGGCGCTGCGTCGGGATATCCAGATGGTGTTTCAGGACCCGCTGGCTTCGCTCAATCCGCGTATGACGGCGGGTGCGATCATCGCCGAGCCGCTGCTGACCCATTTTCCAGAAATGGGCAAGGCGGAGCGGCAGAAGCGCGTTGGCGAGATGATGGAAAAGGTGGGCCTGTCGCCCAGCATGATCAATCGTTATCCGCACGAGTTTTCGGGCGGCCAGTGCCAGCGTATCGGCATTGCAAGGGCGCTGATTACCAATCCCAAGCTGCTGATCTGCGACGAGGCGGTTTCGGCGCTCGACGTGTCGATCCGCGCACAGGTCATCAATCTGCTGATGGACCTGCAAAAGGAACTGGGCATTTCGATGCTGTTCATTTCGCATGACATCGCCGTGGTCCGTCACATCGCGCAGCGCACGCTGGTCATGTATCTGGGCGAAGTGGTGGAGCTGGGCGATACGGAGCAGGTGGTGGAGAACCCGCAGCACGATTACACCAAGAAGCTGATTGCCGCCGTACCGGTGCCGGACCCGAAGCTCGAAATGGAACGCCGCGAAGAGCGGCGCCGGATGCGCCGCGAAGCGGCGATGGCCTGATTGATCGAACCGGCGGTGGCTATTGCTCCCGCCGGTTTTTTTCACCCACATCGACAGTGCGGCGGCGGCGATCGGGCCCCGCATAGGCATCGGCTTCTATAAACCCTCTGGGTTGGGCTGCGATGCTGTCCAGCCGCGATTTAAGATGCGTGGCGGCAAAGGGCTTGCGCAGGAATTCAGTGACGCCAGCGTCGCGTGCTGCTGCAATGCGTGGAGCGTCGGGAGCCGCTGCCATCATGATGATGGGCGTCAGCTGGTTATGTCCATCCTTATTGGTGCGGATCTGGCGAACCAGTTCCACGGCGTCTGGGCTGGTAATGCCGTCATCGACGATAATAGTATCGAAAGCGCGCTTGCTGACGTCCATAAGTGCGTGTTTTGCGTTATTGGCTTCCGTCACCTCCCAACGGCCAATTCCGCGCAGCATTGTGGCTACAAGCATGGCCATATTGGGCTGCGGGTCTATAATCAGGACGCTGCGTTTGCTTTGATGTTCGATTGTCATGTAAGCAATGCCGGAGTGAATGTCGGCCTATTATGGAAAAGCGGCGTCACTCCCACGTTAACGCGCCGCATATGGGGAAAACCTATGCGGTGGCGCGTTGACAGGGCCCGGCATTTCCCCTAAGACGAGCCCAGTTTTCGGGCGCCTTGGCGCCCCTTTTGTTTGACCGAGGATTAAGAAGATGAAGATCCGCAACTCGCTGAAGGCGTTGATGACTCGCCACCGCGCGAACAAGCTCGTCCGCCGTCGCGGCCGCGTTTACATCATCAACAAGGTGGACAAGCGCTTCAAGGCCCGCCAGGGCTAAGCGTCTGCCAGACTTGAATCTTAAGGGCTCACACCATTGGTGTGGGCCCTTTTTGTTTGAGTTTCGGGCGGTTAAAATCTGGCATTTTAGCTATTAACCAGAATATTATCCTTTTAAATTCAAAGGGTTGAGTTGGTTTTGGTCGATGCTATGAGGGGCTGCCGGACGAATTCCGGCAAGCGTCACCAAAGCCTCGTCGCCAGAATAGCGGCCTGGCTCTATTCAGCGTCAGTCCATGTTTCCCAGCACGACGATCAGCCTGGTCATCGATAGGCCATGCCTGGATGTCTATGCCTTTCTCTCAGATCCTTCGACCCTGCCGCACTGGACCGAAGGGCTGCTGCACGCGCCACTGATCCCGCTCAGCGATTGGGTCTGGAGCAGTTCCCACGAGGGCAGGCCGGTCACGATCCACTTTACGCCGCCCAATCCCTTTGGGGTGCTCGATATTCGCGTTCTGGGGCAAAGCTTCCTGGAGCGGCATTACCGCGTGCGGGTGTTCCCGAATGGGGAGGGCACCGAATTATGTTGCACGGTTTTGCAGTGTCCCGGCGAGGAGGACGACCATTTCGCCTCTGAATGTGAATGGCTGCGCACCGATCTCAAGGTGCTGCGGTCATTTCTGGAGGCGCGATAGGCCGTAAACAAAAACGCCGCCCCTCAGGGCGGCGTTTTCATGTTTTTGACAAGCAGATCTTAGCTCGAACCGGCGCCGTCCTGACGGACAAAGGCGATGCGCAGCATGTTGGTTGCGCCGGGTGTACCCAGCGGGACGCCAGCCGTGATGGCGATGCGGTCACCGGGGCGGGCAAAGCCTTCCTGATAGGCAATGACGCAGGCGCGATCGACCATGTCTTCGAGGTTCACCGCATCTTCGGTCTGCACGCAATGGATGCCCCAGACCACCGAGAGACGGCGGATGGTGCGCAGATTGGGCGAGAGCGCGATAATGGGCTTGGAAGGCCGCTCACGGGCGGCGCGGATGCCGGTGGAGCCGGAGGCCGTGTAGGTGAGGATCGCAGCCAGATCGAGCGTTTCGGCGACCTGACGGGTCGCGGCGGAGATCGCGTCGGCAGCGGTGGCTTCAGGCTCGGTCTGGGCAGCGCGAATAATGTTGCGGTAATTGGCATCGCTTTCGACGGCGATAGCTACCTTATTCATGGTCGCCACGGCTTCGATAGGATACTGACCCGAGGCGCTTTCAGCCGAGAGCATGACCGCATCGGCGCCTTCAAAGACGGCGATGGAGACGTCCGAGACCTCGGCGCGAGTGGGGACCGGCGCAGTGATCATCGATTCGAGCATCTGGGTTGCCACGACCACCGGCTTGCCATAGCGGCGGCACATGCGGATCATGCGCTTTTGCAGGCCCGGAACGGTTTCGAGAGGCAGTTCGACGCCAAGGTCGCCGCGCGCCACCATGATTGCGTCGGAGAGCTTGACGATTTCTTCCAGACGCTCGATGGCCTGCGGCTTCTCGATCTTGGCCATGACGCCAGCGCGGCCCTGCACGATTTTGCGGACATCAATGATGTCTTCGGGGCGCTGAACGAAGGAAAGAGCGATCCAGTCGACTTCGGCTTTCAGCGCTTCGAGCAGGTCCGCATGGTCCTTTTCGGTCAGTGCGCCGGTGGGCAGAAGCGTGTCGGGCAGAGACACACCCTTTTTGTCGGAGAGCTTGCCGCCATAGACCACTTCGGTCTCGATGGCGCCGCCTCCGACTTTAGTCGCCTTGAGCTGCAGCTTGCCATCGTCCAGAAGAAGACGGTCGCCAACCGAAACGGATTCGATGATTTCGGGATGCGGCAGGTAGACGCGCTCTGCATTACCCTGATCATCGTTCTGGCTGTCGAGCGTGAATTTCTGTCCGGCAACGAGATTGACGGCGCCTTCTGCGAATTTCCAGACGCGCAGCTTTGGGCCCTGCAAGTCGGCCAGAATGCCGATTGGATGCTTGAGGCGCTCTTCGACCCGGCGGATGCGCGCCACGGTCTGATGCAGCACATCGTGGCTGGCATGGCTCATATTGATGCGGAACACGTCCGCGCCAGCCTTTGCCAATTCCTCGATCATGTTTTCTTCGTGGCTCGCGGGCCCGAGGGTGGCGAGGATCTTTGCGCGTCTGATCCGTCTCATTGGGTATCCATATCGTCTGGCGTTGGCAGGGCGTCGGGGTCGACCAGGAAGGCCGGGTCTTCTAGATCTTCTTCCAGCTCCGGGCCAACCACGCTGGGCACGCCCGCATTTTCAGTGAGCTGAAGCGTCCAGTCGGTCCGGTTCTGTGTATCAACTTCAAAGAACCCGGTGCGCTCATAGCCCCGGGCGAGGCAATCCTCAACCCCGAATATGGTAAAGGTCTCGTCACGCGTGCACATGAAGATCTCGCCAGCCCACGAGCCGCCGCCGATATCATCCACGGCATGCAGGTAATAGAACCGGCTCTGAAGGTCGCCCTGATAGAGCACACGGCAATCGCCGGGCGGAGTTTGCCACCAACCTTCACTCATCCAGCCGCGTTCGGCGCGATAGCCTAGAGCGACTGAAATCAGGTTGGATGTCTGGTTGCAGACGCGCAATTCGGCGTGAGCGGGGACTGTGCCGAAGGCGAGGCCGCCAAAGGCGGTAACCAGCAGGGCGGGAACAAGACGGATGCTGCGCACGAGCGGTCCGGAAATCATTGCAGGAAGTGCCCCTGTTTGAGCCGAAGGACGAGACGAGGTCAATGGCTAAAGGGCTTCTATGACGGAAATGCGGGCATGCATGACGGTGAGAGCACGCCAGCATGTGGATTGACCCATAAAAGGGTTGAACCGCGGGAAGGCTTGAGGTTGATGGGGCACGAGGGTTTTCAAGATTTTCCGGTCTGCCGCGCGGGCCGCAGTTAAGAGGTTTGCCATGGCCGTTGAGGACAGCGTCGCGCAGGATCAGCTCCGCGCATTCATCGAGCGCATCGAGCGGATGGAAGAAGAAAAGGCGGCGATTGCTGCCGACATCAAGGAAATCTACGCCGAAGCCAAAGGCAATGGTTTCGACACCAAAATCCTGCGCAAGATCGTGACCATCCGCAAGCAGGATGCCAATGAGCGCATGGAGCAGGAAGCCCTGCTTGAGCTTTACATGTCGGCGCTCGGCATGGTCGAGGCTCCGCCGGAGCACTGAGTTCTAGGTGATCTGCGAATTTTGAAACTCCCGCTTTGGCGGGAGTTTTTTGTTTTCAAGATTTTAAGCAGGCTCAATAGGAAAACCGCCCTGCGAAAAGGCCGTACTCTTGTTGCTTGTTGGCCGTAACAACAAACGCCGTGCTGCCCTCGGGCTTGACCCGAGGGCCAGTTAGGGAGCCTATTTTTAGGTATCGGGCACGGGCAAATGGCCCTTGGGTCGAGCCCGAGGGCAGCCCTGCGATGTGTGAAGGTTTTGGACCTCTAAACTGGCTCTCTCAAACCAGAATATCGAGCAGGGCTTTGGACATGTCGCGGGCGGCTTCGACGACCTTGGTATTGGCCTTGAAGTCGTGCTTGGCGTTGAGGACGTTGACCATTTCGCTGGTGATGTCGACGTCCTCGGCCCCGAAACGCGCAATGCGGCTGGCGCTCACCTCAAGCTGGGTGCTGGCGCGCTGCATGCCGGTTGCGGCGATGGAAATGCTGGAAATGGCCATTGCGGGCCTCCCTGTGACGTCGCCAGAAGCAAACGCCACATTTCTCAATAATCCATGAAGGCCGATGCCTATACTTTAGCGAGCGCGGCCTGCATGGCGGCCTGATCATAGCCGAGCGTGGTCAGGGCGGTCTGGACGATACCTACACGGTCGAGGCCAGCCTCAGCATACATATCGGCCTGGCTTGAATGCTCGACAAAGGTGTCGGGGATCATCAGCGGACGGAAGCGCAGCTTGCCATCGAGAAGGCCATTCCTGGCAAGGAAGGTTGCGACATGGCTGCCGAAGCCGCCGAGCCCACCTTCTTCGGTAGAAATCAACACGTCATGACTTTGCGCCAGTTTGGCGATCAATGCTTCGTCTAGCGGCTTGAGGAAGCGCGCATCGGCAACGGTCGGGTTGAGGCCCAGCGCGGCCAGTTTGTCGGCGGCAGCGAGAACTTCGCCCAGGCGTGTGCCGTAGGAGAGCAGGGCGATGGTTGAACCCTGCCGAACGATGCGACCCTTGCCTATGGGCAGGATTTCGCCGCGCGCCGGCATATCGACGCCCATGCCGTCGCCGCGTGGATAGCGGAAGGATATGGGGCCAGCGTCATAAGCGGCAGCAGTCGCCACCATATGGCGCAATTCGGCTTCGTCGGCGGCGGCCATCTGCACGATGCCGGGAATGGCACCGAGATAGGCATTGTCGTAATTGCCAGCATGGGTGGGGCCGTCAGCGCCGACATAGCCAGCGCGGTCGATAGCAAAGCGCACGGGAAGGCCCTGAATGGCCACGTCGTGCACGACCTGATCATAGGCGCGTTGCAGGAAAGTCGAATAAATGGCGCAGAAGGGCTTCATGCCTTCGCTGGCCATGCCCGCAGCAAAAGTCACTGCGTGTTGTTCAGCAATGCCCACGTCGTAAATGCGGGTGGGGAAGAGTTCGGCGAATTTGTCGAGCCCGGTGCCCGAGGGCATGGCGGCGGTGATGGCGACCACGCGCGGGTCGGCTTCGGCCTCCTGAATCAGCGAGGAAGCAAAGACGGACGTATAGGAGGGGGCGTTGGATGGTGCTTTGGCCTGTGCGCCAGTAATGACATTGAACTTGGAAACACCGTGATATTTGTCGGCTGAATTTTCGGCGGGCGCGTAGCCCTTGCCCTTCTTGGTCACCGCATGGACGAGGATCGGGCCGGAGCCGAAATCGCGGACGTTTTCGAGGATCGAGATCAGATCGCCAAGATTATGTCCGTCGATGGGTCCGACATAATAGAAGCCAAGCTCCTCAAACAGCGTGCCGCCTGTGAAGAAGGAACGTGCGAATTCCTCGGTCTTGCGGGCCGGCTCATGCAGGAATGGCGGCAGTTTGTGAACGATGGTCTTGGCTGCTTCGCGGGTGCCGCGATAGACGGGGCCGGAGACGAGCTGCGCCAGATAGGTGCGCAAGGCCCCGGTGGGCGGCGCTATGGACATGTCATTGTCGTTGAGAATGACGATCAGCCGCGCATCCATGGCCCCGGCATTGTTCATGGCTTCATAGGCCATGCCTGCTGACATCGAGCCATCGCCGATGACAGAGATGACATTGCGCGGTGTATCCAGGTGCTGGCTCGCCACCGCCATGCCCAGACCGGCAGAAATCGAGGTGGAGGAGTGGCCCGCGCCAAACGGATCATATTCGCTCTCGGCGCGACGGGTGAAGCCGGAAAGCCCGTCCTTCTGGCGCAGGGTGCGAATGCGGTCGCGACGCCCGGTCAGAATTTTGTGCGGATAGGCCTGATGGCCAACATCCCAGATGATCCGGTCGTGAGGCGTGTCGAAGACGGCGTGCAGCGCCACTGTCAATTCGACCACGCCAAGGCCTGCGCCCAGATGCCCGCCGGTGACCGACACGGCGTCGATCATTTCGGTGCGCAATTCGTCCGCCACCTGCAGCAAATCTTCGCGCGGAAGGGCGCGCAGATCAGCGGGCGTCTGGATCGTGTCGAGCAGCGGCGTCTGGGGTCTATTGGCCAAGTCGGCCCTCGCGATTGACTGGTCTTATGCCCTGTTTAGGCTTCGGTTTCCGGCTTGGCAATGGCTCGAACCCGCGCAGGCTGAGGCTGCGCGGGTTTGAAGCGGACCAATTGGGCTTTTAGAGGGCAGGGCGCGAGGCGCCTGCCCTAGTTGACCGAGGTCGCCAGTGAGAAATTGGTTCGCATCAGGCCCGGTCCACCATTACCAATGGTCTTGACCAGCACCGAGTGTCCCATTTCCGGGGTGGGGTCGAAATCGGCTTCGTCGTGATCGAAGATGACGGCGAAGTGGCTCGAATTCATCATAGCAGGAGCGGTGAAAATATCGGCCACATGGTCGAGATCGGGGGCCACAAAGTCGGAGCCGCGCGCAGTTCCAGTCTTTCCGGTCTGGGGCTGGCCTGCAACATGCTGTGCCAGTGCCGCAGCAAGCGTGTCTGCACCCGCAGCGTTGGTCGCGCCAAAAGTCTGGTCAAACAGACCTGCCATCGGGTCGGCAGGCTGATTGCCGAGTGCGGCGGTCTGCGGGCTTATGGCGGCGTTGACCGGGGCGGTGATGCCCGGCAGGCGCAGCCCTGCGCTGGCCGTTCCGGTTATGATTGCCGCGATACCGTTCTGCTCGGGGTTTGACGCCGCACTTGCAGGCGCATAGGCGGTCAGGATTTCAGCCGGTGGATCGGTCATGATGACACGGGGCGTCGGCATTGTCGGCGAGAGCGCAGCGATGGCGGTGATCGCATCGCTCGCGGGTAGGGTTGACGAGCGCTGGTTGCGCAAATCATCCGGCATGGCGACGGGTAGAGCAAGGCTGGCCAGTTGAACCTGCCCCAGTTCTTCCGGCGTCAGCGGCGCGCTGCCCTCGGTGCCGAAGGGCAATACGGGCTCAACGGGCGCCGCAGCGACGGCTGTGACGACAGGCGCTCCACCCAGATCGGCGGGGCGTGGCGAGGGCATGACCGGAGAAACGCCGGACGATTGCTGTGGTGCCAGCGCGGCCGTTTGTACCTGTGGCGCGGGCGCTGCGGCCTGAGCAGGGGCTGCTGCCACGACGGCTGGCGCTTGCTGCTGGTTGTTATTGCCGCCAAACAGCACGTCCATCAGCGTGCGGCCCGACGAGCCGGAATTGGCGACCTGTGTGCCCGAAGACGAACCGTTGCAGGGATAGGCATGGCAGCGTTTCCACTCGGCCATGGCGATCTGATAGCCTTCCTGCGACAGCGGTTTGCCGTCATTGGGCAGGTGCATGGTGCGCCCGTCGGGGAACAGATCCTGAAGCTGGGCGCGAGTCATGCGCGGCCAGGCACGGACCGAGCCGGTGTCCAGATGTACGAAGGGGCTGCCGGAGGTGGGGTAATAGCCGACACCGCCGACCTGCTTGCGCATGGCGACTGCCCGCAGCTTGTTCAGCGGCACGCCGGGGATGAAAAAGTCCATGGCTGTGCCGCGCATATGCTGGGAATTGTCGGCGACGCCCGAGGAATTTTTGGCCAGCATGGCATTGGTCGCCGGTGAGCGATAGGCGGAGACGACATTGATCGGCTGGGTGCCGCCCACTTCCTGATAAACTTCCCAGATAAGATCAAAAAGCCGCGGGTCCATATTGGCCGGTTCGTTCCGGCGCCAGTCGCGCAGGAAGACATTGAGCTCCCGCAGACCGGACTGAACATATTGACCGTTGCGCTTGAAAACGATGCGCGCGGTTTCCTTGGTATGGGTGTAATAAAGATAAAGCGCACGCTCATTGGCAGATGCTGCCGGAAGCGATGCAAAAAACAGGGCGGAAAAAGCAATCAACGCCGCTGCCAGCAGCCGCACAGGATTCCGCAAAATATCAATAGTCGAGACCGTCACGCCAAACTCTGCCCGGTTCACTTGCAAGATATGGTCGGACGTTAGCGCCAAAATCGATCGATTTTCTTAACGCTAACCAGATGTGAACAGGGATGCCCCCGCCCTCGGATACGTGTTTAAGCGCAAAACCGGGCACAACCAAGGCGAAAGTGTGAACGCATCGTTAACCCGCAATCACGGCGAGAGGTCGTCCGATACCGGATTTGTGTCGGCAATGATGGCGGGAGCTGGCTGAGTTGTGAGACCCATAGCCGCGATCAGCGCCTCGTTGTGACCATAGACGTCACCGTAATTCCGCAGCGTGCCATCGACATCTACGCGTAGCGTGAAATAGGCCAGATGCACCGGAATCGTCGTCTGCGGGTTCACCCATTTTTCATTCGGGCCAAACATGGCTTCCAGTGACGTACGGGAAATATTGGGCTCATTGGCCATCAGCGCGTCGGCGAAGGCAAAGGGGTCCTGCACGCGTATACAGCCATGGCTGAAGGCACGGTAGGAGCGCGTGAACAGCGATTTGGATGGGGTGTCGTGCAGATAGACGTCGTGCTTGTTGGGGAAGAGGAACTTGATCTGGCCCAGCGAATTTCCCGGACCGGGGCGCTGGCGCACGCGGAAGGGGAAATTGCTGGCCGAGACCTGGCTCCAGTCGACCTGCCATGGGCTGACGGCGGTGCCGTTATAGAGCAGTTCCATGTTCTTGGAGTCGGTATAGCCCGGATTGCGCAGGACAGCCGGAGCGATCTCGCCGCGAATGATCGAAGAGGGCACGTTCCAATAGGGATTGACGACCAGATGACGGATATTGTCTGAGAAGATCGGGGTCTGGTTCTTGGTCGTGCCGACGACAACGCGCGTCGTATATTCCTCATGCCCGTTTCGCGTGATGGCGAGGCGGAATTCGGGAATGTTGACGAAGACGTTGAAGGCACCCAGATCGGACGGCATCCAGCGCCAGCGTTCCATATTGGCGATGATGTCTTCGCGTCGCGTGGCCGCGCCGCCATTCAGTGCGGCAATAGTGGCTGCGCCGATAATGCCGTCGACTTCGAGGCCCTGAGCTTCCTGAAATGCCCTCACCGCGCTCACGGTGGTCTCGTCATAGGTGTTTGATGTCGAAGCGACGAGCTGGAGGCGATCACGAATTGCGGGCAGGCGGGCATCGGAATTGCCGGGCCGCAAGACTGCGCCCTCGGCAATTGGCGTGGGACGCTCGGCGCTGTTGTCCTCAAAAGTCGCGAGCGCTTTTTTCAGCGCCAGAAATTCGGGATGCTTGGGTTCGAGTTCGGCAAGAATTGCAACAGGATCAGTGCTCGAAGCGAGGCGTTCGAGCAGGGCTGCCTCATTGATGGGCTTGGCCTTGATATCGAGATTTTCGCTCAAAGACAGGGGATTGATGCGGCCATTGTGGATATGGTTGGCGTAGCGCGTCACCGCTGCCGAAAACGCCGTTTCGAGCCCGGCCAAGGCATTCTCGTCGCCGCTGATGCGCGCCAGATCAATAGAAGGGGTCAGATAATCTTCAGGGCGCAGACCTTCGGAGGCTGCGTCGCGGAAAAGCGCGATAATGCTGTTGGCGGCAGGGGAGAAGACCGGCTTGCCACTGGCGTCCTCGCTCAGCCAGATCGGCTCGAAATAGCGTTCGCCATAAAGGAAATAGAGCCGCTGGGCATCATCCTGCGACTGGGTGCCAGCGCGAGCGCCGTAATAGGCTGAGGACAGGCCCGTCTTGATGATGCGGGCAATATCGCTTTGTGGTGGGGCGATGACGACACGGCTGGCTTCCAAGGTCGAAACGGCCTGTTGGGCCAAGGCCGGTTGCGCCAGAGTGGCTGCAAAAAGGGCGACCACGCTAACCACAATCTTATTCATCATTGCTCCTTGCTGCGTGGAAGATGCAAGGCGAACAGGCCGAATCCGGCCCATTACTGGCCACGCCGCATTCATTTCAATAAACCGCAAACCTTAACGGGAGCAATTGCTCGCAGTTTTGTGAAACGGGTGTGTGGCGCGGCTGCAACGCCTGTACGTCGCCAATATAAGACATACATTTCGTCAATGGTCACGTACGCCTACCCCTTTGAAAACATAAGAAACCCTGCGTTAGTGGTAGCTTCATGCTGCGATTTGTAGCCCGATTTGATCTGCATTGATGGGGGACATCGCATTTTGGGGCTTCAGAAGTTCGTCCTGCAATGAAGATGTGCCAAGACGGCTCTCCTCCTACTGTTGGGACTTTAAGTCACTTGACGAATGTGCACTTTTTGTTCCGCAAGGGGCTGCCTTTGAGGCGGAGCGCCTGCAGACAGTGATCCTGAGCCGCACTCCTTGACACAACCAGCAGCCACTGCGGCTGCGTCAGGAGCACAACATGGTTTTTCGTCCGACGGAACCTGCCGCCAGTTCCCTTACTGAAGAATTCCTGCAGGCACTCCGCTCATCACATAAGCTCATCTCAGATGACGACATCGATGTCGCCATACATTCGTGTCGGCACCAAACTTTCACGCCAGACTACATTGTTGCCGCACAGATGCTCACGGCCGCACTCGGCCCGCACTTTGCGTCATTGGACGATCTAGCGAAGTCGACGTGTTTCATCGCCATGCCAGTCCGCGATGCCACAGAGGGCTACCTGTTGGCCTCGATGCTGAAGACAACACTCCCTGATGGCCTTGTTACCGTTGATCCCCGATTTGCAGCGGATCAGCGTCGCTTTGTGGTCTTCGTCGGCCACACCTTTGCGAAACATGAGAGGATGTTCACCGTTATATCTGCGGCGAAACAGGGCTTTCCAGTTTTGTGGCTCTACGATTACGATGCTGAGGCTCCAGAGGCTTTTGTCAACACTGCCGGTCTGAAGCTCGAACGACCGCTCATCACTACGGGAATGGTGTCAAAAACGTTTCTGGAGATGTTTGGCGCCGTTCCGGCAACCATCTCCTCCATTACCAAACCTGAAGCACTGAGTGCTGAAGATTTTGCACTCCGGATCCGGGCAGGGCGAAGCCCCGAGGCCTGTGTAGAGAGCCTCATAGCCGTGCTGCCCAAGGAATCTGTTTCGCCAAGACAGGGGCGCACGCTTCATGATGTCCATGGCTACGGTGATGCCAAGGCCTGGGGGTTGGAACTGGCTCAGGACATCGAACAATGGAAGTCGGGCAAACTTTCCTGGGATGAGGTCGACCATCGAGCCGTAGTGCTAGCTGGCATCCCCGGTGTCGGAAAGACAACATTTGCAGGTGTTCTGGCCGCGACGTTGAGCGTGCCGCTCATTTCCTCCAGCGTTGCCGAATGGAACGGCCACGACCATTTGTCCGGCACATTGAAGAGGATGCGCACAGTTTTTGAGAAGGCAATCTCGGAGGCGCCCTGCGTGCTTCTGATTGACGAAATTGATGGCATCTCTAGTCGCCAAAACATTGGTGGCCGATACACCGAGTACTGGACACAAATCGTCAACCAGATGCTCGAGCTCGTGTCCCTGGCGACGTCCACGGAAGGCCTCATCATTGTCGGGGCAACGAATTTTGTAGACCGGATTGATCCCGCTTTGACCAGGGCAGGTCGGCTCGAGCAGACCATAACAATTGAACCCCCAGACGCCGAGGCGATTACGATGATCCTGGCCGACAAAGTCGGCTCTGGCTTTTCGAAGAAAGAGCTTTGCCCGATTGCTGAACGGCTTCATGGCCAGACCGGAGCCGATATCGAGCGGCTCGTCCGAACGGCCAGAGCCAGGGCCAGACGGGCGGGTTACCGTTTCACAATCACCGACCTTGCCGAAGCGATTAAAGGTGCACCGGATAACTTATCGGCGTCAGACCGTCGCCGTGTTGCAGTGTATCGTGCCGGCCAGATCGTTGTGGCACAGGTTCAGGGTCTGCTTGAATTTTGCAACGCAGAAACACAGAGCACTGCGTTACCCCTCATTCAACGCATCCAGGTCCCGGCATATCCAACGGAGCAGTTCTGTAACTACGTTATCGCTTTTCTGATGGCGGGCAGGGCAGCCGAGGAGCTCCTGATGGATGCCGTCTCAGTCTTTGGAGCCAGTTCTGACACGGCAGACCTCGCGATTGCCACTACCCTTGCAAGGCAACTGGACCTTAGATCTGGTCTTGGCGAGATCGGGCTGGTTGATCTTGAGGCATTGCAGATCGGCGGGAGCCCGCCGCCCTCAATAATCGGCGGTGTGCGCCGCCGGTTGAAGCGGGCATGGCGAGAGCATCTGCCCTGATCCTGGATAATGAGGCCGAGATACTGCGGCTTGTGGACGGCATAGTTGGCCCGAAATCCTCGCTTGCGCCGCGTCGAGGGAATGCGGTTCACTAACAGGTCAATGGTCGCCGCTGCTAGAGTGTGAGGTGGCGACCACTATGGGCTTGTGTCGACTAATGTTGTTGAGCCGCGCTCGGTGCGATTTGAGCCGGTCTCGACGATGACGGAAAAGGGGCGACAACAGCTTGTTTGCTCTTGGTCGCCGCATGACGGAAAGCAACCATTCGACGTGGGACTATGCCGACGGCTCATTTGGGGGCCGACATCCGAGCGTCAGCTCTGGTCGGATGTCAATGAAAAGTGGACATCTAGCGGGGCGGCCAGCGGCCGAAGACTAAATTTCTATGCCCGTTTGTTCGCTAGGCGTGGCCAACGACAATGTCGGCTTTCGGGAGATCGCAATCTCAAGCCCGACTACCGGAATGGGCTGGTAGTTGCTACTTCTTGGGGCACCCTTCGTGGCCACGAGATGATTGTCAAGGAATCGCACCTCGGTCATTTCTCCCGTCCGGTGGAGCCGCGGATTACCAGCTCCCCGATCAGGCCCAGTCTTTGGGGCGGCAGATCGTTTACGATTCCGTCCGGTCCGATCCGGGAGACCAGCAGGCGTAAGGCGGCGATGCCCATTTTCTGGTATGGAACCCTCACGGTGGTAATGCCGGGGGACATCTGGCTGGCCACTGTGTAGTCGCCAAATCCCGTGACCGATGCCTGTTGCGGCACGGAAATGCCCATGCGCACGAGCTCCGACATCACCATGACGGCCACCATGTCGTTGCCGCAGACATAGGCCGTAGGGCGATAGCCACGAGCAAACTGAGCTTCCATCGCTTGCCGGAATTCGGCCGCGGCGCTGTCTTCGGTAAAACCGATCTCCTCCACTTCCATACCGTCGACGGTTTCGGCAAAGCTGCGCAGCGCCTCGCATCGGAGGATACGGCCGGCGAGGCCCGACTGACCATGCACGTAAGTGAAGCGACGATGGCCGGCGGAGGCGAGATGGGCTGCAAGCCTAGCCGAACCTTCGCGGTCCGCGCCAGCAACATGATCCATTGGCTCCAGCGGGGGCAGGGGGCCGCCGATGCGCACACAGGGAAGCCCCGACGCGCGGATGGCGTCGAGCATGTCGTCGCCATGCGGCCCAATAAGCATGATGCCGTCCGTTTCGGGCGCCAATTGCCCGATCAACGCCGGATCATTGGTCCAGCGCACGGTTGTGACGATGCCGCGTCTTGCCCCCTCCATCTGCGCCCCGGCCTGCACATGGCTCCAGAGCTCGCGATACATGGCGCGCAGGTCGTGATATAGAATTTCGACATGAATCGGCGTGGTTGTGCGCGTGCGCGCCACATAGCCCATGGTCTCGGCCATTTGGATCACAGCGGCGCGGGTGGCGTCGCTGACGCCGGAATGGCCGCTGAGCGCGCGCGAGACCGCAAATTTGGAAATACCCAATCTGTCGGCTATGGCCTGAACCGTCACGCGCGCCATGCGCTACCCCCTGAAACCAGGGCTTGTTTATACGGCTAGTCTGCCGGAGCAGAAAGGTGGTCAAGCGCCGCGATCAGCGCCGAGTGGTCCTTATCCCCAAGCCCGATGGCCAGAGCCGCATTCATCAACTGCTGGGTCATTGCCGTATTGGGCAAGGCCAGATTCATCGCCTTCGCCGCGTCGGCCGCGAGCGAGAGATCCTTGCGGTGCAAGCGAATGCGGAAGCCGGGATCGAAGGTCTCATCGATCATGCGCTGGCCATGCACTTCGAGAATGCGCGACTGGGCAAAGCCACCCATCAGCGCTTCGCGCACCTTCGAGACATCGGCCCCGGCGCGACGCGCGAAGAGCAAAGCCTCGGCTACCGCCTCGATGGTCAGGCCCACAATGATCTGGTTGGCGACCTTGGCGGTTTGCCCGTCGCCGACGGCGCCTATATGGGTGATCGACTTGCCCATAATTTCGAACAGGGACAGAGCGCGCTGGAAGTCGGCATCCGAGCCACCCACCATGATTGTGAGAGCGGCATTTTTTGCGCCGACCTCGCCACCCGATACAGGCGCATCGAGATAGCCAACGCCCTTGGCGCCGAGCTTTTCGGCAAAAGCCTTGGTGGCGACGGGGGAGATCGAACTCATGTCGATCACCAGCTTGCCGGCGGTCAGCACGTTCGCAATGCCGTCTGCGCCGAACAGTACCTCCTCGACATCGGGTGTATCGGGCAAAATCAGGATGATAATGTCAGACGCCTCAGCCAGGGAGCGGGCGCTGTCATGGGCGAGACCACCCTTGTCGACCAGGTACTGGCTGACCGGCTTGATGCGGTGGAGATTGACTCTGTGGCCGGCGCCGATGAGGTGCTCCGCCATGGGACGCCCCATGACGCCAAGGCCGATAAATCCGATCATGTACTTGTCCTTCCGGCTCAGTATCCGGCCTGTTTGTCGACGCGATTGACGAGGTCGTCGCTTCCATCGACATAGCGGCGCAGGTTTTCGAGAAATATCTGGAAACCACGCTCGCGCGTCGCTTCGGTGGTCGCCCCGTTATGCGGGGTGATGATCGTGTTCGGCAGGGTCCAGAACGGGCTGTCCTCAGGCAGCGGCTCGACCCCATGAGCATCGAGACCAGCCCCCGCGATGGCGCCATCCTTCAATGCGGACAGCAGCGCTGCATCGTCGATAATGCCCCCGCGCGAAAAACAGACGATATGGGCGCTTGGCTTCATGGCGGCGAGTGCGGCTGCATCGATCATGTTGCTTGTTTCGGGAGTCAGCGGAGCGGTCACCACTACGAAATCGCATTGGCTCAGCATCTCGTGCAGGCGCTCGCGGGAGTAAAAAACGTCGAAATTGGCAGCGGGCTTTTCCGAGCGCCGCAGGCCAAGCACCCGCATGTGAAATGCCTTGGCTTTAAGCGCCAGATCTTTGCCGGAATAGCCCGCGCCGATAATCCCCAGCGTCAAGCCGTTGAGTTCGCCATGAGTGAAGCGGTCCCATTTTCGGTTCTGCTGGCTTTCGACCCAACGCAGCGCATTGCGGTTGAGCATGAGCATCAGCAGCATGGCATGTTCGGCCAGCGGGATTGCACCATTGCCGGCCGATGAGCTCAGGATAGCAGGATGAGCGATGAAATCAGGATAGAGTTGATTGTCCGGCCCGGCGGCCCAGCTATGGACCCATTTCAGTTTTTCCGCCGCGCCAAGGCTGCGCGCCGACACGGCTCCAGCCACGATGTCGGCCCCGGGCAAGTGGTCCTCAAAACTGGCCGCATCCTTCCCATGGAGAATGCTAGCGCCCGGCGCGACCTGCGCAATTTCGGGACGCCGCAACTCAGGCACATCGGCACTGACCAGAATGGAGAGTTTGCGCCGGGTCATGAGCGCTATTCCGTGGGATCGGGGGTGAGATGGCGCAGCCTGCCGCGCCAGGATTTGGTCGGCGCGGGACCAGACGATTGGCGCTCCACCAGATGCGGCACTAGATTGACCCGCTGGGGCGGCAGACCCTCAAGTTCGGCACTGTCATTGGCGCGACCCAGCAGCAGACGCACGGCCGCAACGCCCATCTGGCGGTGCGGCATGTGAACCGTGGTCAATTGCGGAGAAATCTGCGTCGCGATGCCGTAATCGGCATGGCCGACAACCGAGACATCCTCGGGTATGCGCAGGCCCATGCGCATCAATTCGGACAGCACCGTCACCGCCACGCCATCACTGCCACAAAAAAAGGCGGTTGGCTCATAGCCGTCCTGCACCATGGCGAAAATCGCCTCGCGCAGATCGTCAGCCGCCTGATCGTCGGAAAAGGCGATCTCGCGCAGCTCCATGCCCTCGATTGCTCCAATAGCCTCGGCAAAGCCGCGCATACGGGCGATACGGCCGGGATAGCCGAGCCGGCCATGGGCATAGACAAGTTTGCGATGGCCGAGCTTTGAAAGATAGCGCGCCACATAGACACCCGCTTCCACATCGGTGGCGCTGATCTGGTCCAGCGCCAGCAGCGGCGGTACCACGTGATTGACGACGATTGCGGGCGTGGGCCCGGCATCGACGGCCTCGAACATTTCCGCGCTTTGTGGGCCAATCAGCACCAGCCCCGCCGCTTCGGCAGCGAGGCGTTCCACGAGAGACACATCGCTGGTCCAGCGCACGGTCATCGCATAGCCCAGCCGCTGCGCTTCGCTGTCGACGCCATCCTGAACATCGATCCAGAGTTCACGATTGGCGGTGGTGCGATCCTTGAAAATCACCTCGATCGCCCGTGCATTTTCAGGCGGGCGGCGGCGCTGGTCATAGCCGAGCCTGTCCGCGGCCTCCCGCACAAGGCGACGGGTCTGCTCGCTCACGCCGGATTTGCCCGTGAGTGCGCGGGACACCGCGAATTTCGAGATGCCCAGATGGTCTGCGATATTTTGAATTGTGACGCGCGCCATGGCCGGTGCCGATCGGCACACTCCTCCGCTGCCGGTTTTCTCTTGTTTTGTGATTTGTTATGTTCAATGCCCATCGTTGTCAATCACTGCAACAAAATTCGCTTATGTGTTATTTTGTTATCAACATCAGTATCGTTGACCCATTTCACATTAAATCCTTTTTAAATCATATGTTTAATGCAGTTCATGTGAATTTCCAGGCTCAGTCATCACGTTTTAAGCTGATGTTTTGCCATTGACGACCTCACTTTATGATGTAATCGTTAGCCTAACATCGTGCAAACAGCGCATTGTTGAAGCGCGCACAATATTCTGGAGGAGGAGCATGTCTCACCCGGCCCCTCTGGCGTCGATCAGGCATTTGCCATGACGACGCTTGCAAACGACACAGCTCCGGCGGAACCGGCAGCCATTGGCATGGCGACCCAGCGGCAGCTGGTGTGGCAGAAATTTTCCGAGCACAAACTGGCTCTGATCAGCCTCTATGTGATCGGGCTGATCTACCTGATTGGCGCTTTCTGCGAATTCGTCGCGCCGCGCACGCCGGACTTTTACGATTCCGCCTATACGATGCTGGCGCCGCAGCCGCTGAAGCTGTTTTATACCGACGAGGCTGGCGACACCCATTTCGGCCTTCATGTCACCGGCTTTTCCTCGCAGCGCGATCCTGCGACGCTCCGTCGTGTCTTCACCTCCGATGAGAGCGTGATCATTCCGGTCGGGTTGTTTGTCGAGGGCGAGGCCTATCGGCTCTGGGGTCTCATTCCCATGAACCGGCACCTGATCGGGCCGGTCAATGTCAACGACCCGTTCTATCTGCTTGGCTCCGACCGGCTTGGCCGCGATGTGCTGAGCCGCACGGTCTATGGCACCCGCGTTTCGACCTCCATCGGGTTGATCGGGGTGGCCATCAGTCTGGTGCTCGGCGTCATTCTGGGCGGCATTTCCGGCTATTTCGGCGGCGCGGTGGACAATATCATCCAGCGCATCATCGAATTCATCATGTCGGTGCCCACTATTCCATTGTGGATGGGGCTGGCCGCCGCCATTCCGGTCACCTGGTCGCCGGTGCTGGTCTATCTCATAATCACCATCATCATCTCGCTGATCGGCTGGACCTCGCTGGCGCGCGAAGTGCGTGGCCGCTTCATGAGCTGGCGGAATGAGCCCTTCATTGTCGCCGCCCGGCTCGACGGCACCAGCCAGATCACCATTATCCGCAGGCATATGGTGCCGGGCTTTGTCTCCCACATCATTGCTTCGGTGACCCTGGCCATTCCGGCAATGATCATCGCGGAAACCTCGCTTTCCTTCCTTGGCATTGGCCTGCGCCCGCCCGTGGTGAGCTGGGGTGTGCTGTTGCAGGAAGCGCAGAATATCCGCTCGCTTGCCGAAGCGCCCTGGCTGCTGCTGCCGGGCCTGCTCGTCATCATCACCGTGCTTGGCCTCAACTTCCTTGGCGATGGCCTGCGCGACGCGGCGGATCCTTACTCATGACCACCGAACCTCTTCTCTCCATAAGCAATCTAAAAGTGCAGTTCGCGCTGCGCGAAGGGCTGATCCGCGCCGTCGATGGTGTCGATCTTGAAGTCGAGGCTGGCAAGACGCTCTGCATCGTGGGCGAAAGCGGCTCGGGCAAGTCGATGATGGCCCGCTCAATCCTGCAAATCGTTTCCGCGCCTGGCCGCGTGACCGACGGCGAGATGATCTTCCGCCGTCCCGGCCAGGAGCCCATCGACATCGCCAAACTCGATCCCACGGGCAAGCCGATCCGCGCCATTCGTGGCCGCGACATCGCCATGATTTTTCAGGAGCCGATGAACTCGCTGTCGCCCGTGCATAGTGTCGGCAGCCAATTGGTCGAGAAAATTCTCCTCCACCACCCCATCGGCAAACAGGCAGCGATTGATCGCGCCGTCGAAGCATTGGACCGGGTCGGTATCCCCAACCCCAGACAGCGCCTCCAGAATTATCCGTTTGAGCTTTCCGGTGGCATGCGCCAGCGGGTGATGATCGCCATGGCTTTGGCCTGCCGCCCGGCCCTGCTGATTGCCGACGAGCCGACCACGGCGCTCGACGTGACCACACAGGCCAATATTCTCGACCTGATCGCCGAGCTCCAGAAGGAGTTTGGCATGGGCATGATCTTCATTACCCATGATCTGGGCGTGGTGGCCGAGATCGCCGACACTGTGGCCGTGGTCTATCTCGGCAAGGTGGTGGAGCGCGGATCGGCCGAGGACATTTTCTACAATCCGCAGCATCCCTATACGCAGGCGCTGCTGTCCTCCATTCCCAAGCTCGGCGCCCGCCGGGCGCGTGGTCAGCGGCTGCACGCCATTGAGGGCATGGTGCCCCATCCACTCAATCGGCCAGAGGGCTGCCCCTTCAATACGCGCTGCCCTGAAGCGCGCGCCGGGCTCTGCGACGTCAAAGACCCGCGCCAGCTTGAAATTGAGCCCGGCCATATCGCGGCCTGTCACATGCGCGACCCGGCAATCCTCAAGGATCTGGAGGTCAGCGCATGAATGCCCCGAGTAAAAGTGGCGAATTGCTGATGCGCGCCAGCGACGTAAAGGTGCATTTCCCGATCAAGCGCGGCTTCTTCAAGCGCACCGTCGGGCATGTGAAGGCCGTCGACGGCATCAGTCTCGATATTCGCGCCGGCGAAACCCTCTCCATTGTCGGGGAAAGCGGCTGCGGTAAGACCACCTTCGGACAAAGCCTTGTCCGGGTGCTTGAGCCCACCGATGGCAGCATCGAATATTTCGGCAAGGGGACCAGCGCCGACATCGCCCATCTGAGCGAAACCGAGCTGCGGCCCTATCGTTCCGACATCCGCATGATCTTTCAGGACCCCTTCGCCTCGCTCAATGCGCGCCGCAGGGTTCTCGACATCATTGGCGAGTCTCTGCGCAATTTCGGCGTCACCGACGAAAAAGAGGTCAAGGATCGCGTGGCTAATCTGCTGCGCAAGGTGGGGCTGCGGCCTGAATATATGTCGCGCTTCCCTTATGCCTTCTCGGGCGGCGAGCGGCAGCGCATCGGCATTGCACGCGCCCTTGCGGTCAATCCGCGCCTCGTTGTCGCCGATGAATGCGTCTCGGCGCTCGATGTCTCCATTCAGGCCCAGACCCTCAACCTCATGCAGGATCTGCAGGAAGAGCTGGAGCTGACATATGTGTTCATCAGCCATGACCTCAGTGTCGTCGAATATATCTCCGACCGGGTGGCAGTCATGTATGCGGGCCGCGTGGTCGAACTGGCCGAGACAGAGCCGCTCTTTGCCAAGCCGCGTCATCCCTATACCGCCGCCTTGCTGGCCTCAGTGCCCCGGCCAGATCCGAGGCGCGCCAAGGAGCGCAAGCAGATGCGTCTGCGCGGCGAGGTCGCCGACCCCGCCAATCGCCCCGCCGGTTGCGCCTTCCATCCCCGCTGCCCCTTCGCCACCGATCTCTGCCGCCAGGAAGACCCGCAATTGCGCGGTGTTGGCGCAAGTCAGGTCGCCTGCCACCACGCCGAAAACCTCGATCTACAGGGAGTGAGCAAAGATGCTGCATGAACATGAACAGGACTCGGCCGGCATCGACACCAAGACCTGGTGGCAACGTCCCTTCCGCATGATCCAGACCAATCTGCGCCAGCCCGACGCGCTGGTGGATCAGAAAATGCTCGCCCGGCAGGTCAGGGATTTCGGCGCCGATGTGCTGCTCTACAATATCGGCGGCATTTTCGCCTTCTACCCGACCAAGCTCGAGCTGCAGGCCATCAATCCCTATATGCAGGGCGACGCGCTGGGCGACGCCATTGAGGCCGCTCATTCCGAAGGTCTGGCGCTGGTCGGACGCTTCGACATGTCCAAGGCCACCCGCATTGCCTATGAGGCGCATCCGGACTGGTTCGTCCACAATGCCAAGGGCGAAAGCCTTGAATATAACGGCACCTACCAGGCCTGTGTGAACGGGGACTGGTACAATGATTATGCGCTCCAGATCATCTCGGAATCGCTGGGCCAGTACGATGTCGACGGCGTGTTCTTCAACATGTTCGGCTATACCAATTTCAACTATTCCGGCGACTATTTCGGAATCTGCGTCTGCGCCAATTGCCAGCGTCGTTTCCACGACATGTATGGCAAGCCACTGCCACTGAAGGAGGATTTCTCCGATCCGTCCTATGCCGATTATCTAGAATTCAAGGACCGCACGGCGCTCGAGCTGCGCTCCAAGGTCTATAAGCACATCAAGCAGGTCGCCCCCAAGGTCGCTATGACCGGCTATCGCGGCGACAGCGACCTCATCCGCATGGAAACCCAGCGCGCGCTGGAGCGTCCGCAGCCGGAATGGGCCTATCAGGCCGGTGAGCAGGCCCGCTGGGGCCGCGCCTATGGGCGGGGCAAGAACATGTCCTCGACCTCGGCCAATTTCATCGACTTCGCCTGGCGTTTCGCGTCGGAAACCGGGGCCTATCAACTGGCCCGCGCCGCCCAGCAATTGGCCGGTGGAGCGGCGCTCGATTTCTATCTGCTCGGCGTCATGGATCAGGACGACAAGAAGGCCTTCCCCGATCTATCCCGCCTGTTCAAATGGCATCGCGACAATGAGGCAAGTTACAAGGGCCTCACCAGCGGCGCGAGCATCGCACTCTACTCGTCCTATAAGTCCGGCATGTATCGCGGGCGCACCGCCAGCGCCAAAACCGCTGCCAATGCGTTCCGTGGCGCCTATCGGGCGCTGGTCGAAGCGCGCCTCCCCTTCGATTTCATCTCCGATGAGATCGTCGATGTGGATGGCATAAAGGCGCTTGAGGCATACGAGGCCATTGTCATGCCCAATGTCACCTGCCTCTCTGACGCCGAGGCCAAGGCAATTGACGACTGGGTCTCCAAGGGCGGCGTGCTGCTGGTGACCGGGGAAACCGGATTTTACGACGCGCGCGGCAATAGACGCGCCGAGCTGGCTCTGTCCTCCCTCCCTGTGGACGGATTGCCGATGCAGCGCAGGCACATGAAGGGCTCCTATTTCCGCGTTTCCGAAGGTGAGCTTCCTCTGCCGGGCGTCGGCCTCCTGATGCTGGACGAGGACTACTATGTCGCCAGCGCCAAGGCGGATGCGGAGGGCGTCCTGACCCTTCTGCCGCCACAGCGTTTCGGCCCGCCGGAGCTGTGCTTCCCCGATTTTGAAAGCGCGCTGCCCGGCGCGCTGATCGGCACTCATGGCAAGGGCAAGGCGATCTATGTGCCATGGCATGCAGACGCGCTCTATTACCGCGACAGCCTGCCCGATACCCGCACCTTCCTCGTTGATCTCGTGCTGCGCCATGTCGGCCCGATGCCGGTGCGGGTCGAAGGTCGGGGTTCGCTGGAGCTGACGGTCCAGACGCAGGAAGCCACCGCCACAACGCTGGTGCATCTCATCAATTACGGAGGACAGCGCAACAATCTCTATGAGGACGCGCCGGCCATTCATGGTCTGCGGCTGGCTGTGCGCAATGTTGGATCAGAGGGCAAGGCCCTCGTCTCCGGCCAGACGATCCATGCCGAGGGCTCGGCAGATGATCAGGGCTTTGTCTGGTTCACCCTGCCGCCCCTTGAGGCCTTCGAAGCCATCACCTTTTCACCCGCCTGAAGGCCCCAACGCCAAATATGTGTGGGCGCTCAAGCCTACCGCACCGACTACGACCCAAAAGGAGGACAACACATGTTTTTCAGCCGTTCACCGTTCCAGCATGTTGCTGTGGGCACATTGGCAGCCTTGCTGCTGACCAGCACTGCGCTGGCGCAGGATTTTTCGGAAGCCCCGGTTCTGGCCCAACAGGTAGAGGCCGGCAATCTGCCGCCCGTCGCCGAGCGCCTGCCGGTGGACCCGATGGTTGTAGAGCCCTTTGAGAGCGTCGGCCAATATGGCGGCACATGGCGCCTGACCATGAATTCGGCCAGCGATATTTCCACGCTTGTCCGCACCATTGGCTACGAAAACCTCACCCGCTGGGAAACGTGGCAGCCCGATGTCCCGCAGGAAGACATTGTCCCCAATATCAAGCCGAACGTCGCCGAGAGCATCGCGATCGAGGACGATGGCCGGGCCTATGTCTTCACGCTGCGCGAGGGCATGAAATGGTCTGACGGCGCCCCGTTCACCGCCGATGACATCATGTTCTGGTATGACGAAGTATATTCCAATACCGAACTCTTCCCCTCCAAGCCCCGCTGGTCGACCCGCAATGGCGGGCTCACGGTCGAAAAGGTCGATGACCTCACCGTGCGCTTCAGCTTCCCCGAACCCAATGGCATGTTGCTCCAGCAATTCGCCACACCGGCCAATGCTGCAGAACCCAATGTGCCGACCGCCTATCCCCGGCACTATCTTGAGCAGTTCCACCCGAACTTCAATGAGAATGCCGAAGCCGAAGCGCTGGCCTCCGGCTCGCAGAACTGGGTGACCAATTTCCACAGCAAGGCCGACGCATGGCGCAATCCGGACGTGCCGCGTCTAAATCCATGGATTGTGGAAGTCGGTATCGGACAGGGCTCAGGCACGCAGGTGATTGCCCAGCGCAACCCCTACTACTTCAAGGTCGATACCGAGGGTAACCAGCTCCCCTATATGGACCGTGTCACGGTCGACATCATCTCGGACAATCAGGTGACCCTGCTCAAGGCCGCCAATGGCGATTTCGATATGGTCGACTCCTATATCGGCTTTGTCACCACGCCGGAAAACCGGGGCACTTTCTTCGACAATCAGGAACGCGGCCAGTACGAGTTCTATGAAGTGCTGCCCAATCGCGCGAACATGATGATTATTTCGCTCAACCTGACCCACAAGGATCCGGTCAAGCGCGAGATCTTCAGCAATCTGCAATTCCGTCAGGCCCTGTCGACAGCCATTGATCGCGAGGAAGTCATCGAACTGGTCTGGCTCGGCCAGGGCCTGCCCTACCAGACCGTCGAGCGTCCTGAATCGCCGCTCTTCGACGAAGAAATGGCGACCCAATACACCGACTTCGACATCGATCTTGCCAATCAGATGCTCGATGAGGCCGGCTTTAGCGAGCGCAATGGCGAGGGCTTCCGTCTCGGGCCCGATGGCAATCCCATCCAGATCACAATGGACATCTCGGTGCTGCGCCAGACCTGGGTCGACAGTGCCGAACTGATCAAGGGCTATTGGCGTCAGATCGGCATTGACCTGCTGATCAACACTTCCGACACCACCGCCCTCAACCAGCGCGTTCGCGCCAACGATCACGATGCGGCCGTCTGGTCTGCCTCGGGCGGCGCCGACACGATCTTCCAGCCCAATTACTATGCGCCGGTCAGCCAGGACTCGTACTATGCGACGGCCTGGGGCCAGTGGTATGCGGGCCAGCCGAACCCGGAAGAACCCCCGCAGGAAGTCAAGGATCAGGTCGCGCTTTATGACGAGATCTTCCAGACGGTCGATGTCGCGCGCCGTCTCGAGCTCATGCGCGATGTCCTGCGGATTGCCAAGGAACAGTTCTACACGATCGGCGTCATGCAGCCGACCACGGATTACGGCATCATCAACCGCCTGATGCGGAACGTGCCGCAGGTGCTGCTTGCCAGCACGCAGTACACCCATCCCGGCTCCGCCAATCCGGAACAGTTCTACTACGCTTCCGAATAACCTCCCCAACGAGCCCGCCTCTCCCGTGCCCGGCATGGGGGAGGTATCCCGCAGGAGTTCGACACATGGCTGCCTTTATCGCCCGCCGCTTTTTCTACATGCTGATCACGCTGGTCGCCATTTCGGTGATGACCTTCGTCATCATCCAGCTTCCCCCTGGCGATTTCGTCACCGCCATGGTGGCCCAGCTCAATCTGCAGGGCGTGACCGTCGAGCCTGAAGCCATGGCCGCGATGCGCGCCCGCTATGGCCTCGATGACCCGATCTATATCCAGTACTGGAAATGGATTTCCGCCATCATCTTTGCCGGCGATTTCGGCTATTCGCTGGAATGGCGCCGCCCGGTTTCCGAACTGCTCTGGAACCGGCTGGGCCTGACCTTCCTCCTGGCTTTCATAACCCTCCTCTTCATCTGGGCAATTTCCCTGCCCATCGGCATCTACAGCGCGGTGCGCAAGAACACGTTCGGCGACTATGTCGTCACCATTATCGGCGTGCTCGGCCTCGCCATTCCCAATTTTCTCTTCGCACTAGTCCTGATGTATCTCTCGTTCCGCTATTTTGGATCGGGCATTGGCGGCCTGTTTTCGCCCGAATACGAAAATGCGCCATGGAGCTGGGGCAAGGTCGTTGACCTCTTGCAACACCTCATCATCCCCACCATTGTCCTCGGTACGGCGGGCACAGCCTCGCTGATCCGCATCCTGCGCGCCAATCTGCTCGACGAATTGAGCAAGCCCTATGTCACCACCGCCCGCGCCTATGGCCTGTCCGAGCGAAGGCTGCTGCTGAAATATCCGGTGCGTATCGCCCTCAACCCGTTCATTTCCACGGTTGGCTGGGTGCTGCCGACACTGGTTTCGGGCGCGACCATCACCGCCGTGGTGCTCAATCTGCCGATGACCGGCCCGCTGCTGCTGCAGGCTTTGATCAGTCAGGACATGTATCTGGCGGGCAGCTTCATCATGATGCTGAGTGCGCTGACGGTGATCGGAACCTTGTTATCGGACCTGCTTCTTGCCTGGCTGGACCCGCGCATCCGCTATTCTTGATCGCCAGGCGGGCGCTCGACGCTACCGCATGGACTTGTGATCGCCGTTCAATCGTTGCAGTATGAGCATAGGGCAAGTTTCTATCGCGATGCCACTACCAGCGCTGAAATCAACTTTTCTAGGAGTGGTTTGAGCGAGAAGTAAAAATTTGCCAGCTCAACCGCGGCTGCTTTAAGCCCAACACAACTAAAACCAGTCAGTCCGCAAACCACCCCCTTTTGCAGCCGTGTGGCCCGGCTTTGAGGGATGGTAGCTTTTAGGAAAGCGCAGAAGGGTCCTGAAAGGCCGGAATGGGGCGCATCACTGCCCAGCGGCTCTCGACGGCATTTGCGACGCGGTGGCGCTCGATGCGGCGGACAACGTCCGCCTTCATCCCTGATTGAAGCACTAATGGACAACTGGAATCAATCAGGGCCAGGAGCGCCCTCAGAACCCGGAGTTTCTGGGCATCTTGAGAGCTCCGGGCCCCGAAATTTGAGGCTTAGTGGATAATAGGATTCACGCGCCTACACCTACAGCTGCAACGCCGCGCCACAGGAAGACTAGAACTTGTAGTTCACGCCGGCGCGGATAACGCTGAAGCGCTGGCCGATATCTTGATTGGCAACGGGGGCGGGCAGGTTGTTATAGGCCTGGCTGCCCAAATCGACATAAAGATATTCGGCCTTGATCGAGAGGTTTTCGGTGGCCTGAGCCTCGATACCTACGCCCGCAGTCCAGCCGAAATGGTTGGCGCTCTGCGTGGTGGTTGCCAAGGCATCCAGCGTTGCCGAGCCACGGCCATAGGCAACACCCAGCGTGCCATAGGGCATGACCTGACCAATCGGAATACCGGCGCGGGCGCGCAGGGTGCCGAAGAAGTCGGTTTTTGCCGTGAACGTGTTGCCGCCGATGGTTTCGGAATAGCCGATATTGGCCCATTGCAGGTCGGCTTCACCGCCGAGCACAAAGCCGCCCATATCCATGTTGTAGCCAGCCTGCGCACCCAGCAGCCAGCCGCTGGAATTATTGTCGACGGTGCCACCGGGCAGGGCAGGGGAATTGGTCGTGGTGCCCCAGCCATAGCCGCCGGAGACACCGGCATAAAAGCCTGTCCACTGCGCGGCGCTCACCGGCGAATAGATGTTGGAAGAGGGCGCGCCGCCATTCCAGCCGAGATCGGCGGCCTGGGCGGCAGCGGTGAAGGAAAGAGCAGCTAGGAGCGCAATGCCGGAACGCAACATGATGGCCTCGCAGTTAATATTTCCGCTCAAAATCGACGGAAGATATTAATGCTGCGGTAAGGAACAAGGTTAACGGCGCTCTTTGCCTTCACATTTTCATTCAGGCCGCGTCGCTGATCAGGTCCTCTGCCAAACCATATTCATGCAGCTTGCGGTAAAGGGTTGAGCGACCAATGCCCAGAGCGCGGGCGACGCGCGACATGCGCCCGCCGTGATGCTCGATAGCGAAGGTGATGGCGGCGCGTTCGATAGCGGCCAGCGCCTGCAACTGGCCGCTATCGTCCAGAAAGCGGTCTGGCGCGATAGTCATTGCTGGCTCGATCCGGCTGCGGGCAGGTGCCGTGTCGATATGGATAGGAGCCGTTGGCATGTCCAATTGCTCAATGGATTTGAGCGCTTCGTCGCGGCCCGAAGATTGCGCCAGAATTTGCGGGAAATCCTGAACTTCGAGGAAAGCCCCTTCGGTCAGGACCACGGCACGATAGATGGTGTTTTCGAGCTGGCGGATATTGCCCGGCCAGTCATAGCCGGCGAGCAGGTCCATCGCAGCGGGCGAGAGACCCAGAATGCGCTTTCCCGCTTCGGCGGAAAAACGAGCGAGGAAATGGTCGGACAGGGCTTTCAAATCTTCCATGCGCTCCCGCAGTGGCGGGGAGTAAATAGGGAAGACATTAAGGCGGTAGAACAGGTCTTCGCGGAACTCGCCGGATTTGGCGAGATTCAGTAGCCGCCTGTTGGTGGCAGAAATGATGCGCACATTGACCTTTTCTGGACGGGACGCGCCGAGTGGTTCGATCTCGCCTTCCTGGAGCACGCGCAGAAGTTTGACCTGGGTGTCGAGTGGCAATTCACCAACTTCGTCGAGAAAGATGGTGCCGCCATTGGCTTCGGCGAACTTACCCTTCTGATCGGAATGTGCGCCGGTAAACGCGCCCTTGCGATGACCGAACAGCACCGATTCAACCAGATTGGGCGGGATGGCACCGCAATTGATGGCAACAAACGGCTTGCCTGACCGATCGCCGGTGCCCTGAATGATGCGGGCAATCAATTCCTTGCCGGTGCCGGTCTCGCCCTCGATCAGCACGGGAATAGTGCTTTTTGCCGCCTTGGCCGAAAGCGTAATAACCCGGGCCATGGCCGGTGCTGCAGCGATCATGTCAGAACGGGTGAAGGTGCCGGATTTTCGCGCATGCTCGGCGCGGATAGCGCTTTCCAGCGTGTCCAGTTTCATCGCATTGCGCAGTGAGATGATCAGACGCTCCGGCGAGACTGGTTTGACGAAATAATCAGCCGCGCCCTGACGCATGGCGGAGATCACGGTTTCAAGCGAAGAATTTCCGGTCTGGATGATAACTGGCGTGGTGAGGCCCTCTTTGTGCATCACCTCCATGACGCCCATGCCGTCGAGATCGGGCATGACCAGATCGAGGATCATGGCACCGATGCGGGGATCGTCACGCAGGATGGCAAGGGCCTGTTCGCCGCCTGTCGCCAGAACCGGCTTGAACCCGGCGCGGCTGGCGATTTCCGCCGTCAGCCGCAATTGCACCGGATCGTCATCCACCACCAGAACGCGCGTCATTACTACCCCAAATCCAGTCTTCGGCACTGGCACGAATCGAGTTGTGCCGTTTTGGGATAACGATGGGGGGAGGGCCTTAAGAGGGTGTTAATCCTGATAAATTTCTGCACGCATCAGGCATTAAAAAAGGGCCGCAGCTTTCGCCGTGACCCTCCAGGGGTTGATTATTTATCGTGCCCGGCCCTATTGCCGGTTTTCCGCCTGGAGCTTGTAAAGTTCGTCCTTCACTTCGAGTTTCTTACGCTTGAGTGCTGCCACCATCAGGTCGTCAACGAGGCGATTCTGCGTTTCGTTTTGAATCTGCCTGTCCAGCTGCTGGTGGCGCCTTTCGAGCGCTGCGATGTGGCCTTCAGTCGTCATGGATAGTTCCTTTCAGAGCGTTGGACAGGGGTATCGTCACAAATCTTTCATGCTTTGTCGACCGCGTTTGCTCGTGTCTCGAAAATCAGATGCAAAACAGTCTGTGATCGGTTAACCAAGGGTGGAGAAGTTGCCTGATCAACCTGGTTTTCGATGCTGCCGCTGGACAAGGAACAGGAAGCCCAATTGGGCCTTGAGCTGGCGACAAAACGCCAGGAACACGCGGATTTAGACGCTGCCATCCATACATTGGCTCAATCTCATATGGCTGACCGGATGCTGATCCAGCGGCTCAAAAAGCGCAAGCTGACGCTCAAGGACCGGATCGTTCAGCTCGAAAATATTCTCTTGCCAGACATCATCGCCTAGCGGTTTGCCGCCTTGTTTTGTGGCGGGAATTGGGCTAGGTCCGCGCTTTGCGGAGCAGGATGAGGGAAACGCCATGCTCAAGCCACCTGTTGCCATCGTCATGGGCAGCCAATCGGACTGGCCCACCATGCGGCTGGCCGCCGAAACCCTCGAAACGCTCGAAGTCGAATATGAGGCGCGCATCGTTTCGGCGCACCGCACGCCCGAGCGCATGGTCGATTTCGCTACCAATGCAAAGGCCGAGGGCATTAAGGTGATCATTGCCGGGGCTGGCGGGGCCGCCCATCTGCCGGGCATGATCGCGGCCATGACCACGCTGCCGGTGTTTGGCGTGCCGGTCCGCTCAAAGGCGCTCAACGGCATGGATAGTCTTTATTCCATCGTGCAGATGCCCGGTGGCATTCCGGTTGGCACGCTCGCCATCGGCGAGCCCGGCGCGATCAACGCCGCTTTGCTCGCCGCTTCTGTTCTGGCGCTCAGCGATGAAGATCTGGCCGATCGCCTTGAAGCCCATCGCGCCCGCCAGACCCAGTCCGTTCCACAATTCCCGTCTGATCTCGAGTAGTCCCTTGACCGAAAACACAGCATCGCTTGCCCCCGGCTCCACCATCGGCATTCTGGGCGGGGGGCAACTTGGGCGCATGCTGGCGCTGGCGGCGGCAAAGCTGGGCCTCAAGAGCCACATCTATTGCCCCGACCCACAAAGCCCAGCCTTTGATGTGACACCTTTCAAGACCGTGGCGGCTTATGAAGACGCAGAGGCGCTGAAGGCTTTCGCCGCGCAGGTTGATGTTGTCACCTATGAATTTGAGAATGTTCCGGCAGCAACGGCCGAAATTCTCGCCGGGCTGAAACCCTTGCGTCCCGGCGCAAATGCGCTGGCCATCTCGCAGGATCGGCTGGCCGAAAAGAGCTTTCTGGCATCAAAGAATATCCCCGTTGCGCCTTATCGCGCCGTGCATAGTCTCGATGATCTGCACAAGGCTGTGGACGAGATCGGCCTGCCCGCCGTGCTCAAGACCACCCGGCTGGGTTATGACGGCAAGGGGCAGCGGGTTCTGCGCGAGAAGGGTGATGTTGAGGCGGCTTTCAACGAATTGAAGCCGCATCCGCTGGTGCTTGAAGGTTTTGTGCCGTTCGAGAAGGAAATCTCGGTGGTGGTCGCTCGGGGGCTCGATGGCGCAGTGCGGGCCTTCGAAGCGGCGGAAAACGTGCATCGGCACCATATTCTCTACACCTCGACCGTGCCCGCCGATATTCCGCCCGGCGTTGAGAAGCATGCTGCGATGCTGGCCAAGGTTATCGTGGTGGCGCTTGATTATGTTGGCGTTCTCGGTGTCGAGTTCTTCGTTATCCCCGGTGAGCGTCCGACCCTGATGGTCAACGAAATCGCGCCGCGTGTGCATAATTCAGGGCACTGGACCGAGGCCGTGTGCCTGACCGACCAGTTCGAGCAGCATATCCGGGCCATTGCCGGTTGGCCCTTGGGCGATCCGCGCCGTATGGCCGATGTGGTGATGCAGAACCTTGTGGGCGACGAAGTAGAAATCGTACCCAATGGGCTCGACGGCGATACCCAGCCGCATCTCTATGGCAAGGCCGAAGCGCTGCCCGGGCGGAAGATGGGGCATATCAATCGGATTGTGCGGGGCGCTTAAGCGGCGCTTTTTTCTCTGTCGTTGATATCTTTCGTTGGTCGCTGTTGCTGACAAGAGCGCCAAGCTGCCCTCGGGCTCGACCCGAGGGCCAGTAGGGGAGCCAATTCACTGGCTTTTTGCGTGAGGTGAACGGCCCTCGGGTCGAGCCCGAGGGCAGCCCGGTGGCTGGGAGCCATTTGCGTGGTGCACTCTCTCCCTCAAGTGGAGAGGGGGAGGTGCAGCGGTTCCCTACCGCTTCAGCCATTCCCGCATCGCCGTCGCCACCGCGTCGGGATTTTCGAGCGTTGGTACATGTCCAGCGTCGGGAAACACCACCAGTTTAGCGTCGGGAATGGCCTCAGCCATTTCTTCCGAGAGCGGTAGTGGGATCAGCTTGTCCTCTGCGCCGCAGCCGACCAGTGTGGGGACGGCAATATCTTTGAGGAATGGCCGGGAATCGGCCCTGCCCATTATCGCCTCCTGCTGGCGATAATAGGCTTTGACATCGACGCGCATGGCCATGTCATGCACCGCTTCCGTGATTGGTGTGGCGAGATTTTTAGGTGCGAGCAGACCGGGAAGGGCGGTGCGGGAAACGAGGGCGGATTTGCCTTGCGCCACCAGCGCCATTTCGGCGCGACGGGGTTGTTTGCGCTCATCGCTATCGGGGCGTGCATTGGTGTCGAGCAAAGCGAGGTGGCTCACCCGATCAGGTGCCTGCCGCATGATTTCGAGGACGACATAGCCGCCCATGGACAGGCCCACAAGGGCGAACCGAGGCGGGGCAGCCGCGAGGATACGGTGGGCCATGCCTGTGATCGTGTCATCAAGGGAGATGTCGGCGACATTGGGGGCGATGGCGTCTCCAAGGCGCGCAATGACGGGTTGATAGAGATAGGCGTCGCAGCGGAGTCCGGGCACCATGACGATCGGCTGATACATGCTTATCTCCATTTTTGGATGTTCAAGCGTTAGAGGACGGCGCTGAAGCGGGCAAGATAGCGCACTTTTCCACCGGGCAAGTGTGGACAGGCAGGGATTCTTGGGCTATAGACCCCGCCACGGTGACCGGCTCGGCTGGTCGGCGGAATGGCTTTTTTGGTCCTTTCGCTTTCATCCAACCACTTTTGCCAAGCTTTGAAAGGGCATTTGACCTTTGCAAGTAGTCGTTCGCGATAACAATGTTGACCAGGCGCTGCGCGCACTGAAGAAGAAGCTGCAGCGCGAAGGTGTCTTCCGCGAAATGAAGCTGCGCAATTATTATGAGAAGCCTTCTGAGAAGAAGGCTCGCCAGAAGGCAGAGGCCGTTCGTCGCGCCCGCAAGCTGGCTCGCAAGCGCGCACAGCGCGAGGGCGGCATGCCAGCAGCTCCCGCTCGTACGCCAGCGCCGGGTCGTCCCGCCGCCGCTGCACGCAGCTAAGCGATACGCCAAGAATTTTAAAAACGCCGTCCTTCGGGGCGGCGTTTTTTATTGTCGATGTTTCCGCCAGCGGTCGGCAAGTGCGACGGCAATGGTGAGCACAGCAATGACCGGCAATTGAATGACCAGCGCGGTGCGGGCATCTGGGAACACTGTGCCTGCGGCAAGCGAGCCCAGAAAACCGCCACCCACCTGGAAAAAGCCCGTCAGCGCGCCTGCTGCCCCGGCAATGGCGCCAAAGCCAGCCATTGCCGCTGTGGTGGCGCTGGGGCTGATAAAGGCAAGTCCGATCATCCACACGCCGACCGGGGCCATGATGGCGATAACCGAGACTGGGAAGGCCTGAGGCAGGATGGCAAAGCCCAGCCCGCTTATGCCCAGCAACGCCAGCGCGATAGTAACGAGTCTTTGTCCGGCAATGCGCGTGGACAGATAGGACACGATCAGATTGCCGATGATGAAGGACGCTGTTTGCACCAGCATGGCCATGGCGAAATGGAAGGGCGTCATGCCCAATTCGCCGATAAAGATGAAGGGCAGGAGCGCTGTGAAGCCGTGAAAGCCTGCAAAGGTGAGGCAGAGCAGCAGCGAGGGGAAAACGAAATCGGGCGCGCCCAGTAGCGTCCGGTAATTGCCTGCAATCGTACGCGGATTGAACGGAATGCGCTTTTCGGGTGGCAGGGTTTCGCGGGCGCTGGTGCCGAGCAGAGCCAGAATGGCGAGGCCAAATCCGGCCATGACCACGAACATGAAATGCCATGACCCAAAGAGCAGGATGAAACTGCCTAGAGTGGGCGCGACGGCAGGCGTTACCGTGAGGATCAAATTGATCAGCGTCAGGATACGGATGGCTTCGCTGCCCACAAACTGATCGCGCACCATGGCGCGGGATAGGGCAACACCAGCAGAGACGCCAAAACCCTGTATAAAACGGCCCAGGAACAGGATTTCGAGGCTTGGCGCGATGGCGGCCACAAGGCTGCCTAGCACATAGATGGCGAAAAAGGCCATGCCGACACTGCGCCGCCCATAACGGTCGGAGAGTGGCCCGCAGATGAGCTGGGCCAAAGCGAAAGCCGCGAAATAGACCGTCAGCGTCAGCTTGCCGGCGGCATCTGTGGTGGCAAAGCCTTCCACGATGGTCGGGAGCGCGGGGGTATAAAGTGTGAGGCTGAGGGGCCCGGTGGCTACCATAAGGCCGCCGATAATGGCGGTGCGGCGGGCTGACATGCCCGCCGTAGTCGAAATGGTCACTGGGAAACGGCTTTCTCGAAGAAGGGCTTGGCGTGGCTCCAGATGCCCGCAGCCCAAAGGTCGGAATGACCTGCGCCGGGCACGATCCAAAGCTCATAGGGATCTGGCGCCAGCGCATAAAGCCGTTCGCCGTTGGAGACATCAATGGTGGTGTCTGCCGTTCCATGGGCGACGAGGACCGGTTCGGTTACGTTTTTTATCCACTCGTCGGAGCGGAACTGATCCTGCATGACCAGGCCAACCGGCAGGAATGGATAGCGCTCTGCGGCAACGCCGACGGCGGACAGGAAGGGGGTCTCGAGCAGAAGCGCCTTGGCGTCGCGCTGGCTGGCGACATAGGTCGCCGGGCCCGAGCCGAGCGAGCGGCCCCAGAGCAGGATCGTGTCATTGCGCGCGGCCACCCAGTCAAAGGCGGTGAGGGCATCGGTCAGAATATTGGCTTCAGAAATCTGGCCGGGCGATGTGGGGAAGCCGCGATAATCGAAGGCGAAAAAGCCATAGCCGTCGGCGACGAACTGGGCATAGCGTTCATGCTCATAGGTGAAGCTGCCCGAATTGCCCTTGTAGTAGAGAATGGTCGGCATGCCCGGGCGCGGCGCCTGATACCAGGCGGTGATAAAACCATCGCCTGAGGGCAGCTCTAGCTGTTCTGCATTGGTGAGCCCGGCGTCGGCAAGCGTCGTGATGGAGCCGGTAGCGCTATATTGCAGGGCTCGCTGGTTGACAAACATGTAGCCGACAACGCAAGCATAGGCGATGGCGACAAGCACCAGGAGCGTAACAAGAGTACGGCGCAGCAGCTTCACGTCAGACCTCGGCGAACCAGATTTGCGCCGACCATATACCCTTGTCAGAGTTCGGAAAGGGTCTTTTCGAGTGCCTGCGTAAACACCTCGTCAGGCTGAGCCCCCGAGAGAGCATATTTCTCGCCGAAGACGAAGAATGGCACGCCGCGAATACCCTGTTCTGCCGCGCTGGTGGCGAGCTGGGCGGTGATCGAAAGCTCGTTCTCATCATTTATGGCGTCGAGCGCATCGCCGCGATCCCAGCCGAATTGCACGGCAATGTCGGCTAGCACATTGTCGTCGTTGATCTGGCGATGTTCGAGGAAATAGGCGTCGGCAATGGCATTGGCCAGTTCGTGCTGGTTGCCATTGGGCTTGGAGAGCCGGGTGATCGTATGCGCCTTGGCGGTGTTGAACATGCGCGGCTGTTTGGACAGGTCGAGCGTTACACCGGCCTTGGCCGCCTCGCTTTCGACACGCTCCCACATTTCCTTGGGGTCGCGGCCATATTTCTCCTTCAGCATCTGCCCGACATCAACGCCTTCGGGTGGAACAGATGGGTCGAGATAAAAAGGATGGTTCTCAACCACCACTTCGACATCATCGGGCAATTTTGCCAGTGCCTGATCGAGCCGTGCCGAGCCGACGAGGCACCAGGGGCAGACCACATCGGTGAATACGTCGATCTTGAGCAGCTTGGCCATGGGGGAACTCCCGAAAACGAATGATCCCGTCCAGATGGCGTTCCGGGTGGGACATGGCAAGAGGGCACTTACGGGTAACTGGTGTTATGCAGCGCCTGGAGCTGGGTTCTGTCCCTGCACCAGAGCAAAAGGTGGGGTATAGGCCGCAGTGAGCATCAAGCCCATGGTCGCGGAAAAACCGACAATAGCCAGTGTGGGTGTCATCAGCCAACCGGCGATAGCCGACTGCTGGCCAACGCGGCGCATTGTGGCGAGGCCGAGCAGGAAGATCATCGAACACACAATGGTCAACTGCATCGAATCGAGTGGCGGGGTGATGAAGGGCAGGGCGATATAGACCGCAGAAAAACCAGCCAACCATGCATGCGCGCGACCGAACTCGCCTTGATAGATGACGCCCATGGTCATGCCGAGCAGAAGCAGCTGGAACAGATGCATGGCGCCGCCCATCCAGCCGGGCAGGCCGAAAGGCGCGAAGAAGAAGGGGAACAGGCCAAGGGCGTCAGCGCCCAGATTGACGAGGCCGAAAAGCCCAAGTGGCAATCCGGCACAGACCATGAAAACCACGATCTGGCGCGGATTGATTGTGGCTTTTGGTGTGGCCTGCACGGCCCCGGTAAAACTCGTCGTGGTGGCCATTTCCTGGCTCCCCATTGGCTCAATTGCACCGGATCAATGGCTTGGAGGGCAGAGGGGTTCCCTATACGTCAACACCACTTCGTTAACGCATAGGCTTGAGAGTGCCGGTTTTCCGGCCTATTGCAGGGCCGAAACGTTAGGAATTTCAGATGTGAGCGGGATGGATCAGAGCGAGCGGCTTGAGGCGCTGGAAACACGCATCGCCTTTCAGGATCACACGATCGAAGAGCTTAATCAGGCCATCACCGAACAATGGAAGGTGATTGATCTGCTCACCAAGAAAATGGCGATGATGGAAGAGCAGGTGCGGACCGGCTCTTATATTGCCGATCCTGCCAACGACAAACCGCCACCGCACTATTGAGGCGAGATATTGCCTATCGCTCCAGCCCCACGGCGGCACGGAATGAGGTGATATGAGGCGCGGGTGGATCGCCCTCTCTGGCTGTGTCCGTCCAGTAGAAATTGTGGGTGAAAAGCCGCCAGCCGAGCCGTCCCCAATGAATTTCAACATCCACATCGCAAATGCCGGGGCCGAACTGGTCTTTGCCTGCCAGGGGGCCAGAAATGGCATCGCCCAAAAGGAAAAGCGGGGAATCGAAACGGTCGTAAAGATTGGTCCAGCGCACCGTTGAAAAGACGGCTGCATGATGGGCGACATCGCCCTTTTCTGCATCTGGATAAATGGCACCATGGGTTTTGTTGTAGGGCTGCGGCGGCGCGGTGGGCAGGACGCGTTCAGTCTTCATCCGCTTGAAGTCGTCGCGGCCATCGGTGATGAGAAACTCGGCGCTGGAAAGCGGGGAGCCGAGCGTGATGAGGTCCGAGATTTTCCAGCCCGATAGCGCTTCTGTACCCGGCTTACCCTTCTGTTTGCGCAGGGCAGTAAACACTTGCCATTGCAGCGCCTGAAACTGGGCCAAAGTCTGGTTGTCCCAGCCATCATCAGCCTGAGTGGCCACAAAGGTGTCAATTGCGTGCAGGGCCGCAATGGCATCGGCATCGGGCGGGTTGTCCTTGGTGGGCCCCACTTCGTGCCAGAGAATATGCAGCAGGTCATAGGCGAGGACCGAACCCAGCGAATGGGCGATGACGATCACCCGGTCATATTCTGGGTCTTCGTGCAGGGCCTTGAGCAGAGCAAGACCGCGATTGCGCACGCCCTGACGGCTTTGCACGGTTTCGGTTTGTGCCGAGAGGTAACTCGCTGCGTCGCCAAAATAAGGCAGCAGCATTGTATCGGCCAGATAGGCAAGCCAACCCAGAACCATCAGATTGATGACATGGCCGTTCCAGCCAAAGCTATCGAGCACGCCGATCGCAACAACCAGGATGAGCATCTGGCTGGGAATGCGCTTGATGAAAGCCATTTGCCTGACGAATTTTGGCAAGAGGATCAACGCCAGCCCGGTCAGCGAAATGATATGCCCACGCTGTGCATCGGCTGAGGTGAAATGATCGTACCAATCCAATTGCAGCAGCTTGGGCAGGGCCAGCAGCGTGCTGAGCGCGCTGATGATGGTCAGCACGGTCAAAATCCAGAATACGGCCCAGGGCCAACGCATATGTGCGGGCACATAGGCCGGATCGACCCAGAGTAACCGCTGGACCCAGCGCCAGAGATTGCGCAGCGGCGTGGCGTTCAGAAGGTCGGCGTAATAAAGCTCGAAAAAGTCGCTGCGTCGCCCGTTATGCTCGGGCGTGGTAATGCGTTGCAGCTCGTAAAGCCCGCTCTTGTCATCTGGCACGATCCAGATGTCACGCTCTGTGTCATTGGTCTCGCCGGGCGCGTTGAGTTCAGGATTTTTCTGCCAGAGCACCCGCACGAAATCGCGGATTGTGCCCATCGGGCGCTGTTCGCCCTGACCGTGAACGATGACAATGGCCTGCCGTTTGATCGGCATATCTGGTGCCTTTGTCCTGCGTACTGTCCTGGCCACGGCGTCCCCTCCCTGATCCGGTGCGCAGACTAGGCCAAGTGACGGCCCGTTGGAACCGGCAAAGAAAAAGGCCCGCCGGAGCAGGCCTTTTCAAAAGCTCTGTGGCAGGTCAGTGCCCGAGTGCCTTGACGATTTCTTCCGTCACCTTCTTGGCGTCGCCAAACAGCATCATGGTGTTGTCGCGGAAGAAGAGTTCGTTCTGGACGCCCGCGTAACCCGCAGCCATGCCGCGCTTGATAAACAGGACGGTGCCCGCATCTTCGACGTTCAGCACCGGCATGCCATAGATCGGCGAGGTCTTGTCGGTCTTGGCCGCAGGGTTGGTCACGTCATTGGCACCGATGACGAAGGCGACGTCGGACTGGGCGAATTCGGAATTGATGTCTTCCAGCTCGAACACTTCGTCATAGGGCACATTGGCTTCGGCCAGCAGCACGTTCATGTGTCCGGGCATGCGGCCCGCCACTGGATGGATGGCGTATTTCACCTCGACGCCAGCGGCCTTGAGCATATCGGCCATTTCGCGCAGGGCGTGCTGGGCCTGAGCGACGGCCATGCCATAGCCGGGGACGATGATGACCTTGCCGGCGTTTTTCATCAGGAACGCCGCGTCGTCGGCAGCGCCCTGCTTGACCGGACGGTCATCTTCGGCGCCACCCGCAGCGGAAGCGGCGTCACCGCCAAAGCCACCCAGGATCACCGAGATGAACGAGCGATTCATCGCCTTGCACATGATGTAGGACAGGATGGCGCCTGAGGAGCCAACCAGCGCGCCGGTGATGATCAGCGCGGTATTGCCCAGCGTGAAGCCGATGCCTGCCGCAGCCCAACCCGAATAGGAATTGAGCATCGAGACCACGACGGGCATGTCGGCGCCACCGATGGGGATGATCATCAGCCCGCCCAGAATGAGCGCCAGCACGGTAATGGCCCAGAACATCCAGGCATGCCCGGTCACGGCAAAGGCGATGACCAGCAGCAGGATGGCGACACCCATAGCGATATGGATGAGATGGCGCGAGGGCAGGATGATCGGCTTGCCGCTCATATTGCCGTTAAGCTTGGCGAAGGCGATGACCGAGCCGGTGAAAGTGAAGGCGCCGATGGCGGTGCCGATGCTCATTTCCACCAGCGCCTGCGCGTGGATATGGTCGAGCGTGCCGATGCCGAAAGCTTCCGGCGCATAGAGCGCGGCTGCGGCCACAAAGACGGCAGCGAGGCCGACCAGCGAGTGGAAGGCGGCGACGAGCTGGGGCATGTCGGTCATCTTGACGGTGCGGGCCATATAGGCGCCGATGCCGCCACCAAGGCCGAGACCGCCGATGATCAACAGCCAGCTCACGAAGTCCGAGGGGGCCGCCACGGCAAGCGTCGTGACGATGGCAATGCCCATGCCCACCATGCCGAATGTATTGCCCTGACGGGCCGATTTCGGGCTGGAAAGGCCGCGCAGGGCCAGGATGAAGAGAACGCCCGCGACGAGATAGAGAAGGGCGGCGATATTTGCGTCGATCATTTTTCGATCAACCCTTCTTCTTGTACATGGCCAGCATGCGCTGGGTTACGAGGAAGCCGCCGAAGATATTCACGGATGCGAAGACCAGAGCGATGAAGCCGAAAAGCTTGCTCACCCAGCTGGCGTCATGAACCATGTTGACGCCCACGGCGAGCAGCGCGCCCACCACGATCACCGAGGAGATGGCGTTGGTGACGCTCATCAGCGGGGTGTGCAGGGCCGGGGTGACGCTCCACACCACGAAGTAACCGACAAAGATCGCCAGCACGAAAATGGCGAGGCGGAAGGTGAAGGGGTCGATTGCTGACATATCCATCTTACTTGCCTTCCTTGGGAGCGGCGGGCTTCTTGGCGGCCGGTTTTTTGGCTGCAGGCTTTGCGGGGGCGTCGGCCTTGGGCGCAGCAGGCTTTCTAGCCGGAGCCTCTTTGACAACAACGGGCGCTGCGGGTGCAGGCGTGACTACTGCCTCGGGCACGGCCTCGGCCTTTGGTGCCGTCTTTTTTGGCGCAGCTGGTTTTTTCACCGCGCCGGTTTTAACTGGGGCATCCTTGGCTTCGACCTTGGCGGCAGGCTTTTTCGGTGCGGCCTTGGGCTCGGCAACGGGCTTGGGCGCTTCTGCGGGAGCAGAAGCGATGAAATTGGGATGCAAGACGGCGCCATCGCGGGTGAGCACTGTGGCCTTGACCAGTTCGTCGTCCCAGTTGATGGCGAGTTTCTTTTCCTTCTTGTCGATCAGCGTGTCGATGAAGGACAGGAGGTTGCGCGCATAGAGCTGGCTGGCGGTGGTGGGGATGTGACCGGCAAGGTTGGAATAGCCGATAATGGTCACGCCATTATGGACTACGACCTTGTCCTTCTGGGTCAATTCGACATTGCCGCCGCGTTCGGCTGCGAGGTCGACGATGACCGAGCCGGGGGCCATGGATTCGACCATGGCCTTGGTCACGAGCTTGGGTGCCGGACGACCCGGAATGAGCGCGGTTGTGACGACGATATCCTGCTTGGAAATGTGACCGGCGACTAGTTCAGCCTGTGCCGCCTGCTCATCCTTGGTCAGTTCACGCGCATAGCCGCCCGTGCCCGAAGCGTCCTTCAGCGCCTCGGTCATGATGAATTTTGCGCCGAGCGATTCCACCTGCTCGCCGGCAGCGGCGCGCACGTCGGTCGCGGATACAACCGCGCCGAGCCGCTTGGCGGTGGCGATGGCCTGCAGGCCCGCAACGCCCGCGCCCATGACGAAGGCCTTGGCCGGACGCACGGTGCCTGCGGCCGTCATCATCATCGGCATGGCGCGGTCGAAGACTTTTGCGGCTTCGATCACGGCCTGATAACCGGCGAGATTGGCTTGCGAAGAAAGAATGTCCATGACCTGCGCACGGGTAATGCGCGGCATGAATTCCATGGAGATGGCGGCAACACCGGCCTTGGCCAAAGCGGCCACGTCCTTTTCATTGCCGTAGGGATCGAGCGCGCCGATCAGCAGCGCGCCCTTATTGACGCCGGCAAGTTCGGCGGCAGCGGGGCGGCGGACGGCGAGGACGATGTCTGCGCCCTTGACCGTCGCGGCGGCATTGGCGGCGATGGAGGCTCCAGCCTCGGCAAATTGTTCGTCGGCAATGCGCGAGAGCAGACCTGCGCCTTTTTCGACGCTGACTTCAGCGCCCAGGCCGATGAATTTGGCGACGGTTTCTGGGGTGGCCGCGACGCGGCTTTCTCCCTCGAAACGCTCGCGCAAGACGGCAATTTTCATGGAAACTCTCCTACCCGCCTGCCCGGCGGGCAGGCTTGTTTCGCGGGGCCTGCTTGCTGAATCTAGATCAGTGGATGATCAGGAAATAAAGGATTACCATCAGGGCCGCCATGGCATAGATCGACCACTTCACCCCCACGACGAAGCCGTTATAGGTCTTTTCGTGTTCGGCGTAATCCATGCCAGATTCCAGTACCGGTGCGGGGTGTGGTTCGGCGGTCTTTTTGGCCATCAGATCCTCGAAAGTATAGTCGTCGTTTGGTGTTAATCCGAAAGTCGAAGCGCTCAGGGCGAAGTCGCTTCCAGCTCGTCGATCAGCCCTTCGATCATCGAAAGGCCGAGCGACCAGAATTGCGGGTCCTTCGCATCGAGCCCGAAGGGCGCGAGAAGTTCGGAATGATGCTTGCTACCCCCAGCCTTCAGGAGCTCGAAATAGCGCTCCGCAAAGCCTTCATTGGCCTTCTCATACTGCGCATAGAGCGAGTTCACAAGACAGTCGCCGAAAGCATAGGCGTAGACATAAAAAGGCGAATGGATGAAGTGCGGAATATAGGTCCAGAACACTTCATAGCCTTCATTGGGCACGATGGCATCGCCGAGGGACTCCGCCTGAACCTCAAGCCACATGGCGTTGATCTCTTCGGCGCGCAATTCGCCATTGCGGCGGGCCGTATGGACCTTGCGCTCGAAGGTGTAGAAGGCGATCTGGCGCACCACCGTATTGAGCATGTCTTCGACCTTTGAAGACAAAAGCGCGAAGCGCTGTTTCGGATCGGTGGTCTTGTCGAGCAGAGCCCGGAAGGTCAGCATTTCGCCGAAGACCGAAGCGGTTTCGGCCAGCGTCAGCGGCGTATTGGCGAGGATCGGACCCTGCGCGGCGGCAAGGCGCTGGTGGACGCCATGGCCCAGTTCATGGGCTAGGGTCATGATGTCCCGCGTCCGGCCGAGATAGTTCAGCATCAGGTAGGGGTGGGCGCTGGGCACGGTGGGGTGCGCAAAGGCGCCCGACAGCTTGCCATTGCCAGTGGGCGCATCGATCCAGCCGGAATTGAAGAACGGCTTTGCCACCTCGGCCAGTTCCGGCGAGAAACGGCCATAGGCATCCATCACCGTCGAGACGGCGCTGTCCCAGTCCCAGATGCGCTCGTCGCTGGTGGGCAGGGGCGCATTGCGGTCCCAGGCATTGAGCTTGTCCTTGCCGAACCACTTGGCCTTCATCTTGTAATAGCGGTGGGAAAGGCGCGGATAGGCCTCCTGCACAGCCTTTTGCAGCGCGTCGACGACTTCACGCTCGACGGCATTGGCCATGTGGCGGCTATCGGCAATGTCCTCATAACCGCGCCAGCGGTCGGAGATTTCCTTATCCTTGGCTAGAACATTGGTTATGTGGGTGAAGAGGCGCACATTTTCGGCAAAGGTTTTCGACAAAGCCTTGAAGGCGCTTTCGCGCTTGGCTCCGTCCTTTTCCGAGAGCAGGTGCAGCGTCGATTCAAGATTCAGTGTCTCGCCATCGACCTCGAAGGAAAGGCTCGATAGCGTTTCGTCATAAAGCCGGTTCCAGGCGGAAAAGGCGGTAACGGACTTGTCGTGGAACAGTTCTTCGAGCTTGTCATCGAGCTGATAGGGCTTGGCCTTGCGCAGATCAGCGAACCAGGTGCGGTAACGGGCCAGTTCAGCGTCTTTGGCAAAGGCGGCTTCGAGATCGGCGTCTTCGATGCGGTTGAGTTCGAGTTCGAAAAACAGCACGCGGGTCGAGAGCGCTGTCAGCGCCTCATTGGTGTCGCCCATGAATTTTGCGCGGTCGGGATCGGTCGAGCGCTGCGCATATTGCAGGAACGAGAACGAACCGATGCGGCCCGACAGGTCGCCGAGGACTTCGCTATCCTTGATGGCTTTGATCAGCCCGCCGGATTTGGTCAGATCGACCAGCTTACCCTTGTAGTCAGCCTCGAATTTGATTGCGAGCGCCTTGGCTTCGTCGAGTGCCGCTTTGAATTCAGGGCTATCCTTGCCGGGATAGAGATCGTTCAGATCCCAGACCGGCAGGCTTCCGAACTGGTTATGGCCCTTTTGTGCGGCTTCGGACATGCAATGCGACTCCCGACAAGAATTTCGGGGCGGACCTTAGCCAGTGGGCGCGACGATGTGAAGGTGGTGGGGTGACGCGGGATGAGCGTTGGCTCAACTAAGCACCGGGCTGCCCTCGGGTTTGACCCGAGGGCCATTCTCACCGCACCATAAATTCATGCAGGGCAATGACAGGCCCTCGGATCAAGTCCGAGGGCAGCCCCGGTGTTTTGGTTGGTATTGGGTGCTACCCCGCCAAAATCCTGCTCGAGCCTTCCCAGATCAATTGCAGCGCCAACAAAAACACCAGCCAATAGGCGATCCTATAGAACAGTCGCGCATCGATGCGGCGCACCAGATAGACGCCCAGAAACACGCCGAGCACACCCACCGGGGCCAGAGCCGCCGACATGGTCAGATTCTGCACATTGAGCTGGCCGAGGAAATAATAGGGCACCAGCTTGGCCGTGTTGACGATGGCAAAGAAGAAGGCTGTGGTGCCCGCATACAGCGCGGGGGCCAGTTTGCGCGGCAGGACGTAAATCTGGAAGGGCGGGCCGCCCGTGTGGGAGATGAAGCTGGTAAAGCCCGCCACTCCACCCCAGAACGTGCCCCAGGGTTTTGACGGCGGCAGGCCTTCGAGCTTCCTGCGGATGGGAAAAACTGCGTCGAGCACGAAGAGCAGCGTCACGACGCCAACCATAAGCAGCACCACGGCGTCGCTGACCACCGCCCACAGTGCCCAGCCGATCAGCGTGCCAACTGCAGCGCCGGGCAGCATGATTTTTAAGAGGCTCCAGTCGCATTCCTTGCGATACATCCAGATCGCCACCGCATCCATGCAGAGCAGCACCGGAAGCATCATTCCGGCGGCATCACGTGGGGCCATGACCAAGGTGAGCAGCGGCACGCCGACGACACCGAGCCCGCCGAGCAGGCCAGCCTTGGACAAGCCGACGATCAGCACCGCGATCACGGCGATCGAAACGAAATAGGGATCGAACATGGGGAAGCGAATCCGGGGAGGGTAGAGCGGTTAGCTCCACGCCTTGAGGTGGGATTTGTCAACTCTGGACGTATTAGTCCAGCTATTGGCATGGCACGGACTCTTTTGCTTCAGCAAGCACCGCGCTGCCCTCGGGCTGGACCGAGGGCCTGTTCAGGCCGTTGCGACACTTAAGATTTTGCCAAGGGAGAATGGTCCTCGGGTTAAGCCCGAGGACAGCATGGTGATGGACACAGCGGCGCTGCTCAAACCATCAAAACAAAAATCCCCGCCGAAGCGGGGATTCTCACAGTCATACATCGGGCCGGGCCAGCTCTTACTCCTCGTCGGCAGAGTCCGACTTGAGGGATTTGAGCTTGGCGAAGACCGAATCGGCGTCGAGGTCGTCATTGGCCTGTTGCGATGAGGATTGGCCTTCGCCGTCGAAGCCGTCTTCGCTTGTGTAGCTGGTGCGGCTGGCGGCGCGGGCCAGAGCTTCCTCGGCCGTGAGAAGCGTCGTGCCTTCGTTGAGTTCGCTCTGGGCAGGCGCATCCTTGGCAGCGCGCTTAACCTCGAGGTCGAGGTCGATCTGGCTGCACAGGCCCAACGTCACCGGGTCCATTGCGGTCAGGTTGGCGGCATTCCAGTGGGTGTTTTCGCGCACCGATTCAATGGTCGACTTGGTGGTGCCGACCAGGCGCATGATCTGCGCGTCCTTGAGTTCGGGATGGCTGCGCACCAGCCACTTGATGGCGTTTGGACGCTCGTTGCGGCGGGAAATCGGGGTGTAGCGCGGTCCCTTGCGCTTGACGGCTGCAACGCGAACCTTGGGCTCGCTGACCTTCATGCGGTAATTGGGATCGGCTTCGGCCTTCTCGATTTCCTCGCGGGAAAGCTGGCCATTCTGTACCGGGTTGACGCCCATGATGCCGCTGGCCACGTCGCCATCGGCAATACCCTGCACTTCGAGCGGGTGCAGAGTGCAGAAGGCAGCGATCTGCTCGAACGACAGGGCGGTATTGTCCACCAGCCACACGGCGGTTGCCTTGGGCATCAGAAGGGACTGGGACATAGTTAAATTTCTCCTGCTGGCGCGGCCGGTCTTCCTCCGGGCCGCTCCGCCTCTTGTTCAAAGATTGAGGGGGAACTGTTTCCAATATAGAGAAAATGCACCCTATCCGCAATGGCTAGTTCGACCTATTCCCCGCGCCGAATGGGGTGACGAGGATCAGTTTGCCGCGATGGGTTCGGCTTTCCATAAGAGCATGGGCCGCAGAGGCGTCTTCCAGCGCGAAGGTTTTGATTTCGGGCTTGATCCAGCCCGGCGCGGCGAGTGCGGTAAGGAAATGGGCCTTGATATAGCCTGCAATCGCAGCCTTCGTGGCGGCACTTTGCGGGCGCAGCGTTGAACCCGACAAGGTGAGGTCCTTGGCCATGATCAGCCGCAGCGGCACATCGGCATTCCCGCCGCCAAGGGTAGAAATCTGCACGATATGGCCGCCACGCGCCGAGGCTTCCACATTGATGCGGGCCATCTCGCCGCCAATGATGTCGACCACGCGATCAACACCCTTGCCATAAGTGATGACTTTGACCCGCTCGAGGATGTTTTCGTGGCTACGGTCAATTACTGCTTCCGCGCCAAGGGCCAGGCAATAATCGGCCTTTGAATTGTCGGACACTATGGCAATCGCTTTGGCGCCGATGATCGAACAGATTTGGATTGCCGCGCCGCCAATACCGCCCGAGGCGCCATGAACGAGCACGAACATGCCCGGTTCGAGCCCCGCCCGCAAAACCAGCGTCTGGGTCACGGTAAACCATGTCTCGGGCAGCGCCGCCGCCTCAATCTGGCTCCAGCCCTTTGGCGTGGGTAGCACCTGCCCGGCGGGCACGGCGACATATTCGGCATAACCGCCGCCATTGGCCAGCGCCATGACACTGTCGCCAACGGTGAAGCCTCTGACATCGGCACCGATAGCGGCGATTTCGCCAGCCACTTCCAGCCCCGGCAGCAGGGATGCCCCCGGCGGGGGATTATAAAGCCCGCGCCGCTGCGCCAGATCGGGCCCATTGATGCCCGCTGCTGCAACACTGATCAACACCTCATCGGCGCCAACAGGGGGCAGGGGCACACGGTGGGGCACCAGAGCTTCGGGACCACCGGGATTGTCGATAGCAATGGCGAGCATGTCTTGAGGCAGGGTCATGGGTGAATGGTCGCCCAAGCTGGCTTGCCCCGCAAGGCCAGAGCGTTACACTTGGTGTCGCAGGTGTTTGGAGTGAGTGATATGGAAGACGACGAGCGCAAACAGATCAAAAGCCACGAAGTCGGCATGGTTCTCGACACACTGTCCGTCGGTGAGCTGGAAGACCGGATCGCACTGCTCGAAACCGAGATTACGCGCTTAAGGACCGCGATTGCCAATAAAGGCGATTCCCGCAAGGCGGCAGAAGCAGCTTTCAAGTTTTGAAACAAAGGTCGCAATGTCGTGAACAGACAGGGTTAAGAAATCGAGTCCTGTTAAGGCGCAATTAATGATTGGGCGGTAAGGTCTCATTATTCAGATTGTTCTGGATTTTTCAGAGTGGTTTCTCCCTCTGTTTGACGCCTCCCTGTTAACTTCGAGAGCTGCACCTTGCGGCTCTTTTTCTTTTTCTGGCACAGGGTTTGGCTGCCACGCTTAAACCGGATTTTTAGGATAGCGGGAAGCTGAGCGTGACCCCGCGCGTCAATGCGCCTAGCATGGGTCAAATGGAGGACAATCCGTGGCCGAAACCGGAGAGAGCAGTTCCGCAATTGCCATTGGTCCGCGCATTGTTGCGTCGGGCGGCTTTGATGCGCTCTATCGGGAAGGCATGGGGCTGATAGAGGCTGTTGCCTCCTATCTCGATGATATGGGCCGGATCGAAAGCCGTGTCCTGCCGCGCGAAGCGGGTTTTCTTTATGCCACCGAATCCATGCGCCTCACCACGCGGTTGATGCAGCTTGCTTCCTGGCTGTTGCTGCAACGTGCTGTGAATGAGGGCGAGATTACTCGCGAGAATGCACGTGCGGAAAAAGAAAAGGTCAAGTTCTCCGCGACGCCCAGCGAGCGCGGTGGGCCAGGCTATGACGAGCTGCCCGATACGCTGCGCGACTTTATCGACAAGGGCGACCGCCTGTTCGAGCGCGTCATGCAACTCGATGCGCTGGAGCGCGGCAATCTGCCGGATCAAGTTCCGGAAAAAGCCAATGGCGTGGCCGACCAACTGGCCCGCATCAAGGCCGCTTTCGCGCGGGCCTAGCCTCTTGGTGCAAAGAAGATAACGCCTGCCCCGGCCAGTGCCAAAGCCGCGCCGATCATATCCCAGCGATCTGGCCTGATCCCCTCAAAACCTGCCATGAAGGCAATCGAGGCCAGAATATAAATGCCGCCATAAATGGCAAAGGCGCGCCCGGCGCTGTCCATGCCGGTGAGTGCGAGCAGATAGCCGAATAATCCGAGCGAGATCAGTGCTGGCAGCCAAAGCCATGGCTGGCCATTTTTCGCTGCCATCCAGATCAGATAGCAGCCGCCGATTTCAAATGCCGCAGCGGCGAAGAACAGCAGGAAAGTCATGGCATGCCCTAGGTTCCTGATTGGTCGTGCTCTCGAACCGCAAAAGTGGTGCCCACTTTTGCTGATCGCACTCCAAACAAAAAGCCCGGCATACAATGCCGGGCTTTTCAAAACTGTCCAAGCGGACTGGATTACATACCCAGACCCTTGAAGCGCTCCTTGAAGCGCGAAACGCGACCACCACGGTCCATCAGCTGGCCCGTGCCGCCGGTCCAGGCGGGATGAGTCTTGGGGTCGATGTCGAGCTGCAGCGAGTCGCCTTCCTTACCCCAGGTGGACTTGGTCTGGTAGGTGGTGCCGTCGGTCATGACCACGTTGATGATGTGGTAATCGGGGTGAATATCGGTCTTCATGGCGTCGCCTCAAATCAAACGGGCGCCGCAGCGCCCGGAGAGCAAAACTGGTATTGGGCGGCTTCCTACAGCAGAAGCACCCGCTCTGCAAGTGTGCCGGGGTGGCAATTTTGCCCTGTGCACCACGGTTGCGGCCAATGGGGCGCACACCCTATATGAAGGCGTCGCATCTGGCGGCATGTCCCTTTACTAGCCACGGCTTGATCCCACAATGACTGACCAGGCCGTTTCGGCAGAAACCGATCCCGAAAAGATTGTCGAAGAGGTGACATCGGCGCCCCGGCGCCTGCGCCCGCTCAAGCGGCTATTGCCCTTTGTACTGGCCTATCCGGTACGCCTGTCGCTAACCATTCTGTTTCTGGTGGTCTCAGCTGTCACGTCGCTGGCCATTCCGGCGGCGCTTGGCGGAGCAATCGACGAAGGTTTTGTGGCGCAAAATCTTGATCGCGTCGGCTCCTATGGATGGCTGATCCTCTCCATTGCTCTGGTCATGGCCATTGCCAGCGGCGCCCGGTTCTACTTCATCTCGGTGATTGGGGAACGGGTGCTGGCCGATCTGCGGCAGGCCGTTTTCAGCCACCTTCTGCGTCTTGAGGCGCAATATTTCGACAATAATCGCGTTGGCGAACTGACCAGCCGGCTCAACGGCGACGTGGCGACGATCAGAAGCGCCATCGGCTCCAATCTGTCGCTGTTTCTGCGCTCCATGGTCACCATTGTCGGTGCGCTGATCATGATGATCCTGACCAGTCCGGTGATGACGCTGGCTGTCGTGATCGCACTCCCCATGGTTTTGGTGCCGCTTATTGCATTCTCGCGCCGCCTGCGCGGCATGTCGCGCCGGACGCAGGATGCGCTTGCCGATCTTTCGGCCATGGCCACGGAAATGCTGGGGGCCAACCGTACGGTCAAAGCCTTTACCCAAGAGGCTGTGCAATCCGGCATTTACGATGAGCGGAGCGAAGCCAGCTATCGGGCCGAAATTCGGCGTATCGGTGCGCGCTCCTTCATGGTGGCGCTAGTCATCTTTCTGGGCACGGCGGCGCTGGTTGGTCTCGTCTGGTGGGGCGCGCGCTCGGTGTTCGAGGGCTCGGTGACCGTCGGGCAATTGGCCCAGTTCCTTGTCTATGCCCTTATGGCGGCGGGCGCGCTGACCAATGTGTCCGAAGTGCTGGGGCATTTGCAGATCGTAGCGGGCTCAACCGAGCGGTTAACCGAAATTCTCGATACTGAACCCAGTATTCAAGATCCGGTCCATCCGACCGACCTTCCCGAGCCTCCGCTTGGCACGGTTTCGTTCGAGAATGTGCGCTTCTCCTATGATGGCCCGAACGGCGATCCCGTTCTTGATGGCGTGAGCTTTTCGGTCGGCAAGGGTCAGACCTTTGCCCTTGTCGGGCCGTCCGGGTCGGGCAAGTCCACCACACTCTCGCTGCTGCAGCGCTTTTACGACATTGGTGCGGGCGCGATCCTGGTGGACGGCGTCGATATTCGCCAATTGCGCCTTCATGACCTGCGCCAGCGTTTCGCCTATGTGGAGCAGGAGCCGATCATCTTTGCCGGCACCATTGAAGAGAACATCCTTTTCGGCAAGCCCGGGGCCAGCCGTGATGAAGTCATGGCCGCGGCCAAGGCGGCACTGGTCGATGATTTCGTTTCCGATCTGCCCAATGGCTACCAGACCGTAGTGGGCGAACGGGGTGTTATGCTGTCCGGTGGCCAGAAACAGCGCCTCGCCATTGCCCGCGCCATCCTCAAAAACGCACCTATCCTGTTGCTTGATGAAGCCACTTCAGCGCTCGATGCGCAGAGTGAGCATCTGGTGCAAAAGGCGCTCGACCATTTGATGGCTGGCCGCACCACGCTTGTCATCGCCCACCGTCTGGCGACCATTCGGGACGCCAGCACCATTTTGGTGCTGGAAGGTGGTCGGATTATCGATCAGGGCACGCATGAACAATTGGTCGCCAAGGGTGGGCGCTATGCCGAGCTGGCGAAATTGCAGTTCCGGGCGGAGTAGGGGCCGATACTTTCGTCTTCAGCAGTATGTTGGAATTCCGCACCGGGCTGCCCTCGGGCTTGACCCGAGGGCCTGTTCCAACAGTGCCAATTTCCAGGGGCGGCGCGCGGACCACCTGGCCCTCGGGTCAAGCCCGAGGGCAGCCCGGTGAGTTTCGCCTAAACGTCATTTTTAGGGGACGAGGCTGCTAACCCAGCGCCTCCACCAAATCCCACAGCCGTTCCCGCCCCAAAATAAGAAGCCAGGGTGTTTCATCCCTCGGCACGATTTCGACCCGCCCACCTATTCCCTCATTGGACGTGCCCAGTCGCCCCGCCGGGTCCAGCAGCAGATCGTTCATCGGATAGAATAGGCCCTCGGTGCGCTCGAACACTATGGGCACAAAGGGGTGAACTGAAATTCGCTCCTTTGGCTTGGCCTCAAAGCCAAACGGCCCCGAGACGGCGAGGGCAATATCGACCTCATCGACCAGAATGACACGACGCTTCTGCGCCACTTCGTGCAGGGCGCTGAGCGCGGCCAGCGTATGGTCGAGCCGTTTGCCGGTCATACCCAGAGCAAGTGTCACCGGGGCGCTGGTCGAATAGAGCGCCTTCTGGAAATCGGTGGTGATCTGCTCGGGAATGTGCAGCACCTCTGTGCGTTTTTCCCAGCCCTCTCGATCCGTCACCGAATCAAGGTCGCCAATGATGGCTTTGGGGGTAAGCCCTGCCGCATCGATGGAATCGGCACCGCCATCGGCAGCGATCAGAACCACTTTGCGTGCAGCCAGCTCTCGCAACAAAACCGGATCGGCATAACCGCCGCCGACAATGGCTATGGGCGTTTCAAAGGCGAGGGACACAGGTTTCTCGTCGGCCAGATTGGGGGATTGCACTTGGGGAAGTCTCTCAATATGGTCCGCATCGTCTCGCTGGGGTGTTCCGGTTGCTGCCGGAGCTGAGAGTTACCCATAGAACCTGAACCAGGTCATGCTGGCGGAGGAAGTTCGAGATGGCAAGGGCGCATCTCCACGCCCTCACCATTGACACATCCCTTCACACATGGCCGCAATTGAATGAAGGGATGACCAATTATGGTCAAGTTCACCTCCATCGCGCTTGCGGTCCTTTTTGCCGGAACCTCCGGCATCGTGCTCGCGCAGGATAAGCCAAACCTCACCATTTACACCTATGATGGCTTTGCCTCCGAATGGGGCCCGGGCGTGCCGCTGAAGGCCGCCTTTGAAGAAACCTGCGAATGCACCGTGACATTCGTGGGCGCGGATAGCTCCATCGGCACGCTGCGCCGGGTGCAGCTTGAGGGCGATAGCACCGAAGCCGATATTCTGCTCGGTCTCGACACCGCCATCGCTGGCGAAGCCCGTGCCACTGGCCTTTTTGCCGATCACGGTCTTGAGCTGACCGATCTGGTTCTGCCCGAGCCGTGGAATGATGCGCAATTCGTGCCCTTCGACTATTCGCACTTCGCCTTCATGCATGACACCGACACCATGGCTGTGCCGCCCACCTCGTTTGAGGAACTGATCGCGCTGCCCGAAGACATCAAGATCGCCATTCAGGACCCGCGCTCGGCAACGCCAGGGCTTGGACTACTGCTCTGGGTCAAGGCGGCCTATGGTGATCGTGCGCCTGAAATCTGGGCGGGTCTCAAGCCGAAAATTCTCACCATTACGCGCGAATGGAGCGAAAGCTATTCGCTGTTTCTCAATGGTGAAGCTGACATGGTGCTCTCCTACACCACCTCGCCCGCCTACCACATCTATGACGAGGACGATCACACGATCAAAGCGGCGATGTTCACCGAAGGTCATTTCCCGCAGATTGAAGTGGCGGGGATTTTGAAGTCCTCGGACCAGCAGGAATTGGCGCGCGACTTCCTCGCCTTCCTCGCCTCGGCAGAGGGCCAGCAATATATCCCGACCACCAATTGGATGTTCCCGGTGGTCGACCTTGGCGACAAGCTCGACCCGGCCTTTGAAGGCCTTCCGCAGCCGGACAAGACGCTGACCCTGCCGGAAGAAGAAATCACTGCGAATTCTGCGGCCTGGATCGACGAGATGCTGGCGGCGGTTCAGTAGTAGAGGGCCCCTAACCCGTCTCGGCCTGCGGCCAATCCACCCTCTCCCACAAGGGAGAGGGGAGGATGGCGTTCCGGGGAGCCTCGGTGTCGCCTTCTCCCTTCGTGGGAGAGGGTGCCCGAAGGGCGGATGAGGGGGATTTGAGAAACCTGCCAATGCTAACCCTTCCCCATCGCCCGATCCGTATTGCCATCGCCACCGCGCTCTCCCTCGCCATCGTCGCGCTGATTGTGGCCGTGCTCTGGGCTATTCTTGCGGCTGCCACGGACGCAACCGGCCATTCGCGGGTCGATATTCCGCATCTGTTGCGCATGACCTCCATTCAGGCGGGCCTGACCACTATTCTGTCACTTCTGGTCGGCATGGCGCTGGCATGGTCGCTCAACCGGCTTCAATTCCTTGGTCGCGATCTGGTCGTGGGTCTCTTTGCCGCCGCCATCGTCACGCCGGGCATGGTTGTGGCTTTTGGCCTGCTTTCCATCTGGGGGCGCAACGGCTGGATCAATCAAATTAGTCAAAGTCTGTTCGGCGTTACCTTCGACAGTCCGGCTTATGGTCTATCGGGCATTCTGCTGGCCCATGTCATTCTCGATGGCGCTTTCGCCGCCCGCATCCTTCTGGCGCGGCTCGATGCCATTCCAGCCAATCGGCTGAAGGTTGGTCAGTCATTGGCGCTTTCGGCGGGGCAGCGCTTCCGGCTGATCGACTGGCCCGCCATGGCCGGCTCTTTGCCAGGGCTCGGCGCCATCATCTTTCTTCTGGCCTTTACCAGTTTTCCGATCGTCCTCCTGCTGGGCGGCGGGCCCGCTAATCAAACGCTGGAAGTCGCGATCTTTTCTGCCGTCCGCCTCGATTTCGACCTTACCGGCGCTGTGCGTCTCGCCATGACCCAGATTGGGGTTTGTGCGATTGTTGTTCTCCTTGCTTCTGCCTTTACGCCGCCGCCTGCCGCCTTGGGGCGCTCGGCGCAGCCGACATGGCGCGATGGCGTTGGCGCTCGGGTGTTGCAGTGGGCTGTGCTCATCATCGCAACGCTCGGCTTCGCCCTGCCGCTGCTCTCGGTGCTTTATGATGGCATTGTCGGCGGCTTTGGTCGCGTGCTGGCGCAGCCGACTTTCTGGCGCGCAACGGCGACCTCTATCGGGATTGGTGCGGCTTCGGCCTTTCTCACGCTGGTGCTGGCACTGGCTCTGGCCATGGGCCGAAGCGCATTGGCCAATCCGGTGGGTCGAACCCTACTTGGCATGCCTGCTTTTGCTTATCTTGCTGTGCCTGCCGTGGTGCTGTCGCTTGGCTTCTTCCTTCTGGTTCGCAGTTTTGGCGTACCAGTTGGCATTGCGGCCCCATTTGTCGTGGTCAGTGCTAACAGTCTGCTAGCATTACCCTTCGCGATGGCGACGTTAGGCCCTCCGCTCGATGCTATCGTTCGCACACGCGGCAAGCTGATCCGCTCGCTCGGTTTGAGTGGTTCAAGGCAGTTTCTGCGCGTGGAATATCCGCTGCTCGGGCGCGATATCGGCCTCATGCTGGCGCTGAGTTTCTGCTTCTCCCTCGGAGACTTAGGTGTCATTGCCCTCTTCGGTACGCAAGATTTTCAGACCCTGCCGCTGATGATGTATCGGGCGCTTGGCTCCTACCGGAACAACGATGCCGCCGCCATCGCCGCGATCCTCCTTATCGGCACCATCGCCGCCTTCATTTTTCTGCCCCGTCTGATCGAAAGGCTTGCCCATGCTGGTCGCCGATAATCTTGTTTTCGCTTATCCGGGACAGTCCGAATATCGCTTCTCGCTTGAGGCAAGTGCCGGGGAAATCACGGCAATTTCGGGCGTCAGCGGATCGGGGAAGTCTACGTTGCTTGACCTTCTGGCAGGCTTTATCCGGCCGAGCGAAGGCCGTCTGATGCTGGATGGCACTGATCTTCTGCCGTCCACGCCGGAAAACAGGCCGGTCTCCCTGTTGCTGCAAGCCGACAATCTGTTTGACCACTTATCGGCGGCTGAAAATGCGGCGCTGGGGTTACCTAAGGAAACCGAAAAAGCTCATCGGTCTCAAAGAGTTGGGAGCTCATTGGCGGAGGTTGGACTTGCCGGATTTGAGGCAAAATCGGCCTCAACCTTGTCCGGCGGCCAGAAACAGCGCGTTGCCCTGGCGCGCACCCTGTTGCGGGACCGTCCGGTACTGCTGCTCGACGAGCCGTTCTCGGCGCTGGATGACGAAACCCGCAGAACCACCCGCGATCTGGTGGCCATGCTGACGCGCCGGCATGGCTGGCACACGATTTTGGTCAGCCATCATGCCGACGACATCGCCGCCCTCGCCAGCAAGCATTATCGATTGTCCGAGGGGCAGCTGGAGCGCGTCTGACGCGCTCCTTTTTATTCAGCCCAAGCCGCCAGCGCCTTGTCGAACAGGGCCTGCGCATCTTCGTCTTTTTCCAGCGTCAGGATCGCATTGCGGCCCGAGCCGTAGATGACGGCCAGATCCATCCAGCGACGGCTGCGCAACAGGTCGGTATTGGTGGCCAGGTCATTGGGCGACGCGCTAAGGGCAAAGAGGAATGAATTGCCTACGACGCGCGCCGCAGCGCCGCTCAATGCCGTGCCCGGCACCAGTTCTTCGTTTTTGAGCAACACGCCAGCAAGCGTTGCGATAGAACCGCCCATAAACGTGTCGGGCACATTGAAGGTGATTTCCATCAAATGGCTGGCCGGGAGGACCGGGTCGCTGTTCTTGCGAAGCGTGATCGATACATCGAGATTTCGTGCTGGAATGCTGGCACGGGCCTGAATTGTGGGCAGGCCGATGTCATCGACACCTTCGGTCCAGTCGACAGTGCCAGAGAAGGGCACAGCACCGCTGCGGCCATCGGTTGAGGCTTCAAGAAGCAGGGACTGATTACCAGCCAGATTGACCGGATCAACGCTGGCAGCAGGGTTATTGGTCGTTGAAATGGATGTATCTTCGCCTGACAGGCGTTCTTCGGTCTTGTTTTCGCCCGTGCCAATCGAAGGCAGCACGGTTTCCGAACCCGTTGGCGTCACAGCTTCGGGCGTCGGCTCCAGCCTGTCATCGGTTTCAAGCGCCGAAGTTGGCTCCGAGGTCGTTGTCGTCGCGGTATTGCCGGGGCCGACAGCGCCCTCATTGTCGGTCGCAGTGTTGGACGTTCCGGCATCCAGCGTCGGCAGTGTCGTTTGGCTGCCATTGACCTGCGCCGGCTCCACCGTTGCGGTCTGGCTGCTTCCAAACATCTGGTCGAGATCGACATAGCCTTCGCGCCAGGCCCAGAAGCCAGCGCCCGACACGCCAACGAGCAGAAGCACGAAAACAACGAGGAAAATGGTCAGGCCGCCGCCAGAGCGCGTTTCCGCTTCGGCAGCCGCAAAACCGGACTCATCAGGGCGGTCATTACTTTCCGTCACACGTGCAGACGAATCGGTGCTGGCCTGTGTGAAGTCGCCTCTGGCTTCACGGTCCAGCGTTTCGATGGCGCGTTCGATGGCGCCTTCGGCTTCCTTGGTTTCGCTACCTTCGAGATCGACTTCGCGCGTCGCGGACAGGGCAGGCTCGACCGGCAGCGGGGGATCTACAAGAACCGGCTCAGTTGGCACGGGCTGCGTTGAGACCGCGTTCGAAAGTCCTGGCTCGATACGGGCCGCAGCGGATGGTGCTGACGGGAAAACGGGGGCCGGATCGCGGCGCGGGCTAAAGAAAGACGGCCGTGGCGCAACTGGCTCAGGCGCTTTTTCGACAAGTACAGGCTGCGTCGGGTCTGCGGACGGTGCGCCCTCAACCTTGCTTACATCGGCGCCAGAGGTTTCAGCGGCCTCGGCGATAATCTCTTCAATCGATTTCTGCGGTGCGGGGGCCAGAGGTGTGGGCTTTTCCGCTACCTGGGTCGGAGCAGGTTCTGGAACAGGTTCTGGCTCCTGCGCTGCAACGGGCTCCGGCTCGACCGGATCAGGCTCAACGGCAACTGGCGCAGGCGTGCGTTCGGGCGCTGGCGCGACCGGCTCTGGCTTTGGCGTTACCGGTCTTGGTGCGGCAAAGGTCGGCCGGGGGGCGAGCTGGCTATCCCGACCGAGATTAATGATGGCTTCGCTGGCCTCCTGCTCGACCTGACGGATGCAGTCTTCGAGCTGGAGGCGATGCTGAGTGATGTCGCGGGCAGGCAATGGGGGCTGGATGGCGCGCAACTGTCCCACCAGGGCCGAACGCGCCTTCTCATAAACCGCGCGACGCGCAGCCCCGTTATTCTCGGGCAGCGCCGAGATTGCCCGACGCAACAGCTCCTTGTAATCCGCCATTGGCTACTTGGTACTCACTCTGACAGCGCAGTCTTGTAACAAAATTTCTCAGTCTTGGAATGGGTCAACCACAAGGATCGTGTCGGCACGTTCCGGAGAAGTGGACAACAATGCGACGGGCGCGCCAATCAGCTCTTCGATGTAACGCACATATTTTACCGCCTGCGCCGGCAATTCGGCCCATGAACGCGCTCCGGCGGTGGTTTCCGACCAGCCTTCGAGCGTTTCGTAAATCGGCTTAACGCGGGCCTGTGCTCCCATTGAGGCAGGCAAATAATCAATCCGTGATCCGTCCAGCTCATAGCCGACGCAGACCTTGATCTCTTTCAGGCCATCGAGAACGTCGAGCTTGGTCAGCGCGATACCGGTAATGCCGGAGGTCTTGACGGTCTGGCGCACCAGAACGGCGTCGAACCAGCCGCAGCGGCGCGGGCGGCCCGTATTGACGCCGACTTCCTTGCCGACCACGGCAAGATGCTTGCCAATCTCGTCATCGAGTTCGCAAGGGAAGGGGCCTTCGCCGACGCGAGTGGTATAAGCCTTGGTGATGCCAAGTACGTAGCCAATGGCCGTTGGGCCAAGGCCCGAACCAGCGGCAGCCTGACCGGCGACGGTGTTTGACGAGGTAACGAAGGGATAGGTGCCGTGATCGTTGTCCAGCAGGGCGCCCTGCGCGCCCTCGAACAGGATGCGGGCGCCGGCCTTGCGCTTGTCTTCGAGCACACGCCAGACCTGATCCATGAAGGGCAGGATTTCGCCGGCGATGGAGGTCAGCTCTTCATGGATGGTAGTGGCCGAAATCTCGTTGAGGCCCATGCCGCGACGTAGCGCATTGTGGTGGGTCAGCAGGCGCTCGATCTTTGGCATCAGCGTTTCGGGTTCGCTGAGATCGACCAGACGGATGGCGCGGCGGCCGACCTTGTCTTCATAGGCCGGGCCAATGCCACGGCGGGTCGTGCCAATCTTGAGGCCGGAATTGGCATCTTCGCGAATACCGTCCAGCTCTCGGTGCAGCGAGAGAATCAGTGGGGCGTTGTCGGCGATGCGCAGCACTTCGGGCGTGATCTTGACGCCCTGTGCACGCAACTTGGCCATTTCCTGAACAAAGTGGTGCGGATCGACGACCACGCCATTGCCGATGACCGAGAGCTTGCCCTGCACCAGGCCGGATGGCAGCAGAGCCAGCTTGTAGCTGACACCATCAATGACCAGCGTATGGCCGGCATTGTGACCGCCATGGAAGCGCACGACGACGTCGGCGCGCTCCGAAAGCCAATCCACAATCTTGCCCTTGCCCTCGTCGCCCCATTGTGAGCCGACGACAACCACATTCGCCATAATCCAGTCTTCCCCAAGAAACGCGTCAATGGACACTTGCCTTGCGCAAGGCCCTTTTCTGATTGGACGTTCGTGCCTTCGGCCACCTTTGTCTGATTTGATTGTGGCCGAATAACTGATAAGTCCGATTGTCCTTACATCACCAAGGCGCATATGACAAAGCCGCACGAAAGCCAAAATAGCGGCATATTCGCCCGAATTCTCGATCAGCCCTATCTGCTGCTGGTTCTGGCCCCGCTGTTCTGGGGTGGCAATGTGGTGGCCGCCAAGCTGGTCGTGGGCGAAATCGACCCGTTTCTGCTGCTGGCCAGCCGTTGCGTATTGGCGACTTTGTTCATTTATCCTTTTGCATTCCGGAATCTCCGGGCCGATTGGGCCGTGGTGCGGAGCAATTGGTTCGTGCTCATGGCGTTTGGGGCCATTGGCTATGCTGTCTTCAACGGGTTTCTTTATCTCGGTTTGCAAACCACGACGGCTGTGAATTCTGCCATCGAGCAGGCATCGCTGCCGATGCTGATTCTCGGCGCCAATTTCCTGTTCTTTCGCGTGCGTGCTCGCCCGGTGCAGATCGTCGGTGTGTTGCTGGCCATTTTCGGGGTGATCCTGACCGCCACCCATGGCGATCCGGCACGTCTATTGCGCATGGACCTCAATATTGGCGATGGCTTCGTCATTCTCGCTTGCCTTGCCTATACCGGCTACACGCTGGCGCTGCGGTTCCGACCCAAAGTGCACATTATGAGCTTTATGGCCGTGTCCTTTACCGGCGCTGCAATTACGGCGGTCGTCATGCTCGCAGTGCTGGGGGGCGGAGTGGGGCAGGTGGCCAAGCTGGGTGATGCATCGCTGACTGTCTGGCTGGTGATTGCCTATGTGGCGGTGTTTCCGTCCATGTTCAGCCAGGTCGCCTATGCGCGGGGCGTGGAGCTGGTGGGCGCAAACCGGGCGGCGCCCAGTCACAATCTGATCCCGGTTTTTGGCACTTTGGGGTCAGTTCTGATTCTGGGCGAAACGCTGCAGACCTACCATTTCATTGCTGCCGCCATTATTATTGGCGGTATCGTGATGGCCGAGTTGGCGGCGCGACGGCAATAAAAAAAGGCGGCCCGGAGGCCGCCTTCTCAAGCGATTAGTGCAAGGCTCAGAACTTGAGCGATTTGGCTTGCTTAACGCCTTCGAGCTTGGCGATCTGGCCGAGCTGTTCGTCGGTCAGCGTGCCGTCGATGGAGACGAGCGCTATAGCGTCGCCACCGACATCTGCACGACCGAGATTGAAGTTGGCGATATTGATCCCCAGCGTGCCGAGCAGGGTGCCGAGACGGCCGATATGGCCCGGCTTGTCCTCATTGGTGACATAGAGCATCGCAGGAGCCAGTTCAGCTTCCATGTTGATGTCCTTGACCTGAATGATGCGCGGCTTCCCATTGGCGAACAGCGTTCCGGCAATGCCGCGCGTCTGACGCTCGGTGGTGACGGTCAGGCGGATATAGCCTTCATAGGCGGCCTGACGGTCGCGGGTGGTGGTCTCCACCGTAATGCCGCGATCCTTTGCGATCTGCGGGGCCGAGACCATGTTGATATCGCCCAGCGAAGGCTTGAGGACGCCGTTGATTGCGGCGGCGATCATCGGGCGGATATTGAGTGTGGAAGGGGTGCCTTCAAACTCGATCTTGATGCCGCTGATGGCGGTCTCGGTGAGCTGGCCGGCAAAGGAACCAAGGGCTTCGGCGAGCTTGACCCATGGCGTGATGATCGGGGCCTCTTCTGCCGAAATCGACGGGAAATTCAGGGCATTGGTGATTTCGCCGGTCATCAGATAGGCCGAAATCTGCTCGGCAACCTGAAGGGCGACGTTTTCCTGTGCTTCCGTGGTCGAAGCGCCCAGGTGGGGGGTGCAGATGACGTTGGGCAGATCGAAAAGCGGATTGTTTTCCGCGGGTTCGACGAGGAATACGTCTAGCGCAGCACCGGCGACGTGGCCCGACTTCAGGGCGTCGTAAAGTGCAGCTTCGTCGATCAGGCCGCCACGGGCACAATTGACGATGCGCACGCCCTTTTTGGTTTTGGCCAGTGTCTCGGCATTGAGAATATTGCGGGTGGCATCAATCAGCGGGGTGTGGAGGGTGATGAAATCGGCGCGGGCGAGCAGATCGTCCAGTTCCACCTTTTCTATACCCAGGGTCTGGGCGCGTTCCGGTGTCAGGAAGGGGTCAAAAGCCACAACCTTCATCTTGAGGCCGATGGCGCGGTCGGCAACGATGGAGCCGATATTGCCCGCGCCGATCAGGCCCAGCGTCTTGTTGGTGACTTCGACGCCCATGAAGCGGTTCTTTTCCCACTTGCTGGCGCGGGTCGAGGCGTCTGCTTCCGGCAGTTGACGGGCCAGAGCGAACATCATGGCGATGGCGTGTTCGGCTGTGGTGATCGAGTTGCCGAAGGGGGTATTCATCACGATGATACCCTTCTTGGTGGCAGCGGGGATATCAACGTTGTCGACACCGATACCGGCGCGGCCGATGACCTTGAGATTAGTCGCGGCGGCGATGATCTTCTCGGTGACTTTGGTGGCCGAGCGGATGGCCAAACCGTCATATTTTCCAATGACTTCGAGCAGCTTTTCCTTGTCCTTGCCCAGATCGGGCAGGTAGTCGACCTCGACGCCATTATCCTTGAAAATCTGGACGGCGGTGGGGCTCAGTTTGTCGGAAACGAGTACTTTGGGCATGGTAAATCCCTGTTGTTCTGGCATCATCTCAGTGACGCGGAAGGGGAATTGGGTAGCAGACTGTTAGCGTTGAGCGTCGCCGGGTGGCCTTAAGGTCACCCGGCGCCCCAAAATTGTCAGGCAGTGGCCTTGAGCGCAGCTTTCTCTTCGGCAAAGGCCCAGTCGAGCCATGGCGTCAGCTTGCTGAGGTCATCGGCCTCCACGGTCGAACCAGCCCAGATGCGCAGACCTGCTGGAGCGTCCTTGTAGGAGCCGAAATCGTAGGCCACGCCCAGCTTGTCTAGGCGAGCGACAAGAGCCTTGGCGAAAGCGGCCTGTGCATCGGCGTCAAGCGCGGTGATGGCCGGATCGACAATCGAGAGGCACACCGAAGTGTTCGAACGCTGGTCGGCATTCTTGGCGAGGAATGTGACCCAGTCAGTCTTTTCCACCCAATCGGCCAGCACCTTGAAATTGGCGTCAGCGCGGGCCTGCATGGAATGCAAACCACCGATCTCGAGGCCCCACTTCATGGCGTCGATGGCGTCTTCGATGCAGAGCATGGAGACGGTGTTGATGGTTTCGGCCTTGAAGATGCCTTCGATCAGCTTGCCGCCCTTGGTCATGCGGAAAATCTTGGGCAGCGGGCGGTCGGGCTTGTAGGTTTCGAGGCGTTCGACGGCGCGCGGCGAGAGGATCAGGATGCCATGCGCAGCTTCGCCACCAAGAGCCTTCTGCCAGGAGAAGGTGACGACATCGAGCTTGGCGAAGTCGAGCTTCTGGGCAAAGGCCGCGGAGGTCGCGTCGCAGATGGTGAGACCTTTGCGGTCGGCTGCGATCCAGTCGGCATTGGGAACGCGAACGCCCGAGGTGGTACCATTCCAGGTGAAGACGACGTCGCGGTCGAAATCGACCTGATTGAGATCGGGCAGTTCGCCATAGGGCGCTTCGAGGACGCGAACGTCATCGAGCTTGAGCTGTTTCTGGACATCGGTGACCCAGCCAGCGCCGAAGGATTCCCAGGCCAGCATGTCGACGCCCCGAGCGCCAAGGGCACTCCAGAGGAACATCTCGACGGCGCCGGTATCGGAAGCGGGGACAATGCCGATGCGGTAATCGGCGGGAACTTCGAGAAGCTGACGAGTGAGGTCGATGGCTTCCTGAATGCGCGCCTTGGCTGGCTTGGCGCGGTGCGAGCGGCCCGTCAGGGCACTGGCGAGCACATCAATCGTCCAACCTGGACGCTTGGAGCACGGACCCGACGAAAAATTTGGATTAGCCGGTTTGACCGCCGGTGCGGTTTGGGGCGTATCAGCCATTCTAAGCGGCCCTCCCAGGCCTATGCGCCTCGCGTTAGGGCGAGGTGTCCTGAGGCCGGAGATACGCCTCGGCAGGAGGGCCGTCAATGGGGATTTTATGGACTCGTATGCGCCTCTGTGTCCGGGGGCGTGATGATTGTCTCGGGCGGGGACGCGACAATGACAGGGTCATCGAGGTCGAGCATCCATTCGCGCCACATTGAGACGAGAAGCGCCATGAGGACCGGTCCGATGAAGAGGCCGACAAATCCCATGGTTTTGACGCCGCCGATCAGTCCGAAAAAAGTCGGCAGGAAGGGGAGTTTGATCGGTCCACCGACCAGTTTGGGGCGGAGGGTCTTGTCGACGATGAACAGTTCCACCGAGCCCCATGTCAGCAGTGCGAGACCGTGAAGCGGGGAGCCGGAGGCAACCAGATAGGCCGATACCAGCGTGAAGGAGAGCGGCGCGCCGCCGGGAATCATAGCCGCTACGCCGGTGATGATGCCGAGAAGGACGGGCGATGGGGCTCCTGCGAGCCAATAGGCGATGCCGAGCACAATGCCTTCGCCAATGGCGATGATGGTCATGCCGGTGACGGTTGAGCTGATCGTGGCTGGGATGATGCGCGACAGTCTGTCCCAGCGGAGCGGGAAAATGCGCTGGCCGATCTTGTCGAGCTGGCCGGCCAGGCGCTCCCCGTCTCGATAGACGAAGAGCAGCGCGACAATGCCGAAGAGCAAGTTCAGCAGGAAATTCAGCGTGCCGCCGGAAATGCTGAGTATGGAGTGGTAGATATTGAGGATATTGGCGCCGACCGCCCCTTCCAGGAGGGCGCCCAATGCGCCGGGGCGTCCGATGCGGTCGCGCCAGATTTCGCTGGCCCAATCTCCGCCGATGGGCAGCGTTGAAAACCATTCCGGCTCAGGCGCACCAACACTATTTGTCGTTAGCGCCCATTGATAGAGCATGCGCACTTCCTGCACGGCGTAGCCGCCGATGAACAGTGCGGGCACAACGAGAAAAAGCACTATGGCCGCAATCATGATGCTGGCGGCCCATGTGCGACTGCCGCCGACCAGATGCAGGACATGGCGGTAGAGCGGCCAGCTGGCAAAGCCGACGATCAATGCGGCGAGAACCGGCACCAGAAAGCCGTGGAAGAAATAGATGCTGATCAGCACGATCAGCAGGATGATCCAGCGAGCCGCCCAAAGCGGAGGAATGAGGGAGGAGCGAGCAGACGCTGCAGGGCCGAGAAGACGCGGGCGCCGCTTATCTCCGGGCTGGTCTAGGTTCGTCATTCTGGTCCCTGCATATGAATGTGAGGCTGCGGTTATCGAGCCGCGCTGGCCTGTTCGTCAAACGACTTCTGAGCGGCGCGACGATAAGGCCGCGGTTTTGTCTTGTGCAGCGATACCCACCACACCGAGGCAATTTTTAGTCCGCGTGGTCGTGGTGGCGGCATTTGCCGTGGTCGGCGAGGATTTCGATGACCTGGCAGGTTTCAACGCGCCCATGCGAGCAACCTTCCACCATGCGTTCCAACTCTTTTTGCAAGGCAGTGAGGCTGGCGATCTTTTGCTTCACCTCAACCAAATGTGCCTGCGCTATGCCGTCGGCCTGCTCGCAGGATTGGTTGGGCTGGTCCTGCAGGGTGAGCAGGGTGCGGATTTCATCCAGCTCGAAACCCAGCTCGCGCGAATGACGGATGAAGGTCAGCCGGTCGAGATCGGCGCGGTCATAAGTGCGTCGATTGCTTTCCGTGCGCGGAGGTACCGGCATCAGGCCGACCTGTTCGTAATAGCGGATGGTCGGCACCTTGACGCCGCTGGCCTGCGACACATTGCCAATGGTGAGATTTTGTATCCGCATTTCGCTTGCTCCTCTAGTCACTAGAGGATGTACGCCGGTTCTTAAGAAAATCAAGGAGCCGAGTCATGAGTGAAGGTGACAACAGCGTGCGGTTTCGCGTCGAGGGCATGGACTGTGCCTCCTGCGCCGCCAAGATCGATACTGCCGTGCGCCGCCTGCCGGGTGTCGACGATGTGTCTGTGTCGGTTGTTGCGGGCACGATGACCGTTACTCATAGCGGTGCGGACCTACCCGGGCTGATGAAGAAGGTCAGCAGTCTCGGCTATAAGACCAGCGCGCTTGGCGGGCAGGAGAAGAGCGGCGGAGCGTCTTCACAGCATTATCATTCGGGACATGATCACGATGGGCACGATCATGACCATGATGAAAAGCAGGTGGATCGGCTGGAGGGCATGCATGGGCATGATCATGGGCCCGTCGATGGTCCCTGGTGGCGCAGTGGCAAGGCACAACTGACCCTTATTTGCGGATTTGCAGTGGCCGTTGCCTTCGTTGCCGGACAATTGTTGCCGCAATGGGAGCAGTGGCTGTTTACGGCTGCCATGCTGGTTGGACTTTTGCCGATTGCCCGGCGCGCCTTTATGGGCGCCATCAATGGTAGCCCGTTTTCCATCGAAACCTTGATGACGGTCGCAGCCGTCGGCGCAGTGTTCATCAATGCGTCCGAAGAAGCGGCGATTGTGGTTTTGCTGTTCCTTGTCGGCGAATTGCTCGAAGGGCTGGCGACGGGACGAGCGCGCGCCAGTATCAAGGCGCTGGCCAACCTTGTGCCGCGCACGGCCTTGCGTGAGGTTGACGAGAAAATCACCGAAATTGCGGCTGAAACGCTGGCCGTGGGTGACGTGGTGCTGGTGCGTCCGGGGGATCGTGTGCCTGCCGATGGCGAGGTTGTGTCCGGCGAAAGTGCGGTCGATGAAGCCCCAGTCACCGGGGAGTCTGTCCCCAAGCGCAAGAGCGTTGGCGACAGCATTTACGCCGGGACGATCAATCAGGACGGTGCGCTCAAGGTGCGCGTTACCGCTGCTGCTGCCGACAACACCATTGCCCGCATTGTGGCGCTGGTCGAAGAGGCGCAGGAGTCGAAGGCCCCGACGGAACGCTTCATCGACCGGTTTTCGAAATATTATACGCCAGGCGTGATGGTCGTTGCGCTGTTGGTGGCGGTGCTGCCGCCTCTACTCGCTGGCGCGTCGTGGGATGAGTGGATCTACAAGGGGCTGGCCATTCTGCTGATTGGTTGTCCCTGTGCACTGGTTATTTCGACGCCTGCGGCGATTGCCGCGGCCTTGTCTGCCGGAGCGCGACGTGGGCTTCTGATGAAGGGTGGCGCTGTGTTGGAGCAATTGGGCAAGATCGATATGGTGGCGCTCGACAAGACCGGCACGCTGACCGAAGGGCGTCCGCAGGTGACTGATGTGGTTGCCATCGGCAAGGAGCAAGCGGAGGTGCTGCGCCTGTCGGCAGCGCTTGAAGTGGGGTCGAGCCATCCATTGGCCGTGGCCATTTTGGGGCGGGCCAAGGCTGAGGGCATCGAACCCGTGGCCGCGCAAAATGCCGGTGCGGTGGGCGGCAAGGGCGTGGTTGGTGTGCTGGACGGGGTCGAGCTGTTCCTTGGCTCGCCAAAGGCGGCGGCGCAACGGGCCAGCGTTGGTGATGATCTCAAGCGTCAGATCGAAGCGCTCAATGATGAGGGCAAGACCGTGTCCGTGCTTGTGGCTGATGGCGAGGTGGCTGGCCTGATCGCCATGCGCGATGAGCCGCGCGCTGACGCCAAGCGAGGTCTCGATACGCTCAAATCGCTGGGTGCTGATATTGTAATGCTGACTGGCGACAATGCGCGCACGGCCAAGGCTATTGCTGCCGGGCTCGGTATCGAGCCGCGTGCCGAACTGCTACCCGAGGACAAACAACGGATCGTTGGCGAGTTGAAGACTGCTGGACGCAGGGTCGCCAAGGTTGGTGATGGTATCAATGATGCGCCAGCCCTTGCTGCCGCCGACATTGGCATCGCCATGGGTGGCGGGACCGATGTGGCGCTCGAAACCGCCGACGCTGCCGTGTTGCATGGACGGGTGATCGACATTGCCAATATGATGGTTCTGTCGCGGGCGACCATGGCCAATATCGGCCAGAACATCACCATCGCGCTGGGTTTGAAGGCGGTGTTTCTGGTGACCACCATTATTGGAATCACCGGGCTCTGGCCCGCTATTCTGGCGGATACGGGAGCGACAGTGCTGGTGACAGCCAATGCGATGCGCCTTTTGATGTGGAAGGGGCGCGAATAGAGCGAATTTCCTATTCCGAATTATGTGATTTTTTGGGGGCCGGTCTGGCCCCCAAGTCATATTGGCATTAGCGTGTCGACCTTTCCTGTCTTCCCCCCTGTTTGCAGAGACGATGAATGGCTGAGAACTCCCTATTTGCCCGCCTTGTTGCCCTTATTGGCGGAATTGCCGTTGCCGTTCGTCACTCTGGTGATGGTCCGAAATCGCCTGCCTATGGCACCGCGCCTTCTATTCCCGAGGCCAAGCCGCAGGGCGCGATTCCGACGCTGAAAATGCCGACGGCCAAGGGCTGGGAAGGCGATCACAAGCCGACGGCGGCAGCTGGTTTGGCCGTCAATGCCTTTGCGCGGGACCTTGTTCACCCCCGCAATATCTATGTTTTGCCCAATGGCGATGTGCTGGTGGCTGAGTCGATGGGCGAGGACGGCAAGCCGTCGTCGCTGTTCGATCATGCCATGAGCGCAACCATGAAGCGGGCGCGGGCGCGCGGCGTCAGCGCCAATCGGGTGACGCTACTGCGCGATGCTGACGGGGATGGCGTGGCCGAGGAACGGCATGCCTTGATCGAGAATGTGCGCCAGCCGTTTGGTATCGCGCTGATCGGCGACACGCTCTATGTCGGCGCGTCCGATGCGGTCCTGGCCTATCCGTATGAACAGGGCACGACCAAGATCACGACGCCCGGCAAAAAGCTGATGGATCTGATCCCCGGCGGTCACTGGACGCGTAATCTTATTGCCTCCAACGATGGCACCAAGCTCTATGTGGCCGTGGGTTCGCTCAGCAATATCGGCGATGCCGGCATGGCGGCGGAAGAGAACCGCGCCTGTATTCATGAACTGGACTTGACGACGGGCCAGTCGCGCATTTTCGGTTCGGGCCTGCGCAATCCGGTGGGCATGGCATGGGAGCCCGAAGGTGGCCATCTGTGGACCGTGGTGAACGAGCGCGACGGATTGGGTGATGAAACGCCACCCGATTATCTGACCTCGGTGGTCGATGGCGGCTTTTATGGCTGGCCTTATTGCTACTGGAATCGCGTTGTCGATGACCGCGTGCCGCAGGACGCTGCCAAAGTCGCTTCGGCATTGCAGCCTGACTATGCGCTGGGTGGGCATACGGCGTCGCTCGGTCTCTGCTGGTTGCCGGAAGGTACTTTGCCCGGCTTTCCGCAGGGCATGGCGATTGGCCAGCACGGTTCGTGGAACCGCTCGAAACTCTCTGGCTACAAGCTGGCTTTTGTCGAATTCCAGAATGGCAAGCCGGTGGGCATGCCGCGCGACATCCTCAAGGATTTTCTGTCGCCCGATGAAAGCCATTCCTATGGCCGCCCGGTCGGCGTGGCATTGGCCGGTGATGGCGCGGTGCTGATGGCTGACGATGTGGGTGACGTTATCTGGCGCGTCAAAGGCGCGTAAGGGTTGTCGATGTTGAAGCGCATTCTGGCTGCGAGCCTGATGCTGGGCGGGATGGCTTGTGCCGTTTCCGCTCAGGATATCCTGGTGCTTGGCTTACAGGAAAGCGGCACGGCGCTTTGGGAAATCGAGGCGATCCGCAATCTTGGGCTCGACGAAAAGCATGGCGTGACGCTCGAAATCCGGCCTTTGGCCGATAGCCGGGCGGGGCAGATCGCGCTGCAGGCCGGGGCGGTGGATATCATCCTGTCCGATTTCACCTGGGTCTCGGCGCAACGGCACCTGGGCAGCGACTTTGCCATGGTGCCGCATTCGCTGGCGGTGGGTGGGCTGATCGTTCCTGCGGATAGCGAGATACAAACGATTGAGGATCTTGCGGGCAAGACGTTCGGGGTTGCCGGTGGGCCGGTGGACAAGAGCTTTGTGGTTTTGCAGGCCTATTACGCTGCTTTGACGGGTGAGGCTTTGACTGATGTTGCCGCGGCCCGTTTTGGCGCGCCGCCATTGATCAACGAGCTGCTGGCGTCGGGTGGTGTCGATGCCGGGCTCAATTTCTGGCACTGGAATGCCCGCGCCAGGGCGGCTGGTATGCGAGAAGTGATCTCGGTGGCCGAGATGTTTCAGGGGCTGGGGCTTCCCGAGCCGCCGCCGGTTCTGGGCTGGACGTTCAGCGAAACTGTCGCGAGCCAGAAGCATGACGCGCTCATGAATTTTCTTGATGCTTCGTTTGAAGCCAAGGCCGCGTTGCTTTCGGATGATGCGATCTGGGATGATCTGGCCGCCACTATTGGAGCTGAGAATGATCCGGCGCTGTTCGTGCAATTGCGCGACGGCTATCGGGCGGGGATCGTTCAGAGCTTTGACCCCAATGACACGCTGCTTGCGGAGCTCGCCTTTGGTCTGCTTGCCGAATTTGGTGGTACCGACGTGGTGGGTGAGCAGACCGAACTTGCAGCAGGCACGTTCTGGGAAGGATACAAAAAATAGCCGCGTCAAAGCCGGGGCAGCAGGCAATCGGCTGGGAGGTTCTGTCCCTGCCGCTGCTGTTGGCGTTCTGGCAGGTGCTGGCCATGGTTTTTGCGCATAGGCTGTTTCCGACCCCGATTGCGGTTGCAGAGCAGATGTGGCTGCTGGCCAGCGAGGGGCGCCTATTGGCCGATCTGGGCAAGACGCTGTGGCGGGCCATGGTGGCTTTTGTGATCGCCATGGTGCTTGGCACTGTCATCGGCATTTTTCTTGGGCGGCAGAGCTGGGCCGACAGGCTGTTCTCAGGCTGGCTCGTGGTGGGGCTCAACTTGCCCGCCATCGTCGTCGCCATCATGCTTTATATCTGGCTGGGCCTGACGGAGTTTGCGCTGATCGCGGCCGTGGTGATCAACAAGACGCCGCTGGTGATTGTCACCATTCGGGAAGGCGTGCGGAGCTTTTCGAGCGATTATGATGAGTTGGGACGGGCGTTGCGCTTATCGTTCTGGCGACGCCTGAAACTGATTTACTGGCCGCAATTGCTGCCTTTTGTATTGGCCGCTGCGCGGACCGGGCTGTCGCTGATCTGGAAGATCGTGCTGGTTTTCGAGGTGTTGGGCAGCGATGGCGGGGTGGGCTACCGCGTCAGCGTCATGTTCCAGTTTTTCGATGTCACCGGCATTCTTGCCTATACGACGAGCTTTATTCTGATCGTGCTCGGCTTTGAATATGGCGTGTTGCGGCCCCTTGAGCGGAGGGCTCTGGCATGGCGCCGGGTCTGAGCATCCATATTGGCGAAAAGCGGTTTGGCGCCGGTGAGCCGCTGTTTTTGGACTTCAGGCTGGAGGTCGAGCCTGGCTGCGTCGTGGCATTGATGGGGCCGTCCGGTATCGGCAAATCCAGCCTGTTGCGGATGATCGGCGGGATCGACCAGACCTTTGCCGGGCAGATCAGCATCGGTGGCAGGGATGTTGCCGCCGCCCCGCCACCGGGTTTCGTGTTTCAGGACGCGCGGCTGCTGCCATGGCTGTCTGCGCGAGACAATGTGCTTCTGGCAGATCCTGCCATGGCCGATCGCATGATCGATGGCCTGCTCGATAGTGTTGGGCTTGGCGGGCGGGGGGATGACTTTCCGGGCCAATTGTCGGGGGGTATGCAAAGGCGCGTGGCGCTGGCGCGGGCGATGGCGACAAAAGGACAATTTTTGTTGCTGGACGAACCCTTCGTGTCGCTTGATGCAAAACTGGCAGCTGAGATGCGGGCGCTGCTGGCTGCGGTGATGGCCGGGACAGAAAAGGGCATTGTGCTTGTCACCCATGATGCGGACGATGCAGCCCGGCTGGCTGACAGAGTGATCCTTCTGGCCGGGCACCCGGCAAGGATCATTGGTGATCTGGCTTTCTCTGTGCCTGCGCCGCGGCGGGATGAAGCAAAGGTGGAAGAGTATAGGCGCAGCATCGCGTCCCTCTCAGCAATGGAGGGTGGAGTTGTACGATAGAATAAAAGGTAGTCGAAATACCTTATATTAAACCCCCGGCCTTAACTCTGGTCATATTGGTGTTCTGATCATGTGTTGAGGGTTTGAAAGCGTGTGACCATTTTGGCTGAATCAAAGCCTGGACAGGCATCGGCACAACAGGCCCAGTATTCGAGGCGCTTCGCGCTCGCCTACCAATGGGTTGCGCTTGTGGTGGCCGCGCTGAGCGTGTTCTGGTCGCTGTTTTTCTGGTCTCAAGGTCAAGGTCTACTGGTCTTCTCGCAAATGGTTCTGGCTGGTGTGGCGCTTGCCAGTTGGGCTCTGGCGCGGAGTGGTCAGCTCACTACGGCGATTGTTCTGACGCAGGTCGTTTTTCTGTGTTTTATTGCCGAACTCTGCCTGCTTTTTGACCTGCCCAGTGCAGACGTGCCGCGGGTCTCTCATATTTTCATGCTGCCGCTGGCATTGCTCGGTTATCTTCATTTCAAGCACCGGCCTTCATGGGGGCAGGTGGCACTCATCGTATTGTCTCTGGTCGGTTTTGTTCTGTTGGCGAGCACCAATTTCAGCTTGCCGTCAGCGAGGCCGATTGGCGACGACGTCAGAATATATGGCGCGGTTCTGAATACCTTGGTTGCGACGCTGATCCTGGCGGGGGGTGTCTATGCCTTCCAGATGCAGGTGGAGCAACCCGCGCGCGCCAGTCAGGAGCTGAAATCTGCTCTCTGGAACCGGCAATTCGAGCTTTTTTACCAACCTCAGGTGGATCGCAGCGGCCGGATTATCGGTGCCGAAGCGCTGTTGCGCTGGAAGCATCCTGTTCGGGGCTATGTGCCGCCGGGCGAGTTTATTCCTCTGGCAGAAGATGCCGGACTCATGCGCGAGATCGGTCATTGGGTGCTTGAGGCAGCATGCCGGACGCTGGTGCAATGGCGCTCCAATCCCGATCTGGCGCATCTTGCTCTGTCGGTCAATGTCAGTGCCAGTCAGTTCCTCGATGAGGATTTCGAGCAAGCGATCCTGCACCTGATCGACACTTTTGCGATTGATCCAACGCTGCTGAAACTGGAAATTACCGAAAGTGTCATGGTGAGCAATACCGATCTGGTTGCCGCCAAAATGCAGATTCTGCGGGCGATTGGTCTGGGCATGGCGCTGGACGATTTTGGCACGGGTTATTCGTCACTGGGCTATCTGCGACGCTTGCCGCTGACCCAGCTCAAGATCGACCGCAGCTTCGTGCAGGACGTTATCGAGAATGAGCGTAGCGCCTCCCTGGCGCGGAGCATTATTCAGCTTGGGCGCGATCTCGATCTGGCTGTGCTCGCTGAGGGCGTGGAAACAGCAGAGCAATTCGCGCTGCTGCGCGATGGTGGATGTGACGAATTTCAGGGCTTCTATTTCGGACGCCCGGTACCTCTGGCCAATTTTGAAGGCCTGCTGGCGCGCAAGGCTGCCTGACGGTGCGACAGCGGTATGAAGGTTGCCACGTCGTGTGCCCGCGCGCCCTAAAGACGGATGGAGAATGCACGGCTTTGTCTTAGGCCTTGTGATCAAGACAAGGGTGCCCCACCACACAATTGCCGATGCGAAAGACAGAAAAGCCGGTGTCGCGTGGACACCGGCTTTTGATTTTGGTGGCGGGCGTGGCTCTCCGCCGCTTATGGGATCAGTTGAAGCGATAGCGGACGGTGCCGCGCACTTCATGGACCCAGTTGTCGTCGACGGAGAAGGGGTTCGCTGCCGTCGTGTTCGCGACGCGGTTAATGTAGAGCGCGCGATAGCCCAGATCGGCAGTGAATGCGCCGAAATCGTAGCCGATGCCAGCCATGCCTGCGGCGGCCAAGCTGGTATTCTTGTCGTGGACGCTGGCTCCGGTAGGATCGGTAACGGTAGAATCATTGAACGCGATACCCAGACCGGCGCCCATGTAGGCGAAGGGGCCACCTGCGGCGCTATATCCGTCGCCGAAGCCGACATCGTAATAGGCGTTTGCCAAAACGACAGTCGAGCGAAGTGACAGGCTGTGATCGCCAATGATAAGCGGGGCGTTACCAGCCGGGATGTTTGTCGTCATGCCTTCGTTGTGAAGCCTGTCGACAGTCAAGTCGAAGCGGAGGCCGGTGCCGGTCTCAAAGCCTGCGCCCACGCCATAGGAATAGCCATAGCCATATTCGGTGATGTCGAAAGTGGCAGGAACGCTCGGATGATCGACTTGCCCGGCCCACATGGCGTTCAGGCCAGCGCTGCCGCGCAGATAGAACGAGCCGGTATAGCCATAGTCGACATCGGGGATTTCGATGATCGGGGGATAGTAGGGCATGTCGGCGGCAATAGCCTGACCGACGAGAGCGGCTCCTGCCGCGGCCACCGCGAGGGTGAGCTTACGCATTGTGGTATTCCTTTGGTTGCCACGACACCAGTCGATTGCAGCCAATATCGCGAAAACTTCTTAAGACCCACTTAACCTAAGATTTTAACCATGCTCTTGCGTGGTTCTGAATGATTACCAAAGTATTGATTTTGATTTTACTGTTAGGGATTTGGTGACTTTTAGGCGCAGGCCACGCCCCGCTCGGAAACCGAGCAGGCTCCTGTATTGATTGCCCGACCGTCAAGCAGTTCAGGCGACGTTCCTGATGGCGCTTTCCACCTGGGCCACGACCTGCTCAACCAATTGTGCGTCGTCGGCCTCGCCCATGACCCGGATGACCGGCTCAGTGCCGGAGGCGCGTACGACGAGGCGTCCACCCTTGCCCAGCATGGCCTGGCCATCGGCAATCGCCTGAATAACCTGCTTATGCTCCAGCGGCTTGCCAGCGGTGAATTTCACGCTGCGCAGCAATTGAGGCACCTTGTCGAAGCGGGCACAGATTTCAGAAACCGGCACGCCCTTCTGTTTGAGCACGCCGAGCAATTGCAAGGCGGCCACGAGCCCATCGCCCGTGGTGGTGAAGTCCGAGAGGATAATGTGGCCCGATTGTTCGCCGCCGACATTGAAGCCTTTCTCGCGCATGGCTTCTAACACGTAGCGGTCGCCGACCTGCGTGCGTTCCAGCGTCAGGCCCAGATTGGTCAGGTGGCGTTCGAGCCCCAGATTACTCATAATGGTGGCGACGATGCCGCCGCCGGTGAGCATATCGCGCTCCAGCCAGCTTTCGGCAATGACAGCCATGAACTGGTCGCCATCGACCACATTGCCCTTTTCATCGACGATGATGACACGGTCGGCATCGCCATCGAGCGCAATGCCGATGTCGGCGCGGACTTCCTTGACCTTGGCGGCAACCGCTTCGGGCGCCGTCGAGCCGACCTTGTGATTGATATTGAAGCCATCTGGCTCAGCGCCGATGGTGAAGACTTCTGCTCCAAGCTCCCAGAGGGCGATCGGGGCGACCTTGTAGGCGGCGCCATTGGCACAATCGAGCACGACGCGCAGACCGGCGAGATCCATGTTCCGGGGCAGGGTGCGCTTGGCATATTCGATATAGCGGGTTCTTGCTTCCTCGTCGCGGTGAGCCCTGCCAATGTCGCGGCCCCTGGCGAGATGGCGGCTCATGTCGCTGTCGATCAGTCGTTCGATTTCGGCTTCGAGCTCGTCGGAGAGCTTGTAGCCGTCGGGGCGGAACAGTTTGATGCCGTTATCGTCGTAGGGGTTGTGGGAGGCTGAGATCATCACGCCCAGATCGGCGCGGAGCGACCGGGTGAGCATGGCGACGGCGGGCGTCGGCATGGGGCCGAGGAAATAGACATCCATGCCTACGGCGGTAAAGCCCGCGCCCAGTGCGCTTTCGATCATGTAGCCGGAGCGGCGCGTGTCCTTGCCGATCACCACACGGTTGCGATGGTCACCACGCACAAACTTTGCGCCAGCGGCCATGCCGATCTTGAGGGCCAGCTCGGGGGTGAGCTTGGGACCATTGGCGAGGCCACGAATGCCGTCGGTGCCGAAATATTTGCGGGCCATTGCCGGTCCCCCCGATTCACTGGTGTGTGTTTATTGATACCACTCTGCCCTGCAATAATGGAGACGCGCGCAAAGAGAAAGGGCCACCCTCGGGTGACCCTTAATCGTGATTGTTTTGGTCTCAGCTTTCCGGCTGCGGTTCCATGCCGCTCTCGGGCGGGGCATCCGGACGCTTCTTGGTCGACTTGCCTGCAGTCGGCACGCCAGTCGCCTTGGGGGCAGAGGTGCCGTTATCATCCGGGCGCACCGGCTGCTTGCCATCCATGAGGGCGCGCAGTTCGTCGCCCGTCAGGGTTTCGTATTCAAGCAGGGCCTGTGCGATCGCTTCCCACTGATCATGGTAGGTGGTGAGAATATCGCGAGCCGAGGCTTCGCCGTCTTCGATCAGCTTGCGCACTTCCTGATCGATCAGGCGGGCCGTGTCGTCGGACATGTGCTGGCTCTGGGTCACCGAATGGCCAAGGAAGACTTCCTGATCATTGGACTTGTAGCGCACGCGGCCGAGCTTTTCGCTCATGCCCCATTCCATGACCATCGAGCGGGCAAGCGAGGTTGCCATCTGAATGTCGCCGGACGCGCCAGAGGTGACTTTTTCGGGGCCGAATTTGATGATTTCGGCTTCGCGGCCACCAAACAGCATGGTCAGACGGGCCAGGGCCTTTTCGCGGTTGAACGAATAGGTGTCGCCTTCGGGCAGGGTCATGACCATGCCCAGCGCGCGACCGCGCGGGATGATGGTGGCCTTGTGGATCGGGTCGATGCCGGCAACCTTGAGCGCGATGATGGCGTGGCCAGCTTCGTGATAGGCGGTCAGCTTTTTCTCGTCGTCGGTCATGGCCATGGTGCGGCGCTCGGCGCCCATCATGATCTTGTCCTTGGCGTCTTCGAATTCCTGATGGGTGACGAAACGCTTGTTGCGTCGTGCCGCCATCAGGGCTGCTTCATTGACGAGGTTCATCAGGTCCGCGCCGGAGAAACCGGGTGTGCCACGGGCCAGAACCTTGAGGTCGACGTCGGGTGCGAGCGGCACTTTGCGGACATGGACCTTGAGCACCTTCTCGCGGCCCGAAACATCGGGGTTCGGCACGACGACCTGACGGTCGAAACGGCCGGGACGCAGCAGTGCTGGGTCTAGCACGTCGGGACGGTTGGTGGCCGCGATCAGGATAATACCTTCATTGGCCTCAAAGCCGTCCATCTCGACGAGGAGCTGGTTGAGCGTCTGTTCGCGTTCGTCGTTACCGCCACCGAGGCCAGCGCCGCGCTGGCGACCGACGGCGTCGATTTCGTCGATGAAGATAATGCAGGGCGCGTTTTTCTTGGCCTGTTCGAACATGTCGCGGACGCGAGACGCGCCAACGCCAACGAACATTTCAACGAAGTCGGAGCCCGAAATGGTGAAGAAGGGCACATTGGCTTCGCCGGCAACCGAGCGGGCGAGCAGCGTCTTACCTGTGCCCGGAGGGCCAACCAGCAGCACGCCGCGCGGAATCTTGCCGCCCAGACGCTGGAATTTCCCGGGATCGCGCAGGAATTCGACGATTTCCTCGAGGTCCTGCTTAGCTTCATCGACGCCAGCGACGTCTTCGAAGGTGATCTTGCCCTGCGTTTCGGTCAGCAGCTTGGCGCGCGACTTGCCAAAACCCATTGCGCCGCCACGACCGCCACCCTGCATCTGGCGGATGAAGAAGAACCACACGCCGATGATGACGATGAAGGGCAGCCAGCTCGACAGCAGGATCGACCAGAAGGGGCTTGTTTCCGGCGCGCGAGCGGTGATGCTCACATTGCGGTCTTCAAGCTTGGTGATGAGATCGGCACCCTGCGGAATGATGGTTTCAAAGCGCGTACCGTCATTGAGCTGGCCGGAAACGACATCATTGGTAATGGTGACGCTGGAAACGCGCCCCCCCTCAATGTCGGTGACCAACTGGCTATAGCCTTTCTCGGCAACCGAGACGGAGCGTGTCGAAGACTGGAAGACCTGGAACAGGCCCATCAGCATAAAGAGAATAACCAGCCAGATGGCAAAGTTGCGGAAATTTCCGTTCATCAAACCTGTCCCGGAGAGGCGGCGAGGGAAGCGCCGTTTATTAGGGGCGAATGTAAGGCCCATAATAGGGCGTTACAAGGGCAAGTCCTCGACTCTTCGGACGTCACCGTCCAGTCATAATGTCGCGACGGGGTTAATATCCTCGTGCGCAGAGTAAAAACAAAACGCCCCGGTCGATGACCGGGGCGTTGTTATTCATCTAGCTTGAGCGGTTAATGCGCCCCTGCTGCCTCGCGGACAGCATCCTGTACCTTTTCAAAGGCACGGACTTCGATCTGGCGGATACGCTCGCGGCTGACGTCATATTGCTGGGCCAGCTCTTCAAGCGTTGCCGGATTATCCTGCAGGCGGCGGGCCTGAAAGATGGCGCGTTCGCGTTCGTTGAGCACTTCCATCGCCGAGTTCAGCATGGTCATGCGTTCATCGAACTCTTCGGTTTCGCCCAGGGTGGTTTCCTGATCCGGCGTATCGTCCACCAGCCAATCCTGCCATTCGGACGATCCTTCGTCGGCCCGCATGGGCGAGTTGAGCGAGGCGTCGCCGGAGAGGCGGGAATTCATCGAAACGACATCGGCTTCGGTGACGTTGAGCGTCGTGGCGATCTGCTTGATCTGGTCGGGATGGAGCGAGCCATCATCCAAAGCCGCAATCTGACCCTTCACCTTGCGCAGGTTGAAGAACAGACGTTTCTGGGCGGCAGTGGTGCCGATCTTGACGAGGCTCCAGCTGCGCAGGACATATTCCTGAATGGCAGCCCTGATCCACCACATTGCGTAAGTCGCGAGACGGAAGCCTTTTTCGGGTTCGAAGCGCTTGACGGCGTGCATAAGGCCGACATTGCCTTCCGAGATGACTTCGGAAATCGGCAGACCATAGCCGCGATAGCCCATGGCAATCTTGGCGACCAGACGCAGATGGCTGGTGATCAGCTTCTGCGCCGCGCCGGGATCTTCATGTTCTTTGTAGCGCTTGGCCAGCATGTATTCTTCATCCGGTTCCAGCATGGGGAACTTGCGGATTTCCTGAAGATAGCGGCTGAGGCCGCCTTCAGACGAGAGGACTGGCAAATTGGTTTGGGCCATGAACGCACCCCCTTTCAGCATCCCCCGCATGGAGCGGGCGGAAAAGCTGCCGAAGTCCATTGAGGCACATCGGCAGATGTAATCATCATATAGGTCGCAATGTGATGAATTTAAGAGGCGGAACCCCGACAATCATTACAAATTGTACAGGATCGCCGTCTGCGACTGCTCATTCATCGGCATAATACGATAAAGCGCTGAAAAGTTCAAACACGTCTGTGTGAGACGGTGGGCGCCGCTAGCGCGCGACGGCTCTGTTGTAATCCTCCAGCGCGTCTTCGAGTTCCTGCAAATCATCGGGCAGGTCGGCCTCAAACATCATTTCCTCGCCGGTCGCAGGATGTTCAAATCCCAGCTCTGCGGCATGCAGGGCCTGACGCCCCAGTCCGCTGACGATGCCGGCCAGTTCGTCGGGAAGCTTGTTGACCTTGGTGGCAAAGCCGGGGGCATAAAGCAGATCGGACACCAAAGGATGGCCGATATGGGCCATATGGACGCGAATCTGATGGGTGCGGCCGGTTTCGAGCTGGCATTGAATGCGGGTAATGTCCCAGCCGTCATCGCCGAAACGGGCTTCCACCGCGTAATGGGTGATGGCCTCGCGTCCTGATTTCAGGACGGACTGCTTCAACCGATTGCCGGGGTCGCGGCCCAGGGGAGCATCGACCGTGCCCATGCCCGATTGGGTCGCCCCCCAGGCATAGGCGATATAGGCGCGATGCAGCGGGCCGGTGCGGCCATGATCGGCAAATTGTTCTGACAGATGCTTGTGGGCCTTCTCGGTCTTGGCGGCGACCATGACCCCGGACGTGTCCTTGTCGAGCCGATGGACGATGCCCGGGCGCTTGACCCCGCCAATACCCTTGAGACTGTCGCCGCAATGAAAGATCAGCGCATTGACCAGCGTGCCTGAGGGTGAGCCGGGGGCAGGGTGGACGACCATGCCGACAGGCTTGTTGATGACGATGAGGTGATCGTCCTCGTAGAGAATGTCGAGCGGAATGTTTTCCGGCTGTGGTTCGGCATCTTCGGGCGGTGGGGCGACAAGAGTGATTGTCTCGCCCGCCTTGACCCTATATTTGGGTTCGCCAACCGGCTTGCCGTCCACCGTGACGGCGCCGCCAAGGATCAAATCCTTGATCCGGTTGCGGCTGAGCGCATCATGCGCCCTGGCCAATACCGCGTCGATCCGACCACCGGCGAGCGTTTCGTCGACCACAATCTCAACGGGTTCGCCCTCAAATTCGAAATCGGTATCTTCCGCCATGAGCAATCCTGATCAGAACGAGCCGCAGGCCGAGGCCACAGAGTGGACACCCGAAGCCAAGGCTGCATTGGGAAAAGCCCGCCGGTCATTCGCGTTTTCGATGGGCATAATGTTGCTCGGCTTTATGGCGGTTGGCTTTGCGCTTGTCTATCGCGTCATGCGCGACAGCCCGCCGCCCGCTATCGCGGACGTCGTGACTGTTCCTGCCGGGTCGGACGTGCTTTCGGCAGTCAATAGCGATGGCACTATTCAGGTAACGTATAGTGCCGGTGGTGCAGTGATGCTGTCGGTATTCGACGCCGGGACGGGCGAGCTGATGCGCAGCGTGCGTATCGAGACCGAATAAGACAGGAATTACCGGTCCTGAATTTCCTTGACCGCTGCGAGGCGGTCGGAGACAGAGCCGCGTTGCACCTCGCTGGGTGGAGGCAGCATGTCTTCGCTTTCGCCATCATCGGCGAAGCGCTGTACCCGGTCGAACAGGCTTTCTTCGGGAAAGGCGTTGGATGGCTTTTCGGTCTGTTCGGCGTAGATGAGATGGCTGACGCTTGCGGCGATGTCGCTGAGCTTTTTGCGCAAGGCGTCGGGTTTGAAATGCTCGCTTTCCCAGTCGGCCACAATGGCCGCCTCAACCTTACTGACCTTGGTTTGCAGGCCTGAGAGTGCGTCATCGATCGAGAGCTGGTCGGCCAGCGACTTGCCGTTATTTTCTCCGGCTGAGGATGCTGCGAGCAGAGCATTGAGGCGCTGCTCTGCGCCGGCGATCTGGGCTTCGGCTGTCGCAACGTCCTGTGCGGAATATGCCTTGTCATTGGCGCCTTGCGTCTTTGCGCGCAAGGCTTCGATCTCGCTGTCGCGGGTGGCCAATTCCCGGTCGCGCATGCGCAGGCGCTGCGAGATGTCCGCATTTTCCTTTTCCAGCTCAAGCAGGCGGGCGCGCAGTTCGACCTCGCGGCTTTCCAGCTCGCGGACGATGCTGAGGTGGTTTTCACGCTCGGCCTTGAGTGCGCCCAGATCGGTGCGCTTCTGATTGGCGTCGCTGAGTTGCTCGGCCAATCGCCTGCGCAGGGTTTCGACATTCATCTCCAGCCGGCGGGTGGAGAGCGCAAATTCGGCGCGAAGCTGGTCCTTATCTGCGCGAAACTCGGCCATGGTAATGGGCGTGGCGGCTTCGATGCGGCGCTTGGTCAGGCGCACGGCGCGCTGCCAGACGGCGGGCATGATGATAAGCGCCAGCAGAACTGCAATCAGCAGGCCAAGGGCAAAGTACATGATGTTCTCGATCAGCATCGAACATCTCTCCGGCGGCGCTGCCGCCCGTCAGTTACGCATTACAATCTGACAGTCAGGAGGCGTTTGTGCCATCCTTCGGTCCCGCCAATCCTAGCGGCTTTGGCGGGCGCCGTCACGGCAAGCCGGGCCATCTTGTTCCGGCTCACGGTAGAATTGATCGGCAGAGCGATCAGAACGGGTTCCAGGTGGGCTCGCTGGTGAAGTTGAGATAGCCCACATTGATGCCGAGGCGGGCGCCGACACCCGAGCGGATCGGTACGACGACTACGTTGCCCCGCTTGGTCACGGTCATGCCGAAGCCGCCCAGCACATAGGCAGACCCGTCAACGCCGGGATAGCGACCGAGAATCTCCTGAATGGTGGAGAGATTATAGACCAGCATCATCACCTTGGAGCCATCGCCACCCACGTCGAAGCCGATGGATGGGCCCTGCCAGTAAATCTTGAACTGACCGGCATTTCGGGTGTTGAGGGTGCCCTCACCATATCTGGCGCCAACGATCAGTGCGCCACCAGCTTCTTCGCCAAGGATATAGCCATTGGGCAGGCCGAACTGACTGACGGCGCGCTCGACGACCGAGGCCAGGCCCTGTGCTGCCGAGCCAAAAAATTGCTGGCCGCTTTCGACCAGTTCCTCGCCCGAAAAGGTGTCGCTCAGCGAGCCCTGGGCAAAGGCCGGTGCGGATGGCGCCAGGAGAGCCGATAGAAACGCGGCGAACAGGGCGAGGCGCTTGAACATATTTTGATCTCCCTAGGGAAGGCGCAGTTTACGAAGACCTTAATGTCTTCTGCGTCAGAATTGGGACGCCGGCACGCCGATCATTGGGATTGATGATGAAGCAAATCTCTAAACAAATCTTAACCATGATCGCCCTTGTTTTGCCGCTTTTCGGGCCATTTCCGGCCATGGTGCAGCCAGTGCTCGCGCAATCTTTATCCAGCTACGTGCTGACCGATCCGCTGACAGGTTATGCCATTGGCGGCATGGACCCGGTCTCCTATTTCACCGAAGCCGCACCCCAGCGCGGCAGGCGGGAGCTGGAAACCGAATGGATGGGCGCGGTCTGGACTTTTGCCAGCGAAGCCAATCGTGATGTGTTCATGGCTCATCCCGAGATTTACGCGCCGCAATATGGTGGGCATGGTGCGATGAGCATGGCTCGCGGATTTGTCTCTGATGCCGACCCCACTATCTATGCCGTCTACAAGCAGCGCCTGTTTCTGTTTTATTCAGCCTCCAACCGCGAAGCGTTCCTCCTGGCCCCCGATGCGGCGGCGTTGAGAGGTGAAGAACATTGGCAGGTTTTGTCCAAAAGCCTGCCGATGCGGTAGTGCGCCCGAAAAAGCCGCTTTATTGTCCCAATAACTGATTCTAGCCGCCTGCCGGCTCTGCACGGAGAAAGAACACATGGCCGATATCATCGAGCTCAAGGCAACCGATCTGGCCGCCATGCTCTGTTCCAGGGTCTGCCATGACCTGATCAACCCGATCGGCGCCATCGGCAACGGGCTCGAAGTGCTGGCCGATCCGGCGCAGGGCGAAATGGCAGAAGGCGCGCGAGACCTGATCGCCAATGCCGCCAAGCAGAGCCGCGCCAAGCTCGAATTCGCCCGTCTCGCCTATGGCGCGTCATCGACGGCAGGCACCGATATCGACACGCGCGAATGCGAGCGCGTTGCGCGCATCCTGTTCGAGATCGAAAAGGCCGATCTTGAATGGAATGTGCCGCTGATCCTTCTGCCCAAGCACAAGGCGAAGCTGTTTATGAACATGCTGCTGATTGCGGCAGGTTCTGTGCCACGTGGTGGCGTGGTGACGGCCTCGATCACCGGCGCAGCCGGTGAGGAGAAGTTTGAATTCACCTCCAAGAGTGACCCGGAAAAGCGCCAGAAGACGCTGGTGCCGTCTGGTTCGGCTGGTCTGCTCTCTGGCATGCCAGAAGAGGGCTCGGTCGATGCGCGGGGCATTCAGCCCTTCTATACCGGGCTTCTGGCGCGCATGACCGACATGGACATCACGATCGGGCTTGAGAACGACATGTTCTTCTTTACCGCCGTGCCGCAAACCAAGGTGGAAGCGGCGGAATAGAAGCGTTTCGATAACCATTCGCCAATGATTGAAGGGCATATTCGGCAGAGCATATCAGCTCTGTCGGGGTCCTTCTTCATGCGCACCTGCCTCATTGTCGATGATTCCAGCATCGTGCGCAAAGTGGCGCGGCGCATCCTGGAAGACATCGACTATCATGTGGACGAGGCGGAAGACGGCCAGGAAGCCATCGACAAGTGCCGCCAGCAGATGCCCGATACGATCCTGCTGGACTGGAATATGCCGATTATGAGCGGGCTGGAATTTCTCAAACTCCTGCGCACCTATATTGGCGGCGAGAAGCCACGCGTGATCTATTGCACGGTCGAAAACGACATTGGTGCGATTGCCATGGCGCTCAAGGCGGGCGCCGACGATTACATGATGAAGCCGTTCGACCGCGCTCTTCTGGAAGCCAAATTCGACCTGCCGGAAACGGCTGCGGCTTAACCTTCTTCGGCGGCTCTGCCGAGCAGGAAGGCCTTTTCCCGCTCGTTTCGCGTTAGTTCTGCGGCCTTTCTGAATTCCAGATTGGCCTCGGTATGTCGACCGAGCTTGCGCAGGATGTCGCCGCGCACGCCGTAGAGCAGATGGTAATTGGCGAGAACGGGCGCATCCCTTAGTGCATCAACCAATGGCAATGCTGCTGCGGGCCCCTCAGCCATTGAGATTGCCACAGCCCGGTTAAGCTCTATGATCGGTGATGGCGTCATCTGATTGAGCAAGGCGTAAAGGGCGGCGATCTGGTCCCAGTCGGTGTTATCGGCGTTTTTTGCGCGCGCATGACAGGCGGCAATTGCAGCCTGAACGGTATATGGTCCCGCCGGGCCGCCGATGCTCTGGGCCTTTGCCAGCGCAGCAAAACCAGTTTCGATCATGGCGTGATCCCAAAGATCGCGGTCCTGATCGGGCAGCAATATGGGTTGTCCCTTGGCATCTGTGCGGGCCTGCGACCGGGAATGCTGCAATTCCATCAAGGCCAACAGGCCGTGCACTTCGGGTTCGTCCGGCATGAGCCCAGCCAGAATGCGGCCAAGGCGCAGCGCTTCTTCACAAAGCTGGGGGCGCATCCAGTCGTCGCCTGCCGTGGCGGAATAGCCCTCGTTGAAAATGAGATAGAGCACGCCCAATACGGAGGCGATGCGTTCATTGCGATCTGCCCCGCTTGGCACCTCGAAGGGCAGGCCGGCATCGGCAATACTGCGTTTGGCGCGGACGATACGCTGGCCGATGGTGGTGTCATTGGCGAGAAAGGCGCGGGCGATTTCCTCGGTGGTCAGCCCGCCAATGAGGCGCAGGGTGAGAGCAACGCGGCTTTCCGCTGGCAGGATGGGGTGACATGAGGTGAAGATCAGGCGCAGAAGATCATCGCCGAACTCATCATCAAGCTGGTCGTGGAGGACGGCTTCAGTGTCGGGCGTTGCGTCCTCGATGATGCGGCCAACTTCTTCGAGCTTGCCAGCAGCCATCTTGCGGTGACGAAAATAATCGATGGCCTTGCGCTTGCCCGCCTGTGTCAGCCAGGCGCCGGGATTGTTGGGTACACCGGTCTGTGGCCAGCTTTTGAGTGCCGCCATCAGTGCGTCCTGCGCCAGCTCTTCGGCCAGAGAAATGTCGCGCACCATGCGCGTGAGCGCGGCGATGACCCGTGCCTGTTCGGCGCGCCAGACGGTATTGATCGCGCGGTCCGTCTCTTGCCTGTCACTCATGTCGTCGTCTCGTGAAAATCATGGGGCCGCGCCGTTGCGAGAATTGCAGCACTTTGCCAGTTGCACAAACAAAAACCCCGCGCTGAGCGCGGGGTTTTCAATCTGTCGAGCAGGCGCTGCGGGTCAGGCCACGTTCTCGTTGTAGATTTCGTTTTCATCGGGTTCGCGCAGCACATAGCCGCGGCCCCAGACCGTTTCGATATAGTTCTTGCCGCCGGTGGCAACGCTGAGCTTCTTGCGCAGCTTGCAGATGAACACGTCGATGATCTTGAGCTCGGGTTCGTCCATGCCACCATAGAGGTGATTGAGGAACATTTCCTTGGTGAGCGTCGTACCCTTGCGGAGCGAAAGCAGCTCCAGCATCTGGTATTCCTTGCCCGTCAGGTGAACGCGGGCGTTCTGGACTTCGACGGTCTTGGTGTCGAGGTTGACCATCAGGTCGCCAGTCGAGATGACCGACTGGGCATGGCCCTTGGAACGACGGACGATGGCGTGGATGCGGGCCACGAGTTCGTCCTTGTGGAAAGGCTTGGTCATGTAGTCGTCGGCACCAAAGCCGAGACCACGAACCTTGTCCTCAATGCCGGCGAGGCCGGACAGAATGAGGATCGGCGTCTGAACCTTGGCGACGCGGAGGGTGCGCAGCACCTCATATCCGCTCATGTCCGGAAGGTTCAGGTCCAGAAGGATAATGTCATAATCATAGAGTTTGCCGAGATCGACGCCTTCTTCCCCGAGATCGGTGGTGTAGACGTTAAAGCTCTCGGACTTGAGCATCAATTCGATGCTCTGCGCTGTGGCGCTATCGTCCTCGATAAGGAGTACCCGCATTCATATTCCCCTTGTCATTCGTTCCTGCTGGAACCTGCGAGAGGCAGGCCAATTGCCTCTATCGCTCCAACCCTACTGGATATGATCAAAGCCTAAGCGCAACTAGTTAACAAAGTTTAATTCTGATCCGCAATACGCAAAGAGCGTTAGGGTGAATTAATATTAACTCATTGAAAAATCTATGTAAATTGCTTGAAAAAATCTTAAAGCAAAACATTAAGAAGCCGTTCCAAGTGATTCTTGGGACTCAAGCAATTGTGGCATTTGGGAGGGTTTTTGCCACATGTGTGGCGTAAGGCGGATTTCGCCAATCCTCCATGCCATAAAGCTTTTCAGTTAACGATCGGTTACATTCTGATTCGTGATGCCCCCCATAGGCGGGCCGACCAGAAACCATAATCATGGCGAAGCTGGTCTTAGTCGTTAACATAATCGGGCGCAAAAAGCGGCGAATTGATGAAATCTCTGATCTCGGCCATTGATGCGATTGACGAGGTAGAGGTGTTCGGGCGGGTCAAGTCCGTCCAAGGCCTGCTCATCGAGGTCGTGGGGCCGGTGCGTGAATTGCGGGTTGGTGGCCGGGTTATCATCGAGGCCAGCGGCGGAGAGCATCTGGATGCCGAGATTATCGGTTTCCGGGATGGCCACGCGCTTTGTCTTCCCTTTGGTGAATTGCGCGGCGTGCGGCTCGGCTGCAAGGCCGTGTTCCGCCGCCACGATGGATCGGTCAATCCGTCTGCGTCCTGGCTGGGTCGGGTGGTCAATGCCGATGGCGAGCCAATCGATGGCAAGGGCCCATTGGCGCGTGGGGCCGTCGCCTATCCGTTGCGGCAATCACCGCTCGCAGCCCACGACCGGACACGGGTGGGCGAGCCGATCGAGCTGGGCGTGCGGTGTCTCAACACCTTTACCACCATGTGCGAAGGCCAGCGCATGGGTATCTTTGCCGGTTCGGGCGTCGGCAAATCGGTGCTGATGTCGATGCTGGCGCGCAATACCGATGTCGATGTCTCTATTATAGGGCTGATCGGCGAGCGTGGTCGTGAGGTGCATGAATTCATCCAGGAATATCTGGGTGAAGAGGGGCTGAAGCGCGCGGTGGTTGTCGTCGCCACATCCGACGAGGCGGCGCTGATGCGGCGGCAGGCCTGCTATATTTCTATGGCGCTCAGCGAATATTTCCGCGACCAGGGCAAGCGCGTGCTCTGCATGATGGATAGCCTGACCCGCTTTGCCATGGCGCAGCGCGAGATCGGTCTTGCCATCGGCGAGCCGCCAACGGCCAAGGGTTATCCGCCCACCGTGTTCACAGAATTGCCACGATTATTGGAACGGGCGGGGCCGGGTAAACCAAATTCGGGGTCCATTACCGGTCTATTTACCGTTTTGGTGGAAGGTGATGATCACAATGAGCCCATTGCCGATGCCGTGCGCGGTATTCTCGATGGACACATTGTGATGGAGCGCGGCATTGCCGAACGGGGACGTTATCCCGCCGTCAATGTGCTCCGGTCCATCTCGCGGACCATGCCAGGATGCGTGCCGGACGACGTTCGGCCGACCCTGTCTCGGGCGCGGGAACTCATGTCCATCTTTTCGGACATGGAGGAACTGATCCGGCTGGGGGCTTACCGGAAAGGGTCAGATCCGAATGTGGACCGTGCAATCGCTATCAACCCAAAGCTGGAAGCCTTTCTGGGCCAGCGGCGGGATGAGGTGACGACGATCATGGAGGGTTATGGAGCCCTTGCTGAGATCGTCGCCGAGGCGGATGCGGGGTTCTGACGGTGCGGCGCCGCATGTATGGGCCGTTCCGGAGCTGACTTGATGTGTAAGGAGTACAGGTCTTGAAATCGCGCAGCGAGAGCCTCATCAGGCTTAAGAAATTCCAGGTGGACGAGAAGCGCCGTCAGGTCGCGCAGATCGAGATGATGATTGCCGATTTCGAGCGCATGGCGTCCGAACTCGACCAGCAGATCGAGATCGAGCAGACCAAGACCGGCATTTCCGATGTGGCGCACTTTGCCTATTCGACATTTGCCAAGGCAGCCATGGTGCGTCGTGACAATCTGTTGGCATCGGCCAATGACATGAAGAGCAAGCTGGAAGCCGCGCAGGACGCGCTGGCTGAAGCGCTCGAAGATCTCAAGAAGGTGGAGCTTCTCGATCAGCGCGAACATCAGCGCGAGCGCGACGAGCAGAACAAGCTTGAACAGCAGGATTATGACGAAGTGGCGCGGCTGCGTTTCCGTCGCCAGTAATTCCCAGGTTCAGCGCATATGAAAAGGCCCGCCGAAGCGGGCCTTTTGCATTGGGAGTGCGGCAGGATTACTGCGACACAACCGGGGCAGGTGCCATGGTGTCAGCCGGTGCTGCGTCCATTGCCGGGGCCGGAGCGCGCGGGTCTTCCCAGACGAAGTCTGGAGCGGCTTCAAGGGCTTCTGCCGTGGTCGGCAGGACCCAGCGCCAGGTGTTGTCGGCTGCCATGGTGTGTTCCAGCGACAGGAAGTCGACGGCGACGTTCTTTTCGCCAATGCCGAGGAAGCCGCCAACACCGATCACAACGGCGTTGATGTCGCCATCAGCATTCACGATCAGATCGTTGACCTTGCCGATTTCTTCAGCGTCGTCAGCGCCGCTCGAATAGATGGGAGCGCCGAGAAGATCGTTGACGATGAAGTCTTCAGCGCCAATCGTGTAGCCAGCCGAGAATTCCCAAGGCGTGCGGGCGTCAACAGTTACGGCAACGCCGTCAGTGGCGGGGGCAGGTGTCACAGCAGGCGCTGCGTCGGTTGCCGGTGCCATCGAGTCGGCAGGGGCAGTGGTGTCAGCGGGGGCCATGGAGTCGGTCGGAGCAACATCAGTTGCCGGAGCTTCGGTGGCCGGTGCTTCAGGAACGGCAGGGGTTTCAGTCTGGGCGATAGCAGCGGTGCTGAGGACCAGAGCGATAGCCGAGCTAGTCAAAAGGGTGCGGATCATTATAGGCTCCATTTGTTCATCGTTGCGGTGAACAGGGCCGTACGGCGCAAAACTTGCCGGTAGCGCGTCGTGCGGCCCATGCTGTTCATGCCGGGTCAACGCAGCCAAGCGCCGAGCCGTTCCCGAGCTTTTTCTCATTCTTGTGATTTCGTACCGGCGTCTGGATGGACCAGCGCCCGGAAAGCCCTGTCAGCCGGTGATCACAGCGCTGGAGGTGTCATAATCGCGCATGGCGCGATGTGGCATGCCGCCATCGGTGAATTCAGGGCCGAAGGCGACGAAGCCCAGTTTCTCGTAAAAGCCCAGCTTGTCCGATTGTGCGGTGAGGTAGAAGCGCTCATGGCCCTTGGCCCTGGCATGGCTCATGGCGGTGCCAATCAGTTTTTGCGCGATGCCGCGCCCGCGAAACGCCTGACGCACGGCGACGCGACCAATTTTGATGTGTTCAGCCTGTTCGATCAGCCGCAGGGTGCCGACAACCTCACCTTCGGCGACCGCCACGAAATGGATGGCCGTAAGATCATAGCTGTCGTGCTCCTCTTCCTCGGGCACTTTCTGTTCCCACACAAACACTTCGCGCCGCAGCGCAAAGGCGGCGTTTGAGAGGGTGGAGAAGACGGGGACTGGGAATATGATCGGTTCGGACATCAAAGGGTTTTAGCCCCGTCCAGTTGAGATCACAATCTTATCTCGACTTGCCGTCCAACGCAGAAAGCTGGCTCATGGCCGGTGCCTGATGCACAAGTTCATTGATGAAGGAGAGCTTTTCGATGACCGGCGGGGTGAGGATGAAGGGATAGGCATCGGCCTGGCCCACGGCGCGGTTGAGATTGTTGATCAGGCCGGAAAGGGGAATCCAGTGGCCTATAATGGTGCTCATATTCGGCTCCATATAGGGATCGAACGTAACTGCGGAAACGGCGAGGTTTGTGTCGCCGGTCGAAGGGCGGGCGCGCAGGCCGAAGGAAGCTGCCATTTCAACCGTGTCTGTGATGTGCAGATGGTGAGCGAAACTTTCGGCGAAATCTTCCCACGGATGGGCGGTGGCATAGGCGCTGATATGGGTTTGAAACCAGTTCTGCGGCGCGCCATTGGCGTAATAGGCTTGCAGGGCCTGTCCATAATCGGCCCGTTCGTCTCCGAACAAAGCGCGGAAACGCTCCAGTGCGGGGCCGTTATCGACGAGAAGATCCCAGAAGTGGTGGCCGATTTCGTGGCGAAAATGGCCGAGAATGGTGCGATAAGGCTCGCCCATGACGACGCGGCGGCGCTCGCGTTCCGCATCATCGGCCTCTGCAAGCGCAATGGTGATGATACCATTGTCATGGCCGGTCATGACGCGCTCGGGTGCAGTTTGGTCATCGGCGAGAAAACGGAAAGCAAGACCATGCTCGGGATCTTCGGTGCGGGTGTGCAGTGGTAGGCCAAGCCGGATCAGGGAATAGAATAGCCGTTTTTTTGCACGCTCTATGGCCTGCCATTGTGACAGATGCACCGGATTATCGATTGGCGGAATGGTTTCGTTGTGGCGGCACGCAGCGCAATAAATATCGCCACCGGGTTCGGCTTTTATCAGCCAGTTGCAAGCGCCATGGGCAGCATTTGCGCAATAGACATAGGCTTCATCGGGCAGGGCAGGAGTGGTCCAGATGCCATTTTCTGCATTGAGTGAGAGAAGCGCATTGTGTTCGGAGGCATAGCCTAAAGCGTGGCCACACTGTTCGCAAACTGCATTCTCGAAATAGACACTGTTGCCGCAATGGTCACAGACAAAGAGTTTCATGTGTTTGGCCCCGGTGAGCAGAACGACAATGCGCGTCCTCACATCTGCGTTCCGCGAGCAACCGCAGGGCTCCCCAGGCGTTCGTGCATGACCATGAGGAGAAGTGCCATGCCCGATATTGAAGAACAGAAAATTCGCGACCGTGCCTTCCAGCTCTGGGATCAGGCTGGCCAGCCTGAGGGGCGTGAGGAAGAGTTCTGGTTTTTGGCGGAACGGGAATTGGCCGAGCGCGACGAAGCCGATACTTCCGAACAGAACGCCGACATTGACCTGCCGCCAGTCGTGCCGGGTCGCCTGAGCTGAACGTCACGCGCGCTGCGGCTGGTCTTGCGATGCGTCGTTGAAAGACCAGCGATTGCGGCCGCCTGCCTTGGCGCGGTAAAGGGCGCTGTCGGCTTCAAATTGTAAGCGCTCGATGGAGACGTCACCGGCGCTGAACAAGGCGATGCCGACTGAAGCGCCGATTTCAATTGTGTGCCCTTCTATATCAAAAGGCTGGGACAGCGATTTGACGATACGGTTGGCGACTAGGATGGAATAATCCTGATTGTCCATATTGCCGAGAACGATGGCAAACTCGTCACCACCGAGCCGTGCGGCTATGTCTTCGGCGCGAAGGATTGTTTGCAGGCGTCCCGCGACGTGGCGCAGCAATACGTCACCGGCGCCATGGCCGAATGTGTCATTGGCCTGTTTGAATTTATCAAGATCTACATAGAGCAGGGCGCAGGTCTGGCCAGCATTTTGCGGCAGCCACAGTTCCTCGAAGTGCTCAGCAAGGCGGATGCGGTTCGGCAGGCCGGTGAGGCTGTCGTGATAGGCCATGTGGCTGATGCGCGATTGCAGGCGCTTGCGGTCATCGATATTTTCAAGCGTACCGATCCATTCGGCAGGCATGCCATTGGTGTCTGCGATCATCGCGCCGCGGAAATTGACCCACACCCAGTCATTGGATGCAGTCAAGACCCTCACTTCGGCGGTGACTGTGGACTCCCCGGCCTGAATGGCGTTGGCAAGCGCGCTATTGAGGCGCGGCCTGTCTTCTTCATGTAAGCGCTCGACCCAGCCTCGGCCCAGAGCGGACCGGTTTGATGCCCCGGTGAACTCTTCCCAACCTTCCATTTCAAGCACATTGCCGTCGGTATCGGCGCGCCATGTCACCATGGCCCCCACCTTCGCGACGGCACGATAGCGCTGGCTGGATAGGGCCAGTTCAGCGGCGCGTTCGGCCAGACGGGCATGGGAGCGCGTCTGCGCGCCATAAAGAGTGTCGAGTTCGTCGACAATCGTGGTGGGAACCGGGGGAAGCGCTGTTGTGCTGTCGTTGGCTATGGCGCGTGAACGAGCCACCATGGCTTCGATTGGACCACTGATCTTTCGCGCCATGAACAGTGACAGCATGATGGCCACGATCAGAGCGATCACCACGCCAAAGCCAAAGGCGATAAGTGGGTTTTGCCAGCGCGCATCAAGAAGCGCTTTGGGCACACCGACCACGACCACCCAGCCGGGCGTGCTTTCAATCGGGGCGAATCCAAAGCTGATTGGCGTTCCATCGAAAGCCAAGGCATTGAATGCGCCGTTCTCGCTCCCCACGGCGAGCAGTGCGTTCCATGTGGGAACGGGACGGCCAAGATTTTCGGCTGCGGCGGCAGACCGGGTGATGATCTTGCCATTGCCGTCGACCACGGTAACCAGCATTTCCTGACCTGTGACATCGCCGAACGTGATTTTGTCAGCAATGGCCTGGACATCAGCAGTTAGAGTCAAAAATGCCGAGCTGCCGGCACCTATCGGAACCTTGAAGGTTACCCTGGCGGATTCGCCGGGCTGGATGTCGATCAAATTGGTGACAGTCCAGGGAGGCGTAACGCTGATGCCGATCTCTGGCCTCTTGACGATGCTGGACCGGCCATTGAAGTGGCGGTTGATTATATTGAGTTCGGAAGCGTGTTCACCGGCTCTCGTGCGTGCATTGGCCTGAGCGCCAATGGTGCGGATCATTTCCACATCGGACACAAGCGAGCCATGGACCATGGAGGCAATGACCTTGGCATTGTCGACCAAAGCCGTTTCTGCGGCCTGCCGGTCTGTCTGGGCTGTTCTGATCATCACCATTGCGAGAAGGACGATGGGCGGCAGCAGGGCTGCCATGATGATGAGGCTCAGAAAGGTGCGTAGCCTGATGCGTGTTCGCTTCGGTGTCTCCATGGAATTAAGCACTGGACCATCCCCGCATCGACTGCATCAGATTACAATATCACGGTTTCCTAATTCGTCTGACTTTCAGCATTGGTTGGGTTATTTCAGTATTAAATTGTATTCGTAGTTATACTGAGCCAACCGTCTTCAGACGTACACGCGGATGAACTTCGTTTTGACTCATGATCACCGTCTGCGGGCGGAAGCGCTCGATGATGGAGCGGACGTGGGGGCGGATCGAGGGTGAGGTGATAAGAACCGGGATTTCGCCCAGTTGAGCTGCTTTTTCATAGGCGTTCTGCACTGCACCGATGAATTGCTGGAGTTTGCTCGGGGCCATTGCGAGATGGCGTTCTTCCCCGACACCGGCCATGGCTTCGGCAAAGTCGCGCTCCCACTGAGGGGAGAGGGTCAGCAGCGGCAGGTTGCCGTCGGGGCCGATATTGGCGGCGCAAATCTGGCGAGCCAAGCGGGCGCGGACATGTTCGGTGATGGTTTGCACTGAGCGGCCATTGCCAGCAATTTCGGCCACGGCTTCAAGGATCGAAGACAGATCGCGAATTGAAATGCGTTCGGTCAGCAGCGATTGCAAGACGCGCTGCAGGCCAGACACCGTGATCATCGTCGGGATGATGTCTTCAACCAGTTTCTGCTGGTCCTTGGGCAGGCCGGAGAGCAGCGACTGCACATTGGCATAGCTCAACAGGTCCGCGACATTGGCCTTGAGGATTTCGGTCAGATGGGTGGAAATCACCGTCGATGGATCGATGATGGACAAGCCACGCAATTCAGCCTCGTCGCGCAGGGCCGGGTCGATCCAGGTGGCGGGCAGACCGAAAGTGGGTTCGGTCGTGTGCGTGCCTGGCAGGTCGATCTTGTTGCCATAGGGGTCCATGACCATCATCTGGTTGGCATAGATCTGCCCTGCACCCGCTTCAACTTCCTTGATGCGAACCTTGTAGTCGTTCGGCTCCAGCTGCATGTTGTCGAGAATGCGAACTGGCGGCATGACAAAGCCCAGTTCGAGCGCAAGCTGGCGGCGCAGGGCCTTGATTTGCTCTGTCAGGCGATCAGTACCCGTTTCGTCTTCCTTGACCAGTGAGAGCAGGCCATAGCCGAGTTCGAGCTTGAGATCGTCGATCTTGAGGGCGTCTGTGATCGGCTGCTCGGAGGGTTGATTGTTGGCAGGTGAGCCGGGCGCGCCCATCTGCCCCATGGCAGCCTTGGCCAAAGCCTCCTCGGCTTCCTGTTTGTCCCGTACTTCCTTGGACTTGCCAGCTCGATAGGCGGCATAGCCGACGCCACCGGCCAGTGCCATGAAAGGAATGATCGGCATGCCGGGCAGAAGCGCCAGTGCTGCCATGACAGCGGAGGACATGCCCAGAGCGCGCGGATAGCCTGCGAACTGCTTGGTCAGCGCCTTGTCGGCGGCACCAGTGACGCCGGACTTCGACACCAGAATACCGGCAGCGGTTGAAACGATCAGCGCGGGAATCTGGCTGGTGAGGCCGTCACCGATGGTCAGGAGTGTATAGACGCTGCCTGCTTCCTGAAAGGAAAGGCCTTCCTGCAGAATACCGATCAGCATGCCAGCGGCGATGTTGATGAAGGTGATGATGAGGCCGGCAATGGCGTCGCCGCGCACGAATTTGGACGCACCATCCATATTACCGAAAAAGGCGCTTTCGCCTTCGAGTTCGGCGCGTCGCTTCTTGGCTGTGTCTTCGTCGATCAGGCCCGCTGACAGGTCGGCGTCGATGGCCATCTGCTTGCCGGGCATGGCGTCGAGGCTGAAGCGGGCAGCGACTTCGGCGATGCGGCCCGAGCCCTTGGTGATGACGATGAAGTTCACAATCATCAGGATGAGAAAAATCACCGTACCGATGACGAAATTGCCGCGCGTCACGAAATTGCCGAAGGCCTCGATGACGTGACCGGCAGCTGCGGTCCCGTTGTGACCCTCGGCGAGGATCAGACGGGTCGTGGCAAGGCTGAGGCCCAGCCGCAGCATCGTGGCAATCAGCAGCACAGTGGGGAAGGCGGAGAATTCGAGCGGCTTCTGGATGAACAAAGCCGTCATCAGGATCATGACCGAGAAGACGATCGAGATCGCCAGCAGCATGTCCACCAGAAGTGGTGGCATGGGCACGATCAGGATAACGATCAGCCCCATCACACCCGCGGCGAGCGCAATGTCGCCCGAGCGCAGCATGTCGATGACGCTGGTCACCGATGGCAGCTTGAAACCGGGGCGGGAGGATGAGGGAATATCAGTCATCGGTCAGACTGGCTTACGCCACCACCCGCTTTTCGCCGGGTTCGGGCACGTGAACACCCTCGTCGGCATATTGGTTGAGCTTGTTGCGCAGCGTGCGAATGGAGATGCCAAGGATATTGGCGGCGTGCGTACGATTGCCGAAAGTGTGGTCGAGCGTATCGAGAATGAGGTCGCGTTCTACATCTGCGACCGTGCGGCCAACGAGGGCGCGGTTCATGGCCTCGGCAGTCTGGGCTGCCATGGCCGCGGGGGAAGCGGCGCGCGCCGCTTCGGCAAGGCCCATGCCGTCGGGCAGGACGATGGCTTCGGGCTCGATTGTGTCGCCTGAGGACAGCAGGACAGCGCGATGAAGGGTGTTTTCCAGTTCGCGGACATTGCCGGGCCAGGGGGCCTTGACCAGTGCGTCGCGGGCAGCAGGGGAGAGCGCGCGGGGCGGAATGCCATTGGCCTTGGCATATTTGGTCACGAAATGCTCGGACAGCGCGATGATGTCGCCCGGACGATCCCGAAGTGCGGGGAGCTTGAGGTTGACGACGTTGAGCCGGAACAAAAGGTCTTCGCGGAAGCTGCCTTCGCGGACAGCCTCGGAGAGGTTACGGTTGGAGGTGGCGAGAATACGGATATCCACGGCTACCGGCTTGGTGCCACCGACGCGGTCGATGACGCGCTCCTGAATGGCGCGCAGCAGCTTGGCCTGCAACCGCACGTCCATTTCAGAGATTTCATCGAGAAGAAGTGTGCCACCCGAGGCTTCCTCGAATTTGCCGATGCGACGGGCGATGGCGCCGGTGAAGGCGCCCTTCTCGTGGCCGAACAATTCGCTTTCCAGCAGCGCCTCGGGGATGGCGGCGCAATTGACGGAAATGAAAGGCTTGTTGGCGCGGCGCGAGCGGGCATGGACATATTTGGCCACGACTTCCTTGCCGGTCCCGCTCTCGCCAGTAATGAGGATCGACGCCTCGGACGGCGCGATCTGCTCGGCCATGCGCACGACGGGTTCCATGATCGGATCGCGGTAGAGGAAATCAGAGCTTTCCCGCGCCACGGCGGCTATGACGGCGGCGATCAGCTCGGCATCGGGGGGCAGGGGGATATATTCCTTGGCCCCGGCGCGGATGGCGTTGACGGCGGCAGCGGCATTGGTTTCGACGCCGCAGGCAACGACGGGAATAGCGATGCGCTCGGCTTCGAGCCCGGCAATGAGCCCCGAAATGTCCATCATGACATCGACCAGCAGCAGGTCGGCACCCTTGCCCGCGCGCAGAGCGGCAAGACCGATCTCAATGGAGGGGGCGTGGGCAACCTTGGCCCCGCCATCCATGGCCATCTTGGTTGCGGTCGAGAGCTGGCCTTCGAGGGCTCCGATGATGAGCAGGCGCATTGGTTTCGCTCCCTTACTGGGGCTTGATGATTTCGGTCATGGTGACGCCGAGCCGGTCTTCGACCAGGACGATTTCACCACGGGCGACCAGACGGTCATTGATAAAGATTTCCACCGCTTCGCCGACCTGACGGTCCAGTTCGATCACTGCGCCCTTGTCGAGTTTCAGCAGCGAGGAAACCGGCATTTTCGTGCGGCCCAGAACCACGGACACGCGGACTGGTACATCGAATACGGCTTCGAGGTCAGCGGCGGTGCGTTCAATGTGGAGCTCATTGGCGTCACTGCGCGCATTGGGCTCCATCGAGTCGAAAGTCAGACTCTCGGAGGCGGTGATGTCGTCGTCGGGATCGGTCATTGGCCGTTCTCCTCGTGATCGTTACGGCCAGGGGCCGCCAGATAGGACGCGATTTGCCGGTCGATCTCACGAGCGGTTTCGGCGATGTCCCTGACTACGCCGCCATCGACCCATTCGAGCCGACCGTCGCCAATACGAATATCGGGCTCGCCCATGACCACCAGCCGCCCGGAAAAGCCGGAATGGGCCATCTGCGCTGTCGCGTTGTCGCGGATGGCATCGGCCAGATCGGGATGGCAGCGAATGACTAGATGCGGCACGCCACTGAGGCTGGACAGGCATTCGGCGATCAGGCCTTCCAGCTCTGCCTGCGGATAGCGGGCGACCAGATGCAGTGCCAGCTTGCGACCAATGCTGAGTGAGAGTTCGATGGCTTCGCGACGATAGTCGCTCATCGCCCGTTCCAGAGCCTCAACCATGGGGGCCGTCTGCATGGCCAGCGTACCCGCTGCGGAGGCGAGCGTCTGGCTGGCAAGGTTGGAAGAATTGCGCTCGCCGGCCGCCAAGCCTTCGGCATATGCCTCTTCGCGCGCGGAAGCGATGAGTTGAGCCACGACATCTTCTGGAATGGACGGCACAGGCGGCGGAGCGGGCGGCAGGTCATTGGCCGTGACCTTGGCGTGAGCGCGGTGCTCCAGATTAAGATCGAAGGTGAAGCGTGCAAGCTGCGCCATTGCCTTAAGCCACCATCTGATCGTCGGAATTGGTCTTGAGGATGATGATCTCGCCCTTGGCCGCGAGATCCTTGGCGATGCCCACCATGCGGGTTTGGGCTTCGTCGACATCCTTGAGCCTGACCGGGCCCATATCGTTCATATCGTCCTGCAGCAGCTTGGCGGCGCGGCCCGACATATTCTTGAAAAACATCTCCTTGACGTTTTCGTTGGCGCCTTTGAGCGCCAGAGCCAGTTCGCGCTTGTCGAGCTTGGCCAGCAGAACCTGAATGGCGGCCATGTCGAGACGGGCCAGATCCTCGAAGGTGAACATGAGCTGCTTGATGCGGTCGGCATCGTCGCGGTTCATTTCTTCGAGGCTGGTGATGAAACGTGCTTCGGTCTGGCGATCGAAGGCGTTGAAGATTTCGGCCATTTGCTCGTGGCTGTCGCGGCGCTTTGTATGGTTGAGCGTCGACATGAATTCGGTGCGCAGGGTCATCTCGATTTTTTCGAGAATTTCCTTCTGCACCGGGTCAAGGCCGAGCATGCGCTGCACCACGTCCATGGCCAGCTCTTCGGGCAGAACGGCAAGAACCTGGGAGGCGTGGGCGGTGTCGATCTTGGAGAGCACGACCGCGATGGTCTGGGGATATTCGTTTTTGAGATAGGCTGCGAGCACGTCGGCCTGCACGTTGGAGAGCTTCTCCCACATGTTGCGACCTGCGGGGCCGCGGATTTCTTCCATGATCGCATCCACCTTGTCCTGCGGCAGGAACGAGAGGAGGAGGCGCTCGGTAGAGTCGGTATTGCCCGAGAGCGAGCCATTGGAGGAAATGGTGGTGACGAAATCGATCATCAGATCGTCGAGCATTTCCTGGGTGATCGGCCCAAGACGCGCCATGGCGCGGGACAGCTGGCGAACTTCGAGCTCGTCCAACTCCTGAAAGATCGGCTTGCCGTAATCGGGGCCAAGCGCCAGCATCAGCGCGGCGGCTTTTTCGTCGCCCTTGAGCACGCGATTTTCGCCGCCCACCTGCAATTGGGAACCGGTGTTGATCTGGTCGTCTGCGGGAGCGGATTGAGAAACTAGGGCCATGGCGGTTACGCTGCGCTACCCAGCCAGTCGCGCACGATCAATGCGGCCTGCTTGGGATTTTCTTCGACAAGAGTTCCAACGGTCTTGAGGGTCTGGAGCTGGGTTTCGCCCATGGATTTTGCGTTGGCGACCCAGGCGGGTGTCTTGTCCCGGGGCTCGTTGGATGTCTCCTCCGCTGGCGCGACGCTGCCATCGGCCAGAAGCGTGCCATGCTGGCCCAGTTCGGCGGCTGGGGGGAGGGCCAATGGTGCGGCTTCAGGTGTCAGCACCTTTTTGAGCAATGGGCGCATGACGAAGAAGACCAGCGCCAGCGCGATGAGCAGGGTGACGGCCATTTCGGCGCCGTTCATCAGGTCGTCGCGGGTGAAGTCGAGCAGGCCAGCGGCCTGATCGGTGCCGGGCGCGAGCAGGTCGGGGCGCTCAGCGAATTGCATGTTGATGACTTCGACAGCATCGCCGCGTTCAGCTGAATATCCAGCGGCCGAGCGCACCAGCGTTAGTATCTGGGCGATTTCGTCGGCTGTGCGAGGCGTATAGGTCATGTTGCCCGCGCCGTCGTCGGCATAGGTGCCATCGACAACGACGGCCACCGATAGCCGCTTGATCGCCCCGGCTTCGGTCACGGCGGTCTGGGTGGTCTTTGAAATCTCGTAATTGACGATTTCCTCAGCCGAAGTGCCCTGTTCGGTCGCACCCTGTCCGCCCGCATTATTGCTCGCACCGGGCAATTCATTGGCGACGGTCACCTGGCCGCTATTGGCGCCCGAGAGATTTTCGCTTTCGCGGGTCTGGGTGGAACGGACGACCTGACTTTCGGGGTCGAAGCGTTCTTCGGTGGTGGTCGAGCGATTGAGGTCGAGATCGGCGGAGACTTCCACACGAGCGCGTCCGGCACCCACGATATTAGCCAGCATATCTTCGATGCGGGTGCGCAGGCGGTTTTCGATCCCAAGACGACGCTCGTCGCTCTGGGCGGACATGAAGCTGGCTTCATCTTCGGCGGAGCCGGAGGCCAGCAGATTGCCCTGATCGTCGACGATGGAGACGCGGGTGGGCGTCAGGCCTTCGATAGCCGACGCTACCATATGCTGGACTGCGCGAATTTCGTTTGCTGACAGCGCGCCACGCACAGACAGGACGATAGAGGCGGAAGGCTCCTTGCGTTCGCGGCGGAACAGTTCGCGCTCGGGCAGGACGAGGTGAACGCGCGCACCTTTGATGCGATTGAGCGAAGCGATAGTGCGGGCCAGTTCGCCCTCGAGCGCACGGACATTGTTGATATTCTGGACGAAACTCGTCGCACCCAGCGTCGATTGCTGGTCGAAGATTTCGTAGCCGACCTGACCGCGCTGCGGCAGGCCCTGTCCGGCCAGCGTCATCCGGGTCGTGGTGATCTGATCGCGCGGGATCAGAATGGTGTCACCCTCGCCGCGCAGATCATAAGGCACGTTAAGGGTCTGCAATTCGGTGATGATGGCTGAGGAATCTTCTAGGCTTAGCCCCGAATAGAGCGGCGCCATCTGCGGAGTTTGCGCCCGCATAATCAGGAAGCCAAAAAAACCGAGCATCAGTACGGCCACGATGGCCATGGCCGCGAGGCGCGGCATACCGATCCGGTTAATAAGGTTGGTCAGACTTTCCACGCCACCACTCTGGATTCCCGCGGGCACAAAGGAGAATTTTTCCAATGCGCTCAGCGACTCACTGCGGTCGTGGAGCCCCCAGACCGATGGGCAAAAATTACCTAGTGGATGGTAAACAAGTTATTAACCGGCTGTTCCGAAATGCGAAAACGGGCAAGAAATGCCGGGTAGAGTTAATGGAGGTGATTCCGATGATGCGGGTTTTAGGCCGGCTAACCTCGATTAACGTCCGAAAGGTCACATGGGCGCTTGACGTCTTGGGTCAGCCCTATGCGCAGGAGGATTGGGGCCTGCCGCTGCGCGATCCGAAGGTGCCTGAGTTTCTGGCGCTTAATCCGAACGGTACGATACCTGTTCTGATCGATGGCGATTTCTCGATGTGGGAAAGCAATGCGATCCTCGTCTACCTGGCGGACAGGGATGGAGACGGAAAACTGCTGCCACCTGATCCGTTTGGCAAAGCAAGGGCGCTGCAATGGTTGAGCTGGCAGGTATCGGACCTTAATCCGGCCTGGATGTATGCGGTCTATGCGCTCCTTCGCAAGATTCCAGGCTATGATGAGCCGAACCACATTGATGCATCGATCCAGCGCTGGACGGCAAAAATGGAAGTGCTGGAAGCAGAATTGGCCGAAGGCGGGCCATTCATTGGCGGCGCCGATTTTTCCATCGCCGATATCGTGCTGGCGCTGTCCTGTCACCGCTGGTTCCAGACGCCGTTTGAGCGGACGCATCTGGCTGCCGTTGAGGACTATTATAAGCGGCTGAGGGCCGAGGGCCCGGGTGCGATCTGGATGGCGGACGAATACGTTTGAGCAAGATAAAACCCCGCCGGATTGCTCTGGCGAGGTTTATATTTGGTATTCCGATAATTCGGCCTAGCCCTTCAGGGCTCAGGGCGTGATCCTCTTGGATCACCCCTCCCGGTAGTGCTGGATCCAGGTGGTCCGAAGACCAGCCAGACCATGCTTGTCGATTGCTGCCTGCCAGTTGAGGAATTCATCAACACTGAGCGTATAACGCTCACAGGCTTCTTCAAGGCTGAGGAGGCCTCCGCGCACGGCGGCGACAACTTCGGCTTTGCGACGGATCACCCACCGCCTCGTATTGGCGGGTGGCAGATCCGCAATCGTAAGCGGACTACCATCCGGGCCGATTACGTACTTTACGCGCGGACGCATCTGTACGGTCATTTTACTCTCTACTCAAACCTGACCATATCAAGGCAGAGTAGAGGAGCAGCCTTAAAATACCCCTAAGGGGAAACTTACAACAAGTTAAGAAAGATCAGGCGTTTCAAGCAATTGAATGCGTGTGGCAAGGACTGTTCTTGCAACTGGCGCTGCGAGAGTGCTCCGGTGTCTGCTGCGCGAGCAGCCGGGTGCTTAAACGGGGAAATAGCCCGCTCACGCCTCGTCGTCTTCAGGAGGTGTTTCTGTCTCGGGCGGCGGCGTTGTTGTCTCATTCACCAGCCGCACATTGGTGACGTCCTTGAGGAGGATCTTGTTCTTACCCACCGTCAAAATCGGTTCTTTGCCGGAGAAATCGATGGCTGTAACGACGCCCACTGAATTGGTGGAGACAGCCACGGTATTACCGCTAAGATTGGTGCCCTTGATCTCGATCGTATAGACGCCATCTGGCCGAATATTGCCGTCCGAACCTTTGCCATCCCACAGGAACGAGCCTGCACCGGCATTGAGCGAACCGGTTTCTGTATAGACGATGCTGCCCTTGGCATCCTTGATGGTCACGGTAGCGTTGGCGACGTTGGCGGCGGCATTATAGGTCCAGAATGCGCCGCCATCCTTCAGTTCTGCCGTCTGGCCGGACGCTTCCACTTCCTTGCCGATATAGGATACGGCGTCCGAACGGGCCGTGGTCTGTGTATTGAGCAGTAGCGCCTCAAGGAAATCGTTGGTCTTGAGCTGTTGTTCGACGCCGGTGAACTGCACCAATTGCTGGGTGAACTGGTTGGTATCGAGCGGATCGAGCGGATTCTGGTTTCTCAGTTGCGTCGTCAGGATCGACAGGAAGGTATCGAAATTCTGCGCAATGGTGCTGCGAGAGAGATTGCTCGTGCTTGTCGATGAGCCTGAAACGCCTGAAACCGCCATCTCTTTACTCCTTACGCGATGATATTGACGCCGCTGGCCTGCAGGCTGCCGCGGTAGAGGTTAACTGTTGGGGTCGGTGTTTCTTCGGCATTTGCCGAGCCGGTTTCGTCACCAGCAAACATAAGGCCATTCTCCCGCTCGTTGCGCTCCTGTCCTGCGAATGGATTCTGCTTGAGCGAAAATTCGAGGCTGGTCTTGCCGCTGTCGAGCCCTGCCTGTTGTAGCGCACGTTCCAGCGCCCGCTGGTCGCGCTGCATCAGATCGAGCGTTTCGGACTTTTCGACGGTCAGGCGCGCGTGGACCTGCCCAGCCTTGTCGATGTCGAGCCGCACGTCGATCCGGCCTAGCTCGGGCGGGTCGAGGCGGATCTGGAAACGGGAATTGCCGTCCTGCACCTGACGGGCCATTTCAAAGGCGATCTGGGGCAGGTTGAGCTGCTGTTGGCTGGTCTGATAGCCGGCCTGAATGACGACGCGGGGGGTGGCTGTATCGATGCG
>PJTT01000065.1_pt1 | contig 198592 bp, 159 predicted proteins | sample 1512261 | NCBI WGS metagenome assembly PJTT01 (sample SAMN08177685, study PRJNA422409) | Soil metagenome, whole genome shotgun sequencing project. | isolation source: Soil (2) enriched on wood chips | place: USA: Madison | collected 2015-01-15 | reverse complement strand
GATGACCAGCTTCTGGCCCAGAGCGCCTTGCATGAACACGTAGACATAGCCCGGTCGCAGCGCGCGCAGGGTGTAGGCAGAGTGTTGCAGCGGCCCGAAGCCTTGTTCGAGGTTGAAGCCTGCATCGGCATAGCGGCAGGCGGGCATATCGCCGGTGCGCGGCACGATGGCGTAGCGCACCGGCAGGATGGGGATGCGTGCGCTACAGGCTGGGCCGGAGGTGGCGCTGCTGACGGAAGCGTCAGTCATGGGAGCTCCTTGCTCAGGGTCAAACTTTGTAGGCCCATGAAATAAAGAGTTCTGCTTAATTACAGATGAGCTTGTTGCTCATCTATTTCATGGAGACATATTGGTGCGTTATTGACGTATATCGTGCGGGCGTACGGTGCTGTGGTTTTCTTGATGGGTTGTGTGTTGTAGGAAAGTTCTTGCTTTAGTTGGCTAAGGTTAGGGGTGGTTGTTGAGTTTCAATGGCAAGACAATGCCTCGACTGTCGCTTTTGAGTCGAGGTCGAAAGTGTAAGAATATATTTGAGTGAGTCGGATGCTGCTCAAGTACTCCTCGGGAAGGAGAAGTAGTGCGGATATACTTGTAAGAAAGATCTTACTTTATAATTTGTCTATATATGTTTAGTTCTTGCACTTGGCCATCACCACCTGGCAAGTCTTCGGTGTGCCCCCTGACCGGCTTGCATAACGCACGCAGTTGTTCAGCGATTTCTGCCGGGCAATGCTCAGGGTATTGCCCCACGCGAGGCCGCCTTCGCCTGTGGTGGGGACGGCCTTGGCGAAGCAGTTGGAGCCTGCTGCGGGAGTCGCGTAGCGGGCCTTGCTGGTTTTACTGGAGCAACCGGCGGTGAGCGCCAGGCTGAAGGCGAGCAGGGTGGTCAGCGCCCAGGACGTGTATGGGCGATTCGGCTTGCTGCTCATATGTTCTCCTTACTAATGGGCAGGACTCTGTAATCGTAAGCAAGGTGCTGTCCCTGTGGGAGCGGGTTTATCGAGGCGTCGAACCGCCGCGAACACCGGCAAAGCCGGTGCCATACACTGCGCAGGATATTGCATTCAAGCGAAGCGGTGAATGCTTGCGTTGCACCAGATGCAGCGGGGGAGCCTTGCGCCATGGCAGGGCCCCCGGCTGGCGCAACGATCAGAAGCGGTAGTTGAAACTTGCTTCCAGCGTACGCGGTGCACCTGGGGTGATCAGGTCCACCGAACCGTGCGCGGAAGCATAGTAGTCGCGGTCGAACACGTTCTTCAGGCGCAGCGCGGCATCCCACTGCGGCACGCTGTACAGCAGCGCGGTGTCGAAGGTGGTGTAGCCCGGCATCACCACCACATTGTCGAGCGCGGTGTAGCGCTCGTCGACGTAGTTGGCGCCGGCAGCCACGCGCCATTCCGGGGTCAAGGTACGCACCAGCCAGACGTTGGCGCTGTTGCGCGGCGTCAGGGTAGGGGTCTGGCCTTCGTTGGCCACGCCGTTGGTCTTGCTGTTGGACTTGGTGATCTCGGCATCCAGATAGGCATAGCCAGCGTAGATCTGCCACTTGTCGGTGAGCTGCCCGCTGACGGTGGCTTCGAAACCGTCGGTGCGTTGTTCGCCGGCCAATATCGTCAAACCCGAGTTGATGGGGTCAGGGGTCTTCATATTGGTGCGCTCTAGGCGAAAGATGGCTGCTGTAACCGAGAGGCGGCTATCGAGCACGTCCCACTTGGCGCCCACCTCGTAGTTGGTGGTTTCCTCGGGTTCCAGGTCTGCATTGCTGGCGGTGACCGCAAACATCTCTCCCGAAGGTTGATAGCTGCGGCTGACCGAAACGTAGTAGGACTGGATAGCGTCCGGTTGATAGACCAGGCCGGCACGGGGGCTCCAGGTTTTGTCGGTGCGGTCAAGGTCTACGTTATTTACACGTTCGTCGTCATACTCCTGGCCAAAGATGTCATAGCGCACGCCGACCAGGGCCTTCCAGTGCTCGTTCAGCTCGATCATGTCCTGCACATAAAGGCCGGTGGTCTGTTGGAAATTGGTCCCTTTCTGGTTGAGGTTAGCCGCGTGCTCGGGAACCGGCACCAGTGCATCACGGTAAACCGGGACTTGGGCTACCCCGTTCTGGCCGAATGAACGTTGATGCTTGTCCTGAAAGCCTACTTCCATGCCATACAGCAAGTTGTGCTGCATGCCGGCGAGCTGCGCCTGTTGCCTGAGCTCCGTCTGGTTGAACACACCGTACTCGTCGCGGGCGACGTTGCCACGGTTGAGCTTGACCAGCAGTTCGCCGTTGGGCGCGGTGACGAAGCGCGTCGGGCTGCTGTCGGCCAGGGTGTTGTTGCGGTCCAGGTCGTAGCGGTAATACCGGCTGGTGTTGGTCAGGGTGAAGTCGTCATTGATGCGGTAGTCCAGGCTCGCGGTCAGCGAGAACACTTCGCTGCGGGCGTAGTCCTGGTCGGCATCGCCGGAACCGAAGCGCTTGTCGCGGTCCACATCCACCGGGCGGTTGCCCAGTGCCGGGATGCCGAAGTCGATCAGGCGCTTGTCGTACAGATAGGTGGCGCCCAGGTTCAGTTCCAGGTCGTCGGAGAGGCGGAAGTAGGCCGACGGCGCGATGGCCTTGCGGTCGATGTAGCCATCGTCGCGGAAGGTGTCGCTGTCTTCGAAGGCGCCGGTCACGCGGTAGGCCTGGTTGCTTTGCGGGTCGGCCCAGCCGGTGTCGAACTGGGTGCGGCGCTTGCCTTCGCTGTCGAAGTTCATGCCGACTTCGCGCTTGGGCGTGAAGCTCGGTTTCTTGCTGATGCTGTTGATCAGGCCGCCCGAAGAGCCACGGCCATACAGCACGGCGGCAGGGCCCTTGATCACCTCGACCCGCTCGATGTTCGACAGGTCACGGAAGTACAGGGCGTCGTCGCGCACGCCGTCGATGTACATGTCGCCAATGGCGCTGAAGCCGCGAATGGTCACCTGGTCACGCTGGCCGTCGCCGTTGGACAAACCGACGCCGGGCACGTTCTTCAGCACGTCTTCCATGGACTGCGCACCTTGGTCCTTGATCACGCTTTCGGGCACGACGTTGACAGTTTGCGGGATGTCGCGCAGCGGGGCGTCGATCTTCATGGCGCTGCGACTTTCGCTGGCCTTGTAGCTTTGCTGCTCGTAGGCGCTGGTGACGGCAGTGGCGGGCAAGGCGAGGGAACCCTGCGATTCAGGTTGGACAGCCGCGTGAACAGCAGGCACAACCAGCAGGCCCAGCATGGAAATGGATGCTGGGGCAACAGACTTTTTTGCCATTACAGGTGACTCTTTGTTGTATTTGAGATCACGAATAGTAATGATTTGTAAATGCAAAGCAAGTGTAAAGAATTCGCATTTACTGTTGCAAGGAAGCAATTGCCGAAAAGTGATGAAATGCGTCGCAAGGGAGAGGGGCCGGCAATGTGGCAAGCAAACGCTATGCTTGTTGGCGCGTGAACATTTCACGCACCTATCCGGTCTTGATCACATGGAAGCAGGCCTATGAATCCGATTCGTACTCTCGCTCGTGCTGTTGCCCTCGCCACCCTGGCGGCCTCCGCCAGCTTCACGGTGCAGGCTGCCGGTATTCCCATTGGCAGCGAGGCGCTGGAAAGCCACGTCACCACGCAGGTCACGGCCATCGACCTGGCCAGCCGCCAGGTCACGGTAAAAGGCCCTGACGACAAGAAGGATGTGACCTTCCAGCTTACGGAAAAGGCCAAGGCGCTTCCCAACCTGAAGGTGGGCGACCAGGTCGACATCTACGTGACCCGTGCGGTGGCTTATGTGCTGAATCCCGAGGTGGGCGGGGCGCCGAAGGCGACGGAGGAGTCCGGTACCATTCGCGCCACGGCAGACAACCCCAACCCGGGCGGCGAGGCGTTCCGCCAGGTCAAGGTGACCTCGCAGATCAAGAAGATTGACCTCAAGATGCATGAGGTGAGCCTGCTACCGCCGGAGGGCAAGCTGCAGGTGGTCAAAGTCGAGAACCCGGACCTGCAGGCGCGTATGAAGAACCTCAAGGTTGGTCAGACCGTCGACGCGATCTACACCGAAGTACTGCGCGTCGAAACGTCGCGCTGATTTCAGCCACGGCCGACCTCGGTTACCTCCGGGGTCGAACGTGGGGTGCGGGCGTATGCTGTCAGCAGCCGGATCAAGGGCGAGGCGATGAAGGTGCTGATGATGGCCATGATCACCAGCAGGGTGAAGTACTCCTTGGGCAGTACGCCCAGGTCATAACCGACATTGAGCACTACCAGTTCCATCAGCGCCCGGGTATTCATGCACACACCTATCAGCGCCGCGTCGCGGCGGCTCTCGCCAAGCAGGCGGCTGGCCCCGTAGGCACCGAAAAACTTGCTGGCGAACGCCACCAGGCAGATCAGCAGGCAATTCCACAGGGCGGTCGTACCTTCAAGGGCGCCCACATCAGTGCGCAGGCCGGTGTAGGCGAAGAATATCGGCAAGAAAAATGCGTTGACCACACCGCTGACCTTGGCATTCCACTGCTGGACGAAGCCGCGCTCGGTGTGCAGTGCAACGCCGAGAATGAAACCACCAATGATCGAGAACACCCCGATCAGGTTGGTCACTGTTGCGCTGGCCAACAGGATGATCAGCATCAGCGATATGCCTTGGGTTGTCAGCGGTCGGCGTTCCAGGTCGCCGAGGATCCAGCGCATGATCAGTGGTCGCACCCAGCCTATCACCAGCAGAATGAACAATCCCAGCGCAAGTACCCGTGCCAACGAAGCCCAAGGGTTGAACTGCGAGGCGATCAGCGATGTAACGCCGCCGAGGATGAGCCAGCCGCAGACATCGTCAATAGCCGCTGCACCTATGGTAAGGGTGGCGACTCGTGAGCGCGAAAGGCCAAGCTCCATGAAAATGCGCCCCAGGATGGGCAGGGCAGTAATTGACAGTGCCGTGGCGAAGAACAGCTGGAACGCCAGCAGGGCCGGTTTGTCCCCGCTGATTTGCTGCCAGAAGTACTCGGCAGTGAGCATTCCACTGGCAAATGGTACCAACAGCCCACCCATGCTGATGATGACGACCGAACGCTTGCGGCCCTTGAGGTGCGCACCGAACTCGAATTCCAGGCCAACCTGGAACATCAGCAAGATGAGGCCGATCTGTGCCGTTACCACGAAGGCAGTGGCCGTTTGCGGGACGAACAGCGCGGCCAGTTGTTCAGGAAAAAAGTAACCCAGCAGGCTTGGGCCTAGCACCAGCCCGGCGAGGATTTCGCCGGCGACTGGCGTTTGCCCTAGGCGGCGTGTGCTGAACCAGGCGATCAGCCGCGAAACGCTGAAGATCACGATGAGTTGCAGCAAGAACATCAGGGTCAGGTGTTCGGCCTGCGAGCCAACGGCTGACTGTGCCGGGGCCGTTGGTGCGAGCTGCACGGTACTGGCGTGAAGGGTATTGGGCATGATGAGGTCCCGAATGAGTATGTTCAGTAGGGCGGTGCGATCCAGCCACCAAATGCAAGCTCCAGTGAGCGGGCAGCGTTGAGCAGCACATGGTCCTGGCCAGGGCCGGCCACCAACTGCAGGGCAACCGGGCAGCCTTGATCGAGGCGCCCCATAGGTACCGTCAGGGCTGGTAGGCCCAGTACGTTGAACAACGCGGTGTAGCCGATATCCCCTGGGTAGCGCAGGGCATGGCCATGCTTGGGCGAGGTGCCGGGCAACGCGGGCAGGGCCAGCACACTGTTGCCATCCAGTCGTTCAGTCAGCGAACGTAACAAGGCATCGCGCTTGGGGAGCTGCCTTGCCAAGCCGGGGTTGCCCAGGCATTCGCCCAGCCTGTCGAGCACGGTTGCCAGCCAAGGTCCGGTGGCATGTCGCGGTTGGCCGAGCAGTGCTTGCCAGGCATGGGCAAAATGCGCCACAGGCTGGCCGTCACCGAGAATGTCGGCCAGGCGCACGCCGGTTTCCTGCTTGAGCACAGCCATCCAGATGGCGAACGCATCGTTCAGTACCTGGGGTTGCCAGCGTTCGACATGGGTGCCTTGGCCCTGATAATGGTGGGCCAAGTCATCCAGTGCCTGGGCCACCGCTGGCGATAGGCGGCTGCCCCAGCTCAGCCGCTCGGGCTGACACAGGTACACGCGTTGCAATGCCGAGGACGGCGGGCGGTGTACGTAGTTGTCGAGTATATTGCGGTCCCGTTGGTCGGGCCCGGCAATGATTTCCAGCAGCACGGGCAGGTCTTCGGCATGTCGACACAGTGGGCCGGCAGCAAAGTGCCGGGCAATAGCCGTGGCATTCGCCTGCCCCAGGCCGCGTTCGTCCAAGGGGAGGTGGCCGGTCAGTGGCACCAGCCCCCGTGATGGCTTGAGGCCGAAAATGCCGTTGCAGGCAGCCGGGATTCGCACCGAGCCGCCCCCGTCGGTACCCAGCGCGAATGGCACGCAGGCGCTGGCGACCAGTACTGCATCACCGCCACTGCTGCCCCCGGCACTCCGGTCGTACCGGAAGGGGCTACTGGTGCGGCCGTAGACCGGGTTATCGGTTTCCGGCCAGAGTGCCATTTCGGCCTGGTTACCCAATGCGACCGGAATGGCGCCCGCATCGATCAGGCGTTGCGCGACGGTTGCGGTAAACTCGGCAACCTTGTGCTGGCGGCGTTGCGAGCCGCAGGTTTTGGGCGCATCGACCAGCCCCAGGCCCTCCTTGAAGCTGAAGGGCACGCCATGCAGGCGACCCAACGATGCGCCTTGGTCACGCTGACGTTCGGCAACTTCGGCGGCTCGTCTTGCCTGGTCGTACAGCTCCACTGCCACGGCGTTGCAGCGCCGTTGCGTGGCTTGGCAGCGGCGGATGCTGTGCTCGACAAGTGCCACCGGTGACAGGGTGCCATTGCGGATCTCCGCAGCCAGGCGCACACCGCTATAAGCCAGCAGTCCACCGCTGCTGGCTTCGGCCATGGGCATGGTCATCAGTGGCGCACCAGGTCAAGGAAGCCACCGTCGCTGCCAAATGGCGACTTGAGCAGCTCGGGCGCCTCGCCGTACTTGTAGAACAGTGACGGCATCAGCCGCAGACTGGTAGCGCGCCCCAAGTCCTGCAGCGTGCCCAGGCTATGCCGCGCCAGCAGTTTCATGTGACGAGGCGCCAAGCTCCAGCGCACCATGCGCATCAGGCGTAAGCGCAGTAGTGCCGAACGCAGGAAGTAGCTGGCGGCGTATCGCGGGCGGGCCTGGTTGTCGGCCTTGTATAGGTCGAAGTTGATGGTGCGCGAATACAGGTTGGGGATCATCTGCGGGCTGATGCCCGGATTGGAGCGGCGTACTTCGCGTAACAGGCAGGCAAATGGTAGCGGTGATGGCTGCAGGTCTCGCGTGTAGCGTGGCAACAAGTCGGCGAATTGCTGGGCCTGATGGCCGTCGAGGAAGTCGCCGCTGACATACATCGGCAGTACTACATGGAAGTACGCCATGTTGGCGAACAGCAGCGTCCAGCCCATCAGGAACGGGTCGTCCATTACCTCGTACCACTTGCTCCAGGTGTCCTGAAGTGCCAGCTGCGCCTGGATGTGCGATTCCAGGCAATTGACATAGGCAGGCGTCAACGTGCCCTGGATGTCTTTCTCGATCATCGCGGCCACTTGAGGTATCTGCTGGGCCACATAGGCCAGCCCGGCACTGTTGGCCGGGTCGAAGGTGAATGCGGCATCACCGATCAGGAACCAGCCATCGGTGGAATAGTACTGGTTGGCCTCGTACATATAGTTGTACATGGCGTGCTGGTCGACGACTTCTCCCGAAGCCATCAGTTCGGTGATTACCGGGTGGTCAGCGATGACCCGTTCCTTGAAGGCTTCTAGCGTGCCAATCCGTTCGCTGATCATGTCCGGGCGGTAGGTAATGCCGACGCTTATCATGTCGGCGCCGTCTTCGCTGCGCATGGGTATGAGCCAGATCCAGTAGCCCTTGCCGTAGAAGTGGTGGGTGACGTAGTACGGGTCGAAGCAGTGATGCTTGTCCTTGTGGGTGTTGATGCTGCGCAGGATGTTGCGGTCAAACTGGCGAAGGCGGAACCAGAACGTGCTGCGCTGGTAGGTCGGCTCCTTGTGCAGCTTGAGTTTCTTGGCCATGAAGCGGTTGCGGCCGGTGGCGTCCACCACCCAGTCGGCGTCCATTTGCCAGGTTTGCATTTCGCTGCGCAGGGTCAGGCGGTGACGGGTATGCTCGCCTTCGTGCAGGTCGACCGCAGACACATCGGCCTCGATCAGTTGTACCTGTTGGTCGGCCACGATCGCACGCAGGTCTTTGTCGAAGCTGAAGCGGTTGAGGTTGTAGGCGGGCATGCGGATTACCCCAGGTGCTTCATGTACCACGTAGTTACGGCATTCCGGGTTGTTGCGCAGCTTCAGGTAATAGGTCAGGCCGTATTTGTGGTAGTGCTTTTCTTCAAGCAGGCTGCCCAACCCGATCCCTTTGAAAAAATGGGTGGTCAGCTCGACGGTCGACTCACCGACGATCGGCCGCTTGCGGTCCGGGCGACCGATCAGTGTCACCTCTACGCCTGGCAGGCGCTTGCGCAGGTACAAAGCAGCCAGGTGGCCGGCCACGCCGGCACCCATGATAGCAATACGTTTCATGTCATCAGTCCGTGACGAGGTGAGGCACCGGGAAGCCCGGTGCCGGGGAGTGGTACTCAGTTGCTGGCGGCTTCGATCAGTGCCTGGGGCTCGGCGCGCTCGGAATAGTCGACATTGATAAACGCCTGGCGTATGCGACCGTCCTGGCCGATAACGAATGCACTGGCCATTGGCAAACTGAGGTCGTCGCTGGCATTGAAGGCCTTGAGGTCTGCACCGAGTGAGCGGTACACCGCCTCGAGCTCCGGTTCCAGCTCGAAGACGATGCCATATTGGCGCGCGAGCTGATTGCCGGGGTCGCTCAGCAGTTGATAGCTCACCCCGAGGGCTTCGCGAGTTTTCAAGGTAGCGGCAGTGGTCTGTGCGGAAACAGCCACCAGGGTGGCACCGCTGGCGGCCAGGTCACCCACCATCTGTTGGTATTCGCTAAGCGTGGCATTGCAGAACGGGCACCACAGGCCGCGGTAGAACACCAGCACCAATGGGCCGCGCTCCAGCAACGCACGCAGGTCTACCGCCTTGCCATCGGCATCCTCCAACACCGCCAGTGGAGCGCTGTCGCCGGCTTTCAGCGCACGGGTTTCTGGGTGGCGTGCGATAAGGGCCTGTAGCGAAGTACCGAATTTTTCCAGCACTTCGGTAGGCAGTTGGGCCATCTGCTGTTTGACGACGTCGAGTTTTTCCTTGAGTGACATGCTTCTCTCCTTGTGGTGATTCAATGGGGCAGGCTTCGGGTTGCCCGGGTGTGGATTCGCTGCGAGGCTTTGCAGTCAGGGGGATAGCGCTGGAATAGCTGGAGCACCCAGTCGGGTCGGGTCTTGCTGGCATCGTTAAGCCAGTTGGCCACCGAGTCCTGGGGGTATTTCTCGGCCTCGGCCAATAACGGCACCAGCAACGGCTCGGCTACTTCAGGTTGCTGTTTGAGTGCGGTTATGTGTTCGCACCAGACACCTCGTGGGCGCAGGATTTCGATACAGAACCGCCGCACTAGCGGGTCCGCGTCGCCCGCGTAGCGACGGAGCAGGGGCAGGGCGCTGTCCAAGTGCTGTGCCAGGCGCGGGCGCAGGGCAATCCAGGCCCACTCGCGCACACCGAAGTGTTCATCGCGGGCGAAGCGCAACTGCGCCAGCAGGGCGTCTTGCACAGGTAAGGTGCGTGACAGGTGCGCCTGAGCGAAGGCCGCCCAGCTGCGCACGGTGTCGGACGGGTGCGTGCAGCATTGCTCGAACACCTCCTGGCGCAGAGGGGCAGGCGCATGTTCCAGCCATTGGCCCAGTGCCAAGCCGATGGCAGCAACCTTTTTTGACAGGCCCAGCGCCTGAACCTGGGCAGCACTGTCAGCCAGTTGCTCGACCAGTGCCGCAGGTAACTGGGTTGTCAGGGCATTAGCCAGTTTCACCTGATCTACGGCTAGGCATTCGGCCAGGTTGCGGGTTGGCAGTTGGCCAAGATCGATCAGAGACTTGCGATCATCAGTCATTGCTGAGGCTCCGTGACAGCAGGTTGGCATTTGGGGGTAGGTGCCAACGGGCAATAGCGCCCTGGTGCGAGCAGGTGCTGTGGGTCCAGGGCATCCTTGAGGCGCTGCCCGAGTTGCCAGGCAGGTTCTTGTGTTTCGTTCAGCAAGCCCATGAAGGCGAGAGGCAGTCGATAGGGCAGTACACCTTGCTGCTTACCCATGCGGAACAACTGCCGATAGCAGTCTTCGGCGCGGCTGCTGGCGGGGGCATCGTTGCGGTCGAACAGCAGCGGCACGGTGCAGTCGATTGCTCGGCCCGACAAGGTAGTGAGGGTAACCGGGCAGGGCATTCGATGAGTTTCGCAAACCTGCTCCATGTGCCCGACGAAGGTGGCCACCTGCTGGCTGCGCAGGGGCAGGATGGGTGCGTACCAGATCAGGCCGCAGTTGTCCCGGGCCGGGTCGAGCAAGGCGCCTTGCTGCGGTTGTGCACCTGCGGCATACGCTAGCGGAAGTGCCACCTGGTTTGGCCGCCCCTCCATTAGTTCGACGCCCATGCGCAGTTTGCTTAGAGTTACCTGCCAGCGCCTGGACCAAGCCCCCGGCAGCAGGCGCAAAGCGCGCTCGGCCAGAGCCAGTTGGCGTTGGCTACGGAACAGATAACGGCTGCTGAAACGCCGTAGTTCGCTGCGGATGATGCCCTTGAGCGAGGCCAGTTGGGGCTGTTCGCAGTAGATCGAACCAACCCCCATCCAGGCAGGCAATGCCAGCGACCGAGCGGCTGCGTCGCGTTCGGCCTGGCCCAGCTGAGTAAGGGGCCGTGTGTCGTAGGCCATGCTCAGCAGGCGCGTGCTGTTCATCAGGTTGATGCCACCCACCTGGCTACCACACCGTTCCAGAATGCGCTTGATGCCATCGAGGGCAGCCGGGAGTTGTGCCGCCGAATCCACCCAGAAATAGAACGGTTGCACTACCTGTGGGCGCTTGACCAAGGCGATCGACATTTGTGTTACCACCCCCAGCCCGCTCTGGCCGAACAGGCCGTCCAGGTAGGGGCCGATGCCCCACTTGAAGCAGGCGGTCGTGCCAGTTGCCCACATCGGCGAGCGATAGCGTTGGCCATCGGGCAGAATGGCTTCAAGGCCCATGACGGCTTGCCAGTGGTCCGTTAACGGTGTGATGCCAAAGCCGCGCTCCAGAGCGTTGGCCAGCACACTGCAGGTGGGCCCTGCGCCGGTGACTGGCGTAAGGAAAGGCAGGTTGCGACTGGCCAGGTAATCGGCCAGCGCGGCCTGGGTAACGCCTGGCTCGAGGGTTACCACGGCAAGTGCCTCGTCGAAGGCGAGTATCCTGTCCATGCGCGACAGGTCGAGTTGCACGCAGCGGTCGTGAAGCGTTGCCACGCCGCCATAGCCCCAGTTGTGGCCAGTGCTTACCGGCTGCACAGCGACACCGTGCTGGCGCGCAATGGCCAGGCAGGCTGCTACCTGTTCGCTGTTGGCTGGCCTGATCCTGGCACTGGCATGGGCGGGCGAACGCATGGTGTCTTGGCTTAGCTGGCACAGCGTTCTGGCGTCATTCTGTACATGGGCATCACCCAGCACCGCGCGCCATGCTACCAGGGCAGCTTGCAGCCCCTGCGGCTCAGAACGCACTTGCCAGACCTCCCATGCCAAGGAACAGGCGCAGTTGGTCAACATCGGCTCGGCGGCTGCGTGGCAAATCGCGGTAGCGTCGCCGAAACTCGCCTTTCATCGCTGCCACGCAACGCCGCTTGGGGGTACGGATCACCATCATCAGCGGGCTGACAGCCGTGCTGTATACCTTGGCGCATGGGCCTAGGTAACTGGCGGCAAGGGTCTGGAACTCTTCCAGAGAGAAGGCAGCCAGCAGCGAGTTGCGGTAGTCGAGCAGGGTCGCCTGGTCGGCGCCGTCGCTGGCGCGGCTGACGAAGTAGTCTACCGACTCTATCGACTTGAGCCTGCCAAAGTCGTTCAGGTAGATGGCCCGGTCATTGCGAAGCACCCGCGCTATGTTGCGGAACGTGGCTTCCAGTTGGGAGAGGTCGGCCAGGTGATGCAGCGCCATCGAAGAGATCACTACGTCAACGCTACGGTCGGCGATACCGGCCAGGCGAGTCATGTCTTCCTCGCGCAGTTCGACGTTGTCGATGCCCTGCTGGCGAATCGAAGCCCGGCCCACCTCGAGCATGCTGGCCGACAGGTCGGTGCCGATGAATTCGGCCCGCGGGTTCAGGCGGGCCAGTTGCAGCAACAGGCTGGCTGGGCCACAGCCGATGTCCAGCACGACATCACCTGGCTTGATCAACGCGCACATCTGTGCGCAGTGGTACAGGTATGTACCGGACAACGCTTGGCCCTGGCCTGCGCTGTCCGCGTAAGCCGAGACGCAGGCGTCGTCGGCCATTACCAGGTCAGGCTCAGGTGTGCGTACCAGTGGCTGCCTGAGGGTAATTTCCCTGTAGATCGCGCGCAGCAATCCCATGTCCATGAACGTGTCCTCCATGAAAGTCGTTTGGTGTGGAACGCGGGCCGGGCTGCTCAATCCAGATGCAGAACCCGTCGTACCCGTGGCGTCAGATGGTGCGGCGAGGTGCCGCAACGTGCCATGTGGGTGAGCACCTCGTCAGTGCTCCAGTGGGTTTGAGGAGGCGCGACGGGCAGTTGGATGTGCGGGAAATGCCGTGCGCAGAAAAAATCGAAAAGGTCGGTGCGCTGTTCTTCGACGGTAAAGCCCAGGCTTGGGTTCTGGTAGACCTTGGCGAACACCTGGCGCGCCTGTTTCAGGTTCAAGGCCAGTGGTAGCGACAGGGCATTGTTGAGCTTGGTGTAGGTTTGCACAGGGCCAATGGGCGAGAAGAACAGCACGTTGCGGTAGAAGCCTGCGGCGCGAGGGTGCACGGCGATCAGCAGGGTATTTACCCGGCTATGGTCCATCGCCCAACGAAACAAGGCGTTGTACAACATAAGAGGCACGCCTTTGCCTTTGTAGTGGCTGCATACCGCCAAAGTGCCGACTTCGGCCAGGCGGCCACTGCCCAGGCGCTGCAAGACGGCTTCGTTGATATGGACATCTTCCAGTGGCAGGCCTAGCGGCGAGTCTTCGATCAGTGACACGGTCCCCACCACCTGGTCGCCTTTCAGTGCCACGAACGTGGTCGTGCCGGGTAGCAGGTGAAAGGGTGAGAAGCGCATGCCGGCGCGGCAGACAGTAGCAATACCACGACGGGCATAACTTTCGTTGACCAGGCGCAGGGCCTGTTCGAGTTCGAAAAGATTCTGCACCGGGCGAAAACTGAAGCCCTCAATCGCCAGCGACTGCCTGGAGAGCCGGCGAATGAACAGGCGGCGGTAGAGTGCTGCTGGCAGGCAGGCTTCAAGCCAGGCCTGGCGCCGCCTTACCTGGTCGCACTCGCTATGTACACGCGGCTTCCTGCCGATTCGGGCCAGTACGCTCTGATTCTGCAACATCATCCACCTCCATGTGGTTTGACGGGGGTATTGGCTTCAGTCCTTGTCGGGTGGCAATTCCAGGGCAGGGCTCGCCGAAAGTGCCTGTAGCGTGGCGGAAAGGGCTTCCCGCTGTGTGTTGTCCAGCGTGTGCATGATCGTGCCGATCCAATCGGTGTGTTCGGCGAATACCGCGTCCAGAACCGAAACGCCTGCCGGGGTAAGGCTGATGCTCAGTTTGCGACGGTCATGGGCATCCTTGCGGCGCTTGATGAAACCGTCACCTTGCAGGCCGTCGAGCAATCCGGTGACTGTGCCTGAAGTAATTGCCAGACGAGTCGCCAGTTCCAGCGGTGACAGGCGTCCGCCAGCCGCTTGCAAGGTCAGCAGGATGGCGAAACGCCCCTCCGACAGGTTGTGCCGAGCCAGGCGCACCGCGCATATGCGGTTGATTGCCGCAGCTGCGGACAGCAGTTCGAAACACAACCGTACACTTTGCCTGGCCTCGGCGGGGGCTTCTGCCAGTGCGTCGAGCATGATGTGGTGCTTGTTCTCAAGAATATTCATAAGGCGCAGTTTATCTTGGTGCCTTAGTAAGTCAATAGCGCTTGTGTTACGGGTATTTGGCAGCTATTGGAGCAGTGTATTGTTTGCCTGTTTGCTCATGCATGTTACGAATAAATCATGTGCATGATTTTGATTTCCATCAGCCTGGCGCATTGCACGATGATGACGGTTATCGAGACGTTACAAGGGCGCTGCCATGTTCAGTAAACCCATGCTTCTGTTGGTACTTCCGCTGGCCATGGCGTTGTTTGCCGGTGCCGTACTGCCATTTCAGGCCACCGCCAACGCTGCCGTCGGCCGGGCATTGGGGCACTGGTTGTGGGGAGCGTTCACTTCGTTGGCGGTAAGTTCGCTGGTGGTGATTGCTGCGCTGCTGGTTCTCAGGGTGCCTGCGCCAGATATGGGCAAGGCACTGCAGGGGCCTTGGTGGCTATGGGTTGGGGGAATACTGGGGGCTCTTTATGTGGCCGGAGCTGCTGCGCTTATTCCAAGGCTGGGGGCTGCGGGTTTCCTGGTGCTGGTCGTGGCGGGGCAGATCAGCACGGCAGTGTTGGCCGACCATTTTGGGGTAATGGGGTTGGCTAGCAAACCGCTCAACCTGGCCAGGCTGGCGGGTGTGGTGCTGATCCTGTGCGGCGTGCTGCTGGTACAAGGCCCTTGGGCGACGGCGTCATCGGCCAGTGCCGCAGCGGTTGTGAAGCAGCCAGAAGGTTGATCAGCATCCGGGTTGGCTGCAGGCCCATACGGTTTCGCGTAGCCAGCGATGCCCGGGGTCGTTGTCCTTACGGCTGTGCCAGGCCTGCTGGTAGTCGAACGAGGGGATTACCAATGGCGGCTTGAACTGGCGTAAGGCCTTATGCTGGTGCAGTGAGCCTACGGCGCGGCTGGCCACGGTAAGGATCAGGTCGGTACCGGCCAGTACCTCCACTGCCGCGCTCCAGTGCGGCAAGGCCAGGGCAATTCGGCGGCGCAGGCCCTGGGCCGCCAGCGCACGTTCGATCTCATCGAAGGCATCCGGGCGCATGGCCATGAGTACATGCGGGCGCGCCAGCCAGTCGTCCAGCGCCAGGCCGCCGCTGGCCGGCAGCACTTTGCGGTCCGCGACGCTGATGAAGCTGTCGGCAAACAGCGGTTGGGTGGTGATGTCCAGGGGCCGGTCCGGGAAGATGCCCAGGGCCAGGTCCAGTTCACCGTCGAGCAGCTGGGCCAGCATGGTTTCGCGGCTGGCCTGGCTGATGGCCAGATCTACCCCGGGCGCGACCTGGCGCAGATGGCGCATCAGGGGGGGCAGGATGATGCGCGAGGAGTAATCGGACAGCGACAGCCTGAAACGGCGCTGGGCATTGGCCGGCTCGAACTGGGGGGTGACCAGCAGCCCATTGAGGTTGCCCAGGGCGTCCTGCAGCGGGATGGCCAGCGACTGGGCGAGTGTGGTGAGCGCCATACGGCCGTTCTGGCGAACCAGCAAGGGGTCGTCGAAGTGCTTGCGCAACTGCGCCAGGGCGTGGCTTACGGCCGGTTGGCTGCGATGCAGTCGCATGGCGGCGCGGGTCACGTGTTTTTCACTGAGCAAGGCGTGCAGGGCCAGCAGCAGATTGAGGTCGATCTTGCGCAGTTCATCCATGGGGCGAATGGCTTTATCAATATTCAAGTGTCTCAATCAGCTTAACAAATACAAGCGCCGATATGTCGTTGCTGACCGGGCGTAGAGGCATTGAAACGTTTGCTGCAGAGGGGCAGGTATAATCTGCATCAAGCCAGATTGTTCAACTTTTCCAGCCTTTGCGCCTGGCGTTGCCTGCAGCCATGGGGCGGCGCTGGTTGACTGGGGGCCTTCAAAGCGTGGCTGGAAGCCCGCTTCGAGGCCGGTGCACCCTGGCGGCTTTGACCGCGCCTACAGGGCTTTATCGTCTTGCTACAGCATGCTGTACGCACTGCTCATAATAGGTCTGCCTGATCGCCGCAGGCTTGAGCCGCGAGCGGCTGTTGTAGGTCTGCTCGGTAATGCCGAAAGCAGTCATGCGCATCCACGGTTTGGGAAATTTGCGCGCCTGCAGCTTCTTGCGCGTGGCATACAAGGTTACCCCGGAAAGCTTGGCCTGCTGGGCCTCGGCGGCTATCTGCGCACCCCAGTCGCAGGTATGGCGATCGTTCTGGCTCAGCGCCCGTGCCTGGGCGCCGAAAGCGAGCGTGGCCAGCAGGCAGCCGGCCATCGTTGCTAGAAGTACTCGCATGTTGCTGTCCTAAGCATCTGAAGGAAAACGAAGTTTGCCTTCGCTTGCAGGCACTGGGGGCCAGCAATTTGCCGTCAGGTCGCGGTCATGCGCAGTGGGCTGGCGGCTGGCGTGCGCAGGCTGACCCAGGCCAGGCTGGCGATCCAGATCACCGACACGCCGTAGTTCAGGCGCTGGTACAGGCCGAACAGCTGGCCGCTTTGTGCCGCCTGCCCCATGAGCGCGACGGTGACGATCGCCAGTATCACGCAGGTCAGGGAGAGCAGCGCGAAGGCCTGCGAGCCGGCAATACGGTTGCCTAGCCAGGCCCACAGGGCGCTGGCCAGGGTCAGTGAGAGAAACATCAGCAGGCCGGACAGGTTGTGCAGTTGCTGTGATGTGGAAGGCTGAGCCGGGGCGCAACCTTGGTCGCAGGGGAACCAGCCGGTGCCCATGCTGCCGATGCCATGCAAAAGCACCATTGCCGCACTCAGCAACGCCAGTTTCGAGCCCCGCCAGCACCGCGCCAGGCCCCACGCAAACAGCGCGAACAACGCAGCGAGGGGGTAGTTGTTGACCAGCGGTGACCAACTGTGGGTCGGTGAACCGACGGCGCCGAGCTGGCTCATGGCCTGTTGCAGGTGGTCGTAGCCGGGGTAGGCCTGGGCTGTGAGCCATACGCCTGCCAACAGCCAGAGGGGAATCAGCAGGCCGCTGGCAAGTAACAGGCGGTCGAGGGTTTTCATGCTGCAGTTTCCTTCCATGGATAAGCGTGAGGCCGCACAGTACAGGCTTGCACAAGTGTCGGTCCAGCATCTCCAGCGCTATTGCGCCAGGCGCATGAAGAGGCCGGTATCGGCGACAACAAAGGATGCAGGAGACGATTACCTTCAATCAGTCATCGTATGTCTTGGGCGGGGACGAAAAAACGATCGCGGAGACAGGCGAAAGCCCGCCGCCCGTTTCCACGGGAAGTGTTCTGGGACCAGCAGAGGGTGACCGGGAAAACGGAGGCGGTCTTGCACCGCCCCGCGATCAAAGCAGAGGAAACTGAAGGTCAGGCAGCGTGCTGGCGCTTGATCTGCGCCTTGCGTACCTGGGCCCGGCAAGCATCGCCGAAGGCCTGGAAGATCTTGATCGAATCCGGGTTCTTCGCCGCTTGCCACTCCGGGTGCCACTGCACGGCGAACAGGAACGGCGAAATGCTCGGGGCATGGATCGCCTCGACCAGGCCGTCTTCGGCGTGAGCGATGGCCTCGATGCCGGCACCGAGTTTGTGCAGGCCCTGGCCATGCAGCGAGTTGACGCGAATCTCGTCGGTACCCAGGGTGTCCTGAAGCCAGCTGCCCGGCTTGATCTTCACGCCGTGCACCTGGGCGTATTGCACCTCGACCGGGTCTTCCGGGTTTTCCCGGTGGTCGTTGAAGCCAGGCTCTGCGTACACCTTCTGGTAGATATCGCCACCCAGGGCCACGTTGATTTCCTGCATGCCACGGCAGATGCCGAAGATTGGCAGGCCACGCTTGATCGCGGCCTTCACCAACGGGATGTCGAACAGGTCGCGGTTCTTGTCCTGGCCTTTGCCGGGGGTCTCGTTCTCCTGGCCGTACAGGGCCGGGTCGATGTTGCTGCCGGCGCCGGTCAGGTACACGCCGTCGGCCATGTCCAGATAGATCTCGAGGTCTTCGATGCCGCAGCAGGTAGGCACCAGCACCGGGACGCAATCGGAAAACTCGACCAGCGGGGTAATGTATTTGTGGGTCATGACCTGGTAGTCATGGCCTTTGCGCTCTTGACTGCCCATGGTCATCAGGACGACGGGTTTGCGCAGGGAGGGTTGCTTGTTGCCAATGTTGCTGTTGGACATATGTCACCTTGGGACAGGTTCGACCTGTCGTTGTTATGCAGGCGCACGGCGCGAGGCCCTGGGTGCAACCTGTAGCCCCGAGCACTGCCGGCTCGTCGGAGGCGACGATTCCGGTCGGGGCTTGTAGATAGCTTGCCAGAGCCGTTCGATATGTCAAACGACGGAGCAGGGCTTGATGGCCGGGAACGCGCCGGTTTTTGGGGGCTGAAACCGATGCGGGCCTGTGGTGGCGTGGGTTTGGCGGGGGTTAAGGTCAATAATATTTAACGATGCAGTTGGGTCTTTGCAGCGGTGCAATGAAGGGCCGGCAGAGTCGCTCACTCCTTCGGCTGACGCGGAACCTGTAGGAGCGGCCTTGTGTCGCGAAAGGGCTGCAAAGCAGCCCCGGCAATTTGTGCACCTGCGCTGAAACCCTGGGGCTGCTGCGCAGCCCTTTCGCGACACAAGGCCGCTCCTACACAGATATCGCGCCAGCTTTCATCATTTTCAATCAGTGCAGTATCTGCGCCAGGAACGCCTTTGCCCGCTCTGTACGCGGCTGGTTGAAGAACACCTGCGGCGGGCTGTCTTCGATGATCTGCCCGCCCTCGAGGAACAACACCCGCTCGGCGACCTGGCGGGCAAAGCCCATTTCGTGGGTGACGCAGAGCATGGTCATGCCGGTGCCGGCCAGTTGCACCAGCACATCCAGCACTTCGGCGACCATCTCCGGGTCCAGCGCCGAGGTGGGCTCGTCGAACAGCATGATCCGCGGCTTCATGCACAGCGCCCGGGCAATCGCCACGCGCTGCTGCTGGCCGCCGGAGAGCTGGCTGGGGTACTTGTGCGCCTGGCTTTCGATACCGACCTTGCTCAGGTACATGCGCGCCCGCTCTTCGGCGTCCTTGCGCGACAACCCGCGCACGCTGGTGGGGGCCAGCAGGCAGTTGTCGAGCACGCTCATGTGCGGGAACAGGTTGAAGTGCTGGAACACCATGCCGATGTCGCTGCGCACCTGCGCCGCTTCGCGGGTGGTGGCGGCCAGGTCGATGCCATCCACCTTGATGCTGCCCTGCTGGGCCACTTCCAGGCGGTTGATGCAGCGAATAAGGGTCGATTTGCCCGAGCCGGACGGCCCGCACAGCACGATGCGTTCGCCTTCGCGCACCTGCAGGTCGATGTCGCGCAGCACGTGGAACGCGCCGTAGTGCTTGTTCAGGCCTTCGATGCGGATCAGCACCGGGCGCGGGTCGGGTTCTGGGGCAAGGGTGGCAAGGCTCAGTGGTGCGGTCATCTTGTTGTTCTCCCGCAGGGGTTCAGTCGAAACGGGTCGCGCTGTAGGGCGCGGGGTCGGTAAAGGGGTGTTCGCCGGTGACCAGCTCGGCCACCAGCCGGCCGCTGACCGGTCCCAGGGTGAGGCCGTGGTGGGCGTGGCCGAAGTTGAACCACAGCCCTGGGTGACGCGGCGCCGGGCCGATCACCGGACGCATGTCGGGCAGGCATGGGCGGCGGCCCAGCCAGGGGGTGTCGTCCAGGCGCTCGCCCAGGGCCGGGAACAGCTTGCGCGCCAGGGCTTCGCAGCGGCCCAGCTGGATCTGGTTGCCCGGCGCACTGCTGGCGTCGAACTCGATGCCAGTGGTCAGGCGCACGCCGCGGGCCATTGGCGCCAGCACGTAGCCGCCCTGGGTATCGCAGATGGAGTGCTCCAGTTGCGCGCCGTCGCGGGTGCTGTAGTGCATGTGGTAGCCACGCTTGATCGCCAGCGGGATCTGGTAGCCCAGGCCGCTGAACAGGTCGGCCGATTGCGGGCCGAGGCAGGCCACCACCTCGTTGGCGGTGATCGGGCCGCGCCGGCTGTCCACCCGCCATTGGCCGTCGACCTCGCGCAGGCTGCGCGCATCGCCATGCAGGAACTGCCCGCCGCGTTGCATGAACAGGGTGGCGTAGCCACGGGTGAGGGCACCGGGGTTGTTCACGGTCTTGGGGTCGAGCCAGTGGATGCCGCCGACCACGCTGGCGTCCAGTTGATGTTCGCGGGCCTGCAGTTGCCCGCATTCGAGGATTTCGAACTGCAGGCCATATCGGCTCAGGCCCCTGGCGTCGGCCTTGGCCTGCTCGAACAGCGCCGGGTCACGGAACACTTCGATCCAGCCTTTGGCCTGCACCAGCCCTTCCAGGCCGGCGGCAGCAATCAGTGCGTCGTGCTCTTCGACGCAGCGTTGCACCAGCGGCAGCATGTCGGCGGCAGCCCCGGCCAGGCGCCCGGGGGCTGACTGGCGCCAGTAGCGCCACAGCCAGGGTGCGGCCTTGGGCAGGTGCAGCAGGCTGTAGCGCACATCGGGCTGGCGGTTCAGGCCGTAGCGCAGCAGTGCGCCCAGTTGCCGGGGGAAGGCATAGGGGATCACGCTGGAACGCTCGATCAACCCGGCGTTGCCGTGGCTGGTGCCGCTGCCCGGTTCGTCGCGGTCGATCAGGATCACCTGGCGCCCGCGGGCCTGCAGGTGCAGCGCGGTGCTGACGCCGACGATGCCGGCGCCGAGGACAAGGGTCTGGCAATGCATGGAACGTATCCTTCGGTCAGTTCAGGTGGCGGCCCAGGCGGGCTTCCAGGTGTTTCAGCAGGCGCCGCACCAGTTCGACGATCAGCAGGTAGAGCACGGCTGCCCACAAGTAGATCTGGAAGTCGAAACTGCGCGAGAAGGCCAGTTTGGTCACGCCCATCAGGTCGTAGATGGTCACCAGCGAGGCGATCGCGCTGGCCTTGATCATCAGGATCAGTTCGTTGCCCAGCGGGCCGATGGCCACCAGCAGCGACTGCGGCAGGATCACCTTGAAGAAAGTGGTCGAGCGCTTCAGGTTCAGCGCCCGCGCGGCCTCATGCTGGCCGGGGGCGACGGCCATCAGGCTGCCGCGGAAGATCTCCGCCTGGTAGGCAGCGGTGTTCAGGGTGAACGCCAGCAGGGTGCAGAACCACGCCTCGCGGAAGAACCACCACAGGCCGACGTCCTGCCAGAAGCCTTTGAGCGAGCCCAGGCCGTAATACAGCAGGAACAGCTGGGCCAGCAGCGGCGAGCCGCGGAAGAAGTACACGTAGCCTGCGGCCATGCGCTGCAGCAGCAAGCTGCGCGACATGCGCGCCAAGGCCAGCAACAGGCCGAGCACGGCACCCAGGCTGAAGGAAATCGCCACCAGCTTGGCGGTTACCAGCAAGCCATCAAGGAAGCGCGGGCCGTAGCGGTCCAGCAGGTCGGGGTCGAGGACCAGCGCCAGCAGTTGTTCGAAGCTCATGCGCGTGCTCCTTGCAGGTGGCGGTTGCTACGCCGTTCGATGAAGGCGAACACACGTCCGGAAATGGCGGCGAACAGCAGGTAGCCCAGGCAGGCGACGCCATAGAAGAACATTGGCTCCTTGGTCACGCTGACGGCCAGGTTGGTCTGGCGCATCAGGTCGACCAGCGAGATGGTGGATACCAGCGAAGTGTCCTTGAGCAGCGACAGCCAGTTGTTGGACAGGCCGGGCAGGGCGATGCGGGTCAGTTGCGGCAGCAGTACCTTGAAGAAGCTGGTGCGCTTGCTCAGCCCCAGCGCCGAGCAGGCTTCGAGCTGGCCCTTGGGCAGGGTCTTGAAGGCTGCCAGCCAGATCTCGCTGGAGAACGCGGCGAACACCAGGCTGAAGGCGATCATCGCGGCGAGGAAGGTGTTGATCAGGAACTCACCCTGGTAGCCCATGGCCGCAAGGATCTTCTGCGCGGCGATCTGGCAGCCGTAATAGATGATCAGCAGTGTCAGCAGTTCGGGCAGGCCTCGGAACACGGTGGAGAAGGTAGTGGCCCAGGCCCGCGGCAAGCGCTTGCGCGAGCGTGCCGCAAGGGCGACCACCAGGCCCAGTGGCAGGCCGATGGGCAGGCAGGCCAGGGCCAGGGAAACGGTGACCAGCGCGCCGGCCAGCAGCGCCTGGCCCCAGCCTCCGCTGGCGAAGGACAGCAAGGACAATTGATCGAGCATGACAAACCCCTAGGATGGGCAACGCGGACTCTTTGTAGGAGCGGCCTTGTGTCGCGAAAGGGCTGCGGAGCAGCCCCAGGATCTATGCCGCAGCAGGGATTGCCGGGGCCGCCTTGCGGCCCTGTCGCGACACAAGGCCGCTCCTACAGAAATTGCGCAGTTTCCTGAAGATCAGTTGTAGATATCGAAAGCAAAATACTTGCTGGCGATCTTCTGGTAGGTGCCGTTGGCCACGATCTGCTGCAATGCAACGTTCAGGCGCTGGCGCAGGGCCTCGTCGTCCTTGCGCACGGCAATGGCGGCATCGGCTTTGGTGTTGGCCACGTCGCCGAGGATCTTGCAGCAGTCCCCGCCGTTCTTGGTCATCCACTCGTTCAGGGGGAATTTGTCGGCAATCACACCGTCCAGGCGGCCCGCGGCCAGGTCGGCGTTGGCTTCGTCCATGGTCGGGTACAGCTTCACGTCGGCACCGGCCTTGGCGTAAACGTCTTCGGCGTAGATGGCCTGGGTGGACGACGACTGGGCGCCAACGGTGTAGCCGTCGAAGTTCGTCTGGGCGTCGTTGATCTTGCTGTCCTTGGCCACTGCAACGGTCAGCGGGGTGCGGTAGTAGTGGTCGGTGAAGGCGATTTTCTTGCGCCGTTCTTCGGTGTTGATCATCGACGCGACCACTGCATCGTACTTGCGTGCCATCAGCGCCGGGATGATGCCTTCCCAGTCCTGGGCGACCAGCGTGCACTCGACTTTCATCTGCTCGCACAGGGCATGGGTGATGTCGACGTCGAAGCCGTGCAACTGGTTATTGGCGTCGACGTAGTTGAAGGGCGGGTAGGCGCCCTCCGTGGCGAACCGCAGGGTTTCGGCACTGGCGGCACCCGACAGCAGCAGGGCGCACGCACCCACCAAGGCCATGGTCTTGTTCATCTCGCACCTCATTGCACTCTTGCTATTGTTGTTTTCCCGTCGACCACGAGGTGTAGCCAACGAATTCGTTATGTAGAGCGGCAGTTGCTTCCAAGCGTTTTTCAACATCCGGTCCGAGCTTCTTGCAGACCTCGTTGACCATCAGGTGCACCCACGACAGCATGGTCGAGGTGGACTCCCAGAACAGGTTGAACTCTGTGGGGATGCGGAACACCTCGTCGGCGTTGGCATCGGCCCAGTCGCAGAAGGGGTCGGTCACCAGGGTGACCGCAATGCCAGCCTCGCGCGCCTTCTGGCACAACAGCAGGGCATGGCGGGAATAGCGGCGTGCTTCGAACACCACCAGTGCGCTGTCTTCGGCACGGCCGAGCAGTACTTCGCCAAAGTGCCCGGCACTGATATCGACCAGTTGCACGCCATCGCGCAGGTACTGCAGCAGGTGGCTCATGCACATGGCGATGCCGCGCTCGGTCTGGAAGCCGGCAATGAACACCTGCCGCTTGCTCGCCAGGCGTTGCGCTACGCTGTGCCAGGTGCTGCTCTGGCGATACTCGTGCACGCGTACCAGTGCGGCGATTTCCAGCTTCAGGCTGCCGGCGTTATCGCTGGCGTCCTGGTTCTGGCGGTAATCTTGCAAGCGGTCGCCCACCAGCCACGGGCCATCGCCCAGGTCGTTCTGCAGGTCTTGCTTCAGTGCCTTGAGGTGGGCATAACCCAATGAACGGCAGAAACGGCCGACGCTGGATTCGCTGACGCCCAGCTTGACGGCAATGCTGGCCGAGGTCTGGAACGGCAGGTCATGCAGGTTGGCGAGCATGTAGCTGGCGATCTTGCGGCCCGAAGCAGCGGCCCCTTCGAGGCTGTTTTCCAGGCGTTGCTTGATCGGTTGGCTCATGCTGCGGCTCCAGGGGTAAGGCTTGCGAAAGAAAATGGCTGTTTTCTGTCATCAAGTCAACATTTGACAGATAGCTGTCACATGCAGGAAAGTTTTTGTCGTTGCAACGCTGTAGCCATTCCAATTCCAACAAGGAGCTTCAGATGTCCGCACCTTCCACCAGCACCGTCGTGCGTGTGCCTTTTACCGAGCTGCAGGGCCTGTTGCAGAGCATTTTCCAGCGCCATGGCTGCAGCGAAAGCGTGGCCCGGGTGCTGGCCCACAACTGCGCCAGCGCCCAGCGCGATGGTGCCCATAGCCATGGGGTGTTCCGCATGCCCGGCTATGTTTCGACATTGGCCAGCGGCTGGGTCGATGGCCAGGCCACGCCGAAGGTCAGCGACGTGGCGCCCGGTTATGTTCGCGTCGATGCCGCAGGCGGCTTCGCCCAGCCGTCGCTGGCGGCGGCCCGTGAACTTCTGGTGGCGAAGGCACGCAACGCTGGCATCGCCGTGCTGGCGATCCACAACTCGCACCACTTTGCCGCGCTGTGGCCGGATGTGGAGCCCTTCGCCGACGAAGGCCTGGTAGCCCTGAGCGTGGTCAACAGCATGACCTGCGTTGTGCCGCACGGCGCCCGCAAGCCGCTGTTCGGCACCAACCCCATCGCTTTTGCCGCGCCCTGCGCCGAACATGACCCGATCGTCTTCGACATGGCCACCAGCGCCATGGCCCATGGCGACGTGCAGATTGCCGCGCGGGCGGGCCAACAATTGCCGGAGGGCATGGGGGTGGATGCCCATGGCGAGCCGACCACCGACCCCAAGGCGATTCTGGAAGGCGGCGCCTTGCTGCCATTTGGTGGGCACAAGGGCTCGGCCTTGTCGATGATGGTCGAGCTGCTGGCGGCGGCGCTGACTGGCGGACATTTCTCCTGGGAGTTCGACTGGTCGGGGCACCCGGGGGCTAAGACGCCATGGACCGGGCAGTTGATCATCGTCATCGACCCGAGCAAGGCCGAGGGCGAGCGGTTTGCCCAGCGCAGTCGCGAACTGGTCGAGCAGATGCAGGCGGTGGGGCTGACGCGCATGCCGGGCGAGCGGCGTTACCGCGAGCGCGAGGTGGCCGATGAGGAGGGGGTGGCGTTGACCGAGCAGGAGTTGCAGGGCCTGAAAGAGCTGCTTGGCTGACCCGGCCCATTCGCGGGTGAGCCCGCTCCCACAGGGTTGTCACAGGTTTCGAAAACTGTGCATGACCTGTGGGAGCAGGTTTACCCGCGAAGAATCCAGCACAGATCTTTAGCCATGCAATGTTGCATAGACAACCTTGCACAATAGTTGATGTTCCTGAGCCCGCACTCCGGGTATGCTCAGGGCTGCCTTTTCGAACTGTCCTGATCCAAGGAGCTGCACGCTGTGTTCAAACATGTCGATGCCTATGCCGGCGACCCGATCCTCTCGTTGATGGAAACCTTCAAGGCCGACCCGCGTGCCGACAAGGTCAACCTGAGTATCGGCCTTTATTACGATGAGGCCGGCGTGGTTCCGCAACTGGCGGCTGTGGATGCGGTGGAAAAACGCATCGCCGGCCAGGACCACGAAGCCTCGCTGTACCTGCCGATGGAAGGCCTGGCCAGTTACCGCCAGGCGATCCAGGCGCTGCTGTTCGGTGCGGATCATCCGGCTGTGACCGGCGGTCGCGTCGCCACCGTGCAGACCGTGGGTGGCTCCGGCGCCCTGAAAGTCGGTGCCGACTTCCTCAAGCGCTACTTCCCGCAGTCCGAAGTCTGGGTCAGCAATCCGACCTGGGACAACCATCGCGCCATCTTCGAAGGTGCCGGTTTCAAGGTGCATACCTACCCGTACTTCGACCAGGCCACCCGTGGCGTGGACTTCGATGGCATGCTGGCCACCCTGCAGACCCTGCCGGCCAACAGCGTGGTGCTGCTGCACCCGTGCTGCCACAACCCCACCGGTGCCGACCTGGAACAGCACCAGTGGCAGCAAGTGGTTGAAGTGGTCAAGGCACGGCAACTGATCCCGTTCCTCGACATCGCCTACCAGGGCTTTGCCGAAGGCCTGGTGGAAGACGCCTACGCCATCCGCGAAATGGCCCGCGCCGGCGTGCCGTGCCTGGTCAGCAACTCGTTCTCGAAGATCTTCTCGCTGTACGGCGAGCGGGTCGGTGGCCTGTCGGTGGTCTGTGACGATGATGCCACTGCCCAGAGCGTGCTCGGCCAGCTCAAGGCTACCGTGCGCCGCAACTACTCCAGCCCGCCCAACTTCGGCGCCCAGCTGGTCGCTGGCGTGCTCAGCGATGCCGCCCTCAATGCCCAGTGGGCCGAGGAAGTCGAAGTGATGCGCAAGCGTATCCTCGACATGCGCCAGGCGCTGGTCGATGCCCTGGCCGTGCTGCTGCCGGGCCAGGACTTCCAGTTCTTCCTGCGCCAGCGCGGCATGTTCAGCTACACCGGCTTCAGCGTCGAGCAGGTGCGCCGTCTGCGTGACGAGTTCGGCGTGTACCTGATCGACAGCGGCCGTGTATGCATGTCCGGCCTGCGCCCGGCCAACCTGCAACGGGTTGCCGAAGCGTTCGCCGCCGTCCAGAAGTAACGCCGCACGGGGCCGCTTCTGTGGGGTGCGGCCTCTGTAGGAGCGGCCTTGTGTCGCGAAAGGGCCGCAAAGCGGCCCCGGCAATATTCGCGGCGAAGCTGCAAACGTTGGGGGCGCTGCGCACCCCTTTCGCGACACAAGGCCGCTCCTACACCTGTCAAATTCCTCCTGCAGTCCACCGGCATAACCCGCTTGTAAAGACAAGTGCAACCGCTCCTCGGAAAAGGGCTTCGCAAGTGCAACCTTTCCGTGCACAATCGCGCTCCCTTTTTCGGTTGAGTTGGGCGAAACGTCTATTTCGCCATTCTCAGCCTGTTGCAGTCTTGCGAGTGGAGCTTCACCCGGAATGAATGAGCAGGCCCCAAGCGTTGAACAACGCTTTGCAGAATCGACCCCCGCCACCCTCGGCAGCTGGTCGCGTCACGACACCACCTGGATGCTGGGCCTGTTCGGCACAGCGATCGGCGCCGGAACCCTGTTCCTGCCGATCAACGCCGGCCTTGGCGGCTTCTGGCCGTTGTTGATCCTGGCCATACTGGCTTTCCCGATGACCTATTTCGCTCACCGCGGGCTGACCCGTTTCGTCCTTTCCGGGCGCGACGGTGGCGACATCACCGAAGTGGTCAAGGAGCACTTCGGCATTACTGCTGGCGCCTCGATCACCGTGCTGTACTTCTTCGCGATCTTCCCGATCCTGCTTATCTATAGCGTGGCGCTGACCAACACCGTGTCCAGCTTCATGGAGCACCAACTGCACATGCAGCCGCCGCCACGGGCCATCCTGTCGTTCGTGCTGATCCTCGGTCTGCTGGCCATCGTGCGCTGCGGGGAGCAGGCCACGGTCAAGGTCATGAGCCTGCTGGTCTACCCGTTCATCGTTGCCCTGGCGTTGCTGGGCCTGTACCTGGTGCCGCACTGGACTGGTGGCATTCTCGACAGCGCCACCCAGGTACCGTCGACCTCGGCCTTCCTGCACACCCTGTGGCTGGCGATTCCGGTGATGGTGTTCTCGTTCAACCACTCGCCGATCATCTCCGCCTTTGCCGTCGACCAGAAGCGCCGCTACGGCGAACATGCCGATGAGCGTAGCGGCCAGATCCTGCGCCGTGCCCACCTGCTGATGGTGGTGATGGTGCTGTTCTTCGTGTTCAGCTGCGTGCTCACCCTGAGCAGCGCCCAGCTGGCCGAGGCCAAGGCGCAGAACCTGTCGATCCTGTCTTACCTGGCCAACCACTTCAGCAACCCGACCATCGCGTTCGCTGCGCCGCTGATCGCCTTCGTGGCCATCGCCAAGTCGTTCCTCGGCCACTACATCGGCGCCAGCGAAGGCCTGAAGGGCATCATCACCAAGGCCGGCGCCCGCCCGGGCGCCAAGGCCCTTGACCGCGTGGTTGCCGCGCTGATGCTGGTGGTGTGCTGGATCGTCGCCACCCTCAACCCAAGCATCCTCGGCATGATTGAGTCGCTCGGTGGCCCGATCCTCGCGGTGCTGCTGTTCCTGATGCCGATGTACGCCATTCGCCGCGTGCCGTCGATGCGCAAGTACAGCGGTGCGGCCTCCAACGTGTTCGTGGTGGTGGTCGGCCTGGTTGCGCTGACTTCGGTGGTATACGGCCTGCTGGGCTGATACGCCGCCTGCAACATGTAATGCCCGGGTCGCTTGTCCGCCACCCGGGCATTTTTTTGTCCACAAGAATTGTCTGGCAATAGAACAATTTCGCCTGCCCCCATAGGCACCCGGCCGCCTTCATGCTTAACTCATTATCCTTTTCAAACCCCGCATAAGGATTTCGTCATGGCTCAAGTGACTCTCAAAGGCAACCCGGTTCAGGTCAAAGGCGAGCTGCCGAAAACCGGCGCCCAGGCTCCGGCTTTCTCCCTGGTCGGTGAAGGCCTTGCTGACAAGTCGCTGAAAGACTACGCAGGCAAGCGCAAGGTGCTGAACATCTTCCCGAGCGTCGACACCCCGACCTGCGCCACCTCCGTGCGCAAGTTCAACGCCCAGGCCAACGATGTGGCCAACACCGTGGTGCTGTGCATCTCCGCCGACCTGCCGTTTGCCCAGGCACGTTTCTGCGGCGCCGAAGGCCTGGACAACGTGAAGAACCTGTCGACCCTGCGTGGCCGTGAGTTCCTCGAAAACTACGGCGTGGCCATCGCTGATGGCCCGCTGGCCGGCCTGGCCGCCCGTGCCGTGGTAGTGCTGGACGAAAACGACAAGGTGCTGCACAGCGAGCTGGTTGGCGAAATCGCTGATGAGCCGAACTACGATGCAGCGCTGGCTGTACTGAAGTGATGGTTGTGCGGCAGGGCAGCTGAATACTGCTCTGGCCCCTTCGCGGGTAAACCCGCTCCCACAGGGATATCACAGCCTTTGAAACCTGTGCCGTACCTGTGGGAGCGGGTTCACCCGCGAAGAGGCCGGCACAGGCAGCGGAAACCTTTAGCCCGCCACCTGCTCAAAGCAACACCCTGTAAACGGCCCGGAACGCGTTCCGGGCCGTTTTCATTTAAAGTTCAACCCCTTGGCAACGTCAGGCAAAGGTAAACCTCTGGTAAAGGCGCTTTGCTAAAGCGATGCCAGTGCTTATCGTTCATCCTCCCCAAGTCGTCATTCCGAACAAGGTTCGTTCAACCCATGCAAGCGTCCAATTCCCGTTCCCCTCGTCGCTGGTTCGTCGGCCTGCTGGTCCTGCTGCTGGTGGCTGCACTGGCCTGGTGGCTGTGGCCCGCAGCGACGCCTGCGCATAAGGAAGCCAGTGGCGGGCGCGGTGGCAAGGGCATGGGCATGATGGGCGGCCGCCCGGGCTTCGGCAGCTCCAGCGACCCGGTGCCGGTGCGCGTCGAGCCGGTGCGGGTGGGTGACTTCCCCCTGTACTACAAGGCCCTGGGTACAGTCACCGCGACCAACACTGTCAACGTGCGCAGCCGCGTGGCTGGCGAACTGGTAAAAATCCACTTCAAGGAAGGCCAGCAGGTCAAGGCCGGCGACCTGCTCGCCGAGATCGACCCGCGCCCTTACCGCATCGCCCTGCAACAGGCCGAAGGCACCCTGGCGCAGAACCAGGCACAGCTGAAGAACGCCCAGGTCGACCTGGCCCGCTACAAGGGCCTGTACGCCGAAGACAGTATCGCCAAGCAAACCCTCGATACCGCCGAAGCGCAGGTGGCTCAGTTCCAGGGGCTGGTGAAGACCAACCAGGCGCAGGTCAACGACGCCCGCCTGAACCTCGATTTCACCCAGATCCGCGCGCCGATCAACGGCCGCGTGGGCCTGCGCCAGCTCGACCTGGGCAACCTGGTGGCGGCGAACGACACCACCGCACTGGTGGTGATCACCCAGACCGAGCCGATCAGCGTTGCCTTCACCCTGCCGGAAACCGAGCTGAGCACCGTGCTGGAGCGCTACCGCAGCGGCGCCAGCCTGCCGGTCGAGGCCTGGGACCGCAGTGACAGCAAGCTGCAAGCCACCGGCGTGCTGGGCAGCATCGACAACCAGATCGACACCACCACCGGCACCCTCAAGTTCAAGGGCCGCTTCGAGAACAAGGACCTGGCCCTGTTCCCCAACCAGTTCGTCAACGTGCGCCTGCTGGCCGACACCCTCAAGCAGGTGACCATGGCCCCGGCGGCGGCTATCCAGTTCGGCAACGACGGCACCTTCGCCTATGTGGTCAACGCCGAGAGCAAGGTGAATGTGCGAAAGCTCAAGGTGGGGGCCAGCGATGGCGAGAACAGCGTTATCCTCGAAGGCCTGAAGGCCGGCGACCGCCTGGTGCTGGAAGGCACCGACCGCCTGCGCGAAGGCACCAAGGTGGAAGTGGTCGAAGACAGCTCGCAAGTGCCGACCACACCGGGTCAGCAGCTGCAAGGCCAGGAAGCCAAGGGGGCGGCGCAAGCTGGTGAAGCACAGTCTGGCAAAGCAGCAGGCAAGGCGGGCGCATGAACCTCTCGCGTCTGTTCATCCTGCGGCCGGTTGCCACCACGCTAAGCATGCTGGCCATCGTCCTGGCCGGCCTGATCGCCTACAAGCTGCTGCCGGTTTCTGCCTTGCCGCAGGTGGATTACCCGACCATTCGGGTCATGACCCTGTACCCCGGCGCCAGCCCACAGGTCATGACCAGCGCCGTTACCGCGCCGCTGGAACGCCAGTTCGGCCAGATGCCGGGCCTGGAGCAGATGGCCTCGACCAGCTCCGGCGGCGCCTCGGTGCTGACCTTGCGCTTCAACCTCGACATGAACATGGACGTTGCCGAGCAACAGGTGCAGGCCGCGATCAACGCCGCCAGCAACCTGCTGCCCAGCGACCTGCCGGCGCCACCGGTGTACAACAAGGTCAACCCGGCCGACACCCCGGTGCTGACCCTGGCCATCTCCAGCAAGACCATGCCGTTGCCAAAGCTCAACGACCTGGTCGATACCCGTGTGGCACAGAAGCTCGCGCAGATCAGCGGTGTGGGCATGGTCAGCATCGCCGGCGGCCAGCGCCAGGCGGTGCGGATCAAGGTCAACGTCGATGCCCTGGCCGCCAACGGCCTGAACCTGGATGACGTACGCACCCTGATCGGCGCCTCCAACGTCAACCAGCCCAAGGGCAACTTCGACGGCCCGACCCGGGTGTCTATGCTCGACGCCAACGACCAGCTGCGCTCCCCTGAGGAATACGCCAACCTGATCCTGGCCTACAACAACGGCGCGCCACTGCGTCTCAAGGATGTGGCCGAAATCGTCGACGGTGCCGAAAACGAGCGCCTGGCTGCCTGGGCCAATGAAAACCATGCAGTGCTGCTCAATATCCAGCGCCAGCCGGGCGCCAACGTCATCGAAGTGGTCGACCGCATCAAGGCCCTGCTGCCGTCGATCACCGACAACCTGCCGGCCGGCCTCGATGTTTCGGTGCTCACCGACCGCACACAGACCATCCGCGCCGCGGTCAAGGACGTGCAGCACGAACTGCTGATCGCCATCGCCCTGGTGGTAATGGTCACCTTCGTCTTTCTGCGCCGCTTCAGTGCCACCCTTATTCCGTCAATTGCCGTGCCACTGTCGCTGATCGGCACCTTTGGCGTGATGTACCTGGCCGGCTTCTCGGTCAACAACCTGACGCTGATGGCCCTGACCATCGCCACCGGCTTCGTGGTCGACGATGCTATCGTCATGCTGGAGAACATCTCCCGGCACATCGAGGAGGGCGAGACGCCTATGCAGGCGGCGCTCAAGGGCGCCCGGCAAATCGGTTTCACCCTGGTCTCGCTGACCTTCTCGCTGATTGCGGTACTGATCCCGCTGCTGTTCATGGCCGATGTGGTCGGCCGCCTGTTCCGCGAGTTCGCCATCACCCTGGCGGTGGCCATCCTGATTTCCCTGGTGGTTTCGCTGACCCTGACGCCGATGATGTGCGCGCGCCTGCTCAAGCGCGAGCCCAAGAAGGAAGAACAGGGCCGTTTCTACCGTGCCAGTGGCGCCTGGATCGACTGGCTGATCAGGCACTACGGCAGCGCCCTGCAGTGGGTACTCAAGCGCCAGCCGCTTACACTGCTGGTGGCCGTGGCCAGCCTGGTACTCACCGTGTTCCTGTACATGGTGGTGCCCAAGGGCTTCTTCCCGGTGCAGGACACCGGGGTGATCCAGGGGATTTCCGAAGCGCCGCAGTCCACCTCGTTCGCCGCCATGAGCGAACGCCAGCAGGCCCTGAGCAGGGTGATCCTGCAGGACCCGGCGGTGCAGAGCCTGTCGTCCTACATCGGCGTCGACGGTGACAATGCCACGCTCAACAGCGGTCGCCTGCTGATCAATCTCAAGCCTCATGGCGAGCGTGATGTCACTGCCAGCGAGGTGATCAATCGCCTGCAGCCGCAAGTCGATCGTCTGGTGGGCATCCGCCTGTTCATGCAGCCGGTACAGGACCTGAGCATCGAGGACCGGGTCAGCCGTACCCAATACCAGTTCAGCCTGTCGTCGCCGGATGCCGAGCTGCTGGCGCAGTGGAGCGGCAAGCTGGTGCAGGCGCTACAGCAGCGCCCGGAGCTGGCCGACGTGGCCAGCGACCTGCAGGACAAGGGACTGCAGGTGTACCTGGTGATCGATCGCGACATGGCCAGCCGCTTGGGCATCAGTGTGTCGCAGATCACCAACGCCCTGTACGACGCCTTTGGCCAGCGCCAGATCTCGACCATCTACACCCAGGCCAGCCAGTACCGCGTGGTGCTGCAGTCGCAGGATGCGGCGGCTATGGGCCCGCAGGCGCTGGAGTCGATCCACGTCAAGGCCGCCGATGGTGGCCAGGTGCGCCTGTCGGCGCTGGCGCGCATCGAGCAGCGCCAGGCCCAACTGGCCATTTCCCACATCGGCCAGTTCCCGGCGGTGACCCTGTCATTCAACCTGGCCCACGGCGCGTCGCTGGGCGAGGCGGTGCAGGTGATCGAGCAGGTGCAAAAGGTTATCGGCATGCCGCTGGGCGTGCAGACCCGCTTCCAGGGCGCGGCGCAGGCCTTCCAGGCATCGTTGTCGAGCACCTTGCTGCTGATCCTGGCCGCAGTGGTGACCATGTACATCGTGCTGGGCGTGCTGTACGAGAGCTACATCCACCCGGTGACCATTCTTTCGACCCTGCCGTCGGCGGCGGTCGGCGCCTTGCTGGCCTTGCTCATCAGCGGCAACGACCTGGGCATGATCGCCATCATCGGTATCATCCTGCTGATCGGCATCGTCAAGAAGAACGCGATCATGATGATTGACTTCGCCCTTGAGGCCGAGCGCCAGCAGGGCATGAGCCCGCGCGATGCCATCTACCAGGCGGCGCTGCTGCGCTTCCGGCCGATCCTGATGACCACCCTGGCCGCGTTGTTCGGCGCCGTGCCGCTGATGCTCGCCACCGGTTCCGGTGCAGAGCTGCGCCAGCCGCTGGGCCTGGTGATGGTCGGCGGGTTGCTGGTCAGCCAGGTGCTGACGCTGTTCACCACCCCGGTCATCTACCTGTACTTCGACCGCCTGGCCCGGCGCTGGCGCCCGGCCACTGACGTGAAGCAGGTCGAGGCATGAACCTGTCCGGTCCTTTCATCCGTCGCCCAGTGGCGACCATGCTGTTGAGCCTGGCGATCATGCTGCTGGGCGGGGTCAGCTTCGGCCTGTTGCCGGTGGCGCCGCTGCCGCAGATGGATTTCCCGGTGATAGTGGTGTCTGCCAACCTGTCTGGCGCCAGCCCAGAGGTGATGGCGTCGACGGTGGCCACGCCGCTGGAGCGCAAGCTGGGCAGCATTGCCGGGGTAACCACGCTGACCAGCAGTTCCAACCAGGGCTCTACACGGGTGATCATCGGCTTCGAGATGGGCCGCGACATCGACGGTGCTGCCCGCGAGGTGCAGGCGGCGATCAACGCCACCCGCAACTTGCTGCCCAGCGGTATGCGTAGCATGCCCACCTACAAGAAGATCAACCCGTCACAGGCACCGATCATGGTGCTGTCGCTGACCTCGGACGTGCTGCAGAAAGGCCAGCTGTACGACCTGGCCGACACCATCCTGTCGCAGAGCCTGGCCCAGGTGCCGGGGGTAGGGGAGGTGCAGATCGGCGGCAGTTCGTTGCCGGCGGTGCGCATTGCCGTCGAGCCGCAATTGCTCAACCAGTACGGCCTGTCGCTGGATGAAGTACGCACGGCGGTATCCAACGCCAACCAGCGTCGGCCGATGGGCTTTGTCGAGGACGCCGAGCGCAGTTGGCAGGTACGTGCCAACGACCAACTGGAAAGCGCCAAGGACTATGAGCCGGTGGTGATCCGCCAGCAGAACGGCACCATCCTGCGGCTGTCCGATGTGGCGACCATCACCGACGGCGTTGAGAACCGCTACAACAGCGGCTTCTTCAATGACCAGAGCGCGGTGCTGCTGGTGGTCAACCGCCAGACCGGCGCCAACATCATCGAAACGGTCGACCAGATCAAGGCGCAGTTGCCGGCCCTGCAGTCGCTGCTGCCGGCCAGCGTGCAACTGAACGTGGCCATGGACCGCTCGCCAGTGATCAAGGCCACCCTCAAGGAAGCCGAGCACACCCTGCTGATTGCTGTGGTGCTGGTTATCCTGGTGGTCTACCTGTTCCTCGGTAGCCTGCGTGCCTCGCTGATCCCCAGCCTGGCGGTGCCGGTGTCGCTGGTGGGCACCTTCGCGGTCATGTACCTGTGTGGTTTCTCGCTCAACAACCTGTCGCTGATGGCGCTGATCCTCGCCACCGGCCTGGTGGTGGACGACGCCATCGTGGTGCTGGAGAACATCTCCCGGCATATCGAAGATGGCCAGCCGCCGATGAAGGCGGCCTTCCTTGGTGCCAGGGAGGTGGGTTTCACCTTGCTGTCCATGAACGTGTCGCTGGTGGCGGTGTTCGTCTCCATCCTGTTCATGGGTGGTATCGTGCGCAACCTGTTCCAGGAGTTCTCCATCACCCTGGCGGCGGCGATCATCGTGTCGCTGGTGGTGTCGCTGACCCTCACGCCGATGCTGTGCGCCCGCTGGCTCAAGCCGCACCAGGCCGAACAGACCCGCCTGCAACGCTGGAGCGAGCAGTTGCACCAGCGCATGGTCGATGCCTATGACCGTAGCCTGGGCTGGGCATTGCGCCACAAGCGCCTGACCCTGTTCAGCCTGCTGGCCACCATCGGCATCAACATCGCCCTGTATGTGGTGGTGCCCAAGACATTGATGCCGCAGCAGGACACCGGCCAGCTGATTGGCTTCATCCGCGGCGACGACGGTCTGTCGTTCAGTGTGATGCAGCCGAAAATGGAAGTTTATCGTCGCGCCTTGCTGGCCGACCCGGCGGTGCAGAGCGTTGCCGGTTTCATTGGCGGCAACAGCGGGACCAACAATGCCTTTGTGTTAGTACGCCTGAAGCCGATCAGCGAGCGCAAGATCGATGCGCAGAAGGTGATCGAGCGCCTGCGCAAGGAAATGCCCAAGGTACCCGGTGGGCGCCTGTTCCTGATGGCCGACCAGGACCTGCAGTTGGGCGGCGGCGGCCGTGACCAGACCTCTTCGCAGTACCTGTACTCCCTGCAGAGCGGCGACCTGGCGGCGTTGCGCGAATGGTTCCCGAAAGTGGTGGCGGCGTTGCGTGCACTGCCGCAGCTGACTGCCATCGACGCCCGCGACGGTGCTGGCACCCAGCAGGTGACCCTGGTGGTCGACCGCGACCAGGCCAAGCGCCTGGGTATCGACATGGACATGGTCACCACGGTACTGAACAATGCCTACAGCCAGCGGCAGATTTCCACCATCTACGACAGCCTCAACCAGTACCAGGTGGTGCTGGAGATCAATCCGAAGTACGCCTGGGACCCGAGCACCCTCGAGCAGGTGCAGGTGATTACCGCCGACGGTGCCCGCGTACCGCTGTCGACCATCGCCCACTACGAGAACAGCCTGGCCAACGACCGGGTCAGCCACGAAGGCCAGTTCGCCGCCGAAAGCATCGCCTTCGATGTCGCCGAAGGCTACAGCCCCGACCAGGCGATGGCGGCGCTGGAGCGTGCGGTGGCCAAGCTGGGCTTGCCCGAGGAAGTGATCGCCAAGCTCGGTGGTACCGCCGATGCCTTCGCCAAGACCCAGGAAGGCCAGCCCCTGATGATTCTTGGTGCACTGGTGCTGGTTTACCTGGTGCTGGGTATCCTCTACGAAAGCTACATTCACCCACTGACCATCCTCTCGACACTGCCCTCGGCCGGCGTCGGAGCCTTGCTGGCGCTGTACGTCACCGGTGGCGAGTTCAGCCTGATCTCGCTGTTGGGACTGTTCCTGCTGATTGGTGTGGTGAAGAAGAACGCCATCCTGATGATCGACCTGGCCTTGCAGCTGGAGCGCCACCAGGGCCTGACACCGGAAGAGTCGATCCGCCGCGCTTGCCTGCTACGGCTGCGACCGATCCTGATGACTACCCTGGCGGCCATCCTCGGTGCCTTGCCGCTGCTGTTGAGCCGCGCCGAAGGTGCGGAAATGCGCCAGCCGCTTGGCCTGACCATCATTGGCGGCCTGGTGTTCAGCCAGATCCTCACCCTTTACACGACACCGGTGGTCTACCTGTACCTGGACCGCCTGCGTCACCGTTTCAACCGTTGGCGCGGCGTGCGCACCGACGCCGCCCTGGAAACCCCGCTATGACTTTTGCCCAGACCCCAGTTCACCGTGCCCTGCAGACGCTGACCCGTGGGCGTGGCTCGCGCCTGCTCGGCGCCGGGTTGTGCGTCGCCTTGCTCAGCGCCTGCACCCTGAGCCCGGACTACCACCGCCCCGAGCTGAGCAGCGCGGCGCAGTTCAAGCACGCCGCAGGCTGGACCCAGGCTACGCCGTCCGATGCCATTGCCCGCGGCGCCTGGTGGGAAATCTACGGTGATGCCGGGCTCAATGCGCTGGTCGAAGAGCTCAACCGCAGCAACCAGACCGTAGCGCAATCAGAAGCCCAGTACCGTCAGGCCCAGGCGCTGGTGCGCAGCAGCCGGGCGGCGCTGTTCCCCAGCCTGGACCTTAGCGTCGGCAAGACCCGCTCGGCCCAGGGTACCGGTAGTTCCAGCTCGAGCCTGTCCAACAACAGCAGCGGTATTCGCAACACCTACAACGCCCAGCTCGGCGTAAGCTGGGAAATCGACCTGTGGGGCAAGTTGCGCGAGACCCTCAATGCCAACGAAGCCAGTGCCGAAGCCAGCCTTGCCGACCTGGCCTCGATCCGCCTCAGCCAGCAGTCGGAACTGGTGCAGAACTACCTGCAGCTGCGGGTGATCGATGAGCAGAAGCGTCTGCTGGAGGCCACTGTGGCAGCCTATGAGCGCTCGCTGCGGATGAACGAAAACCAGTACCGCGCCGGCGTCGCCGGCGCGGATGCGGTGGCTCAGGCGCGGACCCAGCTGAAGAGCACCCAGGCCGACCTGATCGACCTGGTCTGGCAGCGTGCGCAGTTCGAGAACGCCATTGCCGTGTTGCTGGGCAAGACCCCAGCCGACTTCGCCCTGGCCGACAGCAAGGCCATTCCGGCGCTGCCACAAATTCCGGTGAGCTTGCCATCGCAGTTGCTGGAGCGACGCCCGGACATCGCTGCCGCTGAACGCAATGTGATGGCTGCCAACGCCAACATAGGCGTGTCGCGGGCGGCATATTTTCCGGACTTGAGCCTGAGCATGAGTGGCGGTTATTCCAGCAGCAGCTTCAGCAACTGGGTCGAACTGCCCAACCGCTACTGGTCGGTGGGGCCGCAGCTGGCGTTGACCTTGTTCGACGCCGGCAAGCGCAGCGCCGAGGTGGATCGCACGGTGGCGGTGTATGACCAGACCGTGGCGCAGTACCGCCAGACCGTGCTCGATGGCTTCAAGGAAGTGGAAAACCTGCTGGTTCAGTTGAAGGTGTATGGCGATGAAGCGGTAGTGCGCCAGGAGGCACTGGATGCCGCCCGCGAGTCACTGCGCCTGACCGAGAACCAGTACCGTGCCGGGCTGATCGGCTACCTGGATGTGGTCAACGTACAGACCACTGCACTAAGCAACGAGCGCAGTGTGTTGAACCTGCTGCAGGGGCGCCTGGTGGCCAGCGTGCAGCTAGTTGCCGCGCTGGGCGGTGGCTGGCAGGCCGAACAGGCGTTTGCCGAGCAGGATTGAATTATTCGCAGCGCTTTGTGGGAGCGGCCTTGTTTCGCGAAAGGGCCGCAAAGCGGCCCCAGACTCTCGGTACAATGGCTGATGTTGCTGGGGCTGCTTCGCAGCCCTTTCGCGACACAAGGCCGCTCCCACAAAGGAACGTGCATTCCTGCGTGACCGTATAGCCTCTTCCCTTTGGATCCCTTCCCCCCTTCGCAAAAACCCCGTGCGTTTCGCTTAAGCTTGAGTACAATCGTCAGCTTTTTCCGGGCCTCCCGTCCCGCCGCTGGAACTCCCAATGCTGACCGGTAGCTACTCCTCTTCGCTGGTGTTGATTTCGCTGTGCGTGGCGATCCTGGCGTCCTATACGGCCCTTGACCTGACCGGCCGCATCGCCACGGCGAAAGGCCGGGCTGCTTGCCTCTGGATGGGCGGTGGCGCGTTGGCCATGGGTATCGGCGTGTGGTCGATGCACTTCATCGGCATGCTCGCATTCAGCCTGCCCATCGACCTCGGTTATGACCTCACCCTGACCGCGTCCTCGCTGTTGATTGCCGTCTTGTCATCGGGCTTTGCATTGTGGCTGGTCAGCCAGCCGAGCCTGCCGGGGCTGCAGTTGGGGTTTGGCGCGCTGATCATGGGCGCCGGCATCGCCTGCATGCACTACACCGGCATGGCCGCGCTGCGCATGCTGCCGGGCATCGACTACGACCCGGCGCTGTTCGGTGCTTCGCTGCTGATTGCCGTGGCCGCCTCGGCAGCGGCATTGTGGATCGCCTTCCGTCTTCGCGCACACACACCCTATGTGCGGCAGATTCGCGGCCTGGCGGCGGTGGTGATGGGCCTTGCCATCGTCGGCATGCACTACACCGGCATGGCCGCAGCGAACTTCCCCGAGGGCAGCTTCTGCGGTGCGCTGGCGGGGGGAGGCCTGCAAGGCGACGGCCTGGTCTACCTGGTGCTGATCACCACCCTGGCAGTATTGGCGGTGGCCTTGCTCACCTCTGTGCTGGACGCTCGCCTGGAGGCGCGCACCGCCGAGCTGGCCCGCTCGCTGACCCTGGCTAACCAGGAGCTGACCCAACTGGCCTTGCACGACACCCTCACGGACTTGCCCAACCGTACCCTGCTGGCCGACCGCATCGAACAGGCCATCGCCAAGGTAGCGGAGCAGGGCGGCTGCTTTGCCCTGATGTTCATCGACCTGGACGGCTTCAAACCAGTCAACGATGCCTTTGGTCACCATGTCGGCGACTTGCTGCTCAAGGCAGTGGCGGCGCGCCTGCGCGGTCACCTGCACAGCCAGGACACGCTGGCGCGTATCGGCGGCGACGAATTCGTGCTGCTGGTGGAGCTACGGGAGCCGAACGATGCCATGGATGTGGCGGTCAAGCAGGTCAACCTGGTGTCACGGCCGTTCCGCGTGGCCGAGCATGACCTGCAGCTGACGGCGAGCCTGGGTATCGTCCTTTACCCGGGCAATGGCCAGGATCAGCACGAGTTGTTGCGCAATGCCGACGCCGCCATGTACCACGCCAAGAGCGCCGGCAAGAATGGCTACAGTTTCTTCGACGTGTCGATGAACAGCAACGCCCGCCAGCAATTGCAGCTACTGCAGGACTTGCGCCAGGCTCTGGAGCAGCGTCAGTTCCGCTTGCACTACCAGCCCAAGTTCGACGCCCAGGCCTGCCAGGCGATCGGTGCCGAGGCCTTGCTGCGCTGGGAGCACCCGCAGCAGGGCCTGTTGCTACCTGACCGCTTCATCGGCCTGGCGGAAAAGACCGGCCTGATCATCCCCATTGGCGAGTGGGTGCTCATCGAGGCCTGCCGCCAGATGCGCGAGTGGCTGGACCAAGGGCATCAGGGCTGGCGCATGGCGGTGAACCTGTCGGCCATCCAGTTCTGCCATGCCGGGCTGGTCGAGAGCGTAGCCCGGGCCCTGCAGCAGAACAGCCTGCCGGCCAACTGCCTGACCCTGGAAATTACCGAAACCACGGCCATGCACGACGCCGATGCCAGCCTGACGGTGCTGCAGCGGTTGTCCGACATGGGCGTGGACCTGTCCATCGATGACTTTGGTACCGGCTATTCCAGCCTGATGTACCTAAAGCGCCTGCCGGCCAACGAGCTGAAGATTGACCGCGGTTTCGTGCGCGACCTGGAGCAGGACAGCGACGATGCAGCGATCGTTTCGGCAATCGTGGCGTTGGGCCAGGCGCTGGGCCTGCGTATCGTTGCCGAAGGGGTGGAGACCGACAGGCAGCAGGACTTCCTGACCCGCCTGGGCTGCGATTCGCTGCAAGGCTACCTGCTGGGCGAGCCGGTGCCGGCCGAGCAGTTCATGGGCAAGTTGCAGGCCATGCGCCAGGAAAGCACGGCCGCGGGCTAGACCGCGTCGCGCAATGTGAAGGCGGGCATGAAGGCATCCATCTCCGCCTCGACGGCCTCGATGATGCGCTCTACATCGGCAGCGGCCATGATCGCCGAGCAGGGGATGCCGGCAATCGCCAGCAGGGTTACTCCGGTGGCGCGGTCGAACAGCCGTGCAACCATGCTGCGTGGCGCATCCATGCTGGCTTCGAAGCCCAGTGGGTGGAAATGCCATCGCATCACCTGGCAGGCGTTGGGGAACGTCATCTTGTTCATGCCAGCCTCCTTGTCCGTGTCTGGACGTGGTGAGTGGGTGGCCATATCGATGCGGCCACCGGGAACCTAACCATAGCACCTGCTACGCGTGAGTCTCGGCAACGAATACGACAAATGTGCCAATGCATGACAGCGGTCACATCCTTGTCATGGATGGCGTGTGGCTGACGCCGGCCCGGCAAACGTTTTCCTGGCTCGGTAGCGGCAAATTACCCGGTAGGTTCTCCTGCTTTTATCGATATTCGCCGCACAGTGTTTTCGGACGAGCGGTGCGGTCAACCGAGCAACCCGGCGGCGATATTGATAGTGAATCCCAGGATAGCCGTGTTGAAAACGAACCCCACCAGTGAATGCGCCAGCACCACACGCCGCAGGCCCCGCCCGGCGACGCCCACATCGGAGGTTTGCACGGCCATGCTGATGGTGAACGAGAAGTAGTGGAAGTCCCAGTAGTCGGGGTTGCGCTCGCCATCGGCGAAGCGCAGCGGCGGTTCGTGGCTTTGTCCGGTATAGAACAGCCGGGCGTAGTGCAGGCTGAAAATGCAGCCGATCAGCAGCCAGGAGCCGGCCACGGTCAGGCCGGTGTAGAGGTAGTGCAGGGTCAGGGCTGTGCCTTGCAGGCCACGGCTGGACACCAGTTGCAGGGTGACGGCGGCGAGGCTGGCGATGGCGGCGATGCATACGGTGAGCAGGACTATGCCTGCGTTCTCGTCTTCGATGCGGGCAACCTTGCGGACCCTGTCCGGGCTGGCTGTCCAGCTAAGGTAGAGTACAAGTAGCAGATACAGCCATACACCCAGGTTCCAGCCAGCGAGAATGTGCTGCACGGCATCATCGGCGGGGATCAGCCAAGCGCCCAGCAGGCCGACCATGGTAGCGATGCTCAGGCGCGGGTGGGTGCGGGTCAGGCGGTGGAAAGCCATGGGGCCTCTTTTGCGGGGGGCATGGCTTCTACTCTAGACCGTCATAAGGCAGATGAGCGGCCCATGTAGGCGCGGGCTGCGTGGCCTGATGTTTCTTTGATGCCGCCCATCGCGCGGCATAGCAACTCTCAGTAAACTGCACGCTCCAACACCAACATCCGTTGAACTCGAGGTTTCTGCATGACGCTCAGTCCTTTGGCAGGCAAGCCGGCTCCGGCCAGCGTGCTGGTCGATATTCCCCGACTGCTCACCGCCTACTACACCGGTCGCCCCGATGCTGCCGTGGCGGCCCAGCGGGTGGCCTTCGGCACCTCGGGGCACCGGGGTACTTCGCTTGAGTTGAGTTTCAACGAGTACCATGTCCTGGCCATCACCCAGGCCATCTGCCTGTATCGCCAGGAGAAGGGCATCGATGGCCCGCTGTTCATCGGCGCCGACACCCACGCGCTGTCGGCACCGGCCACCGCCAGTGCCCTGGAAGTGCTGGCGGCCAATGGCGTGCAGGTGATGCTGTCCAAGGACGACGAATACACGCCGACACCTGCGGTTTCCCACGCCATCCTTTGTCATAACCGCGGCCGCACGCAGGGCCTGGCCGACGGCATCGTCATCACTCCGTCGCATAACCCGCCGCAGAGTGGTGGCTTCAAGTACAACCCACCCAATGGCGGCCCGGCCGACAGCGACGTCACCAAGTGGATCGAGGCCAAGGCCAACGAACTGCTGGCCGCTGACCTGGCGGGCGTCAAGCGCATGGCCCATGCCCAGGCGCTACAGGCTTCCACCACCCAGCGCCACGACTACGTGAGCAACTACGTGGCCGATCTGGAGAACGTCATCGACTTCGACGTCATCCGTGGCGCCAAGCTGCGCCTGGGCGTTGACCCGCTGGGCGGGGCAGGGGTGCGCTACTGGTCGGCGATTGCCGAGCGCTACCAGCTGGACCTGGAAGTGGTGAACACCGAGGTCGACCCGACCTTCCGCTTCATGACCGTCGACTGGGACGGCCAGATCCGCATGGACCCGTCCTCGCCGTACGCCATGCAGGGGCTGATCGGCCTGCGCGAACGCTTCGACGTGGCCTTCGCCTGCGACCCGGACCACGACCGCCATGGCATCGTCACCCCGGATGGCCTGCTGCAGCCGAACAACTACCTGGCCGTGGCCATCGACTACCTGTACCGCCACCGCCCGCAATGGCGCAGCGATGCCGCAGTCGGCAAGACCGTGGTCTCCAGCGGCCTGATCGACCGCGTCACCCAGCGCCTGGGGCGTGAACTGTACGAAGTGCCGGTGGGCTTCAAGTTCTTCGCCCAAGGCCTGTTCGACGGCTCGCTGGGCTTTGGGGGCGAGGAGAGTGCGGGGGCTTCGTTCCTGCGCCGCGATGGCTCGGTCTGGGCCACCGACAAGGACGGGCTGATCCCGGCCTTGCTGGCTGCCGAGATGACTGCCCGCACCGGGCGCAACCCGAGCCAGGCCTACGCCGACCTGACCGAGGCGCTGGGCAAGCCGTTCGCCACCCGTGTCGAAGCCAAGGCCGATGCCCGGCAGAAGGCTTTGCTGAGCAAGCTGGCGCCGGAGCAGGTGAAGTCGACCGAGCTGGCGGGTGAGCCGATCGTGCAGATCCTCAGCCATGCACCGGGCAACGGCCAGGCGATTGGCGGGCTGAAGGTGATGACCGCCAATGGCTGGTTCGCCGCGCGCCCTTCGGGCACCGAGGACATCTACAAGATCTACGCCGAAAGCTTCATCGACGAGGCGCACCTGCAGCGCCTGGTGCAGGAAGCGCAGGTGCTGGTGGATGCGGCGATTGCCTGACAGGTAACAAACCGCTTGGTTCTGCGGCATGGTGTAAATTAGAATAAATCTTATTTGCACCACCGCAGGGCCTTCCCCATGATCGACGCCGCGCCGCCACCGGAGCATAGCCTGCCCGCCCTGTACCGGGCCCACCGCGGCTGGCTGGAAACCTGGCTGCGGCGGCGCATGGGCAATGCCTGGGATGCCGCCGACCTCAGCCAGGATACCTTCCTGCGGATCCTGGCCAGCGCCCAGCCGCTGGCAGACATTCGCGAACCGCGTGCCTACCTGCTGACCGTGGGCAAGCGCCTGCTGAGCAACTTCCATCAGCGGCGCAGCCTGGAACAAGCCTACCTCGCTGCATTGGCGCAGTTGCCCGAGCAGCATGTGCCCTCGCCAGAGCAGCGTTGGCTGCTGCTGGAAACCCTGCAAGCCCTCGACGAGTTGCTCGACGGCCTCAAGGCGCCGGTACGCAAGGCCTTTCTCTGGAGCCAGCTGGAGGGCCTGGGCTATGCCGAGATCGGCAAACGCCTGGGCGTTTGCGAGCGCTCGGTCAAACGCTACATGGCGCAGGCCTACGAGCATTGCCTGCTGGCCGAACTATAATGACCTCCCACTCCCCCGAAACGCGTGAGGCACTGCAGGCTGCTGCCCGCTGGCTGGCGCTGGTGGACTCTGGCTGTGCCAGTGAGGGTGACCTGCAGCGCCTGGAGCAATGGCGCACCAGCAGCACCTTGCACGAACACGCCTGGCAAAAGGCACTGCTGTTGCGCCAGCGTTTTTCCGCGCTACCCGGCGCATTGGCCATGGCCACCCTGGACCGCCCGGATACCGGCCGCCGGGCGCTGCTCAAGCAGGCCTTGGGCGTGGCGGCATTGTTGCCGGCGGCCTGGCTGGCAAGCCGCGAACTGCCGCTGGAGGCCTGGGCCGCCGACATGCACACCGCGGTCGGGGAGCGCCGGCAGGTGCTGCTGAGCGATGGCACATTCGTGCAGTTGAACACCGACAGTGCGGTGGATATCGACCTGGGCGCTCGTCGTCTGACAATGCTGCGTGGCGAAGTGGCAGTCAGGTTGCCCGGCAACCTGGGCCTGACGTTGCAGGTGCCCTCTGGCCAGGTGGCGCTAGATGCCGGTGAGGTGTGCCTGCGCCTGGTCGATCAGGCTTGCCGGGTATCGGTGGTCAGGGGCGCGGCCCACCTGCAACCGCGGCAAGGCCCGGCACTGTTGCTGCAGGCCGGGCAGCAGGCCAGCCTGCAAGCGGCCGGGGTTGGCCCTGTCACCGGCCTGGACGCATGGCTGCTGGGCTGGCGCGAAGGGGTGCTGCGGCTGGAGGACCGCCCCTTGGGCGAGCTGCTGCACGAGCTGCGCAGGTACCGCCCCGGCGTGCTGCGCTGGGCGCCCGAACTGGAGGCCCTGCGCGTGACTGGCACGTTCCGCCTCGACGACACCGACCGGGTGCTGGCCTTGCTCGCCGCCAGCCTGCCGTTGCAGGTAGACAGGCGCACGCGTTATTGGGTGAGCCTGGCTGCACGAGAAAATCGCGTGTGAGGCTGTCCCCTTTTTTCCTCTCGCCGGTCATTACCGGTAGGAGCAAATAAAGGGGAGCCTTGTTCAATGCCTGCTGTCATGTCTTGCCGCCTGCGCCCACTGGCGCGAGCAGCACATCCGTTGTTCGCGATGAGCCTGTTGTTGTGTGCACCGGCCTGGGCCGATGAACCCGCCCGGCGCAGCTATCAGGTGCCAGCCGCAAGCCTGGGTGCGGCACTTACCCAGTTTGCCGACCAGGCCGGGGTCAGCCTGTCGCTGGACCCGGCGCTGATCGACGGCCGGCAGAGCAATGGCTTGTCCGGCAACTACAGTGTCGACGAAGGCTTCACCCAGCTGCTGCGCGGCAGCGGCCTACAGTTGCTGCCGGTGGGCGAGGGCGCTTTCACACTGATGTCGGCCCCCCAGGCGGGTGGTGCCCTGGAAATCGACCCGACCAGCATCGTCGGTGGCCTGGCCGCAGGCAACGAAACGCAACCCTATGCCGGTGGCCAGGTGGCCCGTCAGGGTTCACAGGGCCTGCTGGGTACGCGCGACTTCATGGAAACCCCGTTCAGCATCACCAGCTACACCAGCGAACTGGTGAAGAATCAGCAGGCGCGAACCTTGGGCGAGCTGATCGCCAGCGACCCATCGGTGCGCGCCACCAACCCGGCGGGTGGGCGCTTCGAGCAGTTCACCATTCGCGGCTTCAGCCTGTTCAACAGCGATGTGGCCTACAACGGCCTGTACGGCATCCTGCCGACCTATTCGATCGACATGGAAATGGCCGACCGGGTCGATATCATCAAAGGCCCCAGTCAGTTGATCAACGGCATTTCGCCGCGAGGTAGTGTTGGCGGCGGCATCAATGTGCAGCCCAAGCGGGCCGGTGACCAGCCGCTCACCGAGTTTACCGGCAGCCATGCCTCGGCGGGCCAGGCAGGCGGGGCGGTGGACGTGGGCCGGCGCTTTGGTGACGGCCGGCAGTTCGGCGTGCGTTTCAATGGCGTGAAACAGTCGGGCGACACCGAATGGGATCACCAGCGTGTCGAACGCGAAATGGCAGTGTTGGGCCTGGACTTTCGTGGCGAGCGCCTGCGGCTTTCGGCAGACCTCGGCCATACCGAGCGCGACACCGATGCACCGCAGGAGCGGGTGCTGGTCGGTGCCAATGCCAAGGTGCCGGATGCCAACGACGTACGCCACAACTACGCCCAGGCCTGGAGCAGGGCGCGCACCAACGACACCTTCGGTGCGCTGCATGCCGAGTACGATATCAGCGAGTCGCTGCTGGCCTATGGCGCGGTCGGCGCGCGCAAGAGCAACCATGACTTCCTGCGCCACAACGTGTCCATCAGCAACGATGCCGGCGACTTCACCGTGCAGCCGCGCGACTTCACCCGGGATGAAACCGTGCGTACCGCCATGGCCGGCGTGCGCAACTGGTTCCATACCGGGCCGGTCAGCCACGAACTGAACCTGGCCGCCACCTACTTCTACATGGACTTCACCAACGGCGGCGCCCGCTATGCCTCGGCGCCCAGCAACCTCTACCACCCGGTGGCCACGCCGACACCGGGCACGCCAACCCGCATCGACCCCGAGGTTTACACGGAGAACCGCTTCTCCGGCGTGGCTCTGGCCGACACCCTGGGCTTCTTCGACGACCGCCTGCTGCTGACCTTGGGTGCGCGCTGGCAGCGGGTGCAGGTGGATGACTGGAGCGACGGCATCAAGGGGGATACCGCCTACGATGAAGAGAAGATGTCGCCTTCGGGCGGCGTGCTGCTCAAGGTTACCGACCAGCTGTCGTTGTATGCCAACTACATGGAGGGCCTGAGCCAGGGCAAGATCGCGCCGTCGACATCGGTCAACGAAGACCAGATCTTCCCGCCGTTCACCAGCCGCCAGGTCGAGGTGGGGGCCAAGTATGACCTGGGCAAGGTCGCCTTCACCGCCAGTGCCTTCCGCATCCGCCAGCCGGCCTACGAAACCAACCCCACGTCGCGGGTGTTCGGCCGCAATGGCAAGCGCGACAACCGGGGGATTGAACTGAGCGTGTTCGGCGAGCCCATGCAAGGCGTGCGCGTGCTGGGCGGGGTGATGTATATCGACAGCGAACTGACCGACACCGTCGGCGGCGCCTACGATGGCAACCGCGCACCGGCCACGCCCGAGTACAACGTCAACCTTGGCGTCGAGTGGGATGTACCGGGGGTGAACGGCCTGACCTTGACGGCGCGGGGCGACCACTCGAGTTCGCAGTACCTGGACCAGAATAACAGCAAGCAGATCGACGGCTGGGAGCGTTATGACCTGGGCGCGCGTTATGCGTTCAAGGTGGATGCCACTCAGGTGACCTTGCGTGCCAGTGTCGAGAATGTGCTGGACGACCGGTACTGGAGCTCGGCCGGAGCTTCGGATGACAGCGAGCCCGGGCTGACGCTGTCTACGCCGCGTACCTACCTGCTGTCGGCGACCGTGGGTTTCTAGCCCATGCGCGATTCCGTGTAGTCGATTACCCAGCCTTTGGGGGCTGCGCTGTCCCGTAGAGAACTGAATTCGCAAGCGGTCCGCGTACCCTGTGGGAGCGGCTTTAGCCGCGAAGAATCCAACGCGGTGCATGGCACCGGCTGCGCCGGTGTTCGCGGCTGAAGCCGCTCCCACAGGATGCCTGCAACTGACCGCGTTGAACCGATCGATCAGACCGAATCTGGCACCACGGCGATCACATCGATCTCCATCAGCCACTCGGCCTGGGCCAACCCGGCCACCACCAGCCCGGTGGAAATCGGGAACACACCCTTGAGCCACTTGCCCACCTCCTTGTACACCGGTTCGCGGAAGCGCGGGTCGGTGATGTAGGTGGTGGTCTTGACGATGTGGGACAGGTCCGAGCCGGCTTCTTCGAGCAGTTGCTTGACGTTCTTCATCGCCTGCTCGGCCTGCGCCCGTGGGTCACCCAGGCCCACCAGGTTGCCTTCGAAGTCGGTGCCGACCTGGCCGCGCACATAGATGGTGTTGCCGGCGCGCACTGCCTGGCACAGATCGTTGTCCAGGGTCTGGTTGGGGTAGGTGGCCTTGGTGTTGAACATGCGGATACGGGTATGGGTAGGCATCAGTGGGCTCCGAGGGTGCTGACGTTGCTGATCTTGGGTTGCTGCTGCTCATCCGCTGCGCGTTGTTCGCGGTCGCGGTAGGCGGCATAGGTGCGTTGCGTGGCGATGTGGCCGGCGACGTGCTTGGCGTCGTGCCAAACGCCCCAGATGAACGACGAGCCACGGCGCGACAGCCACGGCAGGCCGAGGAAGTACACGCCCGGCTCGCGGGCCACGCCGCGCTGGTGCTGGGGCTTGCCGTTGGCGTCGAAGGTGTCTACCTGCAGCCAGCTGAAGTCGACGCCGTAACCGGTCGCCCAGATGATGCTGGTGACGCCGGCCTTGGCCAGGTCCAGCTGCTGCAGCGGGTTGCGCATGCACTCCGGGTCGGCCAGGCGTTTGCGGGCTTCGGGCTCTTCCGGCAGGTCCAGGCCATTGCGTTCGATGTAGGCATCGGCGGCATCGAGCAGGGCCAGGTAGTTGTCGTCGCCGCGGTTGATGTTCTCGACCAGGTTGTCCTGGAAGCGCGCCACGCCGTTTTCGAACGACTGGGTCAGGCCGACCAGGGTCATGCCCTGGTGGGCGAGGGCGCGGAAGTCCACGGTGTGGCCGCCACGGGCGCCACTGACGGCAATGGTCACGTGCTCGCGGCCAGGCTTGGCGATTTCCGCATCCCACTCACCCAGCACGCCCAGCCACCAACAGAAGTCGCGGTTGCGGTAAGCGCGTGGCGGGCGATCGTGGGCGCCGACCGAGAGGTATACCTGGCGCCCGGCACGCATCAGTTCTTCGGCGATCTGTACGCCGGAGGAGCCGGCGCCTACTACCAGCACGGCGCCTTCGGGCAGTTGTCCAGGGTTGTAATAGGCGGCGGAGTGAATCTGGTACAGGTTGCTGTCTTTCGGCGCTATGGCCGGGATCACCGGCTTCTGGAACGGGCCGGTGGCGGCGACCACGCGGTTGGCGCGAATCACGCCTTCACTGGTTTCGATGGTAAAACCGGGGCGGTCGCTGTTGCGCAGCACTTTCTTCACTTCGATGCCGGTGCGTACGGGCAGGTTGTACTTGCGTACGTACTGCTCGAAGTAGTCGGCTACCTGGTCCTTGCCGGCGAAGGCATCGGCGTCGAGGTTGAATTCCAGCCCTGGGAAGCGGTCGTGCCAGACCGGGCCATTGGCCACCAGCGAGTCCCAGCGACCGGTGCGCCAGGCCTCGGCGATACGCTTGCGCTCCAGCACCAGGTGCGGCACGCCAAGCTTGCTCAGGTGTTCGCTCATGGCCACGCCGGCCTGGCCGGCGCCGACGACGAGGGTGTCGATTTCGAGGTTGTTCAGTGTCATGTCCGAGCCCTTGTTCAGGCGGTTTTTGTCAGGTCGGTTTGGAGGACCGCCGTTGCCTGGGGCCAGACTAGGGATGCCGTGGAAATGGCGAAAATAGTATTTAGCTGGGGCTTGCCGATAAAACGGCGAAGGCCCTGGATTCTGTGGCTTGCGAGTTGAACGCAAAGGGGCCGCGCGCTGTGCTGACAGGAATAATTGGCCCGAAACAGATGTAGGAGCAGCCTTGTGCTGCGAAGCGCCGCGCGGGCGGCGCTCGATCTCAGCCATAGCAAAGTTTTTTCCTGCCTAACCCCTCGGAAAAAGGTCGTTTCGCCGGCCGAAAGGTTCAACCCAGAATGCCGTGTATCGCACAGCACAACAGGAACCATGACATGACTTTTTCCATCATCGGTCGTTGCCAGGAAACCGGCCAGGTCGGTATCGCCATCAGCTCTTCGAGCATCGCCGTGGGCGCCCGCTGCCCGTGGGTACGTGCCGGTGTGGGCGCGGTCGCCACCCAGAACATCACCTTGCCGGCGCTGGGCCCGCAGATTCTCGATGCCCTGGAACAGGGGCAGTTGCCACCTGCCGCAGCGCTGGACCGGGTGCTGAGCGCCAATGGCTGGAGCGAGTACCGCCAGGTCACGGTGATCGACAGCCATGGCCAGGTGGCGCTGTTCACCGGTAAGGAAGCCCTGGGCACGCACCACGCCGTGGCCGGTGAGCAATGCGCGGCGGCAGGCAACCTGTTGGCCTCGACCCAGGTGATCGAGGCGATGGTGCAGGCCTTTGAACAGGCTGGCGGGCATCTGGCCGACCGCCTGCTGGCGGCCATGCACGCGGCGATGGCCGCAGGCGGCGAGGCGGGGCCGGTGCACTCGGCGGCGTTGAAGATTGCCGGCGAGCTGACCTGGCCGCTGGTGGACCTGCGCGTGGACTGGGCCGAGGCCGACCCGATCGCTGTACTCGATGGCCTGTGGCAGGCGTACCGGCCGCAGATGCAGGACTACGTCACCCGCGCCCTCAACCCGACTGCCGCGCCAAGCTACGGGGTGCCGGGCGATGAGTGAATTTGCCTGTCGCGCGCTGCTGGCCAGGCTGATCGGCTTTGCCACGGTCAGCCGGGATTCCAACCTCGAACTGATCAGCTTCATCCGCGACTACCTGGCCGGGTTGGGCGTGCAGAGCGAGTTGTTCCATAACCCGGAGGGTACCAAGGCCAACCTGTTCGCCACCATCGGCCCCAGGGACGTTGGCGGCGTGGTGCTGTCCGGGCATACCGATGTGGTGCCGGTGGACGGCCAGGCCTGGACGGTCGAGCCGTTTGCCCTGAGTGAACGCGACGGGCGCCTGTATGGCCGTGGCACGGCCGACATGAAGGGCTTCATCGCTTCGGTACTGGCGGCTGTGCCCGCGTTCCTTGCCCAACCGTTGCGCCTGCCGGTGCACCTGGCGTTCTCCTATGATGAGGAAGTCGGCTGCCTGGGTGTGCGCCCGATGCTGGCCGCGCTCGGGCAGCGTCCGCACAAGCCGCGGCTGTGCCTGATTGGCGAGCCCACCGAGCTCAAGCCGGTGCTGGGGCACAAAGGCAAGCTGGCGATGCGCTGCCAGGTGCAGGGTGCGGCCTGCCACTCGGCGTATGCGCCATATGGGGTGAATGCCATCGAGTATGCGGCGAAGCTGATCGGCAAGCTGGGTGATATCGGTGATGTCTTGGCATTGCCAGAGCACCACGACGAGCGCTTCGACCCACCGTTCTCCACTGTGCAGACCGGTGTGATCAAAGGGGGTAGGGCGCTGAACATCGTGCCGGCGGAATGCGAATTCGATTTCGAAGTGCGGGCCTTGCCGGGGTTCGAGGCACAGGCAGTGGCCGATCAGTTGCAGACCTATGCCGAGGCTGAGTTGCTGCCGCGTATGCGTAAGGTCGATGCGGCCTGCGACATTCGCCTGCAGCCGTTGAGTGCGTATCCCGGGCTGGCCACGCCGGCGGATAGTGAGGCGGCTCGCCTGGTGGCGTTGCTCAGTGGCTCGGATCAGTTCGGTACGGTGGCGTTTGGTACCGAAGGTGGGCTGTTCGACCAGGCAGGGATCCCGACTGTTGTGTGTGGGCCAGGGAGCATGGACCAGGGGCACAAGCCGGATGAGTTCGTCAGTGTCGAGCAGTTGCGGGGGTGTGATGCCATGTTGCTGAGGCTGGTGAATTACCTCCGGCAGGGTTGATTGCGCTGGCCTCTTCGCGGGTAAACCCGCTCCCACAGGATCTCGTCAGTCTCAAGGCCTGTGCAGTACCTGTGGGAGCGGGTTCACCCGCGAATGGGCCGCAGCGCGGCCCCGGGTATTCAGAAGGTAGCCTTGACCTGCAGGCCAACCACCAGCGCGTTGTCGATGTCCTTCCCGGAGAACGCACCCGGTTCAATGATGTACTGCACATCCGGGCGCAGGTTCAGCCATGGCGTGGCCTGGTAGCCATAGCTCAGCTCGACCAGCTGCTCGGCGCTGTCGATGTCGGGGAACGGCTGCCCGGCATTGAACGCGGCATCTTCCAGCACGTCGCGGCTACGCGGGTTGGGCACGGCACGGCCATAGCCCAGCGCCACGGTATCCTTCGGGCGGCTTGCGAACGGCTTGTACAGCACCACGCCGGCGCCATACCACTTGGTGAACGGTGAGGCAGCCTTGCTCGACGCCGAGTACTGGCCGAAGGCATGCAGGCTGCGGCCCGGCGAGCCCTGGTCGTTCCACACGGCCTGGTCGACCAGCAGGTAGTGGCCGCCACGGCCGGACACTTCCTCGTCGCTGCCGATGCGCTTCACGTCGGAGCTGTCGTAGTAATAGCCCAGTTTGTACTCGCCAGGCAGCTCGCCCTGCAGCTTGTACACCAGCTCTACCGGTACCACGGTGCCGGTGGTGTGCTTAGGGCCCAGGTGCCAGGCGCGGCTGGAGTTGCCGTTGCTTTCCGGATCGACGTTGAACGCCGCCACACGCAGCTGCCAGGACGGCGACAGGTCGTATTTCACCCGCACGCCCAGGTGGGCGTTGGGGTAGTTGGTCCAGCCACTGCCGCCAGACATGTTCAGCGGGTGGCCGCAGAAGCCGGCGTTCATGAAGTTGCACAGGATGCCGCTGTCCAGGCCACCGAGGTCGTTGCCCATGGCCATGTAGCCGAGCTTGACGTTGAGCGCGGGGGTGAACAGGGTGCGCTCGTAGCTCAGCTCGGTCAGGCGGGTGTACAGGCCGCCGAAGTTTTCCTGGATAGGCAGGCGGTTGCCCACCAGGTCCTCCGAGGCACTGTTGCCGCGGCGGTCGTTGATGGTCAGTTGGACCTTGCCGCCGTTGTCCAGGCCATACAGTTTCGACAGGTCGAACTGCACGCCCAGTTTCAGGTTTTGCGAGTAGCGCGCCGAGCGGTGCAGGCCACCGTGGGCGTTGTAGGCGGTTTCGCCGCTGTAGTCGCCGGTGAACTTGACGCCGTCTTCTTCCAGCTGGTGACGCAGGCCGCCCCAGTCACCGGTCAGGGTGCTGCGGGTCATCAGGTCGCCGTCGGCCAGGGCGGTGCTGCTGGCCAGGGCCAGCAGCAGGGTGGGGGTGATGCGAATTGCGGATGGCATTGCTGAATCTCGGGTTGTTATCCAGGGCTTCTTCGCGGGTGAACCCGCTCCCACAGTGACTGCACCATCAGTAAGGGCAGTGCTTATCCTGTGGGAGCGGGTTTACCCGCGAAGAAGGCGACGCGGTCTTACGGCAGAGCGTAAGAAATCACGTAGTCGCCACGGTCAGTCGACTGGCGCGCGCCGCCAGCAGTGACCACCACGTACTGCTTGCCGGTCTTCGGCGAGACGTAGGTCATCGGGCCGCCCTGGCTGCCCACTGGCAGGCGAGCCTTCCAGATTTCGTTGCCGTTGCTGCTGTCGTAGGCGCGCAGGTAGAAGTCCTGGGTACCGGCGATGAACACCAGGCCGCCCTGGGTCGACAGGGTGCCGCCGAGGGTCGGCAGGCCGATCTTGATCGGCAGGTGCATGCGGATGCCGAGCGGGCCGGTGTCCTCGACGGTGCCTACCGGTACCTGCCACGCCACCTGGCGGGTCTTCATGTCGATGGCGGTCAGGGTGCCGAATGGCGGTGCCTGGCACGGAATGCCGGCCACCGACAGGAAGCGGTTCTTGTTCACCGCATACGGGGTGCCCTTGAGCGGTACTGCGCCCATGCCGGTGTTCAGCGCTTCGCCACCGGAAGCGGCATTGCCTTTGTTCTGCGACGGGATCATCTGGATCCACAGGCCCAGGCGCATGTCGTTGACGAAGATGAAACCATGTACCGGGTCGGTGGAAATGCTGCCCCAGTTCATGCCACCCAGCGAACCCGGGAAGCTCAGTGACAGGTCGGTGCCCGGCGCGGTGTACAGGCCGTCGTAGCGCATCTTCTTGAAGTTGATGCGGCACAGCAGCTGGTCGTACGGGGTAGCGCCCCACATGTCCGATTCGGTCAGGGTCTGCGCGCCGATCTGCGGCATGCCCACCGACTTCGGCTGGGTTGGCGAGTACGGCTCGTCAGGGATGTTGCCTGGCTTGACCGGTACTTCGTCGACCTGGGTCAGCGGCTTGCCGGTGGCGCGGTCGAGCACGTAGATCTGCCCGGCCTTGGTGCCGATCACCACCGCAGGTACCGACTGGCCGTCGTCCTTGGTGAAGTCGATCAGGCTCGGCTGCATCGGCAGGTCGAAGTCCCACAGGTCGTTGTGCACGGTCTGGAACACCCACTTCTGGTTGCCGGTGGTGGCGTCCAGGGCCAGTACCGAAGCGCCGTAGGTATGGTCCAGCTTGCTGCGTTCAACGCCGTAGATGTCGGTGGACGACGAGCCCATCGGCAGGAACACGGTATTCATTGCCGGGTCGTAGGACATCGGAGCCCAGCTGTTGGGGGTGCTGCGCACATAGGTGCTGTCGCCCTTGGGTGCCTGGCGATCCCCCGGATTGCCGGGGTCGAAGGCCCAGCGCATTTCACCCGTGATCACGTCGAAACCACGGATCACGCCGCCCGGCATGTCGGTCTGGACGTTGTCGGCGATGCGACCGCCGACCACCACGGTGGTACCGGCCATCAGCGGCGCGGAGGACAGCTGGTAGTAGGAGTCCGGCACATCCCCCAGGCCGGCCTTGAGGTCGATCTGGCCGTTGTTGCCGAAGCCCTGGCAGAACTCGCCGGTGTCGGCGTCGACGGCAATCAGGCGGCCGTCGATGGTGTTGGTCAGCAGGCGACGCTGGCAGTTGGCACCAGCCGCCACGCTGACGGCGGTGATCGGCGAGCTGTTCGGCTGGGTCGGCTGGGCGATGGCGGCGGTGGCGTCGAAGTAGGCCATGCCGCGGCAACGCTGCCAGACCTTGGACTGGGCGTTGATCGCGTTCTTCCACAGCTCTTTGCCGGTATCGGCATCGAGGGCGATCAGGTTGTTGTGCGGGGTGCAGATGAACACCTTGTTGCCGACCTGCAGCGGGGTCAGCTGGTCTTCGGCACCGTTGCCGTCGCTGAGGGCCACGTCACCGGTCTGGTAGGTCCAGGCCACTTTCAGCTTGTCGACGTTGTCGCGGTTGATCTGGTCCAGCGCGGCGAAACGGCTGCCACCTTCGGTGTTGCCGTAGTGGGCCCAGTCCTTCTGCGCTTTGTCGGCCTCGACCGGGGTCATGCCCGGGCCTTTGCCGGTGGGGGCGACGCTGGGGTGGGCAACGAACATGTTGCCGACGGCGATCGCCAGCACCACGGCCATCACCCCGGCAACGCCATGGGCACCACGGCCGGCGCTGCCACCGTTGGCACGGGCCAGCAGCGGGTAGACCAGTGCCACCACCATGCCGATTGCGCCGAACATGAACAGGCGCGAGAACAGTGGCCAGAACACCAGGCCAGCGTCGAACAGCGCCCAGATGACAGTACCGGCCAGGAACGCCGCATACAACCATGCGCCAGCGGGCTTGCGAAGAGCGACAAGGACACCGGCAATGGCCATGGCCAGGCCGCCGGTCAGGAAGTACCAGGAACCGCCCAGGCCGGCCAGCTTGATGCCGCCCGCAGCCATGAGGAGGCCGAGCAGGGCGATGATCACGCCCAGGCCGACCAGGATGATGTTTGTAGCGCCAGAAGCGCGCGGTGTTTCTTTCATGCCAGGGATCTCAGCAGGTGGAATGCGCGCAGTGTAATCTCTTAGCTTGCTAATTAACAAGTTGGTACATAATTTTGTGGGGCGGATTGTCGCAGGGTTCAGCTCGCCAAGGTGTGGCTAAAAGTTTAGATCAGGCGGTTAAAGTTGCAGTAAACAGGGTCTTCATGCCGGTTGCGTAACCTGCACTCAACTTTGTGCCGAACAGGGAGTGGCCGGTTTCACGCTGGCCACGGGATGCCCTTGCTGTAGAACACTGCGAGCCAGACGGTGGCTGTGCCGGGAGCGGTCCATTCCACGCGGTGGCGGTAGTGCGGGGGGATGTCCAGGCAATCGCCCGGCGCCAGCAGGCGGGTGTGGCTCTCGTGCTCGAAGCGCAGGCCGGCGGCTCCACTGAGCAGCACGATCCATTCACCTTCGGCCTGGTCGTACCAGAAGCCAGGCGGGCTGGCCTGGCCGCTGGAAACAATACGCTCAACGCGCACGCCCGGGCGGCTGAGCAGCTCGTCGACCTGTTCGGCGCAGGTGGGGTCGCAAGGGGGCAGGGCGGTCAGCAGGTTGGTCGGTGTCATGGAAGGCCTCGTTTGGAAGGGGGGTGGTTCCACTATGGACGCAATTGCCGCGCACCGCGCTTCTTGACCCGCCCGGCTGTTTGTAAGAACTTTCCGAGATTTGGAAGACGGGCAGCAAATGGACAAACTCCTGGCGATGAAGATGTTCGTGGCCACCGTCGATGCTCAGGGCTTTTCTGCCGCCGCGCGCCAGCTAGGGCTGGCAACTTCGTCGGTGACGCGCCTGGTCGATGCCCTGGAAACGGCGTTGGGCGCCACCTTGCTCAACCGCTCCACCCGCCAGGTCAGCCTGACCGAGGCCGGCGCTCGTTATTACGAGCGCGCTCGGGGTATTTTCGAGGCGCTGGACGCGGCCGATGCCAGTGTCGCCGACCGTGGCGAAGAGCCTGTCGGTGTGCTGCGCCTGTGCTTGCCGGTGGAGTTCGGCAGGCGGGTCATCGCTCCGCACCTGGGGCTGTTCCTGGCACAGTACCCGGCACTGGAGCTGGACATTGACCTCAGCGACAGGCTGGATGACCTGCTTGACGGGCGCTATGACCTGTCGATCCGCCTGGGCGACCCCGCGCCCAATGAGGAGCTGGTGTGTCGCCAGTTGGGTCGCTTCCAGCGCTGGCTGGTTGCCAGCCCGGCCTACCTGGCCGGGCGTGACGCGCTGCTACATCCGCGACAGTTGCTCGAACACGCCTGCCTGCGCTTTCGCTACGGGCAGAAAGGGCGCCCCTGGCGCCTGGCCCGCGGGCAGGACAGCCTGGAGCTGGACGTGAGCGGGCCGTTGCGTAGCGCCAATGCCGACATGTTGCGCGAAACCGCGCTGGCGGGCAGCGGCATCGCGCTGCTGGCTGACTGGCTGGTGCATGAGGATGTGGCGGCCGGGCGCCTGCAGCGGCTGTTCCCCGACTGGCAGGCCAGCCCTGGCGCGGCCAGTGACAGCATCAACGCCCTGTACCTGCCCAATCATCGTGGTTCGCGGCGGGTAAATGCGTTCATCGACTTTTGCGAAAACCTGTTGAAGCGCAGCACTTAGTGTTGCGCAGTGCGCAAAGCCCTGTTGCGTCAGCGCTGGATTCTCGCCGGGAGTGCGTCTGGGTAAGGTGACCGGCATATCCCACCCTTGCCGAGGACCCTCGCATGAATCCCTCCCTTGCTGCCGCGCAGCCTGTAGCCACCGGCCTGAGCCAGGCCCTGGTCGCGCTGCTGGCGTTCTGCTGCGGCGCGATCGTCGCCAATATCTACTATGCCCAGCCCATCGTTGGCCTGATCGCCCCGGACCTGGGGCTGTCCACCGAGCATGCCAGCCTGATCGTTTCGCTCACGCAGTTGGGCTATGCCCTGGGCCTGCTGTTGCTGGTACCGCTGGCCGACCTGTTGGAAAACCGCCGCCTGATGGTGGCTACCGCCGTGCTGGCCTGCGTCAGCCTGCTGCTGGCGGGGACCAGCAGCAGTGGCCAGGGCCAACTGTTCCTGGGCTATGCACTGCTGATCGGTTTCAGTTCCGTGGCGGTGCAGATGCTCATTCCGCTGGCGGCGCACCTGGCGCCGGAGCAGCAGCGTGGGCGGGTGGTCGGCAACATCATGGGTGGCCTGCTGCTGGGTATCCTGCTGGCGCGGCCGTTGTCCAGCCTTGTGGCCGACTACCTCGGCTGGCGTGCGGTGTTCATCGGCGCTGCCGGGGTAATGCTGGCGATCATCCTGCTACTGGCCCTGACCTTGCCGCGGCGGATGCCCGAGCACAAGGCCAGCTATGCCGGGCTGATGCTGTCGCTGTTCACGCTGCTGCGCCGTCATCCCTTGCTGCGCCAGCGCGCGCTGTACCAGGCATTGATGTTCGCGGCGTTCAGCCTTTACTGGACGGCGGTACCGATGGCCCTGGCTACCGAGCATGGCCTGTCGCAGAGCCAGATCGCAGTATTCGCCCTGGTGGGCGCGGTGGGCGCCGTGGCCGCGCCCATGGCCGGTCGCCTGGCCGATGCCGGGCATGCCCGGGCCGGTTCGCTGCTGGCGTTGTTGCTGGCACCGGCGGCACTGTTGCTGGGGCTGACGGTGCCGGGCTACAGCGTGATCGGCCTGGGCCTGACCGGCGTGCTGCTGGATTTTGCGGTGCAGATGAACATGGTCATCGGCCAGCGTGAAGTGTACGCGCTGGACCCGGCCAGCCGCGGGCGGCTGAACGCGGTGTACATGACCAGCATCTTCCTCGGAGGGGCGCTGGGGTCGGCGGTGGCCAGTGCGCTGTTCAGCCAGTTTGGCTGGCAGGGTGTGGCGCTGGTGGGGGCGGGGTTGCCGGGGGTGGCCTTGCTCATCTTCCTGGTCAAAGCGCGCCGGGGTTGAATGCGAGCCCACAGGCTGTCGCGATCCCTGTAGGAGCGCGACAGCCTTTGCGTAGTGCTACCGCCCAAGCGGCAACGCCACACCAATCAAGGCAAACAGGCTGCCGCAGCAGCGGTTGAAGCCCTTGCCGCCCTTGGCCAGCCATGGCCGGATACGAAACGCCAGGCGTGCCAACAGGTATTCGACCAGGAACTCGACGCTGGCAAAGGTTGCCGCCATCACCACGAACTGCAACAGCAACCCACGCTGTGGATCGATGAACTGCGGCAGGAAAGCGCCATAGAACAGCAGCACTTTGGGGTTGGCCATGGCCGACAGCAGGCCCTGGCGGAACAGGCCGGCATTGCCCAGCCGCGCGTTTTGCGCGGTGAGTTCCAGGTGCAGGCCCGGGCTGCGCCACAGCTGGATACCTAGCCAGATCAAATAGGCACCACCCACCCATTTGAGCACGCTCAGCACCGAGGCCGAGGTCTGCAGCAACGCGCTGAGGCCGAACATGGTCAGGGCGATCAGGGCGCTGAAGCCAAACACCCCGCCAACGATGGTGAACAACGTCCGGCGTGTGCCATACAGGGCGCCGTGGGTCAGGGCCAGCAGGCTGTTGGGGCCTGGGGTCAGCGACAGACCGATGCTGGCCAGCAGGTAGATGAGCCAGGTGTCGAGTGCCATGGTGTGTAAGGCCTTGTTGATAAGGAGGGCGCCAGTCTATGGCGCCGGCTTCGTTCAGAAAGGGTATGATCTGGACATTTAATGGTTGTTCCTGGACGCAATGCCATGCAGCCCGATATCCGCTTGCTGATCTTGCCGTTACCGGATTTTGCCCTGCTGCCGTTCGGTGCCTTTCTCGACAAGTTGCGTTTCAGCGCCGACGACGAGGACTACAGCCAGCAGCGCTACTGCAGCTGGACCGTGGCAGGGTTGACCCTCGACCCGGTGGCGTCGAGCAGTGGCGCGGTGGTGCAAGTCGAGGCCGTGGCTGGCCAGCTCGAACTGGCCGGTTTCGACTACCTGGTGGTGTTCGGCGGGCGCAACGCCATGGCCACTGCCGCGCTGGCGCCTCGCTACAAGGCCTTGCTCAGGCAGGCCGGCAAAGCGGGCGTCAAGCTGGTGGGCGTCGACAACGGCGCCTTCCTGTTGGCCGCCTGCGGATTGCTGCAGGGGCACAAGGTGGTGGTGCACTGGCGCCACGAAGCCGAATTTCGTGCGGCTTTCCCGCACTTGCAGGTGCTGAGCGAGCAGCTGTACTGCATCGACGGTAGCCGCATCACCTGCGCTGGCGGCACCGCGGCCATCGACCTGGCCGTCGCGCTGTTGTCACGCGCCTGCGGGCGGACCCGGGCACTCAAGGGCCTGGCCGACATGCTGGTGGACGAAACCCGCGATAGCCGACATGCCTTGCGCTCGCTGGAGCTGGGGGCCGGGCAGGGGCGGCAGGTGCAGCGCGCGCAGGCGTTGATGCGTCATCACCTGGGTAGGCCGTTGGCAGTGGAGCAACTGGCCGCAGAGCTGGGCATCAGCCGGCGCCAGCTGGACCGGCAGTTTCGCGCCAGCCATGGTATGAGCGCCAAGGCCTGGTGGCTGGAGATGCGCTTGCAACAGGCGCGCTGGCGCTTGCTCAACTCCAGCCACAGCCTGGCGCAGATTGCCGATGAAGTGGGCTTGGGCGATGCCAGTTACCTGGGCAAGTGCGTGCGGCGACGGTTTGGTTGCACGGCCCGTGAACTGCGCGCAGGCACGAATCCGCTTTGAAGCCGCGCGCGGTTCCCTGTGGGAGACTGAACTTACATACGGTCCGCGTACCCTGTGGGAGCGGCTTTAGCCGCGAAGGATCCACCGCGGTGCATGGCACCGGCTGCGCCGGTGTTCGCGGCTAAAGCTGCTCCCACAGGGTTCCTGCTGATTCAAGGAGTTTTGTGCAGTTCTATGAAAGCGGGCTTACTGCGGCGTCCCGAACAACCCCGTCCAGTAAATCCCTGCATCACTCTTCGGGTCCACCGCATATGCAGCGCCCAGCTCACGGAAGTCCGGGTTCATCAGCGTCGCGCAGTGCCCTGGGCTATCCAGCCAGCCATCGACCACCTTGCGCGCGGTGTCACGCCCGGCGGCGATGTTTTCGCCGATCTGCTGGTACAGGTAGCCGGCTAGCTCTGCCCGGTCACCGGGGGTGCGGCCATCCTTGTCGATGTGGTCGAAGAAGTTCTGGTTGGCCATGGCCCGGGTGTGGTTGGCGGCAACCCCGGCCAGCACCGTGCTCCAGCTCAGCGCGGGGGCGGCGGCGAAGGGCTGGCCACCGCATTGGCGCGGCACCTTGCGCGCGGCATTGATCTCCTGCAGCACCTTCTGCCCCTCGGCCTGCCAATCGCCCAGGCGGCCGCTAAGCAGCGGCCGGGCCAGCACGATGCGCCAGTCGCGACCTTCCTGGCTGACGCCGATATCGACGAACTGCGGGTCGAGCACCACCTGGCAGAAGCTCTCCTCGATGGCATGCATGGCAGCGCGCGCATCACGCGGCCCCGACAGGCTGATGGCCTGCACGTTGACCATTGGGTAGGCGGCGCGGGTCATGGCCTGCTGCAGGTCGCGGGTACCCTCTGGCGACAGCGCCAGGCGGGTATCGCTGTTGAGCGGCGGCAGCTCCAACGACGCCTCGCCACCGCAGGGCTGGGCCTTGCTGCGGTAGACATTGATCGAATCGATCAGTTGCGCCTCTTCGCCGGTGGCAGCCAGTGCTCCGGTCGAGACGACCAGGCCCAGCGACAAGGCGGCAACGGATGACAGGACGCGCATGTGGATCTCCCTATGACTGGCAGCGTCGTGGTTTGCGCTGCTCATCCTACACAAGCCCGGGGCGTTTTGGCCCGGGATCGTGCAAAGCAATGAAAACACCGGCATTCGTTGCTGGCGGCAAAAGAGGGAGTAGACCACTGGTCGGCGGAAAAGTGCGATGACTTGGTAATCATTCGTATCACGCCGTACCGTGCAGTCGCTACAGTCTAGCCAAGCGTAAGCATGAGTACCAAAGGCAGGGTGGCGGCAGCCAACACGGTCTGCAGGGCGATGATGGTGGCCATCAGCGGTGCGTTACCGCCCATTTGTCGAGCCATCACATAGGAAGATGATGCAGTAGGCAGTGCCTGGAACAGCACCGCCACCACCGCTGCCTGGCCACACAGGCCAAGCACGCGGCACAAACCCCAGGTGGTCAGCGGCATGACCAGGAACTTGAATGCCGACGCCGCCATCAGCGGGCGCACCTGGCGGCCCAGGCGGGTGCCACCCAGGGCTGCGCCGACGCACAGCAGGCCCAGCGGGAGGGCGGCCTGGCCCAATGCCTTGACCGTGGGTTCGATACCCGCTGGCAAGCCCAGCCCGCTGGCGCGCAGCAGCAGCCCTCCGCCACAACCGACGATCAAGGGGTTGGCGAAGATGGCCCGCAGCACCGAGGCCGGTGAGCTATGGCGGGCGCTGAAGCGGGCGAACACCAGCACGCAAAGCAGGTTGACCAGTGGCACGATGGCGGCGTTGGCCACTGCCGCCAGGGCGATGCCGGCGCTGCCATAGATACCCGCTGCAAGGGTGGCGCCGATGTAGTTGTTGAAGCGGATGCCGCCCTGGAACACCGAGGTGAAGTCGGCACCCTCGTGGTTCATTGCGCCCTGGTACAGCACCAGCAGCACGGCCCCGGCCAGGGTCGAGAGCATCAGCACGCCGACCATGCTCAGCACCGGCACGCCATCGAGGTTGGCGGTGGCCAGGCCATGGAGGAACAGCGACGGCAACAATACGTAATAGCTCAGGCGCTCGGCGCCAGGCCAGAAGTTTTCGGCGAGGAAGCCGCGCAGGCGCAGGAAAGTGCCCAGGGCAATCAGCAGGATGATCGGCAGCAGGGTAGTCAGCAGCAGATGGAGCATGATCAATGTTCCGTAGTCGGGTACGGGGCACAGACTACTGGTGCGCATCGATCTGTAAAAACGTTGTTTTCTGCACTGACCATTGAGGAAAAATGCATGTTTGCTTTGGGGGCGCTGTGCGCCCCTTTCGCGACGCAAGGCCGCTCCCACAGGTTTACCACTGCTTCAAATGCAAGGCGTTCGCTGTGGGAGCGGCCTTGTGTCGCGAAAGGGCCGCGCAGCGGCTCCGGCAATATCAAGCCTCCAGCGCAGTCTTCAGCACCGCACTCAAATGCCGCCGCTGGCTCTTCTCATGCTCCAGCAACACCACCCGCCGGGTCAGCTGCGGGTCGCCAAACGGCAGGCAGGTGGCCGGTGGCAAACGTTGCAGGTCGTCATCGGCCATGGGGATGATCGCCACGCCCAGGCCCATCACCGCCATGCGCGCCAGTGCTTCCTGGCTGTCCAGTTCCATCTGCTCGCTCACCTGCAGATGCTGGCGGCGCAGCTCCTGTTCTATCTGCCGCCCGGCCCAGGCACGCTTGTCGAAGCGCAGGAACGGCTGGCTGGCCAGCAACTGCGGCACGCTTTGCCCGGCCAGGTCGGGGCTGGCGACCGCCCAGAAGCGGTCTTCGAACAACGGCGTGAAGTCCAGGCTCTGCGGGTAGGGGCTGACCGGCTCGGTAGTGATCGCTGCATCGAGTTCGCCGTCTTCCACCCGCCGTGCCAGTTCCGCCGACATGCCGGAGGCCACGCTGACATGCAACTGCGGATGGTGCGCCTTGATCCACACCAGCGCCTTGGGCAGGCGCCGCGCCAGCACCGTATGGATCGCCCCCAGGCGCAGGCGGCCGCGCAGGCTCGGGCCGCTGGCCAGGGCGTCGGCCAGTTCGTCATAGCTAGCCAGGATGGTCTCGGCGCGGGCCACCGCCAACTGGCCGGCTTCGGTCAGCGCCACCTGCCTGCGGCTGCGGTCGAACAAGGTCACTTGCAGCTCGTCTTCAAGGGTCTTGATGTGCAGGCTCACCGCCGAAGGGGTGAGGCTGAGCAGGTCGGCGGCACGGGCGAAGGTGCCGTGGCGGGCGATGGTCACCAGGGTGCGCAGGGCTTTGAGGGACATGCGGGGGAGGTCCGGTTTCAAGCTGACAGAGCAGCATTGTCAGGCCCGGCCCTTTCGCAGCACAAGGCTGCTCCTGCAGGGACTCGCCTTGTTGGGCAAAAGGGCCGGTACCGGTAATACTGCTCAGCGCCCGCTACGTCCATAGGCCTGGCTGATCCGGTCGATCACCATGGCCAGGGCGACGATCGCCAACCCGGCCTCGACGCCTTGGCCGACATTCAGGGTCTGGATTCCCGCCAGCACATCCTCACCCAGCCCGCGGGCGCCAATCATCGACGCCACCACCACCATCGACAGAGCCATCATCACCGACTGGTTGAGCCCGGCCATGATGCTCGGCAGCGCCAGCGGCAGGGCGATGCGCCGCAACCGCTGCCAGCGGCTGGCCCCCAGACCATGCGCGGCTTGCAGCAGCGAGGGGTCGATCTGGCTCAGGCCCAGTTCGGTCAGCCGTACCAGCGGCGGCAGGGCATAGATCAGCGTGGCGAACACGGCGGGCACCTTGCCCAGGCCGAACAGCATCAGCACCGGGATCAGGTAAACGAAGGCCGGCAATGTCTGCATCACATCCAGAACCGGCAACAGCAACCGCTTCGCCAGCGGCCGGGCAGCCAGCAGGATGCCCAGCGGCACGCCCACCAGCACGCAGAGGCCAGTACTGACCAGCACCAAAGCCATGGTCTGCAGCAGTTTGTCCCACAACCCGAGCACGCCGATCAGGGCCAGCAGCGCCACCAGTACCGCGCTGCGCAGCAAGCTGCGGCTGGCATGCCAGGCGAGCAGGCCGATCAGCAACAGCAGCAGCCACCACGGCAGCAGGCGCAGCAGGGTTTCCAGGCCGACCAACAGTTGCAGCAACTGGTCAGAGAAGCTGCGCAGGTGATCGCCGTAATTCAGCACCAGCCAGTCGACCAGCCGGTTGACGCTGTCGGCAAAAGAGAACTGCAGAGTCTGGGGGAAGCCGCCGCTCACAGGGTGCCCTCGACCTTGGTGGCAATGTCCGCAGGCAACCAGGCTTTCCACACCTCGCGGTGATCGCGCAGGAAGGCAAGGGCCGCGTCACGGGGCGGCGTCCGCTTTTCGCTCATGTCGGCCAGTGCCTTGTTGAGGCGGTCGATGGGCAGGTCGACCCGCTCGAACATGCTCACCAGCTCCGGGTAGCCCTCACGAAAGGCCTTGGACACGCCAATCGACAATTTGGCCGGCAGCGAGCGGCTGCCCTTCGGGTCAGGGTGGCTGGCGTCAGTGAGGGTGGCCCAGGCCCGGGCATCGAATGGGGGCTCTTCCAGGCGTATGAGTTTGTAACGCCCCATCAACGGGGTCGGGTTCCAGTAGTAGAACAGCACTGGTTGCTCCCGGCGGATGGCGGAGGCGATTTCGGCATCCATGGCCGCCCCGGAACCGCTGCGGAAGTTGGTATACAGGTGGTTCAACCCGTAGGCCTTGAGTTTCTGGCTGTTGACGGTCTCGGATGTCCAGCCGCTGGGGCTGTTGAGAAAGCGCCCTTTGTCGGGCGATTCGGGGTCGCGGAACACCTGCGGGTAACGCTTGAGGTCGTCGACGCTGCGCAGGTCGGGCGCCACCGGCTGCAGTTTGCGTGCGGCATCGCCCTCGACCACGTACGCCGGGACCCACCAACCTTCTTCGGCGTTCTTGACCGTGTCGCCCAACGCGTACACCTGCCCGGCTGCTTCTGCCTTGATCCAGGCAGGGCTGCGCCCGGCCCATTCCTCGGCGATCACTTGCAGGTCGTTGCGTGCCAGCGCCACTTCCATGCTGACGGTACTGCCGGGCAGGGTGTCGGTGGGGTAGCCGTACCCGCGCTCCACGATCAGCCGCAGGATCTCGGTGGTGAGGGCACCGCTTTCCCAGCCGATGGCGCCAAAGTGGATGGGCGTGGTGCGTTCCGCCGAAGCGGCGCTATCGGTGCTGGCCAGGCCCACCGCGAGCAGCAGGCCGGCCAGCAACGTCGGAATTTTTTTCATGGGGCCTCCTGGAGTGGCGCTACCGAGTTGCCGCAAGTGTAGACGACCGGTTCCCGGGCCTGGCAGGAAGGCCGCTGCACACGATTGGCAGCGGCCTGCAGGTGACTCAGACGCGGAACTGGTCCATCAGCGCCTGCTGCTGGTTGGCCAGGCTGTTCAGCGACTGGCTGACCCGCGCCGACTCGTTGGCCTGTCCCGACAGCGATTCGGTGACATCACGGATGGTTGCCACGTTGCTGTTGATTTCCTCGGCCACCGCGCTTTGTTCCTCGGCAGCCGAGGCGATCTGCAGGTTCATGTCGGTGATGACGGTCACTGCCTGGCCAATGCGCTGCAGCGCGGTGACGGCTTGGCCAACCTGCTGCACGCCGCCCTGGGCCTGGCGATGACTGTTGTCCATGGCACCGACCACTTCGCGGGTGCCGTTCTGCAACGCTTCGATCACCTGGCGGGTTTCTTCCACCGATTCCTGGGTACGCTGAGCCAGGTTGCGCACCTCATCAGCGACCACGGCAAAGCCACGGCCGGCCTCACCGGCGCGGGCCGCCTCGATGGCGGCGTTGAGCGCCAGCAGGTTGGTCTGTTCGGCGATCGAGCGAATCACCTCCAGCACCGAACCAATCTTCTCGCTGTTCTGCGCCAGGCCCTCGACCTCTGCCATGGTGTTGCTCATGTCGGCGGCCAGGGTATCGATGCTGAGGGTGGTGCGGTCGATCACCGCCAGGCCTTCGCGGGTGGCCTGGTCGGCGTCTCGGGCGGCCTGCGCGGCCTGGGCGGCGCTGCGGGCGACGTCCTGGGCGGTGGCGCTCATTTCGTGCGAGGCAGTGGCCACCTGGTCGACCTGGCGGTACTGCTGTTCCATGCCGGCGCTGGTCTGCGTGGCAATTGCCGAAGACTGGTCGGCGGTCCCACGGGCGGCCTGCACCGAGCGTTTGACCTCGGCGATGGTTGGCTGCAGCTTGTCGAGGAAACGGTTGAACCAGCCGGCCAGTTCGCCCAGTTCGTCCTGTTTCTGGTAGGTCAGGCGGCGGGTCAGGTCTCCTTCGCCGCTGGCGATGTCCTTGAGCATGCTTGCCACGCCGAGGATCGGCCTGGTAACGCCGCGGGCCATCAGCCACACCATCAGCAGGCCGGCAATCGCCGCAGCCAGGCCCAGGCCAAGTTCCAGCAGTGTGCCGCTATTGTTCAGCGCGTCCAGTTCATGTTTCAGCGCTTCGGCCGGCCCGGTCAGGGCGTTTTCCGGTACGTCCAGCAACACGCCCCAGGGCTGGGCGTCCGGGATCGGCCGGAACGCGGCCAGCACCTTCAGGCGCTGCTGGTCGTGCACGATGGCAAGCTTGCCATCGGCCAGCTTGCGTACCAGTTCGGCACCCTTGGCCGTATCGACCTGGTCGAAGCGTTGGGCCAGCTTGCTGGCATCGGCGCTGTAGCCGGCCAGCAGGCCGACAGGGCTGAGGATACCGACCGTGGTGCGGCCTTCGTACAGGCTGCGGCTGGCATCCTGGCTCAGGGCTTGCAAGCTGTTGAGGTTGATGTCGATGGACAGGGTGGCGATCACCTTGCCGTCGACCGTCAGCGGGAAGACGATGCTGGTCATCAGCACCTGCTGGCCATCGATGTCGTAGAAGTAGGGCTCCACCACGCATACCTTGCCGGATGTGCGCGGGCACACCCACCAGGTGTTGGCCGGCTGGCCGCTGGGGCCGATCTCGGTATTGGCCATGTCATGCTCGGGCAGGGCCATGGCCGTCAGCTGGCCGACACGCGGTTGCGACCAGTACAGGGCGAAGCGCCCGGTTTCGTTGCTGCCCAGTTCCGCCTTGCCGACGAACAGGTTGTCCTTGTTGTCCAGGGCATTGGGTTCGAACACCAGCGACAGGCCGAGCAGGTCAGGGTTAGCCTGCAACGCGGCGCGCACCTGGCGGGTCATGTCCTCGCGCAGGTCGAAGGCATCGAGAAAGCGCTTTTCCGCCTGCTCGCGCAGGAACAGCACCTGGCGGGCGAAGCCGGCGCCGTACTGGTAGGCGTCCATGAACTGGCGGCGGATGTTAAGCGCCTGCACCTCGCCCTGCGACTCGATACGCGACTGCGCCGACTCGGTCAGCATCTGCATGCTGCTGGCCTTGACCAGGTCCGAGCTGTGGTCCATGCGGTACAGCGACAGGCCGACGAGCAGGGTGACGATGCCGGCCAGGCAGAGACCGGCGAGCAGGGTGATCTTCCACTGGATGGAAAGTTGTCGCAAAGGCATGGGGCGTATCCCTTTTTTGGACAGTAAGGGTTATGGCTTTGGGTCTGGGCGGGGTTGAGAGGTGCCTGGCTGGAGATGTGTGTCGATTGTGAGATCGAGCGCCGCCCGCGCGGCGCTTCGCGGGGCAAGCCCGCTCCCACATCTGTTTCGGGCCAATCCCTCCTGTTGCAGAGGCGCGCGCACCCTTGGTGCATGCCTTGAGAAGGATAAGGCGACAATTGCGCATGCCTGGATATCGAGCCGGGCAGACAAGGCGGGCAGCGCTGACCTCACAGGCATGACTGGCCAGAAACAAATGTGGGAGCGGGCTTGCCCCGCGAAGCGCCGCGCGGGCGGCGCTCGATCTCACAGACGACAGAAATCTCCAGCCAGGCATCTCCCGGCCTTCCCACCGTATCGGCCCATCCCAATTTTTCTTTATTCAAACATTCAATTTAAATTTCCGCCCTCTGTGTAATCCGCCGCAACATGGCGCTTTTGACATCTGTCGCCCACTGCTTCAGAGTGCGGGCTTTTTTTCCGTCGCAATGAGGTAAGCCAACCATGAATGCAGTGATCGCCGCGGTCGGCATCATGCTGATACTCAGCCTGTCCCGCGTGCACGTGGTCATCGCCCTGATCATCGGGGCCCTGGCCGGTGGGCTGGTGGGAGGCCTGGGCATCGAGGGTACGCTCAAGGCCTTCAACGGCGGCCTCGGCGGTGGGGCTACGGTGGCCCTGTCCTACGCATTGCTGGGTGCCTTTGCCGTGGCCATCGCCAAGTCCGGCCTGGCCCATGCCCTGGCCGACCGCGCCCTGGCCATGATCGACCGCCAGGGCCATGCCAATGGCAGCAAGGTCAAATGGTTGCTGGTCGGCCTGATGCTGGTGGTGGCGGTGTCGTCGCAGAACATCCTGCCGATCCACATCGCCTTCATCCCGTTGCTGGTGCCGCCGTTGCTGTACGTGCTGACCCGCCTGCGCATCGACCGCCGGCTGATCGCCTGCGTGATCACCTTCGGCCTGATCACCCCGTACATGTTCCTGCCGGTGGGCTTTGGCAACATCTTCCTCAACGAAATCCTGCTGGCCAACGTTGCCCGCGCGGGTGTCGACGTGAGTGGTGTGAATGTCACCCACGCCATGGCCATCCCGGCTGCCGGCATGTTGGCCGGCTTGTTGCTGGCAGTATTCATCAGCTACCGCAAGAAGCGAGACTACGACCTGGCGCGCATCGAGCAGGTGGAGCAGGTTAGCGTGCAGTACAATCCGCTGACCCTGCTGGTGGCCGGGCTGGCGATTGCCTCGGCGTTCATCGTCCAGTTGTGGCTGGACTCGATGATCATCGGTGCCATGGTCGGCTTCCTGATCTTCTCGCTGTCGGGCATCGTGCGCTGGAAAGACACTGACGACCTGTTCACCGAAGGCATGAAGATGATGGCCATGATCGGCTTCATCATGATTGCCGCCTCGGGCTTTGCCGACGTGATGAAGGCCACCGGTGAGGTGAAGGGCCTGGTGGAAACCTCGGCGCAGTGGATCGACCACAGCAAGGGCATCGGTGCCTTGCTGATGCTGCTGGTGGGCCTGTTGGTGACCATGGGCATCGGCTCGTCGTTCTCTACCGTGCCGATCCTGGCCGCGATCTTCGTGCCGCTGTGCGTGCAACTGGGCTTCGACCCACTGGCCACGGTGTGCATCGTTGGGACCGCCGGTGCCCTGGGCGACGCGGGCTCTCCTGCCTCGGACTCGACCCTGGGCCCGACCTCGGGGCTGAACGTGGATGGCCAGCACCACCATATCTGGGACACCGTGGTGCCTACCTTCATCCACTACAACCTGCCACTGCTGGCGTTCGGCTGGCTGGCGGCGATGACGCTGTAACGCAGGGGAGCGTCAGCCCTTGTCGGGCGGCGGCGAGATGCGGTTGAGCACGGTGCTGCCGTCCTTGCTGCGGGTCAGGTAGACCGGCAGCACCTTGGGCAGGTTGTTGACCAGGCTCCCCACGTCACGGGTGTTGTATATGCCGCTGATGCGGATGCGGCCGGTGCTGGCATCGGCCAGCAGCAGCGGTGCATCGAGGTAGCGGTTGATCATTGGCAACGCCTGTTCCAGGCTCAGGTTGTCGAGCACCAGTTTGCCGTCGCGCCAGGCCAGGCTGTTGCTGTAGTCGTTCTGCTCCAGTTGCGGCTCGAAGTCGCCCTTGTGGTAGCTGGCCTGCATCCCAGGGCTCAGGCGGTAGCCACCGGAGCTGCCGTCGCTGGACACCAGTACCGAACCTTCCACTAGGGTGACCTTGACCTGGTCCTGGTATTTCCACACGTTGAACTGGGTGCCGGTGACGCGGGTCTGGCCACGACCGGCATGCACGATGAACGGGTGGCTGCTGTCGTGCCGTACCTTGAAGAACGCCTCGCCACGCTTGAGCGTGACCTGGCGCTTGTCCTTGTAGTTGAGGTAGGTGAGTTCGGTGTTGAGGTTGAGCTGCACCGTGCTGCCGTCGCTCAGTTGCACGGCCTGCATACGCGTGCCGGTTTCGAAGTGCTGGTAGTGATTGGGCAACCAGCCTTGTTCCCAGCCCACCCAGCCGGCCAGCGGCAGCACCGCCAGTGCGATGGCAGCGGCAGACGCCAGCGGCCGCCAGTTGTGCGGGCGTGTGGCCTGTTGCACGGGCGGGTTGAAGTCGATGACGGTAGCGTTGCGCGGTAGCAGGTCGGCGGTTTGCCAGATTTCCAGCATTGCCTGGTATTCCTCGGCATGCCGCGGGTCGGCCGCCAGCCAGCGGGCGAATGCCTCGCGCTCCGCCGCCGTGCAATCTTCGGCGTGCAGGCGCATGCACCAGTGCGCGGCGGCGTCGGTGATGGCATCGTCTGGGCTGGGAGTGAGGCGGTCTTTGTTCATTGCGGCTCCGGGTTTTGCGCATTCTACCCTTGGCAGAGGGCTCCCGAGAATCGAAGGTAATAGCGAATAACTATCAGATGCTCCGGTTTTTCGTCGGATGGCCAATGGTTTTCCAGCGTTTGTGAACCCTTCGCGCACAAGTATAGAGGCAGAAATACTGGGGCTGCTCTGCAGCCCATCACCGGCAAGCCAGGCTCCCACAGGAGCAGCACAAGGTCTTGGGCCTGCGCGATCCCTGTGGGAGCCCGGAGCAGGAGGATCAGAATTGTTCGGCTGTCATCCCATAAAGGCTTCCACTTCCCGCCCGAATACTCGCCTCCAGCCCCAACCCCCGCGGCAAGACCCGCTGGAAGAAGAACTCCGCACACGCAAGCTTCGCCCCATGAAACGCGGCATCCTCGTCACGCCTGGCCAACGCCACCGCCGCCATCCGCGCCCACATATAGGCATACGCGGTCAGCCCGAACAGTTGCAGGTATTCCACCGCCACCGCGCTGACCAGGTTGGCATCCTCGCCGGCCCGCGCCTGCAGCCAGGTGCTGGTGGCCTCCAGCCGCGCCAGGCTCGCTTGCAGGGCCTCACGATGCAACGGCGCATCCACGCTGAAGGCCCGCACCTCGGCGGCAAAGCTGGCCAGTGCCTGGCCGCCGTCAGCCAGCACCTTGCGCCCGAGCAGGTCGAGGGCCTGGATGCCGTTGGTGCCTTCATAGATCTGCGCGATGCGCACATCGCGCACCCGTTGCTCCTGGCCCCATTCGCGGATATAGCCATGGCCGCCATACACCTGCTGGCCGAGCACGCAGCTTTCCAGGCCGTTGTCGGTGAAGAACGCCTTGGCCACCGGCGTCAGCAGCGCCACCAGGCGCTGCGCATGCTCGCGCTCGCCAGCGTCTTCGGCGTAGCGCGCCAGGTCCAGCTGCTGGCCGACGTAGGCGGCAAACGCCCGGCCACCTTCGGTGAGGGTGCGCATGGTCAGCAGCATGCGCCGCACATCGCCGTGGTGGATGATCGGGTCAGCAGCCTTGTCCTGTGCCTGCGGGCCGCTGGCAGCGCGGCTTTGCAGGCGCTCGTTGGCGTAACGGGCGGCGCTCTGGTAGGACGCCTCGGCACAGCCGATGCCCTGGATGCCGATGGACAGGCGCTCGTAGTTCATCATCGTGAACATCGCCGCCAGGCCCTTGTTCGGCTCGCCTACCAGGTAGCCGACGGCACCATCGAAGTTCATCACGCAGGTGGCCGAAGCCTTGATGCCCATCTTGTGCTCGATCGAGCCGCAATGTGCGGCGTTGCGCACACCCAGGCGGCCATCGGCCTCGACCAGGTACTTGGGTACCAGGAACAGCGAGATGCCCTTGGCGCCTTCAGGCGCATCCGGCAGCTTGGCCAGCACCAGGTGGACGATGTTCTCGGTCAGGTCCTGTTCGCCGCCAGTGATGAAGATCTTGCTGCCACTGATGCGATAGCTGCCGTCGGCCTGGGGTTCGGCGCGGCTGCGGATCAGGCCCAGGTCGGTGCCGGCATGGGGTTCGGTGAGGCACATGGTGCCGGCCCAGCGGCCTTCGTAGAGGGGCGGCAGGTAGGTGGCCTTGAGCGTTTCGCTGGCGTGGGCATCGATCGCCAGGCAGCTGCCGGCGCTCAATGCCGAATACAGGCTGAAGCTGCAATCGGCGGCGTAGAGCATTTCTTCGAACAGCACGCCGAGCATTTTGGGCATGCCCATGCCGCCATGTTCGGGGTTGCCACCCAGGCCTACCCAACCGCCTTCGCGGTAGGTGTGCCAGGCTTCGCGGAAACCATCGGGGGTGGTGACTTGGCCTGCGTCGAAGCGCACGCCTTGCTCGTCACCGTTGCGGCTGAGCGGAGCGATCAGCTGGCCGGTGACTTTGGCTGCTTCCTCGAGGATGGCGTCGGCGGTTTCGGCGTCTATGCGCTCGGCAAGGGCCGGCAGGCGGGCCCACAGGGCCGGGGCGTTGAACACGTCATGCAGGACGAAGCGCATGTCGCGCAGGGGGGCGGTGTAGGTGGTCATCGGTAGCTCTTGAAAAGTGGGAAATCTGGGCTGGCCTCTTCGCGGGTAAACCCGCTTCCACAGGGATCGCACCAAACCTGAGCCTGTTGCTGTAGCTGTGGGAGCGGGTTTACCCGCGAAGAGGCCGCTACGGCTTCAGAGGGCTTTGGCCCGGTCGCGCAGCACGTACTTCTGGATCTTGCCGGTGGAGGTTTTGGGCAGTTCGCCAAACACCACGGTCTTCGGTACCTTGAACCCGGCCAGGTGCTCGCGGCACCAGCTGCTGATGTCGGCTTCGCGGGTGTCTTCGCGGCCAGGCTTGAGGGCAACGAAGGCGCATGGGGTTTCCCCCCATTTTTCATCCGGGCGCGCCACCACTGCGGCTTCCAGCACCGCCGGGTGCTTGTACAGGGTGTCTTCGACCTCGATGGTGGAGATGTTCTCGCCACCGGAAATGATGATGTCCTTGAGCCGGTCCTTGATCTCGACGTAGCCGTCGGCATGCCACACGGCCAGGTCACCGGTGTGGAACCAGCCCCCACGGAAGGCTTCGGCGGTGGCCTCGGGGTTCTTCAGGTAACCCTTCATCACCGTGTTGCCGCGCATGAAGATCTCGCCCAGGGTGTTGCCGTCACGCGGCACCGGTTCGAGGGTTTGCGGGTCGGCGACCATCAGGCCGTCGAGGGTCGGGTAGCGCACGCCCTGGCGGGACTTGATCCGTGCACGTTCTTCCAGCGACAGTTGGTCCCATTCGTCATGCCAGGCACACACGGTCACCGGGCCGTAGACTTCGGTCAGGCCGTAGGTGTGGGTGACCTGGATGCCCATCTCTTCCACGGCGCCGATGACCTTGGCCGGTGGCGCGGCGCCGGCGACCATGGCCTGCACCGGGTGCTCGATGGCTGCCTTGGCCGCCTCGGGCATGTTGACCAGGGCGTTGAGCACGATCGGCGCGCCGCACAGGTGGCTGACCCGGTGCTCGCGGATCAGGGTCAGGATCTTCTGCGGGTCGACCCGGCGCAGGAACACATGGGTGCCGGCGAGCGCGGTGATGGTCCACGGGTAGCACCAGCCGTTGCAGTGGAACATCGGCAAGGTCCACAGGTATACCGGGCGATGGCCCATGGCCCAGACCATCTGGTTGCCCAAGGCGTTCAGGTAAGCGCCACGATGGTGGTAGACCACACCCTTGGGGTTGCCGGTGGTACCGGAGGTGTAGTTGAGCGAGATCGCCTGCCATTCGTCATCAGGCCATTCCCAGGCAAAGTCCGGGTCACCTTCGGCGAGGAACGCCTCATAGTCCAGTTCGCTGATCGCACGGCCTTCGCCATACTCCGGGTCATCCACATCCACCACCAATGGCGGGTGTTCGAGCAAGGCCAGGGCCGCTTCGATGACGGTGTGGAACTCGCGGTCGGTAATCAGCACCTTGGCCTCGCCATGCTGCAGCATGAAGGCGATGGCCTCGGCGTCCAGGCGTACGTTCAGGGTATTGAGCACTGCGCCGGTCATGGGCACGCCAAAATGGGCTTCGAGCATGGCCGGAATGTTGGGCAACATCACCGCCACGGTATCGCCACGGCCGATACCCCGTCCTGCCAGGGCGCTGGCCAGGCGACGGCAGCGTTGGTAGGTCTCCTGCCAGTTGCGGCGGATGGCACCGTGGACCACCGCCGGGTAGTTGCCATACACGGCAGCGGTGCGTTCGATGAAACTCAGCGGGGTGAGGGCGACATGGTTGACGGCAGCGGGCATCAGGCCCTGGGCATAGATCGACATGCGGTAATCCTGTAGGGGAGGCAGGCACAACCTGTGCGCTTGGCCCCCGGTGGCTGATTGTTAGCTCTGTTCAGGGTGCTGGGGGCAGACGCTGGGCCGCTCCCCTTGTCGCAGTTTTACGCGAATGGCTATGGTATTAGGAATATCGACTATAGCAATATAGTAAAACTACTATAACAACGAGCCGCCTATCGTGGACAACACTGCCTATCCGTTGCTCGCCAAGGACCCACAACCCAGCCTGATGCTGGCCGGCGACGCCAGGCCGCTGGCACTCAACCCGGCGCTGCAGGCATGGGTCGATGAAGGCCCGGCACTGGCCTGCTGGCTGCCGGGCAACTGCGCCGCCCTGGTGCGCGCCTGCCTGCGCCAGCGCCGGGCGATTGCCGACGTCGAAGTACAGGTCGGGGAACGCATCGTGCTGTGGAGTTTCATCCCTGACGACCAGGGCCAGAAGGTGCTGGCGCGTTGCCGCGATGCCAGTGACGAGCGCCACGGTGCACGCGAGGCCAGCCGTGCCCGGCGCTTGTACCGGCTGATCATCGAGAACACCACCGACCTGATTTCCCGGCACAGCCCTGATGGTCGTTTCCTCGATGCTTCTCCGGCAGCATTCCGCCTGCTTGGCCTGTGGCCCGAGCAACTGCGAGGCATGGCCGTGCATACCCTGCTGCACCCGCGCGAACGCCGCCAGGTGTTGCGCCAGGCCGCCGCCGCTCTGGACCAGGACGGCTACCACACCATGACCTGTCGGGTGCGTCAGGCCGCAGGCGGCTACCGCTGGTTCGAGATCGCCAGCCGGGCCATCCGCGAAACCTACACCGGCGCGGTAGTGGAGGTGGTCAGCGTGTCCCGTGACATCACTCTGCGCATCGAAGCCCAGGAAAGCCTGGCGCACAGTGCCCGCTTGGCCACCTTGGGTGAGCTGGCTTCGGGCATTGCCCATGAGATCAACCAGCCGTTGGCTGCAGTGGTCAACTACGCCAACGCCAGCCAGCGCTACCTGCAGGGCCTGGATCGCGACCCGCAGGCCCGCGAGCGGGTAGGGCAGGGCCTGCAGCGCATCAGCGAACAGGCTACCCATGCCGCCGAAGTGATCCGCCGCCTGCGCGCCTTTCTGCGCAAAGGGCCACGCCGCCTGCAAGCGCTGGATGTGGCCGAGGTAGCTGGCGAAGCCATGCGCCTGTGCGCCTGGGAGGCTGCGCGAGACCAGGTGGTGATCGAGCTGCGCATGAGTGCGCAACTGCCCTTGGTGTATGCCGACCGGGTACTGTTGGAGCAGGTGCTGTTGAACCTGCTGCGCAACGCCATCGATGCCAACCGCGAGCAGCATGGCGAGCGGCCGTCACGTATCCTGCTCGGCGCCGCGCGTGATGGCGATGGCGTGCTGGTCGAGGTGGCCGACCAGGGCCCGGGCGTGGCGCCCGAGCGTCTGGATGAAATCTTCACGCCGTTCACCACCAGCAAGGCCGACGGCCTGGGTCTGGGCCTGAGCATGAGCCGCAGCCTGATCGAAGGCTTTGGCGGTAGCCTGTGGGCGCGAACCGGTGACAACGGTGGTCTGGTACTGTGCTGCCGCCTGGCGGTCAGCAGGGGATAAGGAGGCGAGACGGCGGTGCAAGCGAAAGTGTATGTCGTCGATGACGACCAGGGGATGCGGGATTCGACGGTGTGGCTGCTGCAGTCGGTGGGCTTGCAGGCCTTGCCGTTCGCCAGTGGGCAGGCGTTTCTCGATGCCTGCGTCGACGATGGGCCGGCCTGTGTGCTGCTGGATGTACGCATGCCGGGGTTGGGTGGGTTGGCGGTGCAGCAGGCGATGCGGGAGCGTGGGTTGGGATTGCCGGTGATCTTCGTCAGCGGCCATGCCGATGTGCCGATCGTGGTGCGGGCGTTCAAGGCCGGCGCCTGCGACTTCATCGAAAAACCCTACAACGACCAGTTGCTGCTCGACAGCGTACAGGTCGCGCTGGAGCACGCCGGGCGGGCACGCCAGGATGACCAGGCGTTGGCCCAGGTGCAGGCGCGCATCGATGGCCTGACACCGCGCGAGCGTGATGTGTTCGTGCCGCTGGCCCAAGGGTTGAGCAACCGCGAGATTGCCGAGCGGCTGGGCGTGAGCGTGAAGACGGTGGACCTGTACCGGGGGCGGGTGATGAAGCGGTTGCAGGCCGATAGCCTGGCGGAGTTGGTGGGCATGGCCATAGCCTGCGGGGCGGTGGAGGCATTGGGCCTGCGAACACCGTAGCAGGCCTTGACGCATGGCCCTGTAGGAGCGGCCTTGTGTCGCGATGGGGCGCGAAGCGGCCCCAGGTTTTGTGCCCCAGCAGAAATTGCCGGGGCCGCTTTGCGGCCCATCGCGACACAAGGCCGCTCCTACAGGGGGCAGCGCAAGGGGCGGAAATCATGAAATTTTCCATAGCAACCTAATCAAAGCTTTGACATTCACTGCCTAAGCAGTAATATTTTTACATATTTACTCGAGCAGTCTCCGATGGCCCATTTCTCCCCTGAAAACTTCCAGACCTGCGCAATCGGCATGCTGTTTGGCCGCGCAGCGATCCTCAAGGACCGCATTCTCGACTGGCACCTCGAATCCGAAGGCGTCACCGCCGCGCAGTTCAAGGTGCTGATCATCGTCACCCAGTACCAGGTGGACACCCCTGCCGAGCTGTGTCGCTACCTGGGGCTGGACAGCGGGTCGATGACCCGCATGCTCGACCGCCTCGAGCAGAAGGAACTGATCGAGCGCAACCGCTGCGCCGACGACCGTCGCCAGGTGCGCCTGGTCCTTACCGCCGATGGCCAGCGCCTGGCTGACCGCCTGCCGGAAATCGGTGCAGCGGCCATGAACGAGTTGTGCGGCGCACTGGCACCCGAAGAGCTCAAGGCCCTGGAAGGCCTGCTGGTCAAGGTCCTGCTTGCTGCCGGCGACCCATTGACGATCCGTCGCTTCGGCGATCGTTGATCCCTGTCACGAATTATCCAAGGTATTGTCATGGCCACTCCCGCAGACACCTCGACCCCCTCCGCCGCGCCCGAGCCGTCGCGCAAGCGAAAGGCCTGGCTGCTTGGCCTGCTGTCAGTGCTGATCCTGGCCGGTGTCGGCGCCTGGGCCTGGTACAGCCTGGTCGGGCGCTGGCACGAAAGCACCGACGACGCCTACGTCAATGGCAACGTGGTGGAGATCACCCCGCTGGTCACCGGCACCGTCACCAGCATCGGTGCCGATGACGGCGACCTGGTCCACGCCGGCCAGGTATTGCTGCAGTTCGACCCGGCCGACAGCGAGGTGGCCTTGCAGTCCGCTGAAGCCAGGCTGGCGCGCAGCGTGCGCCAGGTGCGCGGGTTGTACAGCAACGTCGACTCCCTCAAGGCCCAGTTGGAAACCCGGCAGGCCGAACTGCGCAAGGCTCAGCAGGACTTCAACCGGCGCAAGGTCTTGGCCGACAGCGGTGCGATCGCTGCGGAAGAACTGTCCCATGCCCGCGATGACCTGAGCGTGGCCCAGGCCGCTGTCAACAGTGCGCGCCAGCAACTGAGCACCAGCAGCGCGCTGGTCGACGATACCGTGGTGTCCTCGCACCCTGAGGTGATGGCCGCCGCAGCCGACCTGCGCCAGGCCTACCTCGACCACGCCCGCACCACCCTGGTGGCGCCGGTCACCGGCTACGTCGCCAAGCGTACCGTGCAGCTGGGTCAGCGCCTGCAGCCGGGCACCGCGACCATGGCGGTGATCCCGCTGGACCAGGTGTGGATCGACGCCAACTTCAAGGAAACCCAACTGCGCGACATGCGTATCGGCCAGCCTGTGCAGATCAGCGCCGACCTGTATGGTAGCGAGGTCAGATACAGCGGCACGGTCGACAGCCTTGGCGCCGGCACCGGCAGCGCCTTCGCCCTGTTGCCGGCGCAGAATGCCACCGGTAACTGGATCAAGATCGTCCAGCGCGTGCCGGTGCGCATCCACCTCAGCCCCGACCAGCTCAAGGACCACCCGTTGCGTATCGGCCTGTCCACCGTGGTCGAGGTCGACCTGCACGACCAGAGCGGCCCGGCCTTGGCCCAGCAGCCACCGCAGCAGGCCAGCTACACCACCCAGGTCTATGACCGTCAGCTGGTCGAGGCCGATAACCTGATCGCACGGCTGATCCACGAAAACAGCGCAACCGACAAGACGGCCCAGCGATGAGCACCAACGCTGCTGCCCAGTTCACGCCGCCGAGCCTGCTGCTGACCACCATCGGCCTGTCGCTGGCGACGTTCATGCAGGTACTCGATACCACTATCGCCAATGTGGCCTTGCCTACCATATCCGGCAACCTGGGGGTGAGCTACGAGCAGGGTACCTGGGTCATCACCTCGTTCGCGGTGAGCAACGCCATCGCCTTGCCGCTGACCGGCTGGCTCAGTCGGCGGTTTGGCGAGGTGAAACTGTTCATCTGGGCCACGCTGCTGTTCGTGCTGGCCTCGTTCCTGTGCGGTATTGCCCAGTCGATGCCGGAGCTGGTCGGTTTTCGCGTATTGCAGGGCGTGGTGGCCGGGCCGTTGTACCCGATGACCCAGACCTTGCTGATCGCCGTCTACCCGCCGGCCAAGCGCGGCATGGCCCTGGCGCTGTTGGCGATGGTCACGGTGGTGGCGCCGATTGCCGGGCCGATCCTCGGCGGCTGGATCACCGACAGCTACAGCTGGCCGTGGATCTTCTTCATCAACGTGCCCATTGGCCTGTTCGCCGCCGCCGTGGTGCGCCAGCAGATGCGCACCCGGCCGGTAGTCACCAGCCGCCAGCCGATGGACTACATCGGCCTGCTGACGCTGATCATCGGCGTCGGCGCCTTGCAGGTAGTGCTGGACAAAGGCAATGACCTGGACTGGTTCGAATCGTCGTTCATCATTGTCGGCAGCCTGATCTCGGTGGTGTTCCTGGCAGTGTTCGTGATCTGGGAACTGACTGACCGTCACCCGGTAGTCAACCTGCGTCTGTTCGTGCACCGCAACTTCCGTGTCGGCACCATCGTGCTGGTCGGGGGTTATGCCGGGTTCTTCGGCATCAACCTGATCCTGCCGCAGTGGCTGCAAACGCAGATGGGCTATACCGCTACGTGGGCAGGTCTGGCGGTGGCACCGATCGGCCTGTTGCCGGTGCTCATGTCGCCGTTCGTGGGCAAGTACGCGCACCGTTTCGACTTGCGTGTGCTGGCCGGGCTGGCGTTCCTGGCGATCGGCACCAGCTGCTACATGCGTGCCGGGTTTACCAGCGAGGTGGACTTCCGGCATGTGGCGTTGGTGCAGTTGTTCATGGGTATCGGCGTGGCGCTGTTCTTCATGCCGACCTTGAGCATCCTGCTGTCCGACCTGCCACCGCAGCAGATTGCCGATGGCTCCGGCCTGGCAACCTTCCTGCGTACCTTGGGCGGCAGTTTTGCGGCGTCGCTGACGACATGGATCTGGATTCGCCGGGCGGATCAGCACCATGCCTACTTGAGCGAACACATCAGCCAGTTCGACCCGGCCACGCGGCATACCCTGGAGCAGTTGGGCGGTGCCAGCCCGCAGAGCTATGCGCAACTGGAGCAGATACTCAACGGGCAGGCGTACATGATGTCGACGGTGGATTATTTCACCCTGATGACCTGGGTGTTTGCCGGGTTGATCCTGCTGGTGTGGTTCGCCAAACCGCCCTTTACCGCCAAGGCGGGGCCGGCGTCGGCAGGGCATTGAGCCCGACCGGAAGAAGCCCCAAGGCTCTTGCGCTTGCTAATTGCCCACATCAGGTACTCGCTGCGTACCAGGGGCGTTGCATGCGCAGCACCAACCGGTCGATTTGCGGCACCAGCAGGTTGCCGGCCAGCACGGCGAAGCAGAGACCATCGGCATAAAGCCCGAATTCGCGAATCAGTTCAGTCAGCGTGCCAACTGTCACGCCGAAGAGGATGCGGCCGGCGCGTGTATCGGGGCTGGTGACCGGATCGGTGGCGATGAAGAAGGCGGTGAACAGATAGCCACCCAGACTGAGGTTGTACACGCTTTCCTGCAGGCTATGGCCGGCGACCATGCACAGCAATACTGTGCTCACCAGCATCGCCAGCGGAATCTCGATGCGGATCACCCGCAGGCAAGCCAGTATCAAGCCGCCGGCAATGTAGCCGTACCCCGACAGATTGTGGGTGACATGGGTGAACTCGTTCTGCGCCAGCTGAGTGGCGCCGGCGAACGCATCGAGCTCCAGGCGTGGCACCAACTGTAGCTGTTGGAGCAGAACCGCCTTGGCGTCCAGGGTTGCGGTCCAGGGGGCATGATTCGATGGCGCGGGGTACAGCTGCTGGTAGAAGCAGATGGCAACGACCCCCAGGCCAACCATGGCAGGGTTGAGACGGTTGCGACCAAGGCCTCCACTGGCGTGCTTGCATAGTGCGAGAGCGGCAAAGCTGGCCAGGGCGATCATCCACAACGGCACCATCAGCGGCAATGCCCGAGCCAGTATCAGGCCTAGCACCAGCCAGCTGAGGTCGCTCAAACCCTCGCCTACTTTACGTCCGCGCAGGCGCAGCAGGCCAGCTTCGAAGCCCAGGGCGAACAGCACGCACCAGAAGGTCTGCAACCAGACCACAACGCCAAATTGCCAGGCATACAGGACGGTGCCCGGCAGAAGACACAAGATGACCAGCAGCATCACGGTGCGTAGTCGTTGCGGAATGGGATGGCGTACCAGGCTCATGCACGTACCTCCGTCTTGCTCTGGCGGAAGCGTTCGCGCAGCGGGATGTTGCTCGGACAGATGCTGCTGCAGCTGCCGCATTCGATACAGGCATCCAGGCGCAGTTCCTGCAGGCTGGCCTTGTCAAGGCGTTCGGCGGCAGCGTAAAGGTCCAGCGGCCTGAGCGACATCGGGCAGACATCCACGCAGCGCGTACAGCGAATGCAACTGCTTGCGGGCCGGGTTGCCGGCAGGTAGCGCTCAGCACCGAATATCAGGCAACTGCTGGTCTTGCTGATCACAGCGGTGGGGGCCGGTAGCGGCTGCCCCATCATCGGGCCACCGACCTGGGTCAGTTGTCCGGTGGGGGCTGCGCCAGCAATCCCGCGCAGTACGCTGACCGGGTAACCCACCGGCACCAGGACATTGCCGGGGCGCTCGCAGTCACCGGTCAGCGTCAGCACGCGGCTAGTCAGTGGTTCGCCCTGGAAGATGGCCCGGCCCAGTGCGTGGAGCGTTGCGACATTCAGCGCCAGCACGCCGATGTCGGCAGGCCGGCTCCCTGGCGCCAGGTTGCGGCCACTAAGGCTCTTGATCATCAACGGCTGCCCACCCGCCGGGTAACGCTCAGGTAGCGGGCATATCTCGACCCGGGTGCGCGCGTGGCGAGCGGCGGCACGTAACGTGGCCATCGCCTCCGGTTTGTTGGTCTCGATACCAAAACGGGTCGCCGTTATTCCCAGCAGGGCGGCGATATAGTCGGCGGCCTCGATCAACGCCTCGGCATTCTCGCGCATGAGGCGGTCATCGCAGGTAAGGAAGGGCTCGCATTCGGCGCCGTTGATCAGCAGCAAATCGGGCTGCTGTGCACCGGCCAGCTTGAGGGCTGTGGGGAAGCCTGCCCCACCAAGGCCGACAATGCCCATCTGCAGTGCACGCTCGACCAGCGCCTCCGGGGTTTGCGGCAGGCCCGGCAGCGGGCGCTCGATCCACTCATCCAGACCATCTGCGTTCAGAATGACGGCCATGACCGGTTCGGCCGAGTCGGCCACGAAGGCGAGATCGATCCGCTCCACGATGCCGGAGGTGCTGGCATGTACCCAAGCGGTGTTGTCATCGCCAATACCGATCACCTCGCCCTTGCGCACATGCTGTCCGGGCTGCACGCAAGGCTGGACAAACCGGCGACCCCGCCCGAGCGGAATTGACAGCTGTATTTTTTCGACCGCGACCGGCGCAATCGGTGTGCCGTTGGATAGTTCCTTGTATCCCCTGAGCTCGATCCCTCCGTGCCAACTACGCTGAGAGGAGTAGGCGATGGCCAGCAGGCGCCGCCAGAAAGGTTTCTGTTGCGGCTGACGCTGGGCGCGGATGCGGCTCTGCAGGCGTTCGACGCTCTGCAACGAATGGCTAGACATATTCTGTCCTCCAATTTTTGGGCAAAAAACGCCCCCTGTGCGCTTATGCACATGATGGTTTTATTACGTCCGGGGCGTTTAGCGGAAAGGGAGGGGGATGGTTGATCACCCGCGCAAATCAGAGTGTTGAATGAGGAATTTGTTCGGTTCTTGACCAGGTCTGCTGATGAACGGTAGGCCAATTGCCATCGTGCAATTCTGGTGAAACAGCCTGCGCCGCGAAGGGGCGGCCAGAGTCTGCGAGGTGTCGAATGATGCGCGCATGCCTGCTGGTGATGCTGTTGACGTTGCTGTATGGCTGCGGCGAAAGGATCGAACGCTTTTCCGGGCCGACCATGGGGAGCACTTACTCGATCCAGTACGTACCCGCCGCGCAGACCCCCGACTCACAGCAAGTAAAGGCCGAAGTCGAGACGATACTCGAAGCGCTCGACCAGCAGTTCTCCAACTGGCGCGGCGATTCCGTGGTTTCCCGCTTCAACGCTCTGCCAGCCGGTACCTGTCAGGCGGTGCCGGAAGAGATGCAGCAGCTGCTGGTGTACGGTCAGTTGCTGTTCCGCGAGAGTGGCGGGGCTTTCGACCTGACGGTGTTGCCATTGATGAATCTCTGGGGCTTCGGTCCGCAGTCGCGAGGGAGGCAGGTGCCCGACGCCAGTGCGCTTGCGCGGGAGCGGAGCCGCGTAGGGCTCCAGCACGTGCGCCTGGATGGAGAAAAGCTGTGCAAGGATGTGGCGGCGCAACTGGATTTCGACAGCATGCTTGCCGGTTATGCAGTGGATCGGGTCGGCGACAGGCTTTCGGCCCTGGGCATCCAGGCCTATCTGGTCGAGATCACCGGCGAACTCAAGGGGGTCGGCCGCAAGCCGGATGGCTCGCCCTGGCGCATCGCCCTGGAGGTGCCGAGCGGTGGGCGCGAGCAGCAAGTGGAGCGCGCCATTGCCCTGGATGGCTACGGCGTTGCCACCGCCGGTGATTACCGCAACTATTTCGAGGAAGGTGGCCAGCGCTATTCGCACACCTTCGATCCACGTGTCGGCAGGCCAGTCAAGCACGCGCTGGCGGCAGTGTCGGTGGTCGACCCTTCGGTGCTGCGTGCCGATGCCCTGGATACACTGTTGATGGTGCTCGGCCCGGAGGAAGGCTATGCATTCGCCGAGCGGCATGACGTCGCCGCTTATTTCATCATGCACCAGGGGCTGGGCTTCGTTGCTCGGGCGACGCCGCGGTTCGAGTCGTTGTTTCCCTCGCAAGGCAAGACCGGGCAGTAACCGAAGGAATGGTCATTCCCATGGGTAGCCTTTTCCCCTATTGTCGATGCTCCGTTCCCAAACGATTGGCAGATCCATGGAGAAAGTCATCGTCATCACCGGTGCCAGCCGCGGCATCGGCGCCGCCACGGCACTGCTGGCCGCCCGCCAGGGCTACCGCATCTGCATCAACTACCACACCGACGACCAGGCCGCCGAGAACATCCTCAGCCAGGTCCGCGCCCTGGGCGCCAAGGCCATCACCGTGCGTGCCGACGCCAGCGTCGAGGATGAGGTCATTCAGCTGTTCCTGCGCGTGGACGAAGAACTTGGCCCTGTCACCGCGCTGGTGAACAACGCCGGCACCATCGGCCAGCAAAGCCGGGTCGAGGACATGTCCGAATTCCGCCTGCTCAAGGTCATGAAGACCAACGTTATCGGCCCGATGCTCTGCACCAAGCACGCCTTGCTGCGCATGGCACGCCGGCACGGCGGGCAGGGCGGAGCCATCGTCAACGTGTCGTCCGTGGCCGCACGCCTGGGTTCGCCCAACGAGTACGTGGACTATGCCGCTTCCAAGGGCGCCCTCGACACCTTCACCATCGGCCTGGCAAAGGAAGTGGCAGGCGAGGGCGTGCGGGTCAATGGCGTACGACCAGGCTACATTCATACCGGGTTCCATGCGCTGTCCGGTGACCCCGACCGGGTCAGCAAGCTTGAGCCCGGCTTGCCCATGGGGCGCGGCGGGCGCCCCGAGGAAGTGGCCGAGGCCATCCTCTGGCTGCTTTCGGAGAAAGCCTCGTACTCTACCGGCAGCTTCATCGACCTGGGCGGCGGGCGCTGAGCGTGCCCGTCAATCCTCCAGCAGCCGTCCGATCCGTTCGCCGAGCGTGTTCAGGTCGAAGGGTTTGTGTAGCAGTTCGGTGCGCCTGCCGGGCTGGGGGCAGGGCGCCGTGTCAGTAGTGTCATAGCCGCTAATCAGCAATACCGGGGCATGCTCCACGAGGTCCTGGTAGGCCTCGGCAAGCTGGTAACCGTCGACCCGTCCAGGCAGGTTGACATCGGTGATCAGCAAATCCGGTGGCGGCCCTTCCTGCAGCGACTCAAGCGCCGGGAGGCCTCCCTCGAAAGCCTGCACCTGGTGGCCCAGCTCCGTCAGCACTTCGATCAGTACCAGGCGCAGGGCCGGTTGGTCCTCCACCAGCATGATCCGGCGCACGTGCGTCTGTACGGGCTCGATGGGGGATGTGGCTGGTTCGTCGTGGCGAACTGCGGGAGAGCAATCATCCTGGGGCAGGTACAGGTGAACGCACGTGCCTTGCCCGGTAACGCTATCGATCAGCAACTGCCCCCCGGACTGGCGAACAAAACCGTAGGCCATGGACAACCCCAGGCCGGTGCCCTGACCCAGTGGCTTGGTGGTGAAGAAGGGTTCGAGGGCGCGCTGCAGCACCGCACTGGACATACCCGCGCCGGTGTCCTCGACACTAATGTGCAGATAGCGGCCCGCCGGCAGTTCCAGGTGTTTGGCCTCTGCCGCCGCGAGATCGGCGTTTTCACAGCCGATACGCAGGGTGCCGCCCAGCGGCATGGCGTCACGGGCATTGATGCACAGGTTGAGCAGGGCATTTTCCAGCTGTTGCGGGTCGACACGGATCGACCATTGCGCGGCTAGCGTCTGGTCCTGGAAGTCAATATGCGGGCCGATCGAGCTGCGGATCAGGTCATGCATGTCGGCGACCAGGCGCTGCACATCTAGCGCTTGTGGCACTAGTGTCTGCTGGCGCGAAAAGGCCAGCAACCGCTGTACCAGGGCTGTGGCGCGCAGTGCGTTGTTGCGGCTGAGCTCGAGCATGCGGGCAGTGTCGGCAAGGCGTTGCTGGCCCAGACGTTGTTCTGCCAGCTCCAGTGCGCCAAGCAGGCTGCCCAGCAGGTTGTTGAAGTCGTGGGCGATGCCACCGGTCAACTGGCCGACCGCCTCCATCTTCTGCGATTGGCGCAGGGCCTCTTCGGCCTGGCGCAGACGTTCCTGCTCGGCCAAACGCTCGGTGATGTTATAGGCCAGCATGTAGCCGCCCTGGATCCGCTGCTGCGCATCGCGCAACGGGTGGTAGCGGAGCTCGTAATGGCGGGGGGCGTCAGGCGGGCCGAGGGTAATGGTATCGACGAAGGCTTCGCCGGCTAGCAGGCGTGACCACACCGGTGCCAGGCGGCCCATGATTTCAGGCTCATTGGCCAGAAACTGCGGGACGTAATCACCGATCTGCGGCACGAAACCACGGTAACGCTCGAAGGTTTCCCTGGCCATGCGGTTGATCGCCACCAGGCGCATCTTGCGGTCGGCGGCAAGCACGTTGGCCAGGCTGTTGTCGAGCAGTTCGCCCAGCAGTTGGCTGTGGGCCTTTGCAGCGTCTTCGCGTTCGGCCAGGCGAGCTTCCAGTTCTGCGACACGCGCTTGCAACTGTGCCAATGACGGGAGCGAATCTGCTTCCATGACGAGGACCCGGTGAGCGGACCGGACAACTATAGTCGCCCACCGGGTCATCAGCCATCAGAACGAGCGGATGATGCGCCCCAGGGTTTCCATGGCCCGTTCGGCATCTTCATGCCAGGGGCTGCCGTAGTTCAGGCGGATGCAGTTGCCGAAGCGCCGGGTGGGCGAGAAGATCGGCCCGGGGGCGATGCTTATACCTTGGGCCAAGGCCATGTGGAACAACTTGAGGGCGTCCATCTGCTCGGGCAGTTCCAGCCACAGGAAGTAGCCGCCGGATGGTTGGCTGACCCGCGTCTGCGCCGGAAAGTGCCGGGCGATGGCTGCCAGCATGTTGGCCTGCTGGCCTTCCAGGGCATAGCGCAGCTTGCGCAGGTGGCGGTCGTAGCCGCCGTGCTGCAGGTAGTCGGCGATGGCCGCCTGGGCCGGCATCGAGGCACACAGCGAGGTCATCAGCTTGAGTCGCTCGATCTTTTGCGCAAAGCGCCCGGCCGCCACCCAGCCGATGCGGTAGCCAGGTGCCAGGCTCTTGGCAAACGAGCCGCAGTGCATCACCAGGCCCTGGGTGTCGAACGCCTTGGCCGGCTTGGGCGCCTGCTGCGCGTAGTAAAGTTCGGCGTACACGTCGTCTTCGATCAATGGCACCTGATGGCGCGCCAGCAGCTCCACCAGTGCCTGCTTTTTTGCCTCCGGCATGCTGGCGCCCACCGGGTTCTGGAAGTTGGTCATGCACCACACCGCCTTGACCGGGTGCTTTTCCAGGGTCTGCGCCAGCACGCCCAGGTCCATGCCTTCGCGCGGGTGCACAGGGATTTCCACTGCCTTGAGCTTGAGCCGCTCCAGTACCTGCAGGCAGGCATAGAAGGCGGGGGCTTCGATGGCCACCAGGTCGCCGGGCTGGGTGACGGCTTGCAGGCACAGGTTCAGGGCCTCCAGCGCGCCGTTGGTGATCAGCAGTTCCTCCATCGGCAGCATCAGCCCGCCGACCATGTAGCGCAGGGCAATCTGCCGGCGCAGCTGCGGGTTGCCGGGTGACAGGTCGGTCACTACCATGCGCGGGTCCATGCTGCGGCTGGCGCTGGCCAGCGAGCGTGACAGGCGTTGCAGCGGGAACAGTTCAGGGCTGGGGAAGGCCGAGCCGAACGGCACGGTATTGGGGTCCTTGATTGAGTCGAGGATCGAGAACACCAACGCGCTGACGTCGACGTCGGTGGACTCGCTGACCGGCTGCAATGCCTGCGGCTCGCTGAACTGACGCGGTGCGTGGGCGTTGACGAAGTAGCCCGAGCGCGGTCGGGCTCTAATCAGCCCGCGCCTTTCCAGCAGGTAGTAGGCCTGGAACACGGTGGACGGGCTGACCCCGTGGGTCTGGCTGGCATAGCGCACCGAGGGCACCCGCTGGCCGGGGCCCAGCACCCCGGAGCGGATCAGTTCGGCGATGTCGTCGGCAAAGCGTTCGTAGCGTTTCATTCTGGCCTTCTGTCGAAGCCTGGCAGGCAAGGTGGAGTCAGTGTAAGGGATCAGCGGTACATCGGTGCGACGAAGCGGCTGTGGGCCACGCTGCGGATTGCGGGGTCGTCGCGCTCGCTGATTTCGAAGCTCAGCGTCTGCGAGCTGCTGGCCGGGCGCTCGGCCAGCATCGCCACCGACACCGGCAGTTCACTCATTTCACCGGCCGGGATCATGAACGAAGTCTTGCCCTGCAAGCTGAAGCCGTCGGCATCCAGCAGGCGCAGTTCGTAGTGCTGGGTGCGTTCGGTCTTGTTGATGACCTTGAGCAGGTAGATGTTCTCGATCTGGCCCTGGGCATTCTCGCGGAACAGGCCGCGGTCCTTGATCACGTCCAGCGACACCATCGGACGCATCTGCAAGGCCACTACCAGCGCCGCGATCATCACCCCCAGCGCGGCGGCGTAGCCCAGCAGGCGCGGGCGCAGCCAATGGGTGGTGTCACCTTGCAGGCTGCGTTCGGACTTGTAGCCGATCAGGCCACGAGCGTAGCCCATCTTGTCCATTACCCCGTCACAGGCATCGATGCACGCTGCACAACCGATGCACGCCATTTGCAGGCCATCGCGGATATCAATGCCGGTGGGGCACACCTGCACGCACAAGGTGCAGTCGATGCAGTCGCCCAGGCCCTGGGCGCGGGCGTCGCTGCCTTTCTTGCGCGGGCCACGGGCTTCGCCGCGACGCGGGTCGTAGGCGACTGCCAGGGTGTCCTTGTCGAACATCACGCTCTGGAAGCGCGCATAGGGGCACATGTGCAGGCACACCGCTTCGCGCAGCAGGCCGGCATTGATGTAGGTGGCGGCGGTGAAGAACAGCACCCAGAACAGCGCTACGCCGCCCAGTTGCAAGGTGAACAGTTCCGTGGCCAGTGGGCGGATCGGGGTGAAGTAGCCGACGAAGGTCAGCCCGGTGAGCACGCCAATGGCCAGCCACAGGCCGTGCTTCAATGTGCGACGGGCCAGTTTGTTCAGGCTCCAGGGCGCGGCGGCCAGCTTGATGCGCTGGTTGCGGTCACCCTCGGTGACCTTTTCGCACCACATGAACAGCCAGGTCCAGGTGCTCTGCGGGCAGCTGTAGCCGCACCACACGCGGCCGGCATACACGGTGATGGCGAACAGGCCGAAGGCGCAGATGATCAACAGTGCCGACAGCAGGATGAAGTCCTGCGGCCAGAAGGTGGCGCCGAAGATGTGGAACTTGCTGTTGCCCAGGTCCCACAGCACGGCCTGGCGGCCGTTCCAGTTCAGCCAGGCGGTGCCGAAGAACAGCACGAACAGGGCGCCGGCAAAGCCAATGCGCAGGTTGCGGTATAGCCCGGTGAAGCTGCGGGTATGGATGCCATTGTCGGTGCGGCGCGGCTGGGGGCTGGCTGGGGCGGTGGCGATCTCTGTGAAAGGGATTCTATCGTTCATGGCTCGGTGCTCATCAGGCCTCGATCAGGCATGAGCACTATGGCCCTGGGGCTGTTATCAGCACAGACTCAGATTTTGCGATAAAAACCATATCAGATTTTCGGGCAAGCCCCGCCAGGCCTCAAATTACCGAGCCTGGCGTGCTGGCCTTCAGATGCCTGCGGCTATCCACCGCACCCGCCACGGTCAGTGCATCGGCCTCGGCTTCGGTGATGGGAACACGCTGGCCCGCGAGCAGGGCCACGGACATGCGCAGCGCTTCGTCGGTGACGATTTCGATGGACGGGCCATCACCTTCGATGCGCAGGTCTTCGCCGATGAGGGTGCAGCGGCGGGTGGATTCGTCGATTTCAATGGGCATGGAGTGGTCCTCCTGGGGGTTACAGGGTGGACCACAGGGCGGGGCGGGTTGCTGCATCCGGAAGCTGAGCGGCACTTTGTCATTTGCTCGGAGGTCAACCCTTGCAGATGGCAGGCCCGGCCTTTTCGCGGGTAAACCCGCTCCCACAGGTACTGCATTGCATTGAAACTTGTGCAAACCCTGTGGGAGCGGGTTTACCCGCGAAGAGGCCGGCCCTGACAACACGATGCTTCGCATGGGAAGAAAGCAATGGACCTCATCTGGCAAGCAATCCAGGCCGAATTCGCCGATATCACCGACGAGCGCGAGGTCACGCAAATCCTCGTACGCCTGCTGATGGCAGCCCTGCTCGGTGCCGTGCTGGGCTTCGAGCGTGAGCACAAGGGCAAGTCCGCCGGTGTGCGCACGCATATGCTGGTTTCGCTGGGCGCCGCGCTGTTCGTGCTGGCGCCGAGCATGGCCGGGGCCGATGAGCAGGCGCTGAGCCGGGTGATCCAGGGCATTGTCGCCGGAATCGGTTTTCTTGGTGCGGGCACCATTCTCAAGGGGAACGGCCAGGACACCAGCCATGTGAAGGGCCTGACCACCGCCGCCGGGCTGTGGATGACCGCCGCCATCGGTACGGCAGCCGGCATGGGCCGCGAAGCCACGGCGTTGATCAGCACGATACTGGCCCTGCTGGTGCTGGGCACGATGCCGTTGCTGGTGGACAAGCTCGAAGGGCAGGATGAGGGGAAGCAGGAGGAGGAGGGCAGGAAGCACTGAGGGGAGCCGAAGCTCCCCTCAAAGCGTTGTTGCCTGCTCTTTTTATTATTGGGACCGGCCTGTTGTTGTTTTTGTCAGCCTGTCCTGGTGTTGCGGGCGACCCCCATGCGGGGTCAAGAGCAAACGTATTTTTTTGAGCGCTGACCTGCTTTCATCATTGCTGATCCGAACCTGGCTGCCGCTACCTTGAGGAGGTAGTTTTATTGTTCTCTGCCAGACCGCGGGGCGTACCCCTGAAAAGCGTGTCGACTCCAAAAAAATCTGCTTGCTACGCCTCTGCCGTGTTGTTCTTGTTATGTCAGAGCCGTTACCTGTTGTTTTTATTGGGTGTCACATTTTTTTTGTTTTTGTACCAGAGATATAGCAGGGTGCGTGCCAACTTTTTAAAATCTTTTAAAATCAATGGTTTGCTGATTTCAATCGAAATCGCTTGGCCTGAAATTCTGCCGATTTGTTTCCCTGTTACCCGATTTTTTGCTGTGAAACGTGGGGGCGGTAACACTTCACCCACACGTATGTGACACCCGTATGACTTATTGCGCGCTGCGCGCCCGTGCTACCCGCGACCCGTTGTCGCGGCCCAGCACGCTGCTGATGCGGCGGCCGGCGGCGATCAGCCGGTCCAGGTCGATGCCGGTTTCAATGCCCAGCCCCTGCAGCAGGTACACCACGTCCTCACTGGCGATATTGCCGGTAGCCCCTTTGGCGTAGGGGCAGCCGCCCAACCCGGCCACCGAGCTGTCGAACACGCTGATGCCTTCGAGCAGGCTGGCATACACGTTGGCCAGGGCCTGGCCATAGGTATCGTGGAAGTGCCCGGCCAGCTGCTCGCGCGGTACCTGTGCCGACACCACATCGAACAAGCGCCGGGTATCGCCGGCGGTACCGGTGCCGATGGTGTCGCCCAGCGATACCTCGTAGCAACCCATGTCGTGCAGGGCGCGGGCCACCGGGGCGACCTGCTCGGCGCTGACCTTGCCTTCATAGGGGCAGCCGAGTACGCACGACACATAGCCACGCACACGCACGCCGTGGTTGCGCGCCGCTTCCATGATCGGCTCGAAGCGCTTGAGGCTGTCGCTGATCGAGCAGTTGATGTTGCGTTGCGAAAAGGCTTCGGAGGCGGCCGCGAACACCGCCACTTCCTTCACCCCGGCGGCCAGGGCGTCCTCGAAACCGCGCAGGTTGGGTGCCAGCGCCGCATAGGTAACACCTGGGCGCTGGTGGATGCCGGCGAAAACATCGGCGGAGCCGGCCATCTGCGGCACCCACTTGGGCGAGACGAAACTGCCCACTTCGATATAGGCCAGGCCTGCCTCGGTGAGGTCGTCCACCAGGCGCACCTTGTCGGCGACGCTAATGGGCTGGGCTTCGTTCTGAAGGCCGTCGCGGGGGCCGACTTCGACCAGGCGGACGTGTTTGGGCAAGGACATGGCAGGTTTCCTGTGGTGTTCAGCGGTTGTCTTTGTTGTTCAGGGTGGCGGCCAGAGCCTGTTCACAGCGCTCTTGGGCGGTGTCCAGCTCCAGCTGCATCTGGTGGATGTCGAGCATCTGCTGTTCCAGCTGGGCGCGGCGTTCGGCGATTTTTGCCAGCATGCTGTTGAGTTGCTTGAGGTTGCCGCTTGAGGGGTCGTACAGCTCGATCAGCTCGCGGCATTCGGCCAGTGAAAAGCCGATGCGCTTGCCGCGCAGGATGAGCTTCAGGCTGACCTTGTCACGGGCCGAATAGATACGCTCCAGGCCTCGGCGCTCCGGGCTCAGCAGGCCCTGCTCCTCGTAGAAGCGGATGGCGCGGGTGGTGATGTCCAGCTCGCGGGACAGGTCGGAGATGCTGTAGGTCTGGGTGCTCATGCTGGGGCTCGGCGTAGGGTATGCGGGTATCCTGACGTCAGGTTGACGTATACGTCAAGCAGGGGCGCGGGACGTGTGTTGCCTGTGCCGGCCTCTTCGCGGGTAAACCCGCTCCCACAGGAAGTGCACAGACCTTGAGGGCACCGCCGTCCCTGTGGGAGCGGGTTTACCCGCGAACAGGCCGGCACAGGCGAAAAAATTACTCAGATAACCCAGACTTGCGATACGCATTCGGCGTCTGCCCACTCAACCGCTTGAACCACCGGGCAAAGTACGTCGGGTCGGTAAACCCCAGGCTATCCGACAACTGCCCGATACTCATCCGCGTATAAATCAGGTTGCGCCGTGCCTCCAGCAGCAAGCGCTGGTGCACCACCTGTAGCGCGGTCTGCCCACTCAGCGCCCGGCACAACTGGTTCAACTGCAAACTCGGAATATTCAACCGCGCGGCAAAATCCTCCACCGACAGGTGCTCACGGTAATGCGCCTCGACCAGGCGCAGGTACCGCCCGAGTAACTGGCGGTCACGCTCATCGCGGTTGCGCGGCGCCTGTCCCAGCTGCTGGCGGCGGCTGATCCACACCATCAGCGCCGTCACCAGCGCCTCGAGCAGGGCCGCCCGCGCCGGGCCGTTGCCCTGGTACTCCTGCTGCAGGGTATCGATCAGGCTGCGCAGGCGCACACGGTCCTGGCCCAGCGGGTAGCACGCCGCTTTCGCCAGTACCGCCAGCGGCGTACCCAGGCGCTGCTCCAGGTTCGCCACCAGTGCCGTGCCAAAGGTCAGCACATGCCCCTGGATATCGGCGCTGAAGCGAAAGCCGTGTACGGTCATGGGCGGCACCACCTGGATCGCCGCTTCGCTGATGGTGCTGCGCATCCCTTCGATCTCCACCTCGGCCCGGCCGCGCTGCACGTACAGCAACTGGAACAACTCGGCATGTTGGTGCGGCTTGATCTCCCAGTGGTGCAAACGGCTACGCGCCGGGATCGACTCGCAGTGCAGCAGGTCGGTGCCGGGCCAGGCCTGGTTTTCGCCATACAGCTTGAACAAGGGGACGCCGGGGAGGGTGGATTTCATGCAGGTTGGCCTGTGCGTTAATCGAACGTTTTTTGTAAAAGTGCAGGTTATGCATGGAATAGCACACTTCAATGGCTGTTTTTGCCAGTAAAAATGCAAGGGCAAACCCTAACAGCAGATGTCGCCCCACTGCCAGTCCAGGGCCGGCATCGTCAGCACAGAGACAACAACAATGAAAACTCAGGTCGCAATTATCGGGGCAGGTCCGTCTGGCCTGCTGCTGGGCCAACTTCTGCACAAGGCCGGTATCGATACGGTCATCGTCGAACGCCAGACGCCCGAGTACGTGCTCGGCCGCATCCGTGCCGGGGTTCTGGAGCAAGGCACCGTCGACCTGCTGCGTGAGGCCGGTGTGGCCGAGCGCATGGACCGTGAAGGCCTGGTACACGAAGGTGTCGAACTGCTGGTCGGCGGGCGCCGACAACGCCTGGACCTCAAGGCCCTGACCGGCGGCAAGACGGTGATGGTGTATGGCCAGACCGAAGTCACCCGTGACCTGATGCAGGCACGGCAAGCCAGCGGCGCGCCGATCATCTATTCGGCCAGCAATGTCCAGCCGCATGAACTCAAGGGCGAACGGCCCTACCTGACTTATGAAATAGACGGTCAGGTGCACAGGGTGGACTGCGACTACATCGCTGGCTGCGACGGTTTCCACGGCGTATCGCGGCAGAGCATTCCCGAAGGCATACTCAAGCAGTACGAGCGGGTATACCCGTTTGGCTGGCTGGGCATGCTGTCAGACACACCACCGGTCAACCATGAACTGATCTACGCCCACCACGAGCGCGGTTTCGTGCTGTGCAGCCAGCGTTCGCACACCCGTAGCCGCTACTATCTGCAGGTGCCGCTGGAAGAACAGGTGGAGGCGTGGTCCGACGAGCGTTTCTGGAAGGAGCTGAAGGCACGCTTGCCCGAAGACGTGGCTGCGCGCCTGGTCACCGGCCCGGCCCTGGAAAAGAGCATCGCGCCGCTGCGCAGCCTGGTGGTCGAGCCGATGCAGTATGGTCACCTGTTCCTGGTCGGTGACGCCGCGCACATCGTACCGCCGACCGGCGCCAAGGGCCTGAACCTGGCGGCATCGGACGTCAACTACCTGTACCGCATCCTGGTCAAGGTGTACCGCGAAGGGCGCACCGACCTGCTGCAGCAGTATTCGCCGCTGGCCCTGCGCCGGGTATGGAAAGGCGAGCGCTTCAGCTGGTTCATGACCCAGCTGCTGCATGACTTCGGCTGCCACAAGGACGCCTGGGACCAGAAGATGCAGGAGGCCGACCGCGAGTACTTCCTGACCTCGCCGGCGGGGCTGGTGAACATTGCCGAGAACTATGTAGGGCTGCCGTTCGAAGAAGTGGCCTGACCCGCCACCCTGGTAAAAACACGCCAGGGCTTGAAGTCAGGTTTGTGCATGACCGACAGTGCCTTGCTGAACAGGTAATGGCAGGAAGCACGACTATGACATTCTCCACCCCCCTGATGGGCGCCTTGTGCCTGGTAGCTGCCAGTGGCTGGGCCTGTGCCGACCAGGTGCTGCCCGCGCCACCGGAACTGGCCTCCGGCTACCGCACTGGCCTGCAACCGGTGCATGCCAGCCGGCACATGGCCGCCGCCGCCAATCCGCTGGCCAGCGAAGCGGGGCGGGCGATGCTGCGTGCCGGTGGTAGCGCCATCGACGCGGCTATCGCCATGCAGATGGTGCTGACCCTGGTCGAACCGCAATCCAGCGGGATTGGCGGCGGGGCTTTCATCCTCTACTGGGATGGCCGGCGCGTGCAGGCGTTCGACGGCCGCGAGGCAGCCCCGGCGGCGGTGACGGAAAACCTGTTCCTGCAAGCCGATGGTTCACCGATGCCATTCAGGGCGGCGCAGATTGGCGGGCGTTCGGTCGGCGTGCCAGGGGTTCTGCGTGCTTTGAAGCTGGCCCATGAGCAGTACGGCAAGCTGCCCTGGCGCGACCTGTTCGCCCCAGCCATTGCGCTGGCACGTAACGGTTTCGCGGTTTCCGAACGCCTTCATACCCTGGTCGCTGGCGACCCGTTCATTGCCGGTTCACCGGCCATGGCCCGCTATTTCCTGGATGAACAGGGCAACCCGCTGCCGGTGGGGACTACCTTGCGCAACCCTGAGCTTGCGCAAACTTTCGAGCAGATTGCTGCGCAGGGCCCCGAGGTGTTCTACAGCGGCGAGATCGCCGAAGCCATCGTCGCCAAGGTTCGCAGCCATGCCAATGCTGGCTACCTGTCGTTACAGGATATGCAGCAGTACCAGGCCAGGGCGCGCGAGCCGCTGTGCGGCCCTTACAAGGCCTGGCGCATCTGTGGCATGCCGCCACCCTCGTCGGGCGGCGTGGCAGTGCTGCAGACCCTGGGCATCCTGGAAGCACTGCAGCGGACTTCGCCGCAACGCGACCTTGCAGTCATGCGGCCGCTGCGCACTTCGTCAGCTGCCGGCCTGGAAGCCACGCCGATGGCCGTGCACCTGGTTACCGAGGCCGAGCGCCTGGCCTATGCCGACCGCGCCCAGTACCTGGCCGACAGCGATTACGTGCCGGTTCCGCTCAAGGCCCTGACCGACTCCGCGTACCTGGCCAGCCGCGCCGCGCAGATTGGCAAGTACAGCATGAAACGCGCCCGCCCGGGGCAGCCGCAGGGTGCGGATCTGGCCCTTGCGCCTGACCGCTCGCCACTGCGCATTTCCACCTCGCACCTGAGTGCGGTGGATAACCGCGGCCAAGCTCTGGCCATGACCACGTCGGTGGAGGCGGCATTCGGCTCGCACCTGATGGTCAAGGGCTTTCTGCTCAACAACCACCTGACTGACTTCTCGTTCATCCCTCAGGAACAGGGCAAGCCCGTGGCCAACCGGGTGCAACCGGGCAAGCGGCCGCTGTCGGCCATGGCGCCGACCCTGGTGTTCTCGCGAACCTCTGGCGAGCTGGTGGCCAGCCTTGGCTCGCCCGGCGGTTCGCAGATCATCGGCTATGTGAACAAGGCGCTGATCGGCCTGCTGGATTGGCAGCTCGACCCGCAGCAGGCCGCAGGCCTGCCTAACTTCGGTAGCCGTAATGCCGGTACCGAGGTAGAGGCGGGGCTGGCCAGCCCGACGCTGATCCACCAGTTGGCGGCCTGGGGGCATGAGGTGACGCCGATGACCATGACCAGTGGCCTGCAGGTCATCCAGCGCAGTGGTGAAGGTTGGTCGGGCGGTGCCGACCCTCGGCGCGAAGGCGTGGCACTCGGCGACTAGGCGGTGTGCATTGCGGCGTAGCAGGTAGCGTGATAGAAGTCAGTCTTGCCATTCAGAAGTTGAATATCAAGATGTCCATCAGCGCGAAATCGAATAGGGCCCTGTTCGACCTCGACCTGCTGCGCGCCATAGTCGTGGTGGCCGATTGCGGCAGCTTCACCACGGCTGCTGCCCGCCTGCACTCCACCCAATCGACCATCAGCCAGAAGGTGCGCCGTCTTGAGGATATGGTTGGCCACCGTCTGCTGGTGCGTGGTAATCGCGATGTGCTGCCGACCGATGCCGGGCAGACCCTGCTTGGCTATGCCCGGCACATGCTGGCCCTCAACGACCAGATGCTCGAAGCCCTGGCCGGTGCGATGGTTGGCGTGACCGTGCGCCTTGGGGTGCCCGAGGACTTCGTGGGCGGGCGTACCACCAATGCACTATCGGCGTTCAGCCGGCTGCACCCACAGGTGAAGCTGGAAGTGACCAGCGGCCTGTGCCGCGACCTCAGCCAGGCCTACGACAACGGTGAGCTCGACCTGGTGTTGCTCAAGCAGCGGCGCAACAGTCGCGAAGGCGTGGCCTGCTGGCCCGAGCGCCTGCAGTGGATCGACAGCGCGCGCACGCCCGCCTTCGAGCTGGACCCGGTACCGCTGGTGACCTTCCCGCCTCGCGGCCTGTACCGCGACGACATGATTACCGCCATCGAAGGCATGGGCCGGCGTTGGCGCATCAGCTTCACCAGCTCCAGCCTCAGCGGCATCCAGGCTGCAGTCGCCGATGGCATGGGCGTCAGCCTGCTGCCGCCACGGGCAGCCACTGGCGAGCACCGGGTGCTGGGGGCAGAACAGGGGCTGCCGGAGGTCGACAGCTATGAAATCGTCATTGTCCACCGGCCGACGGCGGATGTGATGGTCAAGGCGTTGGCCGAGGTGATGACGCAATTGCTTGCAGGCGGCGGGATCTGACGATTTGTCAGGCAACGCGTCGGATACGGCTTTTGGCAGCGCGGCCGCGGGTATGGCTGAACAGGTCTTTCGGGTCGTCTTCCACCCATGGCACCAGGTCGATCTTGCTACCCATGCCGCGTTTTTCGGCTTGCTGTAGTACGTACCGTAGTACGGTGTAGTCTTCCAGGGCGAAGCCCACCGAGTCGAACACGGTGACCTGGCCGTCGTTCTGGCGGCCCTCGGTTTCGCCGCGCAGCACGCGCCACAGGTCGACCACCGGGAAGTCCGCGGGCAACTGCTGGATGTCACCTTCGATGCGGGTTTGCGGCTCGTACTCGACGAATACCCGGGCGTTGCGCAGCACATCGGCATGCAGCTCGGTCTTGCCCGGGCAGTCGCCCCCAACGGCATTCAGGTGCATGCCGGGTTCGAGCATGTCGGGGGTGATGATGGTGGCGTAGGCCTTGTCGGCGGTTACCGTGGTGATGACGTCCACGCCTCTCACCGCTTCGGCCACCGAGCCGGCGCGGCGGATCGTGAGGCCGCTATATTCCTTCAGGTTGGCGATCAGCTTGGCGGTGGCCTGCGGGTCGGTGTCGTAGGCGACGATTTCTTCGATGCCCAGATGCTTGTGGAAGGCCAGTGCCTGGAATTCGCTTTGTGCACCGTTGCCGATCAACGCCATCCTGCGCGAGTTCGGCCGTGCTAGCGCCTGGGCCGCCATCAGCGAGGTGGCCGCAGTGCGCAAGGCAGTCGCGATGGTCAGTTCGGATAGCAGCACCGGGTAGCCGGTGTCGACATCGGCCAGCACGCCGAAGGCCATTACCGTATGCAGGTCGCGGGCGGTGTTGGCCGGATGGCCGTTGACGTATTTGAAGGCGTAGCGGCTGTTGTCGGCAACCGGCATCAGTTCGATCACACCGACTTCTGAATGGCTGGCAACACGCGCGGATTTATCAAACTCCTGCCAGCGTTTGAAATCTTCGCGAATGGCTGCGGCCAGTTCGCCAATGAACGGCGCTACGCCAATGTCATGCACCAAGTCCGACATGGTTGGAACATCAATGAAATACGTCATGCTCTTGCACCTGATTATTGCGCTCTCACTCCAGTCACTGCAGGATGAACGCTTGAGATTGTTGTAGTGGCATGAGCATTTTGATGAAAGGTTGCGTCAAGATGAAGCGAGCAGGTTGCCAGTTTCATCAGCTTTCTAGACAATCTGCCACCCAAAAATAGCAATCTGATTATTTGGCAGGCATCCATGGATACTATCGATCGGGAACTGATTGCACTGTTGCGGGATAACGCGCGTACCCCCGTCCTGACCCTGGCGAAGAAGCTCAAGGTGGCCAGGGCAACCGTGCAAAACCGCATCACCCGACTTGAAGAGCAGGGCGTGATCATCGGCTACACGGTACGCCTGCGCTCCGATGCGCTGGAACAGGGCGTACGGGCGATCACCAGCATTGGCATCAGCGGCCACCACGCCGCAGAGGTCAAGCACGCGTTGCGTGGGCATCCCAACGTGGTGGCCATCCATAGCACCAATGGCCGCTGGGACCTGATGGCAGAGCTGCGTGCAGACACCCTGGAGGCCTTCGACCGGGCGTTGAACGCCATCCGCTCGATACCGCACATCGAAAATACCGAAACCAGTATCCTGCTCTCGACTTACAAGATGTAATCGCTGGGTCAAGCCTGCTGGCGGGTGCCTTGCGCAAACTGTCACCCAGGCTTTTCAAACTGCACAAAATCCCTTTGGCTGTGTGCATTCTGTAGCGCTCCGCTTGAGCCATGCCGCTGGCAGAATCAAGCGGCTTTCGCGGGACTGTAGCGGGCGGGCCTCTTATTTCAGGGCTGGCGCTCGGCCACCGCCCGCAAGGTGCGCAACGTCACCACTGGCGCATCCACCACAAACCGGTTGGCCAGCCACCCCGGCACATCCCCGGCAGGGTCGGCCTGCAGTTGGTAGGTCACTTCGGTCTTGCGTTCACCCAGCGGTTTCATCCGCCACTCGCCGCTGAGGTGCTGTACACGGATCAGCCCCTTTACTCTGGGGATCCTGCCGGGGTCGGCGCTCAGGTGGCGCAGCAGCGTGCCATCATCCAGGCGTTCGGTCGTGACCTTCAGCACGATGTCCCGCGGCATCGTCGGCCAAGGCAGGTTGGTGGTCAGGTACACCCAGGTGTTTTCGCCTTCCACATCCAGCAAGCGCATCTCGGCGCAGGCGTACAGCCACTTGCAGGCCACCCGCAGGTTCTCCTGCAGGTCGGTGAGCGTGCGAACGCTGGCTTTCATGGTGCTGATACCACGGAATTGCTGATAGGGCGAGTCGGCCACGCCACTCAGGTACACGCGGATGCCTTCGCGGTCGTAGGCCAGGTTCCACTCATCGGCGGCTGAGACGGGGGTACAGAGCAGCAGGGCGGCGAGCAGCAGGCAGCGGTTCATGGCTGGTACCGCGCGAGGGCAGGGTTTTCAGTATGTGGCCACTGGGGCTGCTTTGCAGCCCTTTCGCGACACAAGGCCGCTCCCACAGGGTTCGGCGTACGCCGTACTTTTGTGGGAGCGGCCTTGTGTCGCGAAAGGGGCGCAAAGCGCCCCCAATGCATCAACGCTTAGGGTTCAGCGTCAGGTGCACGTGACGGTTCACATCCTTGTACAGCAGGTAGCTGAACTTGCCTGGGCCGCCGGCGTAGCAGGCTTGTGGGCAGAAGGCGCGCAGCCACATGAAGTCGCCGGCTTCCACTTCGACCCAGTCCTGGTTCAGGCGGTACACCGCCTTGCCTTCCAGCACGTACAGGCCGTGTTCCATCACGTGGGTCTCGGCGAACGGGATCACGCCGCCCGGCTGGAAGGTGACGATGTTCACGTGCATGTCGTGGCGCATGTCGGCCATGTCGACGAAGCGGGTGGTGACCCAGCGGCCTTCGGTGCCCGGCATTTCGATGACGGTGGCGTTGTCACGGTGGGTAACGAACGACTCGGGAACGTCCAGGCCTTCGACCTTCTGGTAGTGCTTGCGCAGCCAGTGGAAGGTGACGTTGGACTTGCTGTTGTTGCGCAGGCTCCACTCGGCGCCCGGGGCCAGGAAGGCGTAGCCGCCCGGTACCAGGGTGTGGTGCTTGCCTTCGACGGTGATGTCCAGTTCGCCTTCGACGATGAACACCACGGCTTCGGCGTTCGGGTCCAGCTCAGGGCGCTCGCTGCCGCCTTCCGGGGCCACTTCGACGATGTACTGGGAGAAGGTTTCGGCAAAGCCGGTCAGTGGGCGGGCGATGACCCACATGCGCATCTTGTCCCAGAACGGCAGGTGGCTGGTGACGATGTCACGCATCACGCCTTTGGGGATGACGGCATAGGCTTCGGTGAACATGGCACGGTCAGTCAGCAGCTCGGTCTGAGCTGGGTGCCCACCGTGGGGGGCGAAGTACGAATGGTTCGACATGGACGATCTCGACTTGTTGTTCTCTCCCCATGCCGTGAACCGCACCGGCCGGTGCGGCGCAGGGGATGTGGCGACAGAATAGGGTCGAGCGCGCGCCATCTACAAATTAAATGTTGGAATACCCGGTATTTGCCGGCTGAATGCGAACCTGACGGCCAGCGTGCCCTTCCTGCAAGCGGTCGCCCTGGCCGAACAGCTTGTGGCGCAAGGTGCCGTCAGCATAGCTCAGCGGGTAGCGGCCACGGCGTTGCAGTTCTGGCACCAGCAGCTCGACCACATGGGCCAGGTCGTCTGGTTGCACCGCGTAGGTCAGGTTGAAGCCATCGATGCCGGTCTGGTCCAGCCAGCTTTCCAGCTGGTCGGCCACCTCGCTGGCAGCACCCACCAGCACCGGGCCACGGCCACCCAGGCCAACGAATTCGGCAGCCTCGCGCACGGTCCAGCGGCGGTTCGGATCGGCGGCGGTGAAGGCGGCCAGGGCCGCGCGGCCGGCGTCGTTCTCGACGTATTCGATGGGCGCATCGGGATCGAGGCCGGCAAAGTCGATGCCGGTCCAGCCTGACAGCAGCGCCAGGGCGGCGTCCAGGTCGACATAGCGGCGGTACTCGGCGAAGCGCGCCTCGGCTTCCTCCCTGGTGGGGGCGACGATCAACAGCGCCTGGGCGTAGATCAGCACCTCGTCACGGTCACGCCCGGCTGCCTGGCCGGCCTGGCGGATGCCATCGGCGTAGCGGCGCAGTACCGTGGGGGTCGGCCCGCTGATGAACACGCATTCGGCATGCCGCGCTGCGAACTGCTGGCCGCGCGCCGAAGCACCGGCCTGGAACAGCACCGGCGTGCGTTGCGGCGAAGGTTGGCATAGGTGTATGCCAGCTATCTGGAAGTGCTCGCCTACATGGTTGATGGGGTGCACCCGGGAGGGTTCGATGTAGCGCGCGCTGTCACGCTCCAGCAGCACTGCGTCATCGTCCCAGCTTTTCTCCCACAGCTTGTACAGCACCTGCAGGTATTCCTCGGCCAGGTCATAGCGTTGGTCGTGGCCCAGCTGACGCGCCAGGCCCAGGTTGCGCGCGGCGCTGTCGAGGTAGCCGGTGACGATGTTCCAGCCGACCCTGCCATTGCTCAGGTGGTCGAGCGTGGACATGCGCCGGGCGAAGGGGTAGGGGTGTTCATAGGTGAGCGAGAAGGTGACGCCGAACCCCAGGTGCTCGGTAACCCCGGCCATGGCCGGCACCAGCAGCAGAGGGTCGTTGACCGGCACCTGCACGCCACCGCGCAGGGCGGCATCGGGGCCGCCCTGGTAGACGTCGTAGATACCCAGCACATCGGCGATGAACAGGGCGTCGAACAGGCCGCGTTCGAGCAGGCGCGCAAGGTCGGTCCAGTAGCTTAGGCGGTTGAAGGCCACGCTGGTGTTGCGCGGGTGGCGCCACAGACCGGGGGACTGGTGGCTGGCGGCATTCATGCTGAAGGCGTTGAAGCGGATCGGGCGGGGCATGGTGGGCGTACTCCGCTCAAGGCAATACGGAAGCCGGGTAGACCGCGTCGGCCACCTGCAGCTTCCGTGGAATCAGGCCCAGGCTCTGGAAGGTATCGGCCAGCTTCTGTTGCTCGGCAACGATCTGCGGGGTAATGGCCACGGCGTTGTAGTTGCGCCGTTCGCTAGCCACTTGCAGTACGTTGGCGTTGATCCCCAGTTGCGGGGCCAGCAGTGTGGCGACTTCCGCAGGCTTGGCATTGGCCCACTGGCTGACCTTGCCCAGTTCGCTGAAGAAAGTCTTCAGCAAATCGCGGTGCTGGTCGGCGAAGCTGGCGGTGGACAGGTAGAAGGTGCGGTTGTTGGACAGGCCGCTGCCGTCGCGCAGGTTCTTCAGGCCCGGCTGGCTTTCTGCGGCGGCGAGGAACGGGTCCCACAGGGTCACGGCCTGGACGCTGCCCGATTGCAGTGCGGCGACGGCATCGGCGGCGTTGTTGACGTAGGCCGGGGTGATGTCCTGGTAGCTGAGGCCGGCCTGCTCCAGGGCAACGGCAAGCAGGTACTGGGCGTTCCAGCCGCGGCCGGTGGCCACGCGCTTGCCCTTGAGGTCTTGCACGCTGGCCAGGTGATCCTGCTCGCGCACCACCAGACCGATGCCGCGTGGGTAAGGTTGTTCGGCGGCCAGGTACACCACCGGCTTGCCTGCAGCCTGGGCGAACACCGAGGGGGCGTCGGCGGCATGGCCAAGGTCGATGGCGCCGGTGCTCAGGGCTTCGAGCAACTGCGGGCCGGCGGCGAACTCGTGCCAGCTGACTGTCACGCCTTGCGGCGCCAGGGCCTTCTCCAGGGCGCCGCTGCCCTTGAGGATGTTGATGCTGTTGAACTTCTGGTAGCCGATGCGCAGGGTCTTGGCCTCGTCGGCAAGGGCTTCAGACCAGGGCAGCAGGGTGCTGGCGACGCTGGCCAGCAGGCCGCCGATCAGCAGGCGGCGCAGGGGGGAGAAGGCGCGGGTGGCCATGGGTATTGCTCCTTGGATCGGGTGGGAAACGATGCGCCCAGACTAAGGAGGAGGTGCTCGGCTTTCAATTTTTATATTCCCGTTCGTTAGATTGTTTTGTTATTTTTATATCCATTTGTTTTGTGATGATGCGTCCGGCCTGATGGCTACCCGACCAACAGCGCGCTTCCCTGCATGGCCATGCTCGCGGATAATCCCTTCATTCCAATGAACAGCCTGTGAGTGGGTATGAGTGATTCCGTAGTCAGCCTCGGCCAGCCTGAAACCGAAGGGGGGCGCAAGACGCGCAAGAACAACCCCGAAAAAACGCGCGAGGACATCCTCCAGGCCGCCATCAACGAGTTCGTCCAGCAAGGGCTGGCTGGTGCCCGCGTCGACGCCATCGCCGAGCGCACTGCCACCTCCAAGCGCATGATCTACTACTACTTCGGCAGCAAGGAGCAGCTGTACTGCGAGTGCCTGGTCAAACTGTACGGCGATATTCGCAAGACCGAGCAAAGCCTGGACCTGGAGTCGCTGCCGGCCGAGCAGGCGATCCGCCGGCTGGTGGAGTTCACCTTCGATCACCACGACCGCAACGTCGATTTCGTGCGAATCATCTGCACCGAAAACATCCACTATGGCGAGTATGTCAAACAGTCGCCGGCGATTCGCGAAATGAGCAGCCTGGTGCTCGAGGCCCTGGGCAATACCCTGCGCCGCGGTGTACAGGAAGGCGTGTTTCGCGCCGGCATCGAGGTCATTGACCTGCACATGCTGATGAGTTCGTTCTGCTTCTACCGGGTTTCGAACCGTCATACTTTCGGGGAGATATTCCAGATCGACCTGTCCGATGAACAGGTCAAGCTGCGTCACAAGGCCATGATCTGCGATGCTGTGCTGCGGTATATCCAGATCGAGCGCCGCCCCTGAACGTTATCCAGTGCCTGGCTGGCCTCTTCGCGGGTAAACCCGCTCCCACAGGATCACCGCTGTCCCAAAGATTCGCACAGTACCTGTGGGAGCGGGTTTACCCGCGAAAGGGCCGGCCCAGGCGACACCTCAACAAGCCTTGAACCTCACTCGCCCAACCGCTGCTCGCGTGACGGCGGGTATCCAAAGTAAGCTGCATAGCATTTGCTGAAGTGCGACACCGAAACAAACCCGCAGGCCACGGCCACTTCCATCACTGACAGGTCGGAATACTGCAGCAGCCGGCGGCTTTTGGTGATGCGCAGTTCCATGTAGTAACGCCGCGGCGAAGTACCCAGCTGGGCCTGGAAAAGGCGGTCGATCTGCCGACGCGAGCGCCCGCTGTAGGCGGCCAGCTGGTCGAGGCTGAGGGTTTCCTCGAGGTTGTTCTCCATCAGCTCGACGATGGTGCGCAGGTGCAGGCTCATGGATTTCTTCGCTCCCGGGCCGACCTGCCGGTAGCGGGCACCGGAGAACGACAGGATCTCCTCGACGCCTTCGGCCAGGCCGTCGCCGTATAGCCGGCGCACCAGGCCGAGCATCAGCTCCATCGCGCCATTGGGGCTGGCGGCGCTGAGGCGGTCGCGGTCGAGGGTGAAGCTGGCCGGGGTGATGCGTGTCTGCGGGCTGCGCTCGGACAGGCTGGCACGCTGCTCGGGGTGGATACTGCAGCCATAGTCGTCCAGCACCCCGGCGCGGCCGAGGAACCACGCGCCGTTCCACAGCCCGCCGAGGGCCATGCCGTGGGCCGCGCAATCACCCAGCAGGCGGTCAAGCTCCGGGTACTTCAATGGCGTACGCAAGCCGCCGCAGATCACCAGCAGGTCCAGATCCTTCAGCGCCTCGGCGGACAACTCGGTGGCCACCAGTTCCAACCCCAGGTCGCTGAGCACGCGGTCGCCTTGCAGCGACAGCGGGGTGAACCGGAAACTGTCGGCGCGCAGCAAGTTGGCCGTGACCAGCACGTCCATGGCCACGGTGAAGCTGGCCATCGAGAAATGTTCGAGCAAAACGAAATCGACCCGATAGGGGGACTGGGCATTGGCGCTGGTGGACTTCAGCCGCAACATGTTGCTGGTGCTGGTCTTCTTGCTGAACTGGCGTGGCGTGGGCACTCTGGACTCCGCTTCCTGGCTGGCCTCGAGAGTGTGGCGGGTGGCTGGGGGAAAGACAATCTCCCGGGTGGCCGCGTCGTATTCGAGGTCGCGTTCAGGCAACCTGTCAGGCTTGGACCGTTACCGCTATGCTGATGTCCCGTCTCTGAGGATGCCCTTGATGAAGTACGCCACTGCCCTGTTGCTTTGCCTGATGCCATTGCTGGCCAATGCCCTGGAGCCGGGCGACAAGCTCGCCCCATGGACGCTGCTCGACCAGTACGACCAGGCCTATAGCCTTGATGCCGGTACACACATTCTGCTGGTGGCGCGCGACATGGACGGTGCCAAGCTGGTGAAGGCGGCGCTGGCCGAACAGCCCAAGGGTTACCTGGAGGCGCGCGATGCGGTGTTCGTTGCCGACATCCAGCGCATGCCGGCGCTGATCAGCAAGCTGTTCGCCATTCCCGCCATGCGTGATTACAGCTATCGGGTGCTGCTTGACCGTGACGGGCGGGTGGCCAGCCGTTATCCCGGGCAGGATGGCCAGGTGCAGTGGCTGCAGTTGGAGCAGGGCACGCTGGTGAGTCAGCGGGCGTTTACCGATGCCCAGGCGTTGAAGGCGGCGCTGGAGACTGCACCACGGCATTGAGAGCTGTCACTGCTCCCTGTAGGAGCGGCCTTGTGTCGCGATGGGCTGCAAAGCAGCCCCCTGCGGTCTTTCGTAGGGCAAAAATCCTGGGGCTGCTGCGCAGCCCATCGCGACACAAGGCCGCTCCTACAAAGGGCCGCGGTGCCATACCGCCGGCCAAATCAATCTGAACCCTCGGCAGCCTCTGCAACCCAACCCATTACATGCCAAATGGGAGAGCGCTCATGGAAATCGGAACGATCTGGATCATCATCGCGGCCTTTGTAGTCCTGCTGGAAGTCTGGGCCATCTGGCACATCATCGGCAGCGACCGGCGCGCCGAGCGCAAGATGTTGTGGATCGTCTTCGTGGTCTACGCGCCATTCCCCGGCTTGCTGTTCTGGGCCTGGCGCGGGCCTCGGGCAGTCAAGGGCAGGGCAGTACTACAGGAAAAATGACGGTGTGCGGCATCAGACGCGGGGGCGCCTGATGCCGTCGATGTTCACTTGGGCAGGATGTCGAAGCGAATGGCTGACCCCAGCCCATCCACCATCAGGCAACCGTAGAACTGCACGGTCGACAGCACACGCAGTTGCTTGAGTGCTTCATGGATGTAGTTGCGAAACAGCTTTTCGGCCTCGCGCTTGCGGTCTGCGTGTGTGGTGCTTTTGAGTGTGATCACCCCGAGCAAGGTGGTTTCAATGTGCTCGACGGTGTCCAGGCCCATCTTCTCGCGCAGATGCAGGCGCGCCTGCGCCGCATCGGTTTCATCTCGGGCAGGGTTGTTTGGCTTGATGGTATAGGCCAGTTGAAAATCATATTTGCTCATCGCTTTATCCTTCTTAAGTACAGGCGTCCATGCCGGGCCTTGCAATCTAGCGCCTGGCGACCACTGCGCATACAGACGCGTGGTTCAGAGGATCCAGTGCGCTGTGCGAAACGTCCTACCCTGCGGCGCCTGCTTCGCAAGCAAGCCCGCTTCCACAATCCGCGCTTGACCTCGAGTTAACTCGAGGTCTGATACTCCGTCACTCTTTCAACTGATGGAGGGCTTACCGTGAGCCATTCAACCGCATTCCAGCTGAGCAACCCCGAAGGTCTGTACGACCCCAGCGGTAATGCCTACTCCCATGTCGCCGAGGTTCATGCCGATAGCCGCCTGCTGTTCATCGCCGGCCAGGGCGGAGAGGACCACAACGGGCAGCTGTCGCCGCTGTTTGCCGAACAGGCGCGTCAGGCGCTGGCCAACCTGGAGATTGCCCTGGCCTCGAAAGGCGCCAGCCTGGCCCAGGTGTTCAAGCTGACCCTTCTGATCGTCGAGCATTCCGAGACACGACTGCGTCAGTGGGTAGCCGAGGCTGACAGGGCCTGGGGCCCACACATGAAACCGACCTGCACGCTGATACCGGTACCCCGGTTGGCGCTGGACGGCATGCTGGTGGAGATCGAGGCGGTGGCAGCGGTATAGATCCGGGCGATTCGGTGGTGGCGTCAGATAAACACTCTGTTGTATATCGGTGCTGGCCCTAAAAGCATGGCCGCTATGACAACAACTGATCTCAGAGGTGCCCACACCATGAGCATCGGCACCACCACGACTGTCGGGGCATGCAATGCTTGGCTGACTATAATGGATCAACCCTCACCTCGTAGCCCAACCTGAGCGGGTAACGGGAGGGAACCGCCGGGAAGCTTCACTCAGCCTTTGGTCGAACGGTCGGCGTCGGCAGCTTCGGACACCACAGGCAGGTTGCCGGCACGCTGGATCACCCGACGTTGCTGCTCGTAGTCGTCCAGCGACAGGCCACGGCGTTGCAGTGCTTCCAGTTGCAGTTGACGGGTTTCTTCGGCGCTGTAGGGGCGCAGTTCGGGGTGGCTGGCACAGCCGCTGGTGATGGCGATGGCAAAAACGGCAAGGGTGACGGACAGCAGGCGGGCCAGGGTGTTCATCAGGTAGCTCCAGAGGCCGGGTCATGTGCGGCGAGTCGATGGAGCTAGCTTATTCGGCCATGTCGTTCGGCAGAAATTGCCATTCTCGATAGTGACTATCGATGGTTCCAGGGGCCGGAGGGTGCGATGGGACAAGACGAGCAACCGCGCAAATGGGGCGTGCTGGAACCGATCGACCGGATCACCGAAGTCATCTTCGGCCTGTTGATGGCAATGACCTTCATCGGCTCGCTTAGCGTGGCCACGGCAGGGCGCGAAGATGCCCGGCTGATGCTGATTGCCGCGTTCGGCTGCAACCTGGCCTGGGGCCTGGCTGATGCGGTCATTTATTTGCTGCGTACCTGGACCGAGCGCACCCGCAGTCGGACCTTGCTGGCCCGCCTGCAAGCCGGTGATGTCAGCCAGGGGCGCAGGCTGATTGCCGATGCGCTACCTGAACGCATTGGCCGGGCTCTGGATGAAGACGGGCTGGAGATGCTGCGCGGGCGGATGCTGCGCGATGCTGCCCGCCCGCTGCCAGCACGCCTGGGGCTGGATGATTTCAAGGCTGCATTGGCCACTTTCCTGCTGGTGGTACTGGCGACCTTCCCGATGGTCATCCCGTTCCTGCTGATCGAGACCACTGGTATAGCCATCCGGGTGTCGAACCTGGTCGCCCTGGCCATGCTCTTCCTTGCGGGCTGGCTGCTGGCACGCTACTCCGGTGGCCGCACCCTGTTGACCGGCATGGTGCTGGCAGTAGTCGGGGCGTCACTGATCGTGGCGATCATCGCCCTGGGCGGATGAGCACCGCCTGCTCTCATAGAACTGCACATGACTCATTGAATTAGCACGGACCGTGTGGCAGCGGCTTGAGCCGCGAACACCGGCGCAGCCGGTGCCATGCAGCGCGTTGGATTCTTCGTGGCTAAAGCCGCTCCCACAGGGTACGCGGGCCGCTTGCAAATTCAGTTCTCTACGCGACAGCGCAGTCCATACAGATCTCAGCAACCACCTCCACCCTTAGAGCGCGAAAAGTTTGCGCCCCCGCATCTGGCCAAAAGCAGCGCCGTTGCTACCCTTAACCCACGCGGTCCGACCTCATGGGGAGATGCGATGCGTATGCCATTGTTAGCCGTCCTGGCGGCGGTCCTGTATCTGGGCGCCATGCCTGGCCTGGTGCTGGCAGAAGATGTTCCTGCCCCCGACCCGGCACCGCAAGCCGACACGGTCGCGGCCAAGGACCCGGTGTTCACCCAGGAGCAACTGGACCAGATGCTCGCGCCCATCGCGCTGTACCCCGATGCGCTGCTGGCCCAGGTGTTGATGGCTTCCACCTATCCGGGGCAGGTGAGCGAAGCGGTGACCTGGTCCAAGGCTAACCCGAAGGCCTCCGGCGACGCCGCCGTCAAGAAGGTGGCGAACCAACCCTGGGACCCAAGTGTACAAGCGCTGGTGGCCTTCCCGCAGGTGCTGGCGGCCCTTGGGCAAGACCCGGTCTGGGTGCAGCGCCTGGGCGACGCCTTCCTTGCGCAACCCGACGATGTGATGGGCGGCGTGCAGCGCCTGCGTCACCAGGCCCAGGCCGCCGGCAACCTGCAGAGCAACCAGTACCAGAACGTGACCGTGCAGACCGCCCCGGCACCGGCTTCCGGCGGCAGCAGCACCCAGGTGGTTACGGCCAGCAGCCCGCCCACCACCATCATCATCGAGCCGGCCGACCCGCAAGTGGTGTACGTGCCCAGCTACAACCCGACCACCACCTACGGCACCTGGGCCTACCCGGCCTCGCCGCCGGTGTACTACCCGCCACCGCCCATGTACTACCCCGGTTCGGCGCTGGTGGCGGGCCTGGCCTTCGGCACCGGCGTGGCGATCGTCGCCTCGCTGTGGGGCGACTGTGACTGGGACAACAACGACATCGACATCGACGTCAACCGCTACAACAACATCAACGCCAACAACCGCATCACCAACAACCAGAACAAATGGCAGCACAACGCCGCCAACCGCGACGGCGTGCCGTACCGCGACTCCCGTAGCCGCCAGCAGTACGGCCGCCAATTGGACGGTGCCACCCAGCGTACTGCCTTCCGTGGTGACGACGCACGGCGCGCCCAGGCACGGGACAAGGCCAGGGCGTCGATGGACCGGGCCGGTATCGAACGGCCCGCTACCAGCAACCGCCAGGCACGTCAGCAAATGCGTGAGGCGCAGGCGGGCAATGCGGTTGGCAATCGTATGCAATCCCGTGGCGACAATGTGAGGAGTACCGAGCGTCGACAGGAAACCCGCACTGCCCAAGAGCGGCAGCAAGTAGCCCGAAACCGACCTGCCAATGCCGCTGGCCGTGCCCGTAACAACGCCTTCGATGGTGTGCGCTCGCCGTCGCGTACCAGCGCTCAGGCCAGTCGCGGTCGCACCAGCTTGTCGTTTGCTCAGCGACCAAGTGCTTCACGTGCCTCCGGGCACCAGATCTCACGGCCCAGTGCACCCGTTCGTCGGGGCGGAGGAGGTCGTCGATGAACCATTCGGCATTTGCAGCACTGCTGCTTACGACAGGTTTGGCCTTGACATCCCTGGCCGTTGCCCAGGAAAGCTTCCCGACGCCGGAGAGGGCAGTGGAGTCCTTTGTTGCTGCGCTGGGCGCGGAAAAACCTGACGAGGCTCGCTTGGCCCAGTTGCTGGGTGATGACTGGCGTACCTACATCCCGCGCGGCGGCGTGCAACGCAGCGACGTGGACACCTTCCTGGCGCAGTATCACACGCAGCACCGCATCGACATGGCAGGCGAGGGCAAGGCTGTCCTGGCGGTGGGCAACGATCACTGGACCTTGCCCATTCCTCTGACCAAAGGCAGCCAGGGCTGGCGCTTCGACCTCAAGGCCGGCAGCGCCGAAATCCGCGCCCGGCGCATTGGCCGCAACGAACTGGGCGTTCTGCAGTCGCTGCTGGCCTATCACGATGCACAGATGGACTACGCCACCCAGGACCACAATGGCAATGGTGCATTGGAGTATGCGCAGAAAATTTTCAGCGAACCCGGCAAGCATGACGGCTTGTATTGGGATGACGACGGAGACGGCCAAGTCAGCCCGCTGGGGCCACTGTTTGGCCGGGATGTGGTGGGTGATGCCTGGTATGGCTATCACTTCCGCATCCTCGATGCTCAAGGCCCATCCGCCCCTGGCGGCGCCTACAGCTACCTGATCGGCAACCAGATGAGCCGAGGCTTCGCCATGGTTGCCTGGCCGGCCAAGTACGATGACACCGGGGTGATGAGCTTCATGATCAGCCATGACGGCGAGGTGTTCGAGAAAGACCTCGGGCCACACGGGGACAAGCTGGCCAAGGAGATGAAGCGCTTCGACCCGGATGACAGCTGGAAGGTGTTAGATGTGCCTGCAGGGGATTGACTCTGTGGGAAATGGCAAGCAATGAAGGTCTATTGTCCCAGCATCTGCTGCACCAGCCACTGCCCCGCCGGCCCGAGCGCGCGCCGGCTCGACCAGGCCACGTCCATGTCAACCCGTCGCGGGTACCCGGCCACCTGCAACTCCACCAGTCCACTGCCAAACCGTGCCACCAGCGCCCTGGGCAGTTCGGCCCAGCCGAACCCGCGCACGGCGAACTCCAGCAGGGTGAGGTAATCCGGTGCCGACCAGGCCTGGCCGCGACCGTGGTGCAGGCTGGGGGCATAGGTCTTGATATACAGCTGCCGTACGCTCTCCAGGTGCTGCATCTGCACCTGAGGCAAAGTTGCCAATGGATGCCCGCTGGCCACGTACACGCCAAACTCGGCCTGCTCGGGCAAGCGCGCCACGGCAACGTCTGCGGGGTAGCTGGGTTGCGTGGCAAGAATGCCGATGTGTGCCAGGCCCTGCTGGATCAGCTCGATCACATCGGCATCTTCCGACGGGCCGCAGCGCAGTTCGGTATGCGGATAGTGCTGGGCGAAGCGGGCCATCACCGCGCCCTGGAAGGTCACGCTGTAGCTGTCCGACATCACCACCGAGACCAGTGCCTCGACATTTTCTGCCAGGCGCACCGCCAGGGCATCGAGCCGGGCGCTGGCATCGAGGATCGCCTCGACATGGCTCAGCACCTGCCGCCCAGCCTCGTTCAGCGAGGGGTGGCGGCCGCCACGGTCGAACAGCGGGCAACCCACATCGGCCTCGAAATTGGCGATGGCAATGCTGATGGTGGACTGGCTTTTGCGCAGCTTGCGCGCCGCAGCGGAAAACGAACCCAGCGATGCGGCTTCGACAAAGGCGACCAGAGCTTCGGGTGAGTAGCGCATGGTATTGATAAAACCGATGGTAGCTATTTCGCGAGTATCGGTTCTGTCAAAGAAAATAGGAAGCACGTCTCACGCAATGGATGGAATTTGCAATGAAAAACGTGTCTTTCACCGAACGCCTGGTTCACGCCGTCGGTTATGAAGTGTTCGCCGTGCTGCTGTGCGCGCCGCTATTGTCCTGGATCATGGGCAAGTCGCTGGCGACAGCGGGGGCGCTGGCGGTGACCCTTTCGGTGATCGCCATGCTGTGGAACATGGTCTACAACGCACTGGTCGATCGCTACGTGCAGGCTGAGCGCATTCACTGGAAAGCAGGCGCACGCTTCGTGCACGGCCTGGGCTTCGAGGCCGGGCTGGTGGTGTGGTGCCTGCCGGTGGCGGCATGGATGCTGGATATTTCGTTGCTGCAGGCATTGATGGTGGAGTTGGGTTTCTTCGTGATCATCTTGCCCTACACCGTGCTGTACAACTGGGCCTTCGACAAAGCCCGGCACCTGCTGATGCAGCGCCGCCTTGCATAAATGTTTTGCCGATGCAGGCCCCATTGTGGGAGCGGCCTTGTGTCGCGAAAGGGCTGCAGAGCAGCCCCAGAAATTTATGCAACTGCGCTGAATTCCTAGGGCCGCTTTGCGGCCCTTTCGCGACACAAGGCCGCTCCCACAATGGTGCCCGCGTCAACCAATGAAAAACGGGGCATGCCATCGCTGGCATGCCCCGTTTTTCAAACCGCCAGAGCGCCTCAGGCGACTTTGACGATCCAGCCTGCTGGTGCTTCGATATCACCGCTCTGGATACCGGTCAGCTCGTTGTAGAGCTTCTGGGTAACCGGGCCGACCTTTTCCAGGTCGTGGAACACGTGCAGCTTGCCGTTGTACTCGATGCCGCCGATCGGGGTGATCACCGCTGCTGTACCGCAGGCGCCGGCTTCGACGAAACGGTCCAGCTTGTTGATTTCCACATCGCCTTCGATCACGGTCAGGCCCAGGCGCGATTGCGCCAGTTCCATCAGCGACAGGCGGGTGATGCCTGGCAGCACCGAGGCCGATTTCGGGGTGACGAACTCGTTGTTGGCGGTGATGCCGAAGAAGTTTGCCGAACCGACTTCCTCGATCTTGGTGTGGGTCAGCGGGTCGAGGTAGATGGCGTCGGCGAAATTGGCTTTCTTCGCTTCAGCGCCCGGCTGCAGGCTGGCCGCGTAGTTGCCACCGACCTTGGCCGCACCGGTGCCTTGCGGGGCGGCGCGGTCGAAGCTGGAGATCTGGAAGTTGTGCGGCTTCATGCCGCCCTTGAAGTACGAGCCCACCGGGATGGCGAAGATCGAGAAGATGAACTCGGGGGCGGTGCGCACGCCAATGTTGTCACCGGTGCCGATCACGAACGGGCGCAGGTAGAGGGCGCCTTTGCCATGCGGCGGCACGAACTTCTCGTTGGCCTTGACCACTTGCTTGCACGCCTCGATGAACACATCGGTCGGCACCTGCGGCATCAGCAGGCGGGCGCAGCTGCGCTGCATGCGGGCGGCGTTCTGGTCCGGGCGGAACAGGTTGATCGAACCGTCCTTGCAACGGTAGGCCTTGAGGCCTTCGAAGCACTGCTGGCCGTAGTGCAGGGCAGTGGAGCCTTCACTGATGTGCAGTACGTTGTCTTCGGTCAGGGTGCCTTTGTCCCACTCGCCATTGCGCCATACGGACAGGTAGCGTTTGTCGGTCTTGATGTAGTCGAAACCGAGCTTGTCCCAATTAATGCTTTCGTTGCTCATGACACCCTCATTGTCTTGCAGGTGCCCGATCGCTCGGGCTGCTGTTATATGCGCACCACGCCACCATAATACATCCGTGGCAGATCGGGAACGGCCAGTCACGAATTGATAGCCTGCGATGCATTGATTACGGCCCGGCACAGGTATTGCAGTGGGGCTGGGAGGTGTTCGCCACAACATTTTCAGGGCCTGCAAGATCGAGCGCCGCCCGCGCGGCGCTTCGTGGCACAAGGCCGCTCCCACATCTGTTTCGGGCCAATTATTCCTGTGCCTTTGGCGCGCGCACCCTGGGTGCATGGCTGGAGATTGCTGAAGAGCAGCGGCACAGCCGATATCGAATGGAACAAACAAGGCGAACAGCGGTGACCATCACAGGGTGGACTGGCCCGAAACAGACAGTGGGAGCGGCCTTGTGCCGCGAAGCGCCGCGCGGGCGGCGCTCGATCTAACAGGCAACCAAAATCCCAAGGCAAGCACCTGTCAGCCCTTATCGCTTAACTGACTGGCATTAGGGCATGGGGCGTCCTTGACCAAGGGTAAAGCTGCCACTTTACCCCAGTTGCGCCACTTGTGGCCGGTCTACCCGGCGGCAATGGTTGACCACCCGCCAGCCACTGCGTAGCCTTGCCACTTCGAGGTTCTTCGGCCAGGCCGAAGCTAAGACGGGAACGCGGTACAAGCCGCGGCTGCCCCCGCAACTGTAAGCACCGACAACGGATCGACACAGCCACTGCGCCTGCGCGCGGGAAGGCGTCATCCCGCCAGCCTGCTGCACCAGCGGGCACATGGAACGGTGCGAGCCAGGAGACCTGCCTCGTCACGTTTTCGACTTTCAACCGGGCGGGGTGATCCGGTGGCGAACAAGCCCGGCCGGCCTGGCCTGCGGCTGTCGTCCTGCATGCCCGCGCCAATCTGCCAAGGGCAATGCGACATGAAAACACTGGCCAAGCTCCCCGTCACCATCGTCACCGGCTTCCTCGGCTCGGGCAAGACTACCTTGCTGCGCCACATGCTCGACAACGCCCAGGGCCGCCGCATTGCGGTGATCGTCAACGAGTTCGGTGAACTGGGTATCGACGGCGAAATCCTCAAGCAGTGCAGCATCGGTTGCACCGAGGAAGAAGCCAGCGGTCGGGTCTACGAGCTGGCCAACGGCTGCCTGTGCTGCACCGTGCAGGAAGAGTTCTTCCCGGTGATGCGCGAGCTGGTGGCACGCCGTGGCGACCTGGACCATATCCTCATCGAAACCAGCGGCCTGGCCCTGCCCAAACCGCTGGTACAAGCCTTCCAATGGCCGGAAATCCGCAATGCCTGCACCGTCGACGCGGTGATCACGGTGGTCGACAGCCCGGCCGTGGCAGCCGGCACCTTCGCCGCCTACCCGGACCAGGTCGATGCCCAGCGCAAGCTCGACCCTAACCTGGACCACGAATCGCCGCTGCATGAACTGTTCGCCGACCAGCTGGCCAGCGCCGACCTGGTGGTGCTGAACAAGGCCGACCTGATCGACGCCGAAGGCCTGGCCAAGGTTCGCGCCGAGGTGGCCGAAGAGCTGCCGCCGGCGGTCAAGGTGATCGAAGCCAGCAGCGGCAAGCTGCCGCTGGAAGTGCTGCTGGGCGTGGGCGCCGAGTCCGAGGCGCACATCGATGGCCGCCGTACCCACCACGATTCGCACCATGACGACGATGACCATGACGATCATGACCACGACGCCTTCGATTCGATCTCCATCGACCTGCCCGAAGCTGACGAAAGCCTGCTGCTCGACGCTCTGACCCAGCTGGTGGTGGAGTTCGGCATCCTGCGCGCAAAAGGCTTCGCTGCCATCCCGGGCAAGCCGATGCGCCTGCTGGTGCAAGGCGTGGGTACCCGTTTCGACAAGCACTTCGACCGCGCCTGGCGCGCCGACGAACCGCGCATCACCCGCCTGGTGCTGATTGGCCAGGACCTTGACGCCGCCCAGCTGGAAGCGCGCCTGCGCCAGGCCCTGGGCGCCTGACCCATGCATCTGCTGCGGACCCAGCCCGGTGGCTTCGTGCCGGATGACAGCATTGCCGACCTCGGCCAGACACCCGCCGAGCTGGTGATTCTCTGCAGCGGCGATTCGCACCTGGCATTGCTCGCCGATACCGCCGAGCAATTGCCCGGGGATTACCCCAGCCTGCGCCTGGCCAACCCGATGCAGGTGCAGAACCATGCCTCGGTCGACCTGTACGTCGACCAGGTGCTGCGCCATGCCAAGGTCATCCTGGTGTCGCTGCACGGTGGCGTCGGCTACTGGCGCTATGGCGTCGAGCAACTGGTCGAGCTGGCCGGCCGTGGCGTGCAACTGATCCTGGTGCCGGGCGACGACCGCCCGGACCCGGAACTGACCAGCCTGGGCAGCGTCAGCGGCGAGCAGGCCGAGCGCCTCTGGCACTACTTGCGCCAAGGCGGCAAGGCCAACGCCATCAACCTGTTCAACTGCCTGGCCAGCCAGTGGCTGGGCCGCGACTATGCCTGGGACGAGCCGCAGCCTTTGCCGCGCACCGCCGTGTATCACCCGACCAAGGGCAGCGCCACGCTGGAGGATTGGTACCCGCAGTGGCACCCCGAGCAGCCGGTGGCGCCACTGTTGTTCTACCGCTCGCACCTGCAGGCGGCCAATACCGCATTCATCGATGTGTTCTGCCAGCGCCTGCAGGCGGCCGGGCTCAACCCATTGCCGATCGCCGTGGCCAGCCTCAAGGAAAGCGCCTGCCTGGAGCAGGTCGAAGCCTGGCTGGACGAGGTGGGGGCCGAAGTGCTGGTCAACACCACCGGCTTTGCCCTGTCCAGCCCCGAGCGCCCCAACCTGCGCCCGTTCCGTCGTGACATTCCGGTACTGCAGGCCATCTGCGCACAAGACAACCAGCCCGGCTGGGAAGCCAGCGAGCAGGGCCTGGGTGCGCGTGACCTGGCCATGCACATTGCCTTGCCCGAACTGGACGGGCGCATCATTACCCGCCCGGTCAGTTTCAAGGACATGGCCTGGCGTAGCGAGCGCAGCCAGTCCGACGTGGTCTGCTACCGTGCCCACCCCGAGCGCATGGACTTTGTTGCCGAACTGGCGCGCCGCTGGGTCGAGCTGGCGCGCCTGCCGAATGCCCAGAAGCGCGTGGCCCTGGTGCTGGCCAACTACCCGACCCGGGATGGCCGCATTGGTAACGGCGTTGGCCTGGACACGCCAGCGGCCGCGCTGAACATCCTCAAGGCCCTGCAGGCCGAAGGCTACCCGCTGGCCGACTTGCCGGGCAGTGGCACACAACTGATCCACCAGTTGCTCGGCGGCGTGACCAATGACCTCGACCAGCTGGACCTGCGCCCCTGCGCGCAGAGCCTGAGCCTGGCTGACTACCAGGGTGCCTTCGAGCGCCTGCCTGAGGCCAACCGCCAGGCGGTGCTGGAGCGCTGGGGGCCGCCGCAACAGGACCCGATGTACCGCAGTGGCCGGCTGATGGTTGCCGGCCTGCGTTTTGGCTTGACTTTCGTCGGCATTCAGCCGGCACGGGGCTACCAGGTGGACCCCAGCGCGGTGTACCACGACCCTGACCTGGTGCCGCCGCATGGCTACCTGGCATTTTACTTCTGGCTGCGCCATGCCTTTGCCGCCGATGCGGTGATCCATGTCGGCAAGCACGGCAACCTCGAATGGCTACCCGGCAAGGGCGTCGGGTTGTCGGCGCAGTGCTGGCCAGACGCCTTGCTCGGCCCGCTGCCCAACATCTACCCGTTCATCGTCAACGACCCGGGCGAGGGGGCCCAGGCCAAGCGCCGTACCCAGGCGGTGATCATCGACCACCTGATGCCGCCGCTGACCCGTGCCGAAACCTACGGCCCGTTGCGCCACCTGGAGCAATTGGCCGACGAATTCTACGAAGCACAGCTGCTCGATCCGCGGCGGGCCCGCGAGTTGCAGCGCGACATTCTCGAACTGGTCAAGGCCAACCACATCGACCGTGAACTGCAGCTCGAAGGGCAGCTGGACGATGCCGCCGTGTGGCTGCCACGCCTGGATACCTACCTGTGTGACCTGAAGGAATCGCAGATTCGCGATGGCCTGCATGTGTTCGGTCAAGCGCCTGAGGGCCGGCTGCGCCTGGATACCTTGCTGGCGCTGTTGCGGGTCGAGCGTGGCGACGGTCGCGGCGGCAATGCCAGCCTGCTGCGGGCCCTGGCCAAGGCGCTGGTGCCGGGCTTTGACCCACTCGATTGCGAACTTGGCCTGCCGTGGCAGGGCGCGCGCCCTGAGCAGTTGCAGGCCATCAGCAGCGAGCCCTGGCGCACCTGTGGCGATACCCGCGAGCGCCTCGAACTGTTGGCGCTGCAGGTAATCGACCAGGCGCTGGGCGGAACCGAATGCTTACCTGCCCTGAGCGAATGGCAGCCGGTGCGCGACGTGGTTCAGGCCCTGCGCGAAGCGGTAGCCCCCAGCCTTGACGCCTGCGGCAGCGCCGAAATGAATGGCCTGCTGGCGGCGCTGGCCGGGCGTTTCGTACCCGCTGGCCCCAGTGGCGCGCCCAGCCGTGGGCGCCTGGACGTGCTGCCCACCGGGCGCAACTTCTATACCGTGGACGTGCGCAACCTGCCCACTACTACGGCCTGGCGCCTGGGCTTCGCCTCGGCCAACCTGATCCTCGAGCGCCACCTGCAGGACCACGGCGATCACCTGCGCCAGCTCGGCCTGTCGGTGTGGGGCACCGCAACCATGCGTACCGGCGGCGACGACATCGCCCAGGCCATGGCACTGATGGGCGTGCGACCGGTGTGGGCCACCGGCAGCCAGCGGGTCGACGATTTCGAAATCCTGCCATTGAGCCTGCTAGACCGCCCACGGGTGGACGTGACCCTGCGCGTTTCCGGCTTTTTCCGTGATGCCTTCGGCAACCTGATCCGCCTGTTCGATGCCGCAGTGCAGGCCGTGGCCGCACTGGACGAACCCGACGATCTCAACCCCTTGGCTGCCCGCGTGCGTAGCGAGCGGGCCGCGCTGCAGGCGCAGGGCGTGGACGCCGGGCAGGCCGCTCGTCAGGCCGGCTGGCGGGTGTTCGGTGCCAAGCCCGGGGCCTACGGCGCCGGGGTGCAGAACGCCATCGACGGGCGCCTGTGGCACAGTCGCGACGACCTGGCCGAGGTCTACCTCAACCATGGTGGCTATGCCTACGGCGCCAGTGACGAGGGTACCCCGGCGCGCGCCCAGTTCGCACAGCGCCTGGCCAAGGTGCAGGCGGTGCTGCAGAACCAGGACAACCACGAGCACGACCTGCTCGATTCCAACGACTACTACCAGTTTCAGGGTGGCATGCTGGCGGCGTCGGAAACCTTGTCCGGTTCGGCAGTGGCCAGCTACCACGGCGACCATAGCCAGGCCGACCGGCCACGCATCCGTACCCTCAAGGAAGAGCTTAACCGGGTCATTCGCGCCCGGGCGCTGAACCCGAAGTGGATCGACGGGGTCAAGCGCCATGGCTACAAAGGTGCCTTCGAGATGGCGGCGACAGTCGACAACCTGTTCGCCTTCGATGCCACCACGCATCTGATCGACGATCATCATTACCAGGCGCTGGCCGATGCCTATGTGCTCGACCCGGCGACCCGCGATTTCATGCGCGAGCACAATCCTGAGGCCCTGCGCGACCTTACCGAGCGTTTGCTGGAGGCCCAGCAGCGCGGCCTGTGGCAGGCACCGGGCGACTACCGCGAAGCCCTTGAGGAACAACTGCTCGACGGCGAGGAACAGGCTTGAAATGAGTGAACCCTTACAATTTCCGCTGGCTGCCGTGGTCGGTGCCGACGACCTGAAGCTGGCCCTGTGCCTGACCGCCATCGATCCGAAGATCGGCGGCGTGCTGATCGAGGGGCCGCGTGGCATGGCCAAGAGTACCCTGGCCCGAGGCCTGGCCGATCTGCTCGGCGAGGGCCCGTTCGTCACCTTGCCACTGGGCGCCAGCGAAGAACGGTTGGTCGGCACCCTCGACCTGGATGCCGCACTGGGGCAGGGCAAGGCGCAGTTTTCCCCGGGCGTGCTGGCCCAGGCCGATGGTGGCGTGCTGTACGTCGATGAGGTCAACCTGCTACCCGATACCCTGGTCGACCTGCTGCTCGATGTGGCCGCCAGCGGTACCAACCGCATCGAGCGAGATGGCATCTCGCACCGGCACAGTGCCCGTTTCGTGCTGATCGGCACCATGAACCCGGAAGAGGGCGAGTTGCGCCCCCAGTTGCTCGACCGCTTTGGCCTGAATGTGGCCCTGGAAGGCTTGCCCGAGCCCGAGGCTCGGCAACAGATCATTCGCCGCCGCCTGGCCTTCGACAGCGACCCGCAGGCGTTCTGTGCGCAATGGGCCGGGGCACAGGGGCAACTGCGCGAGCGCTGCCAGGCGGCGCGCCACGCACTGGCTGGCATTGCCCTGGACGACCAGGCGCTGGCCTGGATCACCGAGCGCTGCTACGCCGCCGGAGTGGATGGCCTGCGTGCCGACCTGGTGTGGTTGCGCGCTGCCCGTGCGCATTGCGCCTGGCGCGGTGGCGCCACTATCGAAGAACGGGATGTCGAAGCAGTGGCCGAGTTCGCCTTGCGTCATCGCCGCCGCATCACGCCTCAGGCCAATCCACCGTCGCAGCCCGAGCAACAGCCCGGTCAGCAAGGTGCCAGCAACCCTGGCGATCAGGGCGGGCAGGGCAACTGGGGGGCGCTACCGGCGCAGCCCGTGGCTGGCGGCGCCCGTCGCGAGGTGCCGAACTGGGCAAAAAAGCCCTGAGCATCCCCCAACCCAATGCCACAGGGGCGGATGCCAAGGCGGGCGCAGGCAAGCAGTACGGTGCCAGCCGTGGCCGCGCGCGCAATGCAGCGACTGGCCGCGTGGCCTGGCTGCCGACTTTGCTCAAGGGGCGCCCACGTCAGCGCCATGACCTGTGCTGGCAACAACGCCAGGGTCAACCCGCAGAGTTGTGGCTGGTGATCGTCGATGCCTCCGCCTCGACGCGACGGCATCAGGCACTGGCACAAACCAAAGGGTTGCTGGCGACACTGTTCGACCAGGCTTATCGGCAGCGCGCCCGTTTGGCCTTGCTCACCGCAAGCGGCCGCACACCGCAGTGGCAGCGCCACGGGCTGAAGGCATCGGCCGCCTTGCAGCCCTGGTTGCAGGCCCTGGGCGCAGGTGGCGGGACGCCATTGATCGCTGCGCTGGAACAGGCCCGGCACTGGTTATTGGCGCGTCAACGGGCCCACCCGCAGGAAGCGGTGCGCTGCCTGGTATTTACCGACGGTCGTCTGCAGCACTGGAACAGCGTGCAACCGATGCCTTGCGCCACATTGTTGGTTGATATGGAACTTGCGCCGGTGCGTCTGGGGCGCGCGCAGCGTCTGGCAGAGCAACTGCAGGCGGATTACCAGCACTTGCAGCAGTTCAAGGTGATGGATTGAAGAGTGTATGCGCGACACTATGTCGCAATAAGAAAAGTTGCCAGAACAGCAATGTTGAAGTTGAACAAGTGCGTGGCGGTGCACGCACTTGATTTGCCGGCCGATATTATTTCGGCATCGACCACGGTTGCAGGTCGTAACCTTTTTCGCACAGTTCGGCGCGCACTTCCTCGATCAGACTGGCCCACTGGGCCGGGTCGGAGTAGATACGCGAGGACACTTGCTTGCTGCCGATGCGGGTGCTGGTCCGGTCGATCACTGCCAGGCTCAGCTCACCAGTACCGTTGGGTGCATCCCAGGCTACGCACTGGAAAGGTTCGAAGGCGTGGTCGGCAATCAGCAGTGCTTCGTTGACACGGAGCGGGGCATTCATGGTTCGGTCTCTCTATGGTCCCAAACATCGAAGTGAGGTCCGCGTTGCTTCAAAGTCGCCTCGGTTATCGCGAAGTGCAGCGCGGGGTTATGTGTACTGATGCTCGTTGTCCGGGGGCAAGTCACATATTGGTTGTAAAAAATTTTGCCGGGGTCGAATCCGTTCTTGCCCTCGCCGCCATGTGATGTCGATAAAGTGCGAAAATTCCCGTCACGCATTGTAAAAAAATGATTCGGCAGACCGACGGTACTGGGAACCGTCAACTTCGTTGCTACTGTTAATCGGGCGCCTCAACTTACTGTTTTTTTTCGAAAAACCGAAAACTGACGCCAAGGATTGATCATGCAGCAGCCTGCCGCCCAACGCCGTTTGCTCATCGTCGACCCCTGCGATGACTGCCACCGTTTGTTGCCTGGCTTGCGCAGCGCAGGCTGGGATGTGGACAGTTGCATGCTCGGTGCCGCGCTGGATCATCCTTGCGATGTGGGCCTGCTGCGCTTGCAGGCGTCGCACCTGAGGCGCCCGGACGGGGTCAAGGACTTGATCAAGCGCAGCAACACCGAATGGATTGCCGTGCTCAGTGCCGAACAGCTGCGCATGCCGGCGGTCGGTGATTTTGTCTGCGAATGGTTCTTCGACTTCCACACCTTGCCGTTCGACGTTTCTCGCGTGCACGTCACCCTGGGCCGGGCCTTCGGCATGGCGCGCCTGCGAGGCCAAGGGGCGGCGAGGGTGGAGGAAGCGAGCCACGAGTTGCTTGGCGACAGCCGCCCGATCCGCGAGCTGCGCAAGCTGCTGGGCAAGCTGGCGCCCACCGAATCGCCGGTGCTGATCCGCGGCGAAAGCGGCACTGGCAAAGAACTGGTGGCGCGCACCCTGCACCGTCAGTCGCAGCGCAGCGAGCAGCCGTTCATTGCCATCAACTGCGGGGCGATCCCCGAGCACCTGATCCAGTCCGAGCTGTTCGGCCATGAAAAGGGCGCTTTCACCGGTGCTCACCAGCGCAAGGCCGGGCGCATCGAAGCGGCCCATGGTGGCACGTTGTTCCTCGATGAAATCGGCGACCTGCCGTTGGAGTTGCAGGCCAACCTGCTGCGCTTTCTGCAGGAAAAGCACATCGAACGCGTGGGTGGCAGCCAGCCGATCCCGGTGGATGTGCGGGTGTTGGCGGCTACCCACGTGGACCTGGAAAGGGCCATCGAACAAGGGCGCTTTCGCGAAGACCTGTATTACCGCCTGAACGTGTTGCAGGTAGTGACCGCGCCTTTGCGCGACCGGCATGGCGACCTATCCATGCTGGCCAGTCATTTTGCCCATTTCTATAGCCTGGAAACCGGGCGCCGACCGCGCTCGTTCAGCGACCATGCCTTGGCGGCCATGGGCCGGCATGACTGGCCGGGCAATGTCCGTGAGTTGGCCAACCGTGTACGGCGCGGGCTGGTGCTGGCCGAAGGCCGGCAGATCGAGGCGCAGGACCTGGGGTTGCAGACCCTCGACCAGGTGCAGCAACCGTTGGGCACGCTGGAGGAGTACAAGCACCGGGCCGAGCGCCAGGCGCTGTGCGATGTCCTTAGCCGGCACAGTGACAACCTGAGCGTGGCGGCCAAGGTGCTGGGTATTTCGCGGCCGACTTTCTATCGGTTGCTGCATAAGCATCAGATTCGCTGAGCAGTGGATGGCACCGGCTACGCCGGTGTTCGCGGGTAAACCTGCTCCCACAGGTACGCGCAGTTCCTGTGGGGGCGGGCATGCCCGCGAAGAAGCCCCTACAGGCTACCGATCAATGCGGCCCGCGGGGAATGGTCTTCAGCAGGTCTTCCGGGCTGATGTGCCCCACCACCTGGGCCACCGCGCTGCCCGGGGTCGGCAGGTCGATGATGTGGCTTTTCATCTTGCCGATCACATGCATTTCGCAGGGCTTGCAGTCGAACTTCAGGGTCAGCACTTCATCACCCTGAATCAGCTGCATCGGCGCGACCTTGGTGCGCACGCCGGTCACGCCCTTGGCCTGCTTGGGGCACAGGTTGAAGGAGAAGCGCAGGCAGTGCTTGGTGATCATCACCGGTACTTCGCCGTGCTCTTCATGGGCCTCGTAGGCCGCGTCGATCAGCTGCACACCATGGCGGTGGTAGAAGTCGCGGGCCTTCTGGTTGTACACGTTGGCCAGGAACGACAGGTGCGACTCCGGGTAGACCGGCGGCGGCGTGGTCTCGGCCTTGCGCCCGCCACGCGGGTGTGCCTGCACCCGTGCTTCAGTCAGCGCCTCGATGGCTTCGCGGCGCAGGGCCTTGAGCTGCGAGTTGGGGATGAAGTACGCCTGCGGGGCGTCCAGCTCGATGCTGTCGGCGTGGTACATGGTGGTACCCAGTTGGCCGAGCAGGTCGTGCAGTTGGTCCAGCGCCTGCTGCGGCTTGTTGGCCGGGCCGAACGGGCCGTTCAGTGCCACTTGCGCGCTCACGCCTTCCTCGCTGGTGACCGTCAGCGCCAGGCGTTGCTCGCGCAGTACCGCATGCCATTGCACACCGACGCGGCGCTCGGCCGAAGTGCGTTGCAGGGCCTGTTGCCAGTTGTGGTCGAGGTTGCGCGACAGCGGGTGGTTGGGCCGCAGCTTGTGCAGGCCTTCGGGCATTTCGTTGGGCTCGACGCGGTAGCGGTAGCGCTTCTCGCCATCTTCTTCGAACTCGCCACGCGGTTCGGCGATGTTGGCGCGAAAGCCCACCACTTCACGCTTGACCAGCACATTCAGGCCGTCGCCGTTGGTCAGCGGCACCTCGGTGACCACTTGCATGTCACGTTTGCCGACCTTTTCCACCACGCCCACCGGCAGGCCGGTGAAGGTTGGCGAGTCGAAGGCGCCAATGTCGACCTTGCGGTCGGTGACGAAGTAGTCGGTGCTGCCGCGGTGGAAAGTCTTGTCCGGGTCAGGCACGAAGAAGTGCTCGGTGCGGCCGCTGGAGGCGCGGGCCAGCTCCGGGCGGCCTTCGAGGATGGCGTCGAGTTCCTTGCGGTAGTGGGCAGTGATGTTCTTCACATAGGCCACGTCTTTGTAGCGGCCTTCGATCTTGAACGAGCGCACGCCGGCATCGACCAGGTCAGCCAGGTTGGCGGTCTGGTTGTTGTCCTTCATCGACAGCAGATGCTTCTCGAACGCTACCACGCGGCCCTGGTCATCCTTCAGGGTGTAAGGCAGGCGGCAGGCTTGCGAGCAGTCGCCACGGTTGGCGCTGCGGCCGGTCTGCGCATGGGAGATGTTGCACTGGCCGGAGAAGGCCACGCACAGCGCACCGTGGATGAAGAACTCGATGGCGGCGTCGGTTTCGGCGGCGATGGCGCGGATTTGCTGCAGGTTCAGCTCTCGGGCCAGCACCAGTTGGGAGAAGCCGGCCTGGTCGAGGAACTTGGCCCGCGCCAGTGTGCGGATGTCGGTCTGGGTACTGGCGTGCAGCTCGATCGGCGGGATGTCCAGCTCCATCACCCCCAGGTCCTGCACGATCAGCGCGTCGACACCGGCGTCGTACAGCTGGTGGATCAGCTTGCGCGCGGGCTCCAGCTCGTTGTCATGGAGGATGGTGTTGATGGTGGTGAACACGCGTGCATGGTAACGATGGGCGAACTCGACCAGTTCGGCGATATCGCTGACTTCGTTGCAGGCGTTATGGCGCGCGCCGAAGCTCGGGCCACCGATGTAGATGGCGTCGGCGCCGTGCAGGATCGCTTCACGGGCGATGGCCACGTCACGGGCAGGGCTGAGCAGTTCCAGGTGATTCTTTGGAAGGGACATGTCGTTATAGGTTCGGGCTGTCACGGTTTAGGCGGGCATTGTAGCGGCGAAACGGGCTGGCGGCATCATCGGGGTGCTTGTAGGAGCGGCCTTGTGTCGCGAAGGGCCGCAACGCGGCCCCGGCAATACCTGCTGCGGAGCTGAGAATCTGGGGGCGCTGCGCACCCCAATCGCGACACAAGGCCGCTCCTACAGGATTGCGTATTGCGCGAAAATCAGCGCTTGGCGGCCATTGCGGTCACTTCCACGCGCATGCCTTCGAACGCCAGTGCAGCCACACCCACGGCGGCGCGTACCGGCCAGGGCTTGCTGAAGAAGCGCTGGTACACCTCGTTGAACGCCGCACGGTCGGCCATGTCGATGAGGTAGATGGTCAGGTGCAGCACGCGGTCCATGCCGCTGCCGGCCTTCTCCAGCGCCACTTTCAGCGCCTGCAGGGTGCATTCGCTCTGCGCGACGATGTCGCCCAGTTCCAGGCTGCCATCAGCGTGGGTCGGAATCTGCGTGGTGACCAGCACGCCGTTGTATTCGGCGACGTCGGAGGAAATCGACTCGGCGTCCGGGTCCGGGGTGTAGATGATGTCTGCATGTGCCATGGTGTGTCTTGCCTTGCAACGGAAGGAAAGCGGCAAGCCTACGCGAGCGCGCCGGCCCGGTCGAGGGCGCCCCGGTGTTTGAAATGCGCGGCGTTCGCCGTCAGAATCGCGGCCGATTGCAAAGCAGGGGTTTACGTTGAACGAACAGACATTGTCCAGGCGCCTGGAGCGCGTGGCTGCACAAGTGCCGCAAGGCGCGCGCCTGGCCGACATCGGCTCGGACCATGGCTATCTGCCGGTGGCCTTGATGCTGCGCGGCGTGCTGGAAGGGGCGGTAGCGGGCGAGGTGGCGCAGACGCCGTTCGCCTCGGCCCAGCGCAACGTGCGCAGGAACGGGCTGGAGGGCCGGGTCAGCGTGCGACTGGCCGATGGCCTGGCAGCTGTCGAGCCGGAAGATCGCATTTCGGTGATCAGCATCTGCGGCATGGGTGGTGACACCATGTGCGAGATCCTCGAGGCCGGCAAGCAGCGCCTGGCTGGCGTCACACGCCTGGTGCTGCAGCCCAATGGCGCTGAGCGCGAACTGCGCCAGTGGCTGATGGGCAATGGTTACCGGATCGTCGGCGAAGAACTGCTGCGGGAAAACCGCTTCGACTACGAGATCATCGTCGCCGAGCCGGGCGGGGCGGCGTACACCGCTGAACAGCTGTACTTCGGCCCGGTGCTGTTGCAGGAGAAAAGCGAGGCGTTCACGGTCAAGTGGCGGCGCATGCTGCGGCAGAAGCAGCAGACCCTGGCCAATTTCGAGCGGGCCCGCGATGCCGTGCCTCAGGCGAAAATCGACGATTTCAAGCAGCAGGTCGGCTGGATCACCGGGGTACTGGCCTGACTCACTGCTGCGAGCAGTTGCCCATCTCCCGGTAATCGATTTCGCGTTTCTGGCCCTGGTGGTCGACATACACCATGTGCGCGGTGCCAACCTGGCAGTCGGCGGCATTGCTGGGCGGGGTGATGGAGATGACTTTGGCCACGTCCAGCGGCATGCCGTATTCGTAGTTGCTGCTGCTGACCGGCTGGCTGGTGCCGGCGTCGGCAAAGGCACCGAACGAGGCGAGGGTAGCAGCAACGGCAAGGACAGCGATCGAACGGTTCATGGCAGGCTCCTTTTTTCAATGTATGGCTAATGATCCATTCATTGGCTATCCACAATAAATGGGCTAACCCGTGATAGATTCCTGCCTGTAACGCAAGAATAAGACCGAACAAGGAGCACACCTTCATGGACATGCTGCATGCCATGCGTACCTTCGCCCGTGTGGTGGAATGTGGCAGCTTCGCTGCGGCCGCAAATGCCTTGGACATTTCTGCGGCGCAGGTTTCGCGCATCGTTGCCGAGCTGGAAAACCAGCTGCAAACCCGCCTGCTGCACCGCACCACGCGGCGTTTGCGCATGAGCGAGGCGGGCGAGCGGTTTCTCGAGCGCTCGCGGCAGATCATGTTGCTGACCGAAGAGGCGGTGGGCGAAGCCCGTGGTGCGCACCTCACGCCCCGCGGCCACCTGCGCTTGCATTGCCCGCACGGCTTGGGCCTGTTGCTGATGCCGCTGGTGGCCGGCTACAACGCATTGTGCCCGGAGGTGGTGATCGAGCTGACCCTGTCCCAGCGCAACCCCGACCCGCTGGCCGAAGGGCATGACGTGGTGATTACCGTGGACGGGGCGTTGCCGGATTCGCAGTTGATCGCCGTGCCGCTGGGCAACATTTTCAGCATCCCCTGCGCGGCGCCGAGCTACCTGGAGGCCCACGGCGTGCCAGAGCGCCCGGAAGACCTGCACCAGCATCGTTGCCTGCGCATGGCTTATCCGATGTACGAAGGTGACTGGGTGTTCCCGCAAGGAGTGGACCAGTGTGTGATCGCGCCGAGCGACAGTTTTTCCACCAACGTCGCCGACGCCATGCTGGTGGCCAGCGAGCTGGGCATGGGCATTGGCCTGCTGCCGTTCTATACCGCCAGCCAGGCGATCGGGCAGGGGCGGTTGTGCCGGTTGCTGGCGCCGTATCGCCTGCGCGAGAGTGCGCTGTATGCGATCTACCCGTCACGGCATTACCTGGATGCCAAGGTGCGCACCTGGATCGATTACCTCAAGGAGCAGCTGCCGGCACTGTTCGAGGGGCATGCCAGGGTGGTGGATGATTCGCGGTATTGGCGATAGCCGAGTGTGGGGCGGTTAACGCTGGCCCTTGCAGGAGCGGCCTTGTGTCGCGAAAGGGCCGCATGGCGGCCCTCTTCGCAGCGCAAGGCTGCGCCTACAGCGGGTAGTGCTTCAATTCCCGCGCGATCAGCATCCGCTGGATCTCGCTCGACCCTTCATAGATCTGCGTGATTCGCGCATCGCGGTAATAGCGCTCCACCGGGTAATCCTCCAGGTAGCCATACCCGCCATGCACCTGGATCGCCATCGAACATACCCGCTCGGCCATTTCCGAAGCGAACAGCTTGGCCTGCGAGGCCTCTGAAAGGCAGGGCTTGCCGGCGCTGCGCAGGCGTGCGGCATGCAGGATCAGCAAGCGCGCGGCATTCACCTGCACCTGCATGTCGGCCAGCAGATTGGCGATGCTCTGGTGCTCGTTGATCGGCTTGCCGAACTGCACCCGATCGCGCGAGTAGGCCAACGCAGCCTCGAACGCAGCGCGGGCAATGCCTAACGCCTGGGCCGCAATGCCGATACGGCCGCCCTCGAGGTTGGACAGGGCGATGGCCAGGCCCTTGCCACGCTCACCGAGGATGTTGGCGGCGGGGATGCGGCAGTTGTCGAAGGTGACCGCGCAGGTGTCGGAGGCGCGGATGCCCATCTTGTGTTCGCTGCGATCGACCTTGAAGCCTGGGTTGTCGGTGGGCACCAGGAACGCCGACAGGCCTTTCTTGCCCAGCTCCGGATCGGTCACCGCGAAGACGATTGCCAACCCGGCGCGGCGGGCGTTGCTGACGAACTGCTTGGCGCCGTTGATCACCCACTGGCCATCCACCAGTTCGGCGCGGGTGCGCAGGTTGTGCGCCTCGGAACCGGCCTGTGGCTCGGTCAGGCAGAAGCAGCCGATCACCTCTCCAGTGGCCAGGCGTGGTAGCCACTGCTGTTGCTGTTCGGGCGTACCGTAGGCCAGCAGCGGGCCGCAGCCCACCGAGTTGTGGATGCTCATCATCGCGCCGGTGGCGCCGCAACCGGCGGCGATTTCTTCCACCGCCAGGGCGTAGGCAACGTAGTCGGTGTAGCTGCCGCCGAAGTCTTCCGGCACCACCATGCCCAGCAGGCCCAGTTCGCCCATCTTGCGCACTACGCCATCGTCGATCCAGCCGGCCTTTTCCCAGGCCTGGGCATGCGGGGCGATCTCGCCACGGGCAAAGTCCCGGGCCATGTCGCGGATCATGATCTGTTCTTCGCTCAGTTCCAGGTCTTGCATCTGTGTACTCCCGGGCTCACAGGCCTTCGAAGAATTGGTCGACCCGCTGGCGTTGCAGTGCAGCCAGGGTCGGCGGGTTCCAGCGTGGCTGCTTGTCCTTGTCGATGATCAGCGCGCGCACGCCTTCGATGATGTCGCCGTGCTGGAACCACTGGCGGTCCAGGTGCAGCTCCATGGCAAAGCAGTCGTCAAGGCTCAGGTGGCGACCCCGGCGCAGCATCTCCAGAGTAACCGCCATGGCGAGCGGCGAGCGGCTTTCCAGCTGGTCGGCGGTGGCTACGGCCCAGGCGTGGCTGTCGCCAATGCTCACCGCACGCAGTTGCTCGACGATGGCGGGCACGTCGGGCAGGGCGAAGAAGTGGTCGATGACCGGGCGCAGTTTTTCCAGCGGCGCGTCGTCGAGCACCTGGGTACCGAGCGTGGCCAGCAGGTTTTGCAGGTCCTTGAGTGGGTGGTCGCCAAAACGCAGCTGGTCCAGGCCCTTGTCGAGGGCTGCCAGCTGGTCGCTGGCCAGGTACCAGTCGGCCAGGCCACAGTACAGCGCATCGGCAGCCTGGATCTGGGTGCCGCTGACGCCCAGATAGATGCCCAGCTCGCCGGGGATGCGCGACAGGAAGTAACTACCGCCAACATCCGGGAAGTAGCCGATCCCCACTTCGGGCATGCCCAGGCGGCTGCGCTCGGTGACCACGCGCAGGTCGCAGCCCTGCGCCAGGCCCATGCCTCCACCAAGGGTGAAGCCGTCCATCAGCACCAACACTGGCTTGTGGTAGCGGTGGATGGCCAGGTCGAGGGCGTATTCCTCGACGAAGAAGGTTTCATGCAGCGTTTCGCCGGCCTTGAAGCTGTCGTGCAGCGAGCGGATATCGCCACCGGCGCAGAAGCCCTTGGGGCCTTCACCACGTAGTACCACGGCGTGCACTTGCGGGTCTTCGGCCCACAGGTCGAGGTGCTGGCGCAGGCTGCGGACCATGTCCAGGGTCAGGGCATTGAGACCGGCGGGGCGGTTCAGGGTCAGGTGGCCGATCTGGTTGCGGACCTCGGCCAGCACGTGGTCGGTTGCCGAGGTATGAGCGTGCGCAGTCATTGCGTTCTCCCTGCTTTGTTATTGATTTTCCAAGTGAAGTCTGGAGTTCGCTGGAGGATCGCAGGATCCTGTCATGCGAATTTGCCTTGCACAATCGACAAATATGCAGGGGGATTCTGCATTTTTGCTTGGTGGCGATATTGCCCACTCTAGCAAGGTTTCGTGGTGGGTCTGGCCGACATGGCTTGAAATCGACGTGGTCGAAAATGTAGGAGCAGCGCCATCTGGCACCGGCAATCCTCACTCCCCGATTCGGGGGAAATCGTTGGGGGATCCTCCCCAATCTGTTCCGTTTGCTAGTGTAACCTCATGAAATTCAAATAGATTATCTTCTGGCATATACCTTGCTCCAGCTCCACGCAGAGATCCTGTGTCCCGGAGGTGCGGCATGCCTACGCCACTGAAAGGCCCCATTCTGTCATCACTCGCTCTGGCCTTGCTCGGCTGGGCAGCGGCCAGCGAAGCGGCCGTGCAGTGCCAGCGCACCTTGGTCGCCAACGTGGTGGCGCTGGACCAGCCGCTGATGTTCAACCGCCTTGGCGCACAAAACGCCAACGGCATGATGTTCGCCCTGCGCGAGGATGTGGTGGACGACAAGCTGGTCCCCCTCAGCATCGGTGGGGCGGCGGTACCGGGCAAGGTCACCCTGCGCCCGGACAAGCGCCCCCGGCCCATCGTGCTGCGGGTGGCCGCCGGTGACTGCCTGACGGTCAACCTGACCAACCTGCTTGACTACCAGGCCAACCCCAACAAGCACGGCATTGAGGCTGCAGAGCCCGAGGGCGAAGAGGAGGGGCTGGAACTGGAAAATGAAGCCGCTGAAGGCTTCGTCGCCGACGAACAGGTGGCCGAGCGCATGGTCGGCTTCCAGGTCAACGGTATGCAGGCGGTCAACAGCATCGCCGATATTTCTGCCTACACCGGGCGTAACGGCAACTTCTTCGTCAGCCCTGGCAGCACCCGCAGCTACACGCTGTACGCAGAGCGCGAAGGCGCCTTCGCCGCTACCAGCAAAGCCGCCACCTTCGGCGGCGAGGGCACGGCAGGCAACGTTGCCAACGGCCTGTTCGGCCAGGTAGTGGTGGTGCCCAAGGGCGGGCGCACCTACCGCAATACCCTTACCGAAGAAGAAATGCGCCTGGCCACCACCGGCCGTACCGCCACCGGCCAGCCGGTGATCGACTACGAGGCCCGCTACCCGCAAACGCAGCCCTGGATCGCCGAAGGCAAGGCCGGCAAACCGATCATTGCCATGGTCAATGGCAACGAAATCATCAACAGCGAAACCGACGCCATCGTCATGGGGCCCAACCCGGATGGCAGTTTCCCCAAGTCTACCTACCCGCTGGAAAGCCTGGGCAAGCGCAACCCGGCGCTGCCCAACCGCCTGGAGGCGTTTCGTGATTTCGCCTCGCAGTTCGCCGACGAGGTCGCCGGTACCCAGGCGTTCCCTGGCTACTGGGCCGACCCGGTGATGGGCCATGTACTGGAACCCACCCGTGATTCGTTCATGATCAACTACGGCTCTGGTGGTATGGGCGCCGAAGTGGTGGCCAACCGCCTGGGTGTGGGGCCGATGCACGACTGCCTGTCGTGCGCCTATGAGGAGTTCTTCCTCAGTGCGCACACGGTCGGTGACGTCGGTACCCTGGTGGACGTGCCGGCCAACGTCGGCCTGGAGCACATCCGTCCTGGTGAAGTGCCACCGGCCAGCGCCGTCGGGGTCAAGGCCAGCATGGCCCTGTTTCCGGCGGAACCGGCCAACGTGCACCACAGCTACATCGGTGACTTCACCAAGTTCCGCAACACCCACAACGGCCATGAACAGCACATCTTCCATCTGCATGGCCACCAGTGGCTGTTCAACCCCAATGACGACAATTCCGACTACATCGATGCCCAGGGCATCGGCGCGGGGGTCGGCTACACCTACGAAATCGCTAACGGCGGTTCGGGCAACCGCAACCGGGTGGCGGGCGATGCCATTTACCATTGCCACTTCTACCCGCACTTCGCCCAGGGCATGTGGGCCATGTGGCGGGTGCACGACGTGTTCGAGGAAGGCACCCGCCTGGAGGTGAGCGGGCAGGGCGAGAATGGCTTCCACAGCACCCCTTTCGCCCTGCGCAGCGGCAAGCCGGCGGTTGGCGCGCGGGCCCTGCCCGATGGCGAGATCGTTGCCGGCACGCCGATCCCGGCCATCGTGCCACTGCCCGGCAAGGCCATGGCGCCGATGCCAGGCAAGGTGGTAGTTGTACCGAAGCTGTCCGAAGCGCTGGTTGCCGCCAATGATGATGACGACGAGCCCGAAGAAGAGGATGACGAGCCAGCCAACCAGGCGCCGGTTCGCAAGGCCATCGGCTCGCTGGCGCTGGTCGACCGCAGCGACGCCAACCGCAACGCCGACGGCACCTTGAAGAATCCTGGCTATCCGTTCTGGATCGGCGGCATGGAAAGCAGCGTGGGCAACCGCCCACCAACCCCGCCACTGGACATGCTCGACCCGGCAATGGCTCGCCAGCTCAAGGAAAGCGGCAAGGCACTGTGGGCCAATCTCGACCCGAACCAGGTCGATGGCTGGGACGGTGGCCTGGGGCGCCACGCGCTGGACGGCGTATCCGCCGGCGGTGAAGCCGAAACCACCACCACCAGACTCGATTTCACCAAGGTGGTACACAAGGCCAAGCCGATCTACCTGCCGGAAGAGGGCACCGATGTCGAGCAGGCGGCCATGCAGTTCCACGCCCTGGCCGAACACCCAAGCTTTGCCCTGATCCCCGGCAGTGAGCCGGTGGCCAAGGCGTTCCGCACCAATGGCGCCTTGCCGACTGCCGGTGCGCCGTTCTACGAACCGTGCATGGATGACCGGGGCAAACGCCTGACCCAGTCCTCCGGGGTAGGCGAGTACTTCAGCGGCGAGAGCCTGTCGGGCCTGAACTTCCGTGGTTCCTCGGCTTTCACCGCCGACCGCCCGCGCATCTACAAGGGCGCCAACATCCAGTTCGACGCGGTGTACAACAAGGTCGGCTACCACTTCCCGCAAGCCCGTATCATCGCCCTGTGGGAAGACGCCTGGCCGGTGATCACCAAGCAGCGCCCGCCAGAGCCGCTGGTGATGCGCATGAACACCTTCGACTGCACCATGTACCAGCACACCAACCTGATCCCGAACATCTATGAGATGGACGACTATCAGGTGCGCACCCCGACCGACGTGATCGGCCAGCACATTCACCTGCCCAAGTGGGACCTGACCGCCGCCGACGGCTCGGCCAACGGCTGGAACTACGAAGACGGCGTCCTCTCGCCCGGCAGCGTGGTCGAGCGGGTGCAGGCCATTCGTGCCTACAATGGCTGCACCCAGGGCGACAGCCGCGATGGCACCGCAGCCTGCCCGCAGGCCCGGCAGCACCCTTATTTCGGCCGCTTCGGCCGGGCCGACTGGCTGGGCGCACGCACGGCCATGCAGCGCTGGTTCGCCGATCCGCTGGTGAACGTGTACAACGTCGATCGCGGCCTGGGCACCATCTTCACCCACGACCACCTTGGCCCGTCGACCCATCAGCAGCTTGGGCTGTACGCCACCGTGCTGGCCGAACCGGCCAACTCCACCTGGTACCACGCCGAAACCGGCGAGAAGCTGTACAACCCGGCCACGCGCCAGGACGGTGGCCCGACTTCGTGGCAGGCGGTGATCCAGACCGGTGACCACGATGGCGACGGCAAGAACGACAGCTACCGCGAGTTCTTCCTGGAGTACAGCGACTTCCAGCACGCCTACGAGGCCGGTGTTTACGTCGGCGCCGGGCCGAACGGCATCCCCGATGCCCAGTCGTACCCGGCCACCGCCGACAGCTTCCGCTATGCCATCAACCCGCCAGTGCGCGGCAAGGCGTCGAACCTGCTGGAGGCCATCGTCGAGGAACGCGGCAGCATCAAGCCGGGCTGCCCAAGCCGGCCCTGCCCGCAGGCGATTTCAGTGGATGACCCAGGCATGTTTGTCGTCAACTACCGCAACGAGCCCTTGGCCCTGCGTGTGTTCGACCCGAACAAGGTAGGCCCGGACGGCAAGCGTGGCATGCAGGCCGACGGCCTGGCCGGCGACCTCAGCTACGCCCTGCAATCCCGTACCGACCGCGCCATCCCGGCGCTGAACCTGGCGCCATCGGCGATCACTTCGGCGGTCGGCCCCACCGGCGGTACCACGCTGTTCCCGCCGCACATCAACAAGGCCGGCAGCGAACCGGGCGACCCGTTTACCCCGATGCTGCGCACATACTCCGGTGATAACGTGCGCCTGCGCATGCACGCCGGCGGCCATGAAGAGGAGCACAACGTCACCTTGCATGGCGTTAAGTGGCTGCAGAACGGTACCGGCTACGGCAACAGCTCCAACTCGGGCTGGAAGTCATCGCAGATGATTGGCATTTCCGAACAACTGGGCTTCATGGCACCTGTGTCGATGATCTCCAGCTCGGCTGCCGCCAACGGTGACTACCTGTATTCGCTGGATGCGGCCCTGGAAGGCTACTGGAACGGCATCTGGGGCATCATGCGCAACTACACCGCGCAGCGTGCCGACCTGTTCCCGCTGCCCAACAACCCGCAGCCGGTGGCCATGCGCAACACCGTGAACTTCGATGGCATCTGCCCGAAAACCACGGCCAACCCCAATGGCATCGGCAGCCGCCCCACGGTCAAGCGCAGTTACGAGATCGTCGCGGCACTGGCCAACGACATCCTCGAGAACCGCAACGGGGTCAGCATCAACGATCCGGCCGGTGTCGGCCAGCATGTCGGCGGCCCGCTCAAGGCCAGCGGCGGCACCCTGGTGTTCAACAGCCGCAAGACCGCCATCCCGCTGGCCAGTGGGGTAGACCCCGAAGATGGGGAACCCTTCACCATCGGTGGCCACAGTGCGCCGCTGCACGACCCGACCGCAATCCTGTACGTGCGCAAGGCCGACCTGGACGTGACCACCGGCAAGCTCAAGGCGGGTGTGCCCGTGGAGCCGCTGGTGCTGCGTGCCAATGCCGGCGACTGCATCAGCATCACCCTGGAAAACCGCCTGCCACTGGTAATGCCGGACCTGCCCAGTACTGCGGTGATGCACAACGTGGTCAAGCGTGACCGCTTCGACAGCGAGGGCGCCACCGCCTTCGCCAACAACCTGATGCGGCCGTCCAGCCACGTGGGCCTGCATGCGCAATTGCTGGCCTACGACATCACCAAGTCCGACGGCGCCAACGTCGGCCTGAACCCGGTGCAGACCGTAGCCCCGCGCGCCGGCACCAGCGGCGCCTGGCCGACCCGCACCTACCAGTACTATGCGGGCCACCTGGAGCGCGAAGGCAAGCCGGTGTCGCAACTGGGCCGCACGGTGGACAACATCAACACCACGGCCATCGAGTTCGGCGGCCTCAACCTGACTCCGTCGGACTTCATCAAGCAGCCGCAGAAAGGCCTGGTGGGCGCCATGAGCGTCCTGCCGCAGACCGCCACCTGGACCGAGGACACCGCTAGCCGTGCCCAGGCCACGGTCAAGGTCGCCGGCCAGCCGGACTACCGCGATTTCGTCACGGTCTGGCAGCGTGCACTGAACATGCGCTGGGCTGACGGCCGCCCGGTAGAGGGCATCAACGCCGAAGGCAACGGCGCCGCTGGTGACCCGCAGGACAACGGCAACATGGCGGTCAACTACAAGACCGAGCCCCTGTGGCTGCGCTTCGGCATGGCCCCCGACTCGCCATTCGGCCGCGCCGCTGGCCTGGGCTTTGGCGATGTGCCCAACGCCCACATGGCCTATGCCAACGCCCTGGTCGGTGGCGACCCGCAAACCCCGGTGCTGTACGCCAAGCCTGGGCAGCCCGTGCGCAACCACATCGTGATGCCCAGTGGTGGGAGCCGCGGCATGGTCTACCAGCTGGACGGCCACGTGTGGCCACTGCACAACTACCAGGCCGAGAAGAATGACGTTGATGGCTACCCGCTGAGCCTGCCCGGCATCGGCTCGGTGCGCTTCGGCTACAACCCGATGGCCATGTACATCGGTGCCCAGGAAAGCGTGCTGCCGGCGGCGCACTTCAGCTTCATGCTGCCGAGTGCCGGGGGCGCCAACGCGGTGACGGGTGACTACCTGTTCCGCGACTACGCCGCCTACGGCAACCTCTCGGGGCTGTGGGGGATCTTGCGGGTGACCAATGAAGCGCCGCCAACAACGGCCCCGGCGCAGTGAAGGAAGGGGAACGCGAGCATGCACAAGAAGACTCGCCTTGCTTACGTGGGGGTAGTACTGGGGGTAGCGCTGATCGGCCTGGGCGTGGCGTATGAAAGCCTCTGGTGCGATCCGCGCGAGCTGTTGCAGGAGTCTGCCGATCCGCAGGCCCCGCACCGGCTCAGCCGGGACGGCGTGACCGTGGAGTTCGAGGCCCGGCCGCTGGCCGGGGGCGAGCTGCAGGAAGGCAGCTTCGCCAATATCCGTTTCAAGGTCAGCGACCAGGTCAGTGGCCAGCCGCTGTCAGGCATGGCCCCGGGGGCGTGGATCGACCCGACGCAGTCGGCCCCGGAGGGCGACCGCGACCAGAGCTGCAAGGCCCGTGTCGCGCTGTTCCTCAAAAGCAGCATCGGCGCCCGGCCATTGCTCGACCTGAACAGTTACTTCCTGTTGATGATGAACAAGGACGCCAGCCTGACGGTGATCGACCCGACCGTATCGGTGGGCGGCGTTACCAGCACCATGGCCCGCATCGACCTGCCTGGGCGGCCTGCGGATTGGGTCGCCACCAGTGACGACAAGCAGGTGTTCGTGTCCATTCCCGAGCGCGGCAAGGTCTCGGTGATCGACACCGAAACTTTCACCCGTGTGGCTGACCTGGACGCTGGCGACCAGCCGCTGCGCGTGGCCCTGCAGCCGGACCAGCACCGGTTGTGGGTGGGCAACAACAGCAGTGATCCGGCCAAAGGCGGGGTAACCGTGATCGATGTGCCGGGGCGCAACACCCTGAAAACCTTCAACACCGGCAGCGGGCACCACGAAATCGCCTTCAGCGCCGACTCGCACTATGCCTATGTCAGTAACCGCGACAGTGGCACCCTGAGCGTCATCGACATCCCGGAAATGCGCCTGGTCAAAACCATCAAGGTTGGCCCGCACCCGCTGTCAGTCAGCTATTCGGCGCTGTCCCAGGCGGTGTACGTGGTCGATGGCGAAGAGGGCAGCGTGCGGGTGTTCGATGCCCGCAACCACCAGCTGCGCCACACCGTCCAGGCCGAACAGGGCCTGGGGCCGATGCGCTTCAGCAGCGATGGCCGCTACGGCATCGTGCTCAATACCCTGGAGAACCAGGCCCTGGTGATCGACGCCAGTACCGACAAGCTGATCCACCATATCCCCGTGGCGGCCGAACCGTACCAGCTGACCTTCACCAAGGGTTATGCCTACGTGCGCGGCCTGGCTTCACCGAAGGTGAGCATGATCAACCTGGCCAGCCTGGGCGAAGGGCGCTCGCCCATCGTCCAGGGCTTCGAGGCGGGCCCGGCAGCGCCACGCCAGGCCGGTGACCTGCCGCTGGCCCAGGGGCTGTCGGTGTCGCGCGACGACAATTCGGTGTTCGTGGTCAACCCGGTGGACAACACCACCTACTTCTATGCCGAAGGCATGAACGCACCGATGTCCGGCTACAACAACCGTGGCCACCAGGCTCGCGCCGTCATCGTCGTCGACCGTAGCCTGCGCGAGCTGGCGCCTGGCGTGTATGGCTCGACGGTGAAGATGCCCGCCGCCGGCAAGTTCGACGTGGCCTTCCTGCTCAACCAGCCGCAAATCATCCACTGCTTCAGCGCCAGCGTGGCCGAAGCGCCGAATGCCGGCAGGCGCAAGGGCGCGCACGCCGAGTTCATCGGCCTGGACCGGCCGCTGTCGCAGCACAGCGCCATTACCGCCCGGGTGCGCATCGTCGGCGACGACGGCCAGCCGCGCCTGGGCCTGAGCGACCTGAGCCTGCGCTACTTCCTGGCGCCTTCGTCGATGCCGCGCAACCTGCAGCTGGAGGAGGTGGGCGAGGGCATCTATCAAGCAGCCCTGACCCTGCCCGAAGCCGGCGCCTGGTACCTGCATGTGCAGTCGCCGTCGCTTGGGCGCAAGTTCGCCGAAGAAAACTACACCAGCCTGCGCGTCCTGCCGGCCGCAACGTCCAACGCTTCCGAGACTGACGTGAGGAATCTGCGATGAACGCCAAGCATGTTTGCACACTGTTGGCCTTGAGCCTGGCTTTTGCCAGTCATCTGGTTCTGGCCCATGACAGCCACGACCACAACGGCCACGCCGAACAGCCGCCAGCGGCGCGCCAGGAAAAGGCCAGCGTGCGCTTTGCCGATGTATCGCTGCTGAACCAGGATGGCATGCCGGTACGCCTGGAAAAGGACCTGGTGGGCGACCACCTGGTGGTCATGGGCTTTATCTACACCAACTGCACCACAGTGTGCCCTGTGGTGTCGTCGATCATGGGCAAGGTCCAGCAGCAACTGGGTGGCCGGGTAGGGCAAGAGATTCATCTTGTGTCGATCAGCGTCGACCCGCAACGTGACGACGCCAAGCGCCTGCAGGACTACGCCAAGGCCTTCCAGAAGGGGCCGGGCTGGAGCTGGCTGACCGGCACGCCGTACGCCATCAGCGAAACCCTTAAGGGGCTGGGCAGCTTCAGCGCCGACCTCAGCCAGCACCCGCCGCTGATCCTGGTGGGTGACGGGCGCAGTGGGCACTGGACGCGCTACTACGGGTTCACTGACCCGGCGGTACTGATTGACGAAATCAACCGCCTCGGCGCTCGCCGGGTGCATGCCAAGAGCACGGCCATTGCCGATCATCACGAGGTGCGACCATGAGCCAGGTAAGCTCACGCCGCGTCGGCATGCGCGGTTTTGACTGGCTGGTGCTGGGTGGCTGCCTGTGGATCCTCGCCTCGGTGGCGTTCGCCCACGAAGGCCATGCGCCGCAGCCGCCCGAACCGCAACCGGCACCACAGGCGATGACAAGTGGCGGTGGCACCCGCGATGCGCGGACCTGGTTCACCGACACTGTGGTCAAGGACCAGAACGGCCGCGAGCTGCGCTTCTATAGCGATGTGCTCAAGGACAAGGTGGTGATGCTCAACGTGATCTTCACCCACTGCACCGACGCCTGCCCGCTGATTACCCGCAAGTTGCGCGAAGTGCGCGAGGCCATGGGGCCAGAGCTGGCCAGCCAGGTGACCTTCGTGTCGATCAGCAGCGACCCGCTCAATGACACCCCGCAGGTGCTCAAGGCGTTTGCCGAGAAACAGGGCGTGGATGGGCCCAACTGGTTGTTCCTGACCGGTAACAAGGCCAACGTCGACCTGGTGCTTGGCCGTATCGGCCAGTTCCTGCCCAGCCCCGAGCAGCATTCGACACAACTGATTGCCGGCGATGTGGCCGGCAAGCGCTGGAACAAGATCCGCCCGGATGCACCGCCGGCAGTGATTGCCCAGCGCATGCAGTTGCTGGCCCTGCCTTTGGCAGATCGGTGAGTATCATGCGATCCCTGCGGCATTGGCCTCTGTGGCATCTGCCACTCTGGGAACTCCCTTTGTGGATGCGGTCTTTGTGGGAGCGGCCTTGCGTCGCGAAAGGAGCGCGCAGCGCTCCCCGTTTTCTGGGCTGGTGCAACTATCGCTGGGGCTGCTGCACAGCCCTTTCGCGACGCAAGGCCGCTCCCACGAAGACCGCTCCCACAGGGCTTGCGATCTGGTTGGCGTTCGTGCTCGGCATGGCACCCTTTTTTTCTGCCTTTGCCCTGGAGCTGACCGAACATGAACAAGCCGGCAAACGTCTCTACCGCGAGGGCGTCTCCAGCAGCGACACACAGCTGCAAGCCCGGGTCGGCGCCAGCGACATGACGGTCCCCGCCAGCGTGCTGCCCTGCGCCAGCTGCCACGGCAACGATGGCCGCGGTCGTGCCGAAGGTGGTGTGCGCCCACCCAGCCTCGACTGGCAGCGCCTGGCGCAAGGCCGAGGCGAACGCGAAAGCAACGGTCGCCGCTACCCGGCATACACCGACAGCAGCCTGGCCCGGGCCATTCAGCAAGGCGTCGACCCGGCCGGCAATCGCCTGGACCCGGCCATGCCACGCTTCGAACTGACCCTGGCCGACCAGCGCAACCTCACGGCCTACCTCAAGCGTCTGGCCCAGGACCGCGACCCTGGCGTGGAGGAGGGTGTGCTGCGCCTGGGTACCTTGCTGCCGGCGTCTGGCCCGCTGGCCGAGGCCGGGCAGGTGGTGCGTGCGGTGCTGGAAGACGGCCTGGCGCAGCTCAACCAGCAGGGTGGCATCCACGGGCGACGCCTGGAACTGGTAGTGCTCGACCCGGGCTTCGACCCGGCCAGCGCCGAACGGGCGCTGAAGCAGTTGCTGGAGCAGGAGCGGGTATTTGCCCTGATCGCGCCATTGGTGCCTATGCTCGACCAACGCCTGGCAACCTTGCTCGCACCACAGAATGTACCCCTGATTGGCAGCACCCCACGCAGCGGCGGCAGCATACAGATTTTCGATCCGTTGCCCGGCTTGCCCGCGCAATTGCTGAGCCTGGCAGGCCACGCCCGTTCGGCACTAGGCCTGGCAGCGGGCGACCTGCGCGTGGTGTATGCCGGCAATGAACAAGCGGCGTTGGCCGAGCAAGTGCGCGAACGCCTGTTCCAGCTGGGCTGGGCACCACCCGCTGTCCAGGCCTTTGCTGGCCAGGCGGTGGACGGGCAGGGCATCGTCTTCCTCGGCCGCGCCCAGGCCTTTGCCGAATTGGCCTCGGTGCTGCAGGCCGCTGGCCGCCAGCCATACCTGTTTGCTGCCTCCAGCCAGGTGACCGGCGCAGTGGCGCGCTTGCCCGAGTCGTGGTCGCAACGGGTGTTCCTGGCCTATCCCTACGTGCCCGAGGACTGGACCGATCAAGGCCTGGCGACTCTGGCCGGCCTGCAGCAGCGCCAGGGCCTCGACCCACGCCAGGCGTCGTTGCAGGTCAACACCCTGTGCGCCCTGCGCCTGTTGAGCGAGGCATTGAAGCGTAGTGGCCGTGACACCAGCCGCGAGCAGCTGATTGCCGCGCTGGAAGGTCTGCATGATGTATCTACCGGCCTGACCCCGGCCTTGGGCTTTGGCCCCGGTCGCCGCCAGGGCATGGCCGGTGCCCATGTGGTGGCGGTGGCCCTGCCCGGGCCGCGCTTCACCGCAGTCGCCCCGTACCGGCCACTGCCGGACAGCCCTTGAGCGGAGGTTGCCATGCGTGTTCTGTTGTTGTGCCTGTTGCAGGTGTTGGCCAAGGCAAGCTGGGCCGATGTGGCGGCGGCGCGGGTCAATGGTGTGGAGATCGAAATGATGCGTCTGGAGCGCTATTTCAGCGAATACCTGGAGGCCCAGGGCCGCGCGGTGACCAGCATCCGCAACCCGACCCTGTACAAGCGCCTGCGCGACCAGGCCCTGGATGAGCTGATCGACAAGGAGCTGTTGTGGCAGGAGGCCCAGCGCCGCGGCATAGCCATCAGCGACGAGCAGGTGTCGGCGCATGTGGGCGAGGTCGAGGCCGCGCTTGGCAGCCCGGCAATCTTTGAACGGCGGCTGGCGGAAGCGGGCTTCGATAGGGCACAGTACAATGAGTACACCCGGCGCGAGCTGGCCGCGCAGCAGGTGTATGCCCAGCTCAGTGCGGTCGCCGCGCCCAGCCAGGCCGAAGTGGAGGCATTCTATGATGCCAACCGGGAAACCTTGCAAGGAGCGCAACAAAGTGACAAGCCTTCGGTCATACACGAACAGGGCCTGGTCCTGGCCAGGACTACGCTCATCGGCCAGCGGGAGGCGCAGGCGCGCCAGGCCGTGCGCCAACGTTTGCGTGCGTCCGCTACCGTGGAGATCGCCGACTGAGGTCCCTGATGGCGTTTCCCCAATGCTGGGGAATAAAGATCTGGCATTGTGCCATCAGTTTCCCCGCATGTGGGGAACCGGACCGGTGCGCCTGCCCGCCGTGTTGCAGGTGTTGATTGGTACTTTTTTCAAATCAATGACTTACAGTGGTGCAGCATGACTATTCACGCCTGGCACGAAGCCTGCTCAAGCCTTCACAGGGGCGCACTTCGCAGACCGGGTTACCGGGCAGTTCTTGGGAGTCGACCTTGGTGAACAGAGTATTGGTAGTCGATGACGAACAGACACTTGCGCAGAACCTGCAAGCGTACCTGCAGGCGCAAGGCCTGGAAGTTCATGTTGCCCACGACGGTGCCAGTGGTATCGAACAGGCTGCAAGCCTGGCACCGCAAGTGATCGTGCTGGATTACCGCTTGCCCGACATGGAGGGTTTTCAGGTTCTGGAGACCGTACGCAAGAACAGGCAGTGCCACTTCGTGCTGATTACCGCCCATCCCACCGTCGAAGTGCGTGAGCGGGCCGCCGAGCTGGGTGTGAGCCATGTCCTGTTCAAGCCGTTCCCGTTGGTGGAACTGGCCCGTGCGATCTTCGACCTGATGGGCATCGAGCGCCGGCGCAGGGCCACGGACAACCCGGCTGAAGGGTTCGTCGAACGACGCCAGAACAGGAACGAATCGTTCCCCCTGCAGTTGTACGATGGAAGCTGGGTCCTGGCCGACCGCCGCCGTAATGGCGCCAAGCCGCCAGGGCCTGACGACGATCAACTGCTCACAGGGGAATAGCGGCGCCCGCACCCCTGGCCGAGCCAGCCTGCGACGCGCCCCTGAGCGGAGTCGCCGGCCATGCCAGAAGCATTCGATGCAACTCAGGAAGCTCTACCGCCTGCACCGGCCTCTTCGCGGGTAAACCCGCTCCCACAGGATTTGCGTGTTCTTCAGGTTCGCAGTGAACCTGTGGGAGCGGGCATGCCCGCGAAGAATCCAGCACCATTCTCGGCCTACCCCCGCGACCTGCTGGCCCAGGCCCGCCTGCAAACCAGCGACGAACGCCTGCTCACCCGCCTGGAACAGCTGGCCTGCGACACCCCCGATACCTTCACCCAGCGCCTGGGTCTGACCCTGCATTATCCGGTGCTGGACAGCCAATCGCTGCTGGCCAGCACCCCACGCTTTGACAAGGTCAGCCTGGCGACGTGCCTGAAGCGGGAATTCGTGCTGATCGAGCAGGGCGGCCAACTGCTGGGTGTGTTCGCCGACCCTTTCGACCACGCCCGCCTGGCCTGGATCGACGATGTGCTGCAAGGCGCACCGCTGTACCTGGCCCACGCCGCAGACCTGGCCACCTTCCTGGCCCGCCACGAAGAAAGCTTCCACGCCGTGGACGCCCTTGACCATGACGCCGAAGCCAGCAGCGAAAGCGACCCGTTGCAACGTCTGTCGCTGGCCAGCATCAGCGAAGATCAGAGCCGCGTGGTCAAGCTGGTCAACTCAACCTTGTACGACGCCCTCAAGCTGCACGCCAGTGACATACACCTGGGCATGACCGGCCAGGGCCTGACCATCAAGTACCGCATCGACGGCGTGCTCAACGGCGCTGGCAAGGCCAGCGGCAGCGCTTTCGCCGATCAGGTGATTTCACGCATCAAGGTAATGGCCGAGCTGGACATCGGCGAAAAGCGTGTGCCACAGGACGGCCGTTTCAAGGTTGCCGTGGGCGACCGGCAAATCGACTTTCGGGTATCGATCATGCCCAGCATCTTTGGCGAAGACGCGGTACTGCGGGTGCTCGACAAGCAGGACCTGTCCGACCGGGTCAACGGTGTGCAGCTGCAGGCCCTGGGCTTTGCCGACGAAACCCTGCGCGCCCTGCGCCGGCTGGCCGCCGAACCCTACGGCATGATCCTGGTCACCGGCCCCACCGGCAGCGGTAAAACCACCACCCTGTACGCCATGATCAGCGAGATCAACCATGGCGTGGACAAGATCATCACCATCGAGGACCCGGTCGAATACCAGCTGCCCGGCGTGCTGCAGATCCCGGTAAACGAGAAGAAGGGCCTGACTTTCGCCCGCGGCCTGCGCTCGATCTTGCGGCATGACCCGGACAAGATCCTGGTCGGTGAAATCCGCGACCCGGACACCGCGCAAATCGCCGTGCAGTCGGCGCTCACCGGCCACTTGGTGTTCACCACTATCCACGCCAACAACGTATTTGATGTTATCGGCCGCTTCAGCCAGATGCAGGTCGACCCCTACAGCTTCGTTTCCGCGCTCAATGCGGTGCTGGCCCAGCGCCTGATCCGCCTGGCCTGCCCGCACTGCGCCACCCCGTGCGAAGTCGACGACGACACCCTGTATGGCGCTGGCCTGACCCGTGAAGGCGTGGCCGGCTGGAAATTCGTCCGCGCCCAGGGCTGCGGCCAGTGCCGCGGCAGTGGCTACCGCGGCCGCAGCGCCATCGCCGAACTGCTGCACCTGGACGACGACCTGCGGCAGATGATCGTAGAGCGCCGGCCACTGTCGCAAATCAAGACCCTCGCCTGCCAGCGCGGCCTGCGCCTGCTGCGGGCTTCGGCCCTGGACCTGGTCCGTGATGGCCGTACCACCCTCGAGGAGATCAACCGTGTCACGTTCATCTGATCATGGCTCTTACAGATACAGCGCGGTACTCGGCGCCGAAGGTGTAGGCCTGGGTAGCTGGCATGCCAACCAGCACCAGTGGCTGGGTAGCCGCGACTTCGCCTGTGATGCTGGCCAACCGGCCTGGGACGCCGCGGTCGACGCCCTGGCCACGCTGCTGGCCGAGCATGCCGTGCGCGGTGCCCAGTTGCGGGTGCTGCTGTCGGCCCGCTACAGCCGTTTCTGCCTGGTGCCCTGGAGCGATGCTATTGGAAACCCGCGCGAGCTGGACGCCTACGCCCGGGCCTGCTTCGAAAACCTTTACGGGCAGCCGCTGGACGACTGGCGCATCGTGCTGTCACCCGAGCCGGCCGGTGCCGCGCGCATCGCTACGGCGCTGCCCGAAGCCTTGCTGCAGCGGCTGCAGGCGCTGGGCCGAGAAAGCCACCTGAGCCTGCGCTCGGTGCAGCCGTACCTGATGGCCGCCTACAACCGCTGCTCGGCACAGCTGGCGCAGGGTGACTTTCTGTTCGTCCTGGCCGAACCGCGCCGCAGCGTGCTGCTGCTGGCCGCCGGGGGGGCCTGGCAGCAAGTACTGGCGCAAGGCTGCGCCGATAGCGACCAGGCCCTGCGAGCGCTGATTGAGCGCACCTGCGAACTGTACGGCGAGCATCTGCCACGGGTCTACCTGCATGCTCCGGGCCGCAGCGATGTGCCGCAACTGGCGGCGGTGCAGCTGTGCCAGCCGGCCAGCGACGCCGACCCGCTGTGCGCCATGTGGCGGGCGGTGGCCTGACATGCGCCGCCTCGACCTGGAATTCCAGCCCCGGCGCAGCAGCCCGTTGGCCTGGTCGCTGCTCGCCATGGGGAGTGCCATGGTCGTCGGCCTGGTGCTGCTGCAACAAAATTTGCAGGCCGAGCAGGTCGAACTGGAAGCCAGCGTGTACAGCCTGGAGCAGCAACTGGGCCGTCGCCCGGCCACTGTCGCAACGCTGAGCAGCGCCGCCAGCCGCGAACAGGCCGAGCGCCTGGCGCAGATGCAAAGCGTCTCGCAGCAGCTGCAACGGCCTTGGCAACAACTGTTCGCCATGCTCGAAGCGCAGCCGCAGGACGACGTGGCGCTGCTCAGCCTGGCCCCCGACGCGCGCAAAGGCCAACTGCGTATCACCGCCGAGGCACGCAACCTGGAAGCGATGCTGCAGTACCACCAGCGCCTGGACGCCAGTGCCGAGCTCAGCGATGTGTCGCTGCTCAACCACGAGGTGCTGGCCGCGCAGCCCGAACACCCGGTGCGCTTCACCCTCACCGCCACCTGGGAGACCGGCCATGCGCGCCCGTGAATCGCTGAACAGCCTGATCCTCCAGGAGCGCCTGCGTCGCGTCGGCCCGGTCGGCCTGGCTGCGGTTGCGGTGGGCCTGCTGGCCGTGGGCGTGCTGTGCGCCGGAGTGTTGCCGCAATGGCAAAACCTGCGCGAACTGCGCGCCAGCGAAGCGCACGCCAGCGTGCAGGTCGAGCGGGTCAGGCGTGGTGAGCTGAAGATCGCCATCAAACCCGAGCAGCAGGCCCTCGACAGCCTGCGCCAGCAACTGCCGGGGCAGCCCCAGGCCAGCGAGCTGATCGAGCGCCTGTACCACCTGGCCAGCGCCGAGCATATCAGCCTGGCGCGTGGCGAATACGCCCTGGGAGTCGACCCCAAGACGCAACTGGCGCGCTACCAGATCGTGCTGCCGGTGCGCGGCAGCTACCCGCAGATCCGCGGCTTCCTCAAGGGCCTGCTCAGGCAGTTGCCGACCCTGGTGCTGGAAGACCTCGAGCTGCAACGCAAACGCATTGGCGACAGCGAGCTCAACGCCCGCCTGCGCATGACCCTTTACCTGTCGAGGTCGTGATGAACACACAACGTGCTGTCATCTGGGTTGGCTTCCTCGGCATGAGCGCGGCGCTGGCCTGGGCCCCAGGGCACTGGTTTGGCCGGGACGACGGCGTCACGGCCTTCGCGGGTAAACCCGCTCCCACAGAACCGGCGGTATCCACGGTCCCTGTGGGAGCGGGTTTACCCGCGAATAGGCCGGAACAGGCCTCCAGGGATCTCTTCCCAACCCAGCAATGGACCAAACCCCAAGCCCTGGCCACCGTCACCGAACAACCCGTGGTCACCGCGCCCGCCGTAGCCGCAGCCCCGACCGCCCCGGACCTGCCATTCCAGTTCATTGGCCGCATCGGCGACCGCGACGACCTGCAGATCTTCCTGCAGAGCGGCGAAAAACTCTACGTCGTGCGACAGGGCGACGTGATCGAAGACACCTACCGCCTCGATCGGGTCTCGGCCAGCGAGCTGCACCTGGTCTACCTGCCTTTGCATCAGTTGCAGACTTTGTCTGTAGGGAGCGCACCATGAAGTCGTCAAAGCTGTGCAAACCGGCTCCGTTCCTGCTTGTGGCGCTGTGCGTGGCCATTGCCGGTTGCGGCTCCAATGCGGTACGCAAGGACAGCGACCAGTTGATGAAGGAGGGCCAGTACGAAGCCGGCATCGCCCGCCTGGAAGAAGCCCTGCGCGAGGACCCGCGTGACACCGAGCTGAACATCGCCTTGGCCCATAGCCGCCAGGCCGCTGTCGAGGCGCTGCTTGCCCAGGCCGACGCCGACCGCATCCGCCACGACTTCACCGGCGCCCGCATGGGCTATGGGCGGGTGCTGACCCTGGAGCCGAACAACCGCCGCGCCCAGGAAGGCATCCGCCAACTGGAGCTGATCCGCACCCTCGATGAGCGCGTGGCGTTGGGCCAGGCAGCGCTGCGCCAGGGCGACCTGTTCGGTGCCGAGCGCTACATGCGCGAAGTCCTGCGCCTGGACCCGCAGAACCAGAAGGGCGTGGCCCTGCGCAGCGACATCGAGAATGTCCAGGCGCGTACCGCGCAACCGTTCCCGCAGCTGCGCAGCAAGCTGGAACGGCCGGTGACCCTGGAGTTTCGCGATGCCAACCTGAAGACCATCTTCGAAGTGCTGTCCCAGGTCGCCGGCATCAACTTCATCTTCGACAAGGACATGCGCCCGGACATGAAGGCCACCATCTTCGTGCGTGACTTGCGCATCGAGGACGCCGTGGCGCTGCTGCTGGAGCAGAACCAGCTGCGGCAGAAGATCGTCAATGAAAACACCCTGATGATCTACCCCGACTCGCCGCAGAAGACCAAGGACTACCAGGAACTGGTCATGCGCACTTTCTACCTGACCAGCATCGACGCCAACACCGCGCTGAACATGGTCAAGACCATGCTCAAGACCCGCGACGTGTTCGTCGACGAACGCCTCAACACCCTGACCATGCGCGACACCCCCGATGCCGTGCGCATGGCCGAGAAGCTGCTGCAGTCGCAGGACCAGTCCAACCCCGAGGTGGTGCTGGAAGTGGAGGTGATGGAAGTGGCCACCTCGCGCATCCTCGACCTCGGCCTGCAATGGCCCAACACCTTCGGTGTGCTGAGCTCCGATGGCCAGCCGGTGAGCGTGCTCGACCAGCTCAAGGGCATCGACTCCAGCCGCATCAGCATCGCCCCGGCGCCGCAGGCCAAGATCAATGCCCAGGACAAAGACATCAACACCTTGGCCAGCCCGGTGATCCGCGTCAGCAACCGCGAGCAGGCCCGCATCCACATCGGCCAGCGGGTACCGATCATCAGTGCCACCTCGGTGCCGTCCACCCAGGGCCCGGTGATCACAGAAAGCGTCACCTACCTGGACGTGGGCCTGAAGCTTGAAGTGCAGCCCACCGTGCACCTGAACAACGAAGTGGCGATCAAGGTAGCCCTGGAGGTGAGCAACGCCACCCCGCTGGAAGCCACGCGCCAGGGCACCATTCCGGTCCAGGTCGACACCCGCAACGCCCAGACCACCCTGCGCTTGCACGATGGCGAAACCCAGGTGCTGGCCGGCCTGGTGCGCAACGACCACAACGCCAGCGGCAACAAGATCCCGGGCCTTGGCGACATCCCCGGCCTGGGCCGGTTGTTCGGCAGCAACAAGGACGACATGAGCAAGTCGGAGCTGGTGCTGGCGATCACCCCGCGCATCGTGCGCAACCTGCCGTACCAGAGCCCGTCGGACATGGAGTTCGCCACCGGCACCGAGTCGGCCATGCAGGTGCGGCAAATGGCGCCGCTGCCGCCGGCAGATGTACCTGGCAATGCTCCGGCCACCGATACCCCGGTGGCAGACAGCCAGATGGCGGTCGCCCCGGCCAAAGGGAGCCCACGGCCATGATCGTGCAGCGCCGCATGCAGGGCTTCAGCCTGATCGAGGTGGTGCTGACCCTGGCACTGCTCGGGCTGCTCGCCAGCATGGCCGCGCCGCTGACCGAAACCGTGGTGCGCCGCGGCAAGGAGCAGCAACTGCGCGAGGCGCTTTACCAGATTCGCGACGCCATCGACGCCTACAAGCGAGCGTTCGATGCCGGCTACATCGAGAAGCGCCTGGACGCCAGTGGCTACCCACCGAACCTGCAGGTGCTGGTCGATGGCGTGCGTGATGTGCGCAGTGCCAAGGGCGCCAAGTTCTACTTCCTGCGGCGCATCCCTCACGACCCGCTGGTGGCCGCCAACAAGGGTGAGGACGAAGGCGGTTGGGGGTTGCGCGCCTACGACAGCAGCCCAGACAACCCGCGTGAAGGCGAAGACGTGTTTGACGTGTATTCCAAGGCTCGCGGCAAAGGCCTCAATAACATCCCCTACGGGCAGTGGTGACAGCCATGAAACGCAGCAAAGGCTTCACCCTGATCGAGCTGATGGTGGTGATGGCGATCATCGCCACGCTGATGACCATCGCCATGCCGCGCTATTTCAACAGCCTGGAAAGCTCCCGCGAGGCCACCCTGCGCCAGAGCCTGGCGGTGCTGCGCGAGGCGCTGGACCACTACTACGGCGACACCGGCCACTACCCGGATTCGCTGGAGCAGTTGGTGGAGCAGCGTTACCTGCGCAACACCCCGATCGACCCGATCACCGAACGCAGCGATGCCTGGCAGCTGGTGCCGCCGCCCGAAGGCGTGGCCGGCGGTGTGGCCGATATCAAGAGTGGTGCCACAGGGAGGGCGCGCGATGGCAGCCTGTTCGCGGAATGGTAAGGCCAGCGCTGGCTTCACCTACCTGGGCGTGCTGCTGCTGATCGCCGTCAGCAGCGTGGCGCTGGCCGCTACCGGCACGCTCTGGTCCAGTGCAGCCCAGCGCGATCGCGAACGCCAGCTGTTGTGGGTGGGCAGCCAGTACGCCCAGGCCCTGCGCAGCTACTACCGCGCCTCACCGGGGCTGGCACAGTATCCGCAGGAGCTTGCCGACCTGCTGCAGGACAACCGCTTCCCGCAGGCCAGGCGGCACATTCGCCGGCTATACCCAGACCCCATCACCAACAGTGACGTATGGGGCCTGCTGCGCTCGATCGACGGCCGTATCACCGGTGTGCACAGCCGCTCGGACGCTACCCCGTTCAAGCGCAGTGGCTTCAGCGCCGAATGGAGCGGTTTCGAGGGGCTGGAGCATTACAGCGACTGGCAGTTCGTCGCCGAGCAGGCCTTTACCGAAAGTGCCGGTGAAGTGCAGACCCATGCCGGCCCGGGCGACACACCATGAGCCGCCTGCTCGCACTGTACCTGGGCCTGCTGTTGGTGGCGGTGCAGGCCACCTCGGTCAGGGCCGGGGACGAGGACGAGATGCAGGGCTTCATCGTCGACAACACCATCTCGCACATCGGCCACGACTTCTACTACTACTTCGCCGACCGCCTGCGCGCCACCAGCCGCCTGGACTTCAACCTGGTGGTGCGCGAACGCCCGGATGCCCGCTGGGGCAGCCTGGTCACCGTGGAATTCGAGCGCGAAGTGGTGTACCGGCGCTTCTTGCCACCGAACACCACCGAGCTCAAGGACGAGGCCGTTGCAGCAGCCGACCTGGTCAAGCAGCAAATCATTCAACGCAAGTTGCAACGCCTGCTGCAGGACACCACCGATCTGGAGAGGGACGAGCTATGAAGCACCACATACCCCGTTGCATCGCCGCCTGCCTGTTGGCCAGTGCATGTGCCGCCCAGGCCACCGAGCTGGTGTACACCCCGATCAACCCGGCCTTTGGCGGCAACCCGCTCAATGGCACCTGGCTGCTGAACAACGCCCAGGCGCAGAACGACTACGACGACCCCGACCTCAAGGACCGTGCCTCGGCCTTTACCGGCACCACGGCCCTGGAGCGCTTCAGTAATCAACTGGAGTCGCGGATGTTGTCGCAGTTGCTGGACAACATCAGTAACGGCAACACCGGCAGCATGGCGACCGATGCGTTTCTTATCGACGTCATCGACGATTCCGGGGCCTTGAGTATCAAGGTCACCGATCGCGCCACAGGAGAAATTTCGATCATTGAGGTCAGCGGCCTGAACCCTTGAGGGGAAAAGGCTTTTTGTTGGGGAGAGAACACCATGAAACGTCTGCTGAGCACGCTGCTGGTCCTCACCGCCCTGGGTCTGCACGGTTGTGGCCTGCGCGAGCCGATGCCCGCCGAACAGGACTCGGAAACCCCGACCCTGACTCCGCGGGCCTCGACTTACTACGACCTGATCAACATGCCACGGCCCAAGGGACGGTTGATGGCGGTGGTGTATGGCTTCCGCGACCAGACCGGGCAGTACAAGCCAACCCCGGCCAGCTCGTTCTCCACCAGCGTCACCCAGGGCGCGGCCAGCATGCTGATGGATGCCCTGAATGCCAGTGGCTGGTTCGTGGTGCTGGAGCGTGAAGGCCTGCAGAACCTGCTGACCGAGCGCAAGATCATCCGTGCTTCGCAGAAAAAGCCTGATGTACCGGAAAACATCATGGGCGAGCTGCCACCGCTGCAGGCCGCCAACCTGATGCTGGAGGGCGGCATCATCGCCTACGACACCAACGTGCGCAGCGGCGGCGAAGGCGCCCGCTACCTGGGCATAGATATCTCCCGCGAGTACCGCGTCGACCAGGTGACCGTGAACCTGCGTGCGGTGGATGTGCGCACCGGGCAGGTGCTGGCCAACGTGATGACCAGCAAGACCATCTACTCGGTCGGCCGCAGTGCCGGGGTGTTCAAGTTCATCGAGTTCAAGAAACTGCTGGAGGCCGAGGTGGGGTACACCACCAACGAACCGGCGCAACTGTGCGTGCTGTCGGCGATCGAGGCGGCGGTGGGGCATCTGTTGGCACAGGGGATCGAACGGCGGCTGTGGCAGGTGGCGGGGGATGCGGGGGAGGGGCAGGCTACGGTGGACAAGTATTTGAGTCAGAATGAGCAGCCTTGATCGACCTTCAGGGCCTCTTCGCGGGTGAACCCGCTCCCACAGGTTCCGCGTGATCTCAAGTGCGACACCGTCCCTGTGGGAGCGGGTTTACCCGCGAATGGGCCGGTGCACGCGACACAACCTAGTGATCACTGCTGATTCCCCGGGGCCGCTTTGTGACCCTATCCGACCGGTCCGGCGCCCCGGCAGGCCGCTCCCACGATCACGTCAGCCGGTGATGAGTGAGAGGCGCCAACGGAAGTGTTACTGCACATTCCCTTCGCTTGAAACGCTTCCCTGACACCGGTAGTCTCTGCCCGCTGCTGTAAGTCCAGCAGCCGGGTTTGGTCACCCGCAATCATCAAGGCGCACAAGCGCCCGCTATGCGATACAGTTGGCGCTTTTTTGTGCCCGGCTGTTTCGTTTTATGGCGGCTGTGCGTGGGGCGCCTCCGTGCGCGCCGGTTTCCTTGATTCCCGGTTGACCAACCCGCGTACAGTCGCCACCCATTCGTTTGGTCACGTTGTGTGGCGGCTCCAGTGAATCAAGGAGCGTCACAATGACAAAAGGCTTACCCGATCCTCCCGTACGCGCCACCACGGCGTCCTCCAGTTTCTCCACCTGTGAATGCAGCCATCCGCCGTTGTTTGCCGTGCGTTCGGGGGTGGACTACGAAGATGCGCTGGTGCATTTGTCCACGCTGCTGAAAGGTGCGTTTGCGACCAACCTCAAGGCACTGGAACTGGCCAAGGGGACCTGTCGTGATCTGTTGTTGAGCAATGATCATGGGCTGGATTCGGCCAAGGCGGTGGTGGAGGCGTTGCTGGATGGGGTTGAGAGGCAGCAGCTGGTTGGGCGGGGGAAGGCTCCTTAGCTGGAGGCGCGCTGGCCTGGGTCCTGTGATTAGTTTCGAGGTGCCTGGCGATAGAGTTTTGGCGCCTGTGGGATCGAGCGCCGCCCGCGCGGCGCTTCGCGGGACAAGCCCGCTCCCACATTTGTTGCAACGTGGCCATGCCTGTGGGAGAGGCGTTGTCAGCCTTGGTGCAAGGCTTGAGACAGGTGGGGCGGCATTGGTGCCAACTCAGAAATCCAGCCAGCCTCACCAAGCTGGCAACCATGGCCTGACAGGTTCGGCACGTTGCAACAAATGTGGGAGCGGGCTTGTCCCGCGAAGCGCCGCGCGGGCGGCGCTCGGTTTCAGCCCCCGCGCAAAATCCAAGCCGTACACCCCGGTGCCTCCCCGAAACCATCAACCAGATGACGCCCAGCCATTTCTCCCGCACACTGCGGAAAATTCCCAAGCCCGTTCCCCGCCACCTTGGCGGGGCGCAGCCGGAGCAGAAAATGGCGCGACAACTAATAACAAACGCCCACGACCCGCTGCACGAATCCCGCCAGGCCCGTCTGAAACTGGCCAGCGAAGGCGAGCTGCCACTGGGCATGCTGCGCGACGAGATCGACGCTTCCTGGCGCCGCAGCCTGGGCCATGGCCTGGATTGCCTGCAGGGCGAGCAGGTCGGCCTGGGACTGGAGCAAGGTCACGACCTGCGCATGCTGCTGGAGCGCAACCGCCTGCTGGTCGACGCCGTTACCCCCGAACTGGACTACCTGGTCGCGCGCCAGGGCAAGGCCGGCATCGTCATCCTCGGCGACGCCCAGGCCAACGTGCTGGCCATCGAAGGGCAGAAGCACGTGCTGCAACGCGAGGGCCTGCGCGACCTGCACCCAGGCAGTTGCTGGAGCGAGTCATTGCGCGGTACCAACGCCATCGGCACGGCAGTGGTGGAAGGCCGGCCGACGCTGATCAACTGCGGCGAACACTATCTCGACCGCCTCAGCCCGTTCTCCTGCACCTCGGTACCCCTGCGTGACCCGCGCGGCGAGGTAATCGGTGTGCTCGACATCACCCGCGAAGGGGTGATGGCGCAACCACAGGACAGCCTGTCGACGCTGATGCTGGCGGCCGGCAACATCGAAAGCCGCATGTTCGGCTTGTACCACCCGGAGCAATTGGTGCTGGCTTTCCACAGCCGCCCGCAATACCTCAACAGCGCCTGGCATGGCCTGCTGGCGCTGAGCCTGGACGGTGAAGTGCTGGCTGCCAACGACAGTGCCTGCCAGCTGTTGCAGGTGCCGCGCCATGCGCTGTTGGGGCGGCGCAGCAGCGACTTGCTGGGTGAACGTTCGCCGGCCTTCATCGCGCGCCTGTGGCAGGGCGGGGTGAGCAGCGTGCAAACGGCCAAGGGCGAGTTCTACTTCCGCGCCCTGCAGCTGCCGCGCCATGGCCGGGTCAACGGCAGCACGCCGGTGAGCAAACCGGCGCCGGGCAAGCAGTCGCCGGCCCTCGACGCCCTGGCCGGCGGTGACCCGCGCCTGGCACGCAACCTGCGTATGGCCCGCCAGGGGCTGGGCAATGGCCTGCCAGTGCTGCTGCTGGGCGAGACCGGTACCGGCAAGGAGGTCGTCGCCCGGGCCCTGCACCAGGCCAGCCCGCGCGCCGACAAACCGTTCGTGGCAGTCAACTGCGCAGCCATCCCCGAAGGCCTGATCGAGTCCGAACTGTTCGGCTACCGTGAAGGTGCTTTCACCGGTTCGCGTCGGGGCGGCATGGTCGGCCGGCTGATGCAGGCCCATGGTGGCACGCTGTTCCTCGACGAAATCGGCGACATGCCGCTAGCGCTGCAGGCGCGCTTGTTGCGGGTACTGCAGGAACGGCGAGTGGCACCGCTGGGGGCGGGCGACGAGCAGGACATCGACGTGGCATTGATCTGTGCCACGCACCGCGACCTCAAGCGCCTGGTGCAGGAGCAGCACTTCCGCGAAGACCTTTACTACCGGGTCAACGGTGTGTCGCTGCGCCTGCCGGCACTGCGCGAGCGCGATGACCTGGCGGCGATCATCCAGGGGCTGCTGGACAAGTCCGATGCCCGGGGCGTGACGCTGGACCCGGCCTTGACCGCGCTACTCGAAGGCTTCGACTGGCCGGGCAACATCCGCCAGCTGGAAATGGTAGTGCGCACGGCGCTGGCGATGCGCGAGGACGGCGAGCAGGTGCTGACCCTCGACCACCTCACCGACTGCCTGCTGGACGAACTGGCCAGCGGCACGGCGCCTTCCGGCAGCCTCAAGGACAACGAGCTGGAGCTGATCCGTGGCGCCTTGACGCGCCATCAGGGCAACGTGTCCGCGGCGGCCGAGGCGCTGGGTATCAGCCGGGCGACGCTATACCGCAAGCTCAAGCAGTTGCGCGGCTGACGTGGGCGGCCTGTTCGCCCGGCTGGTGGAATCCAGCGACCCTGTACTCATGCGCCAGGCGTTGGCCTGGCTGTATGGCTTCGTACGCCCCCATCGGCGCGCCATCGGCCTGTTGCTCGGTTTGTCGCTGGGCGCCTCGTTGCTGGCGCTGGCGCAACCCTGGCTGGTCAAGACGCTGATCGACGAAGGGCTGCTGGCCAAGGACTACCAGACCCTCTGGCACATGGCGGCGATCATGATCGGTGCCGGGCTGCTGGGTACCGTGCTGGCCGGGGTCAACCGCTACCTGCATACGCGCCTTTCAGGTCGCATCCTGTTTGCCCTGCGCGACGACCTTTACCGCCACCTGCAGCAGTTGTCGCCGACGTTCTACGGGCGGCGGCGCATCGGCGACATCCTTTCGCGACTGGATGGGGATGTGGCGGAAATCCAGCGTTTTGCCGTGGATTCGCTGTTCTCGGCGGTGTCGGCGGTGATCGGGCTGGTGGGCGCGGTGGTGTTGATGCTGATGCTGTCGTGGCAACTGTCACTGCTGCTGGCGTTGCTGGTGCCGATCGAAGTGCTGTGGCTGCGCTGGATGCGGCGCAAGGTAGAGCGCGAAGTCCGTAACCTGCGCGAACGCTCGGCAGATGTGTCGTCGTTCCTGGTCGAAACCCTGCCGGCGATGAAGTTCATCCAGGCGACCGGCCAGCAAGGTCGCGAGGCGGGGCGCCTGGACCAGCTGGGCCAGGGTTACATGCGCCAGTTGCTCAAGGTGCAGGTGACCGAATTCTTCACCCAGGCCATCCCCGGCACGCTGACCTCCTGGTGCCGCGCCTGCGCATTTCTGATCGGTGGCTGGTGGGTGATCCAGGGCACCTGGCAGCTGGGTGCGCTGATCGCCTTTTCCACCTACATGGGCATGGCGGTAGGGCCGGTGCAGAGCCTGTTGGGCCTGTACGTGGCGGTGCAGCGCATGGCGGTGAGCCTGGGGCGGGTGATGGAGCTAAAGCAGGAGGCCGTGGCCGTGCGCCCGGCAACCCGCCCGCAGCCGATACCCGATGGCCCGGGCGAATTGCGTCTCGAGGGCGTGAGCTTTGCCCATGAAGGGCGCCAGGGCACAGTGCTGAACGATGTGCAGGTGTGTGTGCCGGGTGGCTTGAAGGTGGCCATCAGCGGTGCCTCGGGGGTGGGCAAGTCGACCCTGATCGACCTGTTGCAGCGCTTCTACGATCCGGACGCCGGGCGCATCCTGCTGGATGGCACCGACCTGCGCGAGCTGGACCTGGCCGCGCTGCGCCGGCGCATTGCGGTGGTCAGCCAGGATATCGTGCTGTTCCGCGGCACCCTGGCACAGAACCTGGCCTACGGCGTGCCCGAGGCCAGCCGTGAGGAACTGGAGCGGGTGGTGCGCCTGGCGCGGCTGGACAGCCTGGTCGACAGCCTGCCGCTGGGCCTTGACGGCCTGCTGGGTGAGCGTGGCCAACAGCTGTCCGGCGGGCAGAAACAACGCATTGCCATCGCCCGCGCGGTGCTGCAGGCGCCGGCGATCCTGGTGCTGGACGAGGCCACCTCGGCGGTGGACGAAGCCACCGAGCGCGAAGTGATCGCGGCCATCGACCAGCTGTTTGCCGGCCGCACGCGCATCCTCATCAGCCACCGTGCTTCGACCCTGGCCGATGCCGACCTGCACCTGCAACTGCACGCTGGCCAGTTGCAGGTACTGCCCGAGGAGGTGATCAAGCATGGACACTGACTTGTGTGTTGGCATGATCGACAGTGGCTGCTCGCCGGAGCAGTCCAGCGCCTTGCTGGGCGCGCGCCGCTTCTGGCTGGAGGACGGCCAGTTGCGCGAAGGAGAAATCTTGCCCGACCAGCTTGGGCACGGTAGCGCAGTGCTCGCCGGCTTGCAGCGGGAGGCCGGACCGGTGCCCGTGCTGCTGGCCCAGGTTTTCAGCGCTCAGGCCAGCACCAGTGCCTTGCAGGTGGCGGCCGCGCTGCTGTGGCTGGTGGAGGCGGGGGCTGTGTTGGTCAACCTAAGCCTTGGCCTGCAGCAGGACCGGCCTGTGCTGCATCAGGCCTGCTCCGAGGCTTTGGCCGCGGGTGTGCTGTTGTGCGCTTCCAGCCCGGCCCGGGGCGGGCCAGTGTATCCGGCCAGCTATCCCGGGGTGATCCGGGTCACCGGCGATGCCCGGTGTGCGCCGGGCCAGTGGTCTTGGCTGGGTACCCGACAGGCAGACTTTGGCGGTTATGTGGGGGCGGGCGACAGGGCGGGTGCGAGCCTGGGGTGTGCGGCCCTGAGCGGCAGGATTGCCGCATTGCTGCGTGATGAGCCGGGCATGGACCGCCAGCAGGTTCATGACTGGTTGCGCCAGCACGCGGCGTTTGCCGGCCCCGAACGGCGAGGCGCCGGCCATGGCTGAACCGTGCATTGTGGTGCTGGGGGCAGGCCCTGCGGGTGCGGCCACGGCCATCGGCCTGCGGCGGCTGGGCTATGCGGTCACGGTGGTGTCCGAATGGCGCCGGTTCGCGGCGGTCGAAGGGGTTTCGCAGCGGGTGTTGGACGGTTTGCACCATGCCGGCCTTGGCGGGGCGTTGAGCCAGGCGGCGATGCCGGCGACTCGGCAAGTTCACTGGAACGGCCAGCAGTTGCACCTGAATCAGGAGTTTCTGCTGGATCGGCACAGGTTTGACCGGGCACTGCGCGACGACCTTCAGCGGGCGGGCGTGAACCTGATCGAGGGGCGGGTGCGTGAGGTCGTTCATGAGGGCGGTCATCGTATTCGTCTGGACGATGGGCAGCTACTTGAGGCCGATTTCCTGGTTGAAGCCCGGGGCCGCCAGGCCCCGCTGGCCGCAGACCGCCTGCGCGGGCCGGAGACGGTCAGCTTGCTCAATGTCTGGCAGGCCGCCCCCGGGGTGCCTGCATCGGCGGTGGAGAGCCTGGCGGATGGCTGGGCGTGGATGGCGCGCCTGGAAGATGGCCGTTGCTACTGGCAAGTCACCCTGGACGCCACCGGGCTGCCGGGCAAGGCCGAGCTAGCGGAATACTGCGCGGCGCGCCGAGCCGGAAGCACACTGGTGGCCGAGCTGTTCGATACCAGGGCGTTGGCGCCGGCACAGGTGCATGCGCGCAGCAGTACCGCGATTCTGGCCGGCGAGTGCGTAGGGCGGGACTGGATACGCGTGGGCGATGCAGCGATGGCCGTCGACCCGTTGTCGGGCAACGGGATCTTCCAGTCGCTGTCTTCGGCGTTGCAGGCGCCGGTGGTGATCAATACCTTGCTGCGCAGGCCCGAGCGAGCAGGGTTGGCACGGCAGTTTCACCAGCAGCGGGTCGAGCAGCTGTTCTTGCGCTTTGCCCGGATCGGGCGGGATTTCTATGGCCAAGAGCAGGGGCGCGTGGGGCAGCCGTTCTGGGCACGGCGGCAGGGGTGGCCGGACATGCAGGCATTGCACGTGGCGACGGACTGGAGTGCGGTGAGGGTCGAGCGGCGGCCGGTGTTGCGTGACGGGCTGGTGGATGAGGCGGAAGTGGTGGTGACGGCGGATCAGCCGTTGGGGGTGTGGCATTTGCAGGGCGTGGAGCTGGCGCCGGTGGTGCGGGGGCTGCTTAGCGGCCGACCTATCGAGGCAGTGTTGTCAGGCCTGCCAGGGGAGCAGCAGATGATGGTGCGGCGGTGGTTGTTGGAGCAGGGTTTGGCTTGAGATTGCCGGGGCCGCTTTGCGGCCCTTTCGCGACACAAGGCCGCTCCTACAGGTCCGGCCCAAACTTTGAGGCAGCGCGGTACCTGTAGGAGCGGCCTTGTGTCGCGATGGGCTGCGCAGCAGCCCCGGGATCTCGAATCAGAAGAAAGTCCCGACGATCAACTGCATGTAGGTCCCGGCATCCCGCCCACCCAGCTGCGTGCCGCCATTGGCCGCGCTGCGTTCCGGCTTGTAGAACCCTACCAGCGGGCTGATCAGCAGATGGTCGTTGACCATCCATTCCACATACAGGTCCAGCTCCCGCCCGCCCAGGTTGCCTTGGTCGGTGTCCAGCGTATCGAAGTCGAAATACAGTGCGCCCACGGTCAGGTTGTCCCGTGGCTTGCCCTTGAGCGCCACGTGGTGCACCTGGCTGTTGCTGTTGAACGGCCCGGCATAGTTGGCCGCCACCTCGCCCTGGAACCAGGTGCCATAGCCACGGCTCAGGCCATAGAACAGTGGGTCGAAATCTTCGGAAAAACGGCTGTAGCGGTAGGTGGCGGTGGGTGACCAGGGCAGTTCGGAGAAGGTCCAGTTGCCCTCCAGGTACCAAGCGTTCTCCCGCCCGCCGGTTTTGTCCTGGGTCACGTACTCGGCGGCCAGCTCCAGGTCTTTCACCCCCAGGTTGCCGCGCCCGCGCAGGCTGGCGGTGTCCATGCCGTCGCGGTGTTCCAGGCCCATGATCTGCGCGTAGCGCTGGTCCACGTCGAGGCCTCGGATCCAGCTCAGGCCCACGGTGCCGGCATCGGCGACGTGTTCCAGGTTGGCCACCGCCAGCGATGTGTCGGCCTGGTAGTGGTTGTCGGACTTCAGCCACATCAGGTCGCTGCGCCAGCCTTGCTTGCCGCCCAGGCGCAGCACGGCCGTGCGGTCGAAGGCCTTGCGTGCGGCCAGGTAGTAGGCGCCGCCGCGGTCGAAGTTGGCGCCCAGGTCGACCTTGCCCAGGTTTACCGGGTCGCCCTGGATCAGGAAACCGTCGCCCAGGGTCACCACCTGGCGGCCGCCGGAAATGTCCACGCCGTCTTCGCCCAGAGCCGGGAACAGGTTGGCCGAGCGCCAGCCCAGGTACAGGTCTTCGACGGCAGTGCGGTGCTCGTCACCCAGGGTCAGGCCGGCGGCGTCGCCATCGCCCCAGGTGGCGGAGCTGAGCAGGTTGAAGGCGCCGTAGAGCGCGCCGCTGTCGGCCAGGGCCTGGCTGCCGCTGAGGCCATATTTGATGTAGCCCTCCTGCCAGGCGGTGCTGCCGGGCTTGCGGTTGCCGGCCAGGTTGAAGCTTTCGTCGCTGTGGAAGGCGCCGAACAGGGCTTCGAGGTCGGCGTTGAGGGTGGTGCCGTCGTGGTTGTACAGCTCGTAGGCCTGGGTGACAGGCGCGGCGAACAGCAGGGCCAATGTGCAGGCGAGTGTGTGCCTCATGGTGTGCTCCATGTTTTTGTTGTTTTTGGGGTGGCCTGTACCGGCCTCTTCGCGGGTGAACCCGCTCCCACAGGGATCTCATAGTGTTCAGGCTTGTGGTGATCCTGTGGGAGCGGGTTTACCCGCGAAAGGGCCGGTACAGGCTGAAGATCAGAGCTTGATCAACACCGACTTCAGCTCGGTGTAGTGCTCGATGGCAGCGGCCCCCATCTCGCGGCCGACGCCGGACATCTTGTAGCCGCCAAACGGCAAGGCAGGGTCGAGGGCGCTGTGGCAGTTGACCCACACAGAGCCCGACTTGATGCGCGGGATCATCCGGTGCACGGCGGCCAGGTCGTTGGACCAGATGCTCGCACCCAGGCCGTAGGGGTTGTCGTTGGCCATGCCGATCACTTCGTCGATGTCATCGAACGGCATCGCTACCAGTACCGGCCCGAAGATCTCTTCCTGCACCAGGCGGTGGCGCTGGTCGACATCGACGATCACCGTCGGCTTGACGAAGTAGCCCGGCCCGAAGCCCTCGCCACCGCAGGCGATGGTCGCGCCCAGCTCACGGCCAAGCTCGATGTAGCCGGTGACGCGGTCCTGCTGCTTGGCCGAGATCAGCGGGCCCATCTGCACCGCAGGGTCCAGGCCGCTGCCCAGCTTCATGCCATTGGCGATGCCGGCAATGTCGGCCACCACGTTGTCGAAATGCTTGCGGTGTACATACAGCCGGGAGCCTGCGCAGCACACCTGGCCCTGGTTGAAGAAAATCGCCGTGGCCGCGCCGACGGCGGCCTCCTGCAGGTTGGCGTCGGGCATGACGATGGTCGGCGACTTGCCGCCGAGCTCCAGGGTGACGCGGGTCATGTTGTCCATGGCTGCCTTGCCGATCAGCTTGCCGACCTCGGTGGAGCCGGTGAAGGTCAGTTTGTCCACGCCAGGGTGGCGGCTGAGCGCGGCGCCGGCGTTCAGGCCGGTGCCGGTGATGACGTTGAACACACCGGCCGGGTAGCCGGCTTCGTCCACCAGCTCAGCCAGCTTGAGCACGCTCAGCGGTGTTTCGTCAGCAGGCTTGAGCACCACGGTGCAGCCGGTAGCCAGGGCCGGGCCGAGCTTCCAGCAGGCCAGCAGCAACGGGAAGTTCCAGGCGACGATGGCACCGACCACGCCCACTGCCTCGCGGCGGACGAAGCCGTGGAACTGGTCGTTGGGCATCAACGGCATCGAAGCTTCAACGGTGCTACCTTCGATCTTGGTGGCCCAGCCGGCCATGTAGCGCAGGAAGTCGATGGCCAGTTGCACGTCCATCACCTGGGCCACGGTGGCGCTCTTGCCGTTGTTCAGGCATTCCAGTTCGGCCAGCTGGCGGGCGTCGCGTTCCATCAGGTCGGCCAGGCGCCACAACAGGTTCTGCCGCTCGCGCGGGCGCAGGCGGCTCCATGGTGAATCATCGAAGGCCTGGCGCGCGGCACGTACCGCGCGGTCGACATCTTCGGCCTCGGCGGCGGGCACTTCACCCAGCACTTCGCCAGTGGCCGGATTACGGAACGACAGGGTGCGACCGCTGGCGGCGTCCTGCCAGTCGGCGCCGATGCGCATCTTCAGCTTGCGTTCGAGAAAGGCGCGGGTGGCGGGCAGGATGGGCAGTTCGGAAAGCATGGGGCGATGCCTCTTGTCATTGGATGTGACGGGCACAGGCGCAATGGGCGTGCCAAGGTCGGCAGATGGCCGCAAGCCGTTGAACGGGTTGGGTTTTGTCCTGGTGCAAGGTCGGGATTGCAGGGTTGCGCTGTTGCACATTGAGACGCTGTGAGACGGTGGTGAAACAGTGGCTGTTCCGGCCTCTTCGCGGGCACGCCCGCTCCCACAGGGAATACGCAATGCCTAGGGCCGATGCGATACCTGTAGGAGCGGGCATGCCCGCGAAGGCCTGCGCAGCACGCCCCTGTCTCACGATGAAACACCCTGTCGCGAAATGGCACGCTGCAATTGGCCATCTCTGCTGGCAGCAAAGCCCGGAAAACCAGCTAAAAGCTTGAAAGGAAACATTTTTACAGCACCTGGCACAGTTCCTGTATCGCAACTGTCACATGCACACCTGCTGTACCAAAGCGTGCGACAACGATAAGAACAACAACCGTGGAGGTCTGACCTTGAAGACGACTCGACTCCGGCGGCATGCGGGCAAACTGGCGCTGGTCGCCGCCGCGCTGCTGAGCACCCAGGCCATGGCGGCCGAGCAGGGCCCGAGCCTGTTGCAGAACAAGTGCATGGGGTGCCATATCCCCGAAGGCAACGACACCTACAGCCGTATCAGCCACCAGCGCAAGACCCCGGAAGGCTGGCTGATGAGCATCGCCCGCATGCAGGTGATGCACGGCCTGCAGATCAGCGACGACGACCGCCGCACCCTGGTCAAGTACCTGGCCGACAAGCAGGGCCTGGCGCCCAGCGAAACCGATGGCGTGCGTTATGCCATGGAGCGCCGGCTGAACACCGTCGAGCAGTTCGACACCCGGCTCAGCGAAACCTGTGGCCGTTGCCACTCCGGTGCCCGTGTCGCCTTGCAGCGGCGCCCGGCCAAGGAGTGGGAGCACCTGGTCAACTTCCATCTCGGCCAGTGGCCTTCCCTCGAATACCAGGCCCAGGCGCGTGACCGCGACTGGCTGCCGATCGCCCTGCAGCAAGTGGTGCCCGACCTGGCCAAGCGCTACCCGCTGGAAAGCGCGGCGTGGGCCGAATGGCAGAAGGCCAGGCCCAAGGCCGATACGCTGCCGGGCCAGTGGGCATTCAGCGGCCACATGCTGGCCAAGGGCGATGTGCGCGGGGTGATGAGTGTCACGCCTGACCAGGGCGACACCTTCAAGGTCGAGGTCAAGGGTGCGTATGCCGACGGCACACCGTTCAATGGCAGTGGCTCGGCGATCCTCTACAACGGCTATGAATGGCGTGGCAACGTCAAGGTCGGCGACGCCAACCTGCGCCAGGTGTTCGCCGCGCTGGATGGCGAAATGAAGGGCCGCATGTTCGAGGCCGACCACGATGAGCGTGGCCTGGACTTCACTGCAGTGAAGGAGGGCAAGGCGCGCCTGCTGGCAGTACAACCGGCATTCATCAAGGTCGGTGGCGAAAGCGAAATCACCCTGGTCGGCAGCGGCCTGGCCGGCAAACCGGACCTGGGCGCTGGTGTGGAGGTGACTGAAGTACTGCAGCAGACCCCGACCCTGATACGGGTGAAGGCCCGCGCCGCAGCCGATGCCAAGCCTGGCCAGCGCGAAGTCGCCGTAGGTGCGCTCAAGGGCGTCAACCTGGCGGTCTACGACAAGGTCGAGGAAGTGAAGGTGGTACCGGCATTCTCCATCGCTCGCATCGGCGAAAACGGCGCCTCGGTGCCCAAGGTGCAGGGCCGTTTCGAGGCCGAAGCCTGGGGCAAGGACGCCAATGGCCAGCCGCTGCGCATCGGCTACCTGCCGGCCAGCTGGAAGGTCGAGCCGTTCAACGAGCGTGCGGTCGAGGACGAAGACGTCAAGTTCGCCGGGACGATGCAGGTCGATGGCGTGTTCGTGCCAGGCGGCGCTGGCCCCAACCCAGAGCGCAAGATGATGACCAACAACGCCGGCAACCTGAAGGTCATCGCCACCCTGGCCGACGGTGGCCAGACTGGCGAAGGGCACATGATCGTCACCGTACAGCGCTGGAACAACCCGCCGCTGCCGTAACGGCAGGGGGCTTACGGTTTTCCAACGGATCGATTATCGGGAGGTCGCCATGGGCGCACTACTGAACCTGGTCGAACGCAACCTGCATGAAGTGCAGGTCGATGCCGACCGCATGCTGTTCCATATCCCCAGCAGTTCGCTGTTCACCGCCGATGCGGTGACCGGCGGCATCATCGACACCCTGCGCCAGCAAGGCTGCTCGGCCGAGGAGCTGATGCAGCGCCTTGGCCAGCAGTTTGCCGGTGACGATATCCAGGACACCCTGCGCGAACTGATCGCGCTGGAACTGGTCAGCGACGGCTCGCCGCTGACCCCGGAAATCGCCCTCAAGCAGGTCGAGCGCACGGCGCTGAACACCGTGGTGCTCAACGTCAACACCGGCTGTAACCTCAGCTGCACGTACTGCTACAAGGAAGACCTGGACAAGCCGTCCGCGGGCAGGAAGATGAGCACTGCCACCGCTGAAGCCTCGGTGGAGATGCTGCTCAAGGAGTCGCCCGACGAGCAGCGCTACAGTGTGGTGTTCTTCGGCGGTGAGCCGCTGTCCAACCGGCCGCTGATCGAGCACATGGTCGCCTACTGCGAGCGACGCTTCGCCGAGGCGGGCAAGCAGGTGGAGTTCATCATGACCACCAATGCCACGCTGCTCACCGAAGAGATCATCGACTGGCTCAATGCTCACCGCTTTGGCCTGTCGATCAGCATCGACGGCCCCAAGACCGTGCACGACCGCAACCGCATTACCGTGGGCGGGCAGGGCACCTATGACGTGGTGCGGCGCAAGGTCGACATGCTGCTGTCGCGCTACCACAGCCGCCCGGTGGGTGCGCGGGTCACGCTGACCCGTGGCATCACCGACGTCGAGACCATCTGGAACCACCTGTTCAACGAACTGGGCTTCGCGGAAGTCGGCTTTGCCCCGGTCACCTCCGGCGACATGGCCAACTTCAACCTCACCGGCGAAGAACTGGTGCAGGTGTTCGCCAACATGAAGGCGCTGGGCCGGCGTTACCTGGAGGCTGCGCTGGAGCACCGCAACATCGGCTTCTCCAACCTGCACCAGCTGATCACCGACATCCACGAAGGCCACAAGAAGGCCCTGCCGTGCGGCGCCGGGCTGAAGATGCTGGCAGTGGACCACGAGGGCGAGCTGAACCTGTGCCACCGCTTCACCGGCTCCAGCCTGCCGACCTTCGGCAACGTGCACCAGGGCGTGAAGCAGGCCCAGCTCAACGACTTCCTGTCGCAGCGCCTGGACCGCAGCAACACCGGCTGCGACAGCTGCCGCATCCGCAACCTGTGCTCCGGTGGTTGTTACCACGAAAGCTATGCCCGCTATGGCGACCCGCAGCACCCGACCTACCACTATTGCGAACTGATGCGCGACTGGGTCGACTTCGGCATTGAAGTCTATAGCCGCATCATGGCCGCCAACCCGGCCTTCATCGATCGCTACATCACCCCGCGGAAGGCGCACTGACATGAAGCACTTGAAGCCCCTGAACAACAAGGCGCGCATCCTCGAGCAGGCCGCCGCCGAAGACCGTGTCGAAGAAGTCATGGCCATGAGCGCAGTGGCGGGCTGCACCGCCACCACCGACCCGGGCTGGGAAGTGGACGCCTTTGGTGGCGTGAGTTCGCTGTGCCAGCCGATGGAGGCCGACCTGTATGGCTGCTCCGACCCTTGCTGGTGGCCGGCCCAGGTGCCGGACATGATGAGCACCTACCAGGACTGGAACGCCCAGGCGAGCAACTCCGCCGAAGACTGGCGCAACCTCGGCACCGTGTTCCCGAAAGACAAGTGACCGGCCCAACAAGAATGACAAGGGGAAACCGCATGAAAGCTGGACGCTGCGCGTCACTCGCGCTCACCATCGCTGCCACGGCCTGCGCCGGGCTGGTACAGGCCGCCGACACCGGGCCGGCGCTGAAGGCTGGCCACGAATACATGATCGTGACCAACTACCCGAATAACCTGCACGTGGTCGATGTGGCCAGTGACACGGTGTACAAGAGTTGCGTCATGCCCGACAAGTTCGGCCCCGGCACCGCGATGATGGCGCCGGACAACCGCACCGCCTACGTGCTCAACAACCACTACGGCGACATCTACGGCATCGACCTGGACACCTGCAAGAATACCTTCCACGCCAACCTGTCCAGCGTGCCGGGTGAGGTGGGCCGGTCGATGTACTCGTTCGCCATCAGCCCGGACGGCAAGGAAGTGTACGCCACGGTCAACCCGACCCAGCGCCTGAACGACCACTACGTGGTCAAGCCACCACGACTGGAGGTGTTCAGCACCGCCGATGGCCTTGAGGCCAAGCCAGTGCGCACCTTCCCGATGCCGCGCCAGGTATACCTGATGCGTGCGGCGGACGATGGCAGCCTGTACGTCGCCGGGCCGGACATCTACAAGATGGACGTGAAAACCGGCAAGTACACGGTGGCCTTGCCGCTGCGCAACTGGAACCGTAAAGGCTACAGCGCCCCGGACGTGCTGTACTTCTGGCCGCACCAGAGCCCGCGCCACGAATTCTCGATGTTGTACACCATTGCCAGGTTCAAGGATGACAAGCAGGACCCGGCCACCGCCGATCTGCTGTATGGCTACCTGAGCGTCGATCTGAAGACCGGCAAGACCCACACCCAGGAGTTCGCCGACCTGACCGAGCTGTACTTCACCGGGCTGCGTTCACCGAAAGACCCGAACCAGATCTACGGCGTGCTCAACCGCCTGGCCAAGTACGACCTCAAACAGCGCAAGCTGATCAAGGCAGCGAATCTGGACCACACTTATTACTGCGTGGCCTTCGACAAGAAGGGCGACAAGTTGTACCTGGGGGGCACCTTCAACGACCTGGCGGTGTTCAACCCGGATACGCTGGAGAAGGTGAAGAACATCAAGTTGCCGGGTGGCGACATGTCCACCACTACGCCGCAGGTGTTCATCCGTTAAACCGGTGTTGCTTTCTTCGCGGGTAAACCCGCTCCCACAAGGAGCTCCACAGGGGCTGAATGTGGTGCGGTCCCTGTGGGAGCGGGTTTACCCGCGAAGAGGCCCGCTCAATCAACACAAGAACAACAAGAGACCGCCCATGCCCCAGCCAAGCTACTCCCAGGGCAACCAGGACAAACCCCTGCTTACCCAGTGCATCGGCGACGCCTTCGACACCACCGTCGCCCGCTTCCCTGACCGTGACGCCCTGATAGTCCGCCACCAGGCCCTGCGCTACACCTGGCAGCAACTGGCCGAAGCCGTCGACCAGCACGCCCGTGCGCTGATGGCCCTGGGCGTGCAGCCCGGTGACCGCCTCGGCATCTGGGCACCCAACTGCGCAGAATGGTGCATCACCCAGTTTGCCAGTGCCAAGGTAGGTGCGATCCTGGTCAACATCAACCCGGCCTACCGCTCCAGCGAACTGGACTACGCCCTCGGCCAGTCCGGCTGCCGCTGGGTGATCTGTGCCGACGCGTTCAAGTCCTCCGACTACCACGCCATGCTGCTGGGCCTGGTCCCGGGCCTGGCTGGCGGGCAGCCGGGCGCCCTGATCTGCGAACGCTTCCCCGAGCTGCGCGGTGTGGTCAGCCTGGCCGTCGCGCCACCGCCGGGCTTTCTCGCCTGGCACGACCTGCAAGCCCGTGCCGCGGCCGTCAGCCGCGAAGCCCTTGCCGAGCGCCAGGCACAGCTGCGCTGCGACGACCCGATCAATATCCAGTACACCTCGGGTACCACCGGTTTCCCGAAAGGCGCCACCCTCAGCCACAGCAACATCCTCAACAACGGTTACATGGTCGGTGAAAGCCTGGGGCTGACCGAGCATGACCGGCTGGTGGTGCCGGTGCCGCTGTACCACTGCTTCGGCATGGTCATGGCCAACCTCGGTTGCATGACCCACGGCAGCACCCTGATCTACCCCAACGACGCCTTCGACCCGTTGGCCACCCTGCGTGCAGTGGCGGAGGAAAGGGCTACTGCGTTGTATGGCGTGCCGACCATGTTCATTGCCGAGCTGGACCACCCGCAGCGTGGCGAGTTCGACCTGTCGAGCCTGCGCACCGGGATCATGGCCGGTGCCACCTGCCCGATCGAAGTGATGCGTCGGGTTATCGGCGAGATGCACATGGCCGAGGTGCAGATTGCCTACGGCATGACCGAGACCAGCCCGGTGTCGCTGCAGACCGGCGCCAGCGACGACCTGGAGCGCCGCGTGACCAGCGTCGGGCGCACCCAGCCGCGGTTGGAGAACAAGGTGATCGATGCCGACGGCAACACCGTGCCGCGTGGCGAGATTGGCGAGCTGTGCACGCGGGGTTACAGCGTGATGCTGGGCTACTGGAACAACCCCAAGGCCACGGCCGAAAGCATCGATGAAGCAGGCTGGATGCACACCGGCGACCTGGCGGTGATGGACGAGCAGGGCTATGTGCGTATTGTCGGGCGCAGCAAGGACATGATCATTCGCGGCGGCGAGAACATCTACCCACGCGAGCTGGAGGAGTTCTTCTTCACCCACCCGGCGGTGGCTGATGTGCAGGTGATTGGCGTGCCGTGCAGCAAGTACGGTGAAGAGATCGTGGCCTGGGTACGGCTGCACCCGGGGCATACGGCCAGCGCGGAGGAACTGCGCGAGTGGGCGAAGGCGCGGATCGCGCACTTCAAGGTGCCCCGGTACTTCCGCTTTGTCGATGAGTTCCCGATGACGGTGACCGGCAAGGTGCAGAAGTTCCGCATGCGCGAGATCAGTGTCGAGGAGCTGTCTGCCGGGTGATGTGTTGCCTGTACTGGCCTCTTCGCGGGTAAACCCGCTCCCACAGGTATTGCACAGGCCTCAAGGGCAGTGGAGAACCTGTGGGAGCGGGTTTACCCGCGAAGAGGCCGGCACGGGCAGTAGATGATCTCAGCCTTGCAACAGCTCCGGGCTGTTGAAGTTGCTCAACCTGCGATCATCGTCACTACATTCCAGCCCTTGCACAGCTTCACGCAGCAAGGCCTTCTGCAAACTCCGCTCGCCCGCCGCCCAGGCCTGCTCCAGCACCGGCAACACCCGGCGTGGCAGCACACTGAACATTGGCTGCCAGTACCCACCCTGGCGCACCATCGCCGCACTGTCACCCGCCACCGCCAACCGCAGCAGGTCCTCGATCAACGCCCGGTCAACCAGCGGCGCATCACAGGCCAGCAGCACCACCCATTCATGCTGCGCCACCTTGAGCCCGGCAATTACCCCCGCCAACGGCCCGGGGTAGTCCGCCTCGGCATCGCCCACCAACTGGTCGGCATAGGCCCGGTAGGCCTCCTGGTTACGGTTGCAGGAAATCACCAGATCATCGCTGAGTGGCCGTACCACGCGCTGCACATGCGCCACCAGCGGTTCACCCTGCCAGTCGATCAGGCCTTTGTCACGGCCGCCCATGCGCTGGCCGCGGCCACCGGCGAGAATGAGGATGGAGCAGGGGGGCAGGGCATCAGGCATGAAAAAGGGTTCCGGGCAGTCATTGCCGGGAACCCTCCCATTTCACGCGGGGCTTGTCCAGTCAGCTTTCGCTGGTCGCGGTTTGCGAGTTGGCATTACGCGCCTGGCGTCGCCCGGCCAGGCGCATCACCACCACGAAAAACACCGGCACGAATACCACCGCCAGGGTGGAACTGAGCATGCCGCCGATCACCCCGGTGCCGATTGCCTGCTGGCTGGCCGAGCTGGCGCCGCTGGCGATGGCCAGTGGCACCACGCCGAGGATGAATGCCAGCGAGGTCATCACGATCGGCCTCAGGCGCAGGCGCGCGGCCTGCACGGCGGCGTCAACGGCATCGACACCCTGGTCGACCAGGCTCTTGGCGAACTCGATGATCAGGATGGCGTTCTTCGCCGAGAGGCCGATCAGGGTGATCAGGCCGACCTTGAAGAACACATCGTTGGGCATGCCGCGCAGGGTCACCGCCAGCACCGCACCGAGCACGCCGAGCGGCACTACCAGCAGTACTGCTGTTGGAATCGACCAGCTTTCGTACAGCGCTGCCAGGCACAGGAACACCACCAGCAACGACAGCGCCATCAGCATCGGTGCCTGGCTGCCGGACAGCCGTTCCTGCAGCGACAGGCCAGTCCATTCCAGGCCGGCGCCGGCCGGTAGCTGGGCCACCAGGCGCTCGATTTCGGCCATGGCTTCGCCCGAACTGTAGCCGGCTGCCGGCTCGCCGGAAATCGACACCGCCGGGTAGCCGTTGTAGCGGGTCAGCTGTACCGGGCCGCTGACCCACCTGGCCTGGACGAATGCGCCCAGTGGCACCATCTTGCCGCTGTCGTTGCGCACGTGAATCTTCAGCAGGTCTTCGACCTGACTGCGCTGGTCGCCTTCGGCCTGCACCACCACCCGCTGCATACGGCCCTGGTTGGGGAAGTCGTTGACGTAGCTGGAACCTACGGCCACGTCCAGCACCGTGCCGATATCGGCAAACGACACGCCCAGGGCATTGGCCTGGCGGCGGTCGATTTCCAGCTGCACCTGCGGGCTTTCCGCCAGCGAGGCTTCGCGCACGTTGGTCAGCACCTTGCTCTTGGTGGCATTGGCCAGCAGCTCGTCGCGGGCGGCCATCAGCTCGGCATGGCCCATGCCGCCGCGGTCCTGCAGGCGGAACTCGAAGCCGGTCGACTCGCCAAGGCCATCGATCGGCGGCGGCAGCACAGCGTAGGCCACGGCGTCCTTGAGCTGGGTGAAGGCCATGGTTGCGCGGTCGGCGATCGACTGGGCGCTGTCGTCGGCACCGCGTTCGGACCAGTCCTTGAGCGTGGTGAAGGCCAGTGCCGCATTCTGCCCGCTACCGGAGAAGCTGAAACCCAGGATCAAGGTGGTGTTGCCCACGCCCGGTTCCTCGGCGTTGTGCGCCTCGATCTGTGCCGCCACCTGTTCGGTGCGCATGCGGCTGGCACCTGGCGGCAGCTGGATGTCGGTGATGGTGTAGCCCTGGTCTTCGGTGGGCAGGAACGCCGTGGGCAGCTGGCTGAAGCCATAGCCCAGCACCGCCAGCAGCAGCGCGTATACCAGCAGGTAGCGGCCGCTGCGCTTGAGCGCCTGCATCACCCAGCGCTGGTAGCCGTTGCTCATGCCTTCGAAGCGGCGGTTGAACCAGCCGAAGAAGCCCTTGCGTTCATGGTGCTCGCCCTTGGCCACGGGTTTGAGCAGGGTGGCGCATAGCGCCGGGGTCAGGCTGAGCGCCAGGAACGCAGAGAACAGGATCGACACGGCCATTGACAGCGAGAACTGCTGGTAGATCACCCCCACCGAGCCTTGCATGAAGGCCATGGGCAGGAACACCGCCACCAGCACCAGGGTAATACCGACGATCGCGCCGCTGATCTGGCCCATGGCCTTGCGCGTGGCCTGCTTGGGCGGCAGGCCTTCCTCGGCCATGATCCGCTCGACGTTTTCCACCACCACGATTGCATCGTCGACCAGGATGCCGATGGCCAGCACCATGCCGAACAGGGTCAGCACGTTGACCGAGAAGCCCATGGCGAGCATCACGGCGAAGGTCCCCATCAGCGCCACCGGCACCACCAGCGTCGGGATCAGGGTGTAGCGCAGGTTCTGCAGGAACAGGAACATCACCGCGAACACCAGCAGCATGGCTTCGAACAAGGTGTTGATGACCTGCTCGATCGACACTTTGACGAATGGCGAGGTGTCGTAGGGAATGTCGTACTTGACGCCTTCCGGGAAGTAGCGCGCCAGGTCCTGCATCTTCGCCCGCACCAGGGTGGCGGTTTCCATGGCGTTGGCGCCCGGCGACAGCTGCACGCTGAAGGCGGTGGCCGGCTTGCCGTTCAGGCGCGTGCCGTACTGGTATTCCTGGGCACCGATCTCGACCCGGGCGACATCGCCGATGGTCACCGTGGAACCGTCCGGGTTGGCGCGCAGGACAATCGCAGCGAACTCCTCGGGGCTGCTCAGCTGGCCCTTGACCACCACGTTGGCGGTGATTTCCTGGGTGCTACGGCTGGGCAGGTCACCAATGCTGCCGGGGGCCACCTGGGCGTTCTGCGCGGCGATGGCCTCGGCCACGTCGTTGGGCGTAAGGTTGAAGCCGATCAGCTTGCGCGGGTCGATCCAGATGCGCATGGCACGTTCCGAACCGTACAGCTGGGCCTTGCCGACGCCCTTGAGGCGGCGGATCTCGTCCATCACGTTGCGCGCGAGGATATCCGACAGGGCGGTTTCGTCGAGCTTGCCGTCTTCGGAGGTGAGGGTGGCCAGCAGCAGGAAGCCGGTGGAGACCTTTTCCACCTGCAGGCCCTGCTGGGTCACCGGGCGTGGCAGGCGCGACTCGACCACCTTCAGGCGGTTCTGCACGTCAACCTGGGCCAGGTCCGGGTTAGTGCCCGGGGCAAAGGTGGCGGTGATGGTGGCGCTGCCCAGGCTGCTCTGCGACTCGAAGTACAGCAGGTTGTCGGCGCCGTTGAGCTCCTGCTCGATCAGGCTGACCACGCTCTCGTCCATGGTCGCCGCCGAAGCGCCTGGGTATACGGCGTAGATTTCCACCTGCGGCGGAGCCACGTTGGGGTACTGGGCCACCGGCAACTGCGGGATGGCCAGGGCACCGGCCAGCAGGATGAACAGGGCGACCACCCAGGCGAATACCGGGCGGTCGATGAAGAATTGCGGCATGAGTCAGGCCCTCACTGGCCAGTGTGCTGTGCGATGGGCGGTGCCCCTGATGCGTTGTCGACCTGCACCTGGTCACCGGCCTTGACGTGTTGCAGGCCCTCGACCACTACCTGCTCGCCGGGGGCCAGGCCTTCGCTGACGATCCAGCGGTCGCCCTGGGCGCTGCCCAGTACGACCTGGCGGTCGCTGACCCGGGCCTGCGGGTCGACCACCAGCACCTTGGGCACGCCGGCGCTGTCGCGCAGGATGGCGCGCTGCGGCACGCTCAGGCCCTTGGGCTGAACAGCCTGCTCCAGGCGCACGCGCACGTAGCTGCCGGGCAGCAGGTCGAGGTCCGGGTTGGGGAACTCGCTGCGCAGGGTGATCTGGTTGGTGCTGGGGTCGACGCTGATGTCGGAGAACAGCAGCTTGCCCGGCAGCGGGTAGGTGCTGCCGTCGTCCTGGATCAGCGTGGCACGGGCCTGGCCGTCACCGACCTGCTGCAGCTCGCCTGCACGCAAGGCGCGGCGCAGGGCGTTGAGTTCGCGAGTCGACTGGGTGACATCGGCGTGGATCGGGTCCAGTTGCTGGATGGTCGCCAGCGGCGTGGTCTCGTTCTGCCCGACCAGCGCACCTTCGGTGACCTGGGCGCGGCCGATACGGCCGGAAATCGGCGCGGTCACGGTGGCGTAGCCGAGGTTGAGGCGGGCGCGCTCCAGAGCGGCCTTGGCCTCGGCCACTGCGGCATCGGCCTGCAGGTAGCTGGCCTTGGCGTTGTCGTATTCCTGGCGGCTGACGGCCTTGTCGTCGACCAGCTCGCGGTAGCGCTGCTCTTGCAGGCGCGCCTGGTACAGGGTGGCCTCGGCCTTGGCCAGGGTGGCGCGGGCACTGTCATGGTCGGCCTTGAACGGCGCCGGGTCGATCAGGAACAGCACATCGCCCTGCTTGACGTCGCTGCCTTCGCGGTACACCCGCTTGAGCACCACGCCCGCGACCCGCGCGCGCACTTCGGCGGTGCGTGGTGCGAGGATGCGGCCGCTGAGCTCACTGCTGATGGCCAGTGGTTGCAGTTGCAGGGTTTCCACCCGCACTTGCGGGGTGGGGGCTTGCTCATCCTGTTCGGCGCTGTCGTCGCAACCGGCCAGGGACAGGCTCAGAAACGCCAGAAGCACCAATGGGCGCAGGCGTGAGGGGAGGGTAGTAGACATACGGATCTTCCGATGATGACCGCCTGTATGCTACGGCAGGCGTTCCTTGGGTGGCTGTTAATACCTGTAGGACGAGTGTGAAAAAGTGTGAAGAACAATCCTCTCGACCTGTAGGGTTCTATATTCTGCGTTTACCTGTACCGGCCTCTTCGCGAGTAAACCCGCTCCCACAGGGACCGCACAGCATCTGGAACCTGTGCAGTCCCTGTGGGAGCGGGTTTACCCGCGAAGAGACCGGCAAGGCCTACCACAACCCGGATTCCCAAGCGCCTATGCCGAATATTTTCCTGGTCGAAGACGACAGCGCCCTGTCCGAGCTGATCGCCAGCTACCTGCAACGTAACGACTTCCATGTCCAGGTGATCGCCCGTGGCGATCATGTGCTGGACGAGTACCGTCGGCAAAAGCCTGACCTGGTCATCCTCGACCTGATGCTGCCGGGCATCGATGGCCTGCAGCTGTGCCGCCTGCTGCGCCAGGAGTCGCAGGGCCTGCCGATCCTGATGCTGACCGCCCGCGACGACAGCCATGACCAGGTCCTGGGCCTGGAAATGGGCGCTGACGACTACGTGACCAAGCCCTGCGAGCCGCGTGTGCTGCTGGCCCGCGTGCGCACCCTGCTGCGCCGCAGTAGCGTCAACGAGCCGCGTCTGGACAACGACCTGATCCTGATCGGTGGCCTGCGCATCGACCTGGCCGAGCGCAGCGTCAGCTGGCGCGGTGAAGAGGTGGAGCTGTCCAGCGGCGAGTACAACCTGCTGGTGGTACTGGCGCGCAATGCTGGCGAAGTGCTGAACCGCGACCGCATCCTGCAGCAGCTGCGTGGTATCGAGTTCAACGGCACTGACCGCTCGGTGGATGTAGCCATCTCCAAGCTGCGGCGCAAGTTCGACGATAACGCCGGTGAAGCGCGCAAGATCAAGACCGTGTGGGGCAAGGGCTATCTGTTCAGCCGCGTCGAGTGGGAGTGCTGACCGCCCATGCTGAAGATTCTGGTGCGGCTGTACCTGGTGATCATCGTTGCCTATGCCGGTGCGCTGTTGTTCATCCCTGACACGATCGTCGGCCTGTTCCAGGACCGCTTCATGGCCTACAACCTGGACCAGGCCAAGGGCGTGCAGTCGCTGATCGTGCGCCAGTTCCGCCAGGCCCCGCGCGAGCAGTGGCCAGCGGTGGAGCAAGAGCTGGCCAGTGATTTCGCGCCGCTGGAGCTGCAGCTGCTGCGCATGGATCAGGCCGACCTGAGCGAGGACGAGCAGGCGCGCCTGGAGCATGGCCTGTACGCCGTGCGCATCGCCGAATGGGGCTACTACGAGACAGTGCTGGCGCCGCTGGACAAGGAATGGCTGGTGCGCCTGCACTCACCGCCAGATCCACTGGATATCAACGTGCTGTCGTGGGGCGTGACTGTACTGATCGGTGCGGCCATGCTCGGCTGCCTGCTGCTGTGGGTATGGCCGCACTGGCGCGACCTGGAGCGCCTCAAGGAAACCGCCCGGCGCCTGGGCCAGGGGCAGATGGCTGAGCGTACGCACATCTCGCCGCACTCCAACATCGGTGAGCTGGCCAGGGTATTCGACACCATGGCCAGTGACCTGGAACGCCACGTCAACCAGCAGCGCGAGCTACTCAATGCGGTGTCGCACGAGCTGCGCACGCCGCTGACCCGGCTGGATTTCGGCCTGGTGCTGCTGTTCGACGAAGTGCCGCCGGCCAGCCGCAAGCGCCTGCTGGGGCTGGTGGGGCATGTGCGGGAGCTGGATGAGCTGGTGCTGGAGCTGTTGTCCTACAGCCGGCTGTACAACGCCGACCAGGCCCGCGAGCGGGTCGAGGTGTCGCTGCTGGAGCTGGTCGACAGCGTGCTGGGTGGCTTTGCCGAAGAGCTCGATGGCCGGGGTATCGAGTGGGAGGTACGAGCCGAGGGTGATTTGCCGCGTTTTGTGCTGGACCCAAGGCTGACGGCACGCGCGGTGCAGAACCTGGTGCGCAATGCCATGCGGTACTGTGACGAGAGCCTGTTGCTGCGCTTGCGCCTGGAAGAGGATGGTGCCTGCCTGGTGACGGTGGAGGATGACGGGATTGGAATTCCGGTGGAGGAGCGCGAGCGGATCTTCCAGCCGTTCTACCGCCTGGACCGTAGCCGTGACCGCAATACCGGCGGGTTTGGTTTGGGGTTGGCGATCAGCCGGCGGGCGATCGAGGGGCAAGGCGGCACCTTGACCGTGGCGCAGTCGGCGCTGGGTGGGGCACAGTTCCGGATTCGCTTGCCTGCCGGGTGATGGGTTGCCTGTGCCGGCCCTTTCGCGGGTGAACCCGCTCCCACAAGGACCGCACAGATTTAGATTTCAAACACTGTGGCGCACTTGTGGGAGCGGGTTTACCCGCGAAAGGGACGGGCCTGCTAACCCTGCTCTGCCAGCTGGCTGGACCACAGCACAAAGCGGTCCTTGCCGCTGTGCTTGGCCTCGTACAGCGCCTGGTCTGCACGCACCAGCGCCGTGGTCAGGCTGTCGCCCTGGTCCACCCGGGCCAGGCCGATGCTGACGGTCACCGGGTGTTCGTCAACGTCCTCTCGCACCCGTTGGCATAACGCCGCCACCCGTTGCTCGACCCCTTGCTGGTCCAGCCCGTGGAAAAAGATCGCGAATTCCTCACCGCCCAGTCGGGCAAACTCGTAACCGGCCATGCTCACCTTGATATGCGTGGCCACGCGTTTGAGCACTTCATCGCCCACGTCATGACCAAAGCGGTCATTAACCCGCTTGAAGTTGTCGATGTCGATCATCGCCAGATATTGCCCACCCTCGGCCAGGCGCAATTGGTGGTCGGCCTGGGTCATGAACGAGCGGCGGTTGGGAATTTCGGTCAGGGCGTCGACATAGGCCTGCTCCAGCAGCACCTTGGACAGATAGAAGTTGTGCAGCTTGGCCTTGCGCATCTGCAGGTAGCTGTAGATGACCAGGCCGCTGAGGAACACCGCGTAGCTGAACAGCATGGCGCCTTCGAGCGCGTCCGCTTCGATACGGGTGTGGTAGAACGGGTTGAGCACCACCCAGGTGATGGCCATGGCGCAGAAGAACGACCAGCGCCGCACCGGTAGCACCGACACGGCATACAGCACGGTGGACACCCCGAGCACCAGCCACACCGGGCGCAGGGGCACCGGGATGCCATCGATCACCAGGCGCATGCCCACAGTGATGGTGGCGATGAACAGCAGGTTGAGCACGTCGAAGTGATGGCTGCGACGGGTAAAACGCAGCACCACGGTGAGGCTGATGAGCAGGGTGATGAACAGATAGGACAGCCAGGTGAAACCCTGGCCGCCGAGGAAGCTGACGATCAGGTCGAAGACCAGCCAGATCAGGATGCTGACGCTGAATACCAGCAGGCAGAACGGGCGCATGGCCTCGAATTCGTGCTGGCGGAACTCGGCGCGCAGGGCGGCGGGGGCGACCTGTTTGCGCACGTGGGCTTCGATGGTCTTGAACATCGCTGGGCTCCTGAGAGTACTGCTTTACCAGGCCTGGCCCTTTCGCGGGTAAACCCGCTCCCACAGGCCTCCCACAGCACTGGAAATCTGTGCGGTCCCTGTGGGAGCGGGTTTACCCGCGAAGAGGCCGGGCCTGGAGATTCAATTGGTGGGCAGAACACCCCGGGCCCATGGCCGGTAACGCAGGTCGAACACCGCCTCGGCATGGCACCCGCCGGTCAGCTTCGGTTGGGAAGGCTCAGCGCGAAACACCTGCCCTGGTGCGCTCACCTGGCGGAACGCCTCGCGTACCACGCCCACCCGGCACGGCAAGGCCTGTTCGTAACCCTGACTTACCAGCACGGGCAGGCGCCTGGTCCCGGCACCATCCTGCCACCACACAGTCAAGCCCAACCCGGCCAGCTGATCCAGCCATGCGGCATTGACCCTCGGCGACAGTTTGCCGACGCTGAAGGCGCTGATGTGCAAAGGCTTGTCCAGTTGCCGGTTGAAGGCCTGCAACTGGCTGTGCAGGGCATCCCGGCGCTCGGCCTCGCGAAAATGATGGTCGTCCAGCTCCATGGGCAGGTACCAGCCGTCCACCGGCAACTGCCACGCCTGGCGCAGTTGCTGGTACTGGCTGAGCGAGCGCCCCAGCTGCGCTTTCCAGTAACTGCTCAGGCCTTCACCATCGAGCTCGTCCAGGCGCTGGTAGTAGGCCGGGTCCATGTACAACCCCAGCACCAGTTGCAAGCCCTGGGCACGCGCGCTGCGCAGGCTGTCGGCCAGCCAGCCCTGGGCACCACCGAAATCGCTGTCGCCATAGGCACTCCATTGCACGATCAGGGTCTTGCCGCCCTGGGCCACGGTGGCGTGCCACAGTTGCTGCCACTGGGTGGGGGTGACATTGGCGTCGCGGTTGAGGGGTTGGTAGAACAGGCGCTGGTCGGCGCTGGCGGGCAGGCACAGGGCAAGCAGGCAGAGGGCCAGGAACGTACGCATCAGAAGGTCATCTCCGCACCGACCAGCACGCCGTTGGCGCGCTCGTATAGATTGCCGCCCAGCGATTGCTGGTACTCGGCACGCACTTTCAGTGAACCGCGATAGGCGTTGTAGCGGTCGTCGTCGAACCACCATTGCCAGCGCACGCCAACCCCGGCCCGGGCGTCCTGGCGCCAGTCGTTGCTCGGGTCCTGGCTGGAAAACTCGACAAAGCCATAGGGCATGATGGTTTGCGGCGAGCTGCCCGGCAGCTTCCAGGCGTGGCCCTGCTGGTAGCGCGACAGCCAGGCGTGGTCGCCGGCACGGGTCCACCAGGCGGCGTCGAGGTAGAGGAAGCGCTCGTTCCAGTCGTCCTCATCGACCCGCCAGTCGTTGCGCCAGTCGCCCTGGTCAAGGAACGAGGCGGTGGCACGCAACAGCAGGTCGTTGCTCGATTCGGCGTGGTGACGCAGGTCGCCCCAGTTGCCGCCGACCTTGGCCGGGCTCAGCAGCTGGCCCAGGCTCAGGCCGCGGTAGTGCTCCTCGTCGATTTGTCGCTGGTGGTACAGCTCGGCATACAGGTTGAGGTTGGCCTGGCCGAGTGGCTTGTAGCGCAGGCCGACGCCAGTGCCCATGCTTTGCGCGTAGTCGGTGCGGCTTTGCCCACCGAACAGTACCCGGCCATACACCGACAGGGTGCTGCCGTTGCGGCTGGGCTCTTCGCCCAGGGCGTGGTCCCACATGGCCAGTTGCACGTTCTGCGATTGCGCGCGGCGCGAAGTGCCGCTGCGCTGGCCATTGTCGAGGAACTTGTCGTTGGTCGAGGTGCCGGCCGGCGACCAGGTGCTGGCCAGGGTGATGGTGTCGCGCCGCGACAGGGTTTCGTGGGCGCGGCGTTGGCGGTACTTGCGGGCTTCCAGGCTGCCGTATTCGTCGTCGCCGTCGACCAGGTCCTGCTCCACATCGAGAATGCGGCGCAGTTCACGGCGTGCCGAAGCGCTGTCTTCGGCTTCGTCGTAGCGCAACGCCAGCGTCTCGCCAAGGCGGTAGTCCTCGGGGAAGTCGTGGGTGGCGCGTTCCAGATAGGGGATCGACTGGCGGCGCTGGGCCTTGTCGGTCGAGCCGGCCAGGCGCATGCCGTAGTCGGCGCGGTAACGCGGCTGGTCGGGGGCCAGGCGCACGGCTTCGGCCAGCCAGGCGCTGCTCTGGGCACTGTCGCCGGCCAGTAGCGCGGTGCTGGAGGCGGCGTAGTAGTGGTCGGCCCGCGGGTTGTGCGCCAGGGCCTGGCGCTGGAAGCCCAGTGCGGCCTGGTAATCGCCCTGGCGCTGGGCGATGGCGGCACCCAGGGCCCAGTCGTCGGCGCTATCGTGCGCGGCGGCGTCCCAATAGCGCCGGGCCGCTTGCGCGTCGCCAGCGTTCAGCGCGCCACGGGCGGCGGTGAGGCGGGCGTTGTCGGTCCAGGCGCTGTCCGGCTGGGTGCGCCAGATAGGCAGGGCCGCTTCGGAGTCGCCAGCGGCTTCCAGGGCATAGGCCAGGGGCAAGCGGCTCCCGCTGTCGCCCAGGCGCTCGGCGGCCTGGTAGTAGACCACCGCTTCGCCGGGCTGGTCGGGCATGGCGCAGCGGCCCAGGGCGCGGTACTGGCCAGGCTCGCTCGGGGTGGCCGGTACGGCCTGGCGCACGGCATCGCACTGGCCAGCCTCGGCCAGGCGGCCGAGCAGCTGGGCCCGGGTACTGGCGTCGACCCGAGGGATCAGGCCGAGTATGCGGCGGCTGTCCAGCGGCCCGTCGTTACGTGCATACAGGTTGCCCAGGCGCTGCAGCAGCGACGGTGCGAGGCGGCCCTGGTGACGGTCGTAGGCCTGCTCCAGCAGTTGCCGGGCGTGTTCGCCATGGCCCTGTTGCATCAGCAGGAAGGTGGCTTGCTCCAGTGCGGCCATATCGCCGCTCTGCCGATAGCGTTGCTCCCATTCGGCGGCGGTGCGTGGTTGCGGGGGCTGGGGTGGGTCGCCGTACAGGCGTTGCTTGAGCACGGCATAGGCCCTGGGGTCATTGCTGGCGGTGCAGCCCTTGAACTGCGCGCGCGCCAGCTCCGGGTCGCGGCGCGACAGCCAGTCGACGGTCTCCAGGCAGGGGCGTTGCAGTTCGTTGCTCAGGCGCTGTAGCAGTGGCGCGTCGTCGCCTTCGCGGGCCAGTTCCCATAGTTGCTGGCGCTGCTCGGGCTGGTTCAGCTGCGCGGCCGGCAGTGCTTGCAGCCAACGCTGTGCCTGCTGGTTCTGGCCGACGGCTATGGCGCGGTTGGCCATGGCCAGGCGGGCCTGGTTGGCTGCTTCGGGGGAGGGGGCGTTGGGCAGCAGCGCATTCAGCCCTTTTTCATCCACTTGCTGGATGTAGGCATTAGCCAGGCGCTGCCAGTCTTGCGCAGGCAACTGGCCTTGGTTAGCCAGCGGCTGCAGCTGTTCGATGGTCTCCTTCCAGTTGCGCAGTTGTTCGGCGAAGTTGGCCCGGGTCAGGCGCAGCACTTGGCTGTCCCCCTGTGGCGGCAGCTGGTTGAGCCAGTCCAGCGCCCTGGCGGCACCACCGAATCTGGCCAGGCTCAAGCTATAGGCCTGCCACAGGCGCACCCGTTGAGCGCCGTCGCTGCTGGCCAGCCATTGTTCCACCTGGCTGGCAGGAGGCGGGTCTTGTTCGATCCAGGTCAGGCGCAGTTCAAGCAGGGCGTTGGCGTATTCGGGGCTGCCATCCAACTGTTCGGCCAGGGCTTCGGCCTCCTTGTAGCGGCGCTGGTGAGCGAGAGCCTCCACCAGCAGCGCGCGGGCTTCGTCGTTGTTCGGTACCCGGCCCAGCACGTGGCGGGTCAGGCGTTCGACCTCGGGCCAATTGTCCTTCTTCGCTTCGCGGTAGCTGCGCTCCATGAACGGGTAGCTGGTGAACCGCTGAAAGTCGGTCATCGGCGCCGAAGCAGTGGCGGGCAGGGCGGCGGAGCACAGCAACAAGCCAGTGAAGGTGAGGGAAAAGCGCGGCTTCATGCCACCTCCCGGGTCAGGTCAAAGGCGGCCTGCTGTTCGCTGGCCTGTTCGATCAGGGCCTGCTGCAGCACCTGCTCGGTGATGATGCCGCGGGCGATCAGGTGCTCGCCCAGGCTCTGGTGTTCGGGGTCGAAGTCGATCAGCGCCTGGTTGAACAGGGTGACCGGGACCATGCCGCGCACCTGCAGCAGCGCGCCGAGCATTACCTGGTGGTGGCTGACCCGTTCCAGCAGCACTTCGTCGTCCTGGTGGCGTTCGAGGATGGCCAGCATGTCGCGGGTTTCCGGCTTCTGCCAAGGGCTTGGGTAGTGGTAGCGCAGGCCCAAGGTCACCCGGCCCTGTGGCGCCAGGCGGGCGCTGACCGGACGTTTCAGCTGGCGGCTGATCACCCCCAGCGACACCTGGCTCACCGGGCTTTCGCTGGCCAGCACCAGCGTGTCGCCGTCTTCGGCCACCGGCAGCACGCCATAGTGCGTCGCCAGCTTGCGCGGCAGTTTGGCGATCAGCTGCGGGTCGAGCTTGAACGGGTTCAGCGGTGCCCAGGGCAGGTCCATTTGCTCGGCCAGGGTGGCGACCAGCTGTTCGCTGTTCAGCCAGCCGCGCAGCAGCAGCTCGCGGCCCAGGCGCCGGCGTACCGGGCTGGTGATCGCCTGTTGCAGCTGTTCGTCGCTGATCAGGCCCTTGGCCACCAGGCGCTGGCCCAGCGGCGTGCGGGCGGGGGCGGCGATGGCGGGGAATTCATGGGTGGTCTTGTCCCAGGCCACGCGCCGCGAGTCACCCATTTCCATCACCTGGCGCAGGGCACGCAGGTTGGCGAAGAAGTTGACGAAGTTGCTCCACATCATCCGTGGCGCCGACAGCAGGCCCTCGCCGATGCCATAGAAGCGGGTGACGAACCAGGCGCGCTGGAACAGGCGGTTAACCAGCATCAGCCCGTTCAGCCACAGCAAGGTGGTCAGTAGCCAGCTGTCGCTCAGGATCGACATGAAGCGCCACGACTCCGGCGCAATCACCGTGACCAGCCACATGGCCAGCAACACCAGTAGCAACAGGTTGACGAGGAAGCTCAGCAGGTAGGCGAACAGGCCGCGGCGGTCACGCCAGAGGAAGTAGTTGAGCGCACCCTTGCGGCTCCAGCCGAGGTTGCTGGTGCCCTGGAACACGATGCCGACGATCCACCGCGACTTCTGCCGGATGGCATGCTGCCAGTCGCGTGGGAAGTGCTCGCGCACGCAGATCACCTGGGAGAATTCGCGGCTCATGCCCGGGCGCCATTCCTGCTTCAGGGTCAGCGTCGGGTCGGTGATGGAGTAGCGGGCGAAAATGCACTTCATGCCCTTCTGCTTCAGGCGGAAGCCGATGTCGTAGTCTTCGGTGAGGCTCTGCACGTCGAAGGCGATGCCGTCGCCGTCCTCAAGCAGCGCACTGATGGCGCGGCGGCTGAAGCAGGTGCCGACCCCGGCGCTGGGCACCTGGCCGGTCAGGGCCTCACGCACGATCACGTCCTTGCCGTGATTTTCGGCGAACTCATCGACATAGTGGCCGGCGGTGAAGCCTTTCCATTCCGGTGCGTAGGGGTACACCGGGATCTGGATCATGTCCTTGTTCGGCAGCAGATAGTTGAACAGGCGCAGCTCCATGGGCGAGATCACGTCTTCGGCGTCGTGCAGGATGAAGCCGGCGAACTCGATGCCTGCGTCCTGCTGGAAGCGCAGCAGCGCATCGATGATGTTGTTCAGGCAATCGGCTTTGCTGGTGGGGCCGGGGCGGGCGCAGACCACCTTGTGCACGTTGGGGTAGTGCAGGCATACCGCGTCGACGTCGGCCTGGGTTTGCGGGTCGTTGGGGTAGGTGCCGACGAAGATCTGGTAGTTCTCGTAGTCGATGGTCGAGGCTGCCAGGCGCGCCATTTCACCCACTACGCCCACTTCGTTCCAGGCCGGGACCATGATGGCCAGGGGTTTCTCCGGTACCTCGAACAGGCGTTTTTCATCGGCTTTTTCGTATTTGTCGTAGATGCGAAAGCGCCGGATCAGCTTGCGGCCCCAGTAGCACAGGTCGATGAACAGGTCATCCAGGCCCAGCAGGAACATCAGCGAGGCCAGGACGACCGCGAGTATCTTCAGGCCGAACAGCACATAGGTGAGAAAATCGATGAATACCAGGCTCATGTGCCGGTCACCGGCAGGAAGGGGTGGGCCATCGTCTTTATCCTCGTTCGATTCCCTGGACGAAGTTGTACGACTTGTCGCCGTTTGTACTGGATAGATACAAGCAGCCGAACGCGGGGTTGTCCAAATTTCAGGCTTTTTCTTGTGGGCCACTTCTTGTAGTTTTACAGGTCGTTTATCCAGGGAGCTGAACATGCAAGGCAAGGCACGCAAGATCGTCCAGGCCATTCTTTACGAAGCCATCGCCGTCGCCTGCGTGGCGCCCGCGCTGGAGCTGGCGTTCGGTGCCGGCATGGCCCAGTCGACCGTGCTGTCGGTGCTGATGTCGGGCATCGCGATGAGCTGGAACATGGCCTACAACTGGGTGTTCGAGCGCTGGGAAGCGCGCCAGCACCGGCGTGAGCGCACTTTCCTGCGGCGCCTGCTGCATGCGCTGGGCTTCGAGGGTGGGCTGGTGCTGATCCTGCTGCCGCTGGTGGCGTACTGGCTGGATGTCAGCCTGTGGGCGGCGTTGCTGACCAACCTGGCGTTGTTCGTGTTCTTCTTCGTTTACGCGTTTGTCTTCCAGTGGGGCTTCGACAAGGTATTCGATGTGCCGCTTTCGGCGCAGCAGGCCAAGTGTTGACTTTGTGCCGCACTACCGGCTAAGTTCCTACCCCATGAATACTTTCCCGCACGTCAACGCCATTATTATTACCGCCATTATCAGCTTGGCGGGCTAGCGCGTACGTGCACCGAACCCGCCCTGGAGGCGGGTTTCTTCTCTCTGACTCCTGGGCAACGTGAACACAGCCAAGGAGTCATCGATGACCAGCTTCGTCAGCCCTCGTTCTGCCGTCACCCCCCAGCAACTGCTGTCGGAGCAGGTGCGGCGCATTCTTGCCGCCCCGGTGTACGATCTGGCCATCGAAACACCCCTGCAAGCTGCGCCCGCGTTGTCTGCCAGCCTGGGCAACCAGGTGTTGCTCAAGCGGGAAGACCTGCAGCCTACCTTCTCGTTCAAGATCCGCGGGGCCTACACCCGCTTGTCACGCCTGAGTACCGTGCAGCGTGAGCACGGGGTGATCACTGCCTCCGCGGGCAACCATGCCCAGGGCGTGGCCCTGGCCGCATCGCACCTGGGCATGAAGGCCACCATCGTCATGCCTACCACCACGCCATCGCTGAAGGTGGAAGGGGTACGCTCGCGCGGTGGCCATGTAGTGCTACACGGCGAAAGCTTCCCCCATGCCTTGGCGCATGCGCTGAAACTGGCCGACAGCGAAGGCGCCACCTTCGTGCCACCGTTCGACGACCCGGATGTGATCGCCGGGCAGGGCACTGTGGCCATGGAGATCCTGCGCCAGCGCCCGGGTGCGCTGGACGCCATCTTCGTGCCGGTGGGCGGCGGGGGGCTGATCGCTGGTATTGCCGCCTATGTGAAGTACCTGCGCCCTGAGGTGAAGGTGATCGGCGTCGAGCCGGAGGACTCCAACTGCCTGCAGGCTGCCATGGCGGCCGGTGAGCGGGTGATACTGCCGCAGGTCGGCACCTTCGCCGATGGTGTGGCAGTGGCGCAGATCGGCGCCCATTGCTTCGAGCTGTGCCGGCACTTTGTTGACGAAGTGGTGACCGTGAGCAGCGACGAGCTATGCGCGGCGATCAAGGACATCTATGACGATACCCGCTCGATCACCGAGCCGTCTGGCGCGCTGGCCGTGGCCGGGATCAAGAAGTACGTGGCGCGCGACGGCGTGCAGGGGCAGACCCTGGTGGCGATCGACTCCGGGGCCAACGTCAATTTCGACCGCCTGCGCCATGTGGCCGAGCGTGCCGAACTGGGCGAGCAGCGCGAGGCGATCATCGCTGTCACCATCCCGGAGCAGCCTGGCAGCTTCCGTGCCTTCTGCCAGGCCCTGGGCAGAAGGCAGATCACCGAGTTCAACTATCGCTACTACCCTGGCAAGGAGGCGCGCCTGTTCGTGGGCGTGCAGACCCATCCTGTGCACGACCCTCGCGAGCAATTGCTGACCAGCCTGCGCGAGCAGGGCTATAGCGTATTGGACCTGACTGATAACGAACTGGCCAAACTGCATGTACGGCATACCGTGGGTGGCCATGCAGCGCCCGGGGCTGACGAGCGGGTGCTGCGCTTCGAATTCCCCGAGCGCCCTGGGGCCTTGCTGGGCTTCCTGGAGCGGCTTGGCAAACGTTGGAACATCAGCCTGTTCCATTACCGCAACCATGGTGCGGCAGAGGCCCGGGTTTTTGCAGCGCTGGAAGTGCCGGGGGATGAGTTGGCGGGGTTGCCGTTGGCGCTGGATGAGATGGGGTACCGGTATTGGGATGAGACCGACAACCCGGCGTACAAGCTGTTCCTGGGCTGATACGCAAACTTCATGATTAGGCCGCTCTCGTAGAACTGCACAAACTCATTGAATTAGCAGGGACCCTGTGGGAGCGGCTTTAGCCGCGAACACCGGCGCAGCCGGTGCCATGCACCGCGTTGGCTTCTTCGCGGCTAAAGCCGCTCCCACAAGGTTTTGTGTGTGCCGGTAAATGGTGCTCAGCGCTCACGCATGAAGAAACCGGCGACGAATTTGCGGAAGGTTTCCAGGCTCTTGAAGTCGGCGTAGCGCTTGAAATTCTCGGTATCCGGCTCGGGCCCGATGGGTTGCTCCAGCAACGACACCGACAATACCCGGTCCTGGTCCGAGGTCATCACCAGTTCATCCATCACCTGGCCACCGATCACCGGGCGGCGCATTTGCACTTTCACACCCTTGCTGGCCATCCAGTCGACCAGCGATACCAGGGCCTTGAGCGGCTCGCGCTCCTCGTCGCGATATACCGGGAACAGGTGGGCACGGGACAGGACCGGCACACTGGCTACATGGATCAACTCGTAGAAATGGCTGCCGGCACTGGTCGGCGAGTACAGCGCCAAGGCCAGCAACGGCCCGGCGGTGCGGTTGCCGCCCCAGTACAGATGGTGGCCCTGGAAGTCGAAGCCGTCTTCACTGCGGTTGTTGAACAACTTGCGCCCTTTGATCTGGTCCACGCAGTCCAGCAGCAGGCCGTGGCGGCGGTGGTTGCCGAATACCGTGGCTTCGCGCAGGCGAGACTTGAGCATCATCATGTGCTTCATGTCCAGGCGGGTTTCCAGGTAGTTGCTGGCGGGGACCCGTTCCAGCAGCGGGTAGCGGCTGGCCACGCTGCGCAATTCGGCAAATTGCCCGGTCAGGTCCTTCTTCAGATGGGTGGCATACAGGTTGAGGCCGCTGGTTTCTATCCAGGTCAGCAGCAGTGACAGCAGGCGCTGTTGTTCGCGCCGCTCGTTGCCATCGCCACCGCCACTGGCGGTGCCGCTGCGAAAGTCGCCGATCAGGCGCAACGGTGTGTCGGGCGGAAGCCAGGCAGCGGGTGGCGTGGGGTCGCTTTCGCGTTCGGCCGCTTCGCGCTCGTCCTTGGTGAACGGGCAGCCGGGCGCGTGCTCGGCGGTACCCGGGTTGTTCTTGAGAAAAAGCGTACCGGTGCTGCCGTTGAGGGTGACATTGAGCACCGGCAAGGCATCGTTGCGGCAGTCGCAGGCCAGCCACTGATTGGCGTTGCGCACCTTCATCAAAAACTGGTTGGCTTGCAGCAGGCGTGGGCCGACGAGGCTGCCGGTGGCAAAGCCGACCAGCAGTTCCTCTTCTGCGGGGGTCAGGCTACGGACCTGTGCGGCGGTTTTGTCGATGATTCGCATGAAGCAGCTCCCAGCTACGAGCCCCAAGCTTCAAGCAAAGTCGCGCCGCTTTCAACTTGCCGCTCAGTTGCCACCGAACATCTTCGCCGCGCGGGCGCGAATTTCGTCTGGGGTCAGGTCCTCCTTGTGAGTGGAAACGAACCAGATGTTGCCGAACGGGTCTTTCAGGGTGCCGCTGCGGTCGCCGTAGAACTGGTCCGTCACCGCACTCAGTTGGGTGGCTCCGGCCGCCAGGGCCTGGGCGTAGACCTTGTCACAGTCCTCGACATACAGGTGCAGGCCTACGCCTGCGCCGCTGAGTTTCTGGCTGGCGGTGAGGCCGCCTTCCATATCGCAGGGGTCGCCAAGCATCAGCGATGAGTCACCGATCTTCAGCTCGGCATGGCCGACGCGGCCGCCTGGGGCGTCGAGGCGGAACATTTCGACGGCAGCGAAGGCCTTCTTGTAGAACTCGATGGCCTTGGCGGCGTCGTTGATGGCCAGGTAGGGGGTGATGCTGCGCTGGCCTTCGGGAATGGGTTTGGCTGCCATGTGCGACTCTCCTTGGAAGTGGGCGCTGGTGGGCGCCCTGTTCCTTAGAGTCGTTTGCGCGGATGAAAAATCGACAACGGGGATAGATCGATTCTCTATAAGCGCGGCCGTCAGAAAATGTAGTCGGTGGTCAGGAAGCTCGACTGCCGGTTGCGAATGATCTCGCTGATCAGTTCCTTGTTGGCCTCCTGGAAGCGCGTTGCGACCAACGTGCGGATCGAGAACACACGCAGGGCGTCGTGTACCGACAGGGTGCCTTCGGCGCTGTTCTTGCGGCCGTTGAACGGGTAGGTGTCGGGGCCGCGCTGGCATTGCGCGTTGATGTTGATGCGCCCGACCTGGTTGGCAAAGATGTCGACCAGGCTGCCGATGGTCGCCGGGTCATTGCCGAACAGGCTCAGCTGCTGGCCGTAGTCGGAGTCCAGTACATAGTCGATCACCGTCTGCAGGTCGCGGTAAGGCACCACCGGCACCAGTGGGCCGAACTGCTCTTCGTGGTAGACGCGCATGTCGGGCTTTACCGGGTACAGCACGGCCGGGTAGAAGAACGAGCCACGGCTGTGCCCACCACCTTCGTTGAGCACGCGTGCGCCCTTGGCGGTGGCATCGGCGACCAGGCCGTCGAGGTAGTCGACCTTGCCGTGCTCTGGCAGCGGTGTCAGTGCTACGCCAGGCTCCCACGGCATGCCGGGCTTGAGGGCGGCCAGCTTGCGCTGGAACTTGTCGAGGAAGGCATCGACTACGTCTTCATGGACAAACAGGATTTTCAGCGCCGTGCAGCGCTGGCCATTGAACGACAGCGCACCGGTGACGGCCTCTTCGACGGCGTTGTCGAGGTCCACCTTGGGCAGCACGATGCCCGGGTTCTTGGCATCCAGCCCCAGCGCGGCGCGCAGGCGGTGCGGGCGCGGGTGCAGTTTCTTCAGGTCGCTGGCGGCCTTGTGCGTGCCGATGAAGGCAAACACATCGACCTTGCCGCTGGCCATCAGCGCGCTCACCGTTTCCCGGCCACGGCCGTAGATGACGTTGATCACCCCCGGCGGGAAGCTGTCACGGAAGGCTTCGAGCAACGGCCGAATCAGCAGCACGCCGAACTTGGCCGGCTTGAACACCACGGTATTGCCCATGATCAGCGCCGGGATCAGCGTGGTGAAGGTTTCGTTCAGCGGGTAGTTGTATGGCCCCATGCACAGGGCCACGCCCAGCGGCGCACGGCGGATCTGGCCCAGCGTGCCCTGTTCCAGCTCGAAGCGGCTGGAGCGGCGGTCGAGGTCCTTGAGGGCGTTGATGGTATCGACGATGTAGTCGCAGGTGCGGTCGAATTCTTTTTCCGAATCCTTGAGGTTCTTGCCGATCTCCCACATCAGTAGCTTGACCACGGCCTGGCGCTGCTCGCGCATGCGCGCAAGGAAGGTCTCGACATGCTGGATGCGCTCGGCCACGCGCATGTTCGGCCAGGCGCCACGGCCTTTGTCGTAGGCCTGCACGGCGGCATCCAGGGCGGTGAGCGCGGTGTCGGCATCGAGCAGCGGGGCGCTGCCCAGCACCACTTGGTGCTCATTGTCGCCTTCCTTGAGCCAGACCGGGCTGCGCACTGTGGCCAGGGGGCCGTCCCAGCGCCTTAGCTCACCGTTCACCAGGTAGTCGCGTTGTTCCAGGGGGGCTTCCAGGCGCCAGGTTTCCGGGATGTTCTCGGCGCTGGGGAAGAGTGAATCGAGCAGACGGTCCATGGGTACTGCACCTCACATTGCTGGGCGGGTTTCAAGCCAGGTGAATCGCTTCAGCTGCGAGCATGCACCGGTGGCCGGAAAAACACCAGTCTGGCTTAACATGGCCGCAAGTGCCTGCCTGTCTTACAGGCAGGCATTCAGGTCAATGTCAAAGCGGTAGGTTGAACAGGTCGTAGGGTGGGTGCGTCAACCATTGCTGGCGCAGGGCGGGGTCTGCGTCGATCAGGGCCAGGCGCCGCCAGAACTCTGTACGGGCATACCGCGGGTGGGACAGGAACGGTTCAAGTTCAAGCAATGGCCTGAGGTCGCGGCGGTACTGCAGCGGTAATCGTTGCCACAGGGCCATTTCGGCCGGGCCGGTCTGTTCGAAGAATTCCAGGTAGTCGCCTTCGCACACCAGCAGGTCTACCTGGTGCACGGCGTTGTAGGCCTCGATCTGCGCAAGCACTGGTGTGCCCAGCCAGTCGCTTTCCAGGCGCAGGGCGTTTGCGACTGGCCGTGGTACGTTGAAACCGTCAGGCAGCCGCAGCAGCTGGTTGTCGCCAATGTCCATGATGATGGGGTCGATCATCTGGTCCAGGCCTTGCGGCAATTCGCTGAGCGCACAGTCGGTCAGGAACAGCGTCTTCAGGTAGGCCAGCCCGCGCAGGTCCGGGGCCTGCAGCAGCGGGTTGCCCGACAGGTCCAGGACTGCAAGCCCGGCGTAGCGGTTCAGCGCGTGCTGGGCCTGGGCATCCCAGGTAATGCGGTTGCCTTCCATGTCTAGCCAGGTGAGGTGCTCAGGCCTGCCCAGGCGGGGCACGGTGTCGAACCGGCAGTCGCTCAGCAGCAGGCGATTGAGGTTGGGGAAACGCTCGTAGAACTCAGCCGGCAAGTGGCTGAGCGAACGGTTGTAACTGAGAGACAGGTGCTGCACATGGCTGAAGTCGTCTGGCAAGGCCAGGCTGGTCAGGGCCTGGTTGTCCAGTTCCATGCCGGACAGGTCCAGGCTGTGCAGGCGGCCACCCCCTTCAAGCGCTACGGTCGACAGCCGCCGCCAGGCGTTGAGGATGGGGCGGATGGCCAGGTGCCGTTGGTGAGGGCGTTGCGGATCGGGCCGGGCCCATTCCTGCAGGTCGCGGCGCAGGGTATCCAGACGCTGCTGCAGGTCGCGCAGGCGCTGTGTGGGGGAGCGAATGTCATCGACGTACGGGTTGTCCTCATCGTTGCCGAGCCAGTTTTCGAACTCCTGGTCGGTGGCGTCCGGGAACAAGCGGCGATAGGCCCCGGCCAGCGAGCCTGCCAGGCGCGGCTGCGGCGGTTCGGGGGCGAGCGGCCGACCGCCGTGCAAGCGGCCCATGGGCTTGCGCAGCAGCGCCCGGTGCCCCCAGAGCCGCTGGGCCAATGTCTCCCTGTGCTTGTCGACCCAACCTAGTACACGCTGGCGTAGCGAGCTGCCATCGGCCGTCAGGATCCCCAGTCTGTCGCGTTGCGAGCGTGACAGTGCCTGTTCTACGGCGCGGCAGAGGTCCGGATCACGCAGCGCAGGTGCAGGGCGCTCGCCGCGGTCGACCTCATAGCCTTCGGCCGATTTGATCACCCGGCGCAGGGTGGTGGCCTGGTCGCTGCCGACATGCTCCAGCCGAGGGCCATCGGGGCTGGCGCCGTGCAGCTCCAGACGCAAGTCCCCAGGCCATTCGGGCATGGCGTCCAGGGCGCTGAACAGCAGGCGTTCGCTGTCGCTACTGGCCCGGGCTGGCTGCAGCAGGCCTTCCAGTGCGCGTACCAGGGGCAGCTCGCTGTGTACCTGTTCCAGCGACTGGCGAACCAGCGTGGGCAACTGACCGTGCTGTTGCCAGGCGAGCGATTCGGCCTCGCCCAGCGGTGCCAGCAAACGCCTGGCCAGGGCCGGGGAAAGCCGCGGATAGGCATCGAGCAGTTTCTGCGTTGACGGGGTGCTGGGCACGCTGGCGTTGTAGAGCCGCTCGAACAGGCCCGGCGGGGCCTTTTCGGCCAATGCCTCTACCTCGGCCTGTGCCGCCATGCGTTGCAGGGCATCGAGCAACAGCGGGGGCGTTGGCTGGCCTTCCAGGTGCACCCGGCGCAAGCGCGCGGCGTCGATGCCACAGAGGCGGCCGGCCTGCGCCAGCTGTTCTGGCGTGTATGCGGCATATGTCTCGCCAAGACGGCGCACCAGCTTCGCGAAGGGCCACTGGCCGGGCTGTTCATGCTGGCCGCGCCAGGCGCCTTGGGCATTGTGCGCCAGCGGTGGCTGCCAGGCATCGGGCTTCTCGGGGTGAATGGCCCGCCATTGCTGCAGGTGGTTGTCGAAGCGTTGCTCGAACAGTTGGCCGTCCAAGCGGATGAAGTGCCGGCCCTCGTACAGGTACTGGCCAAGTGCATTGGGCTGCAGGTTTTCCGGCAGTGTCACGGTACTGCGGTAGGGGGTGAGGTCTTCATTCCATAGTCGGTAACGCCCGTCGTTGCTGCGTATTTGCTGCAGGTTTTCCATCAACGGGCTGTTGAACAGCTTGGGTATTACCTTACCCGCGGCCACGAAGCCGCCGATCACGGCTAGGTTCAGGCCGACCGCCTCCAGGTGGCGCAGCGCCAGGTGGCGGTCGCCTTCATGCCAGGCCTCGTAGCCCTCGAAGGCCTCGCCGAGCAGCTGGCAGGCAGTGACGGCCAGCATCAGGGTGCCTGCACCTGGAATGAAGAAAGCGGCGATATTGAGCGCATCCAGGCCAAGGCTTTCCCATTCCTCCTGGCGCCTGGCCCGCGCGTTGGCATCGGCCGTCGCTGTCGGGACCGCCAGCAGGCTGGCTTCGTGCTTGAGGCGGGCCAGGTGCAGGTCCTGGTAGTGGCCGAAAGGCTCGGCCGTGATGGCCACACGGGTGGGGCGCAGGTCCACATGCGCCGCGCGCTGCCAAGGGCGGTCGTAGGCAGTGCTGCCCGTGGCGTCGAGGTTTTGTTGCAGCAGGTCGAGAAAGTGTGTGCGCTCGTCCTGCCTGATGTAGGCCGTGAAGGCTTGGCGGGCATCGGGTTCCAGCAGCAAGGTCGCTAGCGTATCGTGTACCGCATCCAGGTTGTTGCATTGACGCAGGGCGGGGTCATGGCCGGGCAAATACAGCACCAGCCCCGCACTGCCGGCATCGATCAGCATGACTTCGTGCAAGGCCGTGCCGAACAGCGCCAGTTGCCAGCACTTCACCGCGCCACCCTGCAACAGCTGTTCGACCTGATCGCGCGTGCTACCGTCAAGCAGGTGCCGCAGATAGGCAAGGTCGGCCGCCAGGCGCAGGCGGTCTTTTTGCACCCTGATGGCCAAGGCCCGGGTAGCGGGGCGGGCGAAGTGTTCTTCCAGGTGGGCCTGGTAGGCGTTACCCAGATCCAGGTCACGGCACAGTGTGGCGAAAGCGGCAGGCGCGAGGGGCAGCCGCTCCACCTGATACTGCTCAGACTTCAGCCCAACGCGCGCCACGGGTACTTGCATGCCGAGGGGGAAGGCGCCGTGTACCAGCATCGGCGTGACCTGAATGTTGTCGCTCAGGGCAATGGCACTTTCGGGGGTGAACGCCTCGTCGTCGGCGAAATTCTGCAGGGCGGCCTGTAGCAGATTGTCACGACGATGGCGGTAGAGATAGCGCAGGACGGTCCAGTGCCAGCTGCGTTCGACCCGCAGCAGTTGGGTATTGCGCAGTGATGCTTGAAAACCTTGTTCAGCAAGGCGTTCCTGCAGCAATGGCTCGGCAAATTCAGGGATCTGTTTCAGGCCTTTAAGTGAGCAGGCCAAGGCTGCTTGCGCGTGCATCAGCCGCGCCTGACTGGCGTGCACTGCCTGGCGCAGGTCGGGGGCTGCATTGGCGAACCAGTCCTGCGCCTGCCACGGGGCGACCTGGGTTTGCTTCAACGCGGCCCACTGGTTGGGCGTTGCCTGGCGTGCCCAGTGCGGCAGTTGTGCCTCGAGCAAAGGTTGATGGGGGTTATTGAATGGCATCTCGATGCTCCTTTTATGCAAAGAAGGCATCAAACGTCATTTCTGTATAGCCAAGTGGTAATGGGATAACGCGGATGGGTTATATCGATAGAAAAGTACTTGTTGGGTGCCCCGTTCATGCAGGAAATTTGACGCCATGAAACTTTGCAGAACTTTCAGGCGCGTTCATGAAATGCAATCAAAATGCCACTTGCTAAAGTGTTTGTGCGCACCTTAAATTGTTAATTGATATGGGGGTTTTCTGGATAATTCCTGAATATCAATAGGATAAGTGCTTTTTGCTGAATTGTTGTCCTTTTGCGATAGACCATAGTGCACATCGAAGGGCCTCGAAGAAGAAATGAAAGCGACCTTGACGGCGGTGGCGCGAAAACTCATCTCGCCCTCCATACGCTACGAAATGAGGCACTTCGCCAACAAGGTACTTGAAGTGATGGCGCGTGCCTGTTTCTGGCGCTGGGAAGTTGCCAGGTTTCGGTTGCAGCAGGAAAGCCCCTACGAATTTATTTATATCGGCAGGAAGCAGCAACGGGAAATGGCCAAGCTGCTGATTGCCGGCAAGGGCCAGGACAACGCTGCGGTTATTGACAGTGCAAGCGCGACGATGGCCGCCAACCACGTGGTGGTGGTCAGCGAAGTGCCGACTTCGGGGGCATTGTCGGTGCCGCATTACCTGAGCGCCGTGGTGCCGCTGGGGCGATCGCTGGAAGACATCACGGCGCGCTACGACAGCGAGTTGCGGCGCAGCATCCGCAAGAACCGCCCGCTGTACCAGATGCGTCAGGCCCGTTCGGACGATGAGATCGCCATGGCCGACCGCGACCTGCTGCGCCCCTACGCCAGCGCCAGGCAGGGTATCCATGCCGCGCAGTTTCCCACTGAAGAAGTGTTTCGCATTGCCAGGAGTGTCGGTCGGCTCGACTTGATCACCTTGGGCGATGAAGTGATCGGCTGCCACTTGGGCTGTGAAGTGGTGCGCGCTGGCAAGCGTTATTGGAGCACATTGCGTTTCGGCTACTGCGAGGCGGTGTTTACCGATCCGCGGAAGTTGCGCGAGGTGAATTCGATCACCACCTTCATGGCCCTGGAATGGGCACTGGAACAGGGTTTTGACTATTACGACATCGGCCTTTGTCTGGCGCGGCCAGATGACGGTTTGTTGAAGTGGAAGCGCCGCCGCGGTGGCGATATCGATTCGCTGGGCAACCATGCCTGCCTGTTTGTCCGCTTGCCCAGAACCGGCACGGCGAAGTTCCTCTGGGACACACCGATGTTCGCGATTGAGGGCGATAAACTCACACTGCATCTGGGGTTGCCCGAGGGCCCGAGTGACGACGAAGTTGCCCGCCGCTACCAGGAAATGGTGTTTGGCGGCCTGCACAAGATTTATTTCTATGGTGGCAACGGTGCGGGTGAAGCGTTCGTGGAAAGCTTGCGCCGCCGTTACGCCAACCTGCAGTCACCGCCCACCATGGAAAGGGTCATGTGCAGCTGAGCGGATGCCAGGGAGGCGTTGATCTGGCGCCTTGCGCCAGGCTTTTGACCTTGTCACCAAGGGAGGACGCTTCATGGGAAGCGACATCTCGCAGTTCAGTCCATCGCCCGCAGACAGGCAGCACACCTGGACCTTGGCTGCCTACCGCTATATGGCGCGCAAACGGCTGGGTGGGAACAGCACCATCGACCTCAAGAGCATCGCGGCCAAGAGCTGGGACATTGCCCCTGGTGAAGTCACGGTCTCGCCCCCGGCCTTTTACCTGCCAGGCCAACTGGAGCGGGTGACGGGCTGGGAAGGCAAGCGTTTCTATCCCTACGTGCACCCTGCACGCACCATGGAGGGCGGTATCAGCACGCTGCAAGGGCCAACCCGCGGCTACCTGATCAAGGAGGTGTGGCTGGTCGACGGGGCGTTGTACAAGGGCAACGCCAGCCACTGGCTGTCACTGAAGCCGGGCCTCCTGCCGACCATCATCGTGGACAATGAAATCGACCGTGCGGCCATCTATTGCACGCAAAATGGCAATACGTGGTTCGGTACCTGGCTGATGGAGGATTGTCCGACCTATGCGCTGGCCTGTAACGAAGGCATACCGGTAACCACCGCGCCCTCGGCCAGATTCCCGCTGTTTACCCAGGCGCCGGCCTATGAAGACTGGCTGGAGATGAACCCGCTGCGCCTGCGCAGTGCGTTTTTCCGTGAGCTGGTGTTGTTCGATGACCTGGCCAACAACCGCAGCCGGCATTCCCGCTACCGGGCCATGGGCGACAAGTTGCTGTCGCATGTGCAGCATGCCCCACACCCTGGGGTATTTCTGCTGCGTGGTGGCGATGGTGACCTGCGCCTGTTGCGCAATGAGCTGGCGTTGGCCGAGCACTTGCGCGCCACCCGCGGCTTTCGCATCGTCAACCCGCTGAAGTCCGATGTGCCAAGTATCGTCGCGGCCTGCGCCGGGGCACGGGTGGTCATTGGTGTAGAGGGTAGCCAGCTGGTGCATGGGGTGAATGTATTGCAGGCCGGCGGTTGCCTGCTGACCTTGCAGCCGCCAAACCGGTTTGTCAGCTACTACAAGTACCTGACGGACCGTGACCACCAGCATTTCGGCTTTGTGGTCGGGGTACCCGAAGGCGATGGTTTCACTGTCGATATCGGCGAAGTGGAGCGGACGCTGGACCTGTTTCCGCGATAAGCGTGTAGTATCCAGGCGCATGGCAGCTGCGAGTGGGGTGAGGGATGATCGAGGTATCACGGTTCTGGCGCGACCCGGCGTTGCCCTTCGTCGAAGCCCGACGGGTAGGTGACGGGCGCCAGGTGTGCTATGCCGCGCATTCCCATGAGAGCTTTTCCATCGGGGTGATCACTGGTGGGCGTAGCACCTACCGGAACGGTGACCAGTGCATCGAGGTGGAGGCTGGTACCACGGTGCTGATGAACCCTGGAGTGGTGCATGCCTGCAACCCCATCGCCGGGGAGGCATGGTCATACCTGATGTTGTTTGTCGATATGCCCTGGTTGCAGGCGCTGGGGTTTGCCTTGCCGGCCCAGGTCTGGAGTAGCTCGCCGGCGTTGTACCAGCGTCTGTTGCAGGCCTTTGCCGACCTGTTCGACGCCAGCGTGCCGGATCGGGAAGGCCGCTTGGTGGCGCTGTTTGGCGCGCTGCCGGGTCTGCTTGGCGGTAATGCCAGTGTGAACGACGAGGGCAACCCGCGACTGGACGCGGCGGCAGCGTTCATACGCGCCCATCGTGGTGACCCGCTGGGCCTGGACGACATCTGCGCGGCCTGTGGCCTGTCGCGCTCGTACCTGATACGTGCATTCCGCCAACGCTTCGGCCTGACGCCGCATGGCTACCTGCTCGACCAGCGCGTGCAACTGGCCAGGGCGCAACTGCGCCAGGGCCGGCCAATTGCCGAGGTTGCGCAGGACGCCGGGTTTGCCGACCAGGCGCACCTGCAGCGGGCCTTCAAGCAGCACTTGGCGGCGACCCCGGGACACTACCGCAATGCATTCGGCTGAATTGCCATGTTGGCGGCGATGGGGCCGGTGCAGCTAGCCTCAAATGACCAGATAAACCGCGCTGCCCACGAGCAGCACCGCCAAGCCCCGATTCAGCAGGCGCATGTGCCGTGGGTTGCCCAGGTATTGGCGGATCACGCTCCCGGCCCACGCCCAACTGGCCACCGAAATGAAACAGATCGGCCCGTAGATCCAGGCAAACAGCCACAGCAATTGCTGCTCACCGCCGGTATAGGCACCAACCCCGGCCACCGCTGCCAGCCATGCCTTGGGGTTAAGCCATTGCATCGCCGCGCCGTGCCAGGCCGAAGGGGCCTGGGTGGGATGTGCACTGCCCAACTGGCCGTCGTCGCTGGCCAGCTTCCATGCCATGTACAACAGGAACGCAACGCCGCCCCAGTGCAACAGCAGGCCCAGCAAAGGCCAGCGCAGCAACAGCTGATGCAGGCCCAGCCCGACCAGCACCAGCAGCAGGCAGAAGCCCAGCGTGGCGCCAGCCACATGCGCCAGGCTGGCACGCAGGCCATGGCGGGCACCGCTGCCCAGCGCAACGATGTTGACCGGGCCGGGGGAGATCGATGCGGCCAGTGCGAAAGCGGCCATGGACAGGGATAGGCTCATGAGGGCATTCCTTTTGGTTGAGGGTGGCCCCATGCTCGGTCATCGACAGCCTGCGGTATTGAAGAAAAGTACCCACTCCGGACTAATGCATTTCCCTGTGGGAGATTGCCCAGCCCTTCGGGCTGCGCTGTCGCACAGATAACTGAATTCGCAAGCGATCCTCGTACTCTGTGGGAGCGGCTTTAGCCGCGAAGAATCCAACGCGGTGCATGGCACCGGCTGCGCCGGTGTTCGCGGCTAAAGCCGCTCCCACAGGGTCCCTGCTAATTCAATGAG